>BFBZ01000010.1_pt1 | contig 382617 bp, 355 predicted proteins | sample 1888401 | NCBI WGS metagenome assembly BFBZ01 (sample SAMD00112614, study PRJDB3348) | symbiont metagenome | host: Chara braunii | reverse complement strand
TCCGRCCATCAKGGTGATCCGAACGCGYGCWYRCCGCGTTCGGAGACCTTGCGCACCGCGTCGACGAAGGCGCGTGCCACCTGCTCGAGTATTTCCGGGCCGGTCGAGGCAAGATCGTCGGCCGGCGTATGAAAGCTGTGATGCCGTCCGGCAAGCCCGATGAAGTTCGGATAGCCCGCCGCGCGCACGTCGCGCAATTCGCCGACGGCCTCCTTCTCCGCCACCATSCGCTTCGCCTCGATGGCSSCCATCGTCTCGCCGGCCAGCGCMRCCRYYGACGGRCTCARCACCAGCACGCGTTCGCYGTCGRCCCGAGCGGTCTYGACCGYGCCCTKYGCGCCCTCGGTGAMGGCGTAGCAYGCGTTCGACGAGCCGAAATGSACCCAGGCCARRGTSTCSYTSGGCGGCGGCGCACCGTGCTTSAGGAACAGCTCCATGCCGCCATGGCCGATCTCGTGGCCRACGGTCGCCACGAAGACGWAYTGRCCCGGCCATTTTTGCGCGGCGACGRTGCGGGCGAGCGCCAGGAAATTGGCGATGCCMGGCCCGCGCTCGCAGACACAATYGTACCAGCCGGTCAGCGGCGTCGAGACCACGATCGCCGGSCCGCTCCCCTCGCCGATCCGCGCCACCACGTTGCGGCCCGAGACGTYGSKGTCATAGYGYCCGCTGACGTCGAAGGTCACCGGRAGRCCYGATGCGACMGCRYGCTCGAACAGGKCMCKKTGCTTGCCGGCCACCACCAYCRCCGGGACCGGCCAGGGCTTGTCGTCCTGCGTSRCRTTGTAGGCGAAGCGCTCWTCKGCGGGATTGTCGATCATCAGGAGGATSGCSGCAGGCCYRCGSGCMGCGGCCTGCGCGATYGCCGCGCGATGARCCTCGCCGAGATAGGCGCCACGATCGAACGGCAGCGTGATCCAGAGGATCTTGCCGGCGGCATCACCGTCRCGCACCAGCGGCGCGGTCAGGCGAAAGCTGCTGCTSGSCTCCGGCGGCCACCAGAACGGCGTSGCKTCRAYCSTKGTGCCGCCRACCTCCGCCGTCGCGCGCTCCACCGCATATTGCCGGCCGAGCACGACCGGCTGRAACKCGACSYGAAAMCCCGCGGCCTGCARTTCGCSGGCGATCCAGTCGGTGGTGGCGCGGTCGCCCGGCGAGCCGAAGCGRTGCAGGCCGAAYGAGSCATAGCGCGCCACGTCSCGRKMGAGRCTGGCRCCGGACAGSAYATCCTCYGCCGCGGCCGAATKYTGSARMGTCATGGCAACCACCATCGCGATCRAGACACGCCATCCCGGCATTGCACAGCCTCCCGGCGGTTTCACCCTAGTGTGTCCCGGCCGGTCATTCATCACCGTTTTGGCAAACCTGCTCACCTGCTTGTGACCGGCTCGACGGGACCGCGCAAGCATGCGCCGTGGCTCGTCGCTGCGCTGTCATCGGATTGTAAAACTAGCCCGATATTCGGCGGCAAMAGYGCCCGCWTGGCCTCGGAAGGCCGATTCACGCGRAATGGCCGGTGAAATCAGGCCCWGAGCRCRGGTCACGKACGCAAGATCAGAGGTCGAMATGAAACGGGGCATCATTGTCCTTTGCCTGTGCATSKTGGCGATGGCCGGCTACTTCACCACGGACAGATGGGCCATCAGTCACACGAYGMTGACCTTCCACGACGTGCTGCGCGACGAYCGCAACGTCACGGTCGAGGTCGCGGTSCGYCGCGACCGGCARATGCAGGCGGCCGCCGAYATGATCGARCTGCCGGTCGCGATCCTGAGCCACGGCAAYACCGTCARGAACACCGAGTACTCGTTCCTCACCAACGTSTTCGCATCRCGCGGCTACCTCGTGRTCAGCATCCAGCATGATCTCGACACCGACRCRCCGATGGTGACCAAGGTCGGCGAGGAATATGTCGGCCGCCGCATGCAGTACAATCGCGGYGTSTTCAACATCATGTATGCGATCGAYGARCTCAAGAAGCKCTATCCCAACGCMAACTAYCRCCAGCTGACATTGATCGGYCAYTCSAAYGGCGGCGACATCTCGATGTTCTTCGCCAAGCAGCATCCCGACCTGGTCAAGAAGGTCGTGACGCTGGACAATCTGCGCGTCCCCTTCATCACCGACNGCGGCGACATCTCGATGTTCTTCGCCAAGCAGCATCCCGACCTGGTCAAGAAGGTCGTGACGCTGGACAATCTGCGCGTCCCCTTCATCACCGACGGCAGGATCAAGATCCTCTCGTTCCGTTCCAAGGATCCGGTGTTCAAAGCGGATCCGGGCGTCGTGCCCGACGACGAGACCTGCGCGCGGCTCGGCATCAAGGTGGTCCGGACCGAATTCCACCACAACGATCTCAGCGACCGCGGCCCCGACAGCGCGAAGTCGTCGATCCAGGCCGGCGTCGAGCAGTTCCTCGACGAGGATGAGGGTGACAGAACGCCGACCATGCCACTGCTCGCCGCCTCGGCGAACGCGCAGCCGTCCGAGAAGAAGTAGTTGCCGCATTGAGGGGAGCTGACGCTCCCCGACGCAGGATCGACCAAAGCGAGATGAGACGAGGTTGAATCGTCATCTCGCTTGGCCTTCTTGTTTGCGCATGATCTCTTCGGAAAACCGCTTCGCGCTTTTCCGGATCATGCTTTAGGCGCGTGCGTTGCGATCGGCGAAGGCAACGAGCCAGATCGCGGACAGCAGGAAATAGAACGCGCCGAAGCCCGCATAGGGAGCGACGTCCAGGATCGTCGGCGCAACGGTGCCGATCGATCGGCTGATCATGTAGCCGCCCGCGAGTGCCGACTGCGCGCCACTCAGGATCATCGCCCATTGCGCGCCATAGTCACGCCAGCGCCTGACGCCGGTGACCAGTTGCAGCACACCCGCAAGGATCGCCCAAACCCCGAACACGGCCAGAACGGCATAGCTGTCGCGGCCGATCGCAACGATCACGGCAAGCGTCGTGATCGCGCTGACCACGACATTGAGGGCCTGGGATGGATTGTCCCACAGCCCTCCGTTCACCCGGGCGTCAGCCAGATTGGCGATGGCATCCCATGCCGGATAGATCACCAGCAGGAACGCCACGGGGGTGGGTTGCGCGCTCAGCAGAACGGCAGCAGCAACCCAGACGATCGAAAAGACGGCGCGCGAGACGTAGTAGGACCGCAGCCAGGTGGACTGGGCGGCAAGCAGGCTTCGCATTGATTGACTCCTTTGTGCTATCTACCTACTAGTAGGTAGATAGCACAGGGTCAATTGGGCGCTCAAACACCTTGTTGTGTCAGCTTGAAGAGCGATGCCTGCCTTGACAGGCTTACCTATCGGAAGGTAGGCGCCGATATGAACTCGACCTCGGAACAGATCCTCGACGTCGCGCAGGCCCTCATCGTCGCGGGCGGCTACAATGGGTTCAGCTATGCCGACATCGCAGATGCCGTCGGCATCCGGAAGGCGAGCATCCATCACCACTTCCCGACCAAAGCCGAGCTGGTGGCCGCACTGGTGGATCGCTACCGGCAGCAGACAGCGTTGGGCTTGAAAGCCCTCCAGGCGCAGTCTCCGGCGCCGGCCGACCACCTGCGGTCTTACGTGAACTTCTGGCAGGCGTGCATCCAAGATGCCACGCTGCCCGTCTGTGTCTGCGCGATGCTTGCCGGCGAGATGCCGATGCTGCCAGAAGAGGTGGCAACTCGCGTCCGCGCCCATTTCCATGATCTCGCGGGATGGCTGACGTCGGTGCTGCAAGCTGGCGCAGAGCAGCGGCTGCTCCTGCTGGACAAGCGGCCGGAAGAGGAGGCCCAGATGCTGATGGCATCGGTCCATGGAGCGATGCTCTCAGCGCGGGCGTTCGACGATCCCGCCGCGTTTGCCGCCATCGTCAAACCGCAGATCGGGAAGCTGCTGGCACCGGACAGCTAGCAGCCAATCAGATCTGCATCTTCAGGGAGTCTTGACATTGTTCTTGATTTGTTCTATTCTGTCTTTCTTCCTTCCGTTGGTGTTGCTTTTGATGCCCGGTTCGTTTCCTCAAGTGCTGCGCGCTGCGTGTCTCGTCGCCTGCTTGACAGTGTTTGTGCCGCCGGCTTCAGCCGATCCTGCCGATGCCCAAGAGAGCCGTCAGTCGCCGCCCCGCGCGCTCGTGCCGACATTTGAATCGCTGCCACACACCCCATTTTCGAAGGCGGTTTTCAACGGCTGGTGCGGCCAACATGACCGATACCTGCTCGACGAAAACGGAGCGGTGAATGCCTATGAGGCCGGCACCAAGATCGCGGCAGTAGCGATTTCGCCTGGCAATCCATACCAATGTAGCAGCGACGGCCGGCAGTTGATCAACATCCATGGACGGCATGTGTTCATGGTTGATATTGCGAGCGACAACAGTCAATGGATTGCGTCGAATGATCGCGCAATAGCGTTCTCCCCGGATTTTAAGAGCGTCGCGAGCTCCGGTCCGCTCGAACTAAAGCCGCAGGCACCCCAGCTCAGGGTTATTCTGGTCAAGGACAAGCGGACGGTAGGCAAGACGCAGCCGCCTGAGTGGATCAAATGGAGCGCGAATGGCTCAAGGATCGCCGTCGTCTATCCGACGTCCGTCGACATTCTGGACCGCGATGGCGTGAATATCGCCTCGATGACGAAATCAGATATCGGATGGGTCAAGGACGGTTGGTTCGAAGACGATCAACGAACACTGACACTCTTTATGGAAACAGAGCAACCGCCGGGATCCATTCTCAAGTGTAGCATCGCCGGAAAAAAATGCCTCGCGCGGCCGCGAATTGAGTCCATCTCGATCGGTGGGCAAGGAATTGTGGGCACGATCATCCCCTTGGGCAAGCCGCCGGTGCGGGTCGACGACTCGATCCTTCTCTCGAAGGAATACGCCGCCGAGATCAGAAGCGCCGATTCCAGACTTCTCGCGCGTCAGGTGTTTCCGATCAAGACCGGCCGCTGGTCATTTCAGATCGCTGTGTCCCCATCTGGAAAGCGGTCGATCCTGACGTGGGACGATGAAAATCAACCAGAATGCGTATCCAGCGAAGGCAGCGCCAGCACTTATAAATGCAAGCAGGGTATGCTCGTGGATTTAACCAAGGTGATTAAATGACTGATCGATATCGTTCCTACGTTCCTCCAAGGCCGCCGCGACCGTTCAAGCGGAACTCCGATTATGCGCCGCGGATACATCCCGTCACGCACGAGGAAACATTCCACTCTGGCGTCGACTACCGCGCGCCGCGGGGAACGCCCATTCCGGCTCAGACCCCCGGCGAAGTCGTTTATTCGGGATTCAATGCAGGTTACGGAAACACGGTCATCGTGAAGACGACGAACGGCTACGGGCTTTATGCGCACATGGATGAGCCCTCCCAAGCGCGCATGGGCGATCGGATCTGGCCTGGTGACATTATTGGCAATGTCGGCAGCACGGGTAGATTTTCGACGGGAAACCATCTGCACTATTCGATTATTACGTCGATGAGCGAGAAGGAGGAGAAAGCGCTCAGAAGGCGCGGAGGTACCGGGGAAATCGGGTTCAGTGTCAACAAGCCGCGCACCGAAAATCCGGACACGTTCGATACGGCTATCCACTACCCGAATGAGACGCTGGCGGCAGGCCGCGCAATGATCGGACCGAATGATACGAACGACGCCCTGGCTTTCGGTAGCCGCCGTGGTCCGCTCGTTTCCGCTTCTCCGCTGCATCAATCCGGACTGTCTGAACCGGATCGCGGGACGTCGTTCGCCGAACGCTTCGGCGACTGGCGACCGGCGTCGTCCGATGGTCCGGCGACCGCGCCCCGTGGACTGCCTGGCATGATCGAGGATTATCTGCGGCAGCAAGGCGTGCGAGGACCCGGCTCGCCCCAAGGCGCGCCGCCCGCTCCGTATTTGCCCGATGATGAGGCCGGCTCATTCGCGGATCGCTTCGGCGACAGGTCGGAGATTCGACGATTGTCGTCTCGGTGGGACTAGAGCGCTTTTCCGTCTCGATGGAATCGGAGCGTCGCTCCAAATTCTTGGTTGACACGTTTATTCGCCCGGACCGGTATCCGGTTCGTTCGAAAACGCGCTAGCATCACCGCTGCGAAAGCGGCAACGACGTTCGGCGCACGAATTGTGTGCGCCATTGTCGTTCACCCTACTGCTCGCCGTCGCGCAGGCGCCGGTAGACCGCACCCAGCACGTTGGAATAATCGTCGGTCCAGACCCGCTGCTTCTCGTCGACGTCGGTCTCGGTCCAGACATCCGACGACGCGAGCTTGCCGACGTCGGCATCCTCGCGCGCGGAGACCACGACCGAGGTCGAGAAGATGTATTCGTTGTCGCGGCCGGAATCCTCGCTGTAGACCCAGCTCTTCATGTCGTTGGCGTCCGCGATCCCGACCACGACGCTGGCCAATTCGAGGTGGCGGTTGGAGACGTGCATCACGACCGCGCCCTGCGGCGCCAGCTTCGCCTTGTAGATCGCCATCGCCTCCTCGGTCGCGAGATGGATCGGGATCGCATCCGACGAATAGGCGTCGACGATGATGAGATCGTAGATCCCGTCCGGCTCCTTGGCGAAGGTGAGCCGCGCGTCGCCGATCACCGGCTTGAGGTCCGGCTCGCAGTTCTGGATGTAGGTGAAATACTTCGGGTCGCGCGCGGTGTCGACCATCGACTGGTCGATCTCGAAGAATTTCCAGTCCTCACCGGGCGCCGACGCGCAGGTCAGCGTGCCGGAGCCGAGCCCGATGACGGCGACTTTCAGCGGCGCGCCCTTGCGCTCGCGGATCGCGGTGATCGCCCGCCCGATCCCGCCATCCTTGTGGTAGTAGCTGATCGGTTCGGGCCGTCCGGTGACCGGCGTACCGTCGTCGTTCTTGAACTTCTCGGCGCCGTGGATCGTGGTGCCGTGCATCAGCACGTGATATTGCCCGTTCGGCGTCACCACGATCTTGTGCACGCCGAAGAAGCTGCGCACGGTTTCGACGCGGCCGTCGTCCGACGGATAGGCGCGCAGCACCACCAGCGCGACGACGACGGTTGCGAAGATCTTCCAGCGATTGGCGTTCAGCGCCAGCGCGAGCAGCGCCGAGATCACGCCGACCGCGCCGATCACCCAGACCCGGTGGTCGTCGAACCAGTTGAAGATGTCGCCGGCCGAATAGCTCGGCGCGATCAGCGCCACCGCCAGCACCGCAAGGAACGGCCAGTACCACGCGCTCCAGCGCGGCAGCCGCTCGGCGCCGCCGGGCGGACGGCACAGCGCCGCGAGCGCCAGCAGGATCGGATATTCGGCGACCCATGAGAAGGTGAACGGCGCGATCAGCCCTGCGAACAGCCCGCCGACCATGCCGCCGAACGACAGCGCGACGTAGAAGCCGGTGAGATATTTCGCGGCCGGACGGGTGCGCGCGAGCTCGCCATGACAGGCCATCGCGATGATGAAGAAGCAGAGCTGATGGCCGCCGAGCGTCAGCAGCAGGTTCTGCTCGCCGCCGACTGCGAGCAGGATGACGACGCCGGCAATCGCCAGCGGCTGCGCCAGCAGCATCCATTTGTGCGGCAGCAGCGGCCGCGACTGGAACACCAGCACCCAGGTCAAAAGATACAGCGACAGCGGCAGCACCCACAATAGGGGCGCCGCCGCGACGTCGGTCGAGATATGCGCGGTCACTGCGATCAGGAGCCCCGACGGCACCGCGGCCAGGAAGATCCAGCGCGCGCGCACGCCCCAGGTCGGCGCCGGCGCGTCGGCATCGTCGACCTGCATATTCAGTGCGGCGGCACCGGTCGGCGACCGCAACAGCAGCACACCACAGCCCGCGATCAGGATGATCAGGAGACCGTACCCTCCGGTCCAGATCAGGTTCTGGGTGCGCAGGGTGAACATCGGCTCCAGCAGCACCGGATAGGACAGCAGCGCCAGGAAGCTGCCGATGTTGGAGGATGCGTAGAGAAAATACGGATCGGGACCGTTGGGATGGCCGGTCCGCACGAACCAGGCCTGCAACAGCGGATTGTTGGCGGCGAGCGCGAAGAACGGCAGGCCGATCGAGACCGCGAACAGGCCGAGCAGCCAGACCGCATAACCCGAGGTCGGCGGCTCGCCCCAGCCGCTGCGGATCGCCAGCGGCAATGTCAGGATGGCGATGGCCAGCACCACCAGATGCACCACGACCGGCATGACGCGGCTGTTCAGCTTCATCAGGACATGCGCATAGGCGTAGCCTGCGAGCAGCAGCGACTGGAAGAACACCATCGCCACCGACCACACCGCCGGCGAGCCGCCGAGCCGCGGCAGCACCATCTTGGTGAACAGCGGCTGCACCGAGAACAGCAGCAAGGCGCTGACGAAGATCGCGGTCGTGTAGACAACCAGCACCAGCCGGTTTCGCGAGGCGGACGGCTCAGACGTCATGAAGGCTCCGGCAATGGACCCGGCGGGCGCCGGAGGCGGACGGCCCGGCRGCASCGCACCGGKGACTTGAATTGAGCATACGGCAGTATCACGGACAAGAAACCACGGTCACGTGGACTTGACGACGCGGCGTGTTGGCCCCACAGCACGCTCTAATCACTCCTTCTTGAAGCAGACATGAACGAAGCAGACGTCGTCATCATTGGTGCGGGGCATAACGGCCTGACCTGCGCGGCCTATCTTGCGATGGCGGGGCTGCGGGTCAAAGTCGTGGAACGCCGCAAGGTGATCGGCGGTGCCGCTGTCACCGAAGAGTTTTGTCCGGGCTTCCGCAATTCGGTCGCCGCCTACACGGTTAGCCTGCTCAACCCGCAAATCATTTCTGACCTGAAACTTGCCGACCACGGCTTGCGGATCGTCGAGCGCCGCGCGCAGAACTTCCTCCCCGCGCCGGACGGAAGTTACCTGCTGACAGGCGAAGGCCGCACCCGGGATTCGGTCGCCAAGCTCAGCAAGCACGACGCGGCCGCGATCGGCGCGTTCTCGGCGGAGCTCGAAGCCATCGCCGACGTGCTGCGTCAGTTCGTGCTGCGCGCGCCGCCGAACCTCGTCGAGGGCTTTAGTATCAGTGCGGTCAGCGAAGCTTTTAACGCGCTCGGCACCGCCAACATCCTGCGGCGGCTGTCGCTGGAGCAGCAGCGCAATCTGCTCGACCTGTTCACGCGCTCGGCCGGTGAGATGCTCGACGAGCGCTTCGAGAGCGACCTCGTCAAGGCGCTGTTCGGCTTCGATGCGATCGTCGGCAATTATGCCAGCCCCTACGCGGCGGGCTCGGCCTATGTGATGCTGCATCATGCGTTCGGCGAGGTGAACGGCAAGAAAGGCGTCTGGGGTCACGCAATCGGCGGCATGGGCGCGATCACCCAGGCGATGGCGCATGCCGCGCGCAGCCACGGCGTCGAGATCGAAACCGATGCCGGCGTCCGCGAGGTGATCGTCGAGAAGGATCGCGCCACGGGTGTCATGCTCGACAACGGTGAGACGATCCGCGCCAAATATGTCGTCTCCAACGTCAATCCCAAGCTGCTCTACACGCGCCTGGTGCCGGAGGACGCATTGACCGGCGAATTCCGCGCGCGCATCTCACGATGGCAGAACGGTTCCGGCACGTTCAGGATGAACGTGGCGCTGAATGCCCTGCCCTCGTTCAGCGCGCTGCCCGGTCCCGGCGATCATCTCACCGCGGGCATCATCATCGCGCCAAGTCTCGGCTACATGGATCGCGCCTGGCGCGATGCGCGCGAATTCGGCTGGAGCCGCGCGCCTGTGGTCGAGGTGCTGATCCCCTCGACACTCGACGACAGCCTGAGCCCGCCGGGCCAGCACGTCGCGAGCCTGTTCTGCCAGCACGTCGCGCCGCAACTGCCCGACGGCAAGTCCTGGGATGACTATCGCGAGGAAGTCGCCGACCTGATGATCGCAACCGTTGACCGGTACGCGCCCGGCTTCGCCGCCAGCGTGGTGGGACGCCAGATCTTGTCGCCGCTCGATCTCGAGCGGCAGTTCGGCCTACTCGGCGGCGACATCTTCCACGGCGCGCTGACGCTGAACCAGTTGTTCTCGGCGCGGCCGATGCTCGGTCACGCGGATTATCGTGGACCACTGGCGGGGCTCTACCATTGCGGTTCCGGCGCCCATCCCGGCGGCGGTGTCACCGGTGCCCCCGGCCACAACGCTGCGCGGGCGATCCTGGCGGACCATCGCAGGCTGTTCGCGTAACCCGGACGTTCGCGGCGCACTGTGGTCAAGCCTGTTGAGAAGCTGTGGATTGGCAGTGGACAGTGGCGGTGCAGGTGGCGTGCAAGCCGGTGGAAACCACGTGGACTTGCTGTGCAGCAGTGGAGGAGGAGGCGGTGAGAGCAAAACAAGCTGGCCTGATCTTATTGTTTTTGGGTGTCATGTACGCCAGCGCGGCTGCGCAACTTAAACTCAACTGCAATATTGGGCCGATCACCAGGTCTTACGGAGGAACGAACTGGCTGGTTTATAGCTGCGACGATCATCATTCGCTTATTTTCTTATCTGCTCCAGACAACCCCGGAGCGCCATTCTACTTCCTGATGGCAAAGCAAGAATCTGGTTATCAACTCAATGGCGAGGGCACAGGAAACAAGGACGCCACGGGAGCGGCATTTGCCGATCTAAAGAAGCTGTCAGAACAAGAGATTGCCAGTCTTATTGAGCAAACCAAGAGTAAGTGAACGGTGAAATTTCAAACTGAGACACTACCGCAGCAGTGGCTGACAAGCTGGGGGCAACGCCTGGCATATCCTGTTGGCAGGTCGCGTGGGGCCCTGTGGACGACCGGACAAAAGAAAACACCGGGCGACTTCGTCGCCCGGTGTTCCATTGAGAACGCCGCCTGAGCGATTACTTCAGCGACCCGCTGACCGAGTTGAAGGTCGTGCTCAGCGCCGTGCCGACGCCATTCACCGCAGCGATGATGGCGATGGCGATCCCGGTGGCAATCAGTCCGTATTCGATGGCGGTTGCCCCGGATTCATCTTGCAAAAACCTAACSATAAAAGTCTTCATTGCAGCCCTGCCTTTGTGATGCCCTGGACCGGTATGTTCCGGTTCCGGAACCGGTACTACTACGGTGAAATCTAAAGTTGCCTGAATCGGGAACCTATCAATTCTCGCGATATTCGATGGAATCCAGCTTGAAATTTTAACAAAAACCGAGCTACCCGCCTGCGATGACCCCCTCCACACACCGCGCCAGCGTAACCTTGCCCGACGAAGCGACCGCAAAACGCGTGGTTGACGCGCTTTCCGAGGCGTTTTTCGAGGATCAGGCGGCCTATGCGGCGTTCGAGCGGCCAGACGGGCGCTGGGACGTCACCGTCCATTTCGCCGAGCCGCCGGAGCAGAACCTGCTGCGCGAGCTGGTCGGGCAGGCCACGCGGCAGGATGTCGCATCGACTATAGTATTTGACACCATCGAGGCAAAAGACTGGGTCAAGGCCAGCCTCGAGGACCTGGTCCCGGTCGCAGCCGGCCGCTTCATCGTCCACGGCCAGCATGATCGGCACAGGATACCGCCCAACAAGCTGGGCATCGAGATCGAGGCGGCGCTCGCCTTCGGCACCGGCCATCACGGCACCACGCGCGGCTGCCTGCTGCTGCTCGACCACGTGCTGAAGGCCTATCAACCCCGGCGGGTGCTCGATCTCGGCACCGGAACCGGCGTGCTGGGGATTGCCGCCGCCAAGGCGCTGCATGGCAAGGTGCTGGCGAGCGACATCGACCCGCCATCGGTGCAGGTTGCCGAGGAGAACGCCCGGCTGAATGGCGCGGGGCATCTGGTGGACGTGATCTGCGCCACCGGCTTCGCTTCGCCGCGCTTCGCCGAAGACGGGCCGTTCGATCTGGTGCTCGCCAACATCCTCGCCAACCCGCTGCGGCACCTGTCCGGGCCGATGGCCCGCCACCTCGCCTCGTCGGCGCAAGTCATCCTCTCCGGCCTGCTGACGCACCAGGCGCCGGCGGTGATCGCCGCCTACCGCGCCCGCGGGCTGGTGCCGCTGCGCCATCTGAAGATCGAGGGCTGGAGCAGCCTTCTGTTGCGCCGTGTGAAATGACGCCCGCCGGCAGACAGTGCGGCGACTGCACGCTCTGCTGCAAGGTGATGGCGATCGAGCAACTGGCGAAGCCCGCCAACACGTGGTGTCCGCACTGCAAGCCGGGCCGAGGCTGCCGCATCTATCCGGATCGGCCGGCGGAATGCCGTGCGTTCAGCTGCGTCTGGCTGGTCAACGAACTGCTGGAGGAGCACTGGAAGCCCTCCCGATCGAAGCTGGTCCTGACCACATCGGACGATGGCCTCGAGGTCAGGTGCGATCCAGGCTTCCCCGATGCCTGGCGCAAGGCGCCGTTTCGCGACGAACTGCGCGAATGGGCGCTGTCCGGCGAAACGCTCGACATGACCGTCGTCGTCATCGTCGGTCAGCGCATGACGCTGCTGACGCGTGAGCGGGAATTCGATCTCGGCATCGTCGGCCCCGACGAGCGGATCGTGCGCGAACTCGAAGGCACCAGGGTCGTCAACGTGACCGTGGCGAAGGCGTCCGTCCTGGAGCCGTAAGCAGATTATTTGGGAGCTGCGGAATCGCGGCCGGCGGTCTCGATCTTGTCCGAAGCGGCCATCCGCCGCGTACGCGCCTCGACGAGTCGATCGAGGATCTGGACGATGACACCACGCTGCTTCTGCTCGACCGGCGCGATCGGGCCGCGGGGAATCGGCGGCGAGATCTTCTCAAACGTGAATGCAGGCATCGTGCATCTCCTCACCGTTGAGTTGAGACACTCCTGGACGCTCCCCATACGCTTGACCGGGACGTGCAGTGGACATCGTCCGGTCAGTTCGACTATGCCATGATTCAAGCATAAGTTATGCCAAAAATATGGGCATGCCTTGCCGCGCCGGCGCGACGATCATGCTCCACCTGAAGAGAGTGCGAAGGCGATGTTCGAAGCCCATTTCCAGACGTTCGAAGAGCCCGAAGGCGGCGTGGCGCTGACTGCACGGCTGAGCGCGCTACGCGAAGAACTGGCGCGGCGCAAACTGACGGGATTCGTGGTTCCCCGCGCCGACCAGCAGCAGAACGAGTATGTCGCAGCCTCCGAGGAACGGCTCGCCTGGCTGACCGGCTTCACCGGATCGGCCGGGCTCGCGATCGTGCTGAGCAAGGAAGCCGCCCTGTTCGTCGACGGCCGCTACACGCTGCAGGCCGGCAAGCAGGTCGATCGCAAGGCCTGGCAGATCGAGTCGCTGGTCGAACCGCCGCCGGAGCACTGGCTGACCCGGCACCTTTCGGCCGGCGACCGCCTAGGATTTGACCCCTGGCTGCACACTTCTGCGGCAGCCGAACGGCTGGCGGCGGCCTGCGCCAAGGCCGGCGCCGAGCTGGTCGCGGTCGAAGGCAACCCGGTCGATGCGGTCTGGCACGAACGGCCGGCCCCGCCGCTCGGCCCGGTTTCGATCCACGGCGCGCAATTCTCCGGCGAGATCGAGGCCGAGAAGCTGAAGCGCATCCGGCTCGAGATCAACAAGCTCGGCGTCGATGCGCTGGTGCTCTCCGACAGCCACGCGGTGGCCTGGACCTTCAACATCCGCGGCGCCGACGTCTCGCACACGCCGCTGCCTCTGTCCTATGCGCTGGTGCCGAAGGAAGGCCGGCCGCTGGTGTTCATCGACCATCGCAAGCTGTCGAACTCCGCGCGCGACCATCTCGAGCAATCCGCCGACGTCGAGGAGCCCGCGGCGCTGACGCCGAAGCTCACCGAGCTCGCCAAGCGCGGCGCCTCGATCGCGCTCGACAACGCGACCGCGGCCGATGCCCTGAGCCGCCTGATCGCGGGCGCCGGAGGCAAGCCGGTGCGCGGCAACGATCCGGTCAGCCTGCTCAAGGCGGTCAAGAACCTCACCGAGATCGAGGGCACCCGCACCGCGCATCAGCGCGATGCGGTGGCATTGACGCGCTTCCTCGCCTGGATCGACCGCGAGGCGCCCGCGGGCCACCTCACCGAGATCGACACCGTCGAGGCACTGGAGACGTTCCGCCGCCAGACCGGCGCGCTGAAGGACGTCTCGTTCCCAACCATCGCCGGTACCGGCCCGAACGGGGCCATCGTGCACTACCGCGTGACGCGGAAGAGCAACCGCCGCATCGAACCCGGCGACCTCCTGCTGATCGATTCCGGCGCGCAATATCAGGACGGCACCACCGACGTCACTCGCACCATCGCGATCGGCCAGCCGACCGACGAGATGCGCGACCGCTTCACCCGCGTGCTGCGCGGCCACATCGCGATCGCCCGCGCGATCTTCCCCGACGGCACCACCGGCGCGCAGCTCGACACCCTGGCGCGCCAGTATCTCTGGCAGGCCGGGATCGATTTCGAGCACGGCACCGGCCACGGCGTCGGCAGCTATCTCAGCGTCCATGAAGGGCCGGCGCGGATTTCCAAGCTCGGCACCACGCCGTTGAAACGCGGCATGATCCTGTCCAACGAGCCCGGCTACTACAAGACCGACGCCTATGGCATCCGGATCGAGAACCTGGAGCTCGTGATTGGCACCGACATTGCCGGCGCCGAGAAGCCGGTCAACGCCTTCGAGACGCTGACGCTGGCGCCGATCGACCGCCGCCTGATCGAGGTGGCCATGCTAAGCGCGGACGAACTGGCCTGGCTCAACGACTACCACGCCCGCGTCGCACGCACCGTGCGTCCGCAGCTCGACGACAACGCCACCAAGCTGTGGCTCGACGAGGCGACGGCGGAGCTGAAGTAGGCGGCACATCGCTCCCCACATTCGGTGTCATCCCCCGCGAAAGCGGGGGATCCAGTACGCCGCGGCCCATCGGGTGAATCACTGCGGTCTCTGGAATACTGGGTCCCCCGCTTTCGCGGAGGACGACGACGGAATTTCGCGGCTCACGCTGCGTTGTTGCGCGAGGCGAAACATCACGGCCGCCTCTTCCCGAACCGCATGGGCGTATGCCGAAACACCCGTATTCCGCGCGAGGGAGCACGCTACAGTCGTTTCACAATGCGGAAACGGACCTGAATGCACGGCGTGATGGGCAAGCCGCCCGACGCGGCACAAGACAACAACATCGCGACATCGAAGGTCATGCTGCTGATGCTCGTCGTGATGACGGGCGTCGCGCCGATCTCGCTCTACATGCTGGTTCCGGCACTGCCGGTCTTGGCGACTGATTTCGGCCGCGACATCTCGATCGCGCAGATGACCGTGTCGCTCTACATGGTCGGCATCGCGCTGTCGCAACTCATCATGGGCCCGCTGTCCGACAAGTTCGGCCGCCGGCCGGTGCTGCTCGCGGGCCTCGGCCTGATGGTCGTGGCGGGCATCGGTTCGGTGTTCGCCGAGACCCTGCCGCAGCTGATCGCGGCGCGCTTCTTCCAGGCGCTCGGCGGCGCCAGCGGCATGGTGATCAGCCGCGCCATCATCCGCGATCTCTACCCGCGCGAACGGGTCGGCGCGATGATCAGCCTGGTCGTGGCTGCGCTGATGATCGCGCAGATGGTGAGCCCGCTGACCGGCGGCCTGTTGGAGACCGCATTCGGCTGGCGCGCGATCCTCTATCTCATCACCGCGGCGTCGCTGACCGTCACCATCTTCATCGCGCTGGCGCTGCCCGAGACGCGSCGCGAYCGCRCCGACAGCTCCAGCTTTCGCGGCGACCTCGGCAGACTGCTGCGGAGCCGCGCCTTCGTCGGCTATCTGCTGTGCCAGGTGCTGGCSTCACAGATCATCTTCGCCTTCGCCGGCGGCGGCCCCTATATCGTGGTGACCCAGATGGGCCGCAGCAGCGCCGAGTATGGCGCGTGGTTCGCGATGACCGGGTTCGGCTATTTCATCGGCAACCTGCTCTGCGTGCGCTTCTCGCCGCGGCACTCCCTCGAGAAGCTGATCTGGTTCGGTCTCGCGCTACAGGTCGGCGGCAGCCTGCTGAACCTGGTCTGGAGTTTCGCCGGGCTGAACCAGGCACCGCTCTGGCTGTTCGGCACCCAGATGATCGTGATGGTCGCCAATGCCTTCGTGATGGCCAATTCCGCCGCCGGCGCCATCAGCATCCGCCCCGAGGCCGCGGGCACCGCCTCCGGTGCCATGGGCTTCCTGCAACAGGGCATCGGCTCGCTGATCTCGCAGTTCGGCGCCTATCTCGGCGGCCACTCCACCACCACGCTGCCGCTGACCGCAGCGATCTTCGCGATCTCGATCGCCTGCGCCTGCACCATGATCTTCGTCGTGCCGCGGCGCAATGTTGTGGTCAGCGAAGCGCTGATCGCACAGGCTGAGGAGGATGAGCAGGGGATGATGTGAGGCGCGCGCCTTCAACTCGTCATCCCCCGCGAAAGCGGGGGATCCAGTACGCCGCGGCCTATCGGGTGAACCACTGCGGCCTCTGGAATACTGGGTCCCCCGCTTTCGCGGAGGACGACAGCGGTAAGCGCGGCGGCGCTGCGCCTTACTCTCCGATCAGCTCCAGCCACTCGTCCTCGGTGAGCACCGCAACACCGAGCTCACGCGCCTTGGTGAGTTTCGAGCCTGCTTCCTCGCCGGCGACCACGTAGTCGGTCTTCTTTGAAACCGAGCCGGCGACCTTGGCGCCGAGACGCTCGGCCATCGCCTTGGCCTCGTCGCGGGTGAACTTGGTCAGGGAGCCCGTGAACACCACGGTCTTGTCCGAGACCGGCGAGCTCTTGCGCGGCTGCTCGGCCGGCTTGACCTCGATCTGGCGCAACAATTCGCCGAGCGCCTTGACGTTGCGCGGCTCGGCAAAGAACTCGACGACGGCATCGGCGACGATCTCGCCGATGCCATCGATGTCGTTGAGGTGCTGGTAGGCTTCGGTGCCGTTCTCTTCGTCGCCGCTGCCCCTGGCAGCGGCCAGCATCGCGTCGCGGAAATTCTCGATCGTGTGGTAGTGCCGCGCCAGCAGCTTGGCATTGCCTTCGCCGACATGGCGGATGCCGAGCGCGAAGATCAGCCGGTGCAGCTCGATCTTGCGACGTGCGTCGATCGCGTCGAACAGGTTGCGCACCGAGGTCTCACCGTAGCCCTCGCGCTCCATCAGCTTGCTGCTCGACCGCTCGTCCCGCTCCCGAAGGGTGAAGATATCGACCGGCGACTTCACCAGCCCGTCCTCGTAGAATTCCTGGATTTGCTTCTCGCCGAGACCATCGATATCGAAGGCCAGCCGCGACACGAAATGCTTGAGCCGCTCGACCGCCTGCGCCGGACAGATCAGCGCGCCGGTGCAGCGGCGCACCGCCTCGCCTTCCTCGCGGATCGCGTGGCTGCCGCACACCGGGCAGGTGTCCGGGAACTTGTAAGGCTTCGCACTCTTCGGCCGCTTGTCGAGCACGACGCTGACGACCTGGGGGATCACGTCGCCGGCGCGCTGCACCACGACGGTGTCATCGACGCGGAGATCAACGCCATCCCTGATCGGATTTCCGTCGTTGCCGATGCCCTTGATGTAGTCTTCGTTGTGCAACGTCGCATTCGACACGACGACGCCGCCGACTGTGACCGGCTCCAGCCGCGCGACCGGCGTCATCGCCCCGGTGCGCCCGACCTGGATATCGATCCCCTTGAGAATCGTCGTTGCCTGCTCGGCCGCGAATTTGTGCGCGATGGCCCAGCGCGGGCTACGCGAGACGAAACCGAGCCGCTCCTGCCAGTCGAGGCGATCGACTTTGTAGACCACGCCGTCGATGTCGTAGCCGAGCGAAGCACGCTCCTCGCCGATCCTGGCGTAGAATTTCAGCACGTCATCGACGCTCTTGCATAGCGTGATCAGCGGATTGACCACGAAGCCGGCTCTGTCCATCCATTGCAGCATGCCGTGCTGGGTGTCGGCGGGCGGCTCGCTCATCTCGCCCCATGTATAGGCGAAGAATTTCAGCGGTCGCGATGCGGTGATCGAGACGTCCTTCTGGCGCAGCGAACCCGCCGCCGAATTGCGCGGATTGGCGAAGATCGTATCGTCGGCTTCGGCCTGCTTCTTGTTCAGCTCGAGGAAGTCCTTCTTGAGCATATAGACTTCGCCGCGCATTTCGCAGGCTGCCGGAACGTTGCGGCCTTTCAGCGTGTGCGGAATGTCCTTGATGGTGCGGACGTTGGCGGTCACGTCCTCGCCGGTGAAACCGTCGCCGCGCGTCGCGGCGCGGACCAGCTCGCCATTTTCATAGCGCAGCGAGAGCGACAGTCCGTCGATCTTGGGCTCAGCCACCAGCGCCGGCATCTGATCGGCATCCAGCTTGAGGAAGCGCCTGATGCGCTCGACGAACTCGGTGACGTCCTCGTCGCTGAATGCGTTGCCGAGCGACAGCATCGGAACGGCATGTTGCACCTTGGCGAAGCCGCGGGCCGGCGCTGCGCCCACCGTCTGCGTCGGCGAATCCTTGGTGACGAGATCGGGAAATCTGGCCTCGATCGCCTCCAGGCGACGCCGCAGCGCATCGTAGGCCGCATCGGACACGGTCGGCGCATCGTTCTGGTAATAACGCTCGTTGTGCGCCTCGATCTCGAGCGTAAGCCTCATGTGCTCGACCTTGGCCTGGGCCTTGGTGAGCTTGTCGACGTCGACCAGCGTCTTCTTCGCCTTGGTGGCCATGGACGACTAACTCGCCGCCCTGAGCAGCCGTTCCGCGGCGGCCCTCGCCTCGGCGGTGATCTCGGCGCCGGCCAGCATGCGCGCGATCTCCTCGCGGCGATGATCCGCCGCCAGCGCGTTGACGCGGGTGGCGACGCGCTTGCCCTTGTCGAGTGCGTCCTTCGAGATCAGGAGATGTTGGCTGGCGCGGGCCGCGACCTGCGGCGCGTGCGTCACCGCCATCACCTGCACCTTGCCGGCGAGGCGCGCCAGCCGCGATCCGATCGCGTCCGCCACCGCGCCACCGACGCCGGTGTCGATTTCGTCGAACACCAGGGTCGGTGCCGAGCCGCGATCGGCCAGCACCACCTTCAACGCCAGCAGGAAGCGCGACAGCTCGCCGCCGGAGGCGACCTTCATCATCGGACCCGGCTTGGTGCCCGGATTGGTCTGCACCCAGAACTCGACGCGGTCGATGCCCTGCGGCCCCGGCGCGGCCGCATTGCTCTGGACCTGGGTCATGAATTTGGCGCGCTCGAGCTTGAGCGGCGCGAGCTCGGCGTTGACGGCCTTGTTGAGCTTCTCGGCGGCCTTGCTGCGCGCCGCCGACAACTTCGCGGCGGCCGCGGCATAGCGCTTGTCGGCCTCGGCTGCGGCCGCTTCGAGCTTCTTGAGCTGATCGGCGCCGGCATCGATCAGCGCCACGTCGCCGGCATATTGCGCCGCCAGCGCGGCCAGCAGATCCACCGGCGTCGAGTATTTGCGCGAGGCGGCGCGCAGCGCGAACAACCGCTCCTCGATGCGTTCGAGCTCGGCCGGATCAAAATCGGTTGCCGCCAGCGCGGCGTGAAGGTGCTGGTCGGCCTCTTCCAGCGCATTGATCGCGATGTCGATCGCTCTCACCGCCGGCTCGATCAGTCCAGGAGCATTGGCGGCGCGTCGCTCCAGCCGGCGCACCGCGGCCGACAGCGCCGACAGCGGCGAGTGCGGGCCGCCGATTGCCTCCTGCGCCTCGCGCAGATCGGTCGCGACCTTCTCGCCTTGCATCATGGTGGTGCGGCGGTTGGCGAGCTCGGTCTCCTCGCCCTCCTTCGGCGCCAGCGCCTTCAGCTCCTGCGAGGCGTGACGCAGATAGTCGGCTTCGCGCGCGGCGCGCTCCATGCCGGCGCGATGCTCGTCGAGCGCGGTACCAGCGGTCCGCCTGACATCCCACAGCGCTTCCAGCGCCGCGACCTCCTTCTCGTGCCCTGCGAAGGCGTCGAGCAACTGGCGGTGGGTGGACGCGTCGACCAAAGCGCGCTCGTCGTGCTGGCCGTGGATTTCGACCAGAACCGCGCCGACCGCCTTCAGGGTCTGCACGCTGATCGCTTGATCATTGATGAAGGCGCGGGTGCGGCCGTCGGCGAGTTGCACGCGGCGCAGGATCATCTCACCGGTGTCGTCGAGGCCGTTCTCGGCGAGGATCTTCGCCGCCGGGTGCCCTTTCGGCACATCGAACGTCGCAGTGACCTGGCCCTGCTCGGCGCCATGGCGCACGAGGTCCGCATCGCCGCGACCGCCGAGCGCCAGCGCAAAGGCATCGAGCAGGATCGACTTGCCGGCGCCGGTTTCACCGGTCAGCACCGCCAGGCCAGGGGAGAATTCGATATCGAGCCGTTCGATCAGGACGATGTCACGGATCGACAGACGGGCCAGCATGCGAGGACAATTCCTAGCCGAGACCTATCTTCTTGAAGGTCCTGCTGATCCAGGATCCCTGATTCTCGCTCGGCTCGAGACCGCCGGACTTTACTAGATTATACGCGTCCTTGTACCAGCGGCTGTCCGGAAAATTGTGGCCGAGCACCGCGGCGGCGGTCTGCGCCTCGCCGACAATGCCGATCGCCATATAGGCCTCGGTGAGCCGGTACAGCGCCTCTTCGACGTGGCGCGTGGTCTGGTACTGGGTGACCACGGTCTTGAAGCGGTTGATCGCGGCCGTGTAGTCGCGCTTCTCGACGTAGTAGCGTCCGACCGCCATTTCCTTGCCGGCGAGCTGGTCACGCGCGGCCTGGATCTTGTTCTTGGCCTGGGTGGCGTATTCGGAGGTCGGATATTTGCGCACCACCTCTTCGAGCGCAGCGATCGCCTTCTCGGTGCGGCCCTGGTCGCGCGAGATGTCCGGGATCTGGTCGAAATGCGACGCCGCGATCAGGTACTGGGCGTAGGACGCGTCCGGGCTGCCGGGATGCAGCGTGACGTAGCGCGTCGCCGAGCCGATGCAGCTGTCATAGTCGCCGGCCTGGTAATACGAATAGGCCGACATCAGCAGCGACTTGCGGGCCCAGTCCGAATAGGGATGCTGACGGTCGACTTCCTCGAACTTCTTCGAGGCGGCCTTCAGGTCCTTCTTCTCGTTCATCATGTACAAGCCCTCATTGTAGAGCTTGTCCGCGGGCTCATCGACGAACGTGTCGTCCTTGGCCATGAACTTGTCCCACAGCGCGCCGGTGCCGCAGCCTGAGAGCGGCATGGCCAGCACGATGAGGCCCACCGCAAAACGCAGCGTGCGCGCAGCCCTGGTCAGGCCGGAGACGTCAGAAGAATAGCGTGGTTCGAGCGCCATACGCATTGCCGACATGAATTGTAAAACCTGACGCCTTTGATGCGGTTAACGGCGACCCCACTCCACCCATGAACCGCGATCATGGATGCAATATYTCTCACGCCGTTGGCGCCGTATCGAGGCAACCGCSGGCCTGTTTAACCGAAAAATGACCGTGGACCAACCGAATACGGAGCCAATCCGCCGGGAATAAGGCGACCCGGCGCAGCGCACAGTCTGCTGTGGTTATTACGGAAATTGGGCCCGACCGCCTGCGGCGATCAGGACACGTCCGGGCCGTAGGCCGGGGCGACGAGCCCGCCAGCCATGCCGGCACCGGCTTCGACATGGCCACGGACGGGCCGCCGAGCGGTTTCCGATTCGACCACGCGCCAGGCGCTGCGATCGGCCAGCAGCGCCCTCAGCACCGCGTTGTTGAGCTTGTGACCGCCCCGCACCGAACGATAGCTGCCGAGCAGCGGCAGGCCGGCCAGCGCGAGATCGCCGATCACGTCGAGCACCTTGTGGCGGGCGCATTCGTTGGCGTAGCGCAGGCCCTCGGCGTTAAGCAGGCGGGCCTCGTCGAACACCACGGTGTTGTCGAAGTTGGCGCCGAGCGCGAAGCCTGCGCCCCACAACCGCGCCACGTCATTCATGCAGCCGAAGGTGCGGGCACGTGCGACCTCGCGGCGGAAGCCTTCCGGCGAAAGATCAAAGGAGAAAGTCTGGTGGCCGATCACCTTGTTGGTGAAGTCGATCTCGACTTCGGCGCGGAACCCGCCGGCGAACGGACGCAACTCGCCGATCGCGTCGCCAATCTTGACCTGCACCGGCTTCAGCACCTGGATGAAGCGACGAACGGCAGGCTGGGTCACGATACCGGCCTGGTCGATGGCTGCGACGAACGCCGCAGCGCTGCCGTCCATGATCGGAACTTCCGCGCCGTCGATTTCGATCGTGGCGTTGTCGACGCCCATGCCGCGCAGCGCCGCGAGCACGTGCTCAGCGGTCGAGACCAGCGGCCCTTCGCGGTCACCCAGCACCGTCGCAAACTCGGTTGCGATCACAGCGTCAGCGGTCGCGGCGACTTCGCGGTCGGCACCATCGAGACCGGTGCGGACAAAAATAAAACCTGCATCAACAGGTGCAGGTCCCAATGTGAGATTGACAGGAAGACCAGAATGAACGCCTACGCCAGTCACGGTGGCTTGCGACCGAAGCGTTGTTTGACGGCTGAACTTCATTCGATAATGCCCACTACCCGACTTCACTCAATTCAAGTGGCCAAACTTCCCCAAGGCCGACTCGCTTGAGCTCCCCAAGTCACGGCAGACCATAGTCACTGCCCTAAACCGCGCCAACTCACGCTTCTTTACCGATTGTTACCCCATCTCCGCCGCATTCAGGCCCAAGGTTAACCAAATTGCGACAGCGAAAACGGTCTTCGGCGAGCGCGCATCTGACCACCGAAAGAATAATTAATCATTTAAAATCAGTTGGTTGTTGACCCAACGAAACCGCCTCTGCGCCTAAAGGAGAAGGCCCCGGCGGTTCCCCGCCGAGGCCTTCTTCATCGCCAAGGTTGTAACAAACTTCAGTTGGCCTGACGGCGCAGGAAGGCCGGGATATCAAGATGGTCATCGCCCTGTGGCGCCGGGGCAACAGGTACTGGACGGCCATGGGCGTCCAATCCCTGCGGAGCTGGGCGCTTCGCATATTCGGATACCGGCGATTCGTTGGCCGAGATCTGCTGAGCGACGCTGCGGGCCTGCTTGCGCTCGGGCAGCGGCGGCATCGAGGGCATCGCCGGGCCGGAAGCACGGGCCGCGATCGGCGGCTCGGTCTCCTCGTCACGACGGCCGAGACCGACATTGGCCAACCGCTGCAGCAGCGACAGCCGGGTCTTCTGCGGGTGCTCGGCCTCGCCGTCATGGGCCTGACGGATCTCGGCCTGTGCCGGCATCGGCAGGTCCTCGAATTTCGGCATCCGCGGGGCGCGCACCGGCGACCGCTCGGCTGCCTGCGGGATGAAGGTCTCGGGCGGCATCGGCTCGTGCTGCTCGGCCCGGGTTGCCTCGTGGTCCGGGAACAGCGTGGGCTTCTGGGCGATCGGTCGCACGGTGACGTCACCGTAGGAGGCCGGCTGCATCGACGCCTGAGCAACCGGTGCACTGTCCGGGGCAACGGCGGCGGCGATCGCGGCGAGCGCGGCGCGCTCGACGGCGGGACGCTGCTGGGGTGCGGCGGCAATCGGCGCAACCGTCACGCCGGTCGGCGGCTCGAGCTTCTGGGCACGCTCGGCCATGCGCTGGTTGTCGGCACGCAGGCGGGCGGTGAGATCGGCCAGCCGGCTCTCCGGCGAGCCGCCCTGTTGCTGGGCGGGCGCCTGGGCACGGGACGCGATCGCGGCCTGCTCGATGCCGGTTGCGACCACCGAGACGCGGATGATGCCGTCGAGCGATTCGTCGAAGGTGGCGCCGACGATGATGTTGGCGTCGGCATCGACCTCTTCACGGATGCGGGTCGCGGCTTCGTCGACCTCGAACAGGGTGAGGTCCTTGCCGCCGGTGATCGAGATCAGAAGGCCGCGGGCGCCCTTCATCGACGAGTCGTCGATCAGCGGGTTGGCGATCGCAGCTTCGGCGGCGGTCAGCGCGCGCTTCTCGCCGGTGGCCTCGCCGGTGCCCATCATCGCCTTGCCCATTTCCCGCATCACGGCGCGGACGTCGGCGAAGTCGAGGTTGATCAGGCCTTCCTTGACCATCAGGTCGGTGATGCAGGCAACGCCCGAGTACAGCACCTGGTCGGCCATCGCGAACGCGTCGGCGAAGGTGGTCTTCTCGTTGGCGACCCGGAACAGGTTCTGGTTCGGAATGATCAGCAGCGTGTCGACCACCTTGTGGAGCTCGGAGATACCGTGCTCGGCGGTGCGCATCCGGCGCTGACCTTCGAAGTGGAACGGCTTGGTGACCACACCGACGGTGAGGATCCCCATCTCGCGGGCAGCCTTGGCGATCACGGGCGCAGCACCGGTGCCGGTGCCGCCGCCCATGCCGGCGGTGACGAACACCATGTTGGCGCCGGTGAGATGATCGCGCAGCTCGTCCATCACCTCCTGCGCGGCCGCGGCGCCGACATCGGGCTGCGAACCGGCGCCGAGGCCCTGGGTGACCTGGGTGCCCATCTGGATGATGCGCTGCGCCTTCGACATGGTCAGCGCCTGCGCGTCGGTGTTGGCGACGACGAAGTCGACGCCCTGCAACCCGGCGGTGATCATGTTGTTGACGGCATTACCACCCGCGCCGCCGACGCCGAAGACGGTGATCCGTGGTTTCAGCTCGCTGATGTCAGGGGGTGTCAGATTGAGTGCCATGGTTGCCTCTCTCGATTATGCGCGCGTTGGTTCGTCCCGGCCGCTGGCCGCGGGAGCTGGTGAAAATGCAGTGAGCCGGGGTGCGGTCATCAGAAGCCCTCGCGAAGCCATCGTCCGACCTTTCCGAAGTAACCGTCTGTCCCTGTCCTGAGCTGCCGCGTGCGCCGCGGTTCGACATGTTCAAGGTGAGCGTATTGCGGATAGACCAACAGGCCAGTGGGCACCGAGAACGAGGCGCCCTTCGCCTCGTTCGGCAGCCGGCCAAAGCCGAGCGGGCGGCCGATGCGGACCTGACGGTTCAGGATACGGGTGGCGAGCTCGACGGTGCCGGTGAGCTGCGAGGCGCCGCCGGTCAGCACGACGCGCGCCCTCGGCTCTGCCGCGAAGGGGGAATCCGCGAGCCGGTCACGGATCATTTCAAAAATCTCCTCGGCGCGATGCCGGACAATGTTCGCGATCGTGGCGCGGGACACGATTTGCGGAGTCTCCCGATCATCGCCTGCAGTGGGAACGGACATCAGCTCGCGCGAGTCCGAACCGCCGGTCAGCACCGTGCCATATAACGTCTTGATTCGCTCGGCATCCGCAATGCACGCGCCGATGCCGCGCGCAAGATCCATCGTGATGTGTTGCCCGCCGAGCGCAAATCCCGATGCGTGCACGAGACGGCCGCCGGAATAGGTCGCAAGCGTCGTCGATCCCGCGCCCATCTCGACGACGGCGGCGCCGAGATCGGCCTCGTCGTCGGTGAGCACCGACAGGCCGGCGACGTAGGGGCTCGATGCCATGGCTTCGACGTTGAGATGGCAGCGCTCGACCACCAGCATCAGGTTCTTGGCGACCGTCGCGTCCGACGTCACCACGTTCATGTCGACGCCGAATTGGCGCGCCACCATGCCCCGGGGATCGCGGATGCCCTTGACGCCGTCGAGCGCGTAGCCGACCGGCAAAGCGTGCAACACGGTGCGGCCGGCGCCGGCAGCGTGGCGCATGCCGGCCGAGGTGACCCGGCTGATATCGTCGGAGGTGACCGAGCCGCCGCGGATATCGGCCGCGGCTTCAACCAGTTGCCCATGCTGCCTGCCACCGGAGACCGACAGCAGCACGGACTCGACACGGACCTTGGCCATGCGCTCGGCCAGCGCCACGGCATGGCGTACGGCCTTCTCGCATTCGGCGAGATCGACCACCGAGCCGGCCTTGACGCCGCGCGACTGGATCTGGCTGTAGCCGATCAATTCCACCGCATGGGTGCGGCCGCGCAGCGCTTCGTTCGGCGGCGACGGCCTGAGCCGCGCGATCATGCAGGCGATCTTGCTGGAGCCGACGTCGAGCGAAGCCACCATCGCGGTGCGCTTCTGCATCGGGCGGGTCTTCGGGGTCAGGTTGCGATCAAGACCGGTCATGCGGCGTCCCCGGCCTTCTTCTTGGACTTCTTGTCCTTGAACTGCTCGTCGCGCGCCTTGCCGGCGTCCTCGGACAATTGCACGATCAGCCGATCGGGCAACCGCATGTCGACGGCGACGATGTCGCGCGAGAACAGCTTCTCGTCCTTGTCGAGCTTGGAGAGCGCGGCGAGCGCGTTGCCGACGTCGTTCTCGGGCAGGCGAACATCCAGGCCGTCCTTGAGCCGCAAATTCCAGCGCCGCTCACCGACGAAGATCGCGGCCTTGGTCACCGAACGCACCTGCGGGTAACGGTCGAGCAGCGCCAGGAAGTCGTGGGCGCGCGTATCGGCGCCCTTGCCCACCACCAGCGGCAGGGTGAGGAAGCGGCGCGACACGTAGGGCTCGAGCACCGCGCCGTCGGAGGCGATCACCGACAGGCGGCCGTCCTGCTGCCACAGCGCGAAGGCGGTGCGCTCGACGATGTCGATCTGCAACCGGCCCGGGTAGAGCTTGAGGATCGTGGCATCCGCGATCCAGGGATTGGCCTTCAGCTTGGCGCGCACCGTGTCGGCGTCGAGGAACAGCAGCGAGGAGCGGCCATTGACGCCGCCAATCGCAAGCACCTCGTCCTGGCTCAGCTGCTTGCGGCCGTTGATGCCGACGGTGGTGATGCGGAAACCCGCGGTATTGGCGAGCGCGTTGCGGGTGTCGCTCAGTGCCGTGGTGAATTCCTCGACATGGCCGCCGCGGACGATGCCGAAGCCCAGGCTGCCGAACAGGATCGCGAGCGTCGCGACCAGGCCGATGCGGCGCGGCAGATAGCGCTCGACCATCAGGATGTAGCGGTTCGGCGGCTCGCGATCGATCACCGGCGGCCGCTTGGCGGGACGGCGGCGGCGGCGTGCGAGATGGGCGCCGACATACTCGCGCAACAGCACCGCCGCTCCAATAGCGGCTGCTTTCAGGTCAGCTTGAGGCCCCAGCGATCGCACCGATCGGGTGAGGCGTCCTGCACCGTCCATTGCACGAACTCGTCACATGTTGTGCCCGCGAAACCCCCGCGGGTCCCGGCACAATCACGTCTCGGCAAAACCGGGTGGGATTAGAGTGGCCCCCTGTTCCCTGGTTGCGATCCTCGAAGCGGTAATCCGCGACAGCTCACGCCCCGGCAGCCAAGCGCTACATGCGCCGCCAGCGTTAACCTTCGGGCTTCCTGGTAAACAAACGGTAAATGACTTCGGCCTGGAGCGTGTTTTGATCAACGCTGTGAGTACTTTGCCGCGAACTCGTTAGCATTTTAGCAACAGCGCCCGGGTTCCATCCGGCCGGGCCGGCCCGGTTCCCACCGCACCAGCCTACCGTCGGACGCGGCGGCGAGCGAGCTCGATCTGGTCATTGAGGAAGTCGGCAAAGGCAATGCCCTGTGCTTTCAAGGCCTTAGGGTACAGGGATGCCGCGGTCAGCCCCGGCAGCGTGTTGGTCTCGAGATAGACCGGGCCATTGGCCGAGACGATGAAGTCGCTGCGCGAGTAGCCGCCGCACGACAACGCGCGGTGCGCCCGCAGCGCATGGTCCATGATCGCGGCGGTGATGTCGGGCGCGAAACGGCCGGGGCAGATCTCCTGGGTCGACTTCAGAAGGTATTTGGCTGTGTAGTCGAACGCGCCTTCCCCCGGCACGATCTCGATCGGCGGCAGCGCGAACACCGCACCGTCGGATTGCTCGAGCACGCCGCAGGTCGCCTCCACGCCCGACACGAACGGCTCGATCAGATACTCCTCGTGCCTGGCGGCGTTGCGCACCGCGACGAGATCCTGCTTCGCGTTGACGAAGATCAGCCCGTAGCTCGATCCATCCTTCGCGGGTTTTGCGATCAGCTTGCCGTATTGGGCAAAGGCGTCGTCGATCTGCTCGACGCCGATGCCCTGCGGCGCGTTGAGGCCGGCGATCGCGGCGAAGCGCTTCGCCGACGGCTTGTCGAACGCCAGATGCGACGACGCCGAGCCGGAGCCGGTGAACGCGACGCCGCGCATCTCGCACATCGCCTGCAATTCGCCATTCTCGGCGCGGCCGCCATGCAGGCCGAACACCAGCACCCGCTGCTCGGCACCCGCCTTGTCGAGCGCCTGCTCGAGCGTGATGCCGCTTCCGTCCGGCTTGAAGTCGACCTCGAACGGCCGCGCATGGCCGAGCAACTTCTCCGACGTCACCGCGTGCACGGTGTCGTCGACGTCCCAGAACCAGAGCTCGGCGTCGGGCAGTGCGCGGTGCAGCGCCTGCGTGCTCGCCACCGAGACCAACCGCTCCTTGTTGGTGCCGCCGAACAGAATGGTCACCTGCATGTTCTTTTGCCTGTCTTCGCTATCTCCGTCATTCCGGGGCTCGCGAAGCGAGAGCCCGGAATCCATACTCACGATCGTGGTTATGGATTGCGGGCCTGGCCCTTCGGGCCATCCCGGAATGACGACTACGATGAATTCCCGATCCGCTTGATTTCCCAGTGCAGCTCGATGCCGCTGGTTTGCTTGACCCGTTCACGCACCGTCTCGCCAAGGGTTTCGATATCGTGCCCGGTGGCGTTGCCGGTGTTGATCAGGAAGTTGCAGTGCAGCTCCGACACCTGGGCGCCGCCGACCTTGAGGCCGCGGCAACCAGCGGCGTCAATCAGTTTCCAAGCGCTGTTGCCGGGCGGATTCTTGAAGGTCGAGCCGCCGGTCTTTTCGCGGATCGGCTGCGCGGTCTCGCGATGGGTCTGCACCTCGTTCATACGGACGCGGATCGCATCCGGATCGGTGTTACTGCCGCGGAAGCGCGCCGAGGTGAACACAACAGACGGATCGACGCCGCTGTTGCGATAAACGAACTTCATGTCGGCATTGCCGAACACACGCTTGGTGCCGTCGCGGCCGATGCCGGTCGCCTCCACCAGGACGTCCTTGGTCTCGCCGCCATTGGCGCCGGCGTTCATGCGCAGCGCGCCGCCGACCGTGCCGGGAATGCCGAAGAAGAACTCCATGCCGCCGATGCCAGCCGACGCGGCCGTCTCCGCCACGCGCTTGTCGAGTGCGGCGGCACCAGCGGTAACGACATCACCGTCCGCGCCGGTCTCGCCGAACGCGCGCGGCGCGAGCCGGATCACGACCCCAGGCATGCCGCCGTCGCGCACGATCAGATTGGAGCCGACGCCGACGACATAGACCGGCAGCTCCTGCGGCAGGCGCTTCAGGAAGTAGGCGAGATCATCCTCATCGGCCGGCGTGAACAGCACCTGCGCCGGACCGCCGACGCGAAACCAGGTCAGTTCGGCCATCGACTGGTTGGCGAGCAGCCGCCCGCGCAGCTCCGGCATCGCGGCTTTCAGGTCGGGCGTGATGTCGGGGAAGGTCATGTCGCGGCAACCGACGCAGGAGCAGGATTGAGATCGCAACGCGTTACGTACTCGGCCGGCGCCCGGGGCTTACCCCTCTCCCCAACCCTCCCCCGCAAGGGGGGAGGGAGCCTGGCGATCGTGCTCACCTCACGTCGCGCTACGGCCTTGCTCTGACTCGATGCATAAGTCAGGGAGGCACTGACGGACGGGTTCCCTCCCCCCTTGCGGGGGAGAGTTAGGGAGAGTGGTGAGCCGCACGGGCGGTGCTGATCGCGAGCGAGCAACACCATCAGCCCAGCCCCTTCAATTCGCCCGGCAAGGCGTAGGCCCATTGCGTGATGTTGCCGGCGCCGAGGCAGACCACGAGGTCGCCGGACTTGGCAAGGCCGTGCACGATCTTGGCGAGTTCGCCGGCGTTCGGCAGCGGGACAACGTTGCGATGACCGTGGGCGCGCAGGCCGGCGGCGAAGTGGTCGCGGTCGATGCCCGGGATCGGCGCCTCGCCGGCCGCATAGACCTCCGCCACCACGACGGCGTCGGCATCGTTGAAGCAGGTACAGAATTCCTCGAACAACGATTGCAGGCGGGTGTAGCGATGCGGCTGCACCACGGCGATGATCTTGCCGTTGGTGGATTCGCGGGCGGCCTTCAGCACGGCCGCGATCTCGACCGGGTGATGGCCGTAATCGTCGATCACGGTGACGCCGTTGGTCTCGCCGGTCTTGGTGAAGCGCCGCTTGACGCCGCCGAAGCCGGCCATCGCCTGGCGGATGATGTCGTCGGACACGCCAAGCTCATGCGCGACCGCGATCGCCGCGGTTGCGTTGGATGCATTATGCCGTCCCGGCATCGGCAGCATGATGTCGGCAATCTCATGCGTCGCGCTGGTCTTGCGATCGCGGATCGCCACCTTGAATTTCGAGCCGCCGCCCATCGGCGTGAGGTCCAGCAGCTGCGCATCGGCCTGCGGGTTCTGTCCGTAGGTGATGATGCGGCGATCCTCGATCCTGCCGACCAGCGCCTGCACCACGGGGTGATCGGTGCACATCACGGCGAAGCCGTAGAACGGAACGTTCTCGACGAAATTGCGGAATGCATCCTGGATCGCCTCGAAGGTCTTGAAGTGATCGAGGTGCTCGGGGTCGATGTTGGTGACGATCACGACATCGGACGGCAGCTTCAGGAAGGTGCCGTCGCTCTCATCGGCTTCGACCACCATCCAGTCGCCGGCCCCAAGCCGCGCATTGGAACCATAGGCATTGATGATGCCGCCATTGATCACGGTCGGATCGAGCCCGCCGGCGTCGAGCAAGGTCGCCACCATCGTCGTCGTCGTGGTCTTGCCATGGGTGCCGGCGATCGCGACGCAGCTTTTCAGCCGCATCAATTCCGCCAGCATCTCGGCGCGCCGCACCACCGGGACGCGCCGCGCGCGCGCCGCCATCAATTCGGGATTGTCGCGCTTGATCGCGGTCGAGACCACGACGACCGCGGCGCCGTCGACATTCTCGGCGGCGTGGCCGACCGAAACCTTGGCGCCCTTCTTGCGCAGCCGGTCGAGATTGTAATTGTCCGACGCGTCCGAGCCCTGCACGGTGTAGCCGAGATTGATCAGCACCTCGGCGATGCCGCTCATGCCGATGCCGCCGATCCCGACGAAATGAATGGGTCCGATCTCGCGCGGCAGTCTCATGATCCGGTTCCTGATCTCATCGTCTGCCCAATGCGGGCTTCACCACGGGGCGATCGATCCAGCTTCTTCGCGCGGCTCAAATCGGCAGCGCAGACCACTGGATGCCCCGCTTTTCCCATGCGTGACAAGGGCTTTTTCCGGTCTTCGGCCGCGGAAATGTCGCTGTTGTCAGCTACCGGCCAATGGTCGCGATCCGACATCAGGAGCATCCTCGCCGCCTATGCCGCTCCCGGCCGCGCAGCGCGCGCCGCGGCCTCGTCCTGCATCTCGATGACGCGAAGATAGTTGCGCAGCCGGTTGGTCTCGAGCACGCGCAGCAGCTTGTTCTGGTGATAGGGCAGCACGAGTTCGGCGAGCGGCCCACTCCAGGCGGCGTTCATGTCGAACAGCACGCCGAGACCGAACACGGCCGGGATCTCGGCGAAGCCGAACTCCCTGCCCTGCGCGAGCTGCTCGGCCAGGAAGTCGTCGATCGCCGTCATCACGCCATTACGCGCGCCGCCGGAGACGTTGGCGAATGCGGCAAGGCCCCCGCCGCGAAATCCGCGGCCCTCGACCAGCGCGGGGCGGTCCAGCACTGCACCCGCATCGAAACTGTGCGGATGGCGATACTCAGCCGGAATCTGTTCGGGCGCATAATACATGTCGCGCCGCCCGCAGGGCCAGCCGACATCGTGCAGGAACGCCAGCACCGGCTTGCCGACGCGGCGGCTGATCGCCTCGATCTGCCGCAGCTCATGATAGACGGTGTACCAGTTGTGGTCGCCATCGACGATCCAGGCATCGGGTGCATCCAGTTCGCCGAATGCTTCGAGACTGGTCTTTGCAACGTGACGCACATCCGGACTGGTCGCCACCCAATCGAGGAATTCGCGCTTCGGCGCGGGATCGACGCTGGTGAGCTGGCCGCCGCGGATGCGGCAGTGATCGGCGAGCAGCGCCGACATGCCGCCATACTCCGCACCGATCTCGACGATGTCGCGCGCATCCGCGAGGCGCAACGCCTCAAGGATCAGATCCGAGAATTCAGAGACGGAGTGAATCAACAGGCCCGTCATGCTCGAGTCTCCCCCGGCGTCCTGCCGGATTGGCACATCAAATCCCGGCCACCTTCGCGACCAGGTCGGCGAGCCGCTCGGCGGCGTCGAGCCGTCCGACACCGCGCGCGGCCTCCGCCATCGCGGTCAGCCTCTGGGGCTCGGCGGCGAAGGCCGAGATCTCGCTCGCCAGCCGTTCCGGCGTGAAGTCGCTCTGCTTGATACGCAGCGCGCCATTCGCCTGCGAGAGCACGCCGGCATTGGCGAACTGGTCCTGATCGATCGCACCCGGCAGCGGCACCAGGATCGACGGACGCCCGATCGCGGCGAGCTCGGCGACGGTGCCGGCGCCGGAGCGCGAGATCACGAGCTGGCTCGAGGCCAGCCGCGCCGGCAGATCGGCGAAGAACGGCGCGAGCTCGGCGTTGATCTTGAGGCGGTCGTAGACCGCGCGCACCCGCGCCATGTCCTCTTCGCGCACCTGCTGGGTGACGATCAGCCGGCTCCATAATGCAGGTTCGAGCTGCTCGATCGCAGGCGGCACGATATCGCTCATCACCCGCGCGCCCTGGCTGCCGCCGACGACGAGCAGGCGCAACTGCCAGTCGACCTCGGGCGGCGTGTATTTCACTGCGGCGGCGGCCAGGATCGCCGGCCGCATCGGCGTGCCGACGGTGGTCGCCTTGCCGGCCAGCGCCGGATCGCGATCGAGCACACCGGGCAGCGAGGTCGCGATCGCATTGACGCGGCCGGAGAGGAAGCGGTTGGCGCGGCCGAGCACCGCATTGGCATCATGGATGATGCAGGGAACGCCGAGCAGACGCGCCGCCATCAGCGGCGGCAGGGTCGGGTAGCCGCCGAAGCCGACGACGGCCGCAGGCTTCAGCCGACGCACCAGGTTGGCGGCCACCAGCGTGCCGTAGCCGAGCATCAGCACGGTTTGTGCAAGCGAGATCGGGTTGCGGCTGCGCACGGTGGCGCTCGGCACCAGATCGATGCTGTCCCGGCCGAACAGGCCGGAATAGCGCAGCGCGCGGCCGTCGGTCGCGAGCCGGACACGCAGGCCGCGCCTGATCAGCTCCACGGCGAGCGCTTCGGCCGGGAACAAATGGCCGCCGGTGCCGCCGGCCGCCAGCAGAATCAGGGGCGCGTTGTCCATGGTTTCCAGATAACCGACGCCGCAGTCACAGTCACCTACGCGTAGGCGCGCTGCGTGCTGGCACCCTCCATCGATTCGATCTCGGTGCGCGGCCGCTGCCGCGTCAGCGCCAGCATCATGCCGACGCCATAGGCGAGCGAGACGAATGACGAGCCGCCATAGGAGATGAACGGCAGCGTCATGCCCTTGGCCGGGATCAGTTGCAGATTGACCGCCATGTTGATCGTCGCCTGCACGCCGAACAGGATCGCAAGCCCGGACGCCGCGAAGCGCGAGAACATGTCCTCGGTGGCGTAGGCGCGGGTCAGCGTGCGGATCACGATGAAGCCGAACAGCGCGACCAGCATCAGGCAGAGGATGATGCCGAACTGATGATGCCGAACTCCTCCGCCGCGACCGCGAACACGAAGTCGGTGTGGCTGTCCGGCAGGCTGCGTTTGGCGATGCCCTCGCCCGGCCCGAGCCCGAACCAACCGCCGTTCCAGAACGCCTCCATCGCGGTGTCGACCTGGAAGGTGTCGCCGGAGGCCGGATTCATGAAGCGCTTGATGCGGCCGGCAACGTGCGGCACCAGCAGATAGGCGCCGAACAGTCCGGCGCCGGCGGCGCCGGCGAGGCCGAACACCCAGATCATCCGCATGCCCGCGATGAAGAACAGCGCGCCCCACACGGTGAGGATCAGCATGGTCTGGCCGAAGTCGGGCTCCATCACCAGCAGCGTCACCAGCATCATCAACAGCACCAGCGCCATCGAGGTCGCCGGCATTTCCGGCCGCTTGGTCGATTCCGCGAACAGCCACGCCGCCACGATGACGAAGGACGGCTTGGCGGCTTCGGAGGCCTGGATGTTGACGCCGAGCAGCGTGATCCAACGACGCGAGCCCTTGACCTCGGGCCCGACCAGTAGCGTCAGCACGATCAGCGCGATCGAGACCACGAACACGATCAGCGCGGTGCGCCGGATCTGCCGCGGCGTCATGAACGACACCCCGATCAGCACGATCAGCGACGGCACCAGGAACATGACGTGGCGGTTGAAGAAGTGGAACGGATCGAGCCCGATCCGGGTCGCGACCGGCGGGCTCGCCGCCAGCGACAGGATGACGCCAGCCAGCATCAACGCGGCGATCGCCAACAGCAGCAGTTTGTCGACGGTCCACCACCAGTCCGAGAACGGGGTGCGTTGGTCACGGGCGAGCATGGGCGTCCCCAGATGGCAGAGATAACGTCCATTCGTGGCGCAGGATGGTTTCCAAGGGGTTAACGGGTTGGGTAACTTTTGAGGGAGAGCTTTGGAAGTCGCGGCGCGCGACATCGCCGTCATTCCGGGGCTCGCGAAGCGGGAGCCCGCAATCCGTTCGGCCGCAGGATGTGTGGTTCAATGGATTCCGGGCTCGTGCTGCGGACGCCCCGGAATGACGGCGGCGCGACATTGGCGCAACGCCGGTCACACCACCGGCTTGACGCCGGGCAGCGCCTGGACGATGTCGCGGAAGGCGGTGCCGCGGATTTCGAAATTGCGGTACTGGTCGAACGAGGCGCAGGCCGGTGACAGCAGCACGACGGCTTCCGCGAGCCCCGATGCTTCGGCATCGCGCGCGGCGCTGGCGATCGCGACGTCGAGCGTGCCGGACATCTCATGCGGGACGCGCTCGCCGAGCGTGCCGGAGAATTCAGCCGCCGCCTCGCCGATCAGATAGGCCTTGCGGATACGCGGGAAATATTCCGATAGGCCGGTGATGCCGCCGGCCTTCGGCTTGCCGCCGGCGATCCAGTAGATGTCGGCRAACGACGACAGCGCATGCGCGGCSGCGTCCGCRTTGGTGCCCTTGGAGTCGTTGACGAACAGCACGTGSCCRCGACGGCCGACCTGCTCCATGCGRTGCGCYAGGCCYGGGAAGCTGCGCARRCCGTTCTGCAACACGTCGKTGGCGAYGCCCATCGCCAGCGCGCAGGCCGCRGCGCAGGCWGCRTTCTGCGCATTGTGCWGGCCGCGCARCGARCCGATGCCSCCGAGACGCGCGATCTCGCTGCGCGCCGCGCCCTGTGCGCGYACGATSGTCTCGTGCTCGACATAGAGACCRTCSGGCAGCGGGTTCTTCACSGAGATGCGCACCACGCGYTTGCCGGCGCGATCSARCCGGTCGGCGATGTTGCGGCACCAGATGTCGTCGACRCCSGYRATCGCAGTSCCGCCCTGCTGSACGCCCGCGACCAGCCGCTCCTTGACSGCCGCGTAATGCTCCAGCGTGCCGTGGCGATCGATRTGRTCCTCGCTGATGTTGATCAGGATGCCGACCGAGGGATCGAGCGACGGCGCAAGGTCGATCTGGTAGGACGACATCTCGATGACRTGGACCCGGCCCATCCGCGGCGGCTCCAGCGACAGGATCGCGGTGCCGATATTGCCGCCCATCTGGGTGTCGTAGCCGGCMACCTTCATCAGRTGSGCGATCAAGGCCGTCGTGGTCGACTTGCCGTTGGTGCCGGTGATGGCGACGAACGGCGCGYTCGGCGCGTGACGGCGCCGCTCSCGGCAGAACAGTTCGACGTCGCCGATCACCTCRCATCCCRCCTCGCGCGCYTTCAGCACGCTCCAGTGCGGCGCCGGATGGGTCAGYGGCGCGCCCGGRGTCAGGATCAGCGCGGCGAAATTCRCCCAYGACACGGTRCGCAGGTCGGCGGTGGTGAAGCCGGCCTGCGCCGCCCTGGCGACATTRTCSGCATTGTCRTCGGCYGCGATYACTTCCGCGCCRCCGGCCTTCAGCGCRTGGCAGCTCGCGAGGCCSGAGCCGCCRAGCCCGAACACCGCGACCGTCTTGCCMGMGARGGAGGTGACCGGGATCATKRTSRWGCTCAGCGYAGCTTGAGRGTGGAGAGGCCGGCSAGCGCCAGCATCACCGAGATGATCCAGAACCGGATCACGATCTGCGGCTCGGTCCAGCCCTTCTGCTCGAAATGATGGTGCAGYGGCGCCATCCGGAACACGCGTTTTCCGGTGAGCTTGAACGAGGYGACCTGCACRATCACCGAMACSGCCTCCAGCACGAACAGSCCRCCGATCACSGCGAGCACGATCTCGTGCTTCACCGCGACCGCGGTGGCGCCCAGCATGCCGCCRAGCGCGAGCGAGCCGGTGTCGCCCATGAAGATCGAGGCMGGCGGCGCGTTGAACCAGAGGAAGCCSARRCCSGCCCCCAACACCGCRCCGCAYAGCACCGCCAGTTCGCCGGTGCCRGCGACGTAATTGATCTGRAGRTAGTCKGARAAYACCGCGTTGCCGGTGAGATACGAGATCATGCCGAAGCTCGCGGCRGCGATCATGACGGGCACGATCGCAAGACCGTCGAGGCCGTCGGTCAGGTTCACSGCGTTGCCRGCGCCGACCATCACGAAGGCGCCGAAGATCACGAAGAACCAGCCGAARTTGATSACGAGGTCCTTGAAGAAGGGAATCACGAGCGAGGTCGAGGACACGTCGCGSCCGAGCCGGACCAGCGCRTAGGTGGCRGCRAGCCCGATCGCCGCCTCGATCAGCAGGCGGAGCTTGCCGGCGAAGCCGGAGTGTGACTGCTTTGTGACCTTCAGATAATCGTCATAGAAGCCGACGAAGCCGAAGCCGAGCGTCACCGCCAGCACGATCCAGACATAGGGATTGAGCGGATTGGCCCACAGCAGCGTCGAGACCACGAGGCCGGACAGGATCATCAGCCCGCCCATGGTGGGCGTGCCCTTCTTGGAGATCAGATGCGACTGCGGCCCGTCGGCGCGGATCGGCTGGCCCTTGCCCTGCCGAAGCCGCAGGTGATCGATGATCCAGGGCCCGAACAGGAACACGAACAGCGCGCCGGTCACCATCGCGCCGCCGGTGCGGAAGGTGATGTAGCGGAACACGTTCAGCGCGCTGCGGAATGCCCCAAACCCCGGAACGGTGTTGGACAGTTCGATCAACCAGTAGAACATTCAAAGGGTCCTATACCGCTTCGTGCGCGGCCTTGTCGGGGAAGCGTTTTTCCAGCGCGCTGACAATGAGCTTCATCTTCGATCCCAGCGAGCCCTTCACCATGATCACGTCACCGGCACGGACCGCGGCGACCGCCTGCGCTTCGAGCGCCGCCGARCTCTCGGCATAGCCTCCCCGCTTGCCSGTGGAAAGGGCATCCCACAGATTCCGCATCAGCGGACCACAACAATATACGAGGTCGATGCGGTTGGCGGTCACGGCTTCGTTGAGGSYGCGGTGCAGGTCGGGCCCGGTCGGCCCGAGCTCGAGCATGTCGCCGAGCACGGCGATCCGGCGGCCATGCGGCCCGACCTTGGCCTGGCCGAGCACGTTGAGCGCGGCCGCCATCGAGGCCGGATTGGCGTTGTAGCTCTCGTCGATCAGCGTCGCCTCACCATGGCCGACCTCGACCGTGCGGCGGAGGCCGCGGCCAGTCGGTGCCTCGAGCAGCGACAGCGACAGCGCCGCGCGCGCGAGATCGGCGCCGAGCAGCGAAGCGCCGGCCAGCACCGCGAGCGAGTTCATCGCCATGTGGCGGCCGGGCATGCCGATCTTGTAGGTGATGTCGTGGTCCAGAATATCCGCATGCACCGCCGAGCAGGTCGCGTGCAGCGAGAGGTCGAGCAGCCGTGCCTCGGCGCGCTTGTCGGTACCGAAAGAGACAATGCGCGAGATGCCGGCTTTCCCGGCCTTCTTTTGCAGCCGCGCGAACTGGCCGTTGTCGCGGTTGAGCACGACGGCGCCATCGGGCTCGAGCCCTGCGAAGATCTCCGCCTTGGCGTCGGCGATCGCCTCGATGCCGGAGAAGAACTCCAGATGCACCGGCTCGATCGTGGTGATGATGGCGACATGCGGCCGCACCATCTTCACCAGCGGCGTGATCTCGCCGGCATGGTTCATGCCGATCTCGAACACCGCGAAACGCGTGCTCGCCGGGCAGCGCGCCAGCGACAGCGGCACGCCCCAATGATTGTTGAACGACGCCACCGAGGCATGGGTTTCGCCCTGCGCCGACAGCACGCGGCGCAGCGCCTCCTTGGTCGAGGTCTTGCCGACCGAGCCGGTGACCGCGATGATCTGGGCCTTGAGCCGCGCACGCGAGGCATGGGCGAGTTCGACCAGGCCGGCGAGCACGTCGTCGACCACCAGCAGCGGCGCGTCGGCGGGAAACTTTTCACGTTGCGCGGTCTCGACCACGGCGAGGCCAGCGCCGGCTTTCAGCGCGGCCTCGACGAAGGCGTGGCCGTCATGGACGTCGCCCTTGATCGCAAAATACGCTTCGCCCGCGGCGATGGTGCGGCTGTCGATCGAAAGACCGGTGACGCCATCCGGCAGCGCGCCTTGCGGCGCGGCGCGCATTGCGGTCGCCATCGCATCCGAGGTCCACAACATCGTGCTCATGCGCCCTCCTCGGCCAACGCCTTCGCGACTGCTTCGTGATCGCTGAACGGCAGCGTCGTGCCGCCGACGATCTGCCCGATCTCGTGGCCCTTGCCGGCCACGACCAGCGCATCGCCCGGTGCAAGGCCGGCGATGCCGACGCGCAGGGGCCTGATCCTGTCTCTTATACACATCTAGATGTGTATAAGAGACAGGATTGCCTCGGCGCGGTCGCCGATCTCGCGCGCGCCCTTCGCGGTGGCCATGATCGCGGCGCGGATCACCTCGGGCTTCTCGCTGCGCGGATTGTCGTCGGTGACGATGATGTGATCGGCATTCTCGGCGGCAATCGCGCCCATGATCGGGCGCTTGCCGGCGTCGCGGTCGCCGCCAGCGCCGAAGATCACGACCAGCCTGCGCTTCGCATAGGGCCGCAGCGCCTGCAACGCCTTGGCGAGCGCATCGGGCTTGTGGGCGTAGTCGACGAAGATCGGCGCGCCATTGTGCTCGCCGACCAGTTCGAGCCGACCCTTGGCGCCTTCGAGATGTTCGAGACAGCCGAAAACGTCATCGGCGGCGCTGCCGGTGCCGATCGCGAGCCCCGCCGCGACCAGCGCGTTCTCGATCTGGAATTCGCCGACCAACGGCAGCCGGATCGCATGATTGCGTCCGCGATGCGCGATTGCGAGCTTCTGCGCGAAGCCCTCGATGGTGGCCTCAGTGAGCTTGATGCCCTCGCTCGCATCGGCGTTGCGGCCGACCGTGATGATCCGCAGGCCGCGGGCGCGCGCCGCATCGATCACTTCAGCCGAGCAATCATGATCCGCCGAGATCACCGCCGCGCCACCGGGCGTGACGAGGTCGCGGAACAGGCGGAGCTTGGCGTTGAGATAGTGCGCGACGTCGGGATGATAATCCATGTGATCGCGCGACAGGTTGGTGAAGCCGCCGGCCTGGATGCGCACGCCATCGAGACGATATTGGTCGAGGCCGTGCGAGGAGGCCTCGAACGCAAGATGGGTGACGCCATCGCCCGCGATCTCGTCGAGTTGGCGATGCAGCGCAATCGGATCCGGCGTGGTCAGCGAACCGTAGATGGTGCGCTTGTCCGAGACCAGACCGATGGTACCGATGCTCGCGGAAGCATGGCCGAGCCGTTGCCAGATCTGACGCGTGAAGGCCGCGACCGAGGTCTTGCCGCTGGTGCCGGTCACCGCCGCGATCGTCGCGGGCTGGCGCGGGTAGAATGTCGCGGCCGCGAGCGCCAGCGCACGGCGCGGATTGGGCGTGACGACGAATGGAACGCGAAGCGGCGCCTGCGGCGGATGGTCGCCCGCGACCGCGACCGCGCCGGCATCGATCGCCGCGTCGACGAAGCGCGCGCCGTCGGTCTTGCTGCCGGTCAATGCGAAGAACAGGTCGCCCGGCTTCACCGCACGGCTGTCGACCGCAAGCCCGCCGACCACAACGGTGTCGGCATTCGGATCGATCGTGGCGTCAGCGCCGAAGAGGTCGCGAAGTCTCATGATCTTCCAGTCTGGCCGGCGCCGTTCTGGCGCCGCACGATCTATCCGGAAAACCGCTGCACACTTTCCGGATCATGCTGTGAACATACGCCTTACTGGGTTGTTCTGGATGCCGCAAGAATAAGGCGGTCGGACGGCGGCAGATCGAATCGCGGCTCGACGCCCAAAAGCGGCGCAATTCGGGCGATCACGTTGCCGCCGGTCGGCACCGCGTTCCAGCCTGAAGTGATGAAACCGTAGGTCTCCTTCAGGGGCTGCGGTTCGTCCAGCATGATCAGGAGCTGGTATTTCGGATTGTCGGCAGGCAGGATCGCGGTGAACGCGTTCAACACGCGCTTCTTGGCGTAGCGGCCGTTGACCACCTTTTCGGCGGTGCCGGTCTTGCCACCGATATAGTAGCCCTTGACGTCGGCCTTCTTGGCGGTGCCGACCTCGGCATTGAGCCGCATCAGGTAGCGCATCTTGTCCGAGGTCTCGGGCTTGATGACGCGCTTGGCCAGCGCCATCGCCTCCTGCTCGGTACGTTTCAGGAAGGTCGGCGGGATCAGGTAGCCGCCATTGACCAGCGCGTCGATGCCCATCACCGCCTGCAACGGCGCGACTGCGATGCCGTGGCCGAACGAGATGGTGACGGTGTTCAGTTCGCCCCACCTCTTCGGCACGATCGGCGAGGCGCTCTCCGGCAATTCGGTGCGCAGCCGCTCGAGCTGCCCCATCTTGCGCAGGAAGGCCTTGTGCGCGTCGACGCCCATCGCCAGCGCAATGCGCCCGGCGCCGATGTTGGAGGAATAGTAGAACACCTCCTTCATGTTGATCATGCGGCCGAGATTGTGATCGTCATGGATCGCGAACTTGCCGTAATGCAGCGGGCCCCGCGCGTCCCACATCGAGTTGAGGTCGAACCGGCCGCTATCCAGCGCCATCGCCAGCGTGAATGCTTTGAAGGTCGAGCCCATCTCGTAGACGCCAGTGGTCAGGCGGTTGATGCGGTCCGGATCGTGCGCTTCCTTCGGATTGTTCGGATCGAAATCCGGCAGCGACACCATCGCGACGATCTCGCCGGTGCGCACATTGGAGACGAGACCCGAAGCCGCTTTGGCCTTGAACTTCTCCTTCGCCTTGATCAGTTCGTCGCGCAGTGCATGCTCGACGCGGAGATCGACCGACAGCTCCACCGGCTTCTGCAGGCGGTCGGTGGCGAAGCCCGCGCGATGCAGATCGGCCAGACCGTTATTGTCCAGCCACTTCTCCATGCCGGCGATGCCCTGGTTGTCGATGTTGACCAGGCCGATCAGGTGGGCGACCTCGTTGCCGGTCGGATAGACGCGCTTGTTCTCGCGCAGGAAGCCAACGCCGGGCAGGCCGAGGCGGTGGATGTCGAGCTGCTGCTTCGGCGTGATCTCGCGCTTCAGCCAGACGAAGCCTTTGCGCGACGACAGCCGGTCGCGCACCTCGCTGGTGTCGAGATCGGGCAACGCCCCGGTCAAAAGCTCGATCGCTTCGTCCTTGTCGATCAGGCGGCGCGGCTCGGCGAACAGGCTCGGCGCCTTGACGTCGGTGGCGAGGATCGCGCCGTTGCGGTCGGTGATGTCGGGCCGCGCGGTCGCGATGGCGTCCTGCGACGCGGCGCGCCGCGCGCTATGGCTGTCGGCACCGATGGCGAACAGCACCAGCCGCCCGGCCAGCACGCAATAGACCGCCGCGAAGGCAAGGATCGCAAGCCCGACGCGCGCGCGCGCCTTGGCCGCACGGTCGACATTGCTGCCGTACAGCAGCGTGCGGATCAGCCGCTGGCTCCAGGGCTCGATCGGTTTCGCGGCCGGATTGTTGGCGGGGGCCGCCGGATCGGTCATGGCTGGTCCCGTCATTGCTGATCTCCCCCGCCCTGTTCGGATTCGTCGGGCGCAGGCTGCTCGGCGGCCGGCTGATCGGTCGGCGCCTTGTCGATCGATCCTGTCGTGCTGTCGGGCGCGGCGGCGGCCTCGATGGTGTCGATCATCGCGCCGATCGGATCACGCGAGCCCGGCCGCGTGAAGCTCGGCGGCCGTTCGGGCAGGTTCTTCAGGGAATCGTACTGGTTGGCGTTGATCGGCTTCAGCGGCAGATGCCGCTCGGCAAGTCCTTGCAACCTGAGCGGCGCATCGAGCTTGGCCCATTCAGCGCGCAGAGTGGCGATCGCGTTGCGCTGCTCGCGGATCTCGGCATTGAGTTGCAGCACACGTTCGACGCGCGCGGTCGATTCCATCTTGATGCGATAGACATAGGACGCCGCGAAGATCAGCATGCCGATGACGAGGAGATGGAGAAGGCGCATCGTCAGCCTCCCCGCTTCAGGTCGGAGAGCCGCGGCCACGACGGCAAGTCGTCGTCCGCATGCATCGGCGCTGCGGTGCGTTCGGCGGCACGCAGTTTTGCGGAGCGCGCGCGCGGATTGGCCGCGATCTCGGCGTCGCCGGGCACGACCGGTCGCTTGGTCAGGATCTGGAAACTCGGGGCGGACTGCGCGACCTCGGGCAGATGCCGCGAGCCGCCGGCAACCTTGCCGCGCTCGGCGAGGAAATTCTTGACGATGCGGTCTTCCAGCGAATGGAACGAGACCACGACGAGCCGGCCGCCCGGCTTCAGCACGCGCTCGGCGGCGGCCAGCGCCAGATAGAGCTCGTCGAGTTCCTCATTGACGAAGATGCGCAGCGCCTGAAAGGTCCGGGTCGCCGGATGGATCTCGTTCGGCTTGGCGCGCACCACTTTCGCGACGAGTTCGGCCAACGCCTCCGTCGTCGTGATCGGCGCATCCTTGCGTGCGGCGACGATGGCGCGGGCGACGCCGCGCGAGTGGCGCTCCTCGCCGAAGATATAGATGATGTCGGCGAGTTCCTTCTCGGAGGCGGTCGCGACCACATCGGCTGCGGTCGGGCCGCTCTGCCCCATCCGCATGTCGAGCGGTCCACCCAGCCGAAACGAAAAGCCGCGCTCGCCCTGATCGAGTTGCATCGAGGAGACGCCGACATCCATCACGACGCCGTCGACCGCATCCGCGCCCTGCGCGGCACAGACCTCGGCAAGATTGGAGAAGCGGTCCTCGACCAGCGTAAGCCGGCCGCCCGCGCCGTCGACCAGATCGAAGCCGCGCGTGATCGCGGTGCGGTCGCGGTCGATGCCGATCACGCGGGTATCGGCGACGTCGAGAATCATCCGGCTGTAGCCGCCGGCACCGAAGGTGGCATCGACATAAATGCCGCCGGCGCGCGGCGCGAGATATGCCACCGCCTCGTGGCCGAGCACCGAAATGTGACGCGACGCACGCTCGTTCATGCGCCGTCCCCGGGCGGGACCGCGTGACTGGTATGCAAGCTGGCTGCGCGCCGACTCATTGCGCCTCGAATCCTCGCGCCTTGCCCGACCATYGCYGCGAAAGCGTTGCTGCGTGATGCCAGCGCCAACTCCCGTCCCCGGTCGCAAATCCTGATATCCGACCGGAATTGGGAGGGTTTCCATGGGATTTCGCGCAAGCAGCGGAGCCTTGGCCGTCCCCCGAAACCGGTTCGGCACTTCACCCTCAGTAACGGCACTTAGCGTTAAGAAAACGTTGATGATCGGTTAGCGCGATGGCGCGCCTTTGATGCGTATTCGAGTGATGCTCCGGGCGCACAGTCCGGGCATAATGCGTCCCCCGGAACCGGCAGCCCGATTGCCCGACCCGCAGGGTAAAGGAATAGTAAATGCCTATTTGGCTTATCCATATGTCAAAATGCTGGTCTCTCGTCGGGTTTGAGTGATTCGTATGGCTTCTGGTTCGTCCTCGTCTGGCAACGCTGATTCGAAGCGTCAGCGCGTCCTTCCCGTTCCGAAGGGCGTGGCCGACGCGAAGATGTTCACGCCGGACTCATCGATCGCCTCCGACGTGATCCCGTCGGTGAATTTCGGCGAACGCGCGGGCGGCCGGCAACCCGACATGATCGTGCTGCACTACACCGGCATGCCCGACGTCGAAGGCGCGATCGCGCAGCTCTGCACGGCGGGCACCGAGGTTTCCGCGCATTACATCGTGCTGGAGGACGGACGCATCGTGCAATGCGTGCCGGAGAGCATGCGTGCCTGGCACGCCGGCGTGTCCGCATGGGCGGGCGAGGACGACATCAATTCCTGCTCGATCGGTGTCGAGATCGTCAATCGCGGCCACGATTGGGGCTATCCAGATTTTCCGCTGCGCCAGATCGCGGCCGTGATCGCGCTGTGCCGCGGCATCATGCTTCGCCGCAAGGTGCCCTCGCATCGCGTGCTCGGCCATTCCGACGTCGCGCCGGGGCGCAAGAAGGATCCCGGCGAGAAATTCCCGTGGCACTCGCTGGCCAATTCCGGCGTCGGGCACTGGGTGCAGCCGGCGCGGATCGTGCGCGGCGATGCGCTGCAACTCGGCGCGATCAGCGACAGCGTCTCCAACATGCAGGCCGCATTCCGACGTTACGGCTACAACATCCCGACCAACGGCAAGTTCGACGGGCCGACCATGGAGGTCGTCACCGCCTTCCAGCGTCACTTCCGCCCCGAACGTGTCGACGGGATCGCCGACCGCTCCACCATGGCGACGCTGCACGCGTTGCTGGAGAGCCTGCCGCCGGATGCGGTGGTGCAAGCTACGGTGGCGAAGGCGAAGTAGGCTCGGTCTCTGCCCAGCGTCATTGCGAGCGAAGCGAAGCAATCCATTCCTCCACTCGGGGATAAGTGAATTGCCTCGTCGCTTCGCTCCTCGCAAATGACGTGGAGACGTCAATCACCCCAGTTCGGCAATCCGCCGCGCATAAAGCCGCCGCAGCGGCTCGAGCTGGGTTGCGGCCGAGGCGGCGAGATAGGCCTGCCGCGCCTCGTCGTTGCGGCCGAGACGGCGCAACAGATCGGCACGCACTGCGGGCAGCTGGTCGTATCCCCTCAAGCTGCCGCGCGCGTCCAGCGCATCGATCAGATCGAGCGCGCGCGCCGGGCCGTCGACCATCGACACCGCGGCGGCGTGGTTGAGCTCGATCACCGGCGACGGGCTGATGCGCAGCAGCACCTCATAGAGACCGGCGATCTGCGGCCAGTCGGTATCCGCGAAGCTCGGTGCGCGGGCGTGCAAGGCGGCGATCGCGGCCTGCACCGCGTAGGATTGCGGGCGGCCCGGCATTCGCAGCGCCTCCTCGACCAGCTTCACGCCCTCGGTGATCTGCCGGACATCCCACAGCGAACGGTCCTGCTGCTCGAGCAGCACGATGTCGCCGGTCGCAGTTTGGCGGCCGGCGCGGCGCGCATCGTGAAGCAGCATCAAGGCCAGCAGGCCCTTGATCTCGCCGCGCGCCGGGATCAGCGCATCGATCAGCCGCGCCAGCCGGATCGCCTCGCGCGCGAGATCGGGCCGCATCAAATCCTCGCCGGCGGTCGCGGCATAACCTTCGGTGAACACCAGGTAGATCACCGCGAGCACGCCAGAGAGCCGCGGCTCCAGCGCCTCGCGCTCCGGCACCTGATAGGGAATGCCGGCGAGCTTGATCTTCTGCTTGGCACGCAGCAGGCGCTGCGCCATCGCGTCCTCGCTGACCAGAAACGCCCGCGCCACTTGTGCGGTCGTCAGACCGCACACCGTGCGCAAGGTCAACGCGACCTGAACTTCGGCGGCAAAGGACGGATGGCAGCAGGTGAAGATCAGCCGCAGCATGTCGTCATCGAGGCTGGCATCGGCCGGCTCGGGCGGCGCTTCCGCATCGAGCAGCAGTTGATGCGTCAATTGCTGCTGCTTGCCGCGAAAGCTGGCGGCGCGGCGCACCCGGTCGATCGCCTTGTTGCGGCCGACATTGACCAGCCAGGCGCGCGGATTGGCGGGAAATTCACCGATCGGCCAGCGTTGCAGCGCCACCGCGAACGCATCCTGCAACGCATCCTCGGCCAGATCGAAATCGCCGACGAGACGGATCAACGTGGCGAGCGCCCGCCCCGCCTCGTCGCGAAACACCTTTTCGATCTGGCTCGGGGTCATCGCACCACTCGATGAGAAATCGTCGTTCCGGAGCGATGTAAGCGCATCGCCCCGAAACGTTGGCCGGACTTAATTGTCGTAGATCATCACCGGGCGCACCTCGATCGAACCATCCCGGGCACCAGGAATCCGCGCGGCGAGGCCGAGCGCGGTGTCGAGGTCCTTGGCATCGACCAGATAGTAGCCGCCGAGTTGCTCGCGGGTTTCCGCAAACGGCCCATCGGTGGTCAGCGTCTTGCCATCGCGAACCCGCACCGTGGTCGCGGTGGATACCGGCTGCAAGCCATCGCCGGCCTTGAAGTGCCCGCTCTGGATGATCGATTGGGTGTAGGCCGCATACTCCGACGTCAGCTTCTTGCGGTCGTCGGCGGTCATGTGGGCATAGGTCGCGTCGCTCCGGTAGATCAGCAGCAGGTATTGCATCTCGTCTCTCCTCTTGATCGGCTGGATCGCCGACACCCAGTCGAACGGGCGACAGGCCAAACGACATCTTCAGGATAATTTATTTTGGCCGCCTTGGCGGGCGTAATCCGCTTGACGGGACCGGCGGAAGCGCCCATGCCATGGCCGTCAGTCGGCCGGACGGCCGCTCCCGCAAGTGTCGAAAGGCCGCGGGGGAGGAAAGTCCGGGCTCCATCGACATGCGGTGCCGGATAACATCCGGCGGGGGCGACCCCAGGGAAAGTGCCACAGAGAACGAACCGCTCCCTCTYCGGAGGAAGCAAGGGTGAAAAGGTGCGGTAAGAGCGCACCGCGTTGCCGGCAACGGCGACGGCATGGCAAACCACACCGGGAGCAAAACCGAATAGGGACGGCAACGCGGTTAGTTCGCGCACGCGCGATAACACCGCAGGGCGATGTCAGGCCCGCTGTCCGGGTAGGTTGCTCGAGGCAAGGTGCAAACCTTGTCCCAGAGGAATGGCCGTCACGTACCATTCGAAAGAATGGTGCCCTACAGAACCCGGCTTACAGGCCGGCTGATGCTCTAAAGCGTTTTCGAGCGAAGTGGGTTTCCGGTTCGCGTGAAGAAAACGCGTCTTGAAGATGGTCCATGAGGGGCTCGGCGCAACACGCCGGGCCCCTCGCCATATCCTCCACCACAATCGCGCCTCATCTGCTAGACTGGCCGCTTCGCGGAGGATCGCAGATGGATCTTCAGAAGATCATGGCGAAGGCCCGAGACGTCGCCAAGAGCAGCGGCACGATCACGACCGAACAGCTCAACGGGATGTGCCCCAACAATATGGAGCCCGAAGATATCGCGGCTCTCCTTACGGCTTTGCGGACCGAGGGRATTCGCCTCAAGGACGACGAARCAGGAAAGTAAGAGCCCACTCGCTGGAGCTGGACGTGTCCTTCTGCCGGAGATTCAAGCAATCAAGAGGAGGAGTGAAGATGTCGGTCGCCTGCAAATACGAACGCAGCATTCTCAGCCACGAGGAATATGAGACGGTCCGCGTGACGCATCATCCCGCCATCTACGACGTCGCAGTGGCCGATCTCGAGGCGTTGCGCCCCCGCCTGCGCCAGATGCGCGCGAAAGAGCGCACGGTCAGCCGGCACAAGCAGCGCGAGAGCCGCGGCAAGGGCGAGCCGCGCGGAGCAAGCTTTCCAGGAACCGCCGCGCATGCCTCCGAACGCAAGCAGGTGTTCGCTGCGGCGCTGAAGCGGGTCAACACGGAGCTCAAGCGTCAGCACGATCTGGCAGCGCGGACCGCGCATATCGAAGCCGCTCGAAAGGCCCTCGCGATGCACCGGGCCGCGAACTTCACGTCCCGTCCGCCAGCCGGAGCAACCGCGAGCGCAGGCATGACGTCGAAGCCGAGCGAACGCCGGCGAAAGATCATTGCGGGCTCGAGAATCGGACGCGTGTCACAGGCCACGAAAGTCGCCCAGGCCGTGCGCGACAAGCGCTGACCGAAGCAGACGAAGCCTGCGGCCGCCCCTTGAGGCCGCTATGAGACGATATCCTGCAGCATCGTCATGAGCGCCTCCGGCGCGGTGACGTTCGGCGAGTGGCTGGCATCGATCTCGCGATAGCGCCAGCCGGCCTCGTGCTTCGTGCGCCTGGCAAACTGGCCGAACGTATCCGCCGGCGTGATACGCGTGGCATAGATGTAACTGCGCGGAAGACTCGTCTCGCCGTGCTGGAGCTTCAGCTTCTGCTCGAAGCATTTGATCGGCATGTCGACACGACGGGCGGTCAGCCACTCGACGTCCGCGGGAGACGTATCCGGCGGCGTCGGCATCGGCGGAATGCGCCAGCCGTCGCCATTGCGCGCCGCCTCCCGCATCTTGTCGATCGCCACCTCGTTGAGATCGAACAACGACTGGCCATCGCGCGGCACGAAGGCGTCGATATAGATCATCTGCGCGATACGCTCCCGCGCCCGGTCGGCGACGCCGGTCGCGACCATGCCGCCATAGGAATGCCCGACCAGCACGATATCGCGCAGATCCTCATATGAGATGACGCCGAGCATGTCCTGGATATGCGCCTCCAGGTCGAGCCCCTGATGCGCGAGGTGCGCGCGCTCGCCGAGCCCGGTGTAGCTCGGCGTGACCAGCCGGTGGCCGGCGCCCTGCATCAGGGGGTGCATCTTCTTCCACGCCCATCCTGCCGACCAGGCGCCGTGACAGACCAGAAAGGTTTTCGACGAACTCGCAGTCATGGGGATATTCCATTCCGATTGTCGTTGATGAGCGGCGATTTTGAAGTGTACCCACCGCTCGCGTGGTGTAAACGTCGCCGCAACGATCACAACAACGAGATAGGGATGACCCCGGCAAGCTACGCGGTCCTTTTCTTCGGCGCGCTAGCCGGTGGTTTCGTCTCCGGTCTCGCCGGCTTCGGCACTGCGCTGATGGCGCTCGGCATCTGGCTCTATGTGCTGCCGCCGACGCTGGCGGTGCCGCTGGTGCTGGTCTGCTCGGTAATCGCGCAGCTCTCGACACTGCCCTCGATCTGGAAACACATCGATTTCCGCCTGGTCTGGCCGTTCGTCATCGCAGGCCTGGCCGGCGTGCCCATCGGCATCCGGCTGATCGCACGCGCCGATCCCGACGTCTTCAAACTGACGATCGGCATCTTCCTGCTGGTGTTTCCGACCTTGCTGTTCCTGCAACGCAAGCCAATGTCGATCAGTTTCGGCGGCAAATGGGCCGACGCCGCGATCGGATTTGCCGGCGGCATCCTCGGCGGCCTCGCCGGACTGTCCGGCCCGCTGCCGATCCTGTGGGCGAGCCTGCGCGGCTGGGGCAAGGAACAGCGCCGCGGCGTGTTCCAGATCTTCAATTTCACGATCCTGGCGGCCGCGCTTCTGGTTCAGATCGCAAGCGGCCTGGTCAAGCCCGAGCTGATCTGGCTGACCGCCTGCGCGTTTCCGGGGACGCTGCTCGGCGCCTGGCTCGGCGCGCGGCTGTATCACGCGCTCAGCGACCGCAACTTTGCCGACGTGGTGCTGGTGCTGCTGTTTCTGTCCGGCGTAGCGCTGGTGTGGAACGGGCTGGCACCGCGATGATGAACCGCCACGGCACGCTGGCTGAGCCAATCACCCGACCGGCTCGAGACCAACGCGCTCGGGCGCAACCTCGCGCGCCAGCGGAGCGAGACGCTTCCTGAATTCGCGACGCAGCAACCACAAACTCAAACCGGCCTGCAGCGTCGTCGTCACGATCGACAAGTACCAAACGTGCTCGATCCGGAAGCCGGGCTGCGTCGAGAGCCAGATCACCGGCACCGCGTAGGTGACGAGCCGCACGGTCGAGCTCACCAGCACCGGCCTGGTGTTGCCGAGGCCTTGAAACATGCTGTTGCAGGTGAACACCAGTCCTTGCGCGACGAGATTCATCGAAACGAAGTACAGGAACTGGGCGGCGACGGCCATGGTCTCGCGATCGTTCGAGAAGCCGTCGAGCAGCAACCCCGGCTTCCAGTGCGCGAGAATCGTGAAGACGATCATGACGACGGTGCCGATCGACACCGCCTTGACGAAGGTCTCCTGCACACGCTTGCCATTGCCGGCGCCGAAGTTCTGTCCGGCGATCGGACCGGCAGCGAGCGCGACCGCCAATGCCGGCATCTGGATCAGGCCGAGCACGCGCGTACCGATGCCGAAACCGGCCTGCGCCGCCGGGCCGAAATCGCGCAGCACATAGTAGATCACGCCCATCCATGCGAAGATGAGCGCGAACTCACCACCCGCAGGCAAGCCGACATTGAGGATCCGCGCCCACTGGCGCAGCTGTGGACGCCATTGCGCGGGATCGAACCCGACATAGCGTTCCAGCTTGCGGAAATACGCGAACAACATCAGCACGCCGATCAGAACGGCGATCGAACTTGCCAGACCCGCGCCGGCAACGCCCAATGCATGACCGGTCCCCCAGCCGGCGATCAGGACCGGCGCCAGCGCGATGTTGATGATGACAGCGACCGCCTGCACCAGCATGCTGGGCCGCACGATGCCGGTCGCCCGCAGCGCTGACGCCATCACCTGGATGATGAATTGCAGCGCCAGTGCCGGCATGAACCACAACAGATAAATGGTGCCCGCGTCGACGGTGGCCTGGTCGGCTGCGATCGAGCGCATATAGGGGCGCGACAGCACGGCGCCGGCGCCGAGCGTCAGCAGCCCGCACAGCACCGACAGCACGATCGACTGATTGAACACGAGGTTGGCGTCGGCGCGGTCCTTGCGGCCGACCGCATGCGCGATCAGCGCGACGGTGCCGACGCCAAGCACCTGCATCAGCGCATTGACGAGGAAACCGGCATTGCCGGCTGCCGCCACGCCCGCAACGGCGGCATCGCCGAGACCCGCGACGAAGTAGAGGTCGACCAGTTGGCAGATCATGATCGTGATCATGCCGACCACGATCGGAGGCGCCATGGTCAATATGTGGCTCACGATGGAGCCGCGCGTGAGGTCTTTCATTGCAATTCCATTCTCAAATCCAGTCTCAATATCAACTCGGCGCGTGGCTGAAGAACATCAGCGCATCAGCCACGCGCCGTTGCATCATTCCGCCGCGACCTCGCCGAACTCGGTCGCCTGACGCTCGAACAAGCCGCGGTAGATACCGCCGGGACGCACGGCAAGCACCTCATGCGTGCCCTGCTCGACGATCTCGCCGCGATCGAACACCAGGATGCGGTCCATGCTGCGTACGGTCGACAGCCGGTGCGCGATCACGATCGCGGTGCGGCCCTTCATCAGCCGCTCCATCGCCTGCTGGATCAGCGCCTCGCTCTCGGAATCGAGGCTCGAGGTCGCCTCGTCCAGGATCAGGATCGGGGCGTCGGCCAGGAAGGCGCGAGCGAGCGCCACGCGCTGGCGCTCGCCACCCGACAGCTTGACGCCGCGCTCGCCGACCAGCGTGCCATAGCCTTTCGGCAGCCGCATGATGAAGTCATGCGCATTGGCAAGCCGCGCCGCCTGCTCGATCGCATCCCCGCTGGCACCGGGCCGGCCGTAGGCGATGTTCTCCGCCAAGGTGCGATGGAACAAGATCGGCTCCTGTTGCACGATCGCGATCTGGCTGCGCAACGATTGCTGCGTCGCCTGCGCGATGTCCTGACCATCGATCAGGATCTTGCCGCCGGTGACGTCGTACAGCCGCTGCACCAGCTTGACGAAGGTGGTCTTGCCGGAGCCGGAGCGTCCGACCAGGCCGACGCGCTCGCCGGCGTCGATGTCGATCGACAGTCCATCATAGAGCGGCAGGCGATGGCCGCCATAGTGGAACGTGACGTCGTCGAACACGATGCGGCCGCCCTGGATGTCGATCGGCACGGCGCCTTCCGCATCGACGATGCCGAGCGGCTCGTCATGGATCTGCACCAGCTCCTCCATGTCGTTCACCGAGCGCTGCAGATTGTTGATGTGCATGCCGACGTCGCGCAGATAGGCGTGGATGATGTAGTAGCTGGTCAGCACATAGGTGACGTCGCCCGGCGTGGCGTGGCCCTGCGCCCACAGCAGGATCGCACCGCCGATCACCGAAGCGCGGAAGCACAGCAGGACGAGGAGCTGCGCCGTCGAGGTGTGGTTGTAGCGGAACCAGGTCCGCCGCACCCGGCGCCGCCAGCGGCTGATGACGCCGTCGAGCCGGATGTCCTCGCGCCTCTCGGCGCCAAAAGACTTCACCACCGCGTTGCAGGTCAAGGCATCGGCCAGCGTGCCGCCGACCTTGGTGTCCCAGGCGTTGGAGACGCGCGCGGCGGGCGCGACGTAATGCACCTGGAATAGCATGGTCATCGCGACATAGATCACCGACCCGATCGCGATCACGGCACCGAGCTGCGGCCAGTGCATGCCGAGCAGGATCATCGAGCCGACCAGCACGATGAACGACGGCAGCAGCGCCATCAGGATGGTGTCGTTCAGCAGATCGAGCGCCCACATGCCGCGCGTGACCTTGCGCACGGTGGAGCCCGCGAATGAGTTGGCGTGCCAGTCGGTCGAGAAGCGCTGCACCCGCATGAAGGCCTGCTGTCCGACATCGGACATGGTCTTCAGCGTGAACGGCACGATGGTCTGGATGCCGACCAGCCGCAGCAGCAGCGAGAGCGCGCCGAGGCCGACGATGGCGCCGAACGCCAGCATCGCCGCATGGCGTGCGGCTGCATCGGTGGCGCCCGCGGTCAGCGCGTCGACCAGATGGCCGGAAAATACCGGCATGAACAGGTCGGCGGCGGTCGCACCGAGAAAGCCCGCCGTCACGGCGAAGGCGCGCACCGGCTGCTCCAGCCAATGGCGGAACACGAATGGTAAGACGATCCGGATCGCGGCCGGTCGCTTGGTCGTCAGAGAGGTCATGGTACATTCCAGCCACGCATGCGCTGCGCCGGCCGGCTCCATCTGAGGCGACGCGCGGACGGAATCCGGCCGCAGGCGTCGCTGAAAACAATCGGTAAGGTGTTGGGAAGTTTGAATGATCGGGCATCGAACCCGATCAGCGCCGGGACCTAATGCGCGAGCGCGCCCAGCAGCATCGAACGCGGGCGCACGGTCTGCGAAACAAACGACATCATGTGCATCTCCCCGGTTCGTGAAACGATGGCGCTGCTTATAAATGCATCACGCGCGCTTGGCAAGATGACAAGCGCGTGAGTGCGGCAATGTGTCGATCGTGCAACGCTCTTCACGCCAGCGGGTGCACACCGCGCGCGCTGTTGGCGCGATCAGTGCGCATCGCCGCCGCCTGCGGTCATCGGCGGCGGCTTGTTGACGAACAGCACCAGCAGGCTGAGCGCGACATAGAACAGCGACAGCATGAAGAATGCGTCGCCATAGCTCATCACCTGGGCCTGGCGGTGCACGAGCTGCGAGAGCTGTTTCATCGCCATGGTGGCGGCATCGCCCATGCCTTGCAGGCGCTGGGTGAAATTGTTCAGCGTCTCGACCGCGTTGGCATTGCCCCAGGTCACGCGGTCCTGCAATCGCGAAATGTGCAGATCGGTCCGGTCGTTCAGCACCTCGTTGATGACGGCGAGCCCGACCGCGCCGCCGAGGTTGCGCATCAGGTTGAACAGGCCGGAGGCATTCTTGACGCGGTCAGGCTGCAGCGTCGCGAGCGCGATGTTGTTGGTCGGCACCATCGCGCACATCATGCCGATGCCGCGCAGGATCTGCGGCACCAGCAGCTCGTAGAAATCGTACTCGCGCGTGATCCAGGTCATCTGCCAGGAGCCGAGCGCGAAGGTGACGAGACCGAAGGCGATGATGTAGCGCAGATCAACCTTCTGCATCAGCCGCCCGACCACCGGCGCCATGAAGAACATCGTCAAGCCCGAGATGAACATGGTCTCGCCGATCATCAGCGCACTGTAGCCGCGAATCTCGGCGAGGTAGCGCGGGTAGACATAGGTGAGGCCATACAGCCCGATGCCGACGCAGAATTGCAGCACGCAGCCGACCGCGAAGTTGCGGTTGGAGAAGGCATAGAGATCGACGATCGGCTCCTCCGCGGTCAGCACCCGCCAGAAGAAGGCGATCGCCGAGACGAAGCAGACCGCGGCGCAGATCGCCACCGAAGTGTCCTGAAGCCATTCATATTGCGGGCCTTCTTCCAGCACATATTCGAGCGAGCCGAGGAAGCCGCCCATGAAGATCAGGCCCCACCAGTCGAAGCGCTCCAGCAGCGCGAAGTTCGGCTGGTCGAAATCGACCAACGCCAGCACGCCGATGGTGATGATGATGCCGGGCACGATGTTGATGAAGAACAGCCAGTGCCAGGACATCAGGTCGGTGATGTAGCCGCCGACGGTCGGGCCCACGGTCGGAGCCAGCGTCGCGACCAGGCCGATGATCGGCGCCACGATGTAGAATTTGGAGCGCGGGAAGATCGTATAAGCCGAGGCGAACACGGTCGGGATCATGCCGGCGCCGAGAAAGCCCTGCAGCGCGCGCCACAGAATCATCTGCTCGATCGACGAGGCGAAGCCGCACAACAGGCTCGACACCGTGAAACCGATCGCCGAGATCGCGAACAACAGCCTGGTGCCGAGCGCGCGCGACAGGAAGCCGGACAGCGGGATCGCGATCACCTCGGCGATCAGATAGGCAGTCTGCACCCATGACACTTCGGTCGACGACGCCGACAGGCCGGCCTGGATCTCGGTCAACGACGCCGAGACGATCTGGATGTCCAGGATCGACATGAACATGCCGAACACCATGATGATGAAGGCAAACAGCCGCTTCGGCTGGATGCGCTCGGACTCCGGCGCGCCGGTCATCATCGAAGGCGAGGCAGTGGTCGCGTCGGCCATGGACTCATCAGGCTCCGAGCCTCGGACCGCGTCCGAGGCTTCAAGGCATCACTGCGGATGGATCATCATCGGCGCGTCGAGGTCGGTATCGGCGTCGGCATCGGCCGCGCCCTCCCGCGTGTCGACCGTGGTGTAGACCGACATGCCGGCGCGCAGCATGCCCTGCTTCGCGACGCTGTTCGGCACCCGGATGCGGACCGGCAGGCGCTGCACGATCTTGGTGAAATTGCCGGTGGCATTGTCGGGCGGCAGCAGCGTGAACACCGAGCCCGCCGCCGGCGAAATGCTGTCGACGACGCCGGTGAACTTGCGGAAGCCGTAGGCGTCGACCTTGATCGTCACCCGCTGGCCGGGACGGATGCGCTTGAGCTGGGTCTCCTTGTAGTTGGCATCGATGAAGACGCCGTCGAGCGGCACCACATTGCCGAGCCGTTGCCCGACATTGATGTAGTCGCCGGTGTTGACGAGGCGGTTGGAGAAGGTGCCGTCGACCGGTGCGCGGACGTTGGTGAATTCGAGATCGCGCTCGGCCTTGGCGAGCTGGGTCTGCAACTCGGCGAGCTGGGCGCGGGCCTCGGCCTGCTGCGCCTTGGTCACCTCGACATTGTCCTTGGCCGCATCATAGGCCGCCTGCGCGGACCGCACGCTGGCTGCGCCCTGGTCGCGGCCGGCTTCCGAGACTTCGAAGGTGGCGCGCGAGGCAAAGCCCTTGGTGCTCAGCGCCTGCTGGCGGTCGAAATCGAGATCGGCACGCTTCAGGCCGGCCTGCGCCGACACCAGCTGCGCCTGCGCCTGCTCGACCGAGCTCACCGCAGCCGCGACCTGGCGGCCGATCCGATCGATCGTCGCCTGCTGGGTCGCGATCCGTGTGCGGGCAGCGTCGACCGCGATGCGATAGTCGCCGTCATCGATCCGGAACACCACGTCGCCGGCGCGTACCAGCGTATTGTCGCCGGGCAGGATCGCCGCGATGTGGCCCGCGACGCGCGCGCCGAGCATGGTGTTGTTGGCGCGGACATAGGCGTCGTCGGTCGAGATATAGAAGCGTCCGACCAGCACGTAATAGGTGGCATAGCTCGCAGCGGCGAGCGCCAGCAGGCCGATCACACCGATCATCACGAATTTGCGCTTGCTGGATTTCGGCGCCGGCGCGGCGGGAGATGCGGTCGGCTGCTCGGGCGCAGAAGCGGGCGGCGCCTCGGCGGGACGCCTGGCCTCGTCAGCCCGGCCCTGCTCGCCGAGATCGCCGGATGCGTCGCGCGCCATCGCGTCCTCGGCCATCTCAGGCTCGGACCGAACAATGCGTGCAGCCTGGTCTCGTGCTGCGGCCATAGCCGAGGCTCCCCATAAAAAATCTCGACGCCCGCAGTGGCGAAATAAGGGCCGTGCGGCGCATCGTCACTCCCACCAATATCATTGACCGAACGGTTCGGTCAATCTATATTCCCGTCCCATGGATTATAAGGCTTCGATTCTTCGCGTGCGCATTTTCGGTTGAGTTCTTTCGCGAGAAGCTAAATCAATGGTTGCAGCACCCCGAACCACCCTCCACGCCATCGGCGAGGAGGAATCCTCGAAACGCCGCCAGATCCTGGACGGCGCCCGCAAGGTATTCCTGGAGCTCGGCTTCGATGGCGCCAGCATGGGCGAGATCGCCCGCGCTGCCGCCGTCTCCAAGGGCACGCTCTATGTCTACTTTCCGGACAAGGCCGGGCTGTTCGCCGCGATCGTCGAGGAGGAGAAGCTCGAGCAGGGCAGGGTTGATTTCAACTTCGATCCGGCGCGCGACGTCGACACCACCCTCCCCGAATTCGGCCGCGCCTATATCGCGCTGCTGTGCCGGCCGGGCGGCGGCTCGGCGATCCGCACCGTCATGGCGATCGCGGAGCGGATGCCCGAACTCGGCAGCCAGTTCTACACCCACGTCATCGCCTACACGGTGGACCGCTTTGCCACCTATCTGGAGGCGCGTGGGGCACTCGGCGAGCTGGAGATCGATGATTATCAACTCGCGGCCTGGCAGTTCATGCATATGTGCCAGGCCTCGCTGTTCCAGGCGTTCATCTTCCAGGCCAGTCCGTCGCCATCGCCGGAGCGGATCGCGACCGTCGTCGACAGCGCGACGCGGGTGTTCTTCGCTGCGTACCGGCCGCGGGCGAGTTAATCCCCTGCATCATTGCGGGGGGCGTGAACGCACAAATTCCGAGCCGTCGGCGAATGTCCGCATCGCTACGAATTCCGGACTCAGGTTGGACAAGCGAAGCCCGACGATCGGTCGATGGCGAAAGGCCGGCGACATGAAGCATGGCCATGGCGGCGTCTGATGCTTCAAGCGCCACGGTCATTCACGCTCCTGAGCTGATCGCGATAAGCCGTCCAGCATTCGTCGTTTCCGGAAAGCTCGACGCCTCCGGTGGCTTCAAGTCGTGCCGCTTGTTCGATGATGCGAGCGGCCAGGACGAGTTTTTCACCGGCCTGCTGCGGCGCGGCGCGGAGTGCGCTTGGCGCGAAATCGATTGTCGTCAGCTTATCGACCGCAAGCCTCAGCAAGCGTCCAAGCAAGATCATCTCCAGCGATCCGATCCAGTTTGTTGCTATGGTCCGGTACCGCGGACGAGCCGCGTTCGCGAATTTGTCGTCAAGCAGCACGCTCTCGCGCGGCCAGGCCGCGGACATCATTCCAGCGAGCCATTCGCCGGCGCGGACCGAGCCTTCGCCGCGCGCACCGAGCTTAGCTTTGAGCATGCGGATTTCGGTCGGCTCGCCCTGCCCCTCCATGAACAAAATGCCGACCGAGGCAATTGCAGAGAGCGCATTCAGATCATCGCAGCCAGTCGGCCGGAATGCCGGCTGGTCAAAATCCGCTCCCGGATAGCGTGGCGCAGGCTTGCCCGGCGCAAGCCAAACGTCTGCCACGACCTTGAGCTTGTTCGCTTCGCGGGCCAGCTCCGCTGCGTGTTCGTATTTCTGAACTGTGTAGTAGCGCTCATGCTCGCGATGGTAAGTCGCGATGTTGTCGAGAGCTGCGAGGTTTGACAGGGTTGCAGCGCGACCGCCCTCGCCTGTGGTCCCACCTTGCGCGGTTGTCGAGCCCGGCATCGCCATGCTTTCGCCAGCGAGAGGAGCCATTCGGCTTACGGCCCGCGTCAGGTTTTCGGAGGCAAGCTCACGAAGCACAGACCGAATCCTTGCCGCCGAGTGCGGCATCCCTTCCGCATCCGCCAGCGCTCGCGCTGCCGGTCGCAAACATGCGGACGCTGAGAGCGCTGCGACAGCTTTCTTGAGTTCATCCCAACTCGACGCAGGATTGAGCAGGCTATCGCCATGTCTCGCCAATCCTTCCGCAGCTCGGCTGCACCAGTTCACCAGCTCGGGTGCGGACCGGCCAGCCTCCAAGGTACTTGTTGCCTGTAGCGCGGACACCGCATCGTCGAAAGATAGACGCTGGAAATCAGCCGTCACGGTTTGTGCTCCACCAGGTGCCAAGGTGCCAAGGTTCAATCGAAGCGCCAACGATGTTGCTCGCCCATCGATGTGACGCAGACTGCATCAGGGAGCTTGCCTGTCGGCAAGGCGCACGGGCCGCCATCCCTGCGAAGCGCAATCGCAGGGATCCCATTTGCTTCAACGTATCGGAACGGCGCGACTTGATCGAGCGGTTTTCCTAGTTCGCCGCCGCGTTGACCTTCGGCGCCGCGACGTTGTCCTGCTCCAGCTCCTCGGGCAGTCCGGCGAAGCGACGCAACGCTTTTGCCATCTTCACCCGGCCGCCGACGCCGGTGATGATGACGTCGACCATCACGAACGACGAGTGGAAGTGGCCGTTGCCCTTGAGCTGCTCGACCTTGACGCCAGCCTTGGCGAGCGCGTCGCCATAGGCATTGCCCTCATCACGCAGCGGATCGAATTCCGCGGTGGCGATGAATGCCGGCGGCAGGCCTTCGAGCTTGCCGCGCAGCGGTGCTGCGCGCGGATCGGTGCGATCGGCTGGCGAGCAGTACAGGTCCCAGAACCAGAACATCAGCCCGCGGGTCAGGAAATAGCCGATCGCGTTCTCGATATAGGACGGACGATCATAGGTGCTGTCGGTCACCGGACAGATCAGGAGCTGGCCCGCGATCTCCGGCCCGCCGCGATCGCGCGCGAGCTGGCAGGTGACGGCCGCGATGTTGCCGCCGGCGCTCCAGCCCGCGACCAGCACCGGCCCTGCCCTGCCGCCGAGCTCGGCGGTGTGGGCCGCGATCCAGCGGGTCGCCGCATAGCCATCCTCGGCCGCGGCCGGGAAGCGATGCTCGGGCGCGTGGCGATAGCCGACGCTGACGATGATCATGCCGGTGCGCCGGCACAGGTCGCGGCAGAACGGATCGTCCGACAGCTCGTCGCCGAGCACCCACCCGCCGCCGTGGAAATACACCACGATCGGATGCGGCCCCGGCGTCGCCGGCCGGTACAGCTTGTACGGCAGCGGGCCGTCGGCGCCCTGCAGCACGCCGGTGCCGACCTCGCCGACCGGCCGTCCCGCGGGACGGCCCTTGTTGAACTCGGCGAGGAAATCGCGCGCGCCCTGCGCGCCCATCGTCTCGAGCGGCGGCAGGTTCATCCCGCCGAGCATGTTCAGCACCAGTCGCACATCCGGTTGCAGGCGAACGACCTCGCCGTCATTGCACTGCGCGGCAACACCGGGACCCGAGAGCCTGAAACCGAGCATGCCGCGGCCGACCACCTCGTCGCAGATGCTGCGATATGGCCCGACGCCGCCGGTGTAGGGCATCACGCCCTGCGGCTTGCCGGGCACGTTGGCGCCGGTGTACCAGGTGTTGGCGAGCCGGTGCAGCGTCAGCGTCGCGCAGTCGGCCATGTGGCGCTCCCAGCCGGCCTGCGCGGTCTCGGTCGCCTCCATCGTGGTGTAGCCGGCATCGCGCAGCGCGGCGATGCGCTCGACCACCCAGTCGACATGCTGCTCGATCGACACCGCCATGTTCGACAGCACCGACGGGCTGCCGGGGCCGGTGATCATGAACAGATTGGGGAAGCCCGCGACGGTGACGCCGAGATAGGTCTGCGGTCCGTGCGCCCAGACATCGGACAGCGACTTGCCGCCGCGCCCGGAGATCGGATGCACCGCCATGATCGCGCCGGTCATCGCATCGAAGCCGGTGGCGAACACGATGACGTCGACATCGAAGCTGCGCTTGTCGGTCACGATGCCATTCGCGGTGATCGCCTTGATCGGCTCCTGCCGCAGATTCACCAGCGTCACGTTCGGACGATTATAGGTCGCATAGTAGTTGGTATCGAGGCAGGGCCGCTTGGCGCCGAACGGATGATCGTGCGGGGCCAACGCCGCCGCCGTCTCCGGATCCTTGACCGCGGCCGCGATCTTCTCGCGGATCAAGTCGGCGACCAGCCTGTTGCCGTCGACATCGACGGCCTGATCGGCCCAGAGCTGGCTCAGGATGTGGACGAGATCGCCCGCCGCCCACGCCTTCTCGAAACGCTCGCGGCGCTCGGCATCGCTCAACTGCCAGCTCACAACCGTCTGCTGCGGATACGGTACGCCGGCCATCGACTGGCGCGCCTGCTCGCGATAGGCCGCGCGATCGCTCTCGAAGAACGTCTTGCGATCCTCAGGTGCCGGGCCGTTGCCCGCCGGCAATGCGAAATTGGGCGTGCGCTGGAACACGGTGAGTTGCGCGGCCTGCTCGGCGATCAACGGGATCGACTGGATGCCCGACGATCCCGTCCCGATCACGGCGACGCGCTTGCCCTTCAGGTCGACGCCCTGATGCGGCCAGCGGCCGGTGAAATAGATCTCGCCCTTGAAGTTCTTGACGCCGTCGATCTCCGGCGGCTTCGGCGACGACAGGCAGCCGGTCGCCATGATGTAGTAACGGCACGAGACGTTGGCGCCATTGTTGGTCGAGATCAGCCAGCGTTCGCTCGCATCGTCCCACGTCGCCTGCGTGACCTTGGTGCCGAACCTGATGTCGCGGCGCAGATCGTAGCGGTCGGCGACGAAACCGAAGTAGCGCAGGATCTCCGGCTGGGTCGCGTATTTCTCCGACCAGGTCCACGCCCGATCGAGCTCGGGATCGAAAGTATAGCTGTAATCGATGGTCTGGATGTCGCAGCGCGCGCCGGGATATCTGTTCCAGTACCAGGTGCCGCCGACATCGGCGCCCTCTTCGAGCGCGACGGCCGAGAGGCCCGCCTTGCGCAGCCGATGCAGCAGATAGAGACCGGCGAAACCTGCACCGACGACGGCGACATCGACTTGCTGCGTGGTTCCGCTGTGCGTGGAGTCCGAAGCGCGTGCTGCAACTGCTGCGTCTGGCATGCCAATCCTCCCGTATGTTTTGATTTGACGGAAGGCTAGTCCTGCGTTTTCAGTTTGTCATCACGACAAACGCAATCCGAGGTCGCCGCAATTGTGACACGCGCGGCCTGGAACGAAACGCGCAGCGCGTAGACGCAAGTGGCTTGGCCGCGGGCCAAGTTGCGGGAGCCGCCGCTGGCACCCGATCCGCTTTCCCGCGCTTGCGAGCAGGAGGCCGCGCAAATGCGCGCCCGATGACAGACTCCGCCAAGCAATCCGGTGGCGCCGCATCTGTGCGATATTGCTTTGCTGCCCTCAGGCGCCGACAGGAGGCGCGCAGGAATTGCCGTCCAATGCAGCTCTCCCGAGGCCCCAACGGTTTAGGTGGATTTGCGCCATGGCAGCAGCATCGACACGCGCTCTCGATAGCGGCGATATTCGTCACCGAAGACGCCGATCAGGTCGCGCTCCTCCAGCCAGATGCCGACGAAAATATATGTCGTCGTCACCGCCGCGAACAACAGACGGCCGGCAGACATGGTGGGCGCCGCCCAGAAGGCGATGATGAACCCGAGATAGATCGGATGCCGCACGAAATGATAGAACAGCGGTGTACGAAAACGCGGCGCCGGCATCTCGCGGCCGACCAGATTGACCGCTACTTGGCGCAGTCCGAACAGCTCGAAGTGATTGATCAGAAACGTCGAGGTCAAAACGATCAACCAGCCAACGAATGACAGGCAAGTTATCGCCATCGCAATACGCGCGTCGGTGATCTGCCACACCACCAGCGGCATTGGCCGCCACTGCCAGAACAAGAGCGCGAGCGCCAGGCTCGCCAGCAGGACGTAAGTGGTGCGTTCAACGGAAGGAGGAACGAATCTTGTCCACCATCCCTTGAACTGCGGACGCGCCATTACGCTGTGTTGAACGGCGAAGATAGACATCAGCACCAGATTGACGATGAGCGCTTCCGTTGTCGGCCCTGTCGATCCGCTGTCGATCGTCTTTGGCACCACCAAATTTTCAACGAAACCGATGGCGTAGAGGAAKGTGACGAAGAATACGACGTAGGCGACGATGCCATAGAGGAACGCGATAACTCGTCCGACGACGTTGCCTCGATCCGTGTCAGCGTTCTGGATAATCTGGGTCATGGTCTCCTCCATCGGGAGCAAAGGGATTGCGATCTGGAAAGCGCGCAGCATGACCGGGCCGGGACCGGAAAACCTTGTCCGGTCCTTGATTTTTCCGCGAGATAGGCGTGATTATTTCGCGAGGCCGGTTGACTTGGCAGGCAGCAGGACGGCGACGTGTTATTTCGATTTTCGGATCATGGACTTGATACCGACCTTCGGGAACTGCGCCGCGGCACGGAGGCTGTTGCCGTGGAACCGCAAGTGTTCGACCTGCTGGTYTACCTGGTGGAGAACCGCGATCGCGTCGTCAACAAGGACGATCTCCTCGCCTCGATTTGGGGCGGCCGAATTGTGTCGGATTCCACCTTGACCAGTCGCATCACCGCCGCGCGCAAGGCGATTGGCGACAGTGGGGACGAGCAAAAACTGATCCGCACCATTGCGCGCAAGGGTTTTCGCTTCGTCGGCGAGGTGCACTGTTCGGAGGCAGGTCAATCGGCGCGTGCCGAGCCGGCCGAGACGAGTCACGAGCGGCCACGCCCTGCTTTGCCGCTCCCCGACCGGCCGGCCATCGCCGTACTACCCTTCACCAATATGACCGACGATCCGGCGCAGGACTATTTTTCCGACGGCATCAGCGAGGACATCATCACCGCGCTGTCGAAGCTGCGCTGGTTCTTTGTCATCGCGCGCAATTCGTCCTTCATTTACAAGGGCAAGTCAGTCCACATGAAGCAGATTGCCGACGAGCTTGGCGTCGGTTATGTGGTCGAAGGCAGCGTGCGCAAGGTCGGCGATCGCGTGCGGATTACGGTGCAGCTCAACGACGCCGCTACCGGCAGTCACGTCTGGGCCGAGCGCTATGATCGCGACTTGGCCGACGTTTTCGCGGTGCAGGACGAGATCACCGAAGCGATCGTGGCGGCGATCGAACCGCAGCTCTTTGCSGCSGAGAATTTTCGTGCCAGACGCAAGCCCCCGGACAGCATGGATGCCTGGGACCTCGTGATGCGAGCGCTGTCGCATTACTGGCGGGTGACGCGTCAGGACAATCTGGTCGCGCAGGCCTTGCTGGAGAAAGCGATCGCSATCGATCCAAACTACGGGCAAGCGTTGGGGGTGCTCGCCACGAGCTATATGTTTACCGCYCATATGGGCTGGCAGGAAATGGCTCCGGCAACGGAAATCTCGGAGCGGCTGGCCAAAGCCGCAATTCGCGCCGACAGCGAGGATCCGTGGGCTCACAGTGCCCTGGGTTATGCCTATCTCTTTGTTCGCCGCTTCGACGATTCATTGGCGGAACTTGAACTGGCGTTGCGGCTCAATCCGAACTTCGCATTTGCGCAGGGGATGTTCGGCCTGTCGCTGTGCTATAGCGGCCGCTGGGAAGAAGGCGATCTGGCCGCAGGGCGCGCGCTGCGGCTGAGCCCGCGCGATCCGTTTTCAGCAGTCTACTGTGGCATTGCTTCCTACGCCCAATTTCTCGGCTGCAACTATGATGAGGCGATGAGATTCGCGCGTGAAGCCGTCCGTCAGCGCGATGATTTCGTTGGTGCGCACCGGGTGCTGACCGCGGCCGCGGGTATGGCCGGACAAGGCGATGTGGCCAAGTCCTCCTTGCAAGAGCTTCGACGCGCGCAGCCCAACATCTCGCTAGCCTGGATCGCGAGCCAAATGCCGATCAAGCTGGACGCAGACCGCCAGCGCTATCTGGAGGGCTTTCGCCGCGCGGGACTGAATTGACTGCTGCGGATGCGGAGTGGACGTCCAAGTCCGTCCGGCACCAGATGTCATCGGTCAGTCGAGCAGAGTTCAGACACGTGTCGCTCGGCCGCGAGCGGATCTGCACGAGGCGCCGCTTGTTCTCGGTTGCGGACCGAGGACAGAGAATTGAGTTATTGGACCTCGGCCACCTTCGGTCCGGATGACGGCATCTGCGCGTTGGTTGCCGAGGGCCGGTTCGGCGGCGATGTCTGGTCAGGCGATCGCAGCGCGGCGTCGGGCGCTGGCTGGGATGGTCGACGAGCCGAGGTTGCCGGAAGCACGATCACTTTCGCACCGACCTTCACCCGATCATAGAGGTCCGAGACGTCCTCATTGGTCAGCCGGATGCAGCCGGACGACACCCGCTTCCCGATCGTATCGGGCTTGTTGGTGCCGTGAATTCGATATTCGGTATCACCCAGATACATCGCCCGGGCGCCGAGCGGGTTGGTGGGACCGCCCGCCATGAATCGTGGCAGATAGGGCTGACGCACGAGCATCTCGGCAGGCGGGCGCCAATCCGGCCATTCCGTCTTGCGGGCCACGGTCTGTTCACCGGACCATGTGAAACCCTCGCGTCCGACACCGATGCCGTAGCGCATCGCCTGGCCGTCGTTCAGGACGAGATAGAGGAATGTGTTTCCGGTATCGATGATGACGGTGCCGGTCGGTTGGCGACTGGCGTAGTCCACCACCTGCCGAGCAAATCTTCCGGGACCATCAGCGGCTTTGGGCGGCTCGACCAGAGGCGCCGGGGCCGGGGCTGGAACCGACACTGGTGCCGCGACCGGAGCCGGAACTGAGGCTGCGACACGAACTGGAGTTGATATGTGAGCTGGCGTTGACGGCGCCGCAGCCTGCTGCGCGGACGGCTTGCGTACCGGTTGAACGCTCGCCGGACGAGACAGCAAACCGTACCCCAGGGCGGCAGCGGCGATGACGCCAACTGCTACTCGTCCAGCCACCGGGAGCGCGAGCGCTTCTGTCTTTCCACGTTTTGCCCGCTTGGCCATATCTTTCCCCGGATTGCTCTACCCGGCGGAGGTAACCAGCAGATTTTAATAAACTCCGAACCGATTTTGCCCAGGCAGGAAATCGCCAAGCGTCGTTAACGCCAACTCTTGCCCGGAAGATTGAGGGCCTCAGATCGACCGCATCAATCCGCCATCGACGCGGATGTTCTGGCCGGTGATGTAGCCCGCGCCGTCGGAGACGAGGAAGGCGATGGTCGCGGCGATCTCCTCCGCCTTGCCGTAGCGCTTCATCGGCACGCTGTCGCGGCGTTCGCCGGTTTCCGGCAGGCTGTCGATCCAGCCCGGCAGCACGTTGTTCATGCGGACATTGCTGGCGGCGTAGCTGTCGGTGAACAGTTTGGTGAACGCGGCGAGCCCGGCGCGGAACACGGCCGACGTCGGAAACATCGCGCTCGGCTCGAACGCCCAGGCGGTGGAGATGTTGACGATCGCCCCCGACTTCTGCGCCTGCATGTGAGGCGCGACCAGACGCGTCGGGCGGATCACGTTCATCAGATACACGTCAAGGCCGGTGTGCCACTGCTCATCGGTCAGTTCTAAGACGCCGGCGCGCGGGCCATGCCCGGCGCTGTTGACCAGGGCGTCAATGCGGCCCCAGCGCGCCATCACGCCGTCGACGGCGCGCTTCAGATCGTCGTTCGACTGGTTCGAACCGGTGAAGCCGATGCCGCCGAGTTCGCCGGCCAGCGCCTCGCCCTTGCCGGACGACGACAGGATCGCGACGCGAAACCCATCGGCGGCCAACCGCCGCGCCGCCGCCGCGCCCATGCCGCTGCCGCCCGCGGTGACGAGTGCGACCTTCTCCGAAGCCATGATCTGATATCCCTGTTGATGACGAAACCAACATCTATCATCAGGAATTGCGCGGCGCGACACCCGGCGAGCGGAGCTACTTGCGGAACACCTGCTTTGACTCGGCTTCGAACCTGGCGACAGGCCGGTCCATCTGCCACAGTTCGATATCGTGATGATCGACAAGACGGCTGGCCGACGTGATCGCCGCATCGTCGTCGCTGCAATCCATGTTGACGACGCCGATCGATCGGCTGTGCGGTCCAACGATATAGGCGCGATAGGTCGTCATCTTCGTTCTCCGGCTGCCGCGGATGTCGTCCGCAGGAATACCCGGCGCGAACATGAGCACGAGCGCGTATGAATGCGAGATGGGTTGCTTCGTGATCTTATAGAGATGGAATAAGCGCCTGCTGCGTACCCTGGCACCACGCAAGGGGCCGATCAAAAGGCGCTCAGGCCTGTGCGCCGCCCTTGACCAGCTTCGCCACGGCCGCGACCAGTTCGTCCGGCGAGAACGGCTTGTTCAACAGCACGCTATCCGGCACGCCCCGGGTCGGCCACTCGTCGCCGCCGCCGCCGGTGATATAGAGCACCGGGAACGACGGATCGATCTCGCGGGCACCACGCGCCACACGCCAGCCGTCGAGCCGGCCGAGCAGGCGGATATCGGTGACGAGTGCGCTGTATTTGGTGCGAAACGCCTTCAGCAGCGTCAACGCCTCCTCGCCGGAGCCCGCGATCGCGGGCTCATAGCCGCCATCCCTCAGGGCGTCCTCGACCATCATCTGAAGATCACGATCGTCTTCGATGACGAGAATGATCGGCGCGTCTTGCAAAGCTATCCCCCAGAAATCAGCCGGGTGCGCCCGGCTCAGCGAGCATATGCAACAAGAAAATGGCTACCGTTTGCACGGCGCCACCCAGTAAAAATACGGGTATCAGACGCGTCCTATTCGTCGGCGAATTCGTCTTCTTCGCTGCCCCCCGCTTTACCCCGCGGAGCCGGCTTTCTGCCGCCAAGCGATCCTGTGACATAAGGTTCGCGCGTTGCATAGGGGTTACGTCCGCCGCCAGCGCGCGCCGCGACCTCCTCGCCGGAGACGGCGGCCGGCTGGCAGATCAATCGCCGGCTGGCCCGGCGCATCAGGTCCACATGGATGTGGTCGTAGTGGTAGACATTGGAGCCCGGCGCCAGCACCGTGGTGAAGTGCTGGCAGGCAGCGGCCTGCACGTCGCGCAGGAAACCCTGCTCTTCCGGCAAGCCCTTCCAGCCATCCTTCACCGTGATGCGGCGACCGTCGGCGAGCGTGAACGCCGCGATGTCGAGCGCATTGCCGAAGGCGTGCTCGGAGATATGAGCGTGCGAATTGCCATTCATGCCGCGGCAGGAATAGGCCGAGATCTGCTTGATCTCGACGACGCGCGCACCGAACCAGCGCTGCGCGGCCGGCTGCACGGAATCGGCGAGCCAGCGCTCGAGCACCGAGACGATCGGACACGCCAGCGTCGCCGCCGGCTTCACCGCAACCGGGCCGACCGCCATCACCGGATTGCCGCCCGACGGACCGAGCCGTGGCGGCTGCTGCGAATAAGGCGCCGGTGAATACGGCGCGGCCGCGCCCTCACGCTGCGGATTGGAAGGCAGGCCGGGATAATAGGGTCGCTCGCCGCGCGCATCGAGCGAGCCATCGGGCGGCAGGTCGATCTCGCCCTGCTGCGGTGGCACGCCGGGCGCCGACAGCGACACCGGCCCGCTCGGCTGACTGCCATAGTTCGGCTGGCCGACGGCCTGATCGGAATATGGCCCCTGCGCGGGCGGCGGGCTCGGCTGCCGGTTGATCGGCCAACGCGGCTGATTGCCGACCGACGCCGGCGGACGCAGGCTGTCGTCGGCAAATCCGTAAGCTGAACTGGCTTCGCCGAGTGCGGCGACCTTGAGCGGGAACTCGGCGCCGCAAACGCCGGGGCCGGAGATCGGATCGATGCGGACCAGGTCGGCGCTTTCCTTGACCGCACCGGATTTCAGGCATGCGGCCTCAGCCTCGGCCCGCCACGGTTCACGCTCGGCAGTCTGGAACAGACCGCGGCCACAACCAGCCAACGACACAAGGACAAGGGAGCCGACGAGATACAAACGAACTCCACGCGTCATGGCGCGGAGGTTCTGCGAATTTGATTAAAGACTCTTCAACGCATTTCGACTGAATGATTTCAGGCGTTCTTAACCATGCGTTGGAACCGGGCGATGCGTCCTGCGCTGCGATGCCCGCGCTATTCGCCGTCGCCGGTTTCGTGACGATACAGGTCAGGCAAAAAATGCTCGAACAATCCGACCTCCTCGATGTTGTGCCGTAGCCACGCAAGCCCGTGGGCGTGATCGAAGCCGAAGCGCTGGATCAGCGGATTGATCAACCGCATCCAACCCTCCGCAGCCCCCACCAGAAGCCGATTTTCATATCGCGTGCCTTCGCTCACGCGGGTGAAGCTGTATTCCATGCACACGACGCCGCGAATACCGTGGACGGTCGGATGATGGATGAAGCCGTCTTCATCGAGCTTCTCGATGGTGGTCACGGTATCGACCGCATAGCGCGCGTTGGCGCCGAGATATTCGCGCAACCGGATCCGCGCGCCCGGACCGATCGAGCCATCAGGCAGCCGTCGCGCGTAGCTTGCATGGACGTGATCGTAAGGATGCCAGGCACGGTAGCGATTGATCCGCTTGTTGCCGACGATCACATCGCCTTCGAGATGCGAGAACCACCACACCAGCATACGCGGCGTCACGCCTTTGATGATCTGGTGGCGGATCCAGTAGGACAGCCGCCCGTCGGCCAGCCGCTCGGCGCCGCATTCGGCAGATCCCATCGGCTTCATCGGCCAAGGCACGAGCGAGGGCTCGGCCGGACGCGCGTGGCTCGCCGGATACGCCTGATGGTCGCGTTGCTCGGAAGGATCGAGGATCAGGGGCAACGAGGACATCGCGTCTTGCTCTCGGATTTAAACTATATAGCAACTACTATATCTTTTTCCAACGATCAAGCAACTGCTATACAGTTGCCTCATGAGCGAAAGATCATCCGCACGGCGCGGACCGGCACCAACCAAGCACCTCGACATCCTCTGGACGGCAGTCGAGCTGTTCGGCCGGCAGGGCGTCGGACAGACCACCACCCGGCAGATCGCCGCGGCCGCCAACACCACCGAGCGAACGCTGTTCAAGCACTTCGCCAGCAAGGACAGGCTGGTCGAAGCCGTGATGCGCGAGGCCGTGATTGCGCAACTGGCGCCGGCATCCCTGAACGCGCTGCGTCAGACGATCGGCGAAGCTCAGGACGATCTGGTGGCCTGGCACCGATCACTGCTGCACGAACGCATGCAGGCGACCGGCAAGGCGACCGAACTCACGCGGCTGCTGCTGGTCGAATTGCTGCGCGACGAGACCGTGCGCAAGCAATTCGGCAAGCAATGGCAGTCTGCGGCCTGGAAGCCACTCGTCGCACTGTTGGTCAAACTGCAGGGCGAGAACAAGCTGCGCACGGACCTCGACGCCGCTGCGCTCGCGCGCATGTTCCTTTCATTGAACGTCGGTCACCTGGTTGGCCGCTTCATCCTCGCGCCCGGGGCACGCTGGAACGATGAGCAGGACATCGCGGCGATTGCCGAGCTGTTCGCGCACGGTGCGCGTCCGGCCAATGGCTGAACAGCAACCGTGCGCGGACCTTGTCTCCATCACCACGTATAGCGGACGACGCCCTTGCCGCCATAGGACGAGGTGACGTCGGAGAATTCGCCTTCGAAGGTGAGTGCTGCCGACCAGCCGCTGGTCCAGTTCATCGCCGCCGTCGCGGTGGTGAGGACTGCGTCGCTTGCCGGCGCCGCGCCGTTGACGACAAAGGACGCGCCGGGCAGCGACTGGAAGGTCGCGGCAACGGCGCGATCGGTGTTGTAGTCATGCGCCCAGGCAAGGCGTCCGCGCAGGCTGAGAACACCGTCCTGTAGCGCGATCGAGCGGTCGCTGCGCACGCCGAGTTCGCTGCGCGTGGCGGTGACGGTCTTCGCCGCATAGGCCAATGCGAAGGCGCTCGAACCGGACAGCACCTGCTCGGCATAGCCGGGCAGATCGTAACTCGTGACCTGTCCAGCGGCGTAGGGCGTGAGCGCGAGTTGCCACGGCGTGATGAAGCGATAGCCGCCTTCGATCCGTCCCGACACCGCATTGGCATTGAACTGCGCGCGCAGCCGGTCGACGCCGGCGATCGTCACGGTGCGATCGGTGGTGACGTCCTGCCAGCCATAGGCCAGTGCGCCGGAGAGGTAGGCCGGGCCGAATCCCTGCCGGATGAAGGCGCCGGCCTGGAACAGGTCGGAACGTCCACCGCCGAGCGCGTTGGCCACGGTGAAGTTGGTGCCGCCGCCGGCAAGTGCGAAGCCCGCGACCGTCTCGGGAGCGATCCGGTAATCCGCACCAACCGCCACACCGAAGATCCGGCTAGCGCTCGAATTCGATCCGGTGACCGTGTTGCCGTCGGTGTTCTGCCCACCGCCGAAGCCGGCAGCCCAGATGCTCCAGCGCTGCTCGAAGGTCTGCGCCGCCGGCGCCTTGCGGGAGATCGCGGCATAGGCGTCGCGCGCGCCCTTCGCACCCGACAGGCCGGTCGACGCGTAGCTCATGGCGTCGTCGGCGAATTGCAATGCGCCGCCATTGGCGGCGATGCCGCCGCCGCGGCCCTCGGCGAAGGGATCGGTCATGACGCCGAGGAACATGTTCATGGCGTCGAACGTGGTCTGCTGCGAGCCGGCGCCGAGTTCACCCGATGCCTGCGTCAGCCCCGCCGGTGCCAGCGCGCCGAACGCGGCAGCGATGCCACCGGTGCGGCTGAAGGCGCTGGCGATCGCATTGCCGACCGCAGCCTGATTGCCGTTGAGCTTCGCGGTCGCGGCAAAGTTCAGCGCGAGGTTGAGGTAGACGTTGTTGGCGTCATAGCTCAGGCTGGACGAGAAATTCGATGGCAGGTTGCTGTTGACCGGACCGCCGAACGTACCGCTGACGCCGCCGGCCGCATTGAGAATGGTGTACTGTTTCTGGAAGGTGTTGCCGGTGAAGGATGCGTTGACCGTGGCGCCGCCGAGCGTTGCCGCGCCCGTGACATTGGTGCGATCGGAAGCTACCGCCGACACTTCGACGAGATAGGTCGATGCCGCGGTGAAGGTGAGGCTGCCCTGCACCGTCAGCGTGCCGATCGAATTGCCCGGTGACAGCGTGCCGCCGTTGATCAGCAGGTTGCCGACGCTGCCATTGCCGCCGAGCGTGCCGCCGGCATTCACGGTCACCGCATTGCCCAGCGAGCCATTGACCAGGAGCGTGGCGCCGGAGCCGACGGTGGCGCCGTTCTGGTAGCTCTGCGCATCGGTGATCGTCCAGACGCCGCCCTGCACGTTGAGCACCTCGAAATTGATCACATTCGAGAGCGTGCCGGATCCCGGACCGAACAGGTTGATGGTGTCGGTGCCGACACCACCGTCGATCCGGCCTACGATGCTGGAGCCGCCGTAGAGATTGAGCGTATCGTCGCCGCCCTCCATGCTGATCGCGCGTCCGCTGTTGCCGATGATCGTGCCGTAATTGGAGAGAACGTCATTGCCTTCGCCGGTCTGGATCGCGGCGCCGTCACCGCGGATGAAGCGCGTCGAGCCGGTGCCGGTATAGGTCACGCCGTTGAGCGTGCCGACCGAACCCGGATCGGGCGTTCCGTTCTGCAACAACGTGACGCCGTTCGGATCGGGAATCGTGCCGTTGCCGATGATCGTGCCGTAATTGACGATCCTGTCGTTGTCGGCGGCAGTGCCGGTCTTGTTCTCCGAGCGGATCGCGTAACTGTTGTTGCCCACGATGGTGGCACCGGCATAGTTGACCAGATCGAGCGCCGCCGTGCCGCCGCGTGTATTGTCGGGATTGGAATCGTTGTTGACGACGATGCCTGCCGCGGCGCCGCTGATCAGGCCGTAGTTGCGGATGGTGCCGCCGCCGATCGCGAGGCCCTCGCTGTTGTTGAGCCGGCCGCCCGCATCATAGCCTTTCGCGCCGGTACCCTGCACCGTGCCATAGTTGGTCAATGTCAGGACGAAGTCGGTATCGATGCCGTCGCCGTCGCCCCGCGCCGAGGTCGAGTCGATCGCACCTGTGATGGTGCCGTAGTTGATGACGTTGGCGTTGCCGCCGGAGCCGACGCCGGCGCCGTCACGGCCGATGATGGTCGCGCCGGCGTAGTTGTTGACGGTGATGTTGCTGCCGACGTCGCCCGAGGTGCCGTTCTTGGCACCCGAGATCAGCCCGCCCGCATAGTTGTTGACGGTGCCGGAATGGCCGAGTTGCAGATCGATCGCATCGGCTCCGGGCCGGTCGGCGGGGACCGGCGCCGAGTTGGCGATGATCTGTCCGTAATTGTCGATCGTGAAGTTCTGTCCGGGACGAATCGCGTCGGCATTGTCGGCGGTGATCAGGCCGCCGGCGCGGTTGGTGATCTGAACCGTCGCGCCCGTCGAGGTGAGATTGTCGAAGTCGATCGCCTGGCCGGTCGCCGAGCGGATGGTCCCGGCATTGTCGATCGAGAACCTGCCGGTCGTGGTGCTGTTGGTCGAGCCGGAGCCGTTGATCTGGATGGCGTCGTCCGCCGACTGGATCGTCGCGCCTGATTTGTTGACGATCGACAGCGAGACGACGTTGTCGAGATTGGTGGTGGCACGGATCGCGCGCGAGCCTGCCGTCGTGGTCGCGTCGATCAGGCCCGAATTCGTGATCGTGGTGGTACCGCCGCCGATCCGCATCACGTCGCTGCCGGAAGACTTGATCGTACCGCCGCTCTCGTTGGTGATCGAGAACACCGTGGTCTTCGAGGTCGCGTTGACGAAATCGAACACCCGGCCGTTGCTGGTCGCCTGGATGGTGCCGAAATTGTCGACCGTGACGGTGCCGCTGCTCAGGCCGCCATTGATCCGGAATGCATCGTTGGCCGCGGTGAAGACCGCGCCGGCATTGTTGATCAGCGTGAGATTGCCGCTGATGGCGCCGGACGAGGTATCGATGCCGCGCGACGTCGCCGAGATCGTGCCGTTATTGGTGATGACGACGCCGGGTGATGCGAGGCCGGTCACCCAGCTGATCGCCGTGCCAGTCACCGACAGGCTGCTGCCGGCGGCGACCGAGCCGGTGTCGTTGTTGGAAACGGTCTGCGCCGTCGTGCTGTTGGGTGGTGTACTGAAACTTGCTGCAAGTGCCGGACAGGAGAACCCCAAAGACGTCGCAGACATAGCCAGCGCAAGCCGGCTTGCGCGGCTCAAAAACTCGGATTTCACGTAACGCCCCCAGTAACTTATTACCGGGATGACCCGGTCATTGCCGGGCGGCAATCTGGGTAAAGATTGTAACAACCTTACAACAAGCTGACAGATTGCCTGCGGCGCAACGACACAGCAACGTCAGGCGTGCGGCGCGGCAAGACGGCAACTGACCGGAGATTCCGACGCGCGCCGCCGGACATCTCCGCGGCGCTCGCCTCGCCGCGAAATATATTTGCCGCCTCTCCAACATCTTGATCCGATGCCAGTTTGCTTCGGCTATCGCAGCGCGGCAGAGGCTGCGGACACCGAGCCGGACAGCTAGGCTGACTTTTTCGACCGGGAACTCGTTGCTAGCTTTGGCGTTAATGCGGGCAGCGTTGTGAACCAAGGGAGCGTCCCAATGGATTTCGCGAGTCCTCTGCTGAGCAAGCTGAGCATTGTGGCCGCGTACATCGCGTTCGCCTTTGTCGGCGCCATCATTCTCGGCGTGTTCTGACCCATTCGATGAGGCCCTGAAGCCCACGCCCGGCGGCTGTCCCGCCGGGCGTTTTGCGTGAGCGCGGCGAGAGACCAGCTCAAAAATTCGAGCAACTCGATCCGGTGACCCCGGCGATCGTGAAATCGTGGCAGACGAGGCCGGGATTGTCGGGATCGGGATAGCCGTCGTCGCGACGGCGCGGCTCGCGGATCGTGTGGCTGAAGCGCCAGCCACGCGCGCGCATGCAGCTCTTGTATTGCCGCGAGGTCACCGTGCCGTTCTGCGGCGTGCCGAACTGCGCATCACAATACGCGGTATCGACATGCAGCGCGTCGTCGCCGCGCCGCTGCTTCAGCATGTTGGTGTAGATGTCGTTGTCGGCGTGCGCGGCAACGACGCTGCTTGCGAGCAGCAGTGCGACCAGGCTCAGGCGTTTCATGTTGCCTCCATTGCTTGCGAGAATGGCATCGACCTCCATCGGTCGCGCGCGACGGGACATCCGGTTCGAAGGCGTTCAATTACAAATTGGACATCGACGCGTTCAGGAGCGCGGTGCGTGCTCGAGCGCTCCCTGGGTGATCACGCGATGTCGCGCATGCGAGACGCGAACCCAATCGGCACCGGTACAGTAGAAGCTGCCGAACGCGCAGGCCTCGACCCGCATCTTGTCCGCGCCCTGCAATTCGATCGTGCCGTAATGGATGCGGTCGCGGCCCTGGTCGTAGACGCTGCCGTTCCAGCGCGCGTGCCTGCTCGGCTTCATGTTGATCAGCACCGCTTCACCGAGATCGCGCGTGGTCTTGTCGAGCGCGTAGCCGCACAGCGCCTCGCCGCAGGAACGAACGCGCACCAGGCTGTCGGTGTCGGTCTGCCAGTCGCCGACCGGACCATCGTCCGGTTCATCAACGGTCTCACGCGCGACCGGCGGCCGCGGCGCAACAGCCGGCGGCGGCTCGATCCTCATCACCCGCGGAGGCGACGGCGCCGCTGACGGCGGCGACGCGGCAGCCGGTGGCGGCGCGGCTGGTGCGGGCTTGTAGACGATGACCGATGGCGGCGCAGGAGCTCCCGCCGGTACCGGCGCGGGGACCTTGCTCGAAGATGCGGCGACAGGGATCGCTGCGGTCGGCGCCGGCTCCGGCTGGAAAGTCCGGCCAGCGCCGTCGTCGCGCCTTGATCGATCCGTCACCGAGACACAGGACAGCGCGCGGCAGCGCGTGGAATCGAGATGGATGCGGTGGCCGCCAATCGAGAACGAGATGCCTTCACCGGCGTGAGCCAAGGGCGCGGCCAGCATCAGCGCGACGAGCAGGCAGAAGCGCTTCATCGAAGCCTCCAGGATAGCAGGAGAACGCTAGGAGGCGATGCGCTCACGGCGCTGTGATTTGGGTCACCGTCGCCGGGTCATGCGGTCTGGCCCGCCACCGTGATGTCGATCACAGAGGTCGGCGCCGGCGGTGCGTAGGGTCGGGGTCGATCGGTACACCCGCCGCCCAACGCCCACGGAGACCCTCATGAAGAAGCTCTTTGCGATCGCCGCGCTGCTGATGGCCAGCACATCGGCGCATGCCGGCGGCACCGGCATCACCTTCCAGATCGACGGCCAGCGCATCCATGTCGAGGCGCCGCGCAATTGCAGCGCGCTGTCCTGCATCCGCATTTCGGCGCCGGGCTACAAGGGCACGATCGGCGACATCAATCTCAAGGGCCTCGGCACGAAGTCCGACGATAATGACGATGTCGCATCGACGGCTGCGCCGCCCCCTGTGCCTGCGCCGGGTCAGGCCGCCGCACCCCAGCCCCAGCCAGCCGCGCCGGTTGCCGCCGCCGTTGCACCACCCGCACCTCCTGCCGCACCATCCACCGTGGTTGCGACCGCGGCCGCTGCGCCGGTTGAAGCCGCGGCAGTTGCGGCGGCGCCATCCGTGGTTGCCGCACAGCCTGCGCCGCAGCCGCAAGCTGCTCCCGTTGCCACAGCACCGGCGCCGACCGGACCGGTCGGCATCTGGGCCACCGAGGAGAACAAGGGCAACGTCCGCGTCGAGGCCTGTGGCGCCAATCTCTGCGGCTATTCCGAGAAGACCAACGAACGCATCCTGATCAACATGAAGCCCGACGGCAGCAAGTGGAGCGGCCGCATCCACGATCCGGACTCCGGTCGCAACTACGACTCCACGATCGCGATGAAGGGCCCGAATGCGATGCGGGTGCAGGGCTGCGCCTTCGGCGGCATGTTCTGCGGCGGCCAGACCTGGAAGCGGATCAGCTGAACCGCAACCAGCATCAGATTTTTGTGGTTGCCCCGGCGGTCGCTTCATGCCGACCGCCGGACGCGCTATAAGCGGTGCTGTGTCGAGGTTGATTTGAACCTGCGGGCGGCTTGCGATGGCGATGACGGCTCTTGAACTCGGTCTGCGGGGCGCGGTGGTCGCACTGTTCCTGGTGGTTTGCGCGATGCTGCTGTTGCGCTATGCGGCAGTCCACCGCGCCGCGAGCCTCGGTGCTGCGATGGGCGCGGCCGGTGCGGCCTACGCGATTACGACGGCGCCGTTCTTTCCCGCTTCGTCATTCGGCTGGAGCTCACCATTCGTTGCCTTCGCGATGGGTTCTCCGGTCGTGTTCTGGCTGTGGGCGCGCGCGATGTTCGACGAGCGGTTTGCGCTGCGGCCCTGGCACGCGGCCGTATGGATGCTGGTCGCCGGCCTCGGCGTCGTGAGCCATGTCGTGAGCTATGGCGGCTGGGCGATGCCACCCGGTCTCGGGGCAAGCTGCGGCCGCACGCTGGCGCTGGCGACGATTGTGTTCGCGCTGCTCGGCATGGCCCAGCTTCCGAAGGGATGGCGCACCGCGGTGACGACGGCGCGCGGCCGGCTGTTGATCGCGCTGGTGGTGGGCATCGGCCTTCAGATGACGTTCGCCGCCGCCGCAGGTTGGGCAGCGCTTCCGGCCCGCTCCGTCAACCTCAGCGCCGCGCTCGCCCTTGCGGCATTCGCGCTGATCGCGATCTGGATGATGCTGTTCGATCCGCCCGAGAGCCGGCCGGTAGTTGCCCATGCCGGCAGTGGCCAGCCAGCCCGCGCCGCCGCGCCGCTCGCGGATGCCGGCCGCTCGGCGTCCGACCAGGTGGCACTCAATCACCTCAAGCGCCTGATGGCGACCGAGCGGACCTACCGGCAGGAAGGTCTGACCATCGGCGTGCTGGCGGTCAGGCTCGGCATGCCCGAGTACCGGCTGCGCACGCTGATCAATGACCGGCTCGGTCACCGGAACTTCAACGCCTTCCTCAACCGTTACCGGCTCGACGAGGCCAAGGCGGCGCTTGGCGACGCCAGCCAGGCCGAGGTGCCGGTGCTGACGATCGCGCTCGATGCCGGGTTCCAGTCGCTGGCGCCGTTCAACCGCGCCTTCAAGGCGGACACCGGGCTGACGCCGACCGAATTTCGCCGCCGGGCCGCCGCGCCATCCAATGACCAGGTGGAATCCCCGGCTCCGGGAGAGAATTCGCTCCTCGATTTCGGAAATCGATAGGCTTTCGTCCGCGCGATCCGCCTAGTTTGCGCCGGCGCATGCGCCGACAACGCGGCGGCGCGACGCGGACAGCGGAGTTTTGACGGCACATGAAGCATTTCCTCACCGCAGCAAGGCTGCTGGCGCTCGACCTGGCGTCGACCCTGGTCTTTCTCGTTCTGTTCTTGCTGACCCACAACACTGCGCTGTCCGTCGGCCTCGGCATCGCATTCGGTGTCGCGCAGATCGGCATTCAGGTCGTGCGCGGCAAGACGATCGACACCATGGAGTGGCTGAGCCTGTTCCTGGTGGTCGCCGCCGGCACCGCCACGCTGCTGACCCATGATCCACGCTTCGTGCTGTTCAAGCCGAGCGTGATCTACGCGATCATCGGCGTCGTGATGCTGCAGCCGGGCTGGCTCAACCGCTATCTTCCCGAGATCGCGCGCACCGTCGTCCCCGATGTCGCGATCATCGTCGGTTACGTCTGGGCAGGGCTGATGTTCGTCTCGGCCGCCGTGAACGCCTTCGTCGCGCTGACCTGCGAGGTCACCACCTGGGCAGTCGTGATGCCGGTCTTCGGCATCGTCAGCAAGGTCGTGGTGTTCCTCGGCGGCTTCGCCGCGCTGCGCCTGATGGCGAGGCGCAGGATCCGCGCCATGCCGGACGCCCAGCGCGAGGCCGTGCTCGCGCTGGAGGGGACGCCCGTGACGGCGACACCGTAGGCGCCGACATTGCCCTCGGCGTGGGGTTAACGAAGCAAACCGGCGCGCGACGAAACCATTTTGCCGTGCGCACGAAGAAGCGCTGAAACCCGGCCGTCCTACTGATCGCTCCGCACCAACGCGGCTGACGAGACCCGTTCCACGCCATCGAGCACCGCGCCTTCCACAGGAGGACGCGGTGCTTGAACGTTCCGGACCGCCATGACAACAAGGCAGGACCGTTCATTCGGCATTCAGCCTGACGCGGCTCAATTGCCGGTCACCCTAGCCTCCGGGGAATCGATGGTGATGCGCCGCGCCTTCCTTTTTGCGCTTTTGCTTGGTGCCGGCGTCACGATGGGGTGGCATGCAACGGCCGATGCCGCGCCACAACTGACGCAGCTCGCGCAAGCGCAACCTGCGCCGCGCCCCTCACCTGCCCCGGCGCCGGGCGCGACACCGGCGGCGCCCGCAACCGCTGCGCCGGCCGCGGCACCCCAGGCCGCAGCGCCCGAGCCGATCGGCAACGTCGCGACGTTGACGGGCACCGCCACGGTCACGCGCAACAACACCACGACCCCGCTGCAAATCCGCGACGACATCTTTGCCAATGACGATGTCGCAACGTCGGCGACCTCCTCGCTCGGCATCACCTTCAACGACGGCACCACCTTCAACCTGCGCGCCAACGCCAGAATCACGATCGACAATTATGTCTATGAGGATGGCGGCCAGCAGAACAGCGCGCTGTTCAACGTCGCCAAGGGAACGGCGGCGTTCGTCGCCGCCGCCGTCGCGAAGACCGGCAACATGAAGATCTCGACACCTGTCTCTTATACACATCTAGATGTGTATAAGAGACAGCAGCAGAACAGCGCGCTGTTCAACGTCGCCAAGGGAACGGCGGCGTTCGTCGCCGCCGCCGTCGCGAAGACCGGCAACATGAAGATCTCGACACCGACCGCGACGCTCGGCATCCGCGGTACGACAGGCCTTGTCGAGGTGCCGGAAGGCGCGAATGCGACCGGCAACAATGTCGGCATCAAGCTGTATCCGGACGCGGACGGACATGTCGGGCGCATCGAGGTCAACGACCGTAGCGGCGCCTCGCTCGGCGTGCTGACGCGCGGCGCCAGCGGCTTTGCGATTCGTCCGGGCACCGGCGGCGCACGCTTTGCCGCGGTGCCGCTGACCATCTCGCCGCAACAGATGACGCGTGACCAGGGTTTCGTGCGCGCGGTGCATTCCACGCAGACGCTGGGTCGCCAGGTCGTGACCGAGCAGCGCGACTTCCGCAGAGCCAATCCCGATTTCCGCCGCGCCAATCCGGCCGCGCCGTACCCGAACCGCGGCCAGCCGGTGCAACCGAACCCGCAGCGCCAGAACGGCCTGCCGGGCCAGAACCGCAACGGTCCGCAGCAGCCGGGTCAGCAGAATCGTCCGGGCCAATTGCAGCAGCCCGGTCAGCAAAACCGTCCCGGCCAGCCGCAGCAACCCGGCACGCCGGGCCGCCAGGGCTCGCAGCAGCAGCCGGGCAACCAGCAGCAAGGCGCCGCACAGCACGCGCTGCCCGGACAACCCGGCGGCACCACGCTGCCGCACGCGCCCGGCGTCCAGACGCCGGCCCGTCAAGGCGACCTGCAACCCGGTCGCACACAACAGCCGGGCGGCGTGCGACAGCCGGGACAGCAAGCGCAACCGGGCGGGCCGCGGCAGGGCACGGCGCAGCCGGTTCCCGGCCAGATGCGTCCCGGCACGCAGCAGGCCGCACCGGGTGCGCGTCCCGTCATGCAGCGGCCCGCAGCGCAGGCACGTCCGGCCTTCCAGCAACGGCGCGCACCGCCACCGCGCGCGGCAAAGCCGCCGCCCAAAAACAAACGTCACAATTGATTGGAAGCGCGCTGCGTCACGCAGCGCGGCGCAGCCAGTCGCGCACGCGCTCGATCAGGTTCTTGCGCGGAATCGATTGGACGGCCGGCACGACCGGTTCGGCCTCGTGCGCGGATGATGGCGTCTGTTCGGATGCAGCCGCCGCGACACGACCCGTCGCGACGGCTTCGCCGGTATCGACAGCAGCATGTTCCGCCACCATGGCAGACTGATCCGGTCCGGCATCCACTGCCGGTGTCTCCAAGACATCCGGCGTTTCAGCCGTGAGCTGCACCTCAACAGGCGAAGGCGCTTCAATGGCCGCAGGCATCTCCGCGGCAACGGGCTGCTCCGCGATCGCAGGCGCATCGGCAGCCGGCTCTTCGGCCGCGAGGCGCGCCCGGCGTCGGTCCGCGGCAGCAACGCGCAAGCGCGCGCGCCCCTCGCGCTCGGCGTGTGCCGCGGCCTGCAACGCGATCGGGCCGACATTCTCCAGGAACGCGCGTTCGTAGCCGCGCGACAGGCGCTCGAGGGCTTCATCGAGCGGCAGCCAGTCGACTTCCCTGATGTCGCTCATCAACTCGCGCACCGGCTTGCCGCCGGCATCCATGCGCCAGTAATGCACCACCTTCGAGCGCCCGCCTGAATCATAGACCAGCGTGCCGAGGAATTCGTGGACCTCGACGTCGTGGCCGGTTTCCTCCAACACCTCGCGTTCGGCGGCGGCGCGCGGCGTCTCACCATCGTCGAGCTTGCCCTTGGGCAGCACCCATTCGTTGCGCTTGCGCAGGCGCACGACGGCAAAGCGCGGCGGTGTCTCCCGCCGCAGCACAATGCCTCCCGCCGCCAGAACAGGCGTCCGCGCCATCACGTGTCCATCAGGTTTGCGATATTGCAATCGTCTTGGACGATCGCGACGATATAAAGACACGCGACCAAAAAAGCGAGACCAGCCTGAGCTTGTTGTTTCGATGCACCTTTCTTGAGATCAACCGGCGATGACGAGACTGCGCCATGCAAAACCAAACCAGTAGAACCGTCGGGGCACTCTTCATAAGCCCAGATTGCAGAGTTCTTCTCGGCCTGCGCGCGCCTTCGAAAAAGGCGTGGCCGCGCCATTGGGATACGATCGGTGGACACGTCGAGGCCGATGAGAGCCTCGAAGATGCCCTGGTTCGCGAAGCGGAGGAAGAGGTTGGGGTAACACCAACCGAGTTCAGGCTGGTCGCTACCGTCAAGGAACGATGGCCGGAAATGTATGGAGACACACTGCACCATGTTTATGCAGTTACGGGTTGGCGAGGCGGCAACCCGGTCAACGTCTGCGACGAGCACACCGAGTTGAGATGGTTCAGCATCGACGAAATGCTTCTGCTGAAAAACATCGCTGATCCCGACTACCCCCTGATTGCCCGGCGCGCCATGACCGGCGAGGTTACCTGAGATCGGGCTAACGAGCTCGGTCTCAATCGCGTAGCATGACAGTGCGAAATCACATCACAGGTTTTCGCAACAGCGGCTCGCCGCATTTGATCCGCGTTCCCTCTGCGACATTGTCGCAGAACTCGAAATTGCCGGGCGCGAGCACGATGATGGTCGAACCGTGCTCGAACCAGCCGAGTTCATCGCCCTTCTTCACATGTGCGTCACAGGGAAAATCAACCGGCCCCCGCGACTGCGCATTCAGCGTGATGTCGAGGAAATGCAGCCGAAGGCTCGCGACCAGGATCGCGGCGACCGGAACCAAAGTCAGCGGCTCGCCGGTCGACAGTTTCGCGCGCAGCACCGCGCGCTCGTTCTTGCAGAATAGCCGCTCGACCCGCTTCAGCGCGATCGGATTGACGTTCCAGACGTCGCCATGGATGAACGTCACCTTGTCGATAGCAAAATCATAGGGCGCGTGGAAGCGGTGGTACATGCTCGACGTCAGCCGCAGCGTGACGAAACGGCCGTTCCTGTGCTGCTCCACCAGCGCGGGATCGCCGAGCAGATCGAGCAGCGAATACGGCGCGCCCTTGACCTGGAACAACTGCCCATCCTCAATCCGTCCATGCGCGCCGATGATCGCATCCGACGGGCTCGCGATGATGGCGGGATCGGCCACCGCCGGGCGCAGGCCGGGCTTCAGCTCGCGGGTAAAGCAATCGTGCAAGCTCTTGAATTCGGTCTTCTTGGCTTCCGACAGGTCGAGGTCGGAAAACAACTTCCAGCAGGCGATCGAGGCGTCCCGCACCAGCGGGTTCTCTACCTTGGAGAACCAGCCCATGAAGCGGGTCACCGCAGCCCGTGGAATCCGGTTGGTCAGCAGGAAATTGAGGTCCTCCTGCTGGGTGAATGCCGAGATCAGGCCCTTGACTGTCATGAATTTGTTAGGTGCCGAGGCTAGCGCTTCTGTCATGGAAACATCCCTTCCGATTCTCTCGCTGTCCGCCGCCGCACTTGCCGGCGCCGCCGCAGCCTTCCCCAAGATTCAGGCCCGCATCGCGTTGTCGCGTGCCAAGCACCGCTCGCTGACCGGACATTCCAAGATGTCCAAGATGGTCGCGCGCATGGTCCCGCACTACGAATTCGACATCGACGAGTTCTTCTGCTCCGACGGCGCGCCGAAGCACATCGCGATGCAGCGCCAGGACGGCTTCTTTCGCCTCGCCGGCCTCTACCAGGATCGCTACCCCAAGGGCCGCGCGCTCACCGCCGAGGTGACGGAACGCATCTCCGACCTGCAATTCACCGAGAACTACCGGGTACCGTTCCAGTACAGCCGCCTGGTGCGCGAGCATCTCGGCACCTCGGCCTTCGTGGAAGCCTCGCGCGGCGTCACCGTCACCGATGTCGACGGCAATGTGTCCTACGACCTGACCGGCTCCTACGGCGTCAACATCTTTGGCAACGACTTCTACAAGGAGTGCATTGCCGAAGGTGAGAAGCGGGCGCACGCGCTGGGCCCAGTGCTCGGCCCCTACCACCCTGTTATCGCCGATAACGTCAAGCGCCTGACCGAACTCTCCGGCCTCGACGAGGTCTCGTTCCACATGTCCGGCACCGAGGCGGTGATGCAGGCGGTGCGGCTGGCGCGCTACCACACCAAGCGCACGCATCTGGTGCGCTTCGCCGGCAGCTATCACGGCTGGTGGGGTGAGGTGCAGCCCGGCGTCGGCAATCCGGTGTCGCCGCACGAGACCTACACGCTCGCCGACCTGTCGGAGAAGACGCTGCACGTGCTGCGCACCCGCAAGGACATCGCCTGCGTGCTGGTCAATCCGTTGCAGGCGCTGCATCCGAATTCCAACGCGCCCGGCGATTCCGCGCTGGTCGATTCGTCGCGCTCGTCGAAATACGACCGCGCCGCCTACACCGAATGGCTGAAGAGGTTGCGCGAGGTCTGCACCGAGCGCGGCATCGTGCTGATCTTCGACGAGGTGTTCGTCGGCTTCCGTCTCGCCGCCGGCGGCGCCCAGGAATATTTCGGCGTCAAGGCCGACATGGTCACCTACGGCAAGAGCCTCGCCGGCGGCCTTCCGGTCGGCGTGGTGTGCGGCCGCAAGGACCTGATGCGCCGCTTCCGCGATGATCGTCCTGCCGACATCTGCTTCGCCCGCGGCACCTTCAACTCGCATCCCTATGTGATGACGGCGATGGACGAGTTCCTGAGCCGGCTCGCCAGCCCGAACTTCCGCTCGATCTACAACGGGCTGGATGAGACCTGGAATGGCCGCGCCAAGGCGCTCAACGACCGCCTCACGGCCGCCGGCCTGCCGGTTCGCGTCGGCAACATCTCGTCGATCTGGACCGTCTATTACACCGAGCCGTCCCGCTACAACTGGATGCTGCAATATTATCTGCGCGCCGAGGGACTGGCGCTGAGCTGGGTCGGCACCGGCCGCCTGATCTTCACCCTGAACTACACCGACGCCGACTTCGCCGAGGTCGGCGACCGCTTCGTCGCGGCCGCCGAGAAGATGAAGCGCGACGGCTGGTGGTGGCACAAGGAAGGCCTCACCAACAAGAACATCAAGCGGCAGATCCTCAAGGAGATGGTCGCTGTGAGGTTCGGACGCTGAGGCCTGGCGCGACTCCCGCGCTCCCTCGCCCCGCTCTTGCGGGGAGAGGGTTGGGGTGAGGAGCTTTTTCCACATAGTCGGTAACAGATGGATTCGCGGTGGGCCCCCCTCACCCGGATTGCATCTATCGATGCAATCCGACCTCTCCCCGCAAGCGGGGCGAGGTGAAGGAAGTGCGCGGACAGAGTGATTCAACGCGAAGCCGTCTTGTTGCATGGCCCTAAGAACGGTGATGCCCGGGACAAGCCCGGGCATGACGCAAGTTTGAAGACGCTGGAAGCAAACGATCAGGCGTGCTTGACGTGCTTCTCGAGGCCCGGATCGATCAGCTCGCCCTTCATCAGGAACAGCGGCGCCTTGTGATAGAGCTTCAGGTCGTGGAACGGATCGGTGACGATCTTGGTCATCCAGACCAGACCCGTCTCGACGTCGCGAATGAAGAACAGGTGGACGGTGCGGAACAAGAGGCCGCCGATACCGACCACGAGCCAGATCTTGGCGACTTGGCGGGTGAAGTCACCCATCGTGACCCACGGCTTGAACAGGCCGAACAGCGTCGGATCGAAGTAGAGCACCATCGGCGACAGCGCCCAGATCGCCATCAGCACGACCTTGCGCTGTAGATTGTAGCCGACCTTGATGTCTTCCTTGTGCTCGTGGGTCGCCTGGTTGACGTGGTCATAACCCTTCGGCTCGAAGAAGAAGTGACCGGCCTGGCGCGAGGTCATCGAGACCAGCCAGCCGACCAGCGCCGACACGACCGGATCGAAGAACAGCATCACATAGGCGAACAGGAAGCTCAGCGCGCTGACGAAGTGCAGGCTCTGGTTGATCCGGCTGTGATGGTAGAAGCGATGGTCATCCCAGCGCTGGGTACGAAGCTCTTGCAGGAAGTTCTTGATCATTGGTTCCCCCAACATCTTTCGGGACAGGATTTACAGGGATTCGATGTATCGCGTGTGACATCATCATAATGACATATGACAATGCGCAGCGACGCCTTGACGCAACCGGAGCTTGGTCTCGCCTCATCCGGCGCCGTTGCTGCGACGCGGGAGGATGAGGCCGAGGGAGTGGCCTCCGGATTGGCGATGCGCGGTGCGCTGGCTTACCCGGAGGGGATGGCGGCCACGATCGGCCGCCGCAGTGGGCGCTTAGGCCGCTTTGGCCACGTCCACCTTGCGGAAGCGAACCAGCGAGAAGTGACCGAGCGGCGGGATAAAGCGGCGTTCCGCGAGCTCCATGCCGTTCGCGCCGGCGAGCCATTTGGTATAGCGCGACCAGGCGAACTCGGCGGTGCGGAAGCCGAGCGGACGCACCACCGGCTGTAGCGTCTGCTCGATGAAGCGACGCACGCCGGCATCGGCGCTGACGCGGGTCAGGATGATCAATTCGCCGCCGGGCCGCACCACGCGCGCGAACTCGTCCATCGCGGCTTCCGGGTTCGGCACCGCGGACAGCACGTACTGCGCCATCACCACGTCGAACGAATTGTCGGGGAATTCGAGCTTCTCGGCATCCATCACCGCGAGGCCCTCGACATTCTTCAGGCCCTGCTCGGCRACGCGCTTCTTGGCCTTCTCGAGCATCGCTTCSGAGATRTCGGTGCCGAAGATGCGAACGTTCKGGCCATAGAGCGGCAGCGAGATGCCGGTGCCGACGCCGACTTCGAGCACSCGRCCGCCRATCTTGTTGGTGGCCTGGATCGCGGCCTGCCGGCCCTTGCTGAACACGCCGCCAAACACGAGGTCGTAGATCGGCGCCCAGCGGTCATAGGCCTGCTCGACCGTTTCGCGGTCGAAGTCCATGGAACGGTCGGCGCCCAGCTTGATGATTTCAGCCATAGAGAGTCTCTCGTCTTTCGTTCGATTGAGCTGTTTAATTCGGAACCGCACTGCGGCCGGCGACGCGGCGGGCGGGCCGCGGCGCGCGGCTCGGCTGCAACGTGGCCAGATTGCCGATGAACTGACGCGCACTGTTTTCCCAGGAACGCTCCAACGCAAAATTGCGGCAATCTGCGCGCGACATGGTCAGCGCGCGCAGACAGGCGTTGCGCAGATCGTTGTCGATCGCTCCGATCGGATGGTCTGATATGACGTCCTTCGGGCCGGTGACCGGGAACGCCGCGACCGGCGTGCCGCAGGCCAGCGCCTCGAGCTGCACGACGCCGAACGTGTCGGTCAGGCTCGGGAACACGAAGACGTCGGCGGCGGCGAGGTGCGAGGTCAAATCCTGCCCCTTCTTCTCGCCTAGGAAAATCGCGTCGGGATATTTCTGTTCCAATGCCGCCCTTTGCGGGCCATCGCCGACCACGACCTTGGAGCCCGGCAAATCGAGCGACAGGAAGGCGTCGAGATTCTTCTCCACCGCGACGCGGCCCATGGTCATGAAGATCGGCCGCGGCAGATCGAGCACCGCCGGCTGGTCGGGATTGAAGATCTTGGTATCGACGCCGCGGGTCCAGAAGCCGAGGCGGCGGAAGCCACGCTCGGCAAGCTCCGACCGCAGCGAGTCGGTCGCGACCATCGTCATTGAGCCGGCGGCGTGGAAATGGCGCAGCACCGCGTAGCCGACGCTGTCCGGAATGCCGGTACGTACGGAAACATACTCGGGAAAGCGCGTTGTGTAGGATGTGGTGAACGCGAGCTTGTTGCGCTGGCAATAGCCGCGCACCGCCCAGCCGATCGGCCCTTCGGTCGCGATATGGATCGCCTCGGGCGCGGCGTCCTCGATCCGGCGCGCGATCTCGCGGCGGTTCGGCAGCGCCATCCGCAATCCCGGATAGGTCGGCACGCCGACCGAGCGGAAACCGTCGGGGGTGAGGAATTCGATCTCGGCGCCGAGGGTCGCGGCGCTGCGCGCAAGCGACGTCAGCGTCCGGACCACGCCGTTGACTTGCGGATGCCAGGCATCGGTCGCAACGAGTATGCGCATTGCAGGAGATCCAAATCGTTAATTGTCGATTCTGCTCGCACGACGTTCTGACATGGATGTTTCAAACGTATGACGTCATCGAAATGTTAGGTTGTTTTTCACGGCAAACGCCCGGTTTTTCGTGTAAGATGACAACCAGATGTCAGAGCAGAGCGAAAACCCCGGCAGCGCGCGCCGCAGGCTCAGACGGCGAAACTCGTCGCTCCTGGTCCTTGCGACCGGCATCTTCGTGTTCGGCGCCGCCGCAGGCACACTGTTCTACGCACTGCGTCCGGTCACGCTCACGATCGCGGTCGGCCCGACCGGCCGCGACGACGTCAAGCTCATCCAGGGTTTCGCGCAGGCGTTTGCGCGCGAGGGAAGCTCGGTGCGGCTGAAGCCGATCACGACACAGGGCGCCGCCGAAAGCATCGCGCTGTTCACCGCCAACAAGGTCGACCTCGCGGTGGTGCGCGGCGATCTCGATCTGCCGGCCAGCGCCGAGTCGGTTGCGATCCTGCGCAAGAATGTCGTGGTGCTGTGGGCGCCCACCGGCGCCAAGGGCACGCGGCGCTCGGCGAGGATCAAGAGCGTCAGCGATCTCGCCGGCCACAAGGTCGGCGTGGTCGGCAGCACCCAGGCCAACGTCACGTTGCTGCACGTGATCCTGACCGAGTCCGGCGTCAACCCCGACAAGGTCACGATCGGCCAGTTCGCACTCAACAAGATCGCCGACCTCGCGCGCGATCCCTCGCTCGATGCCTACATGACCGTCGGCCCGCTCGACAGCAAGGTGACGTCGGACGCGATCACCGCRACSGCSGCCGCRCGCGGCGAACCGGTRTTCCTCCCYATCGACGTCTCSGAAGCGATCGCGCAGAAGCATCCKCGCTACGARTCCGAGGAGATCGCCGGCAGCATCTTCTCGTCGTCRCCGGCSCGCCCCGAGGACAAGGTCGAGACCGTCGGCGTCAACCATCTGATCATCGCGCAGCATGCGCTGRASGAAGCRACYGTCGGCRCRCTSGACCGGCAATTGTTCACGCAGCGCCTCCAGGTCGCCCGCGACATACCGGCCGCGGCCAAGATCGAGAAGCCCGACACCGACAAGGACGCCGCGCTGCCGGCGCATCAAGGCGCGGCCGCCTATATCGACGGCACCGAGCGCACCTTCCTCGAAAAATACTCCGACTACATCTGGGGCAGCATCCTGCTGMTCTCCGGCCTCGGWTCGGCSGGCGCCTGGCTGCGSCAYYACCTSAAGCGCGACGAGCGCGAKCACTACATCRSCCAYCGCGACRATCTGCTGRCSYTGATCRCGCGGGTGCGCRSCGCCGAGACGCCGGARCARCTCGCGGYGATGCAGGGCGATGCRGACGCGCTGCTGCGCGAGGCGCTCGATTGCTACGACGACGGCGCGATCGAGGAAGGCGACCTCTCGGTGATCGGGCTGACGCTCGAGCAATTCCATCACGCCGTCGCCGACCGCCGCGCCGCGATCAGCGGCGACCGGCCGGGTGTACCGAGGATGCGCGCCGGCTAGAGCGGTTTCGACCGAAGAGCCCGCCGTCTCGCAGGGAGCGAAGCTCGATATCGCAGGCAAGCCGGCTTCGATTGCACCGAGAGCAATGTTTGGATTGCGTGCGGATGGACGCACCGCCATGTTGCGGTAATCGGAACGCCAGCCACGACACCAAGATGATCGCCGCCATCATGTCAGACCTGCCCGCACCATACGTGCTCGCGGTGGCATTGGCCGGCGTGTTTCTGATCGCCTTCATGAAGGGTGCATTCGGCGGCGGCTTTGCGATCGTCGGCATCCCGCTGCTTTCGCTGGCGATGGATCCGATCGCGGCGGGCGCCCTGCTCGCACCGTTGTTCGTCGTCATGGATCTCACCGCGCTGCGGTTCTGGCGCCCCAATACGTGGTCGCGCGTCGACCTCGCAATGTTGCTGCCCGGCGCTCGTGGTCGGCATCGGCTTCGGCTACCTGCTGTTCCGCATCCTCGACCATCGCGCCATCGCCATCGTCATGGCCGCGATCACGCTGGCCTTCGTCGGCCTCTGGTTCCTGCGGGGCGGAGAGGTCACGGCGCGCCCACGCTCGACATCGAAGGCGATCGCCGCCGGCTTCACCTCGGGCATCACCACCATGGTCGCGCATTCGGGCGGGCCGCCGCTTGCGATCTACCTGCTGCCGCTCGGCATGTCGAAGGCGCTCTATGCCGGCACCACCAGCCTGTTCTTCACGGTCGGCAATCTGCTGAAGGCGGGTCCATGGCTCGTGCTCGCCACGCCGTCGCGCAGCCTGTGGGTGCTGATGGCGCTGTGCGTGCCGGCCGTGCCGGTCGGGGTCTGGGCCGGATGGCGGCTGCACGAACGGCTCGACCAGCGCGCGCTCTACCGGCTCTGCTATGCCATTCTCGTCGTCACCGCGGCCAAGCTGCTGTGGGACGGATTGGCCGGATACGTCCACCTCTGAACGGTGCCGGCGTTGTTGCTTCGCGTCAGCAGGATCGCGCGCTCCGGCTGCCGCTCACGCTGACGACGAGCGGCCCGATCCCCTCGAGCGGTGTGGCCATCGCGTCCGGCTCGAGCCGCTGGCGCGCCACGAATGAGAAATGGCGGCGCAGCTTCAGGACCGGTTTCTCGATGCAGTGCCAGGAAAACGCCGCGAACGCCGTGATCAGCACCAGCGCGACGGTGAACTGGACGGTCAGCGACGCATTCGGCAGCCACACTTTCACCACCTGCTGCATCGGAAAGCCGTACAGATAGATGCCGTAGGAATAGTCGCCGTTCGAGAACAGCGGCAGCCGCGGCAGATTGGAGACCCCGAGGAACACGGTGATATAGACCAGCGCCGGCGCGATGACCGCATTGAGGACGGGCTGGGTCATCCATGCCGCCGGCCCGAGCAGTATGGCGCCGAGACACAGCGCACAGCAGGCGGCGAGAATGCGCCCGTCATAGGGAATGCGGTCGCGGTAGAGATAGGCCGCGATTGCGAGCAGGCAGGCGACCGGCAGTTTCGCACCGCGCCCGAGAAACAGCGCCGTGCTGAAGATCTTGTCATGCAACGTGCCCGCGACGCCGGCAGGCAGCTGGGAAGGAACAGCGACGTGCCCCGTGAAGGTCAGCGCGAGGCCGAGCCCCACCAGCAGCACGACGCCGGACACGATCAGGCCCGGTCTGCGCAGCAGCCCCAGGGCCATGATGACCGCCATCACCGCGTAGCAGCCGTATTCGAACGGCACGGTCCACAGCGAACTGTTGACCTCCGGCGCGGGATTGCCGCTGAACACGCCCGGCAGCGTGTAGTTCACCAGGCCGACGACGTTGGTGAAATATCTCCAGGTGCCGGCGCTGGTGAAATAGTCGGAGAGCGGCAGCGTCGTGAAGATCGGCCCGAGGATCAACGCCGACAGCACGATCTCCACCGCCAGCGCCGGAATGATCCGCAAGCCGCGGTTGATCAGAAATTCCTTAACGCTGAGCCGCAGCCCGCTCGCGGCGATCAGAAACCCGCTCAGCGCGAAAAACATCACCAGGATCGCAAATTGAGGAAACCAGAGGATCCACGTCGGATCGGAATCGCCGCGCCCGGTGGCGACATAGGGCGTATGCCCGGCGACGACCGAAATCGCGAGTGCAACGCGGAGAAAATCGAACCCGGGACCAAAGCCCTTCTGCCGATCCAGCATGCTCCCGATCGAAGGCGCTGGCATGATTCCACTCCATTCCAAACCACGCCTGTCGGACAGCAAGCGCCGTGCCGAGATCGATGTCCTGATGCGGCACAGCGCTCCGGCAACCTGCCCTTAACCCTCGACGAAACACGCACGAAACAAATCCCTAACGGCACGAAACCATTTTGGCGATTTCGTGCAAACGTCCTGAAACGCCTCGCCTGTACTGGTTTGAGCCAACGACGCGCCGGAACTGGCGCGCAGGGCGCAAACAACAGGGGTCGACAATGTTCAATTCCATCAAGCTGAACGCACGTCTCGCTGCCGCCGCCTTCGGCGCGCTGGCGATCGGCACCGTCGCTTTCTCGAATTCCGCCGCGGCCGCGCCGCTGCCGATCTTCCCCTTCATCCTGACGCCGCCGACCGAGGCGGTGCAGCCGCCGGTGCAGTCGATGCCGCAGGCGCAAGAGGAAGACCGCTCGGTTGAACTGCCCGCCCGGCTCCGCCGCCAGGTCGTCGCCTATCCGACCCGCGAGGCGCCCGGCACCGTCATCATCGATACCCCGCACACCTATCTCTACCTGGTGCTCGGCAATGGCCAGGCGATGCGCTACGGCATCGGCGTCGGCCGCGACGGCTTCACCTGGTCGGGCACCCAGACCATCACCAAGAAGGCGGAGTGGCCGGATTGGACCCCGCCGCCGGAAATGATCGCCCGCCAGCCCTATCTGCCGCGCCACATGGCCGGCGGCCCCGGCAATCCGCTCGGCGCCCGCGCGATGTATCTCGGCGGCACCGTGTACCGCATCCACGGCACCAACGCGCCGGAGACGATCGGCACCCACGTCTCCTCCGGCTGCCTGCGGCTCACCAACGAGGACGTCACCGACCTCTATTCACGGGTCAGCGTCGGTACCAAGGTGATCGTGCTGCCGATGACCGACCGCCGCGCCGACCTCGGCACGGCCGTCCGCTGACAAAAACCCGACTTCCCCAAGCCTCCTCCAAGGCTCAGACAACGGCTCCGGCACCCCGCCGGGGCCGTTGTCGCGTTCACAATCGTTAACGTCCCCGTCAAGATCGGGGCGGCGGCGGCACTGTGCCCCCGAACCAGCTTGATCCGGCCACACTGGCGCCCTGCTCGGGGGGCCTGTACAACCCGTCAAAGTTGATTTTCATCCGGGGGAATGATGCGTCTACCGATGCATCCAAGGACCATCGCGCTCGGGATCACCGTGGTGCTGGTCTCGTTCGCGATCAGCCTCAAGGCCATGGATTGGCTGGCGCCGAGCGCCACCTTGCAGAAGCCGCAGCTCGCGCAATTGCCGCCGCTGCCGACGGCGCCGCGCTCCTCGACGGTCGTGGCGCAAGTCTCGGTCGCACTGGCGGCGATCCGCGATGCCGCCGAACGCGGCGCACCGAAGACTTTTGGCGGCAAGGCCGACAATCCGGTCCAGCAAATCCTGCAAAATGCCGACATCGGCTGGACCGCGTCGCGCGGCCCGATCGCCGCCACCGGTGCGCAGGACGTGCTGACGCTGACGACCCCGATCAACGGCACGCTCAAGGTCACCGGCTCGCTGTCCGCGAAGGCGACCGGCGCGGTCACCGACGCACTCGGCAGCCTGCTCGGCGGCAATGTCGCCAAGCAGATCGGCGCCGTGAACATCAAGAACATCAACGCCAACGCCGAGATCAAGGGCAACGTCACGCTGACCGCACGGCCGAAGCTCGGCGCGTCCTGGCGGATCGAGCCGAACCTGCAGGCGCAGGTCAATCTCGGCGACACCAGCCTGTCGGCCGCCGGCGTCCGCATCAGCGTGCCGGCCCAGGTCAAGCCGGTCATCGACAAGGCCGTCGCCGACCAGATTTCCGCGGTCGAGGCGCGACTGCACAATGACCCGCTGTTCCAGAACACAGCGCGCGCGCAATGGGCCAAGGCCTGCCGCTCGATCCCGCTGCAAGGCACCGGCGGCACCGCGTCGATGCCGCCGATGTGGCTCGAGCTGCGGCCGACCCGCGCGATCGCAGCGCAGCCGAAGGTCGACGCCTCGTCGTTGATCCTGACTATGGGAATCGAGGCTGAGACCCGGATCACCGAGACGCAGACCACCCCGACCTGCCCGTTCCCCGACAAGCTCTCGATCGTGCCGCCAATGCCGAGCCAGGTCTCGGTCGGCCTGCCGGTGGACATGTCCTTCACCACGCTGACCCAGCTGGTCGAGGCCCAGCTCAAGGGCAAGACCTTCCCCGAGGACGGTTCCGGCCCGGTCGACGTGACCGTCAAGAGCGCGAGCATCGCCGCCTCCGGCGACCGGCTGCTGATCTCGCTGTTGGTGCACGCCAAGGAGAAGAAGAGCTTCTTCGGCTTCGGCGCCGAGGCGACCGTGCACATCTGGGGCCGGCCGCGGCTCGACGAGCAGGCGCAGACGCTGCGGCTGGCCGATGTCGAGCTGGCGGTCGAATCCGAGGCCGCGTTCGGCCTGCTCGGCGCCGCCGCACGCGCGGCGATCCCGCACATGCAGCAGGCGCTGGCCGACCGGCTGGTGGTCGACCTGAAGCCGTTTGCCACCAATGCGCAGCGCAAGATCGCCAGCGCCATCGCCGACCTGCAAAAGAACGAGGAAGGCATCCGCGTCGATGCCGACGTCAACAGCATCCGCCTCGCCGGCATCGCCTTCGATTCGAAGACGCTGCGGGTGATCGTGGAAACCGACGGCACCATCAAAGCCGCCGTCACCGCGCTGCCGGCGCTCTGACCGGCGGCGCCCCCCTCGCGCGCTGACGGACGGGACGAGGTCGAAGGCACTCCGCCCGGTCCCGCCCCTTCACCATGCCCAAAAAGTCGTCTTTGCGACAGCTTGCCGCACCGGATAGAAGGTGCCCCGTGGAAGCGACCCGAACGAAAAACAGGGAGAGAACACGATGAAACTGCTCTTGGCCGCAGCCGCGGCCAGCCTCGCGCTTGCGGCCTCCGGCACCGCAGCCAACGCCCAGATCTCCGACGACGTCGTCAAGATCGGCGTGCTCACCGATATGTCGAGCCTCTATGCGGACGCCACCGGCAAGGGTTCGGTCGCCGCCGTCGAGATGGCGGTCGCCGATTACGGCGGCAAGGTGAAGGGCAAGCCGGTGCAGGTGGTCGCGGCCGATCACCAGAACAAGCCTGACGTCGGCGTCAGCATCGCGCGCAACTGGTACGACAACGAGAAGGTCGATGCGATCCTCGACGTGCCGACATCCTCGGTGGCGCTGCCGATCTCGGCGCTGACGCGCGAGAAGAACAAGATCAACATCAACTCCGGCGGCGGCTCTTCCGACATCACCGGCCCGGCCTGCTCGCCCAACACGGTGCACTGGACTTACGACACCTATGCGCTGTCGAACGTCGCCGGCAAGGCGATGGTGAAGCGCGGCGAGGACACCTGGTTCTTCGTCACCGCCGATTACGCCTTCGGCATGGCGCTGCAACGCGACGCCGCCAACGTCGTCAAGGAAAGCGGCGGCAAGGTGCTCGGCGAGGTCCGGCATCCCCTGAACTCGTCGGACTTCTCGTCCTTCCTGCTACAGGCCCAGGCCTCCAAGGCCAAGGTCGTGGCGCTGGCCAATGCCGGTGGCGACACCACCAACGCCCTGAAACAGGCCTCCGAATTCGGCCTGACCCAGGGCGGGCAGAAGATGATCGCGCTGCTGATGGAAATCACCGACACCCACGCGCTGGGCCTGAAGGCAACGCAGGGCCTGATCGTCACCGACGCCTTCTACTGGGACATGAACGACGAGACCCGCGCCTTCTCGAAGCGCTTCAACGAGAAGGTGGGCCACATGCCGACCATGATCCAGGCCGGGCTCTATTCGGCGACCATGCATTACCTCAAGGCGATCGAGGCGATCGGCAGCGACGAAGCGCCGAAGGTGATGGAGCAGATGCGCAAGACGCCGATCAACGACTTCTTCGCCAAGAACGGCCATATCCGGATCGACGGCCGCATGGTGCACGACATGTATCTGTTCGAGACCAAGAAGCCCGAGGAATCCAAGAACGAGTGGGATCTCTACAAGCTGATCGCCACCGTGCCCGGCGACGAGGCGTTCCGCCCGCTCGACAAGGGCGGCTGTCCACTGGTGAAGTGAGCTGACGCGCCGGCCGCGGTCCGTGGCCGGCTCCCGATAGGAGAACCAGAACGCGCCCGGCCCCGCCGGGCGCGTTCTTCTTGTCCTCCGGCCCGTGATCGCCGCGTCGGCCGGGCTACTCGCCGCTCGCGCCCGGAATCATCCAGGTCGCATACGTCTGCCAGACGCCGTCGCCCAGATTGCGCTGATAGGCGATGAAATCGGCATGGTCGCCGTGCACGAGCTCGTAGCGATAGTACCTCGAGAGGTCATTGATCTGCTTGGTCATTGCATCTCTCCGTGGTCAGGGAAGTCTCTTTATTCGACGTAATCGAGGCGCGCCCGCGATCAATGGCATGATTGACATCATTCAATCACAGGCACGCGAGCACCTTTAGCGGCCGGCACGATGCGACCTGTGGCGCGGCGTACGGACGACACCGATGCCGCTCTCCTGGGCTTGCAGCGCTTGCAGCACCGCGGGCGGCTCCAGCACCAGCCGCGCCGCCGGCGTCGGCGCGCCATTGTTGAGCACGTCGCGATAGGGATACAGCGCCTGATAGGCGGCCGGCTCGGAGATCGCGGCCTGCGCCGAGGCTGCCGTGGCAACGACAGCGGACAGCGCCGCAGCCAGCGCGATGGTTTTGAACGCCGTGACGACGTGGGAAATCCTGGTAGCCATGATCACGCTCCCGCGATTTATATCGCATACGATTAATTCGTTCGCGCCTGATAAAGGCATGGCGCGGCCGCGCTTCAAGTATCCCGATTTAATCGGATGCGATTTATTCGGGCGCGCGGCTTCAAATGTCCGTGTGATCGGTGCGATCATGCGCGGCCGGTAACGCCGACTTGTTCGTACGCTGCGCCAAGCGCGGACCGATGCGAACCATCGAAATGCGATATCGCCCGCAACGGCTACGCCGTGCATTCGGAACCGGACAAATCGAGGCAAATTCGGACACGCCACCGTGGTTGGCAGGGTCTAACATCCACGCCATAGTGAATGACTGGGTTGCAAGCCAATGTGGGGTCGCCATGGACGTGTCGCCTTCCGGTAACGAGAGCCACAGCCCGCCCACACCGGCCACTGCACCACAACGGGAGACCGCGCACCCGGCCACGCGGGTGCCGGCCATCGTCGTCGGCCTCGTCGCAGCCGTCATCATTGCGCTGTCGGTCTATTATCTGCTGCGGCCGGAGCCGCTGCTGGTGCAGGGCGAGGTCGATGCGACCCGGCTCGACATCGCGGCGCGCGTCGACGGACGGGTCAAGGACATCCCGGTCGAACGCGGCCAGAACGTGGCCTCAGGCGCCGTGCTGGTGCGCATCGACAATCCGGAGACGCTCGCAAAACAGGACCAGATGCGGGCCGCCAAGGCCGTCGCCGATGCACAGCTTGCCAATGTGCTGGTCGGAACGCGGGTCGAAACCATCGCCGCGCGCAAGGCGGAGATGGAGCGCGCGCAAGCAGCGCAGGTGCTGGCGCAGAAGACCTTCGACCGCGCCAAGACATTGACCGAGCAAGGCAACGCGCCGCAGGCCCGGCTCGACCAGACCACCGATGCGCTGCACGAGGCCGAGCGCGGGCTCGACCAGGCCAAATCGGCCTATGAGCAGGCGGTCAACGGCTACACCAAGGAAGAACGTGCGATCGCGAAGGCAAACGTCGAGAAGGCCGAAGCGGACATTCAGAGCGTCCAGTCGGTGATCGATCAGCTCGCGGTCTACGCACCGGTCGCCGCGCAGGTCTACCAGCGCAATGTCGAGCCGGGTGAGTTCGTCTCGCCGGGCGTGCCGCTGGTGACGCTGATCAATCTGGCCGATCTGTGGATCCACTTCGATCTGCGTGAGGATCTGGTCAAGGGCCTCAAGGTCGGCGACAAATTCGACGTCCGGATTCCGGCGCTCGACGATCGCCATGTCACGGTCGAGGTCAAGCTGATCGCGACCAAGGGCGAATATGCGAGCTGGCGGGCGACCCGCGCCACCGGCGATTTCGATCTGCGGACATTCTCGATCCGCGCCTATCCGGTTCAGCCGGTGCCCGAGCTGCGGCCGGGAATGAGCGCCTATCTCGACTGGAAGACGCGCCAATGAGGCTGGCCTCGAAGCCCGGCTTTTGGCTGGTCGCGCAGCGCGAGTGCGCGTGGCTGCTGCGCGATCGCGTCGCGCTGCTGCTGATCTTCGGCGTGCCGCTGTTCGCCTTCGTGGTGCTCACGGCCGTGTTCAGCCAACCGGTGATCCGCGGCCTCGGCGTCACCATCGTCGACGCCGACAAATCGGATACTTCGCGCGCGCTGACCCAGCATGTCGCGGCGTCGCCGAGCCTGCGGATCGTCGATGATTCCGGTTCGCTGTCGACCGCCGTGCAGGACATCCGCTCCGGCAAAGCGATCTCGGCGATCTTCATCCCGCCGAATTTCGAACGCGACCTGAAGGCGGATCGCCGCCCGCAGGTCGTCGGCTTCTACAACCAGCAATTCCTCACCGCGGCCGGCATCGCCTCGTCCGGCCTGAACGATGCCCTGTCGGCTGCTGCGGCCGCCGCCGCGCCCGCCAACCGCGCCGCGCCTGCCCCGGCGTCGATGGGAACGCTCAGCGCCGAGACCATCGCACTGGTCAATCCGCAGAAGAACTACGCCCAGTTCCTGCTGCGTGCACTGCTGCCGACCATCATCCACGTGGTGATCACGCTTGCCGCCGGTTACTCCGTCGGCTCCGAATTCCGCCGCCGCGACGCGCGGGCCTGGCTCGAAAGCGCAGGCGGCGATCCGGTCGCAGCCCTCGCCGGCAAGCTGGCGCCGCTGTTCGTGATCTTCGCCCTGATCATGCTGGCACAGACGCTGGTGCTGGAGGGCGTGCTGCAAATCCCCTTCAAGGGCGACGCGCTCCTGATGATCGCCGCGGGATCGCTGCTCATCATCGCCTATCTCTCGCTCGGCGCGCTGTTGCAGCTCTTGGTCCGCGACCTCGCGACCGGGCTCGGACTTGCCGGCCTGATCGCCTCGCCCGCCTTCGGCTATGCCGGTGTCGGCTTTCCGACCATCGGCATGAACACCTTCGCGCAGCTCTGGAGCGCGATCCTGCCGCTGCGCTGGTACATGGCGGTGCTGATGGGACAGGCCGCGCGTGGATTGCCCGCCTCGGAATCGGCGATGCCGTTCGCGGCGCTCGCGGGTCTCACGTTGCTGTTCGCCGCGCTGGCGTGGCTGCGCATGGCGAGCCTGACGCGCAGCGGCTGGTTTGTGGCGCCGCGGCCGGCCGAACCGGTCGTCGTCGAACCGGCACCGCGCGGCGTCGGCGGCGCGTTCGTTGCGGAGTGGCGGCGGGTGCTCGGAACGCGCAGTGCCTTGAGCCTGCTATTCGTCGCGCCGCTGGTCTACGGCATCTATTATCCGCAGCCCTATCTGAACCAGATCCTCCGCAAGCTCCCCATTGCCGTCGTCGACAATGATCTCAGCGATCTCTCCCGCCAGGTCGTCGAGACGCTGGATGCCAGCGGCACGTTGAGCGTGACGGTCCGCGCCCGCACGCTTGCCGAGGCACGCACCGCGATCGATCGCGGCAATGCGTTTGCCGCCGTGCAGATCCCGCCCGGCACCGAGCGCGACGTGCTCAAGGGCCTGACCGCGCACATCCCGGTCTATGCCGACGCCACCTATCTGTTCATCTTCAGGTCCACCGCGAGCGCCGTCGCCACCGCGATCGGCACGCTGACAGCCGAGCTGGTGTCGCGCGGCGCCCGCTCCGACGGAAGCCTCGTCAAGGCAAAGCTGGCGAGCATCAGCCCGGCCAACGTGCTGCTGCAACCGATCTTCAACCCGGTGGGCGGCTATGCCAGCTACATCGTCCCGGCGGCCTTCATCCTGATCCTGCAACAGACGCTGCTGATCGGAGCGGCAATGCTGACCGGCACTGCGCTGGCGAACACCGGGAATGCCTTTGCCGGTGTGTTCGGGCGCGGCGTCGCCCATCTGACCATCTATCTGCCGACACTGGCGCTTTATCTGATCGTGCTGCCGCGGATCTACGGTTTCTCGACGCTCGGGCATCTGCCGCAGATCTTCGCGCTGGCGACAGTATTCCTACTGGCGACGAGCTTCCTGGGACAGGCGATCGGCGCCTGGTTCACGCGGCCGGAAAACGCCACCATCCTGCTGCTGGCAACCAGTCTGCCGCAATTCTTCACCGCCGGCTTCGCGTGGCCGCGCGAGGCCATTCCAGATGCCGCCACTGCGCTCGGCCGCCTGTTCCCGGCGGACTCCGCGATCGACGGCTTGGTGCGGATCAACCAGCTCGGCGCAAGCATCTGGGAGGTCTCGCATGACTGGGCCAGGCTGTGGTGCCTGGCCGTGGGCTACTTCGTGCTCGCCGTGCTCTCCGCACTGGTGTTCAAGAGGGGACAGCAACATGCCCAACGCTAGCCGCGTCGCCATTATCGCAATCCCGCTCGTGCTCGTCGCGGGCGTGCTGGTCTACGCCGAGAGCCGCGCGACGTCTGCTCCCGCTATCGTCGGTGTGGTGCGCTCCACCGAGGTCCGCATCGAGCCGGAGGTGAACGGCCAGCTGCTGTCGGTCGCGGTCGAGAAAGGCGCGCAGGTGCACGCCGGCGATGTCCTCGCCAAGCTCTCCGCCATCGAACTCACCGCGCAGGCCGACCAGGCGCGCGCCGCGCTCGCCGCTGCGGTCGCGAGCCGCAACAATGTCTATGCCGGCGTTCGCCGCGAACAGGTCGAATCCCTGAAGGCCGCGATCTCCAAGGCCAATTCGCGTCTCGACTATGTCGAGACCCAGCTCAAGCGGATCAGCACGCTGGCGGGACAGAATTTCGAGACCCAGCAGGCGCTCGACCAGGCCGAGAACGACGTTGCCGCGGCGCGAGCCGGCGTGACCGCTGCCCAAGCCAATTACGATGCCGCGGTGGCGGGACCGACCAAGGAAGAGCGCGCCATCGCCGACGCCCAGGTGCAAGCGGCCGCGGCCGCCGTCGCGGTGCTCGACCGCCGGCTCGACAAGATGGTGCTGCGCGCGCCGGTCGACGGCGTGGTCAGCGTGATCGCCGCGGAAGTGGGCGAGAACGTCCGCGCGGGCCAGCCGATCCTGACGATCGCGGCGGCGGGCCAGCAATGGCTCTCGTTCAATGTGCGCGAGGACCACCTCAACGGCCTGGCCATCGGCAAGACGGTGAATGTGGTACGCAGCACCACCGGCGACGCGACCAAGGCGCTCGTCACCGAGATGCGGCCGCTCGGGGTGTTCGCCGCCTGGCAGGCCGAGCGCGTGATCGGCGATCACGACCGCAACACGCTGCGGCTGCGTCTCGACCCCGCCGGCGCGGGCGGCGGCCTCGAACCCGGCATGAGCGTGCGGATCGAGCATTGAGGCGTAGCGCCCGGCCGCAAGCGGTAACAACGCGCGTCTCAACGCTTCGCCCCTGCCCTCCCGCACCACAGTCATCCGCCTGTCAGAAGATTGAGACAAGAAGACCACAGCGTCGGCCGCATTCGGCTCGTCCCCGCGGCATGCCAGCCCCGACGCGATATGGAAGATGGAGGCTTGGCCGTCATGCAGATTCGTTCGCGACGAAACGTTCATGTTGGAGCGATGCTGCTCGGTGCGGCTGCACTGGCGGTCCTGCTGCCGTCGATGGCATTGGCACAAAGCGGTGCGGCGCCGGCCGGTGCCAAACCCTTTCTCACCGTCGATGGAAAAATGCCGCTGGTGATCGGACATCGCGGCGTGCCCGGCCTGGTGCCCGAGGAGACCGAGGCATCGTATGAATTGGCCGCCGATCTCGGAACGGACGCGCTCGAAGAGGATTTGCACCTCACCAAGGATTGTATTCTGGTCGCGCGTCACAACCCGTGGCTTGGCGACAACACCAACGTCGCCGAAGTCGCGAAGACCAATCCGGAAGTCGCGGCCCGCAAGCGCACGGTGCGCGGCGTTCTCGTCAAGGCTCCCGCTTCGAGCGGCGGCCCGGCTGAGTATCCCATCGATCTCGTCGATCCGGCCGATGCCAAATCGGTGCTGAAGGCGTTGATCGTCGACGGCGACGACCACACCAACGACTGGTCGATCACCGATTTCACCATGGCCGAGCTGAAGCAGTGGATCGGCGGCACCACCTATGATGCGGCGAACGAACGGCCAAAACTGTTCAACGGCAAGTTTCCGATCATCAGTTTCCAGGACATCATCGACATCGCCAAGGCCAAGAGCAAGGCGACGGGTCGGACCATCGCGGTCTATCCGGAAACCAAGAACCCGACCTGGAACAACGCCCAGGCCATCGCCAATGGCTGCGGCGCGCCGGGCAGCCATCCGCTCGAGGATGCCCTGATCAAGATCATCGGGGATAACGGCCTCAACGCGAAGGACGCGCCGATCATCGTCCAGAGCTTCGAGCCCGGCAGCCTGAAATACATGCGCAGCCATGGGTTGGAAACGCGGCAGGTCCAGCTCGTCGACGGCAACGGCGTCGACTTCAAGACCGGCAAGGTGCTGCTCAACAACATCGCGAATTCCCGCCCGTATGACTGGACGGTTGCAGGTGACAGCCGCACCTTCGACGCGATGCTGACGCCTGCGGGCCTCGCGGAGATCAAGACCTATGCCGACGGCGTCGGTCCTTGGAAGGCCTATATCGTGCCGTACAAGATCTCGCCCTGGAAGGACGCTGGCGCCGACGGCAAGCCCTACAAGGGATCAACCGCAGAGGCTTCGACGCAGGACGCCACCAGCGTGATCGCCGACGCGCACAAGTTCGGTCTGTTCGTGCACGTCTTCACGTTCCGCAACGAGAAGAAATATCTCGCGGCCGACTATCGCGGCGACCCTGCCCTCGAATATTTGAAGTTCTTCCGCCTCGGCGTGGATGGCGTGTTCACGGACTTCACCCACACCGGCGTCGCCGCCCGCGCGGCTTACTTGCGCGAACTCGGCTGGTGACACCATACGCGACCTGAACCGAACGCGGGCCGGGCCGACGATGACAGCGGCTCGGCTCGCGACTGAAAAAGAACAAAACAACCGGTATCGCGGCCGCAGCGATAGAGATGTTGCGCGAATTGACTTCATAACAGCAACAATGCGCTGATCCGCCTCGCTTAAGATGCCCCACGAAGCGAAAGGCGGTGCATCATGAAGGTGCGGTCGGGTCTGCTCGAAGCGATTGGCAACATGCCCCTGATCAGGCTCCGCGGAGCATCTGACGCCACCGGTTGCGACATCTACGGCAAGGCCGAGTTTCTCAATCCCGGCGGCTCGATCAAGGATCGCGCGGCGCTCGCCATCATCGACGACGCCGAGCGACGCGGCGAGCTCCAGCCGGGCGGCGTGATCGTGGAAGGCACCGCCGGCAATGTCGGGATCGGCATTGCGCTCGTGGCCAATGTCCGCGGCTATCGCTCGGTCATCGTCATGCCGGACACCCAGAGCCAGGAGAAGCAGGACATGCTGCGGCTCTACGGCGCCGAACTTCGCCTGATGCCCGCCGTGCCCTCCTCCAACCCCGGGCACTACGCGAACTATTCCGGTCGCCTCGCCAAAGAACTCGGCGCGTTCTGGGCCAATCAGTTCGACAACGTCGCCAACCGCGACGGACATTATCGCACGACCGGTCCCGAGATCTGGCAACAGACCGACGGCAAGGTAGATGGCTTCACCTGTGCCGTCGGCAGTGGCGGGACATTGGGCGGCATCGCCCGCGCGCTCAAGGAACGCAATCCGGACGTGAAGATCGCGCTCAGCGACCCGATGGGTGCCGCGCTCTACAACTGGTTCACCAAAGGCGAGCTGACCGCCGAGGGCGATTCAGTCACCGAAGGAATCGGCCAAGTGCGGGTGACGAGGAATCTCGACGGCACGCCGATCGACATGGCCTACCAGATCACCGACCAGGAGGCCTTGCCCGTGCTGTTCGACCTCATCGCACATGAGGGATTGGTGCTGGGCAGCTCCAGCGCGATCAACATCGTCGGCGCCATGCGGCTGGCGCGCGATCTCGGCCCGGGCAAGACCATCGTCACGATCCTGGCGGATGGTGGCCAGCGTTACCAGTCCAATCTGTTCAATCCGGATTTCCTGCGCAGCAAGAACCTGCCCGTGCCGCCTTGGTTGAAATGAGGATTCGCGCGCCGTCCGCGCAGAACAAAAGCGCGCCCGGCAATACCGGGCGCGCCTGTTTTCCTCACGATGCGATGCGCGTTACTCGGTCGAATATTTGAACTCGGGCATCGCCTTCAGCTCATCCTTGGTCGCGCTGAACACGGCGTGATCCGGGTACCAGGGATTTGGCTTCGACGCCGTAGCGGCGGGTGCCGCGCCGGTGGTGGTGGTCTTGGTCGTGCTGCCGGTATTCGACGCGCCGGCGGCGCCGGTGTAGGCGATCGGCTCGCTGACGAACTTCACCTTGTCGAGCGGCACGGCGACCAGATGCTCGCCGACGCCAAGGAAGCCGCCGACGCCGATCACGACCGCCTTGACGGCGCCGCTCTTGTCCATCAGCAGATCGTTGATCGAGCCGACGCTCTCATTGCTGTCGTTGTAGACGCTGAGGCCGACCACCTTCGATGCGCGCCAGTTGCCTTGATAGGACGTCGGCGATGTCGTCGTCGTCGACGCCGCAGGAGCCATCTTGTCGCCCTTGTCGGTTGGCGTCTGTGCAATCGCGACAGTTGCAAGCAGGGCGGAGCCGGCCACGCCTGCGATGATGGATTTGACCAACATTGTTGCGCTCTCCTCAGTTCGCAAAATCGATGCTGGGAGAACCCGTCATCTGCGCAACCGTTCCTACCGAGGCTGCGGTCAAACGCCGCCACGGCGCGGAGGAACGTCATGGCAGCGACGAGGCAAGCTTCGGTTTGCGACGGTCCGGCGCCGGGAACGTTGTGGTGCTTGACGAAGGAAGTCGCCAGCTTTCAATTGGGCTGCGGTTGAGCCTCACGACTGCGCCGGACGCGCAGTCCCCGATTTGACGATGTTTGGCTCACTAAGTCGTCCCGGCGAACCGCGCTCGCGACAGGGCTCTCGATCGAGATGAGCCGATCGACCGCGCGATCAGAAGCCGCCCCAATAGGGCGGCACGCCATAGAAGCGATGCAGCTCGGCTTCCTGCGAGCGGTCGCCCCAATCGAAATCCTTGTCGGCACGGAACGACGGTGCGCGCTTCAGCTCATCATCCTCGATGTCGAGCTCGTAGGCCTCGAACTTGGTGTTGTAGTGCAGTCGGCCCCAGGGCAGCGGGATCAGGTTGGTTCCGATCCCGAGGAAGCCACCGAAGCTCAGCACCGCGTACGACACCCTGCCCGAAATCTTGTCAATCATCAGCCGCTCGATGTGGCCGATCATGTCGCCATTGGCCCGGCGCACCGCGGTGCCCTCGACCCGATCGCTTGCAATGAGCTGATGCGGTCTGGTCCGGACGTCGACAGCCATCTCACCCTCCCTCGCTTGAAAAGAGAAACAACGCGTTGCCGTCGAAACCGGTTCCGGCCCCCGATAGGACAGTCGCGCTTCCCTTTTCCGGGCCATCGGACCGCTTCCGGCACCGCATCGCAGCCGGCGGAGTTCTATCCGTATTTCAACGGGCTACGCTGGATGACAGAACGATAACTTTTCTCCGCCGCGCCGACCTGTTAACTCGTTATGCCGGGCAAGATTTCAGAAATACACTGAAACAAAAATCCTGAGCCGCTTCCCCCGAATCACGGACAAAAGAGTCGGTATGACCCAGGCTGCGCCCAATATCCTAGTCGTCGAGGACGACCGCGAGACGCGGTCGCTCATCGCGAAATATCTCCGCACCAATTCCTGCCATGTCACGACCGCCTCCGACGGCCGCGAAATGGCCAAGGCCATGACCGATCACCGGGTGGATCTCCTCGTGCTCGACGTGATGCTGCCCGGCGAGGACGGTCTCAGCCTGTGCCGCAAGGTACGCGCGGAGTCGCAGACGCCGATCATCATGCTCACCGCGCGCGGCGAGGACGTCGACCGCATCCTCGGCCTCGAGATGGGCGCCGACGATTATCTGGCCAAGCCGTTCAACCCCCGCGAGCTGCTGGCACGGATCAACGCGGTGCTGCGCCGGCAGGCCGCCGCCCGCAACGCCAGCGCGATCGAGGGTGCCACCACGCTGACCTTCCTCGGCTGGCGCATCGACATCCGCCTGCGCGAGCTGCGCAACCCCGAGGGTGCGCGCGTCGCCATGACCAGCGCCGAGTTCGACCTGCTGCGCACCTTCTGCGAACGGCCCGGCCGCGTGYTGTCGCGCGACAGCCTGCTCGACCTGACGCAGGGCCGCAGCGCCGGCTCGTTCGAGCGTTCGATCGACGTGCTGGTCAGCCGCATCCGCCGCAAGATCGAGCCCGATCCGCAGGAAGCCACCATGATCAAGACCGTGCGCTCCGGCGGCTATGTGTTCACCCCGCGGGTGGAGGCGGCTGCCGCCCCGAGCAACTGACGATGAGACTGCTGCGCGTGCTGAGTCTGCGGGGGATCGGCGCCCAGATGGCGGCGCTGGTCGTCGTCTCGATCGTCGCGCTGCACCTGATCATCACCGCAACCTTCCTGATCCATCGCCCCGACCGGCCGGAGCCTTCGGATCGCTGGCACACCCAGCTCGCCGCCGCCGCGCAACTGCTGGGGCATGCCCCGGCGTCCGAGCGGCCGCGGCTGCAAGCCGATATTGTCAGAGCCTTCCCGCAACTGGCGATCAGCGACCTGCCGGCCAATAGCGGCGCGCTCACCGATGCCGACCCGCCCAGCCTGCACGCGCTGCGCCGGCTCGGCGCCGGCTATCACGTGTTCTCGGTGCCGCGCGAGGCGGGCAGCACGCCGCATGATGGCGAGGTCCGCCGAGTCGCCATCCGCTTGCCCGACGGCGCCATGTTCGCGGCGAACCTGATGCCGGATCAGCACATGCGGCCGTTCTGGGGCGGGCCGTGGATGATGACGGTGCTGTTCGCCGTCATCAGCGTCACCCTGCTCGGCCTGTGGGCGGCATGGGCGCTGACCGCGCCGCTGTCGTCCTTCGTCAAGGCTGCCGAGACCTTCAGCCTGAACGGCGCCGCCGCGCCGCTGCCGGAGCGCGGTCCCGAGGAGATCCGCTCGCTGGCCAAGGCGCTGAACCGGATGCGCGAGCGCATCACCACATTGATCGACGACCGCACCAAGATGCTGGCCGCGATCAGCCACGACCTGCGCACGCCGATCACCCGGATGCGGCTGCGCGCCGAATTCATCGAGGACGAGACCCACCGCCACCGCATGCTGCGCGACCTCGACCAGATGCGCTCGATGCTGGAATCGGTGCTGTCGTTCCTGCGCAACGACCGCAAGCTCGAGGCGATGACGCTGGTCGACATCGCGAGCACGCTGCACCTCGTCACCGACCAGTTCGTCGACATGGGGCACAAGGTCAATTACGAGGGCCCGCAGCACGCGATGGCGACGGCGCGGCCGGCCGACCTGCATCGCTGCATCACCAACCTGGTCGACAACGCCACGCGGTTCGGCGGCGAAGTGACCGTCCGCCTCGACGTCAGGCCCGATCGCCTCGTCGTCGACATCGAGGACGACGGCCCCGGCATTTCCGACGCGCACAAGGCGACCGTGCTGGAGCCGTTCGTGCGTGGCGACCAGGCGCGCAACATGGATGAGGCCGAAGGCTTCGGCCTCGGCCTGTCGATCGCCAACGCCATCGTGCTGGCGCATGGCGGCACGCTGTCGCTGCACGACCGCAAGCCGCACGGACTGGTGGTCCGGATCGAGCTGCCGGGACGGCAGCAGCAGTTGCAGCCGCCGCAAAAATCCGCGGCCTGATCAGAACCAGCGATTAGGACATCAGGCCGCGAGCGGCGTGAGCTGCGCGTGCTCGTAGATCGCGATGGCTTCGAAGCGATAGTTGCAGGCGCGGCAATTCCACAGATACGAGGTGCGGCCTTCGCTGTGCTCCACCCAGTCGGGACGAGCGATCGGCTTGCCGCATTGCGCGCAGGGATTTTCGCGAGGCATGTAGCCAGTGTCCTGTCGGACCGAATCTTGACGATTCACGGCGCATCTCCCGAATGTTGTTTTTGCGTGCTTTGGAATGGACAGACGTGCTGACTGAACACGCGCGCTCTGTCGTGCACGGAGTCTAGACCTTGATCGAGTCGTTTGCACGACAAACCGCTGTGGATTGTGTGCGGCAAAATCGGGTCAGACATTTTGGCGCATCGATCGATTGCATCGTCCGGCACACCCGGCGGCCGGACCGTCACGGACGCAGAACCTTCGCTTATGCGAAGGCTTTGCCACATTCCTGCCCGCTCGGCGTACCAATGAGACCGCAGAACCGACGCGCGTTGATCACCCGGGCGACCCGACATGAAGACCGTTCAGACTCTCAGCTTCCTTGCCGCCGCCGCGTGGTTTGCATCCTGCGCCGGCGCGCAGGCGCAATCGCGCGCGCAATATGAGGCGATGGTGACGGCCGAGGCCCAGGCGAACCTGGTGCCGGAAGAGCTGGTGCATCGCGTCATCGTGCGCGAGAGCAAGTATCAGCCGCATCTGATCGGGCGCGGCGGCGCCATCGGCATGATGCAGATCAAGCTCGCGACCGCCCGCGGGGTCGGCTACACCGGTACCGCCGAAGGCCTGCGCGACGCCGCGACCAACCTCCGGTATGGCGTCAAATACCTCGCCGGCGCCTACCGGGCCGCCCATGGCGATTTCGATCGAGCCGTGCGTTATTTCGCGGGCGGGTATTACTACGTCGCAAAGCGGCAGCGTGGGGATCGCCTCAAGGAAGCCAAGCTTGGCGGCACGGGTGCACCGCCAAAGGAACTGGCCAAGCAGGAACAGGGAACGGCCGATACCGCCGAGCCGAAGCCGGAACAGGCTGCCAAATAGCTGATTGCATGTCCCGGACGCGGTGCGTTGCGCCGCAGAGCCGGGATCTCCATTTCGAAGGACATGGGCCCCGGCTCGGCAGGGCACCGCCGCGCGCTGCGCTGCGTCCGGGACACGAGCGCCCTGCGCACACCGGGGTGCAGCTTCGGGCATACACGTTGACACGTCAGCCCATCCGCTTACATTAGAGGCGTTCCGAGGGGTGCTCCGAAGGAGGAGCTGAGATACCGCAAGCTTGGACTTCGCCACTTTGTCATCGACGAAGTTGCGAACAGTCCGGGACCGCGGTGACCCTTTGAACCTGATCCGGGTCATGCCGGCGAAGGGACAGGGATGTATCAGACGTCAAGACCGCGGGGGGATTCCCCCGTCTCCATCATCGGCGCAGGCATAGCCGGCGCCTGGCATGCGCTGTTGCTCGCAGAGGCCGGGCGTGCCGTAACCCTGCACGAGCGCAGTGACGCCGGGATGACGGAATCCACAAGCCATTGGGCCGGCGGAATGCTGGCGCCGTGGTGCGAGGAGGAGGCCGCCGAGCCGGTGATCACCCGACTCGGCATCCGCTCGCTCGATCTGTGGCGGCGACATTTCCCGGAAACGCCGTTCAACGGCTCGCTGGTGGTGGCGCATCCGCGCGACCGCACCGATTTCGAGCGCTTTGCCCGACTCACCACCGGTTACCGACGGCTGGACGCCGAGGGCGTTCGCGCGCTGGAGCCGGCGCTCGAGGGCCGCTTCGGCTCTGGCCTGTTCTATCCGGACGAGGGTCATGTCGAGCCGCGCCGCGTGCTGCCGCGGCTGCATGCCGCGATCGCCAAGGCCGGCGGCGCCATCAAGTTCGGCAGCGACGCCGAGGCTGACGATCTCGACGGCCTCGTGATCGACTGCCGCGGGCTGGCTGCGCGCGACCACGAGCCGAGCCTGCGCGGCGTCAAGGGCGAGATGATCATCATCGAGACCTCAGAGGTCGAATTGCTGCGCCCGGTGCGGCTGATCCATCCGCGCTGGCCGCTCTACGTGATCCCGCGCGGCGATGGTCGCTTCATGCTGGGCGCGACCTCGATCGAGGCCGAGGACAACGGCGTCAGCGTGCGCTCGGCGCTGGAGCTGTTAGGGGCCGCCTATGTCGTGCATCCGGCGTTCGGCGAGGCCCGCATCGTCGAATTCGGTGCCGGCTTGCGGCCGGCATTTCCGGACAATCTGCCGAAAATCAGGATCGAACAGGAACGCATCACGGTGAACGGACTCTACCGTCACGGCTTCCTGCTGGCGCCGGCGCTGGCCGAGCTGACGCTCGCCTATCTCGCGCGCGGCGAAATCGACAACGAGGTGATGCAATGCGCGTGATCGTGAATGGCGAGCAGCGGGAGATCGCGGCGGCAAGTGTCGATGCGCTGCTGGCCGAGCTCGACTACGAGGGCACGCATTTCGCGATCGCGCTCAACTACGACGTGGTGCCGAAGAGCCGCTGGGCCGAGACAGCATTGAAGGCCGGCGACGAGATCGAGATCATCACGCCGCGGCAGGGAGGATGATGTGATGCGTGCAGACGAGCCCCACAGTCAGCCGTCATCGCCCGGCTTGACCGGGCGATCCAGTACGCCGCGGCTTCTCCGTATTACGGCGCGGCCTCTGGAATACTGGATCCCCGCTTTCGCGGGGACGACGAGTTGTATGCGCGGCAGCGAACAGGGCCACGAGGCATAGACACCATGGTCACCTTCTACGGCAAATCCTTCCCATCCCGCCTCTTGATCGGCACGGCACTGTATCCCTCGCCGGCCATCATGCAGGGCGCGATCCGCGCCTCCGGCGCCAGCATCGTCACGGTGTCGCTGCGCCGCGAGGCGGCCGGCGGCAAGACCGGCGATGCGTTCTGGTCGCTGATCCGCGAGCTCGGCGTCACCGTGCTGCCGAACACCGCGGGCTGCCGCAGCGTCAAGGAGGCGGTGACCACTGCGAAGCTGGCGCGCGAATTGTTCGGCACGCCCTGGATCAAGCTCGAGGTGATCGCAGACAACGACACCTTGCAGCCCGACGTGGTCGGCCTGGTCGAGGCCGCCACCATCCTGATCAAGGATGGCTTCGAGGTGTTCCCCTATTGCACCGAGGATTTCTCGGTCGCCTCGCGCCTCGTCGAGGCCGGCTGCAAGGTGGTGATGCCGTGGGCCGCGCCGATCGGAAGTGCCAAGGGCATCACCAACCGCGACTCGTTGAGGCTGCTGCGCGATCGCCTGCCGGACATCACGCTGGTGGTCGACGCCGGGCTCGGCGCGCCGTCGCATGCCGCCGAGGCGCTGGAGCTCGGCTACGACGCCGTGCTGCTCAACACCGCGGTGGCGAAGGCCGGCGATCCCGCCGCGATGGCGGCCGCCTTCGCCCGCGCGGTCGAGGCCCTGTCTCTTATACACATCTAGATGTGTATAAGAGACAGGTGCTGCTCAACACCGCGGTCGCCAAGGCCGCCGATCCCATTGCAATGGCCAACGCCTTCCGCCTCGGCGTCGAGGCCGGCCGCACCGCCTATGAAGCCGGGCTGATGGAAGCCCGCGATTTCGCCTCCCCCTCCACCCCTGTCGTTGGGACCCCGTTCTGGCATGCCGTATCCTGATCCATTTTATCCCGTCGTCGACAGCGTGGCCTGGGTCGAGCGCCTGACCAGGCTCGGCGTCGGCACCATCCAGCTACGCGCCAAGGAGCTCGATGACGCCGCGGCGCTCAAGATCGTCCGCGATGCGCTGGCGGTGACCAAGGGCACGCCGACCAAGCTCGTCGTCAACGACTACTGGCGCGCGGCGATCGTCGCCGGCGCCGAGCATCTGCATCTCGGCCAGGAGGACCTGGTCGATGCCGACCTCGCCGAGATCCGTAAAGCCAAGCTGACGCTCGGTGTCTCCACCCATGACGACGCCGAGCTCGCGGCCGCGCTCGCCGCCAAGCCCGACTATGTCGCGCTCGGCCCGATCTTCTTCACCACGCTGAAATCGATGCGGTTCGCGCCGCAGGGGATCCCGAAGATCACCGAATGGAAGAAGCGGGTCGGCAACATCCCGCTTGTCGCGATCGGTGGCATCAAGTTCGAGCACGCCGCCGAGATCTTCGCAGCCGGCGCCGATTCAATCGCCGTCGTCAGCGACGTCACCCAGAACGCCGACCCCGACGCGCGGGTGCGGCAATGGCTCGGCCTCAACGCGGAGGCCGCGTGATGCAGACTCTCGTTCCACACACCCTGCCGTCATCGCCCGGCCTGTGCGCAATTGCGCACATGGACCGGGCGACCCAGTACGCCGCGGCTTCTCCGTATCACACCGCGGCCTCTGGAATACTGGATCCCCGCTTTCGCGGGGATGACAGCAGTAATCACCTCTCGCGCAGCGACGCCAACGAATTGAAGTAAGGAGGATCCCTCATGAACATCCGCTCCAACCCCGACACGACACTCCCCGCCGTCACCACCGGATCGCTGCCCGCCTCGCGCAAGATCTTCGCGACGCCGGCCAGCGCGCCCGACGTCCGCGTGCCGCTGCGCGAGATCATCCTCTCCGAAGGCGCCGGCGAGCCGAACCTGCCGGTCTATGACACCTCGGGTCCCTACACCGATCCCAACGTCACGATCGACGTCAACGCCGGCCTGCCGCGCAATCGGCTCGCCTGGGTCAAGGAGCGCGGCGGCGTCGAGGAGTATGAGGGCCGCACCATCAAGCCGGAAGACAACGGCAATGTCGGCGCATCTCACGCCGCCAAGGCGTTCACCGCGCACCACACGCCGCTGCGCGGCCTCGACGGCCACAAGATCACCCAGCTCGAATTCGCCCGCGCTGGCATCATCACCAAGGAGATGATCTACGTCGCCGAGCGCGAGAATCTCGGTCGCGAGCGCCTGAAGGAATATGTGCGCGACGGCCAGGGCTGGGGCGCCGCCATCCCCGATTACGTGACTCCCGAATTCGTCCGCGACGAGATCGCGCGCGGCCGCGCCATCATTCCCAGCAACATCAACCATGCCGAGCTGGAGCCGATGATCATCGGCCGCAACTTCCTGACCAAGATCAACGCCAATATCGGCAACTCGGCGGTGACCTCGTCGGTGGAAGAAGAGGTCGACAAGATGGTGTGGGCGATCCGCTGGGGCGCCGACACCGTGATGGACCTCTCGACGGGGCGCAACATCCACACCACCCGCGAATGGATCCTGCGCAACTCCCCGGTGCCGATCGGCACCGTGCCGATCTACCAGGCGCTGGAGAAGTGCGACGGCGATCCGGTCAAGCTGACCTGGGAGCTCTACAAGGACACGCTGATCGAGCAGTGCGAACAGGGCGTCGACTATTTCACGATCCACGCCGGCGTGCGGCTGCCCTACATCCACCTCACGGCGAACCGCGTCACCGGCATCGTGTCGCGCGGCGGCTCGATCATGGCCAAGTGGTGCCTCGCTCATCACAAGGAGAGCTTCCTCTACACCCATTTCGACGAGATCTGCGACCTCATGCGCAAGTATGACGTCTCGTTCTCGCTCGGCGACGGCCTGCGTCCCGGCTCGATTGCGGATGCGAATGACCGCGCGCAATTCGCGGAGCTCGAGACGCTCGGTGAATTGACGAAGATCGCATGGGACAAGGGTTGCCAGGTCATGATCGAGGGCCCCGGCCACGTGCCGATGCACAAGATCAAGGTCAACATGGAGAAGCAGCTGAAGGCCTGCGGCGAAGCCCCGTTCTATACGTTGGGACCGCTAACGACCGACATCGCGCCGGGCTATGACCACATCACCTCGGGCATTGGCGCCGCGATGATCGGCTGGTTCGGCTGCGCGATGCTGTGCTACGTCACGCCGAAGGAGCATCTGGGCCTTCCTGATCGCAACGACGTCAAAGTCGGCGTCATCACCTACAAGATCGCGGCGCACGCGGCAGACTTGGCCAAGGGCCACCCCGCCGCGCAGCTCCGCGACGACGCGCTGTCGCGCGCCCGCTTCGACTTCCGCTGGCAGGACCAGTTCAACCTCGGCCTCGACCCCGAGACCGCGAAGAACTTCCACGACGAGACCCTGCCGAAGGAAGCCCACAAGGTCGCGCATTTCTGCTCGATGTGCGGCCCGAAATTCTGCTCGATGAAGATCACCCAGGACGTCCGCGACTACGCCGCGACGCTCAACGACCCCTCAGGCGTCGGCGCATCGATCTCCGGCACCATCGAGGACGGCATGGCGACGATGAGCGCCAAGTTCAAGGAGATGGGCGAGAGCCTGTATCTCGACGCGGAGAAGGTGAAGGAGAGCAACAGGGTGTTGTGAGGTTCTCCGGAGACGCCCGAGTCGGCCTCGGACGTCTTTCCTCGCGGAAAGTTAAGAGTGCTGCGGCGAACGACGCCGACGGCGTACGACATTGGCGGCGCTTGAGCCGCAACTAAACTAGGTCGAAGGATGATCGCTGTTTCCCTCAATCAGAACGTGTGCCATAGATCATAGCGCGCAAACTTGGGCACCTCGATATGAAATATATTGGTAAGATACGTAATCTTCCTCCAGGAAAGACCTACGGATTCATTCAAAATCAGGCGGACGGCAAAGACTATTTCTTTCACTCCTCGGAATTGAGAGGGATTTGGCATGTCTTGCGCGTTGGCGACGACGTTCAGTTCGAGTTGGGGGAGAAAGATGGAAGAGTGCAGGCAAACTGCGTGGAGGTAATGGTCGCGAACGTCAAAGGTCGCGCTCCACGACTCGTTGGCCCCTACGCCGGACCCGATTTTGGCCTCAGCGATCAAGAGCGCGCCCGCAGCCTTAACGAGGTGGCACGCTGGAAACTCGAAGCAAAGCTAGACGACATCAGGCGTATTTTTTTGCGATCCCAGAGCTGAACTTCATCGAGACAGGAGACGCATCGTACGTCATCGGAAGGAAGGGCACCGGGAAGACGGCACTAGTCCAGTACTTGTCTGACACCGCCGATGACAACAAGCATGTCTCGAAATTGACCTTTAAGAACTTCCCATTCAACGAACTCTACGCTCAAGGCAATGAGAGTTATCGTAAGCCAAATCAGTATATTACAATTTGGAAATTGATCATCTACTCGGCGGCTTGCAAGCTGATTGCGAAAAGCGAGCGCTGCGATCCTCTCATCAGAAACACGATTCTGAAGGCTTTCCCGAACCCGGACAGCGACAATCTGGGAACGATAATTGGCCAATGGATCGCAGGAGATTTTGGCATCAGCGTTTTGGGGACAGGCATCAACATTTCGAAATGGTTCAAGGAAAAAAGAAGATAACCATCCAAGAGAAAGTTGAAAACCTCGAGCAGTTCGTCATCAAGCACATGCCTGACGAAACCTACCTGGTATTGTTTGACGAACTTGACGAAGACTACAAGGACATCTTCGAAACCTACAACAAGAGCGAGTATCTCGATCTGCTCACAAGTCTCTTTAAAGCCGTTCAAGACATCCGATCTATCGTGACCGCCAAGGGGCACAAGTTGTATCCCGTCGTTTTTCTACGAGACGACATATATGATCTTTTGCGCGACCCTGACAAAAATAAGTGGCGCGACTTCCAGGTCGACCTTGAGTGGACCCCCGAAGGCATCAAGGGCCTCCTGTCGCACAGACTTGCCAAGGTTTTCGGCCAAACAAATGAGAACTTCGACGCTCTCTGGTATTCAATCTTCGCGAGAGAGCCTGTTAGATTCTCCGACGGCAAAAAAACTACGGGTTCATTTGACTACATAACCATGAGCACGCAGGGGCGCCCCAGGGATTACATAAACTATCTGCAAGAATGCGCTGCACTTGAGCTTAAACGATCTAAGCGGGAGATATCGACTGAGACGATTAAGGATGCAGACAAATTATATTCCAACTACCTGAGAAAGGAGCTTATCGATGAAATTCACGGGATCATTCCGGACATCGGCAAAGTGCTTTCCATCTTTTCTGAAACCAGAAAATGGATCCTCAGCATAAGCGAGTTTAAGAAGGCGTATGAGGAGAGAGTTCAGTCTGGAGCGATGCAAGTAAAAGACGTTGATATGGTATTAAAAACTCTCTTCTACTTCTCGATCATTGGGAACGTGGTAAGAGTAGGGGTTCACATATTTAGACATGTGCGGCCAGAGGCAGAGCTCAACTTCAAAGAAAAGATTGTAGTTCATCGCGGGCTCATGAAGTCTCTCCAAATAATCTAGCCGACGCGACCGTGTCGCTGAGATTGTTCAGCGGCACTATGAACCGGGCGAGTTGGTGGGTTACGCTGCGCTAACCTACCCTACGGTGTGACGCAGACGTCATTGCCCCCTTACTAAATTCAATCTCCCGATACCCCCCCGCTGCCACGCCGTTGATGATCCCCAAGAACTTCGGCGTGCCCCCATTGTAGACGAAGTACCGCACCGTCCCCTCTTCGTGCCCTGCGACATTCGAGTTGTAGCCGGTGAACCAGCCCTTGGCTTTGCGCATCAGCATGATCTCGTACATCTTGGCGACATGCGCGGTCCAGCGCTCCTGCGCCTCCAAGGTCGCGTCGGCGCGGGTCAGGTTGCGGGCCCACATGTATTGCAGCAAATTGGTGCACCAGTTGACGCCGTTCTCGATGCCGCGTGGGAAGTTCGTGGACGCGGAGGCGCTTTGCGGGCCGGTCGGCATCAACAGGTTCGGGAAGCCGTGCACGAGCATGCCGAGGAAGGTCGACGGCGCCTGCTTCCATTTGTCGGCGAGCTTCTCGCCGCCGATGCCCCGGATGTCGATCAAATCATAGGCACCGGTGATGGCGTCGAAGCCGGTGGCGTAGACGATGACGTCGAACTCGTAGTCGCGCGCCGTGGTGCGCAGGCCGGTCTCGGTGATCCGCACCAGCGGCGTCTCGCTGAGATCGACGAGGTGGACGTTGTCGCGGTTGTAGGTCTCGAAATACCGTGTCTCCAGCGGCAAGCGCTGCACGCCAAAGCCATGATCTTTCGGGATCAGCTTTTCGGCGACATCAGGATCATTCACCCGCCTGCGGATGCGGCCGGCGATATATTCGGACAGTTCGGCATTGGCGGCCTCATCCATGAAAATCTCGCGGAAGTTCGCCAGCCAGATGCCGAAGCCGGGCTCGTCATAGAGCTTGTCCCACAGCGCCAGCCGCTCCTCGCGGCTCACCTCGTAGAAGCCGCGCTTGTCGGGGCCATGGACGAAGCTGCCCGGCGTCAGCGCGCAGGCAGCGAAGATCTCGTCGTAGCGGGCGCGGATATCGGCCATCTCTTCGTCCGAGATCGCAGAGTTGTTGAGCGGCGCGCTCCAGTTCGGCCGGCGCTGGAACACGGTGAGCTCGCCGACCTTGTCGGCGATCTCGCCGATCAACTGGATGCCGGTGGCGCCGGTGCCGATCACCGCGACCTTCTTGCCGGCGAGATCGACCGGCTCGTGCGGCCAGTAATAGGTATGAAACGAGCGGCCCTTGAAGTCGTCGGTCCCCGGCACACGCGGCATGGTCGGCGCCGACAACAACCCGATCGCGAGCACGACGAAGCGGCAGGTCAGCTCACGGCCGTCACCGAGCCTCAATTGCCAGAGGTCGCGCGTCTCGTCGAAGACCATGGTCTCGACCTTGCAGTTGAACTGCATATGCTTGCGCAGGTCGAACTTGTCGGCGACGTAGTTGAGGTAGCGCAGATTCTCCGGCTGGCCGGAGAAGCGCTCCTTCCAGTGCCATTCGTCGAGCAGCTCGCGCGAGAACGAGAAGCCGTAGGTGTAGCTCTCGGAGTCGAAGCGGCAGCCCGGATAGCGGTTCCAGTACCAGGTGCCGCCGAGATCGGGCGCGGCTTCCAGCACGGTGGCGTCGATACCGAGATCGACCAGCCGCTTGATCTGGTAGATGCCCGCGACGCCGGCGCCGACGACGATCACCTCGAAATGGGTCTTCGCCTCTGCTGTCATGAGTCTCGCTCCCGAAATTCTTCTTGATCTGTTGGGCTGGATTACAGACCGTTTTGCTCGATCAGGCAACCGCTCGCGGCCGGGACAACGCGACGCGTTCCATCACGAACAGCGTTGGAATTTGCGTTGAGACGCTGCATGCCGCACATTGGCCGGCGGCGGCGATGATCGCCCGGGATGAGAGCATCGAGGTGACTGCATGATTTTCTGGATCGCGAGTCTCGCCGGATTGGCCGTCGCCTATCTCTTCGGCTCGACGCCGACCGGCTATCTGGCGGGCCGGCTGCTCAAGGGCATCGATATCCGCGAGCACGGCTCCAGATCCACCGGCGCGACGAATGTGCTGCGCACCCTCGGCAAATGGCCGGCACTGATCGTGCTGCTGGTCGATGTGCTGAAGGGCGTGGCGGCGATCGTCTTTGCGCGCTGGTTCTATCCCTGGCTCGCGACCTTGCCGTCGATCGCGCCACCGAGCGCGCTCGATCCACAAGCTTGGCTGCCGCAAACCTGGGTGCCTTGGACGGTTTGCCTCGCCGGCCTTGCTGTCCTGCTCGGGCATGGCCGTTCGATCTGGCTGAATTTCACCGGCGGCAAATCCGCCGCGACCGGGCTCGGCGTGTTGCTGGCGATCTCCTGGCCGGTGGGGCTCGGCGCCGCGGCGGCGTTCGGCGTCATGCTCGCCGCTTTCCGGATGGTGTCGCTCGCATCGATGTCGGCGGCGCTGACTGCGACGATCCTCGTCTGCTGCCTGGAACAACCATGGCCCTATCGGGTGCTGGTGATTGCAGGCAGCATCTACGTGATCGCGCGCCATCGCGCCAACATCCAGCGGCTACTGGCCGGCACCGAGCCGCGCCTCGGGCAAGCCAGCCCGGATGCCAAGGCGGCATAGACGCAAGCTCCCGACGATATGAGGCGACCATGACCGACAATCTCACCGGCGTCTGGGACGGCAGCTATGTTCAGCCCGGCGCCGGCATGGTCACCTTTCTGGCGACGCTGATCGACGCCGGTGGTTCGCTCGGCGGCAGCGTGACCGAACCGTGCGTGATGCCCGGCTGCCCGCACAGCATCCACAACGCCTCGCTCGCAGGCCAGCGCTCCGGCAGCGCGGTCTCCTTCGTCAAGCGTTACGAGCCGCCCGGCTATGGCTACGACACCGTGCACTATGAAGGCACGGTCAATGCCGACGCGACGGAGATCGACGGACGCTGGAGCATCCGCGGCACGGCGTTCTCGGGCAACTTCCTGATGGTGCGTTCGAGCGGACCGGCGCAGGCGGTCACGGCTGATGAGGAGATCAAGGCACCTGTGCGCTGACGCGCGACGAGATCGGTCGGTCTCAGCCCAGCGACGCCAACTCCCGCGCCAGGTTGTCGCGGGCACGGCCATCATAAGTCGCCGCGAAGCCGGCATCGGGGAAGATCACCGGGCGAGCCGCGAAGTGGCGGAGCACGCGGCCGCGGCCGGCGCGATAATCGGCTTCGCCGACATGGATGAACTCCTGCCGGATCGCCGCGGCATAGGCGTCGTAGCGCGCGGGCTCCGCGCCGAGAATGCTGAGGTCGATCGAGATCAGGATCGCGCCCAGGCGCTCGCCGGGCTGCACGTCGTGCGTCTTCGTCAGGCGGATCAGGCGGCCGACCTCGCGGCTGATATCGGCGCGGACATGCTGCTCGGCGAGCTGCGCGCTGAGTTCCTCATTGTCCGGCCGGGTCGCGTCGTACACGACATCGTGCCACCAGATCGCTTCCGACAGGATCTCGCGCTCGGCCGCGGACAGGCCGTCCACACGCGCGAGCGCCGCAAGACAGTCCTCGATATGCGCCAGGTTGTGATAGTGGCGGCCGGGCGCCGTATAGGCGGAGACCAATTCATCGCGGGTCATTGCCGAGGTATAGGACGCGGACGACAGAAATGGTAGCGCTCGATCGCAACAGCCTGGCGTACACCGGCCAAGTCATCAGCCCGATCAAGATGCCCGACAGCGACAGCCACCGCCTCCCCGACCAGCTGCGCGCCGGGCTCCGCCTGGTGTTCGTCGGCACCGCGGCCAGCACGCGCTCGGCCGCGGTCGGGCATTACTACGCGCATCCCGGCAACCGGTTCTGGCGCGCGCTACACGAGGCCGGCATCACGCCGCGGCGCTACCGGCCGGATGAGTTCGCGGCCCTGCTCGACCTCGGCATCGGCTTCACCGACCTCTCGAAGACCGGCGCCGGCATGGATCATGCGATCGCGCGGCAGTCGTTCGATGTCACGGGCTTCAGGACGAAGATCGAAATGTTTCGGCCGAACACGATCGCCTTCACCAGCAAGAAGGCGGCGAGCCTGTTTTACGACAAGCCGACCAGCGCGCTTGCGCTCGGCCGGCAGCAGAAGATGGCCGGCTTCCCGGATGTGTTCGTGTTGCCATCGCCATCGGGCGCCGCGTCCGGGCATTGGAGCTTGCAGCCGTGGCGTGAGTTGGCGCAGTGGATCGCAGAACCGTAGGGCGGGTTAGCCGAAGGCGTAACCCGCCATCTTCACTGGCGAATACGAGTCGGTGGATTACGCTTCGCTAATCCACCCTACCGACCAACTATTCCTTCAACGTGATCGCAAGCCCGCTGAGATCGACATTGGCCATCAGCCCGACCTGCTTGCCGCTCAGCTCCAGCACCGCGCCGTTCTGGTTGGTCAGCAGGATGCCGCGCACGCCGGCGCCGAGCGCAACGCCCATGCCGGCCGCGGCGTAGACGCCGGCGATATCCTGGGCCCGGCGGATGTTGCGCACCCGCCCCTGCAGCGTCGTCTGCGAGCCGCCGAACACGAGACCGTAGTCCAGCCCGCCGGCCGTGAGGCCGTAGGTCTTGCCCTTGAAGGTCAACACGCCCTTGCCGGCGGAGCCGCCGAAGATCCAGCCGCCCTTGAAGATCACCAGCGTCACGGCCCCCTCGTCAGCCAGCGCGGCGGACGATCCGGCGAGCAGCGTCAGCGCGAGCAGCGCGGCGCGGGCAACGAACGACAATCTCATGGGAGTTCTCCGAACGACGTGAAAGCGAGACGCGAATCGCGGCAATCCAGCCGGCGGGCGGTACGCTCGAAAGGCCAACAAGACATGCGGGATTGCGCTTGTTCCTGATGGCCCGGAGTCTATCATCGCCGGTGCAGTCGCGCGACGTCGGCTCGGGCGCGTCCGTCGTTTTAAGGGATCGCTGAGGAGTCCGCGCAACAGGGATCGGCATCGATGCACAATTTCACCCCAATTTCCGGCTTCGCCGGCGGCGCACTGATCGGGCTCGCCGCGGCACTGCTGATGCTGCTCACCGGGCGGATCGCCGGCGTCACCGGCATCGTCGGCGGCCTGCTGCGGGCCGATACCAGCGACCGGCTGTGGCGCATCGCGTTCGTCGCGGGCTTGATCGCGGCGCCGTTGATTGCGGCGCTGTTCGGCGCGCCGCTGCCGCGGCCGGCGATGAACGGGAGCCTGGTGGTGGTCGCGGTCGCGGGCCTCCTGGTCGGATTTGGCACACGGATGGGCAATGGCTGCACCTCGGGCCATGGCGTCTGCGGCTTCGCGCGGCTGTCCACCCGTTCGATCGTCGCGACGTTCATCTTCATGACGGCGGCGATCGCGACGGTTGCGATCGCAAGACACGGGATCGGAGGCTAGCGATGCCGGTTCTCGCGAGCTTCGTCTGCGGCCTCATCTTCGGCGCCGGCCTTCTGATCTCGGGCATGACCGATCCGCAGAAGGTGCTCGGTTTCCTCGATCTGTTTGGTGCCTGGGACGCGACGCTCGCCTTCGTGATGGCCGGCGCGGTCGCGGTCGCGGCATCGGGCTTTGCGATCGCGCGGCGGCGCGCCGCGCCCGCCTTCGCGGCGCGCTTCCTGTGGCCCGACCGCAACGACATCGATGCGCCGCTGGTTGGCGGCGCCGTGCTGTTCGGCATCGGCTGGGGGCTCGCCGGCATCTGCCCCGGGCCGGCGCTGGTCAATCTCGCCGGGCTCTCGCTGCCGATCGTGGTGTTCGTCGTCGCGATGATCGTCGGCATGATCGGCCAGAATCTGTTCGGCGAAAGTTTCCGGCGGCGCGGCACGCCGGCGCCGCGCATCGAAACCTCTCCTCTTCCATCTCGCGCAGACGGGTGATCCAATGACCGCGATCAAGCACTTTCCTCCTCCGCCCGGCGTCAAGGCGCCGCCGCTCTCGTTCGGCGCCCGCGTCGGCGATCTGCTGTTCATCTCCGGCATTCCCGGCTTCGACGCCAACCGCGAACTGCCCGACGGCTTCGAAGCGCAATTCGCCAATGTCGTCACCAATTTCAGTCGCGTGCTCGAGGAGGCCGGCGCGACGATGCGCGACCTCGTCAAGGTCAACGTGCTGCTGACCCGCGCCTCTGACGTCGTCACGATGAACAAGCTCTATGCCGAAGCCTTCGGCCCGGCGCCCTATCCCGCGCGCACCACCTGCGTCGTGGTGGCGCTGCCCGATCCCAAGATGCTGATCGAGATCGAGGGCGTGGCGTCGCTGAAGGGATAGCGCTCCCTCCGTCATCCGCATCTGTCATCGCCCGGCTTGACCGTGTGTTCGGCATCTTGAATCGCGAACCATCAACGCCGTCGTCCTGGCGAAAGCCAGGACCCATTACCCCAACTGCGCATTGTTGAGCGACGCTGGGGCCCTGGTCCCGTTTGCAATCAGATTCGGTGGTTATGGGTCCTGGCTTTCGCCAGGACGACGATGTGGAGATAGCCGCGCCTGTATGCGTGCACTCACTGCGACGTCAGTCCCCTAAAACAACGACCCCTGCCCGTCGTCTTCCCGCACAGCCGCCTTGCGCGGCGSGGRCTTCTTCGCCGCGGGCACGTCCTCYGCGGCGATCTCSTCYGCGGTCATCGGCAGCAGCAATTGCGCGTCRTCATTGGCGACGGCATTGACGCGCATCGTCACYTGATGCCAGGCGAACTCGCCGACRTCAGGCCCCYTSARSAKCGGCATCACGTCGTCGACATCRTTGGGCARGCAGTCGAGCCAGCGCGCGAATTGCTCGGGCCKGATCGTCACCGGCACGCGGTGATGCAGTTGCGCSAGATCGGRGCTCGCCGGCGCGGTGACGATCGCGACCGTGTCCTGCTCCTCGCCGTTCGGCCCCATCCAGGTCTCGGCGAGCGCSGCGAAGGCGASCGGAYGGCCATCGCGGCGATGGATGAAGAACGGCCGCTTGCGGCCGCCGGCATCCTGCCATTCGTAATAGCCRTCGGCCGGGATCAGCGCGCGGCGSCGCTTGATCGCRTTCTTGAASGCRGGCTTYTCCCGAATTGTCTCGGAGCGCGCRTTGATCAGMAGCGAGAAKGTGCGGGGRTCCTTGACCCAGGACGGGATCAGGCCCCAGCGCATCAATTGGAAATGCCGGCCGCCATTYTGCARCAGCACCACCGGGATCKGYTGGGTCGGCGCAACATTATACCGCGGCGGAAAATTCGGCTGCTCGATATAGCCGAACATCTCGCGCAAGGCCGCCGGTGGTGAGGTAATGACAAAGCGTCCGCACATATCCCGTCCAGAATGGTATCCGTTTATTCCGCCTTAACTTCGACCGTTAAAGACTGCGACCAATGACCTCAACGGCCGCCATAGCGGGCCCTTCCCCGCGACCGACGTACCCCGACGAGGCGCGGGCSGCGCTGTTGCGCGCTGCCAACATCAAYCCCCGCACCGGGCTTGCGACCGACTACCTCAATCACTTCAACGAAGCCATCATGCTGCTGGAGATGGTGCCGGACATGCCGGAATGCGCCAGCGATTTCCTGGAATGGCAGCCGCTGTCCTACGCCGAGCATTTCACCGCGTCCAATTTCAAGGCGCGCGATCTCGCGATCGAGTCCTATCAGACCGCGGATGCCGCGATCCGGGCCGAATTCGACCAGCTCACCGACAGCATGACCAGGATCCTGACCGAGGTCGGCTCCGCGATGCGGCAATTGCAGCAGGACAAGAGCCGGGTCGCGCTCGCCGAGCAGGCGATCGTGTGGGTCAAGCCGCTGGTAATGCTGACCGCCGGCGTGATCAATGGCGCCGCCGAGGCCGATGTCGACAGCATCATGGCGAGCGCCTGATTTATCGGGCATGATGAAGTCCTGAAACCGGTTACGCATCGCCTTGACCTCTCCCGAACCTCCGATCCGCCCGCAGCTCGCCGTGTCAGGCGTGATTTTCCGCGACGGCCAAGTGCTGCTGGTGCGCCGCGCCCGCTCGCCCGGCAAGGGCTTCTATTCGCTGCCCGGCGGCCGGGTCGAGTTCGGCGAGACGCTGCACACCGCCCTGCACCGGGAGATCGACGAGGAGACCGGGCTCAGGGTCGATATCCTCGGCCTCGCCGGCTGGCGCGAGGTGCTGCCGACCGGCCCCGGCACCGGGCACTATCTGATCATGACGTTCGCGGCGCGCTGGGCCTCCCGCGAGCCCGTGCTGAACGACGAGCACGACGATTTCAGATGGCTGGCGCCGGAGGCGATCGGCGATCTCAAGGTCACCGGCGGCCTGCACGAGGTCATTGCGGCCGCAAGGCGGCTGGTTTGAGGCCGGTTTTGACGCTGTCTCTTATACACATCTAGATGTGTATAAGAGACAGGCGCTGGGCCTCCCGCGAGCCCGTGCTGAACGACGAGCACGACGATTTCAGATGGCTGGCGCCGGAGGCGATCGGCGATCTCAAGGTCACCGGCGGCCTGCACGAGGTCATTGCGGCCGCAAGGCGGCTGGTTTGAGGCCGGTTTTGACGGCCGTGGCAGGGCCTGGCGCCTTGCCTCGGGCGCATTGAGGGGGCATACCACGGCCATTCCGGAACCCCTGATGATCAGAGCCTTTCTCGCCGTCGTGATCCTGATATCGGCCTGCCTTACGGCGCCTGCCCGGGCGCAGGACGCGGCCGCGCCGTTCGACGGCGATTTGCAGCGGCTGGCCGAGATCCTCGGCGCCCTGCACTATCTGCGCGGCATCTGCGGCTCCAACGAGGGCGCCAAATGGCGCAACGAGATGCAGGCGCTGATCGACGCCGAGACCCCCTCCGGCGACCGCCGCGCCCGCATGGTGGCGGGCTTCAACCGCGGCTACAACGGCTTCCAGCAGACCTACCGGACCTGCACGCCGGCGGCTTCCGTGGCGATCCGCCGCTACATCGAGGAAGGCTCGAAAATCTCGCGCGACCTGACGGCTCGCTATGCCAACTGACCGCGCGATCTTCTTCGACCTCGACGGCACCCTGACCGACCCGAAGCCCGGGATCACCGGCTCGATCCAGTATGCGCTGGGCAAGCTCGGCCGGCCGGTTCCCGCGCAGGACGAATTGACCTGGTGCATCGGGCCGCCGCTGCGGGCGAGCTTTGCGATGCTGCTCGGCGGCGAGGAGCTCGCCGATCGCGCGGTCGAGCTCTACCGCGAGCGGTTCGGCGATGTCGGCCTGTTCGAGAACGCGGTCTATCCCGATATCGCCGATGTGCTGGCGGAGCTGCGCCAGCAGCCCGGCCGGATGTTCGTAGCGACCTCGAAGCCGCATGTGTTCGCGACGCGAATCATCGCGCATTTCGGCCTCAGCGGCCATTTCGACCACGTGTTCGGCTCGGAACTCGACGGAACCCGGGTCAACAAGGCGGACCTGCTCGCCTACGCGCTGGAGCAGACCGGAGCCGATTCTGCGCAGGCCCTGATGATCGGCGACCGCAGCCACGACGTGATCGGCGCGAATCGCAACGGCATCCGCGCGATCGGCGTCACCTATGGCTATGGCACCGCCGACGAGCTGATCGAGGCCGGCGCCAGCCATCTGTGCGCCTCGCCGCGCGCGGTGCTGGACCATATCCACAGCTCATTTGGCTGATCCCGGCCGGGATATCCGGAATTCCCCTTTAAATGCCGAAGGGCGCGTTAACCTTTCCTAAAGATGTGGGCTAGGCGGCTCTCAGATGCGTGATAAGTCTCGGCGGTCTCGCAGTGGTTCGCTCCTCGGACCGCGCGCATCCATTTGCAGAGTTTCATGCGCCATCCAGCGTCTTTCCCCCTTCACCAAGAAGACCCGCGTCCCGATCACGAGCAGAAGCAGGCCGCGCTGAGTTATCTGAACGAGGCGTGGGCGGAAGCGCGTCACGACGGCGTCGACGGCGACTGCCTGGCGCAGGCCAGCCTGTTCGCGGCGCTGGCCGAGCTCGTCACCACCTATGGCGAGGACGCGGTGGCGAAGTTCGCCGAGGGCCTCGCCGCGCGCGTGCGCAACGGCGAGTTCTCGCTGGTGCTGGCGAGGCAGTAAGCTCGACTACGGCTTCAGCGTCTCGAGAAACCGGACCGGCTCGCCGGTCGACGGCGTCGCAAGCTCGCCCTGCCACATCACCCGCTTGCCGCGCACGAAGGTGCCGACCGGCCAGCCCTGCACCCGTACGCCGTCATAGGGCGTCCAGCCCGCGCGCGAGGCGATCCATTTGTTGGTGATGGTCTCGCTGCGCTTGAGATCGACCACGGTGAAATCGGCGTCATAGCCCGCCGCGATGCGGCCCTTGCAGGCGATGTTGAACAGCCGTGCCGGCCCGGCGCTGGTGAGATCGACGAAGCGCTGGAGCGACAGCCGCCCCGCATTGACGTGGTCGAGCATCAGCGGCACCAGCGTCTGCACGCCGGTCATGCCCGACGGCGAGGCCGGATAGGTCTTCTGCTTCTCCTCCAGCGTATGCGGCGCATGGATGTGTATAAGAGACAGGCGCATGGTCGGAGCCGAGCACGTCGACAATACCTTGGCCGATGCCGTGCCAAATGCCATCACGGTGGCGCGCCTCGCGCACCGGCGGGTTCATCTGGGCGAGCGTGCCGAGCCGCTCGTAACAGTCGGGCGCGACCAGGGTCAGGTGATGCGGCGTCGCCTCGCAGGAGGCGACATCCTTGTGGTCGCGCAGATAGAGGATCTCCTCCTTGGTCGAGATGTGTAGCACATGGATGCGCTTGCCGGTCTCGCGCGCGAGATTGACCAGCCGCTCGGTCGCCATCAGCGCCGCGGTCTCGTCGCGCCACACCGGATGCGAGCGCGGGTCACCCTCGACCCGCAGCGGCTTGCGCTCGTTCAAGCGATACTCGTCCTCGGCGTGGAACGCGGCGCGGCGCCGGATCACCTGGAAAATCCGCCGCAGGCTCTCGTCGTCCTCGACCAGGAGCGCGCCGGTGGAGGAGCCGATGAACACCTTGACGCCGGCGCAACCCGGCGCCCGCTCGAACTCCGGCAGGTCCCGCACGTTCTCGCGGGTGCCGCCGATGAAGAACGCGAAATCGCAATGCATGCGATGGTGGCCGCGCTTGATCTTGTCGGTGAACGCTTCTTCCGTGACCGTCAGCGGGCTGGTGTTCGGCATCTCGAACACGGCGGTGACGCCGCCCATCACGGCGCTGCGCGAGCCGGTCTCGAGATCTTCCTTCTGCGTCAAACCGGGCTCGCGGAAATGCACCTGGGTGTCCATCACGCCGGGCAGGATGTGCAGGCCCTTGCAGTCGATCACCTCGCCGGCGGAGGCCTGACCAAGCGAGCCGATCGCGGCGATGCGGCCGCCCGCGATACCGATATCGCGTACGCCCTCGCCGTCCTGATTGACCACGGTGCCGGATTTTAGAATGGTGTCAAAATGCTGATTCATAGGTCCTCGGCGCCCGCTTTCCACAGTCGCGCGGGCCTTGTTCGGCGCACTCTAGCGCCTTAGCTTGGCAGGGGATATCCGCGACGACAGCGATTCCCAAGGAACTTGAAAAAAGAGCCAATTTTGCGCATGAAAGCAGCGTTTCTTCCAGATCGGGGCGTGATCAAGGTCTCTGGCGAGGACGCCCGCAACTTCCTCAACGGGCTCATCACGACTGATGTCGACCAGCTCAAACCGGGGCAGGCCCGGTTCGGCGCGCTGCTGACGCCGCAGGGCAAGATCATCGTCGATTTCCTGATCACCGAGGTGCCAGCTGGCCATGGCGGCGGCTTCCTGATCGACGCGCCGCGCCCGCTCGCCAAGGGGCTTGCCGACAAGCTCGGCTTCTACAAGCTGCGCGCCAAGGTCGTGGTCGAGAACCTCTCCGACAGCCTCGGCGTGCTGGCGGCCTGGGATGGCGAACCGGCCGCGACACCCGATCTCGCGTTCGCCGATCCGCGCAACGCAGCGCTGGGCTGGCGCATCCTGATCCCGGAAGACTTGAAGCAGAAGCTCGCTGAGCTGATCGGCGCCGATCTCGTCGACAGCAATGCCTACGAGGCGCATCGGATCGCGACCGGCGTGCCGCGCGGCGGGCTCGACTTCATGTATGGCGATGCCTTCCCGCACGAGACCAACATGGATCGCCTCAACGGCGTCGATTTCGACAAGGGCTGCTATGTCGGCCAGGAGGTGGTGTCGCGCATGCAGCACCGCGGCACSGCGCGSACCCGCACCGTGAAGATCATCCTCGACGGCCCCGCYCCSGARGCCGGCGCRACGATCCTGGCCGGCGACAAGCAGGTCGGCACCATGGGCTCGACCGCKGCCGAGAARGGYCTCGCACTGSTGCGGGTCGATCGCGTCRCCGAYGCGCTCGACGCCGGYCTGGCRCTGACCGCGGGCGGCCTGCCGCTTCRSCTCGCCGATCCCGATGCCGTCCGCATCACACCCAAACAGACCGTCGCATGAGCCGTACCGCAAGATTGCATCCGGACGGCAAGACGCGCTGCCCGTGGCCGGGCGAGGACGCGTTCTATGTCGCCTATCACGACAATGAATGGGGCGTGCCGGAATATGACGACCGCGCGCTCTACGAAAAGCTGATCCTCGACGGATTCCAGGCCGGCCTGTCCTGGATCACGATCCTGCGCAAGCGCGACAATTTCCGCAAAGCCTTCGACGATTTCCAGCCCGAGAAGATCGCGCGCTACACCGACAAGAAGGTGCATGCGCTGATGAACGACGCCGGCATCGTGCGCAACCGCGCCAAGATCGAAGGCTCGATCTTGAGCGCGAAGGGCTACCTGGAAATCATGGAGAAGGGCCCGGGCTTCTCGAAATTCCTGTGGGACTTCGTCGACGGCAAGCCGAAGGTCAACCAGTTCAAGACCACCGCGAGCGTGCCGGCCTCGACGCCGGTCTCGGTCAAGGTCTCCAAGGAGCTCGGCGCACGCGGCTTCAAATTCGTCGGCCCCACCATTGTCTACGCCTTCATGCAGGCGACCGGCATGGTCAACGATCATCTCGTCACCTGCTTCTGCCACGAGAATTGCAGCGGCAAGCTCCGCACGCCGCGGCTCAAGAAGAAATGACGGCGCGCAAATCGACGGAGACCACCCGCGCCTGGCAGCGGATGTTGTCGGGACGCCGGCTGGACCTGCTTGACCCGTCACCGCTCGACATCGAGATCGTCGATATCGCGCACGGACTGGCGCGGGTCGCGCGCTGGAACGGGCAGACCTCGGGCGCGCACATCTTCTCGGTGGCGCAGCACACGCTGCTGGTCGAAGCCGTGATGCGCCAGCAGACCCCGCGCGTCGATATCAGCAATCGTCTCGCAGCATTGCTGCACGACGCGCCGGAGTACGTCATCGGCGACATGATCTCGCCGTTCAAGGCAGTGCTCGCAGGCGAATACAAGGCCGTGGAGAAGCGGCTGCTGTCGGCGATCCATATCCGCTTCGGCCTGCCTGCCGTGCTGGCCGATGAGATCACCCAGCAGATCAAGGCCGCCGATCGTGGCGCGGCCTATCTCGAGGCGACGCATCTGGCTGGATTCTCGCAAGCCGAGGCCAAGCGGCTGTTCGGCCGCGATCCGGAATTGCCCGAGGCGACCGAGCGCGACTATCTGACGCCGTGGACCGCGGCGCGGGCCGAGAAGCAGTTCCTCGAACGCTTCGCGACACTTCACCCATCATAGGTCCGGCACGGAGAACCATGCCCTCGGTTGCGCCGCAAAACGAATGACGGCACCGCGCTGGGCGCCTTTGCCCGCCCGGACGCAGCCGTTATAATCGGGCGTACCCGATCGCCCAAGGACCATCATGCTTCACGTCTGCTCGCTTGCCGCGCTTCCCGACACGGTTCGTGCCACTGGCGCCAGCCATGTGCTGACCGTGATGGCCAATGTCGACCAGGTGCAGCGGCCGGCCTCGGTGCTTCCGGCCAACCATCTGAAAGTATCGATGGACGACATCACCGAGCAGATGGACGGCTTCGTCGCGCCCAACGAGACCCATATCGAGCGCGTGCTGACCTTCGTGCGCAGCTGGGATCGCCGCGCGCCGATGGTGGTTCATTGCTACGCCGGCATCAGCCGCTCGACCGCAAGCGCGTTTGCCACCGTCTGTGCGCTCAATCCGCACCGCGACGAAATGGCCATCGCCCGGCTGATCCGCGATGCCTCGCCGATCGCGGCGCCCAACCGGCTGATCGTCAGCCTCGCCGACAAGGCACTGGGACGCGACGGCCGGATGCTGCGCGCACTCGATGCGATGGGCCCCGGCAGCATGAGCGTCGAAGGCCGGCCCTTCCGCATCGATCTGGAGTAGCACGGACATGCCACGCCCGGTGGCTTGAACTTCCAGACCCCTCAACTGCACTACTGGGTTGCGACGGGTGGCCGGCTGGCCGAAGGTCCGGCGCGCCCTGCCGGAGGCCCAATGTTCGATTCGCCGTTCGACTTCCTGACGCTCGTCATCGCCATTGTCGCGATCATCTTCGCGCGCAAGGCGCTGGGCCAGATCGCAGCGCTGCAACGGCGGCTGGATGCGATCGAGGCCGCGGGGGTGGCCGCCGCGCGGACGGCCGTGCCGCCGCCGCTGGCGCCGCTTCAGCAGTTCGAGCAGACACTTCCGCCGACGCCACCGATCGCACCGCCGCCGCTGCCCGAGGTGGCTGCAAGCGCGCCGGACGCGCGGATCGAGCCGACCGCGGAAGCTCTGAGCCCTGCCCCACCGCCGTTGCCGCAACCGGCGCCTTTGCCGCAGCCAGCGCCCGGCTTCGAGGAGACGCTCGGCACCCGCTGGGTGGTGTGGATCGGCGGCCTGACGCTCGCACTCGGCGGCTTCTTCATGGTGCGCTATTCGATCGAGGCCGGCCTGCTCGGCCCCGGCGTGCGCACCATGCTCGGCGGGTTGTTCGCGCTGGCGCTGCTCGGCGCTGGTGAATGGACGCGGCGCAAGGAGAGCATCTCCAACATCGCAGCACTGCCGATCGCGAACATTCCGGCGATCCTCACCGCGGCCGGCACCGCCGTGGCGTTCGCCACCGTCTACGCCGCCTACGCGCTGTACGACTTCCTCGCGCCGGCAACCGCCTTCATCCTGCTCGGCATGGTCGCGCTCGGCACGCTCGCGGCCGCGCTGTTGCACGGCCCTGCGCTGGCGGGGCTCGGCATCGTCGGCGCCTTCGTCACGCCGCTGCTGGTCTCATCCGACAAGCCCGACTACTGGTCGCTCTACGTCTATCTCGCGATCGTCACGGCGGCGGCGTTCGGCCTCGCGCGCATCCGGCTGTGGCGCTGGCTTGCGGCGACCACGATCGGCTTCGCTCTGCTGTGGACCTTCCCCTGCCTGCAATGCGGGCCGGAGCTGATCGCGCCGCACGTCTTCCACGTCATCGCGGGCTTCGTGCTGGCGGCCCTGCTGGTGGTCTGCGGCTTCATGTTCGGCCCCGACGCCGATGGCGAGGAGATCGAGCCGATCTCATCGGGCTCGCTCGCGGCCTATCTGTTCGGCGCGATGCTGATCGTGCTCAACAGCGCGCATGCCGACATCGCGATGATCGGCTTCGCGCTGCTCACAGCCGGCAGCCTTGTCGTCGCCTGGCGCGCGCCTGCGGCCACCGGCGCGATCGGCGCCGCGGCGGTGTTCGTCTTCGTCGTGTTCGGCGAGTGGGCGGTCCGCCGCAACGTCGACATGCTGGTGCTGCCGGGCGGTGCGATGCCAGGCATCGGCCCGTCGGCGACCGATGGCTCGGTCTCGCTGCATCTCGTCACCGCGGCGCTGTTCGCGGCCGCCTTCGGCATCGCCGGCTATCTCGCGCAGCTGCGTTTTGCCGCCACGAAGATCGCGGTGACCTGGGCCGCGGCGGCCGTGTTCACGCCGGTCGCGCTGCTGGTCGCGCTCTATGCACGGATCGCGCATCTCGATCGCTCGATCCCGTTCGCAATTCTCGCGGTGCTGCTCGCCGCAGCCTACGCCGCCGCGACCGAAGCACTGAGCCGCCGTGGCGAACGGCCGGAGCTGTCGCCCTCGATCGCGCTGTCGGCGACCGGTGCCCTCGCCTCACTCGCGCTTGCGCTCACCTTCGCGCTCGACAAGGGCTGGCTCACCATCGCGCTGGCGCTTGTGTCGATGGGCACGGCGTGGCTGTCGGTGCAGCGGCCGATCCCGTTCCTGCGCTGGCTCGCCGCAATTCTCGCCGCCATCGTGGTGCTGCGCATCGGCTACGAGCCGCGGATCGCGGGTGATGCCGTCGGCACCACGCCGATCTTCAACTGGCTGCTGTGGGGCTATGGCGTCCCGGCGCTGTCGTTCTGGGCCGGCAGCCATTTCCTGCGCCGCAACGCCGACGACGTGCCGCTGCGCATGGTCGAGTCGGCCGCGATCCTGTTCACGGTGCTGCTCGCCTTCATGGAGATCCGCCACGCGGTCAATGGCGGCGACGTCTATCGCGACAGCGCCGGGCTGACCGAGGTCGCATTGCAGGTCGGCGTGACGCTTGCGATGGCGATCGGGCTGGAGCGGCTGCGCCTGCGCAGCGGCAGCATCGTCCACAATGTCGGCGCGGTGCTGCTGACCGCCTTCGCCGGGCTCGCCAGCCTGTTCGGGCTGCTGGGGCTGGAGAACCCGATGCTGTGGTCGCAGGACGTCGGCGGCAGCTTCATCAATCTGCTGCTGCTCGGCTATGCGTTGCCGGCCGTGCTGGCGTTGCTGCTGTCCTATGCGGTGGCGAGCCACCGTCCGGCAAGCTACGCCAACACCATCGCAGCCGGCGCGCTCGTGCTTGCGCTTGCCTACGTCACCTTCGAGATTCGCAGGCTCTATCACGGGCCGGTGCTGGCGCAGGGCGAGACCACCGGCGCCGAGCAGTACACCTATTCGATCGCCTGGCTGATGTTCGGCGTCGCGCTGCTCGGCATCGGTATCGTGGTCAACTCGCAGCGCGCGCGGCTCGCATCCGCCGCAGTCATCGGGCTGACGATCCTGAAGGCATTCCTCGTCGACATGTCGACGCTCACCGGTGTCTACCGGGCGCTGTCGTTCATGTGCCTCGGCGTCGTGCTGGTGGCGATCGGCTGGCTGTATCAGCGAATCCTGTTCCGCAGGCGCGCCGCTCCGCCGCTCCCGCAGACCGAGGTGTGAAGCTTGCAGTGCTGAACGGCGAGAGCCTCAGTCGACGGATTCGGCGACCAGGCGAATCCGGAACACCGGCTTTCTGCCTTCGTCGAGCAGCTCCATGTGCCACTCGCTGTTCTGCTTCATGTTGCGCGAAATGCTGCCGAGGAAATTGCCGCAGACCTTGGTCATCTCGGCCCAGGCCACGTCGCGGCTCTCAAACTCGGTCGCGTGATCGGATGCGCCGGCGTAATCGCCGTCACTGATCCGGAAAAAATATTGCGCCATATCACTACTCAAATCGGTGTCCCCACCATYCCGCCTCGCGGCGATGAACGCTAGGTATTGAGTAGCTATCAAGGCGTGGCGACCGCCATCCGTATGACTACGGCTTGGCGTCTATTCCCGCTGGCGCGCAGATGAGCAATCAGTCGGTCGAGCGGCGCAATTCCGGGGGGCTCTCGACCTTGGCGGGCTCCGCCTTGACCGGTTCGAGCTTGGCGCTTCCGACCTGCGGTGTCTCAACCCGCGACACCACTTCGGTCTGCGAGGCATCGGCGGATCGGGTGCGCGGGTGGAGCGAACGTGGACGGGCCACCGCGCGCGCCATCAGCATCTGCTGGCCGCCCTGGTGACGGAAATCGCAATAGGCGAAGCCCATGCCGGAGACCGAGCCCCGGAACGAGCGATCGTCCTGCTTGTCGAGATTGAAGCAGGGCTCGAACGGAATGCCCTTCAGCGAGGCGCAAACGCTGGCGCCGCGGATTTGCAGCGTATTTCCAGGCAAACGCACGTGGCGGATCGGGCCGGAGCCGGAGAACTGGATCGAACCTGCCGCGCCGAGATCATCGAGGATGCGGCCGGCACCACGGGTGCCATCGAAACAGGTGAAGGCGAAGACCTTGCCGGCAACGAACTTGCGGGCCTCATCGGCGTTCATCATGCCTGCGAATGCCGGCACGACCATTGCTCCGGCCGTAACGGCCCCCAACACCAAACGCGCAAGCATGAGCTACTCCACTTACGAGCGCGGGCACCCGCTCCTTGTTGAGCATGACCCCCGCACCGACGCTTCTCGACGTCTGCGCGAGGAAACCCGGCCCCCCGGGATCACGCTGCAAGTCTCTTTACCCGCTGCTTACCATACCAACAGTGGCAACATTGGAGCAGCTTGGTTGGTAAAGTCTGAACGTCCTCAGACTATTTTTACCACGATGCGACCGCGGACCTGGCCGCCGAGGATTTTCGCGCCATAGGGCATGACGTCGTCCAAGGCGATTTCATGAGTGATATCAGCCAGTTTTGCCTTGTCCAAATCGCTGGCGAGGCGCTTCCAGGCGGTCCTGCGCAACTCGATCGGGCACATCACGGAATCGATACCGAGAAGGCACACACCGCGCAAAATGAAGGGCGCGACCGACGACGGCAGATCCATACCGGCCGCCAGACCGCAGGCCGCGATGGCGCCTCCGTATTTGGTCATCGACAGCAGATTGGCGAGCGTGGTGGAGCCAACGCTGTCGACGCCGCCGGCCCAGCGCTCCTTTGCAAGCGCCTTCGGGGCACCCGACAGTTCGGCGCGGTCGATCACCTCGGAGGCGCCGAGACCCTTGAGGTAGTCGGCCTCCGACATCCGCCCCGTCGAGGCGATGACRTGGTAGCCGAGCTTCGACAGCACGGCGATCGCGACCGAGCCGACGCCGCCGGCGGCGCCKGTCACCACGATCGGGCCGCTCTTGGGCGTGAGMCCGTGCTTCTCCAGCGCCAGCACCGACAGCATCGCGGTRTAGCCGGCGGTACCGACCGCCATCGCATCGCGCGCKGAAATCCCGTCAGGCAGCCGCACCAGCCAGTCGCCCTTGACGCGGGCCTTCTCGGCATAGGCGCCGAGATGGGTCTCGCCCATGCCCCAGCCGTTGCAGACGACCTTGTCGCCCGCCTTCCAGTCCGGATGGCTGGAGTGCTCGACGGTGCCGGCGAAATCGATACCGGCGATCATCGGAAACCGGCGCACCACCGGTGCCTTGCCGGTCAGCGCCAGACCGTCCTTGTAGTTCAGCGTCGACCATTCGACGCGGACGGTGACGTCACCGTCCATCAACTCGGCTTCGTCAAACTGGGTGAGCGCGGCGGTGGTACCTTTGTCCGCCTTGTCGATCCTGATTGCCTTGAACGTTGCCACGATATGCACTCCCCGTAATCTTGGTTTCGGGGAGTTTTTATCTGATCAGGCGGGCTGCGCAACCGGGCGCGCCACCGGCGCTTCGACGATCGGCAGGTTGATCAGCGCCGACAGCACGCCGAACACCACCGACAGCCACCAGATCGGCGTGTAGGAACCATATTGCTCGAATACGATGCCGCCGAGCCAGACCCCGAGAAAGCCGCCGACCTGGTGCGAGAAGAAGGCGAACCCGTAGAGCATCGCCATGTATTTGGTGCCGAACATCAGCATGACCAGCGCCGAGGTCGGCGGCACCGTCGAGAGCCAGAACCTGTCTCTTATACACATCTAGATGTGTATAAGAGACAGGCCATAGAGGGTGGAGAACCAGCGGGTGCCGAACATCAGCGCCACGAGCGCCGAGGTCGGAGGCACGCTCGACAGCCACAGCAGCCCCGAAACCGCACCGAACGCGATCGCCGAGAACGGCGTTACCGGGAATGTGATGAAGGCAATGGTCGCCAGCGCCCGCGAAAAGTAGATCACCGAGAGCAAATAGCGCTTCGGAAAGTAGTTTTGCAGCCAGCCGACGCTGAGCGAGCCGACGATGTTGAACAGGCCGATCGCAGCGACCACCCAACCGCCTGTCGTCGCCGGGATGCCGCGATCGGCAAGATAGGCCGGCAAATGGATGGTGATGAAGGCGAGCTGGAAGCCGCAGGTGAAGAACCCGATCACCAGCAGCACGTAGGAGCGATGACCGAAGGCTTCGGCCAACGCCGTCCTGAATGACTGTTGATCGGCGGGCGCCGCGTCCTTCGTCGCCGCCGGCGGCGTCGCGAGCGCGAGCGACAGCGGCAGGATCAGCAGCATCAGCGCACTGAACACCACGAGCGCGGTCTGCCAGCCGAAATTGTCGATCATGGCGACGCCGAACGGCGCAAACAGGAACTGGCCGAACGAGCCCGCGGCGGTGCCGGCGCCGAGCGCGATGCCGCGCTTTTCGGGCGGCAACAGCTTGCTGAACGCGGCCAGCACCAGATTGAACGACGAGCCCGACAGGCCGAAACCGATCAGCACGCCGGCGCTGATGTCGAGCGACAAGGACGTGGTCGAGTAGCGCATCAGCAGCAGGCCGGCAGCGTACAGCAAGGCGCCGACGAACATCACGCGCAGCAGCCCGAAGCGGTCGGCAATGGCGCCTGCGATCGGCTGGCCGAGCCCCCACAGCAGGTTCTGCAACGCGATGGCAAGGCCGAACACGTCGCGGCCCCAGGCGAATTCGCGGCCCATCGGCTGCACGAAGAAACCGAGGCTGGAGCGCGGGCCAAAACTCAGCAGCGCGATCGCGCAGCCGCAGACGATGATGACCAGCGGCGTGCGCCAGGTGCCCGATGTAGGTCGAAGATCCCCTGTCGTAACGGCCATGTTGCCTTCCCCCGCACTGCCGCGCGGGGAACCGGCCCCGCCGAACGTTACGGGGAGTTAATGCATATGCATGAAGAGCCCAAGAGGCGCCGGAGAAAAATATTCGCCCGCAGGGCTGCCTTGCAGAATCCGAGAGGATGATGGGCGTCATTCCGGGGCATGGCGACCCCGGCTTGGGCGCTCGCTATCGCTTGGCGCTGGCCATCTCGGCCGAGCTCTGGGCCGCCTCGGCGAGCTGCGCCGAGATCTTGGCGGTCTCCGCCGGATTGCCCCAGCTCGGCGCGTCGCTGCCGTCGCCCCAGGCGCGCGGGCGATAGAAGGTATGGACGCCGAACTTGTACATCTTCTTCATCTCGCTGACCCAGGACGGCCGCACCCAATAGGCGTGGTAGTGGGTCGAGCGGTCGACCTCGGGCAGCCACAATTTGCCGTCGAGCATCGCCTTCGCGATCTTCCTGGCGCGGTCCCACATGTCGGGCTCGCGGACGACGTCGGGGATGTTGTCGCAGGCGAAGGTGAACTGACAGGCGTAATGACGGTTCTTGTTCTGGTAGACCACGCCGCACACCGTCTCCGGATATTTGCCGGAGAAGGCGCGGTTCAGCACCACCTGGGCGACCGCGATCTGGCCGCGCACCGCTTCGCCGCGCGCCTCGAAGTAGACCGCCTCCGCCAGGCACTTCTCCGACTTGGCGCGCGACTTCTGGTCGAACAGGCCGAGCCGTTCCGCCGGCGTCTTGGAGTGCTGGTCGTCGGCGTTGACCTCGCCCTTCGGCGCGACGCTCTCGCCCATCTCGCCGGCCTTGACCGGCCCATCCGCATCGACCGGCAGTGATGCCATCACCTTCATGTCGGGATCGGGCTGAGCGGCCGGCGTCACCACGACCGGCGCCTCGCCGGGCTGCCAGTGCTCGAGATTCTCGGGCGTGCCGAGCGACGAACCGAAGAACAGGCTGGCGGTCTGGAACGCGAACGGGTCGCGCTCATGCGTTGCATCGACGGGCGGCGCAGCGGCAGGCTTCACGGGCGACGGCTTCAGGTCGTCGAGCGGGTTGGCCTCGAGCGACATCGAGACGTCGTATTGCTGCGGCGACGGCTTCGTATACTGCGGCAATGGCGGCGCACGCAGCGCCTCCTGCAATTCCGGATCGAGCGGCGCGCTGTCGGCAGGTGCGCTGCCACTCACCGCGGTCGCGGTCTTCATGCCCTTGACCGACGAATTGGACGTCGCGGGGTCCTCGTTCGCCGGCAGCGTGTTTGCCGGCTGCACCGGCTCGACCTGATCGGGCCGACTGACGACGAGCCGATCGCCCTTCTTGGTGCGATCGACCTTGGGAAAATCGGAGGCCTGGTAGCGCGGCGGCGGCGTGGTGATCGGATTGCGGGTGACGGCGCCGGTGACGTCGGCGCTGGAGTCCAGCCGTGCGAGCAGGAGCTGCGGATCTTGCGGCGCCGAGGTTCCGATCGGACGGCCAAAGCTGTAGGTCGCGACCTGGATCGAGCCGACGGCGGACGCGAACACGCGCTTCTGCCAGCGCTCGGCGACACCGGGCTGCCGGGCCAACAGCGACGCGATATCCTGGTATCCGAGCTCGGTCGGCATCAAGGAGAAGATGCAAAGACCGAGACCGAAGAGCGCAAACCGTGCGCCCTTCGGCTGGTTACGCGACACAAACATCGTACGCTCACGCAACGCTTACTGAGTGCAATCGAACGCGCACCATCCGCGCAATTCGACCTTCTCCGTTGCTAATCTGTTTAGGTTGCCGCGGAGTTAATCGGCGTTGCCCGCGCGCTACACTCAAGCGATCGCAGTGGCGTCGCGCCTGGCATCGCGCGCCTTGGTAAATGCGCGGCGCATGAAAGTCGTAAACAACAGGTCAACGAGGATGGTGAACGAAGTGTTGCGCGTGCATCTCCCCACCGTCATTGCGAGGAGCGAAGCGACGAAGCAATCCATCGGTCCGCATATGCCGCTCGCTGTCATCACCCGCGAAACCGGGCGATGACATCATCGGGCGCGCGTTCGCACGACCCGTTCGTTCGCAATGACGAAGTCTTCAAGCGCAGCCGACGAAAACGAAAATGCCCGGGACCAGCCCGGGCATGTCGTCGTGTGAATGATGTGCTCACGCCTGGCTGGCGATCTCCTTGCCGAGCGCGGCCTGCGCGGCGGCGAGGCGCGCGATCGGCACGCGGTAGGGCGAGCACGAGACGTAGTCGAGCCCGACCTCGTGGCAGAACGCGACCGAGGCGGGGTCGCCGCCATGCTCGCCGCAGATGCCGACCTTCAGGTTCGGCCGGGTCTTGCGGCCGCGCGTGACGCCGATCCGGACCAACTCGCCGACGCCGTCGCGATCGACCGAGATGAACGGATCGATTTCGAGGATGCCCTTGGCGACATAGGTGCCGAGGAAGCTCGCGGCGTCGTCACGGCTGATGCCGTAGGTGGTCTGCGTCAGGTCGTTGGTGCCGAACGAGAAGAACTCGGCGGTTTCGGCCACCTGGCCGGCCATCAGGCAGGCGCGCGGCAGCTCGATCATGGTGCCGACCTGATAGGTCAGCTTGACGCCGGTTTCCTTCATCACCGCGTTGGCGGTGGCATCGATCCGCGCCTTGACCAGATCGAACTCGGCCTTGGTCGCGATCAGCGGCACCATCACCTCGAGGCCGACCGGCTTGCCGGTGCGCTTGCCGGCTTCGACGGCGGCCTCGAAGATCGCGCGCGCCTGCATCTCCGCGATCTCCGGATAGGCGATCGCGAGACGGCAGCCGCGGAAGCCGAGCATCGGGTTGAACTCGGACAGTTCGCGGGCGCGGTCGGCGAGCTTGCGCGGATCGGTGTTCATGGCGCGCGCCACTTCCTCGATCTCGGCCTGGGTATGCGGCAGGAACTCGTGCAGCGGCGGATCGAGCAAGCGGATCGTGACCGGCAGGCCCTTCATGATCTCGAACAGCTCGACGAAATCGGCGCGCTGCATCGGCAGCAACTTCGACAGCGCCGAGCGGCGCGACTGCTCGTCCTCGGAGAGGATCATCTCGCGCACGGTGCGGATGCGGGTCTCCTCGAAGAACATGTGCTCGGTGCGGCAGAGGCCGATGCCTTCGGCGCCGAACTTCACCGCGGTGCGCGCATCGTCGGGCGTATCGCCGTTGACGCGGACGCCGAGCTTGCGGACCTCGTCGGCCCAGCCCATCAGCGTGCCGAACTCGCCGGACAGTTCCGGCTCGATCATCGGCATGCGGCCGGCCAGCACCTGACCGACCGAGCCGTCGATGGTGATGACGTCACCGGTCTTGAAGGTACGCTGACCCACGCTCATGGTGCCGCGGCCATAATCGACGCGGATGGTGCCGCAACCGGAGACGCAGGGCTTACCCATGCCGCGCGCGACCACCGCCGCGTGCGACGTCATGCCGCCCCTGGTGGTGAGGATGCCTTCGGCGGCATGCATGCCGTGGATGTCTTCCGGGCTGGTCTCGATGCGGACCAGGATCACCTTGCGGCCGTCGGCCTGCAACTTGGCCGCTTCGTCCGACGAGAACACGATCTCGCCGGAGGCGGCACCGGGCGACGCCGGCAGGCCGGTCGCGATCACGTCGCGCTTGGCGGCCGGATCGATGGTCGGGTGCAGCAGTTGGTCCAGCGAGGCCGGATCGATCCGCGTCACCGCGTCCTTGCGCGAGATCAGGCCCTCATTGGCGAGCTCGACCGCGATGCGCAGCGCCGCCTTGGCGGTGCGCTTGCCGCCGCGGGTCTGCAACATCCACAGCTTGCCCTGCTCGACCGTGAACTCCATGTCCTGCATGTCGCGGTAATGCTTCTCGAGCAGCGTGTAGATCCGCGTCAGCTCCTTGAACGCGGCCGGCATCGCGGCTTCCATCGACAGCTTGTCGGACCCGCTCTCCTGGCGGGCCTCCTCGGTGATGTCCTGCGGCGTGCGGATGCCGGCGACGACGTCCTCGCCCTGTGCGTTGATCAGGAACTCGCCGTACAGCTTGCTCTCGCCGGTCGACGGGTTGCGGGTGAACGCGACGCCGGTCGCCGAGGTCTCGCCCATGTTGCCGAACACCATCGCCTGCACGTTGACGGCGGTGCCCCAGGATTCCGGGATGTCGTGCAGCTTGCGGTAGGTCACCGCGCGCGCGTTCATCCAGGATGAGAACACAGCTCCGATCGCGCCCCACAGCTGGTCGTGCGGATCCTGCGGGAAGTCGTGGCCGGTCTCCTTGGCGACCGCTTCCTTGTACTTGCCGACCAGTTCGACCCAGTCGTCGCCGGTGAGGTCGGTGTCGAGCGAATAGCCCTGGCCGTCCTTGAAGGTGTCGAGGATGTCCTCGAAATGATGATGCTCGAAGCCGAGCACCACGTCCGAATACATCGTGATGAAGCGGCGATAGCTGTCATAGGCGAAACGGCGGTCGCCGGAGAGCTCGGCGAGCGCTTCGACGGTCTGGTCGTTGAGACCGAGATTGAGCACGGTGTCCATCATGCCCGGCATCGAGGCGCGGGCGCCCGAGCGGACCGAGACCAGCAGCGGGTTCCTGGCGTCGCCGAAGGTCTTGCCGGTCAGCTTGCCGACATAGTCGAGCGCCTTCTCGACCTGCGCTTTCAATTCCTTCGGATAGGTCTTGTCGTGGTCGTAGAAGTAGGTGCAGACCGAGGTCGGAATCGTGAAGCCGGGAGGCACCGGCAGGCCGATCGAAGCCATGCCGTCGAGATTGGCGCCCTTGCCGCCGAGCAGATCGCGCAGGGTCGCCTGCCCCTCGGCCTTGCCGTCGCCAAAAGTATAGACCCACTTGCCGGCCTTGATCGCAACCGGAGCCACCTTCTTCGCAACAGCCTTCGGCGGTGCCTTGGCAGCCGGCTTCGCGGCCGGTTTGGCTGCGGCCTTCGGGGCCGCCTTCGGGGCGCTCTTCTTCAGCGCCTTGCGGACCGGAGCGGCCTTGCGGGCGGCGGCGGAGGGCTTTGATTTCGCTGCGGTTTTACCGGCAGTTTTCGCAGCAGTTTTCTTGGACTTCGCGACGGCTTTGGCCATGTCAGACAACAATCCGGAAGGAGGGGTCGAAGATGCGCGCCTTACACCATTTTGAGGGGTTCCGCGCAAGCCGCGAAACCCCGCTTTCCCGCTACAGGTGCAGCCAGCGCAGCAGGCCCATCCCTACCAGCCCGACGAAGATCAGGTAGATCGCGACGATGTAGTTGAGGAGCCGCGGCATGATCAGGATCAGGACGCCTGCAATCAGAGCGACAATGTGCGGCAAATGCCCAGCGGTGATGACCATTGAAGTTTCTCCGGCAGTTTTTGGAAGAGCGAATCGAGCGGCAGTTTATCCGCTGGGGAGGTTCCCGCATCAAGACGTCTGTCGCCGCAACAAGTTCCCGCAGCTCACGAAAATTGCTCCAAATTGCCGCGTATGTGGCGGCGGTTTTCCGGAACGTCATCACATCGGATGCATTGGCTCGCCATGCGCATCGGCGAAAGCCGGAGCGCTTGCGTGAAAGAATGGAGCCAGCCATGCGAAACAGGTTACTTGCCGTTGCAGCGGTTGCTGCCGCGATCACGGTGCCGGCTGTTGCCGCACAGGCCCAGACCGTCGGCATCGTCCGCGGTGGTCCTCCGGTCGCAGTCGAGGAGGATGGAGGGATTGCCGTCGATCAGCGTCCCGCCTTCCGCGAATACATCGTGCGCGAGCGCGTGCCGAACTACAGCGTTCCGGACCGTGTCGTGGTCGGCACCGTGCTGCCCGACGCCGGCGTGACCTATTACGACGTGCCGCAGCGGTTCGGCGCAACGCCCTATCGCTACACCGTCGTGAACGGCGAGACCGTTCTGGTCGAGCCGCGTTCGCGACGGATCGTTCAGGTGGTCGACTAGATCGACGTCAGCACGATCGCCTGAACGAACAGTCCGGACGTCGCGCAAGCGGATGTGCGCGAACATCGACCGGACCAGAAAGCCCCGCCCGGCCTCCCCTCCGGGTGGGGCTTCTCTGTTGTGATGCGATGAACTCTGGCGTGTGATGACATTGAGTTGGGCTGGGTCGACAGCCGTGGTTTACCTCTCCCTTGGGAGAGGTCGGCGCGTAGTGCCGGGTGAGGGGTTGCGGTCCCTCGTTGGAGTTGCGGCCCCTCACCCGATTTGCCGCGCAAATCGACCTCTCCCCGATGGGGAGAGGTGAAGCAAGTGCGTTGATCGAACCGGTTCAATCCAAGCTCATCTTCCTTTGGCGCCTGCTTACGATCTCAGGATCGAGAGCAGCGTCGAGGTCGATTTGTAGTTCTTGATCGCGGCGTCCTGGAAATCCTGGGTCCAGTTGGCCGCCTGGCGCTCTTCCGCGCTCATCGAGGAATATTGCTTGAGGATGCCGAGCGAGAACTGGCGGGGATCGCCGGCGGACTGGCTCTGCTTCAGCGCGTCGAGCACGGCAAGGCGGGTCCGCGTGTTGAGCTCCTGCTTGGCCGCGAAGATCTCTTCGCCGGAGAACTTCTTGTCCTGGTTCAGCGTGATCGCCGACAGCGAGCGATTGTCGAGCGACGACAGATCGGCGAGCTGTCCGGTCTTGCGACGGGAATCGTAAACCAGTTCCTTGCCGTTCTTCGCCGCGTCGCTCTTCTGCCGATCGAGGAAGGCACGCACGTCGGTCGCCACGCTGGAGAAGTCGCGCGTATGGCCCGTCGTCGGCGACGTGGTCCCGGCCAGCGCGGCCGCGATCGGATCACCCGTGATCCCGCTTGGCGCCTTGTTCGGATCCTGCTGCGTCGCCTGATAGCCCTTCAGCACCGCGGCGCGCTGGTTGGCCCAGGTCGCGGTGGCCTTCTCCTCGTCGCTGGCACCATCGAGATAATCGAGCGCCGCCTTGTAGCTGACGCTGTAGTCGCCGGTCAGCCGCGTGGTCGCGAGCGACGGCGCCAAGGCCTTGTCGAAGCGCTGCTTCAATTCGGTCGCGGCAACCGCCTGCTCGTCCGGCGTGAACTTGCCGCCATTGTTGGTCGAGATCGCAAACAGCGAGCGGCGGTCGAGGGTCGAGAGATCAATCGTGGTCTTGCCGTCGACGATCGGCTTCTTGACGCCCGCGACCGTGTAGAGCCGGTCGAGCGTCGTGCGCGCATCGCTGGTGACGGTCGCGAAATCCGGCAGCGGTGCCTTGGCGAGCTGCGCGCGGGCCGCGTCCGACAGCGTGAGGTTGGTTGCAGCGCCAGGGGTCGCGGACGCCGAGAGATCGCTGGCGGTGCCGTCGCCCGACAGGGTCGCCGCCAGCGAGGGCGTCGCGGCAGCACGCGCATAGGCCGAGCCATATTGGGCGTAGGGATTGGCGGTGGTGCCGATCGAGGTCATCGGGGAGGTCCCTGCATTGGCGCGAGGGGCGATTTCTTAAGAAATCGTTGATCCGCCAGGACCTTCGCAGGGCATGGTTAATAAATTGCAAATTGTGTCGAAATATTTCCAGACGTGGCTAGCTGCGCTTGCGGGCAACGATGCGGTGGATGACCTTGCCGGAGGATGCACTGACGACTTCCGCGTCGAGCAGCAGTTCGGCCGCCGCCAGTTCAGTCCGCACCAACGACGTATCGAAGGCGGCATAGAGCCGGCCATGCGCATCGCGCGCATCGTCGCCTCGGGTGACGCGCCAGCTCAGATAGAAGACGCCGCCAGGTCGCACGAGTTCGAGCATGCGGCGCACCGACGGCGCGATCAGCGCGGGATCGAGATGCATGATCACGGTCTCGCACAGCACATTGTCGAAGCTGTTGGCGGCGATGCCGGATAACTCGGGCAGTTCGGCCTGGGTGAAGCGCAGCTTCGGATAGCGGACACGAGCCTCGGCGAGCAGACCCTCCGAGGCATCAAATCCTTCGACCGGAAAGCCGCTGGCATTCAGCCAAGCCACCTCGCGGCCGCTGCCGCAGCCGATGTCGGCGGTCGCACCACCCTTGATGAAGAACTGCGCGACGATCTCCTGGAGATCGATCGGCGCCGGCTGGTCGTGCCAGTCCTGCGCAAACGCCGCCGCCTCCTTGTCATAAGCGGCGAGCGTCGCGCGGTCCATCGATCAGCCCTCGATTTTGGAGAAGTCGGCAACCGCACGGGTGGCGGCACGGATTTCGTTGAGCAGCTTCAGGCGGTTTTCGCGCACCTTGGGATCGTCGTCGTTGACCTTGACCTTGTCGAAGAACGCATCGACCGCGGGGCGCAGCTTGGCCATCGCGCTCATCGCGGCGGCGAAGTCCTCCTTGGCGACGGACGCGGAGGCCTCGGTCTTCACCTGATCGATCGCCGCCGCCAGCGCCTTCTCTTCGTCGAGCTTGTAGAGTGCAGCGTCAGGCGCGCCGTCGAATGTGCGCTTGTCCTTCTTCTCCTCGATAGCGAGGATGTTGCTGGCGCGTTTTGTTCCTGCGAGCAGGTTCTTGCCGTCGTCGCTGTCGAGGAATTTTCCGAGCGCCTCCACGCGGCGAACGACGAGTAGGAGATCGTCCTGGCCGCCGAGCGAGAACACGGCATCGACGAGATCGTGACGCGCGCCCTGTTCGCGGAGTTGGACCTTGAGTCGGTCGGAGATGAAGGTGTTGACGCCGCCCGCATTCCACGCATCAAATGCTGATTGAAGCGTTCCTCGAACCGTATCAGCCGGCTTGGCCCAGGCCTCTACCCCTGCGCGTACATGTGAGTTGCCCTGTTCCACGTAGCCGGCAACCGCATGACCTAAGACCTCGGCTAGATGAACGCGACGCTCGCTGCCAATCAAGATTCGAATCACGCCCAAAGCTGCGCGGCGCAGCGCATAAGGATCCTTCGATCCCGTCGGCTTCTCATCGATCGCCCAGAATCCAACCAGCGTATCGAGCTTGTCCGCCAGCGCCACAGCAACGCTCACAGGATCGGTCGGCACGCGATCGGTCGGCCCCTGCGGCTTCCAGTGTTCCTCGCTCGCGGCGGCAACGGAGGCATCCTCGCCCTGTGCCAGCGCGTAGTACTTGCCCATCAGGCCCTGCAATTCGGGGAATTCGCCGACCACTTCGGTCAGCAAATCCGCCTTGGCGAGACGCGCGGCGCGTTTGGTCTTCTCGACGTCGGCGCCGACCAAGGGCGCGATCTCGGCGGCAAGACGCTCGATGCGCTTGATCCGCGCAGCCTGGGTGCCGAGCTTCTCGTGGAACACGATCTGCTCGAACTTCGGCAGCCGGTCCTCGAGACTGGTCTTCAGGTCGGTCTCGTAGAAGAATTTCGCGTCACTCAGCCGCGGGCGGATCACGCGCTCATTGCCGGCGACGATGGTCTTACCGCCATCGGGCGCCTCGATGTTGGCGGTCAGCACGAACTTGTTGGTCAATTTCCCCGTCTTGGGATCCCTGACCACGAAGCACTTCTGGTTGTTGCGGATGGTGGCGCGGATCACTTCATCGGGGATCGACAGGAATTCCTTCTCGAACGATCCCATCATCACGACAGGCCATTCGACCAGGCCGGAGACCTCATCGACCAGCACCTGATCCTCGACCAGTTCGAGGCCCTGCGCGAACGCCAGCTCCTTGGCGTCCTCGACGATGATGTCCTTGCGGGCCTGCGGATCGAGGATGACCTTGGCGGCCTTCAGCTTGGCCTCGTAGTCCTCGAAGCGGCGCACCGGGATCGCGCCAGGCGCCATGAAGCGGTGGCCGTAGGTGGTCTGCCCGGCCTCGATGCCGTCGACCGAGAATTTCACGACATCGGGCTCCTCGGTCTCCAGACCGAAGGTCGCAATGATCGAATGCAGCGGCCGGACCCAGGTCAGGGAGCCCGACTTCGCCGAGCGCGCGCCCCAGCGCATCGATTTCGGCCACGGGAAGGTGCGGATGATGACCGGCAGGATTTCGGCGATGACGTCGATCGCGGGGCGGCCGGGCTTTTCAATCAGCGCGATGTAGAAGTCGCCCTTGGCATCCTTCTGGATCTTGGCTTCATCCAGCGACGTGAGACCGGTCGCTTTCAGAAAGCCCTGCACGGCAGCGTCCGGGGCGCCGATCTTCGGGCCGCGACGCTCGGACTTCAGGTCGGGCTGGCGCGCCGGGATGCCGTGCACGGTCAGCGCGAGGCGGCGCGGGGTCGCGAACGCTTTCGCGCCTTCATAGACGAGGCCTTCGGCCACGAGCTTGTCGGTCACCATGCGGCGCAGATCGTCCGCCGCCTTGGCCTGCATGCGCGCGGGGATTTCTTCGGAGAACAGTTCGAGGAGAAGATCGGGCATCAGACCGCCCTGCCCGTTTCGGTGTGGATCCACGCCTCGCCGCAGGCCTTCGCCAGGTCGCGCACGCGCCCGATATAACTCTGCCGCTCGGTCACCGAGATGACGCCGCGGGCATCGAGCAGGTTGAACACGTGGCTCGCCTTGATGCACTGGTCGTAGGCCGGCAAGGCCATCAGATGTTCCTTCCGGTTGCCGCCGTCACGCCATCCGGCGGCGAGATATTTGCGGCAGGCCTCTTCCGCCATCTTGAATTGCTCGAACAGCATCGGGGTGTCGGCATATTCGAAATTGTGCCGCGAATATTCCTGCTCGGCTTGCAGGAAGACGTCGCCATAGGTCACCTTCTCGGCGCCCTCGCGGCCGTTGAAGTTGAGGTCGTAGACACGGTCGACGCCCTGCACATACATCGCGAGCCGCTCGAGCCCGTAGGTGAGCTCGCCCGCCACCGGCGCGCATTCGACGCCGGCGACCTGCTGGAAATAGGTGAACTGGCTGACCTCCATGCCGTCGCACCAGCATTCCCAGCCGAGACCCCAGGCGCCCAAGGTCGGGCTCTCCCAATCGTCCTCGACGAAGCGGATGTCGTGGATGGCCGAATCGATGCCGATCGCGGCCAACGACTTCAGGTAGAGCTCCTGAAGGTTCGGCGGCGACGGCTTCATGATCACCTGGAACTGGTAGTAGTGCTGGAGACGGTTGGGATTTTCACCGTAGCGGCCGTCCTTGGGCCGCCGCGAGGGCTGCACATAGGCCGCATTCCAGGGCTTCGGACCCAGCGCGCGCAGCGTGGTCGCGGGATGGAAGGTGCCGGCGCCCATTTCCATGTCGTAGGGTTGCAGGATGACGCAACCCTGCTCGGCCCAGAACCGCTGGAGAGCCAGGATGAAGCCCTGGAACGAACGTTCCGGGCGCATGTGGTCAGGCAGGGCGTCCATCGTTGGAATCGATCTCGCGAAGGGGTGTGAAAACGCGCGGGACCGTATCGGCGGCAGCCAATGGAATCAAGGCGATGCCGGAAAATCCGGCACCGCCCTTTTGCGGTTTTGAGCGCTGGTTAGCCCGGGCGATAGGCCCCGGTCACGGGGTCGCGGCGCAGGGTCTTGATTTCGCTCGCGTGCGCGGTCTCGGCGACGCGCGACAAGCGCGCCTCTTCCAGTTCCTGGTTGATCCGGACGGCCGTCTTGTAAGCCCAGCGGACCACGGCCAGGCCACCCAGGACGCCTGCGAATGCAATCAGCGGCGGCATCGGTCGATCCTTGTCGTTCACGTCTGTCAGGCCCCCAATACCCYTATTSTCGCGCAASCCGGCCTGCGCCGCAATCGCACTTTTGGGGCTAAATGGCGCGCTCAAATCCCCGTGTTCAGAGCCCGAATCGGGCCCAAATCGCCCGTGTTTCCAATGCCGAGATCAGGTCGTCCGGCAGACCGGCAAGCCCGTCCAGCGCGAGCTGTCCCGCCCCCGGGGCCCGGCGACCGAGCAGGCCGGACAATAGGCCGGTCGCGGGCGCGATCACCGGGGTCAGCACCTTCTCGCCATAGCGGGCCCGCAAGGTGGAGCGGAGATCGCCGATGCCATCGGCAAGCCCGAGGCCGATAGCGGTCTCGCCCGCCCAGTATTCGCCGGTGAACAGCACGTCATCGGCCGCCTTCAGCCGGCTGCCCCGGCTCTGCTTCACCAGGTTGATGAAGGTGGTGTGGATTTCGCGCTGGATCGTCTTGAGGCGGGCGACGTCATCAGGGTTTTCGGGCAGGAACGGATCGAGCATCGCCTTGTGGCTGCCGGCCGTGTAGAGCCGCCGCTCGACCCCGATCTTCTTGATCGCCTCCTGGAAGCCGAAGCTGCCGCCAACCACGCCGATCGAGCCCAGGATCGAGGACGGGTCGCAATAGATCTCGTCGCCGGCGCAGGCAATCATGTAGCCGCCGGAGGCCGCGACATCCTCCGCGAACACCAGGACCGGCAGCTTCTTCTCGGCCGCCAGTTGCCGGATGCGCAGATAGATCTGCCGGGATTGCACCGGCGAGCCGCCCGGCGAATTGATCACCAGCGCCACCGCCTTGGCATTCCTGGTGCCAAAGGCGCGCTCCAGCATCTTGGCGACGCCCGAGAGCGTCATGCCCGGTCGCAGCGGCGTCACCGCGCCGATCACGCCTGACAGCCGCACCACCGGGACGACGGCCGTGCCGCGCCGGAAGCGCGCCGGAAGCATTCCCTGCACCCGTTCGAGCAGTCCCGAACGTCCCTGGGAAAGTCCTTGGCGATCACTTCTTTGTTCACTCATGCCGTTACCTCGAATTAACCACTTTTTATCACGCCACTGTCATTGGATTCCGTGGAACGCGTTTTGCATTTTGTCATTGGGGTTGCAATTCGCGGCGGAGAGGGACCATGAAGATCTATCTGCTGATTTTGCTGATCGGAACATTGCTGACGGCAATCCATTTCACGTCGGCGCCGGAGCGCCAGTCGGAAACGGCCTCGCAGTAACTAAGTGCCAATCACGGCTGGGCAGCGCTGCTGCCCACTAACGCCGCGCCAGCGGCAATTCTCCTTTTCCCGCCAAAATCTCCTGCACCCATTTATTGGGCAYRCCTGACYCTTCRTTGAGCAACAGCGCSGCATGCAGMCGSGTCGGCGCCCGGCCMCCCTTGGTGGCCCGCACCAGGATTCGGATCGCSGGCGAMSYCSCCTCRCCRTGMACCGGCAGGAYCTCGAGGCTGCCRAAGCCGCGMTCCAGCGCGSCCAGCACCTYGGCRATCCCRTCGGCCCGCCAGATCAWCRCAAGCTGYCCGTTSGACYTGAGAATCCGCCGCGCRRCGTGAACCCAGSCSGCMAGYGTGGTCGCGRTCGCGACATGGGCRCGCTCSCGMACRCCGTCCGGCGAGGCGCGGTGCCGCGMCGGATCGTTGAACGGCGGRTTCATCAGCACGACGTCGGCRCTGTCMGGCSCSAGGCCGGMMKCRGCRAAGGCSGRSGCGYCSGCYTCGACRTCGAGSAYGRYCACCTCGGCCTTGATCGCATTGGCRSCGGCGTTATTCCGCGCMAGCTCRGCCAAKGCRGGRTCGATTTCRACCAGGACGAGATCGATSCCYCYCACCCGCCGYGCCACCGCAAGCCCGGCSGCGCCGACGCCGGCGCCGAGATCGACGACRCGGTCGCCYGRTCGWGCMGGSGTSGCGGCCGCCAGCAGGATCGCGTCATGGCCGGCACGRTGGCCGCTGCGGGGCTGCCGCAGSCGCAAYTGYCCGCCGAGAAATCCGTCCTCGGTGATCYCGRYGGCCGGMGACTSCTTYTTTGRMSCGYKTTCTTCACGCGAACCGGGGCCCACTTCGCTTGAAAWCGCYCTARTCATCGGCGCGCAATTCGTGGCCSAGACCGGCATCGGTCAAAAGCTGGCGGGCYTCGAGGTTGTCGTCCTCATGCACCAGGATCCGCCGCGGCAACACGCCGAGCGAGCCCTCGATGATGCTCATGTTCTGGTCCAGCACCAGATGATGGATGTTAGCGCTGTCGAGCAACGCCCCGATGGCGGAGACCAGCACCACGTCATTGGTCCGTACCAATTCCCRCAAAAYMCRCTCTCCTRTCGGYCCGGCTGTGCGGCCAWTGCGTCACATGTCAACAACTTCGTGGCCTTGCCGCTGCCCCGCGCAGTTTCTATTGTTATAGCTGAGCATAGTGCGTATTCGGCAAAATTGGAGACCAGCGTGGCGGTTATTGTACCCTTCGAAAGCCCGTCAAATGCTTCGATCGACGGGCTGGTGGGACTTGTCGCCGCCGACATGGAGCGCGTCAACGCGACGATCCTGTCGCGGACCGGCTCCGAAGTCACCATGATCCCCGAGGTCGCCAATCATCTGATCTCCTCCGGGGGCAAGCGGCTGCGCCCGATGCTGACCCTGGCAATGGCCCAGCTCTCGGACTACTCCGGCGATGGCCATATCAAGCTCGCCGCCGCGGTCGAGTTCATGCACACCGCGACCCTGCTGCACGACGACGTGGTCGACGAGAGCGAGCTGCGCCGCGGCAAATTGTCCGCGCGGATGCTGTGGGGCAATGAGGCCAGCGTGCTGGTCGGCGACTTCCTGCTCGGCCAGGCGTTCCGGATGATGGTCGAGGTCGGCTCGCTGCGCGCGCTCGACATCCTGTCCGCCGCCGCCGCCACCATCGCCGAGGGCGAGGTGATGCAGCTCGCCGCCGCCAAGAACACCGCGACCACCGAGGACGAATATCTCGCCGTGATCCGCGGCAAGACGGCGGAGCTGTTCGCCGCCGCCTGCGAGGTCGGACCTGTGATCGCCAACCGGCCCAAGGCCGAGCAGACCGCGTGCCGCTCGGTCGGCATGAATCTCGGCATCGCGTTCCAGCTCGTCGACGACGTGCTCGACTATGGCGGCAAATCCGCAAAACTCGGCAAGAATGTCGGCGACGATTTCCGCGAGGGCAAGATCACGCTGCCGGTGGTGCTCGCCTTCCGCCGCGGCAACGACACCGAGCGCCAGTTCTGGATCCGCGCGCTCGAGCGCGGCGAGATCGGGTCGAGCGATCTCGACCACGCGATCGGGCTGATGACCAAGCATCGCGCCCTCGAGGACACGATCAGCCGCGCCCAGCACTACGGCGCGATGGCCGTCGACGCGCTGGCGCTGTTCCCGTCCTCACCGATGAAGACCGCGCTGGAAGAGGTCGTCGCGTTCTGCCTCGCGCGCACGCACTGAGCCAGGCACTTGCTAGTACCAAGTCGGTGTCGTCCTGGCGAAAGCCAGGACCCATAGCCACCGAATTTGATTTTGAAAGAGATCGTGGCCCCAGCGTCGCGCAACAAATACCCCTTGGGGTAATGGGTCCTGGCTTTCGCCAGGACGACGGTGAGTGTGCGGCGCGTGGCAACCCGGATTACGGCACGAAGGATGGGTATCGCTTCGCTCCACCCATCCTACGATCTTGCTAGGTTTGCATGTAGCTTAAGCCCGCCATATCCGCCGCTGTCATTCCGGGGCTCGCGAAGCGAGAGCCCGGAATCCATTTCTCGGCGGGTCATGCGGCCTGATGGATTCCGGGTTCTCGCCTTCGGCGAGCCCCGGAATGACGAGCGAGAGGGACGCACCTACTCCCTCACCGGCACCCAGATCTCCAACCCACCGTGGCCGGTACCCGCGTCGAACCTCTCGTCATAGCGCTCGAAGTTCGGCGCGTCCGCGACCTTCATGCCGGACTGCGGCAGCCAGCGATTCCAGATCGTGTTGTGGGTGCGTCGGATGGTCGAGATGTGCTCTGAGTGGGTGAACACCACGTAGTTCTGCGCCGGAATCCGGACCCGCGCGAACTCTCGCGGCAGGTCGGAGAAATCGGCGACCTCGACGCCCGCGATGTAGTCGAAATTGCCGGCGTCGTCGCCGTTGCAGCAGACCCCATAGGCACCATTGCCGACCTGGCGAGGAATATGCGCGCATTGCTGGTGGAAGCTACTCCACTGGTTCGGAATGCCGGCCGTGCTGTCATTGGTGTGGTTGTAGCGCTCGCCGATGCCGGCGACGAGGAACGCCTTGCCGGTCGCCATCCGCGGCGGGTCGATGTGATCGAGGGCCGTCGAGATCATGGAGATCGGCTCCTGGAGCTTGAGCTTGGTCAGGCASRTCGTCGCGCGCACCGTCTCCGGCGTGACGCCGAAATGGTCRCGGAACGCRCGGGTGAACGCTTCGTGGGAGCCGTAGTCCGCGTCSAGCGCCAGCGTGAGGATGTCGGGCGCRCCGGCCGCGAGCTCKCGCGCGGCCTCGCTGAGSCGGCGCGCCCGCACRTAGCGCATCACCGAGAACCCGGTCGCCTCCGCGAAYGCCCGCACCAGATGGAAGCGCGASACCCCGGCGACGGCMGCGATGTCGTCGAGCGTCAGCGACCTGCCRAGATGGCCTTCGATGTACCAGAGYGCTTTCTGGGCTGGGTTCATGGACGACGGCTTTCCTGCAARKCTCGGGCATCATGCTCGGCCGCCGCGCGTGGCGTTTGACAATCCTTGCTGCGCAGCGGCGAAACCGTGATTTCGTTCCGCGGAAATTTATCCCAAAGGCGTTGCTGGCAACACCGTTGCAATCGTGCATACTCGCTGACGCATCGATCCGACGGCTCATCAAGCTGCCCGAAAATCAAGACTGCACGAGCCGCCGGCCAGCATGTCAGGGAGGACAATGATGCATCACCGACTGGTTAGCTATGCCAACTGTCTCAAGTCTGCGGCGCTCGCGGGGCTCTTGACCATCGCGGTCGCAAGCGCGGCCAACGCACAGAAGAAGTACGACCCGGGCGCGACCGACACCGAGATCAAGGTCGGCAACATCATGCCCTATTCSGGSCCGGCGTCAKCCTAYGCCACGATCGGMAAGACCGAAGCGGCCTAYTTCAACAAGCTCAACAGCGARGGCGGCATCAACGGCCGCAAGRTCAACTTCRTCTCCTAYGAYGACGSCTACAGCCCGCCGAAGATGGTCGAGCAGGCCCGCAAGCTGGTCGAGAGCGACGAGGTGCTGCTGATCTTCAATCCGCTGGGCACGCCGGGCAATACCGCGATCCAGAAATACATGAACGCCAAGAAGGTGCCGCAGCTGTTCGTCTCGACCGGCGCCGCCAAGTGGAACGACCCGAAGAACTTCCCGTGGACCATGGGCTGGCAGCCGAGCTACCAGGTCGAGGCSCGCATCTATGCCAARTACATYCTGCAGAAWTATCCCGGCAAGACCATCGGCGTRCTCTATCAGAACGAYGATTTCGGCAAGGACTAYCTGAACGGCCTGCAYGACGGSCTYGGCGAYCAGGCCAAGAAACTGATCRTSGTCGAATCCTCCTACGAGACCTCGTCGCCGACGGTGGATTCGCAGATCGTGCAGATCAAGGGCGCCAAYCCCGACATCTTCGTCAAYATCGCRACGCCGAAATTCGCGGCGCAGGCGATCAAGAAGGYCGCCGAGYTSGACTGGCAYCCGGTSCARTTCMTSACCAACGTCTCGGTCTCGATCGGCGGCGTGATGAAGCCGGCCGGCTATGAGGCGAGCCAGGGCATCCTGTCGACCCAGTATCTGAAGGACCCCGCCGATCACGAGTGGAAGAACGATCCGGCCATGAACGAATGGCGCGCCTTCATGACCAAGTGGTATCCCGAGGGCGACCAGAACGACGCCTCGACCGTGTTCGGTTACGGCGTCGCCAAGGGGCTGGAGCAGGTGTTGCGGCAATGCGGCGACAACCTCACCCGCGAGAACCTGATGAAGCAGGCGGCCAGCCTCAACTTCGAGATCGGCATCTATCTGCCCGGCACCAAGATCAGGACCGGGCCGGACGATTATGCACCGATCGAGCAGTTGCAGATGATGCGCTTCAAGGGCGAGAGCTGGGAGCGGTTCGGCCCGATCATGAGCGGCGAGAAGAACAGCTAGGGCGCAGCTCCACAACTCGAGGCTTCATGATGCCCGGCCTTGCGCCGGGCATCCACGTCTTCGACACGATTCGCGCGCAAGCTATTCCACTGGCAAGACTTGGGACAGCAAGACTTGGGACAGCATGGGACAGCATGCCTTGCAGGAGCCCGGACGGAAGCGATGGCGGACCCAGGCTGAAGTGTCCGGCCAGCACGACTCCAGGCACATCCTGCGACTGGAAGGACAACAACAATGAAAATCACCGACGTCCGCGCCCACCACATCCGCATTCCCTACGACGCGGGACCAGCGAGCTTCCGCCAGGGCGCTTCCGCGATCTCCGCGCTCGACATGGTGCTGGTCGAGGTGTCGACCGACGCCGGCCTGACCGGCTGGGGCGACGCCTTCGCCTATGTCTGCCCGAAGACCAGTTGCATGGCGGTCACCGAGATGATCGCGCCGCAGGCACGCGGCCTCGAAGTGCCCGATGCCGCCCGGATTCCCGCCGTGATGGAGCAGATCCAGCGCAATCTGCACCTGTTCGGCCGCTACGGCATCACGATGTTCGCGATCTCGGCGCTCGACATCGCGCTGTGGGATCTCGCCGGCAAGGTGAAGGGCGAGCCGCTGCATCAACTGATCGGCGGCGCCAGGCGCAGCACGATCCCGGCCTATGCGAGCCTGATGCGGATCGGCAATTCCGCGCATATCGCCGCCGAATGCAAGAAGGCGATCAAGCTTGGCTATGCCGCGATCAAGCTGCACGAGACCACCGTGCCCGCGGTATCAGCCGCGCGCGAGGCGATCGGCCCCAACGTGCCGCTGATGGTCGACATGAACTGCCCGCTGGATGGGCCGGCGGCGATCCAGTTCGCCCGCGACTGCAAGCAGGCCGCGCCGATGTTCCTGGAGGAGCCGGTCTGGCCGCCGGAGGATTTCGCCACGCTCGCGGAGGTGCGACGAGAAGGCCGGCTCGATATCGCGGCCGGCGAGAACGCCTGCACCGTGCATCAATTCCGCCAGATGATGACCGCCGGCGCGGTCAGTCACGCGCAGCCGTCGGTGATCAAGGTCGGCGGCGTCACCGAATTCCTGCGGGTGGCCGTGCTCGCCGACGAGTTCGGCGTCCAGGTGATTCCGCACTCGCCCTATTTCGGGCCGGGCTTCCTCGCCACCCTGCATCTGATGGCGATCCGCGACGAGGGGCTGATCGAGGTGTTCTTCATGAAGCGCCCTGCCTGCCTGTGGGGCGATCGCATCGCTGTCGACGCCCATGGCCATGTCGCCGTGCCGCAAGGCCCCGGCCTCGGCTACGAGCCGGATCGCGACGTGATGGAGACGTACCGGGTGGCGTAGAACGAATCCTTCGCTCCTCGCAATGACGGTGCGCTACTTCGTCCCATCCTTCGCGGCAGGCGCGGCATCCTTTGCCGGCGCCGCGTCGGCTTTCTTCTTCAGGTCCTCGGTCAGCTTGACCTGCGCGGCCTGCAAGTCGGTGACGAGCTTCTGCAAGCCCGAGACCGAAATCTTCAAGCTCTCGATCTGCCGGTTGGCGGCGTCGAGCTTCTGCTGGTGATCTGTCGTCAGCTTGGTGATGGTCTTCTGCAAGAAATCGACATTGCTCTGCAAGCAACTCGTGCGCCGCTCCATCGTCTTCTCGACGGTGCAGATCTCGATGCCGGGAACGTCCTGCGCATGCGCGGTTCCGACGGCGCCAAGCGCAAGCGGCATGAGCAAGACAAGTGCATAGCGAGCGATCATCGGCATCCCCAATCAAGCGCGTCATTCACAGATTTGTGCACGCGACGCAGAAAGCAAGGCACACATACCACACTGAAACCGCATTCGAGCGGTGTGCTTCATTTCATTACGGGGACTACTCGTGGGGACGGGGGCCTTCGGAACTTGTTTGGTTCGACCCCTTTTGGCTCGACCTTGGGCAGTGGAGACAGATCGCATGGCTACGCGCGAAAAACGGCTGGCGCAATTCGATGGCAATGGCGAACCTTCGCCGGAACAACGCGTGGAAGTGCTTTGCGAGGATCATAGCGGAACGTATCAGCTGCCGTTCGCGTGCCGCTTCGTCAACGGCCAGTGGCGGAATGACGCAACCGGCGGCACGCTGGAAGCCAATGTCATCGCGTGGCGCATGCCGCGCGAGAAGCAGGCGGGCATCGCCTGAGCCGGTTAGGCGCACTCAATACTCACGATCCTCGCACGAGCACGTCGCGTTCGTCGCGGGGATCACGGCGTGTGCTGTTTCAAAACGCGACGCGCACGCCGATCGTCTTAAGATTTGGAACGCGGATGGAACGAACCGCGTCCGAATCACTGATCGAGCGCTGTACTCCGTTGTTCACGGCTAGATGTGGTCATCAGCCCGGCGCRGCGCACCACATACAGAAGCATGACGATCGGCCGCASCCAGCGGCCGACSACAAAGGTTAATTCCTCCGCGGACGACATYGCGAGCCCCTCTCTGATYTTCMSTGGCGATCATTYCCAYGGSGTGACCGGCGGCACCGTCTCGGTCGCCGGCGGCACATCGACGGTCTTGAAATCGGCGGGGCTGACGATCTCGAGATATTCCATGTCCTTCGAGTAATCGAACAGATAGTGGGTGATGCCSGGMCGCTGATGGATGACGTCGCCGGCCTCGACCAGCGTCTCCTTGTCCTCGTACATGAAGCGGGCCCAGCCCTTGGTCATGATCACGATCTGAAARTCGCACAGATGCTTGTGCCARCCGGTGCCSTGCTCGGGCGGCAGATCGGGATTGGCCTTGACCAGATGGCAGATCACCTGCCCGCTGGTGGCATCGGCAATGCCAAGATCGCGATACAGGAAGAAGTCGCGCAGACCTCCGCCCTTGAACTCGGTGTCACCGGGTTTGACGTGGGAGAATTTGCTGACGACGGCGTGCTGGTTCATTTCAAGCCTCCACGGTTCTCGTGTTCGCGAGATCGCGGCGCGGCTCGGCGTCCAAATTTTCGGCAGCGTCGCATCGTCGCGGTCACAGCTCGAATCTTGCTATGCGAAATCCTTGCCAGCCCGCTCGCGCCGCGGCGATCGGTCTCGCCGCTCGCGGCCATCGCCGCGGAAGCATCTGGCATGAGGCACGAATTCGCGTTCGGCGCGTGCTGCGCTCGATCGTCGCGCGGCGCCGATGCCTGGCGCCGGCGGCACGTCCGTTGAGCATTGCTTGCCCGCAGCTTGAGCCGCCGATGCGGGCTGCTCCTGGCATGCGCTGCCTAATATTCGACCTCGAGCTCCTCGACATCGGCAGGCTCGGCCTTCGCGGCCTCGATCCATTCCTGCATCTCGGGCATCGCCACGATGGTCCTGGCATAGGCCGCGAGGCCGGGGTCGAGCTTCACGTCATAGGTCATGAAGCGGGTCACGACCGGCGCATACATCGCGTCCGCCATGGTGCGGCGTTCGCCGAACAGGAACGGCCCGCCGGACTTGGCCAGGCAATCGCGCCAGATGGTGCAGACGCGGTCGATGTCGGCCTGCGCCCGCGACCAGATCTTGAAGCCGGGAAAATGCCCCTTCAGATTGACCGGCAGCGACGACCGCAGCGTGGTGAAGCCGGAATGGATCTCTCCCGAGATCGAGCGGCAATGCGCGCGCTGGATCCGGTCCTCCGGCAGCAGTCCGGCGTGCGGCATGATCTCGTTGAGATACTCGCCGATCGCCAGCGTATCCCAGACCGTCGCGCCCTCATGGCGCAGGCAAGGCACCAGGATCGATGACGACAGCAGCAGCAGTTCGGCCCGCGCCGAGGGATCATCAGGCGCGGTGACCACCTCCTCGAACTCCAGTCCGGCGAATTTCGCCAGCAGCCAGCCGCGCAGCGACCAGGACGAATAGTTCTTGCTGCTGATGGTGAGTGTTGCTTTCGCCATGTCAGTCCCTCACGCCCGAAACCGTCTCGCTGCCGGACGCCGCCCGCCGGTCCAACCGCCGCGCACCCCGGAGCCGGTCATTTTCGCAGCAAGCCACGTGCCAATTTGCCGGGCAGTGAGCCGACCTCTGGCCTCGATATTGCTTGGCAGACCGGGCCACTGGGTGGATGCGTATGATGTCGATGCTGTACCAGGCCTATCAGAACCATATGGACCTCACGGCGCCGTGGCGGACCGGCGCCGCGGCGGCATTGCGTTATCTCAACCTAGCGCCCCGGGGCGCGTCCGACCGGACGTTCGGCCGGCTCGCCGCCGCGCTCGAGCTGATCTCGCGCTCCACCTTGACCTACGCCCGACCCGATTACGGCATCGGCAGCGTCACCGTCGGCAACAGGGAATTGCAGGTCACCGAGGAGGTCGCCTATGCGACGCCGTTCGGCTCGCTGCTGCATTTCAGGAAGGTGGACGGACCGGAGCAGCCGCGGCTGCTGCTGGTGGCGCCGATGTCCGGACATTTCGCGACGTTGCTGCGCGGCACCGTGAAGACGCTGCTACAGGACCACGACGTCTACATCACCGACTGGCACAATCCACGCGACATCCCGCGCAGCGAGGGCCGCTTCGGGCTCGAGGATTACACCGACCATCTGATCGATTTCCTCGGCCAGCTCGGCCCGCGGGCGCACATGGTGGCGATCTGCCAGCCTTCGGTGTCGGCGCTCGCCGCCGCCGCCGTCATGTCGGAAGACAATCATCCGGCGCGGCCGGCGTCGCTGACCCTGATGGCCGGCCCGATCGACACACGGATCCTGCCGACCAAGGTGAACCAGTTCGCCAAGAGCAAGCCGATCAAATGGTTCGAGGACAATCTGATCAACTACGTGCCGATGCAGTGCAAGGGCGCGTTGCGCCAGGTCTATCCCGGCTTCGTGCAGCTCACGGCCTTCGTGTCGATGAACCTGGAGCGTCACATCAAGCAGCACATCGATCTCGCCGACCATCTCGCCAAGGGCGAGACCGACAAGGCCGAGGTGATCAAGACCTTCTACGATGAGTATTTCGCCGTGATGGATCTGCCGGCGGAATTCTACATCGAGACGGTGCGCGACGTGTTCCAGGAGCACCTGCTGCCGCAGGGCATGCTGATGCATCGCGGCCGCCCGGTGAACCCGGCGGCGATCCGGCGCATGGGCCTGATGACGGTGGAGGGCGAGAAGGACGACATCTGCTCGATCGGCCAGACGCTCGCCGCCCAGGACCTCTGCACCGGCGTCCGCACCTATCGCAAGGTGCATCACATGCAGGCCGGCGTCGGCCATTACGGCGTGTTCTCCGGCAAGCGCTGGAACAACGAGATCTACCCGCTGCTGCGCGATTTCGTGCATGTGAATTCGTGAGGGTGCGGACGCTCCCTCCCCGTCATTGCGAGAGTAGCGAAGCAATCCATCGATCCATGCATGCGGAACGATGGATTGCTTCGTCGCTACGCTCCTCGCAATGACGAGTGGCGGCTAGTCACGCCTCTTCCCGAGCTATAGTCTCCCCGGCCACGACGACCCCGCTCTCGAAGAATCGTCCAGGGAGAAACTCCATGCGCGTCCTCACCGGCCTCCGTGCCCTCACGCTCGCCTTGATCGGCGCCGTCGCCATCACATCAACGGCAAGCGCCGCCGAAGTCCATGTCATGATCTCGGGCGGGTTGACCGCGGCCTACAAGGCGCTGGTGCCGGAGTTCGAGCGCAAGACCGGGCACAAGGTGGTGACCGCGTTCGGCCCTTCGATGGGTACCACGGCCAACGCGATTCCGGTGCGGCTTGCACGCGGCGAGCCGGCTGACGTGTTGATCATGGTCGGCTACGCGCTCGGCGACCTGATCAAGCAGGGCAAGGTGGTGGCCGACAGCCGCGTCGACCTGGTGAAATCGCCGATCGGCATCGCGGTCAAGTCAGGCGCGCCGAAGCCCGACATCGGTTCGGCGGACGGCGTCAAGCAGGCGCTGCTGGCGGCGAAATCGGTCGCCTATTCCGACAGCGCCAGCGGCGTCTATGTCTCGACCGAGATGTTCGGCAAGCTCGGGATCGCCGACCAGATGAAGGACAAGGCGCGGATGATCCCGGCGACCCCGGTCGGCGAGATCGTCGCCAAGGGCGAGGCCGAGATCGGCTTGCAGCAGATTTCCGAGTTGAAGCCGGTCAGCGGCATCGACATCGTCGGTCCACTGCCGGAGCCGTTGCAAAAGATCACGGTGTTCTCCGCCGGGATCGCGACCGTCTCGAAGCAGCCCGAGGCCGGCAAGGCGCTGATCAGCTTCCTCGCCTCGTCAGATGCCCGCGACGCGCTGGTGGAGAGCGGACTGGATCCGATTGCCTCGGGTGCCACGCATTAGCGACGTCCATCCATCTCTCTCCCCGTCATCGTGAGGAGCGCGCAGCGCGTCTCGAAGAATGAATCGGCCGCCGGCGAGGCCATCGACCCTTCGAGACGCGCGCAAGTGCGCGCTCCTCAGGGTGACGGGGAAAGGTCGACGACTCGGCTTCCTACCGCCAATGATGCGCGCCATAGGCCAGCAGCAGCAGCACGACGAGCGCCAGCAGCAGCGTGGTCGACTTCCAGAACAGCACCGGGTTGCGCTCGATCAGCGGGGTCGATGACGTCGCCAGATATCTTGCGTTGGGATTGCGCAGGTCGAACAGGAACTCGGAAAAGCTGTCGTAGCGCTTGAGCGGATTGACATGTACGGCACGCTCCAGCGTGCCGTCGACCCAGCGGGGGATCTCGCGGCCGCCATGTGCGGCCGGACGATAGAGCAGCCGGTTGAACTCGGATCGGGTGCGGGCGCGCGCGATCTGCGCGCCATACGGCAAGCGGCCCGTCAGCATCTGATAGGTGACGACGCCAAGCGAGAACAGGTCGGAGCGCGCGGTGCCGCCCTCGCCCAGGAAATACTCCGGCGCGGTGTATTGCTGGGTGCCCAGGATGTCGTCGACGCCCGCAGCCGCCGCCTCCGCGACCCCCGCGATCCGGGTCGAGCCGAAATCGATGATCTTCACCGTACTTGTTTTGTCGATCATGACGTTGTCGGGCCTGACGTCCTGGTGCAGCATCTCCTTGCGGTGGAACGCGCGCAGCCCTTTCGCGATTTGCTCGGTGATGTCGCGCACCGTCTCCAGCGACGGCGCAGGGTTGTCGATCATCCACTGCGTCAGGGTCTGGCCGTCGATGTACTCCATCGTGACATAGAGGAAGTTGCGCCTGCGGGGCGGCAGAAACGGCTTCAGCACATGCGGACTGTCGATCCGCCGCGCGACCCACTCCTCCATCATGAAGCGCTTCAGATAGGCGCCATCGTCGCGCAGATCGATCGAGGGGATCTTGATCGTGACCGTGGTGCCGCTGTCCTCGTCGACCGCGAGATAGATGTGGCTGCGGTGCGACGCGTGCAGCTCGCGCACGATGCGGTAGCCGTCGAACAGCATCCTGGCTTCGAGCAGTGGCGGCAGCGGCAGCCCGGTGGGCTGACCGAACACCTCGCCAGCATCGCCGTCCGGCAATTCGTCGATCCGGATGATCTGCGCGGTGAGATTGTCCGGGCTGCCGTTCTCATACGCCTGTTCGACGATCGATTTCGCGGCGGCGTCGAGGTCGGCGGCGCCGTCCCGGATCGTCCGCGCCAGTTGCCGCGCCGGGACGTGCTCATAGACGCCGTCGGTCACCAGCAGGAACGTATCGCCGCGCTCGAGCGGAAGGTTCTGGTAGTCGATCTCGAGCTGCGGGTTCACCCCGAGCGCGCGGCCGAGATAGCTTTGCTGCGACGAGACCACGACGCGGTGGTCGTTGGTGAGTTGCTCGAGGCTGTTGCCGGCGACGCGGTAGATCCTGCTGTCGCCGACATGGAACAGATGTGCGGTGGTCGACCGGATCACCAGGGCGCTCAGCGTGCAGACGTAGCCCTTGTCCTTGTCGTAGGGATTCTGGCTGCGCCGCGTCTGCGCATGCAGCCAGGAATTGGTCGCCTCCAGCACCCGCTGCGCCGAACTCTTCACCGACCAGGATTCCGAGGTGCAGTAGTAGTCGGTCAGGAAGCTCTTCACCGCGGACTCCGCAGCGATACGGCTGACGCTGCTCGAGGAGATGCCGTCGGCGAGCACCACGGCGATGCCCTTCAGGCCGAGCAGCGGCTCGTCGGGGATCAGCACGCCGTGGAAATCCTGATTGGTGTCCTTGCGGCCCTGATCAGAGAATTGCCCGACCGATATGTTCAGCGCACGCGGCATCGCCTCATGCAGGCCCCATGGATCCCTCCCTGACAGGAGAGACCCATAAGCCGGCCAGGATCAAGCGGCGAGGCGCTCGCGCTTCGGCGCGGTCTTCACATGCGTCGTGTAGAGCGTGAGCCCGGTGAAGGCGAGGCCGCCGGCGAGGTTGCCGAGCACGGTCGGAATCTCGTTCCAGATGAAATAGTCCATGATCGAGAACTTGGCGTGCAGCATCAGCCCGGACGGGAACAGGAACATGTTCACGACCGAATGCTCGAACACCATGTAGAAGAACACCAGGATCGGCATCCACATCGCGATCACCTTGCCGGGCACCGTGGTGGAGATCATGGCGCCGACGACGCCGGTCGAGACCATCCAGTTGCAGAGCATGCCGCGGATGAACAGGGTGGCCATGCCCGCCGCGCCATGCGCCGCGTAGCCCAGCGTGCGGCCCTCGCCGATGTTGCCGATCGTCATGCCGACCTTGTCGGGCTCCGTCGTGAAGCCGAACGTGGTCACGAACGCCATCATGAAGGCCACCGTGAGCGCGCCGGCGAAATTGCCGATGAAGACGAGGCCCCAATTGCGCAGCACGCCGCCGAGCGTGACACCGGGGCGCTTGTCGAGCAGCGCCAGCGGCGAGAGCACGAACACGCCGGTCAAGAGGTCGAAGCCCAGCAGATAGAGCATGCAGAAGCCGACCGGGAACAGCAGCGCGCCGATGATCGGCTGCCCGGTGTTGACGTTGATCGTCACGGCGAACCAGGCCGCCAGCGCGAGGATCGCGCCGGCCATGTAGGCGCGGATCACGGTGTCGCGCGTCGACATGAAGATCTTGGATTCACCGGCGTCGACCATCTTGGTGACGAATTCGGACGGTGCGAGATAGGCCATTCGTAAAATCCCCTTGCACAATTCGGCCGCGCCGGTTGCCTGCCGGAAGCGACGCGGGTTGATTGAAACGCTCATCCGTCCGGGGAGATGGGAGATCAACGATTGCTCGAGGCGCCCGGGCAAGGCGCCTTGATCCCCTCGCCGCGGCCAGCACTGGCCTCGGCAAAATCCGGAGAACGGCAGTCGTCGTTGACTGGTGCAATCAAAAGCAATGGATGTGCCAACCGAAGACGCTGGCCGCCAGGACCAAAAATCGTTCCCGCACAATAGCTTATCGAGTCGGCACGGAAGCCGGCCGGCGCGATGGCGTCGATTTATGCAGCTTGCACAGATGTCGCCCAAGAGATCTGCGCCTATCCATCTCCGTCATCCTGAGGAGCGCGCAGCGCGTCTCGAAGGATCGACGGCCCCGCCGGTGGCCGATTCATCCGTCGAGGCTCGCCCAGCGGCGCAATTGCGCCGCAAGGCTCGCACCCCAGGATGACGGGGAAAGGTCGATGCGCGCTACTTCACCTCGGTGCGAACCGGCGTGTCCTTCAGCCCATTGTTGTCATAGGCCTTGCGTAACGTGCCGTTGGCAATCGCTTGCGTCATGAACTTGGTGACGAAGGCGGCAGCCAGCGGATGGTCGAGCGGCACCGCGACCGCGGTGACGGTCTGCTTGAAGGTCTCGTCCAGCACCCGCGTGCCCGGAATCTTCCTGGCCATCGCGTTGAGCTGATCGCGCGACAGCGCGAACGCGTCGATCTCGCCGTTGTTCAGGAGATTGAAGATCTCGTCATAGGTCTGATAGCCGGTGACCTTGGCGTGCTTGAGATGCGCGATCGCACCGCGCATCGTCGTTGTGGCATTGACGGCCGCGACCTTGACGCCGTCCTGGTCGAGCGCGGCGAAGTTCGTGATCGCGGAGCCCGGCTTGACGATATAGGTGGCGTCGGCGACCTCGTAAATCGGACCGAAGCTCATCTTGGTCTCGCGCTCGGCATCCTTGGGCAGGAAGGTGACGTCCCAGGTCTGCTTCGCCGCCGTGTCGGTGATCTGGCCGGAGTTCTGGTGCACGACATATTCGACGGGGACGCCGAGTTGCGCCGCCATCTCCCTGCCGAGATCGACGGGAACGCCGGCATAGCCGCTCGCGGTCCTGGTCGACCAGAACGCGCCACCGGCCGGACTGATCGCGATCGCGACCCGGAGCTTGCAGGTCGGCGCGATCTGATCGGTCAAGGCGTCGGCATTGGCTGCTGTGGCCATCATAGTCACTCCCAGAACGAGGCCAGCCAGACGCAGCGTGCGAAACGACATCGGACGTCCTCCACGCCGGGTCGCGCGCCCGGCCGGTTGTTGGTCCGGCGACTTGTAGCCCAGCCCTGCGACAGCGGCCAGCCGCCAGCCCCGCGCTGGCGGAGGGCCGCTCAGTGGAGCGACGAATAGCTCGTCAGCCGGCCTGCGAGGCCGGGGTGCGGATCTCGCGCGGCAGGATGATCGCGGCGGCGATCGCCAGCAGGCAAAGCGCTGCGAACGCACGCAACATCATCGCGAAGCCGCCCTGGTCGTACAGCCAGGCCACCAGGCCGACCGAGGCGCCGGCCGCGGTGAAGCCGACGAAATAGCGCACCGCATAGGCCCGCGAGCGCCATTCCTCCGTGGTGTACTTGCCGACCATCGCGTCATTCACCGTCACCTGGCCGAACGCACCCATCACGATGCCGATCGAGACCAGGATCAGCGGCAGATTGGACAGGCTCGCCGCCAGATAGAGGAACGGCGCCAGCAGGAACGACAGCGGCAGCGCCACCGTCTTCAGCGAATGCTTATCGAGCAGCTTGCCGATCGTGTACTGCGTCATCGCGCCGAATACATAGACCCCGGCCGCGATCACGCCGAGCAGCGCCGGACTCTTGGTCAGGTCGGCGAGCCGTTCAGCAAACAGTTTTGGCAGCGCCACCGTCACCGCGTTGAACGTGGTCGAGATCGCGATCACCACGATCAGCAGCGACAGCACCACCCGCCACATGTCTTCCTTGGCGACGCGCACCTGGGCGGCGGCCTGTTTCGAGCCCTTGCGGTCCTCATGCACCACCGTCATCGCGAACGCGATGCCGATCAGCACGGTGACGATTCCGGGGATGAAGAAGGCCCAGCGCCAGCCGAGATACTGGCCAACGATGCCGGTGACCAGCGCCGACGAGGCGACGCCGAGATTGCCCCAGACGCCGTTGATCCCCATCTGCGCGCCGAGCTTCTCGGCATAGGACACGATCATCGCGGTGCCGACCGGATGGTAGATCGAGGCAAAGATGCCGATCGCAAGCAACGCAGCGCCGAGTTGCAGCGGCGTCTGCACGAAGCCGACCGAGATCATCGACAGGCCGATGCCGACGAAGAAGATCACCATCATGTGGCGGCGGCTCCAGCGGTCGCCGAGCCAGCCGGTGATCAGCGAGCCGGCGCCGAAGGCGATGAAGCCCGGCGTCGCGTAGGGCAACAGCTCCGAATAGGCCATGCCGAGCGCCGGGCCCATGATGATGACGGCGGCGGCGAAGATCAGCATCGAATAGTGATCGATGAAATGGGCGGCGTTGACGAAGCAGATCACCCGGCTGGGACTGTTGGTCTGGCTATTCGCTGGACTGTTCATGGGCAGATCTTTCACTGGTCTCTCACGCGATTCTTCAATTGCTTGGAAATAGGTTATAGGTGCTTGTCCTGACGGGATGTCGCCAATGAATATCGCTAAACCGCCAATCAGAGCCCTCCACCAGGACCGGCGCGTCACCGGCGATGGCGTGCACATGGTCGCGCGCAGTTACCAGAAGGGCATCCGTCTCGAGGCACACATGCACCGCGAGGCCCAGCTGGTCTATGCCGTCAGCGGCACCATGCAGGTGACCACGCCGAAGGGGCGCTGGCTGGTGCCGCCGGACCGCGCGGTCTGGGTCCCCGCCCTGCTCGCGCACGCGATCGACGTGCTCGCCGACATCGAGATGCGCACGCTCTACTTCGACCAGACCTGGCTCGCGCGCGAGACGCGCAGCACAAGCCTCGACCACGAGTTCGTGGTGCGGGTCTCGCCGCTGGTGCATCAGGCGATCCTTGCGCTGTTCGACACCCCATGCGGGCGCGAGCGCACCGATCTGCTGATCAGGCTGGTGATGCTGGAACTGCACCAGGCCGAGGATTCCGCGACCTTCATCCCGCTGCCGCAGGAGCCGCGCTGCCGCCGCGCCGCCGACATCGTGCTGGCCGACCCGACCAAGGACCATGAGATCGATGCGCTGGCGCGCACGGTCGGCACTTCGGCGCGGACGCTGTCGCGGCTGTTCACGGCGGAGACGCAACTCTCGTTCAAGAGCTGGTGCCAGCGCGCCCGCATCGCGGCTGCGATCGAGCGGCTGTCGACCAACGCGAACGCGTCGATCAAGCAGGTCGCCTCCGACCTCGGTTATGCCAGCGTACCGGCATTTTCCCATGCGTTCCGCCAGGTGACAGGCAAGACACCGACCGCGTTCGCGGAGAAAACGTGAACGCGGTTTGTCACCGGGCGCAGCCAAGACGAATGATAAGGCGAATTATACCGTTGTCGCGCTGCGACATATTTCCGTACGATCCATGCGCTTGATTGCAGTCCTCCCGACCTTAAATCCCGTGTAAGGTCCGGCTTCACTGAATGCGACCCGCTGGATACGACCTGCTCATGGCCAACGCCTTCTTCTCCGATCTGCTCTCGACGATTTCCGAACGCGGCCGCGTCCTGCTCGGCCGCGCCAGTCCCGCCGACGACAAGCAGGATGCTTCCGAACTGCTGGAATTGTGCGAGGCGCTGCTGTCCGGACGCGGCGAGGCCTCCGGGACGGCGATGGCGCGCGAGGTGCTCGATCGCTACCACCACCTCGACGCCGCCGGCCGGCTGTCGTTCTTCCAGACGCTGGCGCGCGATTTCGGCCCCGATCACGCCAGGCTGGCGCAGGCGATCGAAAGCTGGCGCGCCAATGGCAAGGACGCCAGCGACCTGCATTTCGCCTCCGAGCCGCGCCGCCAGGAATTGATCCGCCGGCTCAATCGGGCGCCGGGCGGCACCGGCGAGCTGGTGTCGATGCGGTCGGATCTGCTTTCATTGATGAAGGGCAACAAGGACCTCGCCGCGTTCGATCGCGACGTGGTGCATCTGCTCTCATCCTGGTTCAACAGGGGATTCCTCGTGCTGCGCAGGATAGACTGGTCGTCGCCGGCCAATATTCTGGAGAAGATCATCCGCTACGAGGCCGTGCACGAGATCCGCGACTGGGACGATCTGCGCCGCCGCATCGATCCGGTGGATCGGCGCTGCTACGCCTTCTTCCACCCGGCGCTGGCCGACGAGCCCTTGATCTTCGTCGAGGTCGCACTGACCGAAGCCATTCCGGGCGCGATCGCGCCGCTGCTTGCCGAAGAGCGCGAGCCGGTGCCGGTCGAGAAGGCGCGCACCGCGGTGTTCTATTCGATCTCCAACACCCAGCGCGGCCTTGGCGGCATCTCCTTTGGCAGCTTCCTGATCAAGCAGGTGGTCGAGGAACTGCGCCGCGAATTGCCCAAGCTCGACACTTTCGTGACGCTGTCACCGGTGCCGGGCTTCATGCAGTGGGTCAAGCAGGCCGACGACGTGCCGCTGTCAGATGAAGACCGGCAACTGCTGGAAAGCCTCGGCAAGCCCGACTGGTCCGAGAACGCCGAACTCGCGACGCAACTGCGCGCCGTACTGGAGCCGCTTGCCGCCTACTACTTCCTGAAGGCGCGCACGCCGAAGGGACGCTTGATCGATTCGGTGGCGCGGTTCCATCTCGGCAATGGCGCGCGGCTGGAGCGGATCAACTGGCTCGGCGACCTCTCGCCCAAGGGGCTGCGCGAATCCGCCGGCGTCATGGTCAACTATCTCTATCGCCTCGACGACATCGAGAAGAACCACGAGGCCTACGCCAACAATGGCGATGTGATCGCCTCCAGCGCGGTGAAGAAGCTGCTGAAGGGCGAAGGCCGGCGGCTGCTGGATATGAGGTTGTCGTAAGCAGCAGCCGCACTTTCCACGTCATTGCGTGCCAACGGGTCGCGCGCACGCGCGCCCGATCACAGGCTCCGCGAAGCAATCCATAGTTCCGCACCGGCAGCATAAATTGCTTCGTCGCTTTGCTCCTCGCAATGACGACATAGCTTCTCGAGCCAGCACTTCCGTCACGCCACTGCGGACCGCGGCCGCAGCGTCGCCGGCACATGTGTGTCGATCCAGGCTGAGATCGCACGCTGGTTGCGATGGTAGAGCAGTCCGGCGGCGATCACGGCAATGCCGATCAGCGACAGCGAGAACGGAAACCACAGCGAATCCTTGAACACGACGTCGGCGAGATGCCCGAGATAGAGGCAGATGCCGAACGCGCCGAACACCGCATAGGCGCGCCGCATCAGGATCACGGCGAGCGCGACAAGGCCGACATTGAACAGGCAGTACAGCGCCCTGCCGAGTTCGGTCGCGCTGCTCGACGCGGTAATCCCGCCCCAGAACGCCATCAGGCCGAACAGATGCAGCCAGAACGCAAAGTCACCGCTGCGGCTGCGATAGTCGACGATCCAGGCCACCGCGAGCACCGCCAATCCGAACCAGACCGACACCCGGCGCCGGGTCTCGAAATCGGCATAGGCAGTGCCGCTGAACCACGGCGCCAGGTCCATCGACATGAACCACAACGCGACCGCGATGATCGCGACGATGAAGGCGAAGCGGAAGTAGCGCAGCGCGACGACGCCGGCGACGACCGTCGCGACCTCCATGAAGATCCAGCTGCCCTTCACCCAGACGTAGAAGTCCTGCACGGTGCCCGGCTTGCCGAATTTGCCCCACCAGCCCAGCTCGTCCTGGATGCCGTAGACCGCCAGCGGCGCCATCGAGACCGCGAACGCGATCAGCAGGCCGCCGGGAACCCGTAGATTCTTGTCGTGCCAGAGATAATGCCCGGCCACGGTAAAACCGACCGCGTAGGCAATCGCACAGGCCGTGAGCGCCCGGCCGCCCATCTGGGTGAAGGCCAGGGTCGAAAACAGACCCATGGCGCCGATCACGATCAGCGCACCGGCGTACCAGAGCACGTGCGCGGCATCGAATTTGGCGGGCGCGCTTGCGTCACCGACGGCACCACCATTCGCCAGGAAGGCCAGCAAACGTTCCAGGTCGGCAGGGCTGATCACCCCAGCCTCGGCGGCTTGGCGGAGATCCTTCGCTGAATACGACATGGGCTTTCCCTTACGGCCGGTTCCCGCGCCTTCGCGACAAACCGACGGCGTGCTTCTCCACATCAGTATACTCAAACATGAGCAACGTTCAATAACTATTTGAGCGACGCTCAAGAATTGTGATCCCGGATCGGCCAATTTACCTCGAACCGGCCGTTTGGGCATGGGGTCTGCGGAGACCGACGCCCCGGCCAACCGTCGTATCGGGTGGCGCCGCTGCCCGATACGACGCCTCTATCGCGTGACGATATTGCGAGAGACACAAGACGATCGCGCCAACGGGCGGCGACATGATCGTCGCGCAGACAGTGAACGAGTAGCTCGAGAGCGATGGCGGACGATCGTTCGGCAGGCCACCAGGGCAAATCCGAACGCGCGCCTCCGTCGTCTCGCATGTCCGAAGCTTGTCTCGAACATTGCGCTTTGCTGCTGACGATAGCGATCCGATGAATTGAGCTCGACGCGGCAGACAATGTCGACAGAGTTCACCACGGGAATTGCCGGCGTCGCCGTCGAATCCTGACACCGTCCTGACGACACGAACACGCGCGTCGCGACACAGTTTTACAATCCGACATTCATCGAGCTTGCGACAATTTCACGATACATCGGCAGCGTTTTCCCTATGCTCGCTGGCGGGGTTGGTCATGAAACCGCATGGGGACTCATCATGAAACGAATTCTGCTCAGCGTTGCCAGCCTCGCTGCAATCGGTACACCGGCTTTCGCCGCCGATCTCGCGCCACGCAGCTACATGCCGACCAAGGCACCGCCGCTGGTCTCGCCCGCATACGATTGGAGCGGCTTCTATGTCGGCATCAACGGCGGCGGCGGATGGGACAGGGACTGCTGGAATAACACCGCGCTGTTTGGCGTGCCCGTGAGCCCAAGCGCCGGCGAGGGGTGTGCCAGCAATTCAGGCGGCACGGTCGGCGGTCAGATCGGCTATCGCTGGCAGTCCGCATCGTGGGTGTTCGGCGTCGAAGCGCAAGGCAACTGGGCCGACATCTCCGGATCCAGCCAGAGCCTGGTTTTTCCCAACATCACGAACCAGAGCAAGATGGACGCGTTCGGACTGTTCACCGGCCAGATCGGCTACGCCTGGAACAACGTCCTGCTCTACGTGAAAGGCGGCGCTGCCGTCACCGACAATCAATATTCCGGCTGGTCGAACGCTACGGGCATCCAGCTGAGCTCGGCCAACGACACGCGTTGGGGCGGCACCGTCGGCGTCGGCCTCGAATATGGCTTCGCACCGAACTGGTCGCTGGCGGTCGAATACGACCATCTGTTCATGGGGACCAACAACGTCGCCTTCACAGGCATCGCGCCGGCCAATCTCGGCGTCAACACGCGCAACGAAGACATCAGCCAGGACGTCGATCTCGTCACTGCGCGCATCAACTACCGCTTCGGCTATGCCGCCAGCCGGTACTGAGGGAGATTGAATGTGACAATAGTGCGCCAGGCGATCATCATCCTGTCCGCTGCGATCTCGATCGGGATCCTTGCGCCGGACGCCGTCTGGGCGCGTGGTGGCGGTCACGGCGGCGGCGGATTCCACGGCGGTGGCGGCTTCCATGGCGGCTTCGGCCGCGGTGGGTTTTATCGCGGATATGGCTGGGGTTTCGGACCGGGCTTCTACTACGGGCCGGGCTACTACTACGGCTACCCTTACTACGGATATCCCTACGAGGGCGGCTGCTATCTGGTTCGACGGCGCGTCCACACCTCGCGCGGCTGGCGTATCCGCACCGTGCGGATTTGCGACTGATCGAGAGGTCACGGGGAAAGGTCGCAGGATCTTTCCCCGGCATGGCCGGGAGTGCAGCGACGACGGGCGCGTGCCCTACTCCGCGAGCGCCTTCATCTCTGCGTAGAGGTCCGACTTGCCCTCGAAGCCGATGCCGGGAAGATCGGGCATCACGATGTGGCCGTTCTCGACACGCACGCCGTCGGGGAAGCCACCATAGGGCTGGAATAGATCCGGATAGCTCTCATTGCCGCCGAGCCCGAGCCCGGCTGCGATGTTGAGCGACATCTGGTGGCCGCCATGCGGGATACAGCGGCTCGGCGACCAGCCATGGGTCTTCAGCACCGCGAGCGTGCGCTGATATTCGCACAGCCCGTAAGACAGCGCGCAGTCGAATTGCAGCCAGTCGCGGTCCGGTCGCATGCCGCCGTAGCGGATCAGGTTGCGCGCATCCTGGTGGCTGAACAGGTTCTCGCCGGTCGCCATCGGGCCCGGATAGAACTCGGCCAGCGTGGCCTGCAACGCATAGTCGAGCGGATCGCCGGCCTCCTCGTACCAGAACAGCGGATACTCCCGCAGCATCTTGGCGTAGGCGATCGCGGTCTCCAGATCGAAGCGGCCATTGGCGTCGACCGCGAGCTGCGCGTCGCGGCCGATCTCCTTGAGCACCGCCTCGATGCGCTCGCGATCCTCGGCGAGATCAGCGCCGCCGATCTTCATCTTCACGACGTTGTAGCCGCGATCGAGATAGCCGCGCATCTCCTTGCGCAGCGCACCGAGGTCCTTGCCCGGATAGTAGTAGCCGCCGGCGGCGTAGACGAAGACCCGCGGATTGGCGCTCAAGCCGTGACGCTCGGCGAGCAGCCGGAACAGCGGCTTGCCGGCGATCTTGGCCACCGCGTCCCACACCGCCATGTCGATGGTGCCGACCGCGACCGAGCGCTCGCCATGACCGCCCGGCTTCTCGTTCGACATCAGCGTCGACCACACCTTGTCCGGATCGAGATTGTCGCCGGTAGCATCGAGCAGCGATTTCGGATCGGCTTCCGTGAGGCGCGGCGCGAAGCGCTCTCGGATCAGCCCGCCCTGCCCGTAGCGGCCGTTGGAATTGAAGCCATAGCCGACCACCCGCTTGCCGTCGCGCACCACATCGGTGACCACCGCGACCAGGCTCGAGGTCATCTTGGTGAAGTCGATATAGGCGTTGCGGATCGGCGAGGAGATCGGTTTTGTGACTTCGCGGACGTCGACGATACGGACGGACATGATGTTCGATCCTTTGACGCGTGAGTGCTCAACTTCCCGTCATGCCCGGGCTTGTCCCGGGCATCCACGTCTTTCTTTCGTGGCGCCCCAAGACGTGGATGGCCGGGACAAGCCCGGCCATGACGGCCTCCATGACGCAGTTCGCGCGTCGCACGTGATCAGGACTTCGCCTTATCCCGAAAATACGGCTCGACCGGCCCGTGCACCTTGATGGTCAGCGGATTGCCGTAGCGGTCCTTGGCGTTGCCGGCGGTGACCCGCACCCAGCCCTCGCTGATGCAATATTCCTCGACATTGGTCTTCTCGGCGCCCTTGAAGCGGATGCCGACGTCGCGCGCCAGGATCTCCGCGTTGTAGTACGGGCTGTTCGGATCGACCGAGAGGCGGTCGGGGAATTGGTCGTTGGTGTCGTTGGTCTCGCTCATAGCAACGCCTCGATATCCTTCTTCAATCCTTCGGGCCGGGCGGTCGGCGCATGCCGCGCTACGACCTTGCCGGCGCGATCGACCAGGAACTTGGTGAAGTTCCATTTGATCGCGGGCCCGAGCAGGCCCGACTTCTCACGTTTCAGGTGTTCGTACAATGGATGCGCGCCGCTGCCATTGACGTCGATCTTGGCGAACATCGGGAACGTCACGGCGTAGTTGGTTTCGCAGAATGTGGCGATCTGCCTGGCATCGCCGGGCTCCTGCGCGCCGAACTGGTTGCAGGGGAAGCCGAGCACGGCAAAGCCGCGCGGCGACAATCCGGCGTGCAGCTCCTGGAGGCCCTTGTATTGCGGCGTGAACCCGCAGGCGCTCGCCGTGTTGACGATCAGCAGCACCTGCCCCTCGAACTGCCGCAACGGCATGTCCTCGCCGGCGAGCGACTTGGCGGTGAAGTCGTAGACCGTTGCCATCATCCCCTCCTATCTGCGTACAATCTCCGCGCAAACGCGTGCCGCGTTTGTCGCGAGGGAAAACCGGGACCCACTAGGTCACCGGATCAATCGGTGACGACGGCGTCCCGCCGGCCTCGATCGCCTCGCCCGCGGCAAGACAGAGGTCCTCGCGATAACGCGCGGCCACAAGCTGCACGCCGACCGGAATCCGCCCGACGAGGCCGGTGGAGACGACGAGCCCCGGAAGCCCCATGAACGGGATCGCGATCTGCGCCAGTTGCGCGTGCCACACCCGCGCGAACGACGCCTCGTCCTTGCGGTCGAGATGATCCGGGAACGGCAACTCACCGGACACCGGCATCAGCAGCACCGGATATTTGTCGAGGAAGGCGAACCATTCGCGGGTCAAGGTCGCGCGGCGGGTCAGCGCCTGCGACAGATCGAACGGATGCACCCTGGCGCCGACGCCGCGCAGGCAGGCCAGCGCACCGGGATCGCCCTCGCGCTCGGCAAAGGCGAGCTGCGCCTCGTAGCCGTCGCCGAGCCAGAGCCGGGTCTGGATCTCGGCCGCCTCGCGCAGCGACGGCGTATCGGCGACCTCCTCGACGATCCAGCCGGCATCTCGCAGACGTTTGCCGGCATCGGCGACCGCAGCGACCACTTCCCGTGCCGGGTTGAGTCCATCGGGATTGAGGCACATCGCAACCCGCTTCTCGCGCGGTGGCCCCTCGAGCGGCACCGGCGCGTACCAGGGATCGCGATAGTCCGGCGCCGACATCGCCGCGAGCGAAATGCGCAGATCATTCACCGTGCGCGCCAGCGGGCCGGAAACCGCGCTGATCTGCGGGCCGATCGGACGCTCCGGCAATGCCGCGTTGAAGGCCGGGATGCGGCCCAGGCTCGGCCGCAGGCCGTGCACGCCGCAGGCATAGGCCGGATAGCGGATCGAGCCGGCGATGTCGGTGCCGTGGGCGATGTGGCCGATGCCGGCCGCGACCGCCGAGCCCGCGCCGCCCGACGAGCCGCCCGGGGTGATGCCGGGATCGCGCGGGTTCTTGGTGTCGCCGTGGATGAGGTTGGTGGTGAACCAGCGATACGACACCGCCGGACAATTGGTGCGGCCGAGCAGCACCGCGCCGGCCTTGCGCAGATTGGCGACCACCGGGTTGTCGACCTTGGCGATCAGGTCGCGCTGCGCCTTCAGGCCATTGGTGGTGGCGTAGCCCTCCTGGTCGACATTGACCTTGATCGTGACCGGCACGCCGGCGAGCGGCCCCATTGCGTCACCGCGCGCAATTGCCGCATCGATCGCGGCCGCCTGCGCCAGCACGTCGTCCGGCCGGTGATCGACCACCGCGTTGATGTCAGGGTTGACCGCATCGAGCCGGGCGAGCCCGGCCTCCGCCGCCTCCTTCGCCGACACCTTCTTCGATTTGATGAGGCCGGCGAGCTCGGTTGCCGACAGACGCCAAAGATCCTGCATGTGCTACTCCGTGTGACGGAGGCGTTTTAGCGCCGCATGCAGGCCAAGGCCAGCGGATCGCTGCCTAACCGATCAGCGGACATGCGCGATGTAGTAGGCAAGGTCGCCGATCTGCTCCTTGGTGACCGTCTGCATCACGTCGGCCATGGTGGCGTCGTAGCCGTGGCGGCTGTTGTCCTTGTATTCAGCCAGCGTCTTGGCGAGGTAATCCTCGCGCTGGTTGGCGATGCGCGGCACGTTCTCCTTGCCGGAGAAATCGGTGTTGTGACAGGTGTTGCAGCGGTTCTGCTGCGCCAACGCCTGGCCGCGCGCCATCCGCACGGGGTCGCCGGCATCGGCCGGCGGCGCAGGCTTTGGCAGCGTGGCGATGAAATCCGAGAAGCTGCGCAAATCGTCGTCGGTCATCGATTTCGCCATCTCGTTCATCGGGTCGAACACCCTGAGCTTCTCGCGAAACATGAACAGCTGGATCAGCGCGTAGGGCGCCTGCTGGCCTCCAAGCGAAGGTGTGTTCTCGGTCTCCGAGGTGCCGTGCTCGCCGTGACAGGCAAAGCACGCGACGCTGCGCTCCTGGATGGTCTCGGCGTTTGCGGAGAAGGCAATGGAGGCGAGTGCCAGGACTGCGATGATTGCTCTTTGCATTGGCCGCTCCCGGCATGTTCCGTCATTGCGAGGAGCGAAGCGACAAAGCAATCCATGGTGCCGCAAGTGGCGCAATGGATTGCTTCGCGGAGCTTGTCATCCGGCGGCGCTTCGCGCCGACCGGGTGGCTCGCAATGACGATGACTAGACTTTCAACTTACTGGTTCGCCACCTTCGGCTTGCCATAACTGATGCGATAGACCGCGCCGTTCCAGTCGTCGGAGACCAGCAGCGAGCCGTCCTTCAGCAGCATCACGTCGACCGGACGGCCGACATACTTGTTGTCCTCGAGGAAGCCGGTCAGGAACGGCTCGACCGATTTCACGGTGCCGTCCTTGTTCAGCTTGACCACGACGACGTCGCCGCCCTGCTTCTGCGACTTGTTCCAGGAGCCGTGGCGCGCGACGAAGATCGCGTTCTTGTAGGTCTTCGGGAACATGCTGCCAGTGTAGAAGCGCATGCCGAGCGAGGCGGTATGCGGACCCATCAGGCCGACCGGTGGCGTGTAGTCCTTGCAGGACTTACCCCAGCCGAGTTCCTGGTCGATGATGTTGCCCTGGTAGCAGAACGGCGCGCCGAAATCCTCGCCCGCCTTGGTGACGCGGTTGAGCTCGTCTTCCGGCACCGTCTCCGACAGCCAGTCGCGGCCGTTGTCGGTGAAGTACATCTGCTTGGTCTCGGGATTCCAGTCGAAGCCGACCGAGTTGCGGACGCCGAGCGCATAGACCTCGGCGCCGGAGCCGTCGAGATTGATGCGGCGGATCTGGCCGTGGTCGGCGTCGTGCAGCACGTTGTTGCCGGGCTGGCCGACCGGGACATAGAGCTTGTTGTCGGGACCGATGGCGATGAACTTCCAGCCATGCGCCTCGTCCTTCGGCAGCTTGTCGTAGATSACGRYMGGCTTCGGCGGGTTGTCCAGATTGTCCTCGATCTTGTCGATCTTGGAGATCTTCGAGAGCTCGGCGATGTAGAGCGTGCCGTCCTTGAAGGCRACGCCRTTCGGGCGRTAGAGGCCGGAGGCGATCACCTTGACCGAGCGCTTGCCGTCCTTGTTGACGATYGCATAGACCTTGTCGACSAGCCGGCTGCCGACGAACACGGTGCCCTTGTCGCCGAGCGCCAGCGAGCGCGCATTGGCCATGCCGGCAGCGTAGACCTCGACATTGAAGCCGGCAGGGACCTTGAGCTTGGCGAGCGGCAGCTTGTCGGGCGCGGCCGGGATCGGCGGCCCCACGACCGGCGCAAGCTTGGCGGCGGCTTCATTGTCGGGACGCCCGATCAAGGGTGAGCCCGGCGGCAGCGGCTGGACGGCCGGCGCGGCACCTGCGGCGGGCGCCGCTGCCGGTTGCTGCGCCGCAGCAGAGAGCGTGAACGCCCCCAGCATGGCGCCTGCGAGCAGCAGGCTGCGCGGTGCGAACGAGTGTTTTTTCATGATTGATCTCCCCTGGGTGGAAGCCGTTGTTCATTGCGCCATTGACGTCGGCCGGCGCCGTCAGGCTTTCCGTTCCTAGTCTTGCGAATTTGTCCGGACAATTGCAATCGGAAACATCCCGCCATCGGCCAACGCATGGTTGTGACCGCGGCCTTGGTTGGCGTCCGTCAGTGCCTTGTCATCGAATGGTCCGGGCGATCGAGGACCGCCTCGGTGAACGGAAACTCCAGCACGATCTCGCCCTCGTCGTCGGTCACCTCGATGACCGCGCTGAGCAGCGCGCCATCGGCGCCCTCGGTCTTGAGCAGTTCGCGAATCATCGCCCGCGCCATTTCCCAGGCCCGATCCGGGTCGCGCAGGATTTCGCCGTCGGGATCGGAGATCAGCTCGTCGCCGATACGGGTATTGAAGAAGTAGCGTGGCATCGGCTGAACTCGGCTTGGTTAGTCGCTCCCGTTGCGGAGAGCACAGAATCGTCACCAGGACCTTCGGAGGACCGTCTGGCCCCTGCTTGTTATTCCAACATCACCATTCACCGTGTGGCGAACAACAGGAAAAAGGTCTGATGCCACCGGGTTTTGACGGGAAATGCGCGCACAAATTTGTGACTTGGCCGGGTTCGCCTGCCGCAGTGCAGCATGCACCGGTGCAGAGCGTCTTGCAAAAAATTTAACTGGCGAACTTTTCCAGCCGCAGTAGTTTAACTTGCAGGGCGGAAAGTTCGTCCGGTTGCAACAAGGAGAGCCTAATGGCCTGGAAAGCACCGAAGATCGTCGAAGTGTCGGTCGGCATGGAAATCAACATGTATATGTGCGCGACCCGCAAGTAAGCGGCAGCGCCCTATACACGTTTAGCGTTTTAGCGCAGGTGGACATCCGGGCGTAACATGTTCCCGTGCACGGGGGCGTGTTTCAAATCCGGAGTCCACCTCGTAACGTTTCTGGGCCTCGTTAGTTTTTGGGCCTCGGTTTTGTGTCCGCGTTCAACGTCTCCAGGGGACGGATCATGCTGCGTGTCGTCGTCCTGGGTGCCGCGGCGGGTGGCGGCGTTCCGCAGTGGAATTGCGGCTGTGCCGTGTGCAGGACGGCGCGAAGCGACCATCCCGAATTGCAGAGCACGCAAGCTTCGATCGCCGTCAGCGGCGATGGCGCGCATTGGTTCCTGGTCAACGCCTCGCCCGATCTCCGCCAGCAATTGATCGCGACGCCGCAGCTGCATCCGAAGCCTGGCGCGCTGCGCCATAGCCCGATCGCGGGCGTCATCCTCACCAATGGCGAGATCGATGCGGTCGCAGGCCTGCTGTCGATGCGCGAGGGCTCGCCGTTTGCGATCTACGCCCATCAGCGGGTGCTGGCGATCCTGCGCTCCAACAGCATCTTCAACGTGCTGAGCGAGAAGAACGTCGCCCGCCTGCCGATCGCGGTCGACCGGGCCTTCGAGCCCACCCTGCCCGATGGATCGCCGTCGGGGCTCGAGGTGCTGCCGTTCGAGGTTCCCGGCAAGGGTGCATGGTATCTCGAGGGCAAGGCCCACCCGGCAGGCGCCGACGGCGTCGGCGACACGCTCGGCCTGCGTATTGCGGACAAGCGCAGCGGCAAATATTTCTACTTCCTGGCCGCCTGCGCCCGGGTGACCGACGATCTCAAGGCGCGGCTCAAGGACGCGCCGCTGGTGTTCTTCGACGGCACCGTATGGCGCGACGACGAGCTGATCGCGGCGGGGCTTGGCAACAAGACCGGCCAGGGCATGGGACATATCGCGATGTCGGGCGATCAGGGTGCGATCGCCAGCCTCGCCGGTCTCGACATCGGACGAAAAGTGTTTTTGCATATCAACAACTCCAACCCGGCGCTGCTTGGGACCTCGGCCGAGCGCAAGACGGCCGAACAGGCGGGCTGGCAGATTCCTTCAGACGGAACGGAGATCGTGCTGTGAATGTCGTGCCCACAAGCGGAATGACCGCGCTCTCGATCGGCAAGGGCATCACGCTCGACAGCGCCGAGGCGATGGAGGCTGTGCTGCGCCAGATCGGCGCGACGCGCTACCACAGCCTGCACCCGTTCCACCGCCTGCTGCACGGCGGCAAGCTCAACAAGGGCCAGGTCCAGGCCTGGGCACTGAACCGCTACTACTACCAGAGCACGATCCCGCTGAAGGACGCGATGGTGATCTCGCGCTTCCGCGACCGCAACACGCGGATCGAGTGGCGCCATCGCATCGAGGATCACGATGGCGATCTCGGCACTGAAGGCGGCATCGAGCGCTGGCTCAAGCTCACCGAAGGCCTCGGCCTCGACACGGCCTACGTCGAGTCCACCGAAGGCATCCTGCCGGCGACGCGCTTCGCCGTGGAGGCCTATGTGCATTTCTGCCGCGACCGCACGCCGCTGGAGGCGATCGCCTCGTCGTTGACGGAATTGTTCGCGCCGAACCTGCACGAGGAGCGCATCTCGGGGATGCTGAAGCATTACGACTTCGTCAACCCCGACATCATGAGCTATTTCAGCCGCCGCCTGACCCAGGCGCCGCGCGACGCCGGCTTCGCGCTCGACTACGTCAGGCAGCATGCGAAGACGCCGGCCGAGCGCGAGGCTGTGTGCAACGCGCTGATCTTCAAGACCAACGTGCTCTGGGTGCAGCTCGACGCGCTGTATCACGCCTATGTCGACGGCCAGATTCCGCCCGGCGCCTTCGTGCCGAAGGCGAGTTAGGGATACGATCATGGCGAGCCGCAACATCAGCGTCAGCGAGACCAGCCGGCCGAAATTGCCGCGCCATGCCAAGCTGAAATTCGACGAGACGCGGCAGGTCTGGGTGATCCTGGCGCCGGAGCGCGTGCTGGCACCGGATGAAATCGCGGTCGAGGTGCTGCATCTCTGCGACGGCGTCCGCAGCGTCGCCGAGATGGTCGACCAGCTCGCGGAAAAATACGCCGCGCCGCGCGAGGCGATCGCAACCGACGTGATCGCGATGCTGCAAGACCTGGCCGACAAGGGCTTCCTCACCGAAGCGCGCGAGAGCACGGCATGACTGACACGCTCGCCGACAACAAGACAATGACAGCAGGCCCGACCGACGGGCTCGCGGTGCTGGAGCAAACGCGCTCCGCGGCCGAGACCTACGGCATCCCGCTCGCGGTGCTGCTCGAGGTCACCCATCGTTGCCCGCTGCAATGCCCGTATTGCTCCAATCCGGTCGAGCTCGACCGCGGTTCGACCGAGCTCACTACGGACGAGTGGAAGAAGGTGCTGAGCGAGCTCGCCGAGCTCGGCGTGCTGCAAGTCCATTTCTCCGGCGGCGAGCCGACCGCGCGCAAGGACATCGTCGAGCTGGTGCAGCATGCGAGCGATGTCGGGCTGTATTCCAACCTGATCACCTCGGCCGTGCTGCTGACCAGGGACAAGCTGTCGGCGCTGGCCGATGCCGGGCTCAGCCATGTCCAGATCAGCTTCCAGGGCAACGAGCCCGAGGTCGCCGATCGCGTCGCCGGCCTGAAGGACGCGCACAGCAAGAAGCTCGAGGTCGCGAAATGGACCCGCGAGCTGGAATTGCCGCTCACGGTGAACGCCGTGATGCACCGGCAGAACCTGCATCAGTTGCCCGACATCATCCGGATGGCGGTCGACCTCGACGCCGACCGGCTCGAAGTCGCCAACGTGCAGTATTACGGCTGGGCGCTGAAGAACCGCGCCGCGCTGATGCCGACGATCGAGCAGATCGAGGAGACCAGCCGGATCGTCGAGGAGGCGCAGGCGCGCCTGAAGGGCACGCTGGCGATCGACTATGTGGTGCCGGACTATTACGCGCTGCGGCCGAAGAAATGCATGGGCGGCTGGGGCCGCCAGTTCTTCAACATCTCGCCGGCCGGCAAGGTGCTGCCGTGCCATGCGGCCGAGAGCATCACCGGGCTCGAATTCGAATCCGTGCGCTCGAACCATTCGATCGCCTGGATCTGGCAGAATTCGGAAGCCTTCAACCGTTATCGCGGCACCGGCTGGATGCCGGAGCCGTGCAAATCCTGCGAATTCCGCGAGGTCGATTTCGGCGGCTGCCGCTGCCAGGCCTTTGCGCTGACCGGAAATGCCGGCAACACCGATCCGGCCTGCGCGCTGTCGCCGCGGCACGAGGAGATTTTCAAGCAGGCCGAGCGGGAAGCCGCCGGCACGCAGAACCGTTTCCTGTATCGCAACTTCGCCGGCGGCACGCTGGAGACGGACCAACACCAGGACAATCGCAATGGCGCCTGACGCCGACGCCGGCAAGGCCGCCCGACGCGCCGATCCCTTTGCTCCCCTGACGTCGGAATGGCTCGATGTCGGCGACGGCCACAACCTGCACGTCGAGAGCGTCGGGCGCGAGGGCGGCATCCCCGCGGTCTATCTGCATGGCGGCCCAGGCAGCGGCTGCCAGCCCGATCATCGCCGCCTGTTCGATCCCGAGCGCTTCCATGCGGTGCTGTTCGACCAGCGCGGCTGCGGCCGCAGCCGGCCGAAGGGCAGCCGCGACCACAACACGACGCAGCATCTGATCGCCGACATGGAGAAGATCCGCGAGCGGTTCGGCTTCGCGCGCTGGGTGGTGGTCGGCGGTTCCTGGGGCGCGACCTTGGCGCTGGCCTATGCGCAGGCCCACCCCGAGCGCGTCAGTGGCTTGGTGCTGCGCGCGACGTTTCTCGGCACGGCCGAGGAGCTGGAGGACGTCTTCCTGCGCGCCTTGCCGCGCTTCTATCCCAGGCTTTACGAGGACTTCCTGAACTTCCTGCCGGCCGACGAGCGCGCATCGCCGCTGGCCGCCTATTATCGCCGCATCCTTTCCCCCGACGCAGCCGTGCATGTGCCGGCCGCGCGCGCCTGGCACGACACCGAACGCACGCTGTCGGAGCATACGCCGAAGCAGACCCGGCTCGACCCGGCGAACACGACCGGCGCCCTGCCCTCGACACCGTTCATGGAGGCGCATTACTTCGCCAACAATTGCTTCATGCGGCCGCACCAACTGATGGAGGACGCCGGCAAGCTCGTCGGCATTCCCGGCATCATCGTGCAGGGCCGTTACGACCTGCTGTGCCCGCCCGCGACCTCACATGCGCTCGCCGCGCGCTGGCCGGGCAGCGAGGTCCGCATCATCGATGGCGCCGGCCACATCCTCTACGACCCCGGCATCCGCAACGCTGTGATGAAGGCGATCGCCGATCTGGCGGCCAGGCAATGACCAGGGCGCCCGGACCGACGGCCGACGCCGCCTATGCCGGCAGCACGATCACCTTGGTCTTGACGGGCGTCCGCGCATAGAGGTCGAGCATGTCCTGGCTGAGGAGGCCGGTACAGCCACTCGTAATGCCGTTCCCGATCGTTTCGGGGTCGCTGGTGCTATAGATCGTGTAGAGCGTGTACACCCCGTTTTGATAGAGGTAGAGCACGCGGGCACCGAGTGGATTGTCGAGACCTCCCGGCATGCCACGCGCATATTTGCCCGCCTCCGGCTGGCGCGCGATCATCTCCTTGGGCGGCGTCCAGGTCGCCCATTCGGACTTGCGCCCGACATAGGCGTCGCCATTCCAGCGGAAGCCGTCGCGGCCGACATTGGCGCCATAGCGGGTCGCGTTTCCATCGCCTTCGATGCGGTAGACATAGTATTTGCCGGGATCGACGATGATCGTGCCGGGCGCTTCCTTGGTGTTGTAGGCGACCGTCTTGCGGAAATATTTCGGATCGACCTTGCTGACATCGACCGCAGGGATCGGGAATTTCTCGTCGGGCACGGGCCCGTAGATTTTCTGCGCCTCGGCCAGGCTCATGTAGTCGGATGCGCAACCGGAGAGGCCCAGCGCGGCGAGACCGGCAGCGGAGCCGAACAGAAACGCCCGGCGGTTGACAGGCCGCGAGCGATGACCAGGCAGAGCCCCTTCCCCCATCGCGCCGGCGTCGGCAATTCCACGGTCCATCAACATGATGTCGGATTTCCCCTTGTCCCCGTTGTATGCCCGGACGAGACTTTGCCATACCGCAGGAAGGTGGAGAAAACGTTCTTCGTCAGTTGCGGTTGAAATCTCCTTGACCAATAGACGGCTCTGTGAAACTCGCCCGAGAACAATATAAGAACGCGCTTCTTGCGATACGGCGGACCTGACTGCGCCAATACGTTTGATGGTGCCGGCGGCGACGATCTGATCGCCAATCCGAACCTGCTACCCGCGCATTGGCTCTGGCACGCACGACTTCGCCAGCAATCGCTTCATGCGACCTCACCAATTGATGGACGAAACCGGCAGCAGGTAGCCCGCATGAGCGAAGCGATATGCGGGACTTGCCTTGCGAGTTGCGCGTCGATCCCGGATGTCGCTTCGCTCATCCGGGCTACGCTTGCTGAAGTCCGGCCTGTCCGTCGGCATGTCGGCGAGTTGGGTTTGATTGGAGTTCCCGAACACAAGGCTTCCTGGTGCGACGAGGTCATCGATGGCTCGAACCTCGATACGACCGCCCGACCCAGGGATTCGTTGCAACCCTCAGTAGCGAGCTTCGGAATTTTCGGTTAGGTATTAAGATGTGGTACACATTGGGACGGCCCGTCCGTCCTTGGAAGGACATGGTCATGAGAATGTCGTCACGTGTTGTCGCGCCCTCAGCCGTCGCTTTCTTCTCGGTCGCCGCGTTGCTTTGCAGCCCGGCATCGTCGCAAACCGCACCAAGCACCGCCCCGCTTCCGAGCATCTCGGTCGAAGCCCCGAAGCACGTGGCAAGGCCAAGCCGACCCGAGCGGGTGGCACACGCGGTGGTGTCTCGCCGCAGCTCGTCGGTCCGTCAGACGCCATCGGTCGACGACGGCACGCCCACGGGTGGATCAGGCCCACCATTGGCCAGAATTGCCGCGCTGGAGAAGGTCGCCAGCAATTGCAACGGTGGTTGCGAGTCAAGCCTCCCCCACGGCGGCATGCCTTGGGTCGGGTGTAGCGAGTCGGCTGGAGGGTCACATGGAATTGGAGCCTTCTCGATAACGTGCAGAGACAACCTCACCTACAAATCCTACGTGGACTGCGTCGAGACCAAAGTGTTCCTGGGCGAGTATCCAAATAAAGCCCGCTGGACTTGCAGCAGCCTGCAAATTGCCGGGAAGTTCAGAGTCGCCGAACTCAGGCGACCAAAGCGTCCGCACTAGCTAGAGCGGGACGAGTTCTGGCTGAAGCGGTTCGCTTGCTGCCTCGGTCCACCACCTCTCTCGAAGGGAGAGATGGTGGACGCGCATGGTGCGTTTCATTTTCGGGGGTATTTTTGTTCCGGGGTACACTACTCAGAACGCCCGGCATATTCCCGCGTGTCGCCTGACGGTCAACCGATCCCTATCGCGCATCGGCAAGATCGACGCAATTGCCCCCCAGGGGCCATTCTCGACCGCATGCTATTGAGAGAGAGACCGAAATCCTACGGCGAGAAAATCGTGGTGGAATCCCTTGAATTGTTGACCGAGCGGTTGCGGTTGAGGACGCCTCAAATCGATGATGCGGACGCAATCCAATCGATGGTGGCCGATCCACGTGTTGCACTCACCACCGCCTCGATCCCACATCCCTATCCAGAAGGCGGAGCTAAAGGCTTCATCCTGCATGTCCGAAAGTTGGCGAGCCGCGATAGACGCAATCTGGTGATCGTTCTTCGTGAGGGTAACGAGTTGATCGGAATGGTGGGATATCAGACCAAGGACCTGGAGTCGGAGCTCGCTTACATGGTGTCTCCAATCCATTGGGGATTAGGATATGCCAGCGAAGCCTGTCGCGAGATCATCGCCCACATCTTCAACGCTACGGAAGCCAAGGCAGTCGTTGCTCGGGCGATGGCTGACAACAAGGCTTCTGAAGCTGTACTGCGCAAGGCAGGCTTGCGATGGCAGCGCGAAATGCCCGTAGAGCTTCCAATACGATCCGGTACTTTCATAAGTTCATTTTGGCGCCTCTCTCGCGAGGAATTCCAAAACCATTGATGCGTATTGGTGCTTCCATCGCAAGTAGCCCGCATCAGCGAAGCGATATGCGGGAACTTCTCTGCGAGTTGCTCGTGGACCCCGGATATCGCTTCGCTCATCCGGGCTACGCTTGCTTACGATCCATTGCAGACCTCGCCTTGCGTTGGCCCGCGGGTCGCGTTCTACGAGACGATGGAACACCCGCTTTGTCGATGTGGAGATTAAATGTCGCAAGAAACCATTGCAGCGGCTGGCAATACCGCGGTCCCGGCGTATCTCCTGCTCAGAGCACTTGGATACTCGGTCGATCGCATTGATCATGACGGTGAGGAGCGCTGGATAGCGAAGCGAGGATCGCTTCAGCTTTTGGCCGATGACCCGCTTGAACTCTTGGGTCTTTGTTCGTTGCGGAGCGAGCGAGGTCTGTATTGGCAGGCAAGTGATAACGAAATCGACGAGTTTATGGCGCGGTTCTATCCGCCCGCCGCGGTGACATGATCATGCACATACACAATGGTTGCATGTGGCCCATAGCTGACGATCTGCGTAATAATCGGAAAGGTCGCCTTTTCGAGGTGAACGGGAAATCTCGCGGCTCGCCCGCCATGATCGGCTCTTGACCCGAAGCGGAAATCGAACGGACGCTTGATCTCCACAACGATCTGTAAATGCCCACATTTTGTGATTGGATGACTGTCCGAACCAGGGCACTACGCATGATTTTTCGAAACGGCAAAATTTTTCTGCGAACACTCGTGCGATACTTGTGGAATGAAATTTTCGAGGCCCTGTCGCGGAGATCGTCGTATCTCAGCACCTTCCAGAAAATCGATCTGACGCACGGGGTATACTTCCTTGTGTCCGCCCGAGAAGCGGAGGCCAGGTTGATGTCGGTAGGCCCCGATTTCGAGATGTCGGTCGCGCTGTCAATCGATGAAGCCAAGCGGATATTCCGATCAATCGAGCGCGCGTATGATGATCGAGAACTGGTAGAGATTAAGCTCGGCGATTTGTCATGGAAGACGGACTGTCGGGTCCGATCAAATCCCGACAAGGTCACGGTCTCTTTCAAACGTGGTTGGGAGAGAACGCGCGTGGACGCCAGGCGACAAGACTTAGCAACGGCAATAGCCATGTCTAACAGGTTACTCCCCACCGAATAGATACGGGCGGGTCAGCAAGTAGCCCGCATGAGCGAAGCGATATGCGGGAATTTCTCTGCGAGTTGCTCGTCGATCCCGGATGTCGCTTCGCTCATTCGCATCCTTTAGTCTGTCATAACCGCTCGCGATGACCGAGCCATACGAGCCGAAGGCTTCGGCGAGCGACCGCGCTTTCTCAAACGTCCGATTCACGATCACAAGCTCTGCCGGCCTAGCTTCCAAAAGGGGTAGCAAGGCGCCGCGCGCTGCACCACCTGACCCCAATAGTAAAACGCGCTTGCCTTGCAGGGGAATGCCTTGGTTGTATTCGATATCACGCAACAGGCCGACGCCGTCAAAGTTGTCAGCCTCGACGACATCGCCAACGAAGGACATCGCATTGGCGGCCCCCGCAAGACGTGCGCGATCGCGCAGCTTGGTCGCATAGGAAAAGGCATCGAGCTTGAACGGTGCGGTGATGTTCAAGCCGCGTGCGCCCTTGCGGCGGAAGGAATCTACCGCTGCCGCGAAGCCCCCTTCGGGAGCCTCGATCGCCATATATTCGAGCTCTTGGCCGGTCTGCCGTGCGAATGCACGATGGATCATAGGCGACTTGGAGTGGCCGATGGGATTGCCGATGACGGCGTATCGATCAGTCATGGTCAATTTGCCTTTCTGCCAAAGCAAGTAGCCCGCATAAGCGAAGCGATATGCGGGACTTACCTTGCGAGTTGCGTGTCGACCCCGGATGTCGCTTCGCTCATCCGGGCTACGCTTGCTGCATAGACTCACTGCCGCGGCGAGCCTGAGCCTGATGGGCGGCAATTTCGTCTTTGGCGACGGCGAGAAGCCGGACGTCAGCGGCGTCGAGCAAGACTGCACCATCGAATGCGGTGCGGACGATCAGATTGTGTGAGCCTACGCGCGCGATGAAAGTTGCGCTATCGCCTTCAATCTTCCAGGCCGTAAGAGCCGGGTGCCCGACCTTGGTCGTCACGTAGCCGGCTCGCAGCATCACGAGGTCAATCGCAACGGCGGCATTGTTGCGATCCGAAGCGTCGACAAAGCTCTGCACCATTTGCGCGCTGACGCTCGCGAGCTGTCTGCCGGCAGTGCGAACTCGGCTCTTTGAAGCCGCATCCTGCACTGTCTCGCGTAGTATTCCGCCGCTGTCGTGCACGATAGCGTAGCGTAAGCCCTTGTCAGTGGTCACCCCCCACTCAACCACCGCCTGCCCCTCGAATTTGATGTAACGTCCTGCATTGATTCTGATCTTGATGTCAGGCTCGACCTCTACCGCCCCACAGGCCACAGCCACGGTGGCCTGTAGCTTGTCGGTGAGATTGAATGAGTTCTGCGCGGTAGCACGCCAGATGCGGCGAATTTCGAAGTTGGGGTTTTGAGCCGCCAGTGCTTTCAGCCGCTCCCCATAGCGTTCGCCGTCAACGATTTCGAGCTTCGACCAGTTCGCAATCCAGCGAGCGGCCAAGTCAGTGATCGACGCGTGCTGCTCGGCTTCGTAAAAACGCGTGTCAAGGGCATCGAGGTCCCCGGCTCTGCTGCTGAAGCCGTCCTGTGCGGTTGCTGCCTCGGGATTTGCGATGATCCAGTCGTTCAGCTCCGCGAGCGTGTGATATTGTTCTTCGGCGCCTATCGCTTTGAGGCCCGGCAGCGCGTACTGGATGTTTGTACTGAGGCTCTGACCAGAATTGTGAACGAACTGGCTATGCCCGCCATTGTTGACCTGCGCCAAATAGTAGTCGGCGCAGTAGATACCCAGAATTTCGGGCGGAAGCTCGTGATCAGCGTACTGGCAGGCAGTCCGAATGTGGTTTGTAAACTCCACAATCGCCCGAGGTGCGTCGTAGCTCTCTCCGCCCAAGGACGACTTGGGCACCATTGCGCCCGTGAGCCGGCCGCCAATGAACTTTACTTCTTGACCAGCCATTTAATTGATGCCCCCGCTGCTCGCCCCGACCCTAACGATAAGCGACCATTCGGTAAACCTTGGATTGACCAGAAGCATGCGTCAGCAATTGGCCCTTAGCCGACATCAACTGCGGTGCGCCTGACCTATCGCCGCTATCCCCGTTGAGCGCATCCGCTTATGATCGGGCGCATGGACATAACAGGCTTCGACCTCAACCTGATGAAGGCCTTTGATGCGCTGTACGCGGAGCGTCACGTGACGCGCGCCGGATCGCGGATCGGCCTCAGCCAGTCGGCGATGAGCGGAGCACTCACACGCTTGCGCGAGCTGCTCGGAGACGAGCTCTTCGTGCGAACGCCGTCAGGCATGCAGCCGACGCCCCGCGCCCATGACCTTGCGGGTCCCGTCTCGGATGCGCTCCGGCTGCTCCGGGGCGCGCTACAGGCCGACAGCTTCGACCCGGCGACGGCCGACAACACCGTCACGCTGGCGATGAGCGACTATGCGGCGTTCGTCTTGTTGCCGCCGCTGATGGCCCGGCTCAGCAGCGATGCCCCCCACATCAACGTGCGGGTCTGCGGGATATTCGGACGCGACGAAGCCATCACGCTGCTCGACAGCGGCGAGGCGAACCTCGCGATCGGTTTCCCCGTCGAGACGTCGGCGCGCATCATCAGCAGCCCGCTGTTCTTCGAGAGCTTCGCCTGCGTCGTGCGCGAGGGACACCCGGCGTTCGCAGGTGGTCCAAGCCTCACGGCCTTCGCAGCGGCGCCGCATCTTCTGGTCTCTCCGGAAGGCGACCGCTCCGGGATCGTCGACCTGAGGCTTGCCGATCTCGGCCTCGAACGGCGCGTGGTGCTGAGCCTGCCGCAATTCCTGGCCGCCCCCTTCGTGATCGCCGGAACCGACCTCGTCGCGACGCTGGCCTCCCGGATCGCACGAAGGTTCGTTGATACCGGAGTTGGTATCGCGATGTACGATCCGCCGCTCGAACTGCCCACCTGGCCGCTCCATCTGATGTGGCACCGGCGGGCGGATACCCATCGGGCGATCGCCTGGCTGCGCGACATCATCACCAAAGTCGCCGCCTCGGCCTGACGCCATCGGCGCGATCGATAGCGCCACATCAGGACTCGCGATTTCCATCCGCATCGCCGTTCCGCTTTGTTGGCTTCACCTGATTTGAAGAGGTGATCGACATGCGGGTTTTGGTAACGGGCGCGACGGGCTTGATCGGCGGTGCGGTCGCGCATCGATTGAAGGAGCGAGGTCATGACATCGTGGGTCTCGCTCGCTCGGAAGCGAGCGCGGCCAAGCTGCGCGACCGCGGCTTCGTGGCGGAGATGGGTGAACTCGCCGACCCGGCGGGCCTGGCCGCGGCGGTGCGGGGCGTGGACGCCGTCGTCCATGCCGCTTCGCCCAACGACCAGAACGCGGCGTCGCTCGACGAGATTGCGACGCGTGCAATCCTTGAAGCCCAGCGCGGAACGGGTCAGCGCTTCATCTATACCAGTGGCAGCCTGGTCTACGGCTCCACGGGCGACACGCCGGCGACCGAGGACACCCCACTGAACCCGGTCGAAATGGTCCGCTGGCGCGAGGGGCTGGAACGCGAGATCCTCGCGGCCACAGCCGAAGGCGTCCATCCGGTCGTCGTCCGCCCGGCCTGGGTCTATGGCAACTGGGGTGGCGCCGCGATGATGATGGTCGCAGCGGCCAAGGAACATGGCGCGGCACTTCATGTCGGCGACGGTCAAAATCGCTGGTCGACCGTGCATGCCGAGGACCTCGCCGATCTCTATGCGCTTGCGCTCGAACGCGCACCGGCGGGATCCGTCTTTAACGGCGCGCACGGTTCGGCGCCGCGGCTCGTCGAGATCGCACACGCGGCGAGCGAGCTGGGCGGTGCCGGCGGCCGCGTAGCGGCGTGGCCGCTCGACGAGGCGCGCAAGCTGCTCTGGGGCTTCGCCGACGCGATCGCCTCCGATCAGGTCATCTCGGGCGAGAAGGCGAAGCGCGAACTCGGCTGGAAGCCCTCGCGGGCATCGATCATCGACGAGTTGCACGCCTATGCGTTGGCGGTCGCCTGAGCCATGCAGATGATATTCATCAGGCTGCTCGCCGCCGCCTTCGCCAGTGCCGGTCTGTTCAATGCGATCGCGACATCGACGAATCGGAGCAACTTCGTCCGATGGGGGTATCCCGCGTGGTGGTGCCGGGTCACCGGCGGATTGGAAGTATCAGCCGCGATCCTGGTCGTGATACCGGCAACCCGTACGGCAGGCCTGGTCCTCTGCGCCGTCATTCTCGCGGCGGCAACCTTGACCGTCCTGCGACATCGGGACTTCTCCCATCTCGCACCGATCGGTTGCTTTGCGGCCTTGCTCGTGATGGCGAGCTGGATGTCGTGACAGATCGGCGGCTTCCGCGCGCTTGGGGAAGCCGCCGATCCATGCGACCACCATTTCAAGATTTCTGTAAAATGGAAGAATGCCGCTGATTTGCCCGACATGTCAAGCCGCCGTGTCGCACACCGGCGGCCGGCGGCTGCTTTGCATGGGGTTGTTTTCGATATTTTGCCAGCGCCGGTTCAGACCAGGCTCAGATCCTTCGGCTTGATGCCGGTGAAGATGCGCTCGAGGCTCGCCTGTTGCAGGCCGTAGACGTGCTGGATCAGGCCGGAGAAGAACGCCCGGTAATCGGTCAACACCGGAAAGTCGCGGTTCTGGAACAGCGTCGCCTGGCTGACCTGGACCTGCTCGCCGGCCATGCGCCCGCCATTGATGCCGCCGCCCATCACCCAATAGACGCTACCATGGCCGTGTTCCGTGCCACGATTGCCGTTTTCACGGAACGTACGGCCGAACTCGGATATGACGACGACGACCGTGTCCTTCCAATTTGGGCCGACTTCCTCGGCGAACCCTGCAAGGCCACGGCCGAGTTCGGCGAGACGATCGGCGAGATAGCCGGTGGCGGCGCCCTGGTTGACGTGCGTGTCCCAGCCGCCGACATCGACGAAGCCGAGGTTGAACTGCTCGCGCATCAGGCGGCCGATCCGCCGCGCCGACAGCTCGAAGCCGCGCGGCGACACCGCGCCGCGATTGGCCGCCATCATCTCCTCGGAGACCGATTTGTAGACATCGTCGCGAACGCGAAAGCCCTCCGACACCGAATTGGCGAGATCGCCCTTGCCGTACATCTCCCTGATCAGCCGCGCCTGGCGGTCGTCGACGCCCGGCTTGCTGACGCTGGCGATGCCGGTGTTCGGGATCTGGTTCTGGCCGCGGAAGATCAGCGGCAGCTGGTCGGTGAAGGAGATCGGCTTCACCCGCGTCAGCTCGCTCGCCAGCCGGCTCATGAAGCCGGAGCGGTAGTCGCGGCTGCCGCCGACCGCCTGCCCGAGCTCGATCGTGTCCTGGGTTTCGAAATGGCTGCGCGACAGGTCGTCGCTGGTGCCGGCAAACGGCACGAAGGCGATCTCGCGCTTGGCCCACAGCGGATAGATCGAATCGCGCAAGCTTGGATGCAGCCCCCATCCGGCGTCGAGCGAAAGCGCCGCATTCGGGTTGCCGACATCGGGCCGCGCCACCGCCAGCGTCGGGCGCGAGGCGTAGTAGAACTCGCTGCCGACGGGCACGATCACGTTGGCGGCGTCGTAGGCGCCGCGCAGGAACACGACGAGCAGGCGCGCGTCGGTCGCCGGTGCCGCCCAGACCCGGCCGGCGACGGTGAGCGAAGCGGAAGCAGCGAAGGCCTTGATCAGTTCGCGGCGGTTCATGGCGAACCTCCCTTTCAGTGCATGAATTCCGGTGACGACAGAAACAGCGTATTCCAATCCTGCGGCGAGACGGCCTGATCGAGCGCAGCGAGCGTGGTCGGACTCAGCGACTGCCTGATGTTGCTGAAGTAGAGCCCGTTCATCACCAGCGGGAACGCCGGCTGGTCGACCGCATTGGGCTCGTTTGGCTTGAACAGCCCGGCCGATCCGGAGCCGATCGCGCGCGCGATCTCGAAACGCAGCATCATCTGCCCGGGACCGTTCCAGGCCGCCGACAGCATCGAATAGCCGTCGGGCGTCTCGTGATTGAACAGGCCCTCGGACAGGCGRTTGAGCCAGCCCTGGATCGGCAGCGWRTTGAGGATCACCTTGTTGTCRTAGGCGAGCCGCACCGACGACATCACGTAGAGCATCGGGTCCTTGAACTTGSCGSCGCCCTTCAGGCTCGCGGCGAATTCCGGCGCGTGAACCAGCGTCGACATCACGGCCGCGATATCGCCGTCGGTCTTCTGGAAGGTCTGCGCCATGTGCTGCACCAGCGCGTCGGGCGGATTGTCCGACACGAAATAGGTCGCGAGCTGYTTCGAKATGTGCRTSGCGGTCGCCGGRTGGCGGCAGAGGATGTCGAGAGCCTCGTCGACCTCGGCAATGCCGCGGCCCTTGATCTGATGACCGAGGAAGGTCTTGTCGCCGTAGTCGTGGCGTGCCGGATTGAATTCGAACGCGCCCTCGCGGACCAGCTGGGATTGCAGCTCGGGCTTCAGCTTCGGATCCTCCGGCTTGAAGTCGATGCCGACGCCAGTGAGGATGCGCGCCAACGCCTCGACATCGGCCTGGGTATAGCCGGAGCCGACGCCCATGGTGTGCAGCTCCATGATCTCGCGGGCGTAGTTCTCGTTGAGATGACCGGCGGCATTATCGGCGTTGTCGAGGTAACGCAGCATCACCGGGTGATGCAACGTCGCCGAAAGCAGGTCGCGGAACTTGCCGAGCGCGTTGGCGCGGATCGCGCGATCTTCGTAGTCGCCGACCAGCACGCGGATGTTGGCCTTGTACTGGTGGACGTTGAAGTGGTTGAACCAGAACCAGGTCAGGCGTTCACGCAATTGATCCGGCGCATACAGCGCGTGCAGGATGCTGCGCGCTGCGGCCTGCCTGGCGCGGTCGTTCATGGCCTGCTGATAGACCTGCTGGGCCGCCTTCTTCTGCTCGGGATCGGCGACCTGATTGGCGGACTTTCCCTGCTGATCGAACGACACCGCGATATCGAACGGGAAGCGATGCACGTCCGGCATCGCCTCGATCTGGGTATGGACGGCGGCCGGCAACGCGGTGTTGGCCGGATGCAGTTGCTCCTGCAACCAGCGCTCGACGCCGACCTCGTGCAGATGCGCCGCGCTCGAAGCGTTGACGCCCCAGGTCAGGCGATCGAGCAGCGCGATGTCCTGCGCGGCAAGCTCGGCCGCCCGCGCCGGCTGGTGCAACGCCACCAGCCCCGCGATCGTGCCGATCACCAGCTTCGCGACTGTCCGCGGTCCGAGTCTGGCCGTGATGCTCATGAAGGCTGACCTGCTCGGCTCATGGTGTCACGTCCTCAATGTTTGCATTTGCCGGGAGGACATGCCGGCGCGGCACGTGGTGCCGGCCTTGGCGGCGCCGCCATCCGCGGCGGTGGCGCCGCGCGTTGCGCCTGCACCACCGGCCGCGGAGGTGGCGCGGCGCGCGGAGCCGGCGCGGGTGCCGGACGCGGCTGCACGGCGGCGGCGCGAGGCGGCGGGGCTGCGGCACGCGGCGGTGCGGCACGCGAGACCGGCGCCGGCGATACCGCAGCATGCGCGGGTGCCGCGCGCGCGGCCGGTGCCGGCCGTGCTGCCGTCGCGCGATTCACCGGGGCCATCGCAGGCTTCACGTTGGCGGTCGGTGCGGTCGCGGCATGCGTGAGTGGTTGCCGCCCGGGCTTGCCGGCGATCGTGGGCGCGTTTGGCGCCGCGGCCGCGCCAGGCTTGGTCGGGGCGGCTGGTTGCGCATTGGCGGGCGCCATCGCCGTCGCCGGCCTGGCGGGGGCGAGCGCATTCGGCCGCGCGCCGGGTTGCACGCTGCCGGGCGGTGTGGTGCCCGGCTGCACGGCGCCATGCTGCTGAATGGCATTGGCCGGCGCGGTCGCCGACTGCGGCAGCGGCGGTCCATTCTTGGCACCCGGCAGGGTGTGCGCGCCCATCGCGTTCGGCGCGACTGCGTTCGGTGCAACTCCCGGCGCTCCCATGGCCGCGCCTTGTGCCGGCGTCACGCCCGGTTGCGTGAGGTTGGCACGCTGCATCGCCGCGGCCGGCAGTTGCGGAGCGGCCGTGACCGGCGCGCCGCCCATGGCCGCCGTCACACCGGCCGCATGGAGCTGCGCCGGCGTCGGGTTGGGATTGTTGATCACCGTGTTGATCACCGTGGTGTTGTGGATGTTGTTGAACACGATGTTGTTCGGCGGCGGCACGACATAGGCCGGTGCGGCGACATAGGCCGGCATCGCCACGAAGAACGGCGTCGGCAGCACGAACAGCCCGATCGGCGGCGGCGGCGGCGGCAGCACGACGAAGTCCGGCGGCGGCGGCGGCAGGAAGAACACCGGCGGCGGCGGCGGCGGCGCGAAGGCGAACACCGGATCGCTGTAGTAGAGCACCGGGCGGTCGACATAGACCACCTCGTCGGGCGGCGGCGGCGGCACGTCGTAGTCAATCGCAGCGAACTGCGGCGGCGGCTCCAGCGCGGCCGACAGATAGGCGAGCCGGCGCCGCGCGTCGTAGGCGTGCGGCCCGCGCGGATAGCGCCTCAGGTAAGACCAATAAGCATCAGGCGTGTCGGCATTGTAGGTGCGCCGCCACGTGATGGACTCGCGCCGCGCCGCCACGATCGCGCGCACGCGCTTGGCAAGCGGATCGGTCGGGTAGGCCTGCAGATAGTCCTCGTAGCCTTGCAGGGTGTCGCGCTCCAGCGCGGCCGCATAGGCATCCTGCGCCGGGAAATCGCGGATCGGTTTGGTGCGCAGTCCGGCATCGACCTGCTGCGGCGGTGCGTCCGGCTTACGCTCGAAGAACATGAAGGGCGCGTCGACCTTCTGCGCATTCCACGGGATCTCGGCACCCTTGGTCATCTCGTTGACCCGCAGGCGGACGCGGTCGAACACGTCGGGCAAGGTCAGGCCGCCGGCACGGATCATTTCCGCCAGCGCTTGGGCGTAAGGCCCGTAAGGCGGCGCGCCGTCAGGAGCGACGGTGCCCGGCGCGGAGTTGAAGGCGATCAGCATCTTGGGCTCGGGATCGACCAGCGCAAGCCCGCCGGCCAGCGGCTGGCTGTCCTTGGCGAACGGATTGCTGCGTGCCGCATCGAGCACGATCACCCCGGCCTTGATCGGCAGTGCCGACAATTGATGAGTGTAGTCGGAGATGCGGATCGCCTCGACCGGCACGTCGGTGTCGCGGGCGATCTTGGCGTCGACGGGCACGAAGTAATTCTCGCCGGTGAGTTGCACGCCGTAGCCGGCGAGGTAGACGAAGGCGACCGCATTGGGGCCTGCGTCCTGCACCTTCTGGATGAAATCGCGGAACGACTTGCGCAGCGTCTCGCCGTCGAGGTCGCGGGCCCCGATCACATCGAAGCCGGCAGCCTGCAAGGTCTGCGCGATCAGCCCGGCGTCGTTGGCGGCGGTCTGCAACGCGCCGGCCTGGTAGGCGCCGTTGCCGATCACGAGCGCGAGGCGCTTTTCCTGATTCTGGGCGTGCACGGGAAGCGACGCGAACGACACCAGACCGACGATCAAAGCCCAGAGAATGCGCGCCATGGTGGTCGTCCCTTTTTCTTCTCGAGAGTTGGCGTATCGGATGGAAATGCTACTTCCGTGAATGCGCGCTGAACAGGATTGCGGCAATTGTGGCAATCCTTGGTCTGCATGGCTTCGGGCATCGGGAACTGGCTTCCCGGGCTCGCGCCGTTCGGCGATATTGCGCAGATAAAACAGGCAAAAAGGAGCACGCGATGCCAATCGCCGGACAAGGCATGCTGCTGACATCGATGGATGTCGACAGCTTACACGAAACTGAATTCAACCGCTGGTACGATCGCGAACATCTTGAAGAACGAGTCGCTATCGACGGATTCCTGGAAGCCCGCCGCTACGTCGCGCATGACGGCAAGCCGAAATATCTGAGCCTCTATTCGACTGCGACCTTCGACGTGCTCGAGAGCCCGGCCTATCGCAAGGCGCTCGCCAACCAGACCGACTGGTCGAAGGCCAATATCGCGCGCTTCCGGAACATGATCCGCGGGGTGGCGCGCATCACGATCAGCCGCGGCGTCGGCAGAGGCTCCGCCCTCGGGATCATCCGCCTGCGCCCGCCCGCCGAGGGAGCCGACAAACTGCGCGCTGCGTTGCGGGAGCAACTCGATCCGGCTTCGCGCGATGGCATCATCTCGATGCACCTGTTGGAGAACGATCCTGAACTGTCGAAGCCGCTCACGGCGGATGCCGGGAAGGCCGATCCCGGCGCCGGCGACTGGTTCGTGCTGATCGACGCCACCGATGTCGGCGTGGTCGCGGCAGCCGCGGCAAGCATCACCGGCAACGCAGCCCTGAAGCCACTGGTGGTCAGCAGCGGCATCTATCGATTGCTGTGGGACATCGCGAAGAGCGATCTGCCGCGCGGTTAGCTGCGCAGATTGGCGGTGCAGGACATGCTGCACCGCCGCATAACGCAATCGAGATTAACGCTACACGCGCATCAGCCGCGCGAAAGCGGATGATCGGACAATTTAGCCTTTGCCTTCTCTGGAACGGCTCTAATAAGATAAGCCTATGATCCAATTCAAAAACCAGAACAACGCCACGTGAGCGTTCGTCGACAACGATAAGGCCGCGCGGCCAGGCATTATTCGCGCGGGTCAAAGGTAGGAATGAAACCGACTGATATCTCGGCGCCGGATTACTTTCATAAAGTAGTCGATTGCCAATGGGCCTGTCCCGCACACACCCCTGTTCCTGAGTACATCCGGTTGATTGCTGAGGGGCGTTACAGCGACGCCTACATGATCAATTGGAAGTCCAACGTGTTCCCCGGCATCCTGGGACGCACGTGTGACCGTCCCTGCGAGCCGGCCTGCCGCCGCGGCCGCGTCGAGGACAATCCGGTTGCGATCTGCCGCCTGAAGCGCGTCGCCGCGGACTTCAAGGACGATATCCAGCATCGCCTGCCGAAGCCGGGACCGAAGAACGGCAAGCGCGTCGCGCTGGTCGGCGGCGGTCCCGCCTCGCTCGCCGTGGCCCGCGATCTCGCGCCGCTCGGCTATCACTGCACCGTGTTCGACGGCGACCCCAAGGCCGGCGGCATGATGCGCAGCCAGATTCCGAAATTCCGCCTGCCCGACAGCGTGATCGACGAGGAGACCGGCTACATCCTGGGCCTCGGCGTCGAGTTCAAGGGCGGCCATCGCGTCGACAGCCTGAAGCAGCTTTTGGCAGAGAACTATGACGCGATCTTCGTCGGCAGCGGCGCGCCGCGCGGCCGCGAGCTCGACATTCCCGGCCGCAAGGAGGCCGCCGCCAACATCCATATCGGCATCGAGTGGCTGTCCAACGTGTCGTTCGGCCATGTCGACAAGATCGGCCGCCGCGTCATCGTGCTGGGCGGCGGCAACACCGCGATGGATTGCTGCCGCACCGCGCGCCGCCTCGGCGGCGAGAGCGTCAAGGTGATCGTCCGCTCCGGCTTCGAGGAGATGAAGGCCTCGCCGTGGGAGAAGGAAGACGCCCTGCACGAGGACATCCCGATCCTCAACTACATGGTGCCGGTCGCATTCGTTCACGACAACGGCAAGCTGACCGGCGTCACCTTCCAGAAGGTGAAAGCGGAGTACGACGCCAAGGGCCGCCGCAACCTGGTGCCGTCGGGTGAGCCCGACGAGACCGTGGCCTGCGACGATGTGCTCGTTGCGGTCGGCCAGGAGAATGCGTTCCCCTGGATCGAAGCCGATTGCGGCATCGAATTCGACAAGTGGCACATGCCGAAGGTCGACCCCAAGACGTTCGTCTCGACCAATCCGAAGGTGTTCTTCGGCGGCGACGCGGCGTTCGGGCCGAAGAACATCATCTGGGCAGTGGCGCACGGCCATGACGCCGCGCTGTCGATCCACAAAATGCTGTCCGGCGAGGACATCAACGAGCGCCCGCTGCCCGAGGTGCACGTCTCCTCGCAGAAGATGGGCATCCACGAGTGGAGCTACGACAACGACATCTCCACTGACAAGCGCTTCAAGGTGCCGCATCGCGACAAGATCATCGCGCTGAAGGACATCCGCGCCGAGGTCGAGCTCGGCTACGACGTCAAGCTCGCGCTCGGCGAGGCGGAGCGCTGCCTGAACTGCGACGTGCAGACGGTGTTCTCCGCGCCGCTCTGCATCGAATGCGACGCCTGCGTCGACATCTGTCCGATGGACTGCATCACCTTCACCCAGAACGGTGAAGAGGACGACCTGCGGCAGCGGCTGAAAGCGCCCTCGCCGAATCACGACCAAGCGCTCTACGTCTCGGGCGACCTGAAGACCGGTCGCGTCATGGTGAAGGACGAAGACGTCTGCCTGCATTGCGGGCTGTGTGCCGAGCGCTGCCCGACCGGCGCCTGGGACATGCAGAAGTACCTCATCGATATGGTTCAAGCGGGATCAACATGTCAGTCCAAAGCCCGATCAGCAGCGTAAACGACTTCGTCGTCCGCTTCGCCAACGTCAACGGTTCGGGCTCGGCATCCGCGAACGAACTGTTCGCGCGTTCGATCCTGCGTCATGGCGTGCCGGTCAGCCCACGCAACATCTTCCCCTCCAACATCCAGGGCCTGCCGACCTGGTACGAGGTGCGCGTCACCGAGGACGGCCATCTCGGCGCCCGCGGCGGCGTCGACATGATGGTGGCGATGAACCCGCAGACCTGGGACAAGGACGTCGCCTCGATCGAGCCCGGCGGCTACCTGTTCTACGATTCGACCAAGCCGATGCCGTCGTCGAAGTTCCGCGAGGACATCACCGTCATCGGGGTGCCGCTGACCGCGATCACCAACTCGACCTACACCGATCCCAGGCAGCGCCAGCTGTTCAAGAACATTATCTATCTCGGCGCGCTGTGCGCCCTGCTCGACCTCGATCCCAAGCTGGTCGAGCAGCTCATCGGCGAACAATACAAGGGCAAGGAGAAGCTGCTCTCCTCCAACGTCCATGCCCTGCATCTCGGCCGCGACTGGGCGTTGCAGAACCTGAAATGCCCGATCGGGCTCCGGGTGAAGAAATCCGACAAGGTCGGCGACCGCATCTTCATCGAGGGCAACAGCGCCGCCGCGCTCGGTGCCGTCTATGGCGGCGCCACGGTTTGCGCCTGGTATCCGATCACGCCGTCATCGTCGGTCGCGGAAGCCTTCACCAGCCACTGCAAGAAGTACCGCCACGACCCGGAGACCGGCAAGGCGAAGTACGCCATCGTGCAGGGCGAGGACGAACTCGCCTCGATCGGCATCGTGATCGGCGCCTCCTGGAACGGCGCGCGGGCTTTCACCGCGACATCGGGACCCGGCATCTCGCTGATGACCGAGTTCATCGGCCTATCGTACTTCGCCGAGATTCCGGCCGTGATCATGAATATCCAGCGCGCCGGCCCCTCGACCGGCATGCCGACCCGCACCCAGCAATGCGACGTGATCGCCTGCGCCTACGCCTCGCACGGCGACACCAAGCACGTGCTGCTATTCCCGGAGGATCCGGCGGAAGCGTTCGAGTTCGCCGCCGCGGCGTTCGATCTCGCCGAACGGCTCCAGACCACGATCTTCCTGATGCTCGATCTCGACATCGGCATGAACCACCGGCTGTGCCGCCCGCTGAAGTGGGACGATTCCAAGCAATACGACCGCGGCAAGGTGATGACCGCCGAGATGCTCGAGGAAGGCCGTGACTTCGGCCGCTATCTCGACGTCGACGGCGACGGCATCCCCTATCGCACCTATCCCGGCACGCATCCGACCAAGGGCTCCTACTTCACCCGCGGCACCTCGCGCGACCGCTACGCGCGCTATTCCGAGGAAGGCGCGGTCTACGCCGACAACATGCAGCGGCTGGTGCGCAAGTTCGAGACCGCGCAAGACATGGTGCCGCGGCCGTTGCAGGCCAACGCGGCGAAGCCGACCAAATACGGCGTGCTGTATTTCGGCTCAACCTCGCCCGCGATGGACGAGGCGATCGGGATTCTGGAGGCCCGCGGTCATCAGCTCGACCGCATGCGCATCCGGGCCTTCCCGTTCCACTCCAGCGTCGCGAGCTTCATCGCCGACCACGACTTCGTCTACGTGGTCGAGCAGAACCGCGATGCCCAGCTGCGCCAGCTGATCGTCAACGAGAACGGCATCGACCCCGTCAGGCTGGTGCCGATCCTGCACTATGACGGCACGCCGATCACCGCGCGCTTCATCGCCAACGCGATCGGCGACCACCAGGACCACCTCAAGGTGACCCCTCTCCGCAAGGCCGTGACATGATCGATCGTCCGATCTCTCCGGCGTCATGCCCGGGCTCGTCCCGGGCATCCACGACTTTCTTTCTCCTGGCCAAGACGTGGATGGCCGGGACAAGCCCGGCCATGACGTGGCGGGGAGCGCAGGTGTTGTCATGACCTACATTGCAAAGCCCAAGTTTCATCACCCCGGCCTGAAGAAGAACGAGCTGGGCTATACCCATCGCGACTACGAGGGCAAGATCTCGACCCTGTGCGCCGGCTGCGGCCATGATTCGATCACCGCCTCGATCATCGAGGCCTGCTACGAGCTCTCGATCGAGCCGCACCGGGTGGCGAAGATTTCCGGAATCGGTTGCTCGTCGAAGACGCCGGACTACTTCCTCGGCAATTCGCACGGCTTCAACTCGGTGCATGGCCGGATGCCGTCGGTCCTGACCGGCGCCAACCTCGCCAACCGCGACCTGATCTATCTCGGCGTCTCCGGCGACGGCGACTCAGCCTCGATCGGCTTCGGCCAGTTCGCGCACTCGATCCGCCGCGCCGTCAACATGACCTACATCGTCGAGAATAACGGCGTGTACGGCCTGACCAAGGGCCAGTTCTCGGCCACCGCCGACCGCGGCTCGAAGTCCAAGAAGGGCGTCACCAACACCGACAACGCGATCGACCTGGTCGCGATCGCGCTGCAACTCGGTGCTACCTTCGTGGCGCGCTCCTTCTCCGGCGACAAGACGCAGCTGGTGCCGCTGATCGCGGCTGCGATCCGCCACAAGGGCGCATCCTTCATCGACGTGATCAGCCCCTGCATCGCTTTCAACAACCACGCTGGCTCGACCAAGAGCTTCGACTATGTCCGCGAACACAATGACGCGGTGAACCGGCTCGATGTGCTGGTCGGCCGCGAGCCGATCAGCGTCGACTATGCGCCCGGCACCGTGCAGGTGGTCGAGCAGCATGACGGCTCGAGGCTCGCGCTGCGCAAGCTCGATGCCGACTACGATCCGCACGATCGCTTGGGCGCCCAGACCTTCCTGCAAAAGCATGCGGCCAAAGGCCAGATCGTCACCGGGCTCCTTTACGTCGATCCGGATGCCGAGGATCTGCACACCCATCTCGACACCGTCGAGACGCCGCTCAACACCATGGACGAGCAGGCGCTCTGCCCCGGCTCGGCCGTGCTGGACAAGATCAACGCCAGCTTACGCTGACGGAAACACGGCCGGTCTCGTCTTCCGCGCGCGGGCGGCGGCGAGATAGGTGTTGCAGGTCGCGAGCAACTCGTCGGCATTGACCGCCAGCGTGCCGGTGCTGATCGGGATGCCCTCCAACCCGACCATCTTGTTGAGGGCCGTCAGCGTGCGCCCGGTGATAGTCACAGCAGATTGACCCATTGCGGCCGGACTGATCTTCAGCACCAAGAATTTTTCGCGACGAACCTGCCAAGTGGAGATCGCCTCCACCGACTGCCAGGGCAGAAACTTCCATGACGACCGCGTATCGCGGATACCATCGCGGGTGATGAGGAGCACTGGCGCCTTTGGCGACAAAAGCCGCCAGGCAGCTACGCATACTCCGAGCCCAAAGAAGACAAGGCCGAGATAGCCGGCCACGACGGTTCCGGTCTCCGGCGCTTTCCCGGGAAACCAGCCGAACACAATGGCCGCGCATGTCAGCGTAAGCACGACGCCGCCGAACAACAGGATGAGCATTCGCCAAAAGGAAATGGCGATCTCGACGTCAGGAAGATCTTGACCAGGTCGCATAGCTCGGACCGCGCTCTCGACAACCGGGAGTTCTGGATACCGACACTTGCGCGGTACACGTTAAGATCGCATTTCGGCAATCGTTCGAAATGCGCCCCAATCCGAATGCCTGGTCTCAGGCCGGGCCTTCCGCCATGCCACCGGAAGGCCGTAGGGTGGGCAAAGGAGCGCAGCGACGTGCCCACCATCAAGTGACGTGCGCGCGATGGTGGGCACGCTGCGCTTTGCCCACCCTACGGTTTTGCATTTCGGCGGCTACTTGTCGCTCAGCACGTCGCCGAACAACGCCCACGACTTGCCGTCGAACCGCGCCATCTGGATTTGGCGGATCGGCGTGACGTTGTCGGGCTCGGTCTGCACCTTGATGCCCGGCAGCAGCATCGGCAGTTCGAGCGGCTTCAGATTGGTCGCCTGCTTGATGATGTTGTCGCGGCTGTAGTCGCCGTTGCAGTTCTTCAGCACCGCCGTCATGACCTGCGCGACCGTGTAGCCCTGCACGTTGAACAGATCGCCCGGGCTCGCATTGGGCTGGTACTTCTTCATCCAGGCCGCGAATTCCTTCTGCCCGGCATCGTCGGCCCAGCGCGGATCGGTCGGGTCCTTCAGATAGAGGCCGGTCACGACACCGATGACGTTCTCGAGCCCGGCCGGCTCGAGCACCGCGGAGACCGAGTTGGAAACGGTCGGCAGGATGGTGAGCGGCTTCCAGCCCATGCTCGCCGCCTTGCGCAGCGCTTGCGCCGCGAATTTCGGCGTCGCCTCGGCGAAGAACACATCCGCGCCGGATTCCCGCATCGTCACCATCTGGGAATCGATGGTCGGGTCCGACGTCAGATAGGTGGTCTCCGCGACGATCTGGCCGACATGCTCGCCGAGTCCGTCCTTGAAGCCCTTGAGATAGTCCTTGCCGGCGTCCTCGTTCGGCGTGATGACCGCGATCTTGGCGTCCGGCTTGGTCTTCAGGATGTACTTTGCGTAGAGCCGGCCTTCGAGCTCGTAGGTCGGATTGAAGCCGACCGTCCACGGGAACTGCTTCGGATCGTTCCAGCGCGTCGCGCCTGACGACACGAACAGCTGCGGCACCTTCTTGATGTTCAGATACTTCTGCACGGCGATGTTGGGCGCGGTGCCGACCGCGCTGAAGATCGCAAGCACCTCGTCCTGTTCCACCAGCTTGCGGGTCTGCTCGACCGTCTTCGATGGCGAGTAGGCGTCGTCGAGACTCTCGAAGTCGATCTTGCGGCCGTCGATGCCGCCCTGATCGTTGAGCATCTGGAAGTACGCCTCCTCGGCACGCGCGATGGTGCCGTAGGCCGATGCCGGGCCGCTGTAGGGCGCGGTGTTGCCGATCTTGATCGTGCTCTCGGCTGCAATGGATGGCGCGAACGATGAGGCCGTGAGCACGATGAAGGCGAAAAGGCCCGCTAGGCGAAAGCGAGTTGACAAGGGCATATCCTGTTCTTGGTTTTCTTGACGCGGCGCACATTATCAATCGCGCCCGCGCAGGCAATCACCAAGAAGCTTGCGCATGCCTGCATCACGCTCGTGCGGAACGTGATGCAGCTTCAAAACTCGCAGATGTGCCGAGAAGTTCGCTGAGCGAGACCGGCATTCCGCGCGGCGGTCCAGCGCCGCGCTCGCTATTACGAATGCGTCGTCCTCAAGCCGCGACCGCTGCCGCGCGCGGGCTGACGACGTATTCCTTCAGCACCTTGTCGGTGCCGTCGACCTCGGTCAGCGCCACGTCGTAGGTCCAGAGATCGGCGAGGTGTTGCAGCACGCGGCGCGTATCGGTCTCGTTGAGCTGTGCGCCCTTCACGGTGGTGTGACGCAGCATCAGGCGTCGATCGCCGTCGAGATCGACGTCCACGACCTCAATATTGGCATCGACGAATCCGACGTCGTATTGCCGCGCCAGTTCGCGGCGCACCCGGCGGTAGCCGCGCTCGTCATGGATCGCATCGACCTTGATTCCCTGGCTTTCGGCGGGGTCGTCGTGCAGGTGGAACATGCGGAAGCGACGGATCAGCGCCGGGCTGAGGAACTGGTTGATGAAGCTCTCGTCGCGATAGTTGCTCCAGATCTCGCGCAGCACGCCCTCGACGTCGCCCTTGCCGGCGATGTCGGGGAACCATTGACGATCCTCGTCCTCCGGCGTCTTCACGATCCGCTCGATGTCCTGCATCATCGCGAAGCCGAGCGCATAGGGATTGAAACCGGAATAGCGGCGGTCGTCGAACTCGGGCTGGAACACCACATTGGTGTGCGATTGCAGGAATTCGAGGAAATTACCGTCGGTGATCCGGCCCTGCTGATGCAGCCGGCTCATGATGCGGTAATGCACGTAGGTCGCCGTACCCTCGTTCATCACCTTGGTCTGCCCTTGCGGATAGAAATACTGCGCGATGTGACGCACGATGCGAATGAGCTCGCGCTGCCATGGCGCAAGGCGCGGCGCGGTCTTCTCGAGGAAATAGAGGATGTTCTCCTGCGGCAGGCCGAGCAGCGCACGGCGCCGCTCCGCAGTGAGCGCGGCCTTGGTCTTGGCCTTGGTGTTCGGCACCGTCCGCCACAGATCGTTGAACACGGCCTCCTCGTGCTGGCGGCGCTCGCCGGCGCGCTTCTCCTCGGCGCGCAGGTCGAGCGTCTTCTTGCCGGGATAGCGGTCGACACCATGCGACATCAGCGCATGCGCGGCATCCAGCGTCCGCTCCACGGTCTCGCGGCCGTGGCGGTCCTCGCAGGCCGCGATATAGCCCTTGGCGAATTCGAGATAGTCGAGGATGCCGTCGGCATCGGTCCACTGCTTGAACAGATAGTTGTTCTTGAAGAAGTGATTGTGCCCGAACGCGGCGTGCGCGATCACCAGCGTCTGCATCGTCGCGGTGTTCTCCTCCATCAGATAGGAGATGCACGGCGAGGAATTGATCACGATCTCATAGGCGAGGCCCATCAGGCCCTTGCGATAGGACGCTTCCTGGAACGCGAACTGCTTGCCGAACGACCAGTGCTTGTAGAACAGCGGCATGCCGACCGAGGAATAAGCATCGAGCATCTGCTCGGCGGTGATCACCTCGATCTGGTTGGGATAGACGTCGAGCCCGAGCTCCTTGCGCGCGATCTSCTCGCAGGCATCGTGGATCCGCTGCAGCGTCTGGAAATCCCAGTCGGCGCCCTCGAACAGCCGTTCGCCGGAAGACTCCATCAAACTATGCCCTTTCCTGACTGGTGCGGCGCTTGAACAGGTCCTGGAACACCGGGAAAATCTCGCCGCGCTCGCTGACCTTGCGCATCGACAACGGCGCGCCATCGTTGCGCAGGCGCTCGTAGAGCGTCCACAGCGAGGAGTCCGGCATGTCGAAGGTGTAGTTGGCGGCCTCGCCGACCTCGAGATAGGCGAAGAACTGGCAGACCGGCAGGATCTTGTCGGTCAACAGATGCCCGGTCAGCGCGCTGTCGGAGGTCATGTTGTCGCCGTCCGAGGCCTGCGCCGCGTAGATGTTCCAGTCGGCCGGACGGAAGCGGGTGCGCACGATATCGTTCATCGCAACCAGCGCGCTCGACACCAGCGTGCCGCCGGACGCCGGTCCATGGAAGAACGTATCCTCGTCCACCTCCTCGGCGCGGTCGGTGTGGCGGACGAACACGATCTCGACATGCTTGTAGCGCCGCTTCAGGAAGACGTAGAGCAGCATGTAGAACCGCTTGGCCAGATCCTTCATGTGCTCGGACATCGAGCCCGAGACRTCCATCAGGCAGAACATCACGGCCTGCGCCACCGGCTTCGGCACCGTCTCGAARCGGCGGTAGCGGATGTCGATCGGATCGATGAACGGAATCCGCTTGGCCTTGGCCTTCAGCGATTCAAGTAGCGCCAGCAGCTCGCGGCGGCGCGTCTCGTCGTCGCATTCCGCAAGCTCCGCCTCGAGCGCCTCGATGTCGTCCTTGCGCGGGCGGCGCAGCGCCACGCGGCGTGCCAGCGCCCGGCTCACGGTACGGCTGATCGAGATGTTGGCGGGCGAGCCCGAGGTCGCATAGCCGGCGCGCTGGATGCCTTCGCTTTCGGTCTCGGCGAGCTTGCGCTTGGCCAGGTCAGGCAATTCGAGATCATCGAGAAAGAGGTCGACGAATTCCTCGCGGCTGAGCACGAAGCGGAAGGCGTCCTCGCTGTCGCCCTCGCCCGCGCCGGAGCCCTTGGCGCCGCTCTGGTTGGGACGCTGCAGCCAGTCGCCCTCGACGAATTTCTTGTTGCCGGGCAACACCATGTCACGCGTGCCGCCCTCGCGCCGGAACCGCGGCTCATCCATGCCGTCCAGCGGGATGGTGACCTCGCCGCCCTCCAGGACATCCTTGATGTCCCGGTCCTGTGACGACTTCTTGACGGCCCCCTGCACCAGCGCCTTGGCGCGCCGCAGGAAGCGCTGGCGGTTCTCCAGGCTCTTGCTACCCGGATTCAACCGCCGATCGACGATATGCATGACCACTTTGCATCTGCCTCGCGCCGGATGCGATCATGACAGTCGCATCGCATTCTTCTTGGAGGGACGGAAAGCCGTTGCCGGCTTTCCGGATCGATCATGCTCTAGCCGGCCTGCTTCACCCGCATGTACCACTCGACGAGCCGGCGGACCTGGCGCTCGGTATAGCCGCGCTCCACCATSCGCTCGACGAACTCGCCGTGCTTCTTCTCGGTCTCGCCGTCCTTCTTGGAGCCGAACGAGATGACCGGAAGCAGATCCTCGACCTGCGAGAATATMCGCTTCTCGATCACGTCRCGGACCTTTTCGTAGGAGGTCCAGCTCGGGTTCTTGCCGCCRTTATGCGCCCGCGAGCGCAGCGAGAAYTTGACGACCTCGTTGCGGAAGTCCTTCGGGTTGGCGATGCCGGCCGGCTTCTCGATCTTGGTCAGCTCCTGRTTCAGRAGCTCGCGGTTCATCAGCTGGCCGGTGTCGGGATCCTTGAAGTCCTGGTCCTCGATCCAGGCGTCGGCGTARTCGACATAACGGTCGAACAGRTTCTGGCCGTAGTCGGCATAGGATTCCAGATAGGCCTTCTGGATCTCGTTGCCGATGAACTCGGCRTAGCGCGGCGCGAGRTCGGCCTTGATGAATTCGAGRTAGCGCTTCTCGGTCTCGTCMGSCAGYTGCTCGCGCCGGATCGCCTGCTCCAGCACRTACATCAGATGCACSGCGTCGGCRCCGACTTCCGTSGTGTCRTGGTTGAAGGTCGARGCCAGCACCTTGAAGGCAAAGCGGGTCGAGACRCCGTCCATGCCTTCGTCGACGCCRGCCGCRTCCTTGTATTCCTGSACGCTGCGCGCCTTCGGATCSGAYTCYTTCAGGCTCTCGCCGTCATAGACCCGCATCTTGGCGAACAGCGTCGAGTTCTCGTGCTTGCGCAGSCGCGACATCACSGAGAAGCGGGCCAGCGTYTCCAGCGTCGCCGGYGCGCATGGYGCGGCRGCGAGCTCGGAGCTCTSGATCAGCTTSTCGTAGATCTTCTGCTCCTCGGTSRYSCGCAGGCAGTAYGGGACCTTGATGACGCAGATGCGGTCGATGAAGGCCTCGTTGTTCTTGTTGGTCTTGAAGCTCTGCCACTCRGCCTCGTTGGAGTGCGCGAGGATGATGCCGGTGAACGGGATCGCKCCGATGTTCTCGGTGCCGATGTAGTTGCCTTCCTGCGTCGCCGTCAGCAGCGGRTGCAGCATCTTGATCGGCGCCTTGAACATYTCGACGAACTCGAGCACGCCCTGRTTGGCGCGGTTGAGGCCGCCGGAATARCTGTAGGCGTCGGGATCGTTCTGRGCGTAGGTCTCGAGCTTGCGGATGTCGACCTTGCCGACCAGCGAGGAGATRTCCTGRTTGTTCTCRTCGCCGGGCTCGGTCTTGGCRACCGCGATCTGRCGCAGCCGCGAGGGCTGGAKGCGYGCGACGCGGAATTGCGAGATRTCRCCGCCGAAGGCYTCGAGCCGCTTGTAGGCCCAGGGCGACATCAGCCCGCTCAGSCGGCGGCGCGGAATGCCGTACTTCTCCTCGATCATCGGCCCGAGCTGCTCKGGATCGAACAGCCCRAGCGGGCTCTCGAACACCGGCGACARTTCGTCRCCCGCCTTCAGCACGTAGATCGGATGRAYTTCCATCAGCGCCTTGATGCGCTCGGCGAGCGACGATTTGCCGCCRCCRACCGGTCCGAGCAGATAGAGGATCTGCTTGCGCTCCTCGAGGCCCTGSGCGGCGTGRCGGAAGAAGCCGACGATCCGYTCGATCGTRTCTTCCATGCCGTGGAAGCCGGCGAAGGCCGGATACGASCGTATCGTACGGTTCAAAAAGATACGGCCAAGGCGAGGGTCCTTGGCCGTGTCGATCATCTGGGGCTCACCGATCGCCGCTAATAACCGCTCGGCCGCGTTGGCATATCGCATCGGATCACTTCGACACGACTCCAGATACTCGGCCATCGACATGTCGGTCTGGCTTCGCGCTTCAAACGACCTWGCGAAGGCGTTGAACAAAGAATCGTTGTACATGATCCYTATCTCCACGATATGTATCGCCGCACGACTGAMACGAGTCGTAACCAGAGCGTCCTAGGATCGAATCAGCGTCGGCACGCTGGGTCCATTGGACACTCGACCGACTCACTTCGGCAATGCACGGCGCGTGCAGCCTCTGCCTTATCAACAGGCAGGAAGCTTAATGGTTCATCAATATCCACTGTTGGTGGCCTGTTTTTGACGGTTGTAGCCCCTCCGCCACATCCGTGGTTTACCGGGGCCCAAGCCTCCAAACATCCCTCCAAGGCGGACCTCCGAGCGGGGCAACTTCCCCGTCCGAAAATGAACGTTGGGCTTCCCTGAAAAGGTGTGACCGTCCAGCCTTGGCGTCAAGATGTGCACGTCACGAGACCGCATAAACAAAGGTTCATGTGCCGTTGAACGCGCCTCCATATCGCCGCGACTAAGGCAACAAGCCCGCGCAGTTCCGCGCGGCACCATTGCCGCGCTCTAAAGATGACACTTTGGAAGCGCAGGCTATTCCCGAGGCGGTCATGAAGCGCACGTTCCTTGTTGTCGCACTTGCAGCAGCCGCCTGTGCCGGCGCGTCGTCAGCCGTCAAGGCGCAGGAAGCGGTCGACAAGGCCGAGGCAGCCGCCTTCGACAACAGGATGTTCGCCGGCCCGCCAGGTGCGAAAGCCTATGCCTGCTTCGTGCGGCGATATGATGCAAATCATCTCGCGCAGCACCCGAAGCAGAAGGTGAGCGCGATGAAGCTTTTGGTCGAGGCCGAGGACGCACCGGAGGACAAGACCACCAACTACTCATTCCGCCTCGGCGTCACCTACCGCCACCGCGCCGGCAATTTCGACTCCAGCGGCTACTGCAACCACGCGATCGCAACCGAATCCGGACACGAAATACGCTTCGCATGTGGCGTGGATTGCGAGGGCGGCGGTATCGGCGTGGCGTTGTCGAACGACGATAAATCCGCGATCGCACGCCTGAGCAGCATCAGGATGTGGAATCGCAACAAACCCGACGACGATGCGGAAGAAGAGCTGCTCGCCGGCGCCGACGACAAGGCCTTTCGCGTCGATCGCGCGGACGTCGGCGAATGCGCCGAACTTGTGACCGACCGCAAGGAACTCGCTGCCCTCCGCCACAAGTGATAGGCTTCGCCCGATCAACAACAATTGCGCGAGGGACACCATGCACCGACGCAGCATCCTGTGGGGCACGCTCTCGGCGGTCGGCGCCGCCTTCGCGGCGTCACGGGCGAACGCCACCACCGAAGCACCGCCGCAGAAGCTGAAGGTGGTCTATCACCTCGACGACCTCGACAAGGTCAACTTCGTGGTCGGCAACATCCAGAACCACCTCAACGGCGTCGGCGGCCCGGGCAATGTGACGATCGCGCTGGTGGTGCATGGCCAGGCGCTGAAGGCGTTTCATTCGACCGGGGCCAATCCCGAACTGGCAACGCATCTCGGGCAGTTCACCAGGGACGGGATCGAGCTTGCCGCCTGCGGCAACACCATGAAATCGCAGAACATCACGCTCGGCGACCTGCTCCCCGGCTTCGTGGCCGCCGAGCGGGGCGGCGTGGTCCGCCTCGCCGAGCTGCAATCCCAGGGATACCTCTATTTGCGGCCCTGACGCGCGGCGACAGGCCGCGCCGGCGTCATAAAAATGTGCCGAGATCGGGGTCTGCTCGGACCGACGGTCCGAGGGGATCGAACTGTTGTGAATGGCGTTATCCCTTCGCAATACCGATACTCCGCCCGGGCCCCCAGCCATGTTGACAATCCCCTTCCGGCCCCGAAAGCTGCCCGGGAACCCAAAAATCGACCCTCGATCGAACGAGAACAGGCACCCATGAACCCCGTCAAAGCACTCGAAAATCACCGCCAGGCCGTCTGGCTGGACTTCCTCGCCCGCGGCTTCGTCGCCAAGGGYGACCTGAAGCGGCTGATCGAGACCGAYGGCGTCAAGGGCGTGACCTCCAACCCCTCGATCTTCGAGAAGGCGATCGGCTCTTCGGACGAGTATGACGGGGCRATCGGSCAGGCSCTCAAGAAGGGCGACCGCTCGGTCGCCGACCTGTTCGAGCAYCTTGCCGTCGTGGAYATCCARCATGCCGCCGACGTGCTGCGCCCGGTCTACGACCAYAGCCATGGYGGCGACGGCTTCGTCAGCCTCGAAGTGTCGCCCTATCTCGCGATGGACACCAAGGGSACGATCGYGGAGGCCGAGCGGCTSTGGAAGGACGTCCACCGCAAGAACCTGATGGTCAAGGTRCCGGGRACGCCCGAGGGSCTGCCGGCGATYGAATACCTGATCGGCSAAGGCATCAGCATCAACATCACGCTGCTRTTCTCCCAGGCGGTGTATCGYSAGGTYGCSGAGGCCTATCTCAAGGGCCTGGARAMATACGTCGCCAAGGGCGGCGATCCCTCCCATGTCGCGAGYGTGGCGAGCTTCTTCGTCAGCCGCATCGACAGTGCCGTCGACAAGCAGCTCGACGAGAAGATCGCGCGGGCCAACGATCCCTCGGAGAAGGAGCGTCTCGCCGCGCTGAAGGGCAAGGTCGCGATCGCCAACGCCAAACTCGCCTACCAGGACTACAAGCGGCTGTTCTCCGGCAGCCGTTGGGACAAGTTGAAGGCGAAAGGTGCCAAGCCGCAGCGGCTGCTGTGGGCGTCGACCGGCACCAAGAACAAGGATTACAGCGACGTGCTCTATGTCGAGGAGCTGATCGGCCCCGACACCGTCAACACCGTGCCGCCRGCCACGCTCGACGCCTTCCGYGAYCACGGCAAGGTCCGCGACAGCCTSGAGGAGAAYGTCGACGACGCCCGCCGCGTGCTSGCGGAGCTGGAGAAGTCCGGCATCTCGCTCGATGCGATCACCGMGGAGCTGGTCAAGGACGGCGTCAAGCTGTTCGCYGACGCCGCCGACAAGCTKTACGGCGCGGTGGCCCACAAGCGCGCCWCCTCGCTCGGTGGCGGYATCGACCACCAGAMGCTCGCGCTSGGCGCCASCATCGAGAAGGCGGTCGAGAAGAGCACCGAGGARTGGCGCRCSTCCGCCAAGATCCGCAGGCTCTGGCACAAGGACAARTCKGTCTGGACCGGCGATGACGAGARCAAATGGCTGGGCTGGCTGACCAGCGCYGAGACCGCCRATGTCGCCGAYTAYGAGGATTTCGCGCASCGCGTGAAGGGRCAGAACTTCACCGACGCCGTCGTGCTCGGCATGGGCGGCTCGAGCCTCGGGCCGGAGGTGCTGGCRCARACCTTCCCGCAYAAATCCGGCTTCCCGCGGCTGCACGTGCTCGACTCCACCGAYCCGGCGCARGTSCGCGCGATGGAGGARTATGTCGACATCGCSARGACGCTGTTCATCGTCTCCTCCAAATCCGGCGGCACCACCGAGCCGAACGTGATGAAGGACTAYTTCTTCGACCGGGTGGCSAAGGCGATCGGCAAGGACAAGGCCGGCCATCGCTTCATCGCRGTCACCGATCCSGRCTCGTCGYTGCAGAAGGTCGCGATCAAGCAGGGCTTYGCCCGCATCTTCTACGGCGAYCCCGCGATCGGCGGSCGCTATTCGGTGCTGTCGCCGTTCGGCCTGGTGCCGGCSGCTGCCGCGGGCATCGACRTCCGCRGCCTGCTYGGCCATACGCTCKCGATGGTGCGCTCCTGCGGYGCCGACGTGCCGCCGCAGGAAAACCCSGGCGTCCAGCTCGGRCTKGCGATGGGCATCGCCGGGCTCGAAGGCCGCGACAAGGTGACGATCTTCGCCTCGCCCGACGTCGCCGATTTCGGCGCCTGGGCSGAGCAGCTGATCGCGGAATCGACCGGCAAGGACGGCAAGGGCCTGATCCCGATCGAGGGCGAGACGATCGGCGRYGCCGCGGTCTACGGCAACGACCGCTTCTTCATCGATCTGCGCACCGAACGCGAGMACGATGCCGCGCATGAGGCGAAGCTCGCCGCGCTCGAGGCCGCCGGCCATCCGGTGGTGCGGATCGTSMTGAAGTCGATCGACCATATCGGCCAGGAGTTCTTCCGCTTCGAGATCGCAACKGCMGTYGCAGGCTCCATCCTCGGCATCAACCCGTTCAACCAGCCCGAYGTSGAGGCCGCCAAGATCAAGACGCGCGAGCTGACGGCGGCGTTCGAGAAGACCGGATCGCTGCCRGCCGAGCRGCCRGTGGTGTCGGCKGMSGAKGTYGATCTCTACACCGAYGCRCAGAACGCCGARGAGYTGCGCAAGGCCGGCGCCAATGGCGAYCTCAACTCMTGGATCAAGGCRCACCTTTCGCGCTCCGGGCGCGGCGACTATGTCGCTTTGCTCGCCTATATCGAGCGCGAYGGCGAYACCATCGACGCCATGCAGGCGATGCGGCTGAAGGTGCGCGAYGCMARRCAYCTKGCRACCTGYGCSGAATTCGGCCCGCGCTTCCTGCATTCGACCGGGCAGGCCTACAAGGGCGGWCCGGACAGCGGCGTRTTCCTGCAAGTCACGACCGACGATCCSAGSGATCTGGCGGTRCCCGGCCAGAAGGCGAGCTTCGGCGTSATCAAGGCGGCGCAGGCSCGCGGCGATTTCGACGTGCTCACCGAGCGCGGCCGCCGGGCGCTGCGCGTGCAYCTSAAGGGCGACCTCACCTCCGGRCTCGCGGCGCTCGATGCCGCGATCTCGGCSGCWTTGAACTGAMGGAGGCCAMGATGCAACTCGGCATGATCGGCCTCGGGCGGATGGGCGGCAATATCGTCCGCCGCCTGATGAGCAACGGCCAYACCAGCGTGGTCTATGACAAGGATCCGAAGGCGGTCGCGGCGCTGGTCGCCGACAATGCSACCGGCGCCTCSTCGCTGGAGGATTTCGTCCTCAAGCTGGAAGCRCCGCGCACCGCCTGGGTGATGCTGCCSGCCGGCAAGATCACCGAAKCCACCATCGATGCGCTSTCCAAGCTGATGCAGCCCGGCGACGTSATCATCGACGGCGGCAACACCTTCTGGCAGGACGACGTCCGCCGCGGCAAGGCGCTCCGCGAGCGCGGGCTGCATTATGTCGATGTCGGCACCAGCGGCGGCATCTGGGGCATCGAGCGCGGCTACTGCATGATGATCGGCGGCGAAAAGGGCGTGGTCGACCGGCTCGATCCGATCTTCAAGACGCTGGCACCCGGCATCGGCGACATCCCGCGCACCCCGGACCGCGACGGCCGCGACCCGCGCATCGAGCAGGGCTATATCCACGCCGGCCCCGTCGGCGCCGGGCATTTCGTCAAGATGATCCACAATGGCATCGAATACGGCCTGATGCAGGCCTATGCCGAGGGCTTCGATATCCTGAAGAACGCCAATATCGAGGCGCTGCCGCCGGATCATCGCTTCGATCTCGACATCGCCGACATCGCCGAAGTCTGGCGGCGCGGCAGCGTGATCCCGTCCTGGCTGCTCGACCTCACGGCGTCGGCGCTGGCGCAGAATCACACGCTCGACAATTATTCAGGGTTTGTCGAGGATTCCGGCGAAGGCCGCTGGACCGTCAATGCCGCGGTCGACGAGGCGGTGCCTGCCGAGGTGCTGACGGCCGCGCTCTACACGCGCTTCCGCTCGCGCAAGGATCACACCTTCGCGGAGAAAATCCTCTCGGCGATGCGCGCAGGTTTCGGCGGCCACAAGGAGCCGCCGAAGAAGCCTTGAGTCGCCGAAGACGTCTTGAATCGAACACGGAAGGTCACGTGCAGAAGAAACCCGATCCCTGCTCTTTCATCATCTTCGGCGCCACCGGCGATCTGACCCACCGGCTGGTCGTCCCGGCCCTCTACAATCTCGCCGCCGGCAATCTGCTACCGGAGAAGTTCTGCGTCGTCGGCATTGTCCGCAAGGGCATGTCGAGCGAGCAGCTAAGCGACAGCCTGCTGCAGGGGCTGCGCAAATTCGCTACCCGCCCGGTGGACGAAGCGATCGCCAAGCGGCTGTTCGAATGCGTCACCTCGATCGAGGCCGATCCGCGCGATCCTGCGTCGTTCGACGCCATGAACGAACGGCTCGACAAGATCGAGAAGGCACGCGGCACCGGCGGCAACCGGCTGTTCTATCTCGCCACGCCGCCGAGCGCCTTCTTGCCGATCAGCGAGCAGCTCGGACGCACCGGCATGCTGGAGGAGAACGGCGCCTGGCGGCGGCTGATCATCGAAAAGCCGTTCGGCACCGATCTGGCGTCGGCCAGGGCGCTGAATTCAGCGCTGCTGAAATTAATGGACGAGCACCAGATCTACCGGATCGATCATTACCTCGGCAAGGAAACCGTCCAGAACATCCTGGTGCTGCGCTTCGCCAACGGCATGTTCGAGCCGATCTGGAATCGCAACCACATCGACCACATCCAGATCACGGTGGACGAGAAGCTCGGCGTCGGCCATCGCGGCAGCTTCTACGACGCCACCGGCGCGCTGCGCGACATGGTGCCGAACCATCTGTTCCAGTTGCTGTCGCTGGTGACGATGGAGCCGCCGGCGCGCTTCGACGCCCAGGCGGTGCGCTCGGAGAAGGCCGAGGTGCTGAGCGCGATCCAGACCCAGACCGAGCAGGAGGCGCTGTCCAACTCGGTGCGCGGCCAGTATCGCGCCGGCCGGATCGGCGACACCGAGATCGAAGACTATCTCAAGACACCCGACGTGAAGCCGGACAGCTCGACCGAGACCTATGCCGCGCTGAAATTGACCATCGACAATTGGCGCTGGGCCGGCGTGCCGTTCTATTTGCGCACCGGCAAGGCGCTCGCAACCAAGCGCACCGAGATCGCGATCAAGTTCAAGCAGGCGCCGTTCGCGATGTTCCGCGATACGCCGGTCGACCGCCTGTCGCAGAACTACCTCGTCATCTCGACCGAGCCGACCGAAGGCATCGAGCTTCAGTTCAACACCAAGGTGCCGGGCCCGACCATCAATATCGATGGCGTCGAGATGAAGTTCCGCTACAAGGACTACTTCAAGGCGGAGCCGTCGACTGGCTACGAGACGTTGATCTATGACTGCATGATCGGCGACAATCTGCTGTTCCAGCGCGCCGACAGCGTCGAGGCCGGCTGGCAGGCGGTGCAGCCCTTCCTCGACGCCTGGAAGAATGCCGGCGGCCGCGGCTTGCAGCCTTACAAGGCTGGCAGCGAAGGCCCGGAGGCCGCCAACGCACTGCTGACGCGCGATGGCCGCACCTGGCGAAAGCTCGGCTGACATGACCGCGGGCGGCGAGCGCAAGATCATCACGGTCGCCGATCCGGCGGCGCTGGCGAAGGCGGCCGCCGAGCGGGTGATCGCACGGATCGACGAAAACCCCGGCCGGATCGCGATCTGCCTCACCGGCGGCTCCAGCCCCAAGGCGCTCTACCAGCTCCTGGCGACCCCGGACTACCGCCAGAGGATTCCCTGGAACCGCATCGACTGGTTCATCGGCGATGAGCGCCTGGTGCCGCGCAAGGACGCGCTGCACAATATGGGCATGGCGCGGCAGGCCTTCCTCGACCGCTGCGCTCCGGCCGCCAACGTGCACCCGATCGCAACCGACACGGCCGACCTGAAAGACCCTGACGTCAGCGCGGCATTGTATGAGAATGAGCTGATGGCGTTCTACGGCGCCGAGCAGCTCGATCCGCAGCGGCCGTTGTTCGATCTGGTGCTGTTGGGGATCGGCCCCGACGGCCATGTGGCGTCGCTGTTTCCCGGCTATCCCGCGGTCGAGGAAACCCGGCGCTGGGTGGTCGGGGTGCCCAAGGCCAATGTCGAGCCGTTCGTGTCGCGCGTCTCCCTGACGCTGCCCGCCCTCGCCTCCTGCCGCGAGATGCTGTTCGAGGTTGCGGGCGAAAGCAAGCGCGCGATCTTGACGCGCCTGTTCGCAGGCGAGAACCTGCCGGCAAACCGCGCGCGATCGCTGGGCGAAACCGTCTGGCTGATCGATCGGGCGGCGCTGCCGGAGGGTTTTCGTGGATGACTTCGCTTGGTGACATTCTTGGGTGACGGGCCAAACCCTTGCGCGCCGCAAAACCCTTGCGCGCTGGTCGTGATGGGCGTTTCCGGCTCCGGCAAGAGCACCATCGCCGACCGCCTCGCGATCAGGATCGGCTGGCGCTACGAGGACGGCGACAGCTTTCACCCGCCAAGCAATGTCGCGAAGATGCACTCCGGCCAGCCGCTCACCGACGAGGATCGCTGGCCCTGGCTGCGTGCAATCGCCGCCGAGATCGACCGCAGCTGCGGCGTGCACGAACGGGCCGTCATCGCCTGTTCCGCGCTGAAGCGCAGCTATCGCGACATCCTCGTGCATGGCCGCGACGATATCCGCATCGTCTTCCTCGACGGCACGCAGCAGTTGATCGCCGCTCGGCTGGCCGCGCGCAAGGACCATTTCATGCCGCCGGGGCTGCTCGCCAGCCAGTTCAAGACGCTGGAGCCGCCGACCCCGGACGAGCGCCCGATCACGGTTGCGATCGACCGTTCGGTCGAGACCATCATCGAAGACATTGTCAGTCAACTGAAGCTGGACCGCCCATGAACCGTATCGCGACCCGCATCGCCCTTGTCGTATCCGATGTCGACGGCACGCTGCTCACCAAGGACAAGACCTTGACCGACGGCGCCAGGTCGGCGGTGCGCCGGCTGCACGAGGCCGGTATCGGTTTCACCATCGTATCCAGCCGGCCGACGATCGGGATGGGCTTTCTGGTCGCGCCACTCGCGATCGCGCTTCCGATCGGCGCCTTCAACGGCTCGTCGATCGTCGATCCAGAATTGAAGCCGCTTGAGCAGCATTTGATCCCGGCGGCGATCGCCAGGCGCTGCGTCGACCTGCTGCGCGAGCGCGGCGTCGACATCTGGCTGTTCACCAACGAGCGCTGGCTGACGCGCAACCCGGACGGCGAGTACACTGCCCACGAAGCGCACACCATCAAGCATGATCCGACCATCGTCGACGATTTCACGCCCTATCTCGACCAGGCCTGCAAGATCGTCGGCGCGAGCTCGGATGCGCCACTGCTCCAGCGCTGCGAAGCGGAGATGCAGCAGATGGTCGGCAAGGATGCGACCGCGGTCCGCTCGCAGACCTATTATCTCGACGTCACCCCGCCCGGCCACGACAAGGGCACCTTCGTCGAAGGCATTGCGAAGCGTCTTGGCGTGTCGCTCGAGAACGTCGCCACGATCGGCGACATGCAGAACGATCTGCCGATGTTCGCACGAAGCGGCGTCTCGTTTGCGATGGGCAATGCCAGCGATGACGTGAAGGCCCGTGCCACGCACGTCACCGAAACCAACGAGCGCGACGGCTTCGCGCGCGCGATGGACACCGTGCTGGCTACGGGCCGCTAAAGCCTGATGAGATTGGGTTGAGCTGGAACGGCGTCGGAGGTTCACCTCTCCCTTGGGAGAGGTCGATTTGCGCAGCAAATCGGGTGAGGGGTGAAGGCCTATCGAGAGGGCAAGATCCCTCACCCGGATTTCCCTCTGTCAGGGAGAGGTGAGCCAAGAGCGCGCCAGGCCGACTCAACTCAAACTCATTCCGCCTTAGATCACCGTCAGGTCGACCGCTGCACCGCGGGCTTCTCGGCATGCGCCCTGGCGACGCTGAGATTATGCGCGGTGTTGATCAGCGCGATGTGGGTCAGCGCCTGCGGGAAGTTGCCGGTCTGCCGGCCGGCGCCGGAGTCGAACTCCTCCGCCAGCAGCCCGAGATCGTTGGCTACCGCCACCACACGTTCGAACATGGTTTGCGCCTTGCCGATGTCCCCCGCCAGCACATGAGCGTCGGCGAGCCAGAGGCTGCACGCGAGGAACGCGCCCTCGATCGGCTGGACCTCGTCGGACACCTCGCGCGGATCGTGCCGCAGCACGAAGCCGTCGCGCAACATGTGCCGCTCGATCGCCTCGATCGTGCCGCGGATGCGCGGATCGTCCGGCGGCAGGAAGCCGACCGACGGCAGCAGCAGCAGGCTGGCGTCGAGCAGCCTTGAGCCGTAGCTCTCGACGAAGCTGTTGAGATCAGGATCGAAGCCGCGCTGGCAAACGTCACGATGGATCGCCTCGCGCAGCACCCGCCATTTGACCAGCGGCGCCTTGAAGCCGAACCGCTCGGCGCTCTTGATGGCGCGATCGAAGGCAACCCAGCACATCACCTTGGAATAGACATAGTGCCGCGCGGCGTCGCGGCGCTCCCAGATGCCCTGATCCGGCTGGTCCCAAACCTCGGCGAGGTGATTGACGACGGTGCATTCCAGCGACCAGTTCTCTTCGTCGAGCTTCAACCTGGCCATGCGCGATTGATGGAAGGCGTCGATCAATTCGCCATAGACGTCGAGCTGAAGCTGCGCATGTGCGGCGTTGCCGACGCGGACCGGCTGCGCTCCCTCATAGCCGGGCAGCCATCCTGCCTCCCATTCCAGCAGGCGGCGCTGGCCGAGGATGCCGTACATGATCTGCATGCTGGCCGGCGCGCCGGCCGCGGCCCGCAGCAGCCAATTGTGCCAGGCCGCCGCCTCCTCGGTATAGCCCGAATTCATCAGTGCCAGCAGCGTGAACGTGGCGTCGCGCAGCCAGCAGAACCGGTAGTCCCAGTTGCGCGCGCCACCGAGTTTCTCCGGCAGCGAGGTGGTCGGGGCCGCGACGATGCCACCGGTCGGCCGGAAGGTCAGCGCCTTCAGCGTGATCAGCGAGCGCATCACGAGCGCGCGCTGATCGCCGCCGTCATAGGTCGAACGGCTGCACCATTCTTTCCAGTAGTCCTCGGTATCCCTGAGCGCAGCCACCGGATCGATCGGCTCCGGCACCGGCTGAAAGGACGCCCCATAGGTCAGGACGAACGGCACGGTGTCGCCCTCGGCGATCTCGAAATCGGCGATCGTGGAGAGATCCTGGCCGCGGGTCTCGATCGGAGTGCGCAGCACCGTCATGTCCTGCCCGCTGATCGCCAGCAGCCCCTTGCCGTCCGGGCTCTTCTTCACCCAGGGGACATCGGCGCCGAAGCCGAAGCGGATCACCAGCTCCATATGCATCTTGACCCGGCCGCTGATGCCGCGAACCAGGCGGACCACGTCGGAGGCGTTGCCGCGCGGCGGCATGAAGTCGATCAGCGCGACCACGCCGTCCCCGGTCTCGAACCGGGTCTCCAGGATCAGCGTATCGTCCCAGTAGCGGCGCGAGGTCCGCTTGATCTCCCCGGCGGGCGCCAGCAGCCAGCGGCCGTTCTTCGACGTGCCAAGCAGCGCCGCGAAACACGCATCGGACTCGAATGCGGGCCAGCACAGCCAGTCGATCGAGCCGTCGCGGCCGACCAGCGCCGCGGTCTCGCAATCCCCGATCAGTCCATAGTCTTCGATACGAGACGCCACCTGTTGCGCTCCACGTTGTCAGGCGTGCGAGCGTTCGCGCGTTGCACGCTTGAGCGCGTCGACGTCGATCGCCGACGCCAGCTGCTCGAGCGAGACCGGAAGCCGCCGCTTCCAGTTCGGATGCTCGTAGACGGTGCCGGGGATGTTCGGCTGCTCGACGATGCCGAGCAGATCCTCCATCGAAACCGCCATCATCCGCGAGCGCGTCCGTGCCATGAAGCTCACCACCGAATAGAAGTCGTTGTGGTGGATGTCGTTCCGGCGCAACACGTCGTCGAGATGACCGAGCGCATCCCAGCGCCCCTGGTCGGTCTCGCCGGGGTCGATGCCGAGCGCGCGCTTGGTCTTGAGGTCGCTGAACGAACGCCAGCCGGCATAGGTCGAGAGGTCGTGGGTGTTGAAGGTGACCAGCGCATCGGGCAGGTAATAGTCGACGTTGCGGAACACGCCGCGGTCGTCGGTCTCGAACATCATCACGAGATAGGACCAAATGCCCCAGCCGTTCATCTGCTCGCGGAATCCCGGAGGCACGGTGCCGAGATCCTCGCCGATCACGACGCAACGGCTCGCCACGCTCTCCTGCGCGGTCGCCGCCAGCAGCGCCTCGAACGGCATCAGCACATAGGCKCCGTTGGCCGGGCCGAAGCCGCGCGGCACCAGATAGAGCCGCTTCAGCCCGAACGCATGGTCGAGCCGGATCGCGCCGGCGTGGTGCATCGAGGCGCGCAGCATCTGCCTGAACGGCTCGAACGAGCGCTGTTCGAGCCCTGCGGCATTGAAGCCGGCAAGTCCCCAGTCCTGCCCCGCGGTGTTGAGCGGATCGGGCGGTGCGCCGACCCCGAGATGGCGCGAGATCGCGATCTGCTCGTTCCAGGCGTCGAAACCGTCGGACTGCACGCCGACGGCAACGTCGAGATAGAGCCCAACCCGCATGCCGAGCTTGTGCGCGAGGGCCTGGCAGGCGCCGAGCTGGCGGTCCGCGGTCCATTGCACGAATTCGACGAATTCGACCTCGGCGGCGGTGTCGCGCGCCCGGCGCAATTTCGCGCACGCCGTATCATTGGGCAGGCGCCATTCGTCCGGCCATTCCCACCACGGCGTACCGAATTTGTGCCGCATCACCTCGAAGCAGGCGAAGCGCGACAGCAGCACGCCCTGCTCCTTGCGATAGGCCTCGAAATCCTGCCAGCGGCCGAGGCCGGGATTGGCCTTGAACGCCGCGAAGGCCGCGCGCAGCGCCGGCCATTTCAGCGCCGCGACGCCGACATAGTCGACCATGTCGTGGCTACGAAGCTGCGCCAGCCCGGCTTGCGTCGCCGCGTCGGCGCGATACTCCGGAATCTTCTCGACGTCGACATAGAGTGCATTGAGGAACAGCCGGCTGTTCGGCGAATATGGGCTGCAATCGCCCGGCCGATCGTCGAACAGCGCATGCAGCGGATTGAGCCCGATGCCGTCGGCACCGAGCTGACGGGCGAACCCGAGCAGTCCCTCCAGATCGGTGAAGTCGCCGATCCCCCAGTTGCGCGCCGATCGCACGCCGTAGAGCTGGACCGCGATCACCCAGCAGCGGTCGAAGGTGCCGCCGAACGCGCCTTCCGGCGCCACCAGCAACGGCAGCTCCTCGCGGGCGCCCGATGCGTCCGATAGCTGCAACCGGTGCACGCCCTCGGGCAGACCGGACGGCCACGTCACACTCCGCTCGCGCGCCTCGCCTTGCGCAAGCACGGTGGTGGCGTTCATGAGCTTCCATTGCACCGGAAGCGCGGCCTCCTCCGACAGCCGGGTCGGCTCGGCGCGACCGCCGCGAATGACCACCGGATCGACGATGATCCGGCGCGGCGCATGTGGCGGAAGCGCGTCGAGGATCGCCGTGAGCGCCTCGGGGGTTGTCACACGGCGGTGACCGCTGCCATCGATATATTCGGTCTGAATTCCCATGGTCTGGGCTTTGGCGTAAAGGTCCATTCGGCACGCTACTTGCTCGCAACGGTATTCGGATCGTTGCTAAATTGTATAGATGGGGGAAAGGGATAGTTGATGTTCAACGCTCTACCCTGTCTAGCGTTCCCGCCGGGAACCATTGCCCGGCGAGCGGCTTTCTATATGGGTCTGGCGCGCCTCCTTCCCGGCGCCGGGACGTCATTTGCACTTTCAATGGCGGCATCACCGTGAACAAAACCGTCCGGCCTGTCGAGGGTGCCCACGGCACTTTTCATATCACCGATGTCTACCCGTCGGTCGATGGCGGCCGTTTTCCCGTCAAGCGCATCGCGGGCGAATCCGTCGAGGTGTGGGCCGACATCTACCGCGACGGACATGACGTGATATCGGCGGCATTGGTGTGGCGGCGCGAAGGCGACGGCGAGTGGCAGCAGACGCCGATGACACAGCACCGCGACGACCGCTGGGGCGGCACCTTCGTGCCCGACCGGCCCGGCCGCTATACCTTTGCGATCGAGGCATGGACCGATGAGTTCGCTAGCTGGCAACGTCGCTTCGAGCAGAAGCCGCACGATGGCAGCGACCGCACGCTGGACGCGATCGAGGGTGCCGGCCTGCTGACCCAGGCGCAGGCCGGTGGGCCGGCCGCGGCCGCCGTGATCATCAGGCAGTGCGAGGTCTTTCTGCAAACCGGCGAGGCGGGCGCGCTGCTCGCGCCGGAACTGCGCGAGGCGATGGCCGGCAGCCAGTTTCGCCGAGACCTGATGCGCTCCCCACCCTATCCGCTGACCGCCGATCGCCCGCGGGCACGCAGCGGCGCGTGGTACCAGATGTTTCCGCGCAGCCAGGGCAAGACCTCAGGCGTGCACGCGACCTTCAATGATTGCATCGCGCGGCTTCCCGACATCGCCGCGATGGGCTTCGATGTCGTGCTGCTGGCACCGATCCACCCGATCGGGCGGCAGCATCGCAAGGGCCGCAACAATGCCGCGATGGCGCAGCCAGGCGATCCCGGCAGTCCGTATGCGATCGGCGCGGCCGACGGTGGTCATGACGCGGTGCATCCGGAGCTCGGCACGCTCGACGACTTCCGCGCCTTCGTCGCGTCATGCCAGGCGCATGGCCTCGAGGTCGCGCTCGATTTCGCAGTGCAGTTTTCCCTCGATCACCCCTGGCTTCGTACACATCCGCAGTGGTTCAAGCGCCGCCCGGACGGCTCGATGCGTGCGGCCGAGCACCCGCCGCAACGCTGGGATGACGTCGTCAATCCGGATTTCGGATCCGAGGATGCGGCTGCGCTGTGGCGCGCGCTGCGCGACGTCGTGCTGTTCTGGCTCGAACAGGGCGTCAAGATCTTCCGGGTCGACAATCCGCACACCAAGCCACTGGCATTCTGGGAATGGCTGATTCGCGAGGTGCAGGACCGCGATGCGGAGGTGCTGTTCCTGTCGGAAGCCTTCGCGCGGCCGAAACTGATGAAGGGCCTCGCCAAGCTCGGCTTCACGCAATCCTATAGCTACTTCACCTGGCGCACGCAGCGCGCCGAGCTCGAACAGTATCTCGGCGAGTTGATCGCCTATCCCGAGCGTGACTTCTTTCGGCCGAATTTCTTCGTCAACACCCCGGACATCCTGCCCTTCCACCTGCAAAGCGGCGAGTCCTGGATGTTCAAATCGCGCCTCGCGCTGGCCGCGACGCTGTCGAGCAATTACGGCATCTATAGCGGCTTCGAATTGCTCGAGCATATGCCGGTGCCCGGCCGCGAGGAATATCTCAACTCCGAGAAGTACGAGATCAGGGTTCGCGACTGGGATGAAGGCGGGAACATCAAGCCCTATGTCGCGGCCCTCAACCGGATCAGGCGCGGCAATCCGGCCCTGCAACAATTCGCCGATCTGCGCTTTATCAATGTCGATGACGGCGGGGTGATCGGTTTCGTCAAGGAGGCGACCGATCAGAGCAATGTGATCGCGGCCGCGATTGCATTATCGGGCGAGTTGCGTGAGGTCTGGCTTCCGCTCGGCGACGTCATGGTCGGCCGCGGCGATGCCCGCCGCCCCGTCACGGCCGTTGAAGACCTCATCACCGGCGAGCGCCACGCGCTCGAATGGGGAGGCATCCGCCTGCGTCTCAATCCTGCGCGCGATCCCGCGTTGCTGTTGCGCTGTGTCGCCTGAAGGAGCCGTCATGAACGTTTTCTCCTCCGTCAATACCGAGGTGAAGATCGCGACCGAGACCGCGGATCAGCTCTGGTACAAGGACGCGATCATCTACCAGCTGCACGTCAAGGCGTTTGCCGACAGCAACAATGACGGCATCGGCGACTTCGCCGGGCTGACGGAGAAGCTCGGCTATCTACAGGAGCTCGGCGTCACCGCGCTGTGGCTGTTGCCGTTCTATCCGTCGCCCGGCCGCGACGATGGCTACGACATCGGCGATTATGGCGACATCAATCCCGATTTCGGCACGATGAAGGACTTCAAGCGCTTCATCCAGGAGGCCAAGAAGCGCGGCCTGCGCGTCATCACCGAACTCGTCGTCAACCACACCTCGGACCAGCATCCGTGGTTCAAGCGCGCGCGCCGCAGCCCGCCGAATTCGAGCGCGCGCAGCTGGTACGTCTGGAGCGACACCGACCAGAAATACCTCGATACGCGGATCATCTTCACCGATACCGAAAAGTCGAACTGGACCTGGGATCCGGAAGCCGGCCAGTTCTACTGGCACCGCTTCTTCTCGCACCAGCCGGACCTCAATTTCGACAATCCCCGCGTGGTGCGGGCCATCGTGCAGGTGATGAAGCGTTGGCTCGACACCGGCGTCGACGGCTTCCGGCTCGACGCCATCCCCTATCTGTGCGAGCGCGACGGCACCAACAACGAGAATCTGCCGGAGACGCATGCCATCATCAAGCGGCTGCGCCAGGAACTCGACGCCTATGCCAAGGGCAAGATCCTGCTGGCCGAGGCCAATCAATGGCCGGAGGACGTGCAGGAGTATTTCGGCCATGGCGACGAATGCCACATGGCCTATCACTTCCCGCTGATGCCGCGCATCTACATGGCGATCGCCCAGGAAGACCGCTTTCCGATCACCGACATCCTGAGGCAGACGCCCGATATCCCGGCGGCGTGCCAATGGGCGCTGTTCCTGCGCAATCACGACGAGCTGACCCTGGAAATGGTCACCGACGTCGAACGCGACTATCTGTGGTCGACTTATGCCAACGACCCGCGCGCCCGCATCAATGTCGGCATCCGCCGCCGTCTTGCGCCGCTGATGGACAACGACCGCCGCAAGATCGAGCTGATGAACTCGCTGCTGCTGTCGTTTCCCGGCACGCCGATCATCTATTACGGCGACGAGATCGGCATGGGCGACAACATCTATCTCGGCGACCGCAACGGCGTGCGGACCCCGATGCAGTGGTCGCCGGACCGCAATGGCGGCTTCTCGCGCGCCGACCCGGCGCGGCTGTACGCGCCGATGATCATGGACCCGGTCTACGGCTACGAATCGGTCAATGTCGAGGCGCAGTCGCGCAGCCTGTCGTCGCTGCTGTCGGCGACCAAGCGGCTGATCGCGGTGCGCAAGTCGACGCTCGCCTTCGGCCGCGGCACCATGACCTTCATCCGCCCGGAGAACCGCTCGGTGCTCGCCTATGTCAGGCAGTACCAGGACAAGGTGATCCTGTGCGTCGCCAACCTGTCGCGCTCGGCGCAGGCGACCGAGCTCGACCTCTCCGCCTTCAAGGACCGCGTACCGCTGGAACTGCTGGGGCGCACGCGCTTCCCGGCGATCGGCGAACTGCCCTACATGATCACGCTCGCGCCCTACGGCTTCTACTGGTTCGAGTTGCAGGAGCGTGACAAGTCCGAGCCGGTGAAGCCGCGCGCAGTGCCGGAGTTCGAGACCCTGGTGGTGCCGCTGAATTCGACCTGGACGTCGCTGGCGCGGGAGCGCGGCGTGTTCGAGCACGAAGTGCTGCCCGGCCATCTCGCACGCTCACGCTGGTACCCCGAGCATTCCGTCAAGGCGATCCAACCGAAACTGGTGTCCGCGATCCCGTTCTGCGACATCGGCGACAACCGGCCATGGCTGATCTTCTTCGAGACCACCGAGCGTAGCACCACCAGCCGTTACGTGCTGCCGATGCAGATCGAATGGGTGCGCTTCGATCGCGAGCGCTACAACCCGCGCGCCTTCGCCGCGGTGCGCCAGGGCGCACGCGAAGGCACGCTGCTCGATGTCGCGACCGACCAGATCTTCACCGGCCTGTTCCTGCGGAATCTGCGGGAAAACCTGACGGTCGACGAAGGCGAACAGGGCCTGAAGCTCGAATTCCGTCCGACCAGCCGCTTCTCCGATCGGCCGGTGCGGCAGCCCGAGCGTATTCGTGTGTTCGAGAACGATCAGCCGCATTCGACGGCGTTGGTCGACAACGAATATGTCACCAAGATCTACCGCAAGCTCGAGGTCGGCATCAATCCGGAGATCGAGATGGGCCGCTTCCTCACCGAGGTGGTCGGCTTCCCGAATACCCCTGCTCTGCTTGGCACGTCCGAATTGGTCGAGGGCGACAAGCGCAGTGCGATCGCGGTGCTGCATACGATGATCGTCAACCAGGGCGATCTCTGGACGGTCGCTGCCGCTCACCTCGACCGCCTGGTCGAACGGCAACGCCTGCTCGCGGTGAGCGAACATCCGGCGGAGAACGGCGACCAGGCAACCTATCTGCGCCATTTGTCGCATAGCGGAAAGCGCCTCGCGGAATTGCATCTGGCACTTGCCAGCAACCGCGATCTGCCGGACTTCGCGCCAGAGCCGACCAAGCCGGAGGACCTGCAACGCTGGGCCGACGAGATCATGGCGCGCGCCGAGCGCGTGTTCGATACCCTGAAGCAGCGGCGCAGCTCCCTGAGGGAGCCCGACCGGCTGCTCGCCGATCAATTGCAGGCCCGGCACGACATGCTGCCGGAGCGGCTCAAGGCGTTGCTGCCGCGCGAGACCGATGGCCTCAACATCCGCCATCACGGCGACCTGCATCTCGGCCAGCTGCTGGTGGTCAAGGACGACGTCTTCATCATCGATTTCGACGGCGGACCGGGCCGCACCATCGCGGAGCGCCGCCGCAAGGCACCGCCGGCCCGCGACGTCGCCGGCCTGATCCGCTCGATCGACTATGCGGCGACCGCCGCGCTGGAACGGGCGCTCAGGGTCGCTCCCGACGACAGCGGCAGGTTGAGCCTCGCCCTGGCCGAATGGCGCGACCGGGCCGCGGACGCCTTCCTGGCAGCCTATCGCGAGACCATGGCCGGCCAGCGGCTGTGGCCCTCTGAGCCCAAGGCGGCCGATCGTTTGCTCAACTTTTTCCTGCTTGAGAAAGCCTTCTACGAGATCGAGTATGAGCTGGCCAACCGGCCGGATTGGCTGCGGGTGCCGCTTACCGGCCTGCTGAGGATCCTGGCGCAACAGCCGCATGAGGGTGCATGACCAAACTGCCCGCCGAGGCCTATGCCATCATCGAGGGCCGCCATTCCGACCCGTTCCACTATCTCGGGCTGCATCCCGAGGGGGATCGCAACGTGGTGCGCGCCTTCCTGCCTGACGCCAGCAATGTCGAGGCGATCGGCGAGCATGGCGGGACGGTGGAGCTGGCGCGGATCCACGATGCCGGCCTGTTCGCGGGTCCCTTGCCGAACGGCTCGACGCGCTACCAACTCCGCGCCCGCTTCGGTAACAAGGTCGTCGAGCTGGAGGACGCCTACCGTTTCCCGCCGATCCTGAGCGATTTCGATCTCTATCTGCTCGGCGAGGGCACGCATCAGCGCGTCTACGACACGCTCGGCGCGCACCCGATGACGCTCGACGGCGTCGACGGCATCGGCTTCGTGGTGCTGGCGCCGAATGCGCGCCGGGTCAGCGTGGTCGGCGACTTCAATTTCTGGGACGGCAGGCGGCATCCGATGCGCGTCCGCGGCCCCGGCTATTGGGAGCTGTTCATCCCGCGGGCACGCGTCGGCGATCACTACAAGTTCGAGATCGTCGGCCGCAACGGCCAGCATTTGCCGCTGAAATCCGATCCGCTGGCGTTCGCCGCCGAGGTACGTCCGAAGACCGCCTCGATCGTGATCGACGAGCGCAAGATCCCGCACCCGCGTCCCGCGCCGGATCGCGTCAACGCGCTGAGCTCGCCGATGTCGATCTACGAGGTCCATCTCGGCTCCTGGCGGCGCAAGGGCCGCAACGAATGGCTGACCTATCGCGAGATGGCGGAACAGCTTCCCGCCTATGCCAGCGACCTCGGCTTCACCCATGTCGAATTCCTGCCCATATCCGAGCATCCGTTCGACGGCTCCTGGGGCTACCAGCCGACCGGCATGTTCGCGCCGACCAGCCGGTTCGGCTCGCCGGACGATTTCGCAGCGCTGATCGACGCCTGCCATGCCGCGGGCCTCGCCGTGCTGCTCGACTGGGTCCCCGGACATTTCCCCGACGATCCGCACGGCCTCGGCCATTTCGACGGCACCGCGCTCTACGAGCACGCCAACCCGCTGCAAGGCCGTCACCTCGACTGGGGCACGCTGATCTACAATTACGGGCGCACCGAGGTGACCAACTTCCTGGTGTCGAACGCGCTGTTCTGGCTCGACCGCTACGGCATCGACGGGCTGCGCGTCGATGCCGTCGCCTCGATGCTCTATCTCGATTACAGCCGCCCCGCTGGCGGTTGGATTCCGAACAAATATGGCGGCCGGGAGAACATCGAGGCGATCGATTTCCTGCGCCGCTTCAACACCGAGCTGTTCGCGCATTTCCCGCAGGCGACCACGGCAGCCGAGGAGTCCACCGCCTGGCCGCAGGTGTCGCGCCCGGTCGAATATGGCGGGCTCGGCTTCGGCTACAAGTGGAACATGGGCTGGATGCACGACACGCTGAAATACATCGGCAAGGATCCGATCCACCGCAAACATCATCACGGCGATATCCTGTTCGGCCTGCACTATGCCTTCTCGGAGAACTTCATCCTGCCGCTGTCCCACGACGAGGTGGTGCACGGCAAGCGCTCGATCCTCGGCCGCATGCCCGGCGACGACTGGCAGCGCTTCGCCAACCTGCGCGCCTATTACAGCTTCATGTTCGGCCATCCCGGCAAGAAGCTGATGTTCATGGGCTGCGAATTCGGCCAGGAACGCGAGTGGAACCACGACTATTCGATCGACTGGCACTTGCTGGACCAGCCCAAGCACAAGGGCATCCAGAACCTGATCCGCGACCTCAACCGGCTCTATCGCGCAGTGCCGGCGCTGCATGAGCTCGACTGCGACCAGGCCGGCTTCGAATGGGTCATCAGCGACGACGCGAACAACAATGTGTTCGCCTGGATCCGCAAGGGCAATGCCGAACGCGCGCGCTGCCTCGTGGTCGTGAACTTCTCGCCCAACGTCCATCGCAACTATCGTGTCCGGGTGCCGCTCGCGGGCAAATGGCACGAGGTGCTCAACTCGGATTCCGCGCATTACGGCGGCACCAATGTCGGCAATATCGGCGAGGTTCGCACGTCCGAGGGCGCCACGCCGGAGCTGGACCTGACCATTCCGCCGCTGGCTGCGATCTTCCTCGTACCGGAAAGCTAGCTCATGCGTCTGACTGGGGGAACGTCCGCACGGCTCGGTGCAAGCTGGGACGGCAGAGGCACCAATTTTGCGCTGTTCTCGGCGAATGCCGAGAAGGTGGAGCTGTGCCTGTTCGACGGCCAGGGTCGCCGCGAGCTCGAGCGGATCGAGATGCCGGAGCGCACCGAGGACGTCTGGCACTGCTATCTCAACGACGTCTCGCCGGGGCAGCTCTACGGCTATCGCGTCTACGGACCCTATGCGCCGGAGCGTGGCCACCGCTTCAACGCCAACAAGCTGTTGCTCGATCCCTATGCCAAGCGGCTCGCCGGCCGGCTGGTGTGGAGCGACGCGCATTTCGCCTACCGCACCGGCAGCGCGCGCGAGGATCTCTCCTTCGACCGCCGCGACAATGCCCGCGGCATGCCGAAGGCTGTGGTGGTCGACGAGAGCTTCAACTGGGGGCGCCGCGAAATCCGGCCGCAGATCCCCTGGGCAGACACCATCATCTACGAGGCCCACGTCAAGGGCCTGACCCAGAAGCGCGAGGACGTGCCGCCGAACCTCCGCGGCACCTATGGCGGGCTGTCGTCCCCGGCGATGATCGACCACCTGAAGCGGCTCGGCGTCACGACCATCGAGCTGTTGCCGATCCACGGCCTGATCGACGACCGCGTGCTGGTCGAGAAGAAGCTCGCGAACTACTGGGGCTACAACACCATCGCGTTCTTCGCGCCCGAGGCGCGCTACGCCCAGGACAATGCGCTGGACTCGTTTCGTACGACAGTCGCACGGCTGCACGACGCCGGCATCGAGGTGCTGCTCGACGTGGTCTACAACCACACCGCCGAGGGCAACCATATGGGCCCGACGCTGTGCTTCCGCGGCATCGACAACGCCTCCTATTACTGGCTGAACCGCGAGAACCCGCGCTTCTATGACGACTTCACCGGCTGCGGCAGCTCGGTCAACCTCACCCATCCGCGCGTGCTGCAAATGGTGATGGATTCGCTGCGCTACTGGGTCGAGGTCTGCCACGTCGATGGCTTCCGCTTCGACCTCGCCACCACGCTGGCACGCGGGCCGAACGGCTTTGATCGCAACCACCCCTTCCTCACCGCGATCCGCCAGGATCCGGTGCTGGCGACCGTGAAGATGGTCGCCGAGCCGTGGGATCTCGGTCTCGGCGGCTACCAGGTCGGCGCCTTCCCGTCGCAATGGTCGGAGTGGAACGACCGCTATCGCAGTGCGATGCGGCGCTACTGGAGCGGCGAAGGCAGCCTGATCGGCGACATCTCAGGCCGTATGACTGCGTCCTCCGACCTGTTTCACCACGACAACCGCGCGACCCGCGCCAGCATCAACCACATCACGGTGCATGACGGCTTCACGCTGGCTGACCTGTTCAGCTACAACGAGAAGCACAACGAGGCCAATGGCGAGGACAATCGCGACGGCTCCAACGACAATCACAGCAACAATTGCGGCCATGAAGGACCGACCGATGATCCCGCGATCATCGCGCTGCGCCGGCAGTTGCGGAAGAATGCGCTGGCCTGCCTGTTGCTGGCGCAGGGCACGCCGCTGATCCTCGCCGGCGATGAGGTCGCCAACACCCAAGGCGGCAACAACAACGCCTATTGCCAGGACAATGAGACCGGCTGGGTGGGCTGGGAGAACCTCGGCACGGACGACGACGATATCGATTTCATCGGCCATCTCACCGCGCTGCGCCAGCGCTTCGGCCAGATCCGCTGCCAGAGCTGGCTCGACGGCCGCCGCGCCGACGGCAGCTATGGCGTGCTGTGGCTAACGCCGGCAGCGGAGGAGATGAAGGAATCCGACTGGAAATTCCCGGAAAGCCGGTTCCTGGCCTATGTGCTGGGGCCGATGGAACAAGGCCAGGCGCCGATCTTTATCGTGCTGAACGCCGCACCGCAGGAGATCGTGTTCAGGATGCCGAGAATGGCGGAGTACAGCAGCTGGCAGCAGGTCTTGAACACGACCCAGGCGGAGCAGACCGCCGAGCAGTTCGCATCCGGCGCAGACATGACGGCACCGCCGCGCTCGGTGCTGGCCTTCGCAGGCTCCGCATGAGCGCCCAGCATTTCGGACCCGAGCTGACGCCCGATGGCGCGCGCTTCCGGCTATGGGCGCCGGCAGCCAAGCGCGTCGACCTGCTGCTCGACAAGCCGCACGCCCTGACGCGCGACGTCGCCGGCTGGTACGTTGCCGAGATCGCGGGCGCGCGCGCCGGTACCCGCTACAAATTCCGCATCGACGACGAGGTCGACGTGCCAGATCCCGCCTCCGCATTCCAGCCGGACGATGTGTTCGGGGCGAGCGAGGTGATCGACCACACCGCTTTCAAATGGCGCGCGACCGAGTGGCGCGGACGACCCTGGCACGAAGCCGTGATTCTCGAAGCCCATGTCGGCACCTTCACGCGAGAGGGCACCCATCGCGCCATGATCGACAAGCTCGATCATCTGGTGGCGATCGGCATCACCGCGCTCGAACTGATGCCGCTGGCGGATTTCGCCGGCAAGCGTAACTGGGGCTATGACGGCGTGCTGTGGTACGCGCCCGACAGCGCCTATGGCCGCCCCGAAGATCTGAAGACCTTGATCGACGAGGCGCATCTGCGCGGGCTGATGGTGATGCTCGACGTGGTCTATAACCATTTCGGACCCGAGGGGAATTACCTCGGCCGCTACGCGCCGAATTTCTTCAGCGATGCACACACGCCATGGGGCAGCGCGATCGACTATCGCGTGCCCGAGGTCCGCGCCTTCGCGATCGAGAGTGTCGTGAGCTGGCTGCGCGACTATCGCTTCGACGGGCTGCGGTTCGACGCGGTCAACACCATCGTCGAAGCCGGCGAGGTCTCCGTGCTGCACGATTTCAGCAAGGCGGCCGGCCATCTCGCAGCCGAGACCGGTCGGCAGATCAACCTCGTGCTCGAAAACGGCGACAACATCGCGAGCCTGCTGGATGACGCGGAGGATCCGCCGCGTGGCAAGTTCCGCGGCCAGTGGAATGACGACTACCACCACGCCTGGCACGTGATCCTGACCGGCGAGGCCCAGGGCTATTACGCCGACTATCAGCAGTCGCCGAAGCAGGACCTGGTTCGAGCACTGTCCTCCGGCTACATCTATCAGGGCGAGGTCTCGGGCTTCTGGGGCGGCAAGGCCCGCGGCGAGCCGAGCGGCATGCTGTCGCCGACCTGCTTCATCAACTTCCTGCAGAACCACGACCAGATCGGCAATCGCCCGCTCGGCGAGCGTCTCGACAGCATCGCGAAACCACAGGCGATCGAAGCGGCGCTGGCGGTGACGCTGCTCGCGCCGACCACGCCGATGCTGTTCATGGGCGAGGAATGGGGCGCGACGACGCCCTTCCCGTTCTTTTGCGATTTCACCGGCGATCTCGCCAACGCCGTTCGCGCCGGGCGGCGCAAGGAGTTCGCCTGGGCCTACGCCAAATATGGCGACGATGTTCCGGACCCGCTTGCCGAGAAGACCGTGCAATCGGCGGTGCTTGATTGGGCAGCGCTTGGGCGCACTCCCGGCCGCGACAGGCTTGCGCTGGTGCGCGAGCTGCTCGCGGTGCGCCACCGCGAGATCCTGCCGCGATTGGCCAAGGTGCGTTTCGGCGAGGCCCATGTAACGGCCAATCTGCTGACCGCGCATTGGCGGATGGGAGACGGCAGCACGCTGTGGCTGGCGGTAAACCTGTCGGATCAGGCCATCGGCAACGTTCCCGAGCCGAAGGGAACCGCGATCTGGGGCGGCGCGTTGTCGAGCGACCTCCCCGGCTGGGCGGTGCGCTGGCACATCGGATAGCACAATGCCTCCGGCGATCCCGATCGCGACATACCGACTGCAACTCACCGCCGATTTCGACTTCGATGCCGCCGCGAGCGTGGCGCCCTATCTGAAGGCGCTCGGCATCAGCCATGTCTACGCCTCGCCCTTCATGAAGGCGCGCAAGGGCTCGACCCATGGCTATGACGTCGTCGACCACACCAAGTTCAATCCGGAGCTCGGCGGCGAGGCCGGCTTTGCACGGTTCGGCGACGCGTTGACGCGCAACGACCTCGGGCTGATCCTGGATTTCGTGCCGAACCATGTCGGCGTGCATTTTGCCGACAATCCGTGGTGGCTCGATGTCCTCGAATGGGGACCGGTGTCGCCGCACGCGGTCTCCTTCGACATCGACTGGGATCAGCTGCCCTACCGCGCGCGCGGCGGCGTGCTGCTGCCGATCCTCGGTTCGTCCTATGGCCTGGCGCTGGAGCGCGGCGAGATCGCGCTGCGCTACGACGAGAGCGAAGGCAGTTTCTCCGCCTGGTATTTCGAGCACCGTCTGCCGATCGCACCTGAACGCTATGGCGAGGTGCTGCGCAGCATCGTCCGCGAGGCCGGCGCCGAAGACAGTCCGGCCGGCCGCGCGCTGCTGGAACTGGCGGCGCGCTACCGCGGGCTGCGCCATCCGAACCGCAAGGAGGCGCCGACGCTGAAGGCGGCGATCAAGGCGATCGAGGGCGCTGGCGACATCATCGCGCGCGGGCTCGATGCCTATCGCGCCGGCGAGGATCGCCCGACCCAGACGCTGGCGCTGCATCACCTGCTGGAACGCCAGCACTACAAGCTCGGCCACTGGCGGCTCGCCTCCAGTGACATCAACTATCGCCGCTTCTTCGACGTCAACACGTTGGCCGGCCTCCGGGTTGAGGACGCCGCCACCTTCGAGGCGAGCCACAGCCTGGTGAGGCGGTTGATCGCGGAGGACCGGCTGCAGGGCCTGCGGCTCGACCATATCGACGGCCTGCGCGATCCCGCGCAATACTTTCAGCGGCTGCGTCGCCTGATCCGCTCGGCGCAGGGCGACAAGGCCAGGCCGTTCTACATGGTGATCGAGAAGATCCTCGGCGAGGACGAGAAACTGACCAAGTTTGCCGGCGTCCACGGCACCACCGGCTATGAATGGATGAATACGATCAGCCAGCTGCTGGTCGATGGCAGAGGCCTCGATCCGCTCAATGAGATCTGGCGCCAGATCAGCAACCGGTCGCCGAATTTGACGCCGGTGCTGCGCGAGGCCAAGCGCCGCGTGCTGGAGACCTTGCTGACCTCTGAATTCACCGTGCTGGCGCGACTGCTCGCGCGCATCGCCAGCGGGCACTATTCGACGCGCGATTTCTCCGGCGACAGCCTGCGGCAGGCGCTCGAGCTCTATGTGCTGCACTTCCCGGTCTATCGCACCTATCTCACAGGCTCGGGCCCGACCGCGCATGACCGCGCGCTGATCAGCGAGACCATCGAGCGCGCCCGCGCCGACTGGTTCGCCGCCGATGAAGGCATCTTCGACTTCCTGCGCGATGCTCTGACCATGGATCTGTTGAAGCCCGGCCGGCCGCCGCACAGCGCGCCGCGGGTCCGCCGCTTCGCCCTGAAGGTGCAGCAATTCACCGGGCCGATGATGGCGAAGTCGCTGGAGGACACGACGTTTTATCGCTACCACCGTCTGCTGGCGCTCAACGAGGTCGGCGGCGATCCCGCGGCCAGCGCAATCGCGCCCGAAACGTTCCACGCCATGATGGCGACCCGCGCCCGCGAATGGCCCCACGGCATGACGTCGACCGCGACCCACGACACCAAGCGCGGCGAGGACGCCCGCGCCCGCATCATGGCGCTCGCGGAGATTCCCGGCGAATGGACCAGCGCGGTGGCGCGCTGGAAGGTGTTGAACGCGCCGCATCTGGTGCTCGAGGGCGCGACGCGCGCGCCGTCGGCGACGTTCGAATACATGCTGTATCAGGCCCTGCTCGGCGCCTGGGATCCGGACGACGCCTCGCTGCTCCCGCGCATCCAGGCCTACGCGCTGAAGGCGGCGCGCGAGGGCAAGCAGGAGACCAGCTGGCTCAATCCGCACGAGCCCTACGAGGCCGGCGTGAAAACCTTCATCGCGCAGATCCTCGATCGCAATGCTTCGCCCGAATTCCTCGACGCGCTTGACACGCTGGCGCAACGTACCGCGCTGATCGGCGCGCTGAATTCGCTCAGCCAGATCACCTTGAAGGCGACTATGCCGGGCGTGCCGGATTTCTACCAAGGCACCGAAAGCTGGGACCTTTCGCTGGTCGATCCTGACAACCGCCGGCCGGTCGACTTTGCCGCACGCGAAGACATGCTTGCAACGCTCGAGACACCGGATTGGAATGCGCTCGCCGAGAGCTGGCGCGATGGCCGCCTGAAGTTCGCCTGGACGCGACATCTGCTGCGGCTGCGCAACGAGATGGCGGACGTGTTCGCCAGCGGCGACTACGAACCGCTCGCGGTCAGCGGCCGGCATCGCGATCATGTCGTCGCGTTCGCGAGGCGTCACGGCCGTGAAGCCGTGATCGTCGCGGTGGCGAAGTCATTCGCTCCTTTCACACAGGGTGGCCGTCACTGGCCGCGACCCGAGGCCTATGAAGGCGAGGTCGACCTGACCGGATATGCGCTCTCCGGCCGCGAGCGAAAGATTCAGCTGGCAACGCTGTTCGCCGATCTTCCGGTCGCCGTGCTAAGGGCGAAGGCCGCTGCCGACGCGAAGCAAGTCCCAAAGCGTATGCGCGCGCACGGTTAGCAGAGCGCGTCAGCTCTTGCCCAACAGCAACTGGCCGCGCTTCTGGATGGCCACCTGGGCGGCTTCGGCGAAGCGTTGCAGCAGCCAGGGCAATGTGACCTCGAGACGCACATGGGTATCCTCGACATCGAGATGCCCGGCCGCGACCTGCCCGAGCGCGCGGACGCGGAAGCTCATCCGGTTGTCGTCCCAGCGCTCCTCGTCGACGCTCAGCACCGGCACGTTGGCGGCGGCGCGCGACAAGCCTGTTTTCAGGCGGCGCATGGCCTCGTCGCGGCCAAGACTGTGGGGGATCGAAACGATCAGCGGCGCCGACATCGCGGTGCACTCCTCATGTGATCATGACCATGTAAATACGTTCCTACAAAAATGGAAGACACGCGGCATTTATCGCTCCGCGAGAACTGGAACTTTCACCAAACCGGTTTGTTTTCCTCGCGCGAAGGGCAGAGACGAACAGGCCCGCGGGGCTGAGGAGAGCTTGAGATGTCACTTGGAACGATCATCCTTATCATTCTGATCATCGCGCTGCTTGGCGGCTTTAGCGGCATTGGCGGCGGACCGTTCTACGGCACCGGCTATTATGGCGGCGGCGGTCTCGGCCTGGTGATCGTGATCCTGCTGATCCTGCTATTGCTCGGGCGGCTATAGCCGTCGCCCGCGTGCCGCGGACTATCCGCATCAACGACTGTCATCACCCGCGAAAGCGGGTGATCCAGTATTCCAGAGGCATCAACGATTGAGTCGATAGGCCGCGGCGTAATGGATACCCCGCTTACGCGGGGTATGACGAGCAGTGGCAACGGCGCATTCGCGTGACGGCCTCTACTACGCAGCAAGCTTCTTGATCGCCGCCTTGATCGACGACGCCGCGTCATCATAGCCGTCCCAGGCCTTGGTCTTCGCGAGCAGCGCCGGCACCGACCTTACCGTATACTTTCCCGGATCAAGATCGCCACGCACCTGTGTCCAGGTCAGCGGCATCGAGACGGTTGCACCCGGACGCGCCCGCGGCGAGACCACCGCGACCGCCGTCGCGAGCCGGTCGTTGCGCAGATAATCGAGGAAGATCTTCCCGGTGCGCTTGGCTTTGGACATGTTGATCAGGTAGCGCTCAGGGTCATCTTGCGCCATCCACTGGCAGATGCCCTGCGCGAAGGCCTTGGCCTCCTTCCAGGAGACCTTGTCCCTGGCTCCCGACAGCAGCGGCGCCACGACATGAAGGCCCTTGCCGCCGGTGGTCTTGCAGAAGCTTTCGAGGCCGACCGCGGTCAGCCGCTGGCGCATCTCCTTGGCGGCATCGACCACATCGGAGAACGCGACGTCGGGCGCCGGATCGAGATCGAACACCAGCCGGCCCGGCGTATCATAGGCGTCGGGCGCGCAATTCCAGGGATGCAGCTCGAGGCCGCCGAGCTGCGCGACCGCGGCCAGCCCCTCGATCTGGTCGATCTGCAAATACGGTTTGCGGTCGCCCGAGACCTTGGCAAGCTTCAGCAGCTTCGACGTGCCGGCCATCGCGTGACGCTGGAAGAACGTCTCGCCCTTGATGCCGTCGGGCGCGCGCACGATCGAGCACGGCCGCCCCTTGAGATAGCCGATCATCCATTCGCCGACCGCCTCGAAATAGCTGGCGAGGTCGAGCTTGGTCACCGGCTCGCCGTCGCCGGCATCGGGCCACAACGCCTTGTCGGGATGCGAGATGGCGACGCCCATCACCTCGCTCGACGCCTTGCCTTTCGCCATCGGCTTCACCACTCTGGTTACGACCGGTCGCTCGGCCTCGACCTCATGCGCCGGCTTGTCCTGCCGCAGCCCCTTGAAGGCGGCCTGGCGGATATTGCCGGCGTCGGTCCAGCCCGCGAACTCGATCTCGGCGACGAGCTCGGGCTTCAGCCAGTGCACGTCGCGAGTCTTTTTCGGCGCATCCTTGCCGCCGAACGGGCTCGTGTCGGAGGCAGCTTCCTTCAGCGCCGGCATGATGCGGCGGACGGTATCCTGGCCAAAGCCGGTGCCGACGATGCCGACAAAGGCCAGATGATCGCCGCGATAGACGCCGGCCATCAGCGAGCGGAATTTGCCGTTGGTGGTCTTCCAGCCGCCGAGCACCACCTCGTGGCCGGCGCGGATTTTGGCCTTGGTCCAGTCGTCGGAACGGCCGGAGCGATAGGCCCCGTCGAGCCGCTTGGAGACGATGCCTTCCAACCCGAGCTTGCGCGCGGACTCCAGCACGGCATCGCCGCTCTCCTCGAAATGCTCGACATAGCGGATCAAGGGGTTCTTGCCCTTGCGCGCCGCGAGCAACGCTTGCAACTGCGCCTTGCGCTCGGCGAGCGGCAGCGGGCGGATATCCTCGGTGCCTGCAAACAGCAGGTCGAACGCGTAGAAGATCAGTTGCTCGGTCTTGCCGTCGGAGAGCGCGGCCTGCAACGTTGAAAAATGCGGCGTTCCGTTCTCGTCGAGCGCGACGATCTCGCCGTCGATTAAGGCATCCGGCAGCTTGCAGGCCTCCTCCACGATCGCGGCGAACTTGTCCGACCAATCGAGTCCCTTGCGGGTCTTCACGTCAGCCTCGCCATCCTCCACGCGAAGCTGCACGCGATAGCCGTCGAACTTGATCTCGTGGCCCCAGCCGGCGCCATTCGGCGGAGACTCGACCGCGGCGCAGAGCTGCGGCGAGACGAAATCGGGCATCTCCGCCACCTGCTTCGGTTTCGCCCTCGGCCGCTCCTTCAACTGCGCCTTCAGCTTTGCCTTTGGCGCCGGCGCCTTGGTCTTCGCGCGGGCGTCCGCGGCCATGCCGTGATTGGACTGCCAGACCGCATCCGCTGTGGCCTTGCCGTTGCCCTTCGCCAGCATGAACGGCTTCGGCGCCCGGCCCTTGCCGGCTGCGATCTGCGCCATCGAACGGCCCGACGCAACCGAGCGATCCTCTCCGAGAACCGCTTCGCCATCGCCATCGACGGCATATTCATCCCGGTGCTTGATCAATAGCCAATTGGTGCGCTTGCCGCCGAAGCGGTCGCTCTTCATTCGCACCAGCACCCAGCTGCCGTGCAGCTTCTCGCCATGCAGGGTGAACTTCAGGTCGCCCTTCTTGAAGCCGCGCTCGGGATCGTCAGAGTCCCAGGTGCCGCGATCCCACAGCTGCACGGTGCCGCCGCCATACTGGTCTTCCGGGATCGTACCTTCGAAATCGCCATAGTCGAGCGGATGATCCTCGACCTCGACCGCGAGCCGCTTGTCATGCGGATCGAGCGATGGCCCGCGCGTCACCGCCCAGGATTTGAAGACGCCATCGAACTCCAGCCTGAAATCATAGTGCAGCCGCGTCGCGTCATGCTTCTGGATCACGAAGCGGCGCTGCTTGCTCGGTGCGACCTTGACGTCGCCCGACGGCTCACTGGTCTTCTCGAAGTCGCGCTTCTTGCGATAGGTGGTGAGGTTTCTCAGCGACACGTGATTTCTCAGCGACACATCCAGGCCTCGACGCAAACGGCGGCCGCCGCCCCGGCGCGGCCATCAGGAACCAAAACCTACGGTATCCGTTCAAGTTCCAAACTCAAGCTGTTTGGAGACGATCATGGCCGCTCCCCGCGCCTACTGGAAAGGCACGCTCAAGCTCTCGCTGGTGTCATGCCCGGTGGCGCTCTACCCGGCCTCGACCACGGTCGAGAAGACCCGCTTCCACATGATCAACCGGGAGACCGGCAACCGCCTGAAGCAGCAGATGGTCGATGCCGAGACCGGCGACGTCGTCGAGGGCGACCAGAAGGGTCGCGGCTACGAGGTGAGCAAGGGCAAATATGTCGAGATCGAAAAGGACGAGCTCGAGGCGGTCCAGATCGAGAGCAACCACACCATCGATATCGATGCTTTCGTGCCCGAAAGCGAGATCGACAAGCGCTATCTCGACCACCCCTATTACATCAGGCCCGACGGCAAGGCCGGCATCGACGCGTTCGCAGTGATCCGCGACGCCATGAAGGACCAGGACCGGGTCGCGCTGGCCCGGATCGTGCTGACCAACCGCGAGCATGTGATCGCGATCGAGCCACTCGACAAGGGCATGCTCGGCACCACCTTGCGCTACCCCTATGAGGTACGCGACGCTGACGATTATTTCGACGACATCAAGAGCCCGAAGGTGACCAAGGACATGATCGAGCTCGCCGGCCACATCCTCGACAGCAAGGCCGCGCATTTCGACCCGTCAAAGTTCAAGGACGAGTACGAGACCGCGCTGAAAGCCCTGGTCCGCCGCAAGGCCGCCGGCAAGCCGATCAAGGCCGCCGAGCGCGAGGAGAAGCCGAGCAATGTGGTGAGCCTGATGGACGCGTTGAAGCAGAGCCTGAAGAGCGGCAAAAGCGGCGCAAGGCGCTCGGGCTCGACCGCGCGACGCCCGACATCGCACCGCCGCGCGGCGAAGAAGGCGCACCGGTCGACTACGCGTCGGCAAACGGCGGGGTAGGCCTTCACCGCGTCATTGCGAGCGAAACGAAGCAATCCATCTTTCCGCCCATGCTGAAGGATGGATTGATTCGTCGCTACGCGTCTCGCAATGACAAACGGCTCGGCACCCTACCGCTTCGCAGCCTTTCGCTTCTTGGCGGTCTTCCGTTTCTTCGTTGTCTTCGCCTTCTTCGGCACCTTACGGCCCTTGGCGCGCGCCTCCGACAGTCCGATCGCGATCGCCTGCTTGCGGCTCGTCACCTTCTTCTTGGAGCCGCCGCTACGCAGCGTCCCGGCTTTGCGCTTCTTCATCACGCGCTCGACATCCTCAGATGCCCTCCGCGAGTATTTCCTTGCCATGACGTGTCTCCCGGTAAGGCAGACCAAGCCGCGATGGCAGCGAAAGTTCCGGCCTGTGTCGTCGCACGGCTTGGCCGGGCGACCCAGCATTCCGAGGCAGTGCTGATCAAGCGGAGAAGCCTCGGCGTACTGGATGCCCCGCCTTCGCGGGGCATGACAGCTCAGTCGGCCGCGCGCAGCCGATAGCCGATACCGGTCTCGGTCAGCACGAATTGCGGACGCTCAGGGTCGGCCTCGATCTTCTGGCGGAGCTGCCGGACATAGACCCGCAGATATTGCGCGTCAGTCAACTCGTCCCACAATTCCTTCAAGAGGAAACGATGGGTCAGCACCTTGCCGGCGTGCTGCACCAGCACGCGCAGCAGGTCATACTCCTTCGGCGACAGCTTGATCTCTTTCTCGCCAACCTTGACGATCCGGCGCACCAGGTCGACCGAGAGATCGCCGGAGCGGAACACCGGCCGTTCGCCCTGCACCTGCAACTGATGACGGAGCGCCGCGCGGAGCCGCGCCAGCAATTCGTCCATGCCGAACGGCTTGGTCAGGTAGTCGTCGGCGCCGAGATCGAGCGCCTGCACCTTGCCGGCCTCGTCGCCGCGGCTCGACAGCACCACGATCGGCACGCTCTCATTGCGTCCGCGGATCATGCGCAGGAGATCATGGCCCTGGATGTCGGGCAGGCCGAGATCGAGGATGATCAGCGCCGGTCCTTCGGCCAGCATCTCCAATGCCATCTTGCCGTTGGAGGCCTCGAGGATGTCATAGCCCTGCGTGCTCAGCCCCATCCGCAGCAGCTTGCGAATCGGCGGCTCGTCGTCGATGACCAGGACCTTGATGGGCGTCGCGTTCATGCAGCAGTGTCCAGCGCGTTGGTGTCGGCCGGGATCGGCAGGCGGATGGTGATGACGGCGCCGCTGCGGTCGGAGCGGTTGGCCGCCGCGATCGTGCCGCGCATCGCCTCGACGAAGCCGCGCGAGATCGCCAGCCCAAGGCCGGTGCCGGGGCGGACATGGTCGCCCTTCTCGGCGCGATAGAACTTGTCGAACACGCTTTCCAACTCGGCGGCCGGAATGCCGTTGCCCTCGTCCAGGATCTGCAACGCCACCGCGCCGCGGTCGCGGCTGCCACGAATCGAGATCGTGGTGTCGGAGGGGGCGTATTTGGCGGCGTTGTCGAGCAGGTTGAACAGCACTTGCTCGAACAGCACCGCGTCGAGCTCCAGCATCGGCAGGTCGGCCGCGAGCTCCAGCGACACCCGGTGATGCACCAGGATCTTGGCGGCACGCCGCAGCGCGCTGCCGACGATTTCGCCAACATCGTGCCGCGCGGTGTTGGGCACGATGGCGCCGGATTCCAGCTTGGTCATGTCGAGCAGGTTGGCGATGAAACGATTGAGCCGCTCCGACTCGTCGATCACGGTGGCGAGCAGATCATGCTTCTGGGCGGCGCTCAGATTGGCTTCGAGATCGCGCAGCGCCGACGCCGAGCCGAGCACCGAGGCCAGCGGCGTCTTGAGGTCGTGCGAGATCGAGGTCAGGAGCGCGCCGCGCAACCGGTCGGATTCGACCGTGCGCTTGACCCGGTCCATGTCCTCAACCAGCAGCACGCGCTCGATCGCGAGTGCGCCCTGGTCGACCAGCGCATCGAGCAGCCGGCGCTGGTCCGGCGTCAACAGCGGTCCGGTTCGGTCGTCGTCGATGCCGATCACCCCGATCGGGCCACGACCGGTGCGCATCGGCAGAAACAGGCGCTTGCCGCCCGGTAGCGTGTCCGAGCCGCGGCCGGCCGGGCGGTCGTTGCCCCAGGCCCAGTTGGCGGCAGCGAGATCGGCCTGGTCGAGCTGGTCTTCGGGCGGATAGCCGCTCTTGACCGTCAGCATGCCGCCCTCCGGCAGCAGCAGCACCACGCGCACCTTGAGCATCAGCGCGATCTGATAGGCGGTCGCCCACAGCACGTCGTCGAGCGTCGCGGTGCCGGCGAGCTTGCGGCTGAAAGCGTAGAGTGATTCGGTGGTGCGGACCCGGCCGATCGCGGTGTCGGCCTGGGTGCGCACCCGCGCCGCGACATTGGAGACGATCAGCGCGATCAGCATGAAAAAGAAGAACGCCGCGACATTGGTCGGGTCGGTGATGGTGAAGGTGTAGACCGGCGGCAGGAAGAAGAAATTGTAGCACAGCGAGGCCGCGACGCTCGCCAGCAGCGACGGCCACAGACCGTAGCGCGCCGCGGCGCCGACCACGACGGTGATGAAGACGAGATCGACGTTCTCGATGCCGAAGAACGGCTGGATCAGCTTGGCCGCGCCGAGCCCCAATGCCGTCAGCAGCAGCGCCATCAGATAGGGCTGCGGCTTGAACGGCTCCTGCCGCTGCGCGGTCTGCACCGCCGCCTTGCCGACCGGCAGCTCGTCGCCGGCGATCACGTTGACGCTGATATTGCCGGCCCGGCGCACCAGGTCGTGCACCACTGAGCCGTGTGTCAGCTCGAACCAGCGCGAGCGCGTCGACTTGCCGATGATGATCTGGGTGACGTTGTTGGCCTGGGCGAAGCTGATGACGTCGTCGGCGATGCGGCGGCCGACCCCGGGCAGCGTCAGCGCCTCGCCGCCGAGCGACTCCGCGAGCCGCATGGTGTCGGCCAGCCGGTCGCGCTGCTCGTCGCTCAGTTGCAGGCTGCGCCGGGTCTCGATGCTGACCGCGGTCCATTGCGCATGCAGCCGGTCGGCCAACCGCTTGGTGTAACGCACCAGGCCGGCGGCGCGCGGGTCCTCGCTGAGACAGACCAGGATGCGTTCACCAGCGGCCCAGGGGCCCTGGATCGCATTGGCCTGCATGTGGGTGAGCAGCTGCTCGTCGACCCGTTCGGCGGTGCGGCGCAGCGCCAACTCGCGCAGCGCGGTCAGGTTACCGGGCGAGAAATAATGCTCCAGCGCGCGCTCGGCCTGCTTGGGCACATAGACCTTGCCCTCCTTCAGCCGCTGGATCAGGTCGTCGGGCGTGAGGTCGATCAGCTCGATGGCGTCGGCACGATCGACCACCGAGTCCGGCACGGTCTCGCGCACCCGCACATGGGTGATCTGCGCGACGACGTCGTTGAGGCTCTCGATGTGCTGGATGTTGATCGCGGTGTAGACGTCGATGCCGTGCGACAGCAATTCCTCGACGTCGAGATAGCGCTTSGGATGCCGGCTGCCCGGCGCATTGGTRTGGGCGAGYTCGTCGACCAGCGCGAGCTGCGGCCGCCGCGCGATYACSGCGTCGAGGTCCATCTCCTCCAGCGTCTGGTCGCGATAGGCCAGCCGCTTGCGCGGMAYCACYTCGAGSCCCYTSAGYAGYGCCTCGGTCTCCGCCCGTCCGTGGGTTTCCACCACCCCGACCACGACGTCGACGCCCGCCTTGAGGCGGGCGTGGGCGCTCGAAAGCATCTCGTAGGTCTTGCCGACGCCGGGCGCGGCGCCGATGAAGATCTTCAGCCGCCCCGATCGATCGGTCTCGCGACGCGCTGCCTCGAGCAGCGCATCCGGCGAGGGTCGTTTTTCAGGGTCGCGCTGATTGGCCATACCGCAATATAGTCATCCTGCGTGAGCGGGCCTACTCCCCTATTTCGCCTTCGCCGCGTCGAGCGCCAGGTTGAGCGCAAGAACGTTAACGCGGGGCTCGCCGATCACGCCGGCAAAGCGGCCCTGGGTGTTCTGCGTCACCAGCTCGCGCACCGCGTCCTCCGACATGCTGCGCGCCTTGGCCACCCGCGGTACCTGGAACTGCGCGGCATCCGGCGAGATGTCCGGATCGAGCCCGCTGGCCGAGGTCGTGACGAGATCGACCGGCACGGAGGCCGACGGGTTCTCCGCCTTCAGCTTCTCGACGTCCTCCTTGACCCGGTCGCTCAGCGCCTTGCTGGTCGGGCCGAGGTTGGAGCCGCCGGAATTGGCAGCGTTGTAGGGCGCCGGCACGGTCTTGGAGGAGTCGTTCGGATCGGGCGCGACGGTGGCCGACGGCCGGCCATGGAAGTATTTGTCCTCCTTGAACTCCTGCCCGATCAGGGCGGATCCGATCACCTTGCCGTCCTTCTCGATCAGGCTGCCTTGCGCCTGCTTCGGGAAGATGACGCCGGCGATCGCCGTCATCGCGAGCGGATAGGCAAGGCCCGTGATCGCGGTCAGCAGGACCAGCACCAGGATGGCGGGGCGGATTTCTCTCAGCATGATAGGTCTCCGAATTTTGCGCCGTCATTGCGAGGAGCGAAGCGACGAAGCAATCCACACTTTGTTCGCGTACAGATGGATTGCTTCGCTGCGCTCGCAATGACTGCTGTGGTTAAGCCAGGCCCAGAGCGGCGACGATGAGGTCGATCGCCTTGATGCCGATGAACGGGATGATGATGCCCCCTAAGCCGTAGATCATCAGGTTGCGGCTGAGCAGCGCGCCGGCGCCGACCGCGCGATACTTGACGCCTTTCAGCGCCAGCGGGATCAGCGCGATGATGATCAGCGCGTTGAAGATGATCGCCGACAGGATCGCGCTCTGCGGACTTGCCAGGTGCATCACGTTCAGCACCTGGAGCTGCGGATAGAACGCCAAGAACATCGCCGGGATGATCGCAAAGTACTTGGCGACGTCGTTGGCGATCGAGAACGTGGTCAGCGCGCCGCGGGTCATCAGCAGCTGCTTGCCGATCTCGACCACCTCGATCAGCTTGGTCGGGTTGGAGTCGAGGTCGACCATGTTGCCGGCTTCGCGGGCGGCCTGGGTACCGGTGTTCATCGCGACACCGACGTCGGCCTGCGCCAGTGCCGGCGCGTCGTTGGTGCCGTCGCCGCACATCGCGACCAGCTTGCCCTTGGCCTGCTCATCGCGGATCAGCTTGAGCTTGTCCTCGGGGGTGGCTTGCGCGAGGAAATCGTCGACGCCGGCCTCGGCCGCGATCGCGGCCGCGGTCATCGGGTTGTCGCCGGTGATCATCACGGTGCGGATACCCATGCGGCGCAGCTCGGCAAAGCGCTCGCGGATGCCGCCCTTGACGATATCCTTGAGGTGCACGACGCCGAGCAGCTTGCCGTCCTTGGCGACGGCCAGCGGCGTGCCGCCGGCCTTGGCGATCTCGTCGGCGATCGCCTGGATCTCGCGGGCTTCCGCGCTCATCGTTGCCGCCACCGAACGGATGGTGTTGCCCGAGGCGACGGTGCGGGGCTCGCCGCCGTCGACATAGGCGAGGATGGCGTCCACCGCGCCCTTGCGGACCGACGACGCGCCGGCATCGATGCCGCTCATCCGGGTCTGCGCGGTGAACGGCACGAAGGTCGCGGCCAGCTCATTCATGTCGCGGCCGCGGATGCCGTACTTCTCCTTGGCCAGCACCACGATCGAGCGACCCTCCGGGGTTTCGTCGGCCAGCGAGGCAAGCTGCGCCGCATCGGCGAGGTCCTGCTCCGTAACGCCGCGGATCGGCCGGAACGCAGTCGCCTGGCGGTTGCCGAGGGTGATGGTGCCGGTCTTGTCGAGCAGCAGCGTATCGACGTCGCCGGCGGCTTCCACCGCGCGGCCGGACATCGCCAGCACGTTGAAGCGCACCAGGCGGTCCATGCCGGCGATGCCGATCGCCGACAGCAGCGCGCCGATCGTGGTCGGGATCAGCGTCACGAACAGCGCCACCAGCACCACGACCGAGATCGAGCCGCCGGCATAGGCCGCATAGCTCGGGATCGTCACGGTGGCGAACACGAAGATGATGGTGAGGCCGGCCAGCAGGATGTTGAGCGCGATCTCGTTCGGCGTCTTCTGCCGCTCGGCACCTTCGACGAGCTTGATCATGCGATCGATGAAAGTCGAGCCCTGGGCTGCGGTGATGCGAACGCGGATCCAGTCCGACAGCACCTGGGTGCCGCCGGTGACCGCCGAACGATCGCCGCCGGATTCCCGGATCACGGGTGCAGACTCGCCGGTGATGGCGGCTTCGTTGACCGAGGCGACGCCTTCGATCACCTCGCCGTCGGACGGGATGTTGTCGCCGGCCTCGACCAGCACGATGTCGCCGACCTTCAGCGAGGTGCCAGGCACCATGCGATAGGTCCGGTCGGTGCCGGTCAGGAGCTTGGCCTGGCTCTCGGTGCGGGTCTTCTTCAGTGATTCCGCCTGCGCCTTGCCGCGGCCTTCGGCAACGGCTTCGGCGAAGTTGGCGAACAGCACCGTGAACCAGAGCCACAGGATGATCTGGAAGGTGAAGCCGAGATTGGCGTTGCCGGTGACGAGGTCGCGCACGAAGATCACGGTGGTCAGCGCGGCCACGACCTCGACCACGAACATCACCGGGTTCTTCATCATCAGCCGGGGATCGAGCTTGACGAAGGCCGAGCGGATCGCCGGCACCAGGATCTTCGGGTCGAGCATGGTCGACGCCGTCACCTGCTTCTGCAGTTTCATGGTTTCCATGGATGTCACTCCGGACAATTCGATCAGAACAGGGTGTTGGCGTTCATGGCGAGGTGCTCGACGATCGGCCCGAGCGCCAGCGCCGGGAAGAAGGTGAGGCCGCCGATGATCAGGATCACGCCGATGACGAGGCCGACGAACAGCCCGCCGGTGGTCGGGAAGGTGCCCGCCGAGGCCGGGATCGACTTCTTCTCGACCAGCGAGCCTGCGATCGCCATCGCCGGCACGATCATGAAGAAGCGGCCGACGAACATCGCCATCGCGAGCGTCAGATTGTAGAACAGGGTGTTGCCGGTGAGGCCCGCGAACGCCGAGCCATTGTTGCCGGTTCCCGAGGTATAGGCATAGAGCACCTCGGTGAAACCGTGCGGGCCGGCATTGGCCATCGAGGCCACGGCCGAGGGCAGCACCACGCCGACCGCAGTCCAGCCGAGATACATCAGCGGCAGCACCAGGATCGCGAGCATCGCCATCTTGACCTCGCGTGCCTCGATCTTCTTGCCGACATATTCGGGCGTGCGGCCCACCATCAGCCCGGCGACGAACACCGCGAGGATGGCGTAGAGCAGGAAGCCGTAGATGCCCGCGCCGACGCCGCCGATGATGACTTCGCCGAGTTGCATGTTGATCAGCGGGATCATGCCGCCAAGCGCGGTGAAGCTGTCATGCATGGCGTTGACCGCGCCGCAGGAGGCGGCGGTGGTGACGACCGCGAACAGCGAGGACGCGACGATGCCGAAGCGGACCTCCTTGCCCTCCATGTTGCCGCCGGTCAGRTCGACGGCATGCAGGATCGAGGTGCCGTTGGCTTCCGCCCAGTAGGTCACGGTGACGCCGGCGACGAACAGCAGGCCCATCACGGCGAAGATCGCCCAGCCCTGGCGCTGATTGCCGACCATGCGGCCGAACACGTTGGTCATCGCGGCACCGAGCGCGAAAATCGAGATCATCTGCACCAGGTTCGACAGCGCGGTCGGATTCTCGAACGGATGCGCGGAATTGGCGTTGAAGAAGCCGCCGCCATTGGTGCCGAGCATCTTGATCGCGACCTGCGAAGCCACCGGGCCGAGCGCGATGGTCTGCTTGCCGCCCTCGAGCGTCGTTGCGTCGACATAGGCACCGAGCGTCTGCGGCATGCCCTGCCAGACCAGGAACAGCGCATAGACGATGCAGATCGGCAGCAGCACATAGAGCGTGCAGCGCGTCACGTCGACCCAGAAATTGCCGACCGTGCGCATCGTCGAACGCGAGAAGCCGCGGATCAGCGCCATCGCGAGCGCGATGCCGGTGGCCGCCGACAGGAAGTTCTGGTGCGTCAGCCCCAGCATCTGGACCAGATAGGACAGCGTGCTCTCGCCGCCGTAGTTCTGCCAGTTGGTGTTGGTGATGAAGGAGATCGCGGTGTTGAAGGAAAGGTCCTCGGCAACCGCGGACTGTCCGGCCGGATTGAACGGCAGAAATGCCTGCAACCGCATCAGCCCGTAGATGATGGCGAAGCCGCCGACATGGAACAGCAGCATGGCGACCGTATAGGTCAGCCAGTGCTGCTCGCGCCGCTCGTCGACGCCGCCGACCCAGTAGATGCCGCGCTCGACCGGGCGCAGCACGGGTGAGAGGAAGGTGCGCTCGCCGTTGAACACGCGGGTCATGTACCAGCCGAGCGGCTTGACCAGCGCGGTTACAACAGCGCAGAACAGAATAATTTGAATCCAGCCGATGACGGTCATTGCGTCAAACCTTTCGAACGGGTGCGAGCCGCAGCAGCCACGCGAACATGCCGAGCAACAGCCCGGTCAGCACCGCGTCGGCCAACAGAATCGTGCAAAGCGCAAGCATCGCGGCCGCCTAGAAGCGCTCGGGCCGCAGCAATGCGTAGGTGAGGTAGAACAACAGGCCGAGCGAGACGAGGCCGGCAAGCGAGTAATCGAAGATCATCGCCGCCTCCGTTACAGCCGTTCGCAGGCGTAGGCGTAGCCGATGCCGGCCGCGAAGAAGCCGATCGCGAGCGCCGCCATGAGAATATCCATCATGAGAGACTCCTATGCGTCCAAGGGCGCGTGGCGGCCGTATAAGCGCTCCGCGCCGGATCGTCGTGAAGTGCCATCCGGAGCATAGGTTTTCGAGAGGTGGCGAATAAGGACGTTATAGGAATGCTATAAAGGCCGCGGGGGCAGCCGACGTTCTCAGCCGTCGTCCCGGCGAAGGCCGGGACGACAGGGGGGTCCGTCTTTATGGAATCCCTATATCTCCGCCCCCTCCTTCATCTCGTTTTCCAACGGGCACCGGGACCATTTTGGGCCTGCGGCCAATGCCTTGGGCCAAACTTTCCGAGGCCGCACCTGGGACGAGATGACGCTATGTCCGTGCTATCGCAAAACACCACCACTGACCTCGGCGAGCGGCTGCGCGACGCTTACGCCGTCACCGCCGAGTTCATGGCCGACATCGTCAGCCAGGCCTGCCGACGCTTCCCGTCGGTCGGTCAGGCTGGCAAGAGCGCGCGCGTCGAGCGCCTGATCCAGTCCGGCGCCTGGACCGACGCCGCGATCGCGCTGCTCGACCTCGAGCTGCCGCAGTGGCAGATTCGCCGGCTGGTCTATGACGAGGGCGAATGGCATTGCGCCTTGTCGCGCCAACGCGAGCTGCCGGACTGGCTCGACCAGTCGATCGAGACCCGCCATGCCGATCTCGCGCTCGCGATCCTCGCGGGCTTCGTCGAGGCGCAGCGAATCTCCGCGCCCGGCAGCCGTGGCAGCGTGCCCACCGTGCGTCGCGGCGTGAGCTCGTCCTACGAGCCGGTGCTCGTCGACAATTTCGGTTGATGGCGGCGCGATCGTGAACACCAAACAACTGCCGCGAGAGCTGCAGTCGGTCCAGGTCATGGTCCGGTTCGGCTTTCGGCTCGCCATCATGATCGGGTTTGCCGTGTTCGCCGGCGCGGGATTCGGCAAGGGCCTCGTCACGCTGCTGTGGATGTCGGCGCTGATCTGCGCGCTCACCGGGCTCGTCAAGCGGGAGATGCCGTTGGCGGCGAACCTCAATCACTGGGACGAGATGACCGCCTATGTCGCGCTATGCGCACTCGGCGCCGGCATCGCCCAATACCTCTGAATCATCACTCAAATCCTATGCCGCTCCTATGAAGTCGCTCGTCCTTCGCGCTCGATTTCATATCCGCCACGACAGACATTGAACGCGTGAATGAGACTGTAGCGTTTTCGAGCGAAGCCTGCCCCGCACTTGATCCGGGATGCATACCGGTTCGCCCGAAGGAAACGCGTCAGAAAAGGAAGAAGGACTGACTAACGTGAAACTCGTCGAACCTCCCTCGTGCAGCGCTGCGTCCACCATCGTCTTCATCGGCCGCAACCACCGCGGCCAGTGGGTCGCCCAGCAACAGAACGGCCTCTATGGCGGCTTGTTCGTCAACCGCGCCCAGGCTGTCAAATACGCGCTGTTCGAGAACGGCCAGCACCCCGAAATGATCGTCGAACTGTCGCGCGAGATCGAGCTCGATATGCGCAGCCAGACCGCTGATATTCCCGCGAGCCGCGTGGCGTGAGCCGCCCCATGATCGCGCAGACAGCATCGAGATGGGCAGCGCCGGCCGATTCGACCGAATGGCTGTCGGGCTTCATCCCCGATCTTCCGACCCCCTTCAACCACCATGACGAAATCGACGTCGATGCGTTCGGCCGGCTGTGCGAGCGCCAGATCGCAGCCGGCGCCACCGCGCTGGTGGTTGGCGAGACCGCGGGCGAAAGCTCGACGCTGGAGCCCGCCGAGCGCGCGCAGTTGGTTGCCATCGCAGCCCGCGTCGCGCGCAGGCGGGTCCGCATCATCGCCGGCGCCGGATCGAACGCGACGGATCGTGCCGTCACGTTCACGCGGGCCGCCGAGGCGGCGGGCGCAGATGCCATCATGTCGGTCGTGCCCTATTACAACAAGCCGATGCCGCAGGGCATGGCGGCGCATTTCCGCGCCGTGGCCGCCGCCACCACGCTGCCGGTGATCCTGCACGACGTCCCGTCGCGGACTGTCAAGGGACTCGCCGACGAGACGCTGCTCGAACTCGCGACCTCGCCACGGTTCGCGGGATTGCGCGACAGCGGTGCCGACGTCGCCCGGCTGGCGCGGCTGCGCGCACGCCTGCCCGCGACGTTCCGAATGCTGACCGGTGACGACAATTCATCGCTCGCCTGGCTTGCGGCCGGCGGCGATGGCTGCGTCTCCGCGGTGACGAACGTCGCGCCCGACCTGTATGTCGCCGTGCACCGGCACTTCCGCGCGGGCCGGCTGTACCAGGCGCGCGAGTTGCATCAGCGGCTGGTGCCGCTGGCGACCCTGCTGGAACGCGAGCATCCGGCCGCGCTGAAGTTCGCGCTGGCGCTGTTGGGCTTCATGCAACCGGCGACGCGGCTGCCGATCGTGCAATTGGGGACGGCGGCGAAGGCCGAAGTGGCACAGGCGATGGCCGCACTTGCCGACGAATATCTTGCAGCGGCACAGTGAGACAGGCCGACGCGGCGTAAGCCATCGCAATGCACAATGGCGCGAGCCAACATCGCTGCGCCATTTCGCGGCGCTGCATGAAATCGCCGGTGAGCCTCGACCGTGGTGTTGCCGCTGGCGATGAACCTGCTCGATCACCTGACGCGGCGCAGCGAGGTCACCTGACCCGGCAAATGCTTGGCGCGCCACGCCGGCCCCGGGCCGCGCATGTAATGCGCCTCGGGCCGATAGGCGCTGATCGGCTCCTCGCCGATCCAGGCGAGGAATTTGAACATCCGCTCTGCGGCGCCGCGCAGCAGGGCCCTGATCGACGAAGTCGCGCGCATCTCAATAATCCCACTTCTCGCCGAGCACGGCCGGTGCCCGCGGATATTTCTCGGCATCGCCGCCCAGCATGCCGACATGGAGATTGGTCTGCGCCCAGTGCTCGTGGCCGCGATGCAGCAGCAGCTCGTTGCGCAGCCGGTGGATTTTAGCCGCCGCGATCGCGCGGTGGATCGTCTTGAACGCGAGGCCGATCCGCCGGACCGTCCGGCGCAGCGCGGTCTGCATGGCACCGGCCGGGCCATGGGGCCGGACATCGTGCAAATGAAGCAGGGTCATGTCCCACCTTCCTGTTGGCGGCGCGCGAACGCGCCGCGTCAAGCTGGAAGATGCTGAGGACGGCGTAGGAATTCGAGAGGACCCGCCGCGTCATGACATAGGCGCGCCATAAGCGGCCAGCGCGCCGCCGCAATGCCGCAAATCGGGACAATTCGGCCGATTTTACCTTTGAGCACCCCTTCCCTGGTGCCGGTTTACGGTCGCGGGCAAGACCGGTAACGTTGCCTCCCAGTGCGACGTGGAGAGTGCCGATGCGGCCAAAGGATCAGATCAACTGGATGCTGACAGACGCGATCGAGGCGCTCGCCCGGGCCGAACGATTGCACCAGAGCTTCCTCAATTTGCACCCGCGGGCAGGCAGCAGCGAGCCGAGCTGGGAACCGCCGATGGACGTGATCGAGACCGACGAGGAGATCCTGATCCTGGTCGCGCTGCCGGGGGTCGATCCCGACGAGGTCGAGGCCGCGCTCGACGGCGGCACGCTGGTGATCTCCGGCCGCCGCATCCTGCCCGCTGAACTGCGCGACGCCCGCATCCTGCGTCTCGAACTGCCGCAGGGCCGGTTCGAGCGCCGCATCGCGCTGCCGACCGGCCGCTACACCATCAGCCGCTTTGCCGCGCATGGCTGCGTCGGCCTGCGGCTCGGAAAATCGAGCTGAGGGATTTCGACATGGCTGCTTCGGACATTTCCAGCTCGACCACGGCATCGGCGCCGATCCCGAGCGACGCACTGATCATCATCGCGGTGCGCTCGACGGTGCTGTTTCCCGACGTCATCATCCCGATCTCGATCAACCGCGCCAAATCCATTGCGGCGGCGCAGCAGGCGGTCCGCGAGCAGCGCCAGATCGGCATCCTGTTGCAGCGCGACCCCGAGGCCGACGATCCCGGCCCGGACGGGCTCTACCGCGTCGGCACCGTCGCCAACATCGTGCGCTACATCACCGGCGCCGACGACACCCATCATCTGGTCTGTCAGGGCGTGCAGCGCATGCGCGTGCTCGACTATCTGCCCGGCACCCCGTTCCTCGCCGCGCGCGTGCTGCAGATCCCGGAGCCGACCACCACCTCGCCCGAGATCGAGGCCCGCTTCCTCAATCTGCAGCGCCAGGCGCTGGAGGCCGCGCAATTGCTGCCGCAGACGCCGCCCGAATTGATCGCCGCGTTGCAGGGCACGACCTCGCCGGCCACCCTCGCCGACCTTGCGACCTCCTACATGGACATCAAGTCGCCTGAGAAGCAGGACATCCTCGAGACCATCGATCTCGTGCCGCGCATGGAGAAGGTCTCGCGGCATCTCGCCGAGCGCATCGAGGTGCTCCGCCTGAGCCAGGAGATCGGCCAGAAGACCAAGGCCGCGTTCGACGAACGGCAGCGCGAGGCGATCCTGCGCGAGCAGATGGCGACCATCCAGCGCCAGCTGGGCGAAGGCGACGGCAAGGCGGCGGAAGTTGCCGAGCTGACCAAGGCGATCGTCGAGGCCAAGATGCCGCCGGAGGCCGAGAGCCAGGCGCAGAAGGAATTACGCCGCTACGAGCGGATGCCGGAGGCCGCCGCCGAATCCGGCATGGTGCGCAGCTATCTCGACTGGCTGATCGACCTGCCGTGGAGCCTGCCCGAGGAGAAGCCGATCGACATCGCGGAAGCCCGCAAGATCCTCGACCAGGACCACTACGGCCTCGAAAAGATCAAGAGCCGCATCATCGAGTACCTCGCGGTGCGCAAGCTCGCGCCGGGCGGCAAGGCGCCGATCCTGTGCTTCCTCGGGCCGCCCGGCGTCGGCAAGACCTCGCTCGGCCAGTCGATCGCGCGCGCGATGTCGCGGCCGTTCGTTCGTGTCTCGCTCGGTGGCGTGCATGACGAGGCCGAGATTCGCGGCCACCGCCGCACCTATATCGGCGCGCTGCCCGGCAACATCATCCAGGCGATCAAGAAGGCCGGCGCACGCAATTGCGTGATGATGCTGGACGAGATCGACAAGATGGGCCGCGGCGTCCAGGGCGACCCGTCGGCCGCGATGCTCGAGGTGCTCGACCCCGAGCAGAACGGCACCTTCCGCGACAATTACCTCGGCGTGCCGTTCGACCTGTCGCGCGTCGTGTTCATCGCCACCGCCAATATGCTCGACGGCGTCCCCGGGCCGCTGCTCGACCGCATGGAACTGATCAGCCTCGCCGGTTACACCGAGGACGAGAAGCTCGAGATCGCCAAGCGCTATCTGGTGCGCCGCCAGCTCGAGGCCAACGGCCTGAAGGCCGAACAGGTCGAACTCGATCCGGACGCGCTGCGGCTGATCATCAAGAGTTACACCCGCGAGGCCGGCGTCCGCAATCTGGAGCGCGAGATCGGCAAGGTGCTGCGCAACGTCGCGGTGCAGATCGCCGAAGGCAGCACGAGTCACGTCACGATCGCGCCGAAGGATATCATCTCGCTGCTCGGCCAGCCGCGCTTCGAGAACGAGATCGCGATGCGCACCAGCGTCCCCGGCGTCGCCACCGGGCTCGCATGGACCCCGGTCGGCGGCGACATCCTGTTCATCGAGGCCTCGCGCACGCCGGGCCGCGGCGCGCTGATGATCACCGGACAGCTCGGCGACGTGATGCGCGAGAGCGTGCAGGCCGCGATGACCCTGGTGAAGAGCCGGGCCTCCCAGCTCGGCATCGACCCCGGCATGTTCGAGAAGAACGACATCCACATCCACGTTCCCGCCGGCGCCACGCCGAAGGACGGCCCGAGCGCGGGTGTCGCGATGTTCACCGCCCTCACCTCGCTTTTGACCGATCGCACCGTGCGCAGCGACACCGCGATGACCGGCGAGATCTCGCTGCGCGGCCTCGTGCTGCCGGTCGGCGGCATCAAGGAGAAAGTGGTCGCCGCCGCGGCCGCGGGCCTGACCCGCGTGATGCTGCCGGCCCGCAACAAGCGCGATTACGACGACATCCCCGCCGGCGCGCGCGCCAAGCTGGAGTTCATCTGGCTCGAGCGCGTCGACGACGCGATCGCCGCCGCGCTGGAGCCCGCCAAGGCGACTCCGGCGGCGGCGGAGTGACTGCTTTATCAACAGCAGGGGGCGTGCAGCAATCTCTGCCACGCCCCCTGGATTAGATTCGCAGGACGGGTAGAGCTAAGCGAAACCCATCGCCTGTGCCACATGTCGCGAATGATGGGTTTCGCTTCGCTCTACACGGCCGAGCGGGCTTCAGCTCTTCTCCATGCAATCTTCGATGTAAAACCAGCGGTCGTCGCCGGTCAGGCCCTTCGACTTCACCTCGGCGCGGCAGGCCTTCAGCTTGGGCTTGTTGGCGACCCACTTCGCCTTCATGTCCTTCAGCTTCTGCATGGTGAGCTTCATGCGCGACGGCTTGGCTTCGGATGGAGCGGTGCCCTGGGCCGAGGCGGCTTGCAGTGAGCCAGCGAGGAGCAATGCGGCAGCAAGACAGATTGCCGGACGAAGCATGACGGAAATTCCCTTGACTATCGGTTCAATGACTATCGATTGAATTCAACATGGCGGAGCGCGGGACGCAAACGTCCCGCGCATCCGGCTTCCAGTCAGAAAATCTTGACCGCGCTTTCCAGCGTCTTGTAAACGCCCCACGCCAGCGGGACCGCGACGAAGGCCCAGAACAACAGCGCCTTGGTGTCGAGGCCGCCCTTGCCGATCCCGAACGATCCGCTTGGCCCGGACGCTGCCGCGCTCGCCGTTTCGGCCTGCAACCTGGCGACCTCGGCCTCACTCATGTGCCACTTCGAATCCACCGGCCGGATTCTGAGATTGCAGATCAAGCCGATGATCAAAAGGCCAGCCAGGATATACATGGTGCGGTCGTAGACCAGCGCACGCTCGATCCCGGCCTGAAGCTGGGCGTCCCTGATATAGCCGACCAGCAGCGGACCGACGACGCCGGCCGTTGACCACGCCGTCAACAGGCGGCCGTGGATCGCGCCGACGAACTGCGTGCCGAAGATATCGGCGAGATAGGCCGGGATGGTCGCGAAGCCGCCGCCATACATCGTCAGGATGATGCAGAAGGCGCCGACGAACAGCGTGCGCGAGCCCATATGGGCGAAGCTCGGCGCCAGCGCGTAGAGCACGATGCCGAGGATGAAGAACGTGTAGTAGGTGTTCTTGCGGCCGATCTTGTCCGACAGCGACGCCCAGAAGAAGCGGCCGCCGATGTTGAACAGCGACAACAGGCCGACGAAGCCGGCAGCGATCGTCGCGATCGCCACCTTCTGCCCGGCATCCAGTGCCGCGAAGCCGACGCCGGCCTTGCCGATCAGCGCGCCGCCGAAGATCTCCTGAAGCATCGGAGAGGCCATCGCCAGCACGCCGATGCCGGCCGACACGTTCATGCAGAGCACCATCCAGATCAACCAGAACTGCGGCGTCTTGTGTGCATTGTCGAGATGCACATTGGCCGAGCTGATCATGCGGTTGGTGGTGGCGGGCGGTGTCCAACCCTCGGGGCGCCAGCCGGCCGGCGGCACGCGATAGCCGAATGCGCCGATCATCATGAAGACGAAGTAGATTGCCGCCATGGCGAGGAAGGTCTGCCAGACGCCGACCGAGGTCGGCGTCTTGAAATAGTTGATGAGCAGGTTTGCCAGCGGCGAGCCGATCATCGCACCGCCGCCGAAGCCCATGATCGCCATGCCGGTCGCCATGCCGCGCCGGTCGGGAAACCACTTCACAAGCGTCGACACCGGCGAGATGTAGCCGAGCCCGAGGCCGACGCCGCCGATCAGGCCGAGGCCGATCCACAGGATCCAGAGCTGATGGATGTAGACGCCGAGCGCGGAGATCGCAAAGCCACCGGACCAGCACAGCGCCGCGACGAAGCCCGCCTTGCGCGGACCGGCGCGCTCCAGCCAGCCGCCGAACATCGCGGCGGAAAGACCGAGCACGACGATGCCGATGGTGAAGATCATCAGCAGGTTGGTGACCTGCCAGTCGCAGGTCGTGGTAAAGAGGTCGCCAAGCACCGAAGGATTCTGGCAGGCGGCCGGCTTATCGATGCCGATCGCGCGCGACAGCGGTAGCCAGAACACGCTCAGCCCGTAGGACATGCCGATGCAGAGGTGGATGCAGAGCGCAGCCGGCGGCACCAGCCAGCGGTTGAAGCCGGCGGTCGCGATCGTCTGTTCCTTGTCGAGGAAACCTGCGCCTGCCGCGGATACACGTCCGGCGCTGCTCACTGTGGTCATTGATACCTCCCCTGCAGCCGCCATTGCGTGAGGCGCGTCTGCGTCTTCGATCCCGTCTCAGCCCTTGCGGTCAACGGCTGCCGGCCGCTCCGCACATTCCCTCGATGCGCCGGGACCAACCACGCGCATGTTCAGAAATGCCAACCCCCGATACGACCGGATATGCCCGACCTCGCAGCCCCTGATCTGGACACATGCCGGCCATCGTCCGCCCATGTGCCCACATCCGGGCAAAGGTTCATCTCCACAACCCGGCGGAGCTTATCAATTCGCGCAGAAGCGGGAACGGGTGTCGATAGGCAAAAGGTAGAAATTCAGCTGCAACTAGCGTGTACGCGGCGATGCAGCATTTGAATTGTCTATCGTTCCATTCGCCTTCTCGATCAGGAAAACGATGCGAACATCGCTTCGCTCGGTGATCTCGACCTTGTCGCCGGTCTCCTGAATGAGCGCCGGGATATCGATCACCGAAAGCGGATCGGTGCAATGCACTTCGAGCAGGTCTCCGGCGATCACGGTCTTCAAGGCCTTGCGCGTCTTCAGCGCAGGCAACGGGCATTTCAGGCCTGTGAGATCGAGTTTCGTCGTTGTCATGGTACGACCATGGCGAAGCCGTCGTGCATCGTCAACGCCAGCCGGCCCATCCCGTTCAGCTTTCGGCCGCAGCCGAGGCGCGCACATCATCGACACCGATCGCGGAACGCAGCATCAATTCGGCAACGGCCGCGATGTCGTCGAGATGCGCAATCGGCAGCCTGGTTTCGACGGCAACGTCGCTGGCAATTCCGACAATGCATGGGTCATCGGGAAACAGCAGCGGCTTGCCATTGGCGGCGCGATGCACCTCGATCTTGTTGAGCGGCTCGCGCTTGAAACCTTCGACCACCACCAGGTCGACGCTCGCCATCTTGGCGAGCAGTTCCGGCAGCCGCGGTTCATCGGCGCCGCGCAGCTCGTGCATCAGAGCCCAGCGCCGCGTCGAGGACACCAGCACCTCGGTCGCGCCGGACTGCCGGTGCACCCAGGAATCCTTGCCGGGCACATCGACATCGAATTCGTGGTGAGCGTGCTTGATCACGGAGATGCGCAAGCCGCGGCCGCGCAGATAGGGGATCACCCGCGACAGCAGGGTGGTCTTCCCGGCACCGCTCCAACCCGCGAGGCCAATCACTTTCATCCGCGTCTCCGAAGGCGTCCAGCGTTCAATGCTGCTTATATCAGCCTTGATGCCAAGTCATGCCAGCCTCCGATATCGTCCGGCTGATCTGCCTTGGGACTGCCTTCGGAAACTTCTGAAGCGCCATGTCCGCAGCTGCCAGGAGTTTTTGCGAGGCGACATCGCCGGTGGCTTCGAAAGCGCGCAGCCAAAACACGAATGCCGGTTCGAGGATGGGGCCGAAGCATTCGTTGAAATTCCGGATATCCCCATGAAATGAATGGTTAATCGGCGGTCCGTATCGCCGTCTCATAAGGCAATCTTAACAGCATCTGCCTTACCTGTTCTCCCGTTCAACGGGAGACCCGTCCAGTGCCCAATCATGATGATGTTCGAGACGCGATCAGTCTGAAGAACCGGGTTCTGGTCACCGGAATCTTCCTGGCGTCGGGCGCGGCATCGCTGATCCTTCAGGTGCTCTGGTTCAAGCAGTTGCAATTCGTGCTGGGAAGCGCGACCGTCTCCGTCAGCGTCACGGTGGCGAGCTTCTTCTTCGGCCTTTCGCTCGGCAGCGCCGTCGGCGGCCGGGTCGCCGACACCGTCGACCGCCCCCTGAAGGTCTACGGATTTCTCGAACTCGCGCTCGCGCTGGTGTCCCTGGCGGTGACCGCGTTCCTGTCGCATTGGCCGACATGGGTGGGCTGGCTGGCGCCCATGCTGGATCTGGAGTCTCCGCTCCGCCTGCCCCTCATGGTCGCGCTGTCGCTCGCGATCCTGTCGCTGCCGACGATGTTGATGGGCGCAACCCTGCCCTTCCTGGTGCGATACCTGACCCGCGCGCAAACCGACCTCGCCAACCGCATCGGCCTGCTCTACGGCTTCAACACCCTGGGTGCGGCCATTGGCACCTTGACCGTCGGCTTCGTCCTGATGGGTCTCGTCGGGATCACGGGATCGAGCCTGATTGCGGCGGCGCTGTATGTCTGCGTCGGCCTCGCGGCGCTGCTCGTTGCGCGCGGCACGAGTCGCCTGCCGCCCTCTCCGGCCACCACGAATATGCCGGCGCAAGCACCAGGATCGCAGCAGGGCAGCACGACCATCCTGATCTGGGTCTTCGCGTGCTCCGGCTTCGTGTCGATCGCCTATGAGGTGGTCTGGTTCCGCTTCCTGACCAATGTCAGCACCTCGAGCGTCTACGCGTTCTCCGGCATGCTCGGGGTCTACCTACTGGGGCTGGTGATCGGCGCCCTGATCTGCGCCAGGCTGCTCGCGCCCCGCAAGGATCAATTGCTGCGCTACTTCGCCGTCACGCAATTGCTGATCGCGGTTGCCGCCACGCTGACCGTCGGAATCCTCGGCAAGGCGCGCACCGTGGGCGTGGTGCTGCATCCGATCGTCTCAAGCCTGCTTCCGGTCCCGGCGCAGGAACTGCTCGGCGGCGACGTTTCATTCTTCCTGATCTGTGCCATTGCGCTGTTGCTGCCGACCACGCTGATCGGCATCAGTTTTCCGCTGGCCAGCGAACTGACCGTGATGCAGATGAGCGCGCTCGGCCGCAGGATCGGCTCGCTCTACGCCTTGAACACGATCGGTGGCGTGCTGGGCTCGCTGGCGGCGGGATTCCTGCTGATCCCCTATCTGGGCAGCCAGTGGGCGCTCACGGTCCTGATTGCCCTGAACGTCCTGCTCTTTGTCGCGACCGCCGTATCGCAACCGGGTCTTCTCCGAGAGAGGAGCCTGTGGCGACAAGGGACGGTCGCCGCAGGCGTCATCGCCGTATCGCTGCTGCTGTTCACCCCGCATTACCTGGAGCGGGTCCTGACCGCGATCGAAGGCGCCAATGTGCTTGAATTGCGGGAAACCCGGCAGGCGACATTTGCTGTGGTCGAGTATCAGGACGGGGCGGCGGGGACCTATCAGCAATTGGTGGTGAACTCGAAAAGCTATGCCAACAACCGCCCCGAGGGCCGACGCTACATGGCCGCGATGGGGCACTATCCCATTCTGCTGCACCCGGGCGCTGTTGAAACCTCTGTCGTGATTTGCATCGGAACCGGAACCACGGTGGGTGCGGTCAGCACCCATCAGGAACTGCAATCGATCGACGCGGTCGATCTGTCCCCGACGGTGTTCGAGTTCGCGCCGCATTTCGTGCCGATCAACAAGCAGTTCTATCAGAATCCCAAAGTCCACCAGATCGTGGCGGACGGGCGCCACTTCCTGCTCGGGACCAACGAGACATTCGACGTCATCACGCTCGAGCCGCCGCCGCCGCATGATGCCGGCGTCATCAACCTCTACACCGAGGAATTCTACGCACTGGCCAAGCAGAGGATGCGTCCTGGCGGCGTGCTCGCACAATGGGTGCCGCTCGATTTCAACCGCGGCATTCTTCCGAAGATGATCCTCAAGGCCATGATGGGCCAGTTCAAGCATGTCTCGCTGTGGCTGCCGTCCAGAATGGAAGGCGTCGCGATCGCCTCCGACGAACCCTTGACAATCGATCCGCGCACGCTCGCCACGCGGATGTCGCAGCCGGCGGTGGCCGAAGACCTGACGGCAAACGGGCTGCGCTCGCCGGAGGATTTCCTGGCCACCTTCATCGCCGCCGATGCGAAGCTCGCGGCCTTTGTCGGAGACGTGCCGACCCTGACGGATGACCGGCCACGCCTCGAATATTACAACTGGTATCCGCTGAGCTCGATCAGCGTCGACGAATTGAAGCGCCTCCGCGAGCCGGTCGAAAACTACCTCGCCGACAAGTCGGTCGACGAGGCCCGTCTCGACACCGCGCGCACGGTCGCCAATGCGATCCTGGACGAGCACCAGGCCACGGCCGAGGGCGACAGATCGGCCGCCGATGCAGCGGTTCGCCTGGCCCTCAAGCTCGCGCCGGACAATTCCTATGTCGACTTCCTGGACCGCAAGCTGCGCGAGTGATCGGGCGGCCTGCGGCGGATCGATCGTCCGCGGGAATCGTAGGATGGGTAGAGCGCAGCGAAACTCATCAATTGGTCCGCGTGGCGAGATGATGGGTTTCGCTGCGCTCTACCGATCCCACGGCTAATTTCCCTGCGCCCTCTGTGAAGAGGGCGAAACGAACGAGCAAAGCTCGGACAGATGATGTCGCGAGGATGCGGACGCATGATCCACAGATCGCGCCACACACTCGCCGTCGTCCCGGCGAAGGCCGGGACCCATTACCGCAAATCTCCGCTGTTGCACGAGGCTGGGGCCGCGAATCCCGTTCATGACCGAATGCGGTGGTTATGGGTCCTGGCCTTCGGTGGATCTGGCACGGCTCACCCGCTACGCCGGCCTGAATCCCGCCCTCACCAACGCCGCGCGCGCCTCCTCCGACGCCAGCGCATCGAGAAAGGCCTGCACCGCGGGCCGCCGCCTGCGCGCCGTCACCACCGCGAAATCATAATGCTCCTCGGCGAGCGGGATGAAACCGAGCCCGGACGCGTGGGCGACCGGCGCGATGGTCATGCCCCAGTCGGCGCGATGCTGAGCCACCGCGGCGGCGACCGCATTATGCGAGCGCGGTTGGTTCCAGTAGCCGTCGGGCCGGCTGCCCGCCAGCAGGCGGTCGATCAGGATGCGGGTGCCGGCGCCCTGGTTGCGGTTGACCATGATGCAGGCGGGATCGGCGAGCGCGGCATGCACCGCCTGCTCCGCGCTCAGACCGGCAAAGCGTGCATCGTCCTTGCGGAACACGATGCCCTGCATGCGCCGCCAGCCCGGCACCAGCTCGAGGCCGTCGGCCAGATACGGCGTGTTGTAGGTCTCGGTCTTGTCGTCGAACAGATGGATCGGAGCGAGATCGCATTCGCCGCGCCTGGCGGCCGCGAGCCCGCCGAGACTGCCGACCGCGATCGAACGCACCACGAGCCCGGCATGCGCCAGCGGCGCGGTGACGAGATCGAGCCCGGTGCAATGGCTGCCGACGATGACGAGATCGGGCACCCGCACATGCGGCGTGAACAGCGTCACCTCGGCCTCGCTGCCGGCCGGCAGCTGGTCGGCAAGTGCCTCGATCTTCAGGAAGCCGTCCGCCTGCGCAAACGACGTGATCGCGCCCGAGCCCTTGCCGCCGGGATAGGCGATCAGGCCGTCGGCGCCTTCGACCAGCGACACCATCACGAACTCGGTACGCCCGAGCTCGGAGGCGATGCGCACCGGCACCTTCGCCGTCACCTTGGCATCGGAACGCGGCGGCAGGCCGGCCATCCGCCGCAGCACCGGCACGATCATGTCGTGGAAGGTGAACATCGCCGAGGTCGGAAACCCCGGCAGGATGACCACCGGCTTGCCGTCGCAGACCGCAAGGCACAGCGGCTTGCCCGGCTTCAGCGCCACGCCATGTGCGATGATCCCGGGCTTGCCGAGCCGGCCAATGATCCGGTGCGAGACGTCGCCGGCGCCCTTGGAGGTGCCGCCCGACAGCACCAGCATGTCGCTGTCCGCCAGCGCCTTGCGCATCGCGGCGTCCAGCATCGCCTCATTGTCGGCGATCGCACCGAGGAACGACGCATCGCCGCCGTTCTCGGCGATCGCTGCCGTGACGATCGCGCCATTGGTGTCGTAGATCGCGGCCGGCCGCAGCGCCTCGCCTGGCTGCACCAGTTCGTCGCCGGTCGACAGGATCGCGACGCGCGGACGGCGCGTCACCTGAACGCCGGCGATGCCGCAGGCCGCGAGCATGCCGATCTCGCGCGAGCCGATGATCGTTCCCGTGCGCAGCAGTGCCTCGCCGCGCGCGATGTCGGAGCCGGCATACGACACGAACTGCCCGGGCGACGCCGCGCGGCGGACCTCGATGGCGCCGTTGCCGCCGGTCTGGCCGACGGGTTGGGTGTGCTCGACCATCACGATGGCGTCGGCGCCGCGCGGCACCGGGCCGCCGGTTGCAATCGCGGTCGCGGTGCCCGGGAGCACCGGGCGGGTCGGCGCGATGCCGCAGGAAATGGTTTCGTCGGTGAGTACCAGTTGCACCGGCGCCCCCTCGCTGGCGCGCGCAAGATCGGCCGAGCGCACGGCAAAACCGTCGACATTTGAGCGATCGAACGGCGGCACGTCGATCGGCGCCACCACGTCCTGCGCCAGCGGGCGGCCGAGCGCGTCGGCGAGCTGTCGTGTCTCGGACGGCAATGGGCGCGGAAACAGCGCCGCCTCGAAGCGCGCGAGCGCCTCCTCGCGCGACAGGATGGTCAGGAACTGGTCCTGCTCGATGGACGGCTTGGGGTTCGGCGTGAAAGTTCTGGTCATCCCGGGAACTCACTCCCGCAACATATAGGCATCGACGGTCGTGCCCGCAGCAAAACCCTCCGCTGCGCCAGGCACGATCAGCAGGGCTTCGGCACGCGCGATGGCATCGAGCGACAGGTCGCCGATCGCCAGCACATTCCAGTGGCCTTGCCGGCGCGTTAGCAGCACGACCTCCGCGACACCGACGCCCGAAGCGACCTTGCGTTGCAGCGGCAGCGTCAGCGATTTGCGCGGGCGCCGGCCCGAGAGGCGATCGAGCACCGGAAGCGCAATCGCCCACCAGGCCGCGAAGGCCTGATCCGGCGCGCCGGGCAAGGCAACCACAGGGATCGGAACGACCCGCCCGACCGCAGCGGTGCGCCCGGGTTGCAGTGCGATGCCATGCGCGATCAGCGTGCCACGCTTCGCCAGCGCATTGACCGCCGCATCCGTGTGACCAACGCCGGTGCCCCCGATCGTGACGATGAGATCGCAGCCTTCCGGATCGAGCGCGCTGGCGATCGCTACCACATCCGGCGTCGCCGTCGTGCAGACGAACTCAGCGCCTGCAAGTCGCGCGGTATCGGCGATCAGTTGCGCGGTCAGCTCACCATTGCCGATATTGACGATGCGCAGACGCGGGCGTCTTACACGCAGCAGCTCAAGTCCGGCCGCCCGCGCGAGCAATAGACCGCGCGGCAGCAGCGGTTCGCCTGCCGGCGTCACCGTACGCCCCGCGGCGATGTCGCTGCCGGCCCGCCGGACGCCCTGCCCCGGGATGGCTTCGGCGAGCACCTGCGGCAATGGACCGGAGTTGTCGACCGCATCGGCATCGACCACGCAATCGGTGTCATCGGGCATCGCCGCGCCGGCAGCGACCCAGGCCGGGAGCTCGGTCAGCGCCAACGGCGCATAGGAGGACGCACCGACCAGATCATTGGCGCGCATCGCCCAACCGTCGTTGACCGCGATTTCGTGCGGCGGATAGGCGCGCGCTGCCGTCATCTCGGCTGCGACGCAGTGCAATGTGTCCGCGAGCGGCAACTCGATCGGCGCGACCGGTGCGACGTCGCGCAGCACGGCCGCCAGCGCCGCATCGAGCGGGGTAAGCGAAGCCGGGAGGCGCTGGGCGGTGACCATGGCCCGCTATGGACTGAATCGGTGGCGAAAGAAACCGGCTTGGGCCGGTCCAGATCCCCGTCATTAGACCGATGGCGCGTTGACGCGGACCCCAAATTAGTTGCAAAAGAAACCAATATGACCGGGTTGCAGAAGCCCGGCACAACCATAATGGCCAATGCGCCAGTTCAGGAGGGAGACAGAATGATCGCCACCAGACTAGCCATGTTCGGGACGCTCGCAGCCGCGCTGCTGGCCTCCTCGACCGCATCGGCGCAGGTATCCGACGACATCGTCAAGATCGGCGTGCTGACCGACATGAACGGACCGGCCTCGACCCCGACCGGACAGGGCTCGGTGACCGCAGCCCAGATGGCGGTCGACGATTTCGGCGGCAAGGTGCTCGGCAAGCCTGTTACGGTGATCGTCGGCGATCACCAGCTCAAGCCGGACATCGGCGCGACCATCGCGCGGCGCTGGTATGACGTCGATCAGGTCGACCTCATCGTCGACGTGCCGGTGTCGGCGGTCGGTCTCGCGGTGCAGAACATCGCCAACGAGAAGAAGAAGCTGTTCATCACGCACTCGACCGGCGCGACCGACTTCCACGGCAAGTTCTGCTCGCCCTATGCGATGCAGTGGGTGTTCGACACCCGCGCGCTCGCGGTCGGCACCGCGCAGGAGGTCGTGAAGCGCGGCGGCGACAGCTGGTTCTTCATCACCGACGACTATGCGTTCGGCCACTCGCTGGAGAAGGATGCCTCCGCCGTCGTGACCAAGAACGGCGGCAAGGTGCTCGGCGCGGTGCGGCCGCCATTTGCGACGCCCGATCTGTCGTCCTTCATCTTGCAGGCGCAGGCCTCGAAGGCCAAGATCATCGGCATTGCCGGCGGCCCGCCGAACAACACCAACGAGATCAAGACCGCCGCGGAGTTCGGTGTCTTCGCCGGCGGCCAGCAGATGGCCGCGCTGCTGGCGCTGATCACCGACGTCCATTCGATCGGGCTGTCGGCCGCGCAGGGCCTGCTACTGACCACCTCGTTCTACTGGGACATGGACGACAAGACCCGGGAATGGTCGAAGCGCTATTTCGCCAAGATGAACCGGATGCCGACGATGTGGCAGGCCGGCGTCTACTCCTCGGTGACCGCCTATCTCAACGCGATCAAGGAGACCGGCACCGACGATCCGCTCAAGGTCGCGGCCAAGATGCGCGAGAAGCCGGTGGAGGATTTCTTCGCCCGCAACGGCAAACTGCGCGAGGACAATCTGATGGTGCACGACCTCTGGCTGGTGCAGGTCAAAACGCCCGCCGAGTCGAAATATCCGTGGGACTACTACAAGATCCTGGCGAAGATCTCGGGCGAGGATGCGTTCGGCCCGCCAGACCCGGCCTGCCCGATGGTGAAGAAATAAGATCAGCGAATGGCGAATAGGGAGCAGCGAATAGATGCGACTATTCGCCACTCACTCTTCGCCGCGCTAGCGCGTCACCCCGATCTCGCGGAAATATCTCAGCACGCCGGGGTGGATCAAATTGAGATCGGGCGCGGCGGCGATGGTGTTCGCCGCCGTGGTCTCGCAAGCCTGGGCGAGCTTCTTGCAGAAATCAGCCTCGACGCCGTGCAGCGTCTTCGCCAGCCGATAGGCAACGTCGTCGGGAAGGCTCTCGCGCACCAGGATGTAGCTCCAGGAGCCGATCGAAGCGATCGCCTCACTCTGCTTCGGGTAGCTGCCGGCGGGGATCGTCAGCGGCTTGAGGAAGCTGTGCTTGGCGCGGACGCGCGCGATCTCGTCCGCGGTCGGCGCGATGAACCGCGCGCCGGTCGGGCTCTCGGCCAGCTTGGTGAAGCTCGGCCAGCCAATCCCGGCGCCCCACAGCGCGGCGACGCGGCCATCTTCCAGCATCGCAGGGCCATCGCCGGCGCGGTCGAGATAGATCGATTTGAAATCCTCGTCCTGCTTCAACCCGATGCCGTCGAGAATGTAGCGCGACAGGATCGGGATGCCGGACCCCTTGGCGCCGAACGCGACCGGTTTCCCGACCAGATCCTGGATCGTCCGGTACGGGCTGTCGGCGCGCACCACGAACATGCCGGGTGCCGAATACATCGCGGTGAGGATCCTGAGTTTCGTCGCCTTCGGCCGGCCGATGCCCATGAAGGCTTCATAGGCCGGCTCGCCGGCAACGGTCGCGATGTCGACGCTATCGACCTCGAGCAGCGGAATGTTCTCGTTGGAGCCCTTGGTGTTGCGCGGCTCAATCGACAGCGTCGGGTCGGCCGCGTTGATCACCTCGGCGAGGGCGTTGCCATAGAGCGGAAAGCCGCCGCCCGGCGTCGCCGTGGCGAAACTGATCGTGGTTTTGGAAATGGTCTTGCCCCCCTCTTGCGCCGCCGCGCCGCCCGCCAGCAGCAGCACGCCGGCGCAGATCATAACAGCGAACTTCATCACGAGCCTCGAGCATTGCACATGAGCCCGACTATCGTCGCACGGGCGATGTCGTAGGCAAAGGCGGCGTTTTGTGAAACCATGACGGCAACGGTCACAAGAAAATGACGGGAGACATGATGATCCGGTTCGCACGTGCCGCGTTGCTTGGTTTGGCCTGCTGTCTTGCTTCGTTCAGCCCCTCATCCGCAGCCGACTATCCCAACCGTCCGGTGCGCTGGCTGATCGGGTTTGCCGCCGGCGGCCCGGTCGACATCGTCGCCCGCATCATGAGCCAGTGGCTGTCGGATCACCTCGGCCAGCAATTCGTGGTCGAGAACCGCGCCGGTTCCGGCGGCAACATCGCGGCCGCCGCCGCGATCAACTCGCCGGCGGATGGTTACACGCTGCTGTTCGTCGCGCCCAACAACGCAATCTCGACCTCGCTCTACAAGAAGCTGCCCTACGACTTCCTGCGCGACACCACCCCGGTCGCCAGCATCATGCAGCTCACCAACATGCTGGTGGTCTCGAACGCGATGCCGGTAAAGACGGTTCAGGAGTTCATCGACTACTGCAAGGCCAATCCGGGCAAGATCGCCTATGCCTCGTCCGGCAACGGCACCTCGGTGCACATGTCGGCCGAGTTGTTCAAGGCGATGACCAAATGCGACATGCAGCACGTGCCGTATCGGGGATCGGCGATCGCCTTCCCGGACATCATCTCCAACAAGGTGCAGCTGATCTTCGACAATCTGCCGTCGGCGCTGGAGCAGTCGCGCGGCGGCAGCGTCCGCGCGCTCGGCGTGACCTCGCCAAAGCGCTGGCCAGGCGTGCCCGACGTGCCGGCGATCGCCGAGACCGTGCCGGGCTTCGAGTCGGTCGGCTTCTACGGCATCTCCGCGCCGAAAGGCACGCCGCCGGAAATCGTCGACATCCTCAACAAGGCGGTCGGCGAGGCCCTGAAGGACCCCAAGCTGGTGGCGCGCCTCGCCGAGGTGGGTGGCATCCCGAAGCCGATGACCCCGGCCGAATTCGGCAAACTGGTGGCCGACGAGACCGAGAAATGGCGCAAAGTCGTCGAGTTTGCCGGCGTCTCGGTGGATTGAAGCAATCCATTGATGCGCTGGTGGGCCCGGCAGGACTCGAACCTGCAACCAGACCGTTATGAGCGGCCGGCTCTAACCATTGAGCTACAGGCCCCGCCGCCTCGCGGGCCGCGGGGGGCGGCCGGCAACGGTGCCGGCTCCGTTTACAGGGTGCGTGGGGTTTCGGCAATGCCGCCCCCCGCCTCCCGGCCCAACACGCAGCCGCGTGTCGCCCGAGACAGAACGGCGGCCGGGCGCCGTTTGCTACCCTTTGGATGCCCTGGTCAGATGCCTCAGCTTTTCAGCGCGGTCACGACCACCTCGATCAACGCCCCGCCGCCGAGATCGGCTACGCCGACGGTGGCGCGTGCCGGCAGGTTATCGCCAAAGAATTCGGTCCAGGCCTGATCCATCTCCTTCTTCTTGGCCAGGTCAGTGACGAAGATCGAGGCGCTGACGACGCGCGTCGTGTCGGTGCCGGCCTCCTTCAGGTAGCCTGCGATCTTGCCGAGGATGTTGCGGGTCTGCTCGCCCATCGAGACGCTGGTGTCGTCGGCGATGGTCCCTCCCAGAAAGACGAAGCCGTTCGCTTCGACGGCACGATGCATGATGGGTGTACGGATGCTGCGGGTGATGCTCATGATGTCCTCTCGTTAGAGCGTTGCAGGATGGAAGCGGTCGATACCGAGATCGCCGATCCGGGTCTGGGTGCCGCCGTTCGTGATCAGCTCCGCCATCACGGCGCCGGCGCCGGGGCCGAGCTGGAAGCCGTGCAGCGAAAAGCCGAACTGGTGATAGAGCCCCTTGTGACGGGCGCTCGGCCCGAACACCGGGAGGTCGTCCTTCATCTTCGCCTCGATGCCGGCCCAGGCCCGCACGATCGACGCATCGCGCATCACCGGAAACAGCTCGAACACCGTGCGCGCGCTGATCGCGAGGCCCTTCCAGTCCAGCATCGTCTCGTTGCGATCCTGGTCGGGTGTCGCCAGATGCCCACCGCCGATCAACACGGTGCCGTTTGAAAACTGTTTGAAAGACAACTTACGGCCGCGCAGGATCACGACGGGATCGATGAAATGCGGCACACGCGAGGTGATCATCAGCATCGGCGCGACGGTCTCGACCGGCACCGGCTCGCCAAGATCAGCGGCGATCCGCCCCGCCCAGGCGCCGGCCGCATTGACCAGCACGGGAGCGGCATAGCTGTCGGCGCCGGCATCGACGTGCCAGAGGCCGTCGCTCTGCCGGATGTTGGTGGCGGCCACGCCTTCGCGTACGATGGCGCCGAGCCGCTCGGCCTTGCGACGGAATGCCGTCGTCGTCTGCGCCGGGTTGGCGGCGCCGTCGCGGCGCGAGACCACGCCGCCGGGACAGCTGTCGGCGACCGCCGGCACCAGCCGCCGCAGCTCGGCCGCGCCGATCAGTTCCTCATGGGTGAAGCCGAGCGCATTCAGCTCCGCAACGCGCGCGCGGCAGGTCGCGAGCTCGTCCTCGTTCTCCGCGACGAGGACCTGGCCGTGGCTCTCGAAACTGCAATCGTCATCGACAAGCTCGGTGATCCTCTCCCAGATTCCCATCGAGCGGATCGAAAGCGGAATCTCGGGAATGTGCCGCGCGAGCTGACGCACACCACCGGCGTTGACGCCCGAGGCATGCCGCCCTGCATAGTCCTTCTCGATCAGCACCGGCTTCATGCCGGCGAGACATAGATGCAGCGCGGTCGAGCATCCGTGGATGCCGCCGCCGACGACGATCGCATCCACGCCTGTGGTCATCCGCGCACCACCGCCTTGACGTCGGTGTCCGTCTTGGCGACGGAGGCGAGCTCGGCGAGCGTGATCGGCTTGACCGGCGCGCGCAGCCGGTAATAGCCGATCTCTTGCGGACTCTTGTCGCGCGCCTGCGCCATCAACTCGGTGACGGTGAGGCCGCAGAGCCGGCCCTGGCACGGTCCCATGCCGGTGCGGCGATAAGCCTTGAGCTGATTGGGACCAGTTGCGCCGATCGCGACCGCGTCGAGGATGTCCTTCGCGGTCACCTCCTCGCAGCGGCAGACGATGGTATCGCCCGACGGAATCCGGAACTGCGGCGCTGGGCGAAACAGCGTGTCGAGGAAGGCCCGGCCGCGCTCGGCCTTGGCGAGATCGGCGCGCAACGCCGCCATCGGCGGCAATCCGGCGGCGGCCGCCGGCGCCAACGACTCCACGGCAGCGCGCGCCACAATCCGGCCGCGAACCTCGGCCGCTCCCGCACCGCCGATGCCGGCACCATCGCCGGCGATCGCGATGCCGGGGACCGACGACGCGCCATTGGCATCGAGCACCGGCGCCCAGCACAATTGCAGCTCGTCCCAGCGATGCTCGGCGCCAGCCGCCATCGCGAGATTGACGTTCGGCACGACACCCTGGTGTAGGAGCAGCAGATCCGCGGCAATCGACCCGCGCTTGCCACCCGCGACATAGCTCACGCTCGCGAGCCGGCCATCGCCAGCCGCGGCGAGTTCGGTGACGCCGGACACCACCCGAACCTTCGCCCGCACCTCGCGCATCATCACGAGACCCTTGGCGAAATAGGGCGAGGTCAGAAAGGCGAAGGCGTGCGGGATCGCGGCGAGATAATTTCCGCGCGCGGTGGTGTCGAGAATGCAGTCGAGACGCCCGCCGAGGCGCAGGATCTGCGCCGCGAGCAGCCACAGCAGCGGACCCTGCCCCGCGATCACAGTGGGGCCGTCCGGCACCAACGCCGACGATTTCAGCATGGTCTGCGCGGCGCCGGCGGTCATCACACCGGGCAGCGTCCAGCCGGGAACTGGAAACGGCCGTTCCAGCGCACCGGTCGCGAGGATCACGCGCGACGCCTTGACGAAGGCCGAGGCGCCGCCGACCGAGATACCGATGTCGAGGTTGCGATCGAGGCTCCAGACCGTCGCGCGCTGAATGACCTCGGCGTTGCTCGCGCGCAGTGCCTGCACGAGATCGGCGCCCGCCCAGTAGTCGGCGCCGAGCTGACCGCGCTCCGTCACAGGCGTCGAGGCGATGGCGCGATACACTTGGCCGCCTGGGCCGATGTTCTCGTCGAGCAGCAGCGTCGACAGGCCGGCTCCGGCCGACGTCGCAGCCGCGGCGAGCCCGGCGGGACCGGCTCCGATCACCACAACGTCGTAGGTTTCGCGCTTGGGGCCCGTGGTCATTTTCCGATCTCCCGCTTGCCCTTCTGAATTTCGATCTGCATGTCCGCGGCAACCGGCACGAGGCAGCCCTGGCGGTTACCGACGCCATCGATGGTGACGAGGCAATCGAAGCACACCCCCATCATGCAGTAGGGCAGACGCGGCGTGCCGTTGACCGCGGTCGAGCGGCGCACATCGCGTCCGGAGGCCAGCAGTGCCGCGGAGACGGTGTCGCCCTGGCGTGCCGCGACGGCCACGCCGTCGACGAAAATCTGCACCAACGGTCGCTTGTCCTGGTCGGAACGTTTGAACATGGAATGCTCTTTCTCGATATCTCTAATAGCCGCTGCGGTTGGCCGCGCCGTTGCCGCCGAAGCGGCCGGCCGAGAAGGCGCCGACCAGTTCGGGCTCCAGCGCGCCCTGGGCGACCATGCGCGCCACGTCGAAGGCGTGATTGGAAGCCAGCGTGACGCCGGAATGGCAGCAGGCCACGAAGGCGCCGGGATGGCTCTCCGACTGGTCGTAGATCGGAAACCCGTCCTGCGGCATGACGCGGATCCCGGCCCAGCTCCTGACCACGTTGAGCCGCGCCAGATGCGGGAACATGCGCTGCGCCCGATCGGCCATCACCGCGCTGACCGAATGCTTGAGCGTGCGATCGTCGAGCTCCTCCTCCCTGCTGTCCCCGATCATCACGGTGCCCTCGTCGGTCTGGCGGATCGTGGTCAGCGGGTGCGGCAGGAACGGCATGGTGCGCTCGGTCACCACGATCTGACCGCGGGTCGGGCCCATCGGCGCGTGGAGACCGACCATCGGCGCAAGCGCCTGGTTGGCGTTGCCAGCGGCAAGCACGACCTTGGCGGCACGCAGCTCGCCTTGCGGCGTCGTCAGCTGGAATTCACCGCCACGCTTGGAGATCGCCGAGACCGGTCGCTCTGGAAAATAATCGACGTCGAAGGCCTTGAAGCCGGCGTGGAACGCGCGGAACGTGCGCAGCGAATTGACATGGCCGTCGTGTGGACAATAGCTGCCGCCCGAGACGTCCGGCCCGATCAGCGGCAGCGCCTTCTTGACCTCGGACGCCGGCAGCATCTGCATCCCGTAGTCGGCAGCGCCGATCTGGTTGTGCATCCGCTTGACGAGATCGGCGCGCTGCCCGAACTCGTCCTCGCCGAGCGTCAGGTGAAAGCCGCCGTTCTGCTGCAAGCAAACGTCGAGCCCGGTCTGCTGCTTGAGCTCCGCGGCGAGCCTGCCCCACGCCTCGGACGCGCGAACCGTCCAGACCGTATAGGCTGGCATGCCCAACCCCTTGCTCTGCACCCAGACCAGCGCGAAGTTGGCGCGCGAGGCGCGTTTGGCGATATCGCCCTCGTCGAGCACCGCGACCGACTTGCCGAGCCGGCCCAGTCCCCAGGCGATGGCGGAGCCGAGCAGTCCGCCGCCGACGACGGCGACGTCATAATCTCCGGACATGAGTTCTCCTATCGTCCCGTGTCGCTCTTGCCGGCGAGCACGCGGTCGAGCCCGTAGAAGCGGTCGAGCAGAATGAGGGCGGTCATGGTGATTGCGATCACGCAGGCCGACACCGATGTCACCAGCGGATCGATGTTGTCCTGGATGTAGAGGAACATGCGCACCGGCAGCGTTTCGGTGCCCGGCGCGGCAAGAAAGACGGTCATGGTCAGGTCGTCAAAGGACTGGATGAAAGCGAGCGCCCAGCCGCTGATCACGCCAGGCAGGATCAGCGGCAGCGTAACGCGGCGGAACAGCGTCCACCCGCCGGCGCCGAGCGAGACCGCCGCCATTTCGACCGAGAGGTCCATGCCGGTGGCGGCCGCCAGCGTCAGCCGTAGCGCGAACGGAAACACGATGACGACATGTGCGATGATCAGCGCCGCAAAGCTGCCGCCCATTCCGACCGAGGTGAAGAAACGAAGGAAGGCGATGCCGAGCACGACATGCGGGATCATCAGCGGCGACAGGAACAGCGCGGCGAGCGCATCGCGGCCGCGGAAACGATAGCGCGCGATCGCGAGTGCCGCCGGCACCGCGAACAACAGCGCCACGAACGACGACAGTGCGCCGAGGCCGAGGCTGACCCAGAAGGCGTGGATGAATTCCGGATAATTCGCGATGGCTCGGAACCAGCGCAGCGAGAAGCCGCCCGTCGGCAGCGACAGGAAGCCCTCCGGCGTGAAGGCGACGAGACAGACGACGAGGATCGGCGCCACCATCACGATCACGAAGATGGTGTGGAAGATCAGCGCCAGCGGGCCGTTCTGTCTCATCGGAACACCTCCGCATAGCGCCGCTCGATCAGCGCGTTGCTGCCGACGACGATCAGCACCAGCGCGACCAGCAGCAGCGTGGCGACGGCAGCTCCCAGCGGCCAGTTCAGCGTGTTCAGAAACTCGTCATAGGCGAGCGTCGCCGCGACCTTGAGCCGGCGTCCACCGATGATCGCCGGCGTCGCGAAGGCGCTTGCCGAAAGCGAGAACACGATGATGGCGCCCGACAGCACGCCGGGCATGATCTGCGGCATGATGATGCGGCGAACGATGGTCAGGGAGCCGGCACCGAGCGACATCGCGGCGTTCTCGATCTGCGGATCGAGCCGCTGCAAGGCGGCCCACACCGAGAGCACCATGAACGGCATCATCACGTGCGCGAGCGCGACGACCATGCCGGTTTCGGTGAACATGAAGGGAATTGGCGTGCCGATCAGTCCGAGCGACATCAATAGCTTGTTGACCACCCCGTTATTGCCGCCGAACAGCAGCGCCCAGCCGAGCGTGCGCGCCACCACCGAGATCAACAGCGGGCCGAGAATGACGAGCAGAAAGAAGCTCTTCCAGCGCCCGCTCATACGATTGAGGATGTAGGCCTCGGGCGCACCGAGCACGGCCGTGAGCACGGTGGTCAGGATCGCGATGCGAAAGGTGCGCCAGAACATCTCGGCGTAATACGGATCGCTCACGATCTCGTGCCAGTTCTTCACGATGAAGACTGGCTCGATGCCCTTGTATTGGCCCCAATCGTGGAACGACAGCAGCACGGTCATCGCCAGCGGAATCAGCAGCACGCCGACGAACAGCATCAGGGCCGGCGCCGTCAGCGCCCAGGGTGCGCGGATGCTGGGTTGCTCCGTTGCCGTCCTCATGCGGCAGCTCCGGCGCGCGCACTCATGTCCTCCGGACGCCAGGCGAGGCGGACCGCGTCGCCCTCGGCCGGTTGGGTCTGGCCGTCGTTCTGGCGGATCACGATCGCCGGGCCGCATTCGCTCTCGCACTGGAACAGCCAGTGATTGCCCTGGAAGATGCGCGTGACGATTTTTGCACAGAGGCCGGTATCGCCGAAGCCGATCCGTTCGGGACGAACGCTGATCGTCACGGGACCGCTGAGCCCGGCAGGCGCCGGCGCGCTCCACGACCCCGCGAGCAATCGCGCGGGCGTGCTGGTGCGGTCGATCGTCGCGGCAAAGTCGTTGGTCTTGCCGAGGAATTGCGAAACGAACGCCGAGGCTGGCCGCTCATAGGTCTGCTGCGGCGTGCCGATCTGTTCGATGCGGCCCTGGCTCATCACCACGATACGGTCGGACAGCGACATCGCCTCGTTCTGGTCATGGGTGACCAGGATCGTCGTGGTGCCGAGCGTGCGCTGGATCTGGCGCAGCTCGATCTGCATCTCCTCGCGCAGCTTGGCGTCGAGGTTCGACAGCGGCTCGTCGAGCAGCAGCACGCTCGGCCGGATCACCAGCGCACGCGCCAGCGCCACACGCTGCTGCTGGCCGCCGGACATGCGGCGCGGATGGCGTTCCTCGTAACCCGCGAGGCCGACCATCGCGAGCGCCGCACGGACCCGTTCGGCGCGCTCCGCTCGCGCCACATTCCGCATCTCCAGACCGAAGCCGACATTCTCCGCCGCGGTCATGTGCGGAAACAGCGCATAGCTCTGGAACACGATGCCGAGCCCGCGCCTGGCCGGATGCACGGCGGTCAGGTCGTTGCCCTCGAGGCGGATCGCGCCGCGCGTCGGGTCGAGGAAGCCTGCGATCATCTGTAGCGTCGTGGTCTTGCCGCAGCCGGAGGGGCCGAGGAAGGAGATGAACTCCCCCTTGCCGACTGCGAGACTGAAGTCGTCGACGACAGTCTGCGCGCCGAACTGCTTGGCGACACGATCGAGCTCGAGATAGGCCATGGACTGACTCCGGTGCGGCGATCAGATCAACGCTCGACCTCGCGATTCCAGCGCTTGGTCCACTCCTCGCGCTTGTCGTTGATTACCGTCCAGTCCGGATTGTAAAGCTTCGCCGCACGCTCGCCGAGCGGAGCCATCTTGCCGAGTTCCGGCGCTATCACGAGCGATTTCAGCACCGGTCCGTAACCATAGTCCTTCAGCATCACGAGCTGGATCTTCGGATCTAGCAGCCCCTTGACGAAGCTCGAGGCAAGCGGCGAGGCGTTGGGCTTGGCGATCGGACAGGCGGTGGTCAATAGCGTCGCCGCGCCTTCCTTCGGATAGACGAAGTCGACGGGGAAGCCGGTATTGGCAAAGCTCTGCACGCGTCCGGAGCCCCATACGGCGATGACGGCCTGGCCGGACTGGAACAGCTCGGTCATCTTGCCCGGCGACGGCTCGTAGGCGAGCACGTTCGGATTGATGTCGTTCTTGAAGATCTTGAAGCCGGCATCGACATTGGCTTCGCTGCCGCCGTTCATCTTCGCGAGCATCAGCAACGCCTCCAGGCCGTAGGTGTTGTTGATCGGCGGGATGACGAGCTGCTTCTGGTATTTCGGATCCTTCAGGTCGTTCCAGGAGGTCGGCGGCGCCCAGCCCTTCTCCGCAAATGCCTTGGTGTTGTACATCAGGCCGGTCGCAACGATGCCGATCGCCACGGCGCGATCATCCTTGAAGCGGGCGGTGTCGTAGATATCGGCCGGAAGTCCGTCGAGCTTGCCGCAGAAGCCGAGCTGGATCGCCTGATACATCGGGCCGTCGTCGACGATGATCACGTCGATCTGCTGATTACCCTTCTGCGCCTGGAGCTTTGCCAACGTATCGGTCGAGTTGCCGGCGACGTATTCGACCTTGACGCCGTTCTCCTTCTCAAAGCCCGGGATCACCTGTTCGCGGATGGTCTTCTCGAACGAGCCGCCATAGCCGGCCACGTAGAGCGTTTTCTGCTGGGCCATGGCGAGCGACGGGATCGCGGCCAGTGCCGCGATGCCGACCGCAGTCAGGAGGCTGAAATTCTTCATGGGACCGATCTCCAATACCGGGATGGGGTGACGTGCCGGCGGGAGCCATCCGCATTCGATCGGCGCCAATTCCGCTCGATCAGGGCTCCGGCCCCTGTTCAGCGGGTGTCGCTATTAGCAAGAAGGGCTTTGAACCCCTCCAATCTGCCGAAAAAACGGGCTGTCTCCAGCGCTGATGAAAAAGATCGCAACCAACGCTTCCATCGTCCAATGAATAATGGCAACCTCTGTATGCCTAAATGTTATGAAAAGGATACGACATGCCGCGGATCAACCCGCGACAGGTGGAAGCCTTCAGGGCGACGATGCTGACCGGTGGCGTCACTGAAGCGGCGAAGCTGATGGCGGTGACGCAGCCCGCGGTGAGCCGGCTGCTGCGCGACTTCCAGGCGCTGTTGAAGATGGAATTGTTCGAGCGGCGCGGCACCGGGCTGGTGCCGACCGCCGCAGCCATTGCGCTCTATACCGAGGTCGAACGTTCATTCGTCGGCCTCGAACGCATCACCGCGGCAGCCGAGGAGATCCGCGGCCGTCGCATCGGCACGCTGCGGATTGCCGCATTGCCCGCGATCTCGAATGGTTATCTGCCGCGGCTCGCAGGACATTTCCTGAAGCAACGCCCCAACCTCAACCTTGCCTTCTTCGGCGTGATCTCGCCGATCGTCATCGATTGGGTGTTGAACAACCAGTGCGACATCGGCTTCGCCGAGCTTCCGATCGCCCATTCCGCCTTGCCAAGCATGCGCCTGCCAGCCTTGCCACGCGTCGCGGTTCTCCCGACCGGTCATCACCTGGCGGCGAAGGAGGTTTTGCAGTCGCGCGACTTCGAGGGAGAGACGTTCATCTCACTCTCGGCCGGATCGGCCAGCCGGCATCTGATCGACCAGATCTTCCAACGCGACGACGTCCACCGCGTGTTGCGGGTCGAGACCGCGTTGTCGGAGATCATGTGCGGCATGGTGTCGTCCGGGCTCGGGGTCGCGCTCTGCGATCCTTTCACCGCACAGGAGTTCGCGACCCGCGGCGTCGTGGTGCGTCGCTTCCTGCCGCGGATCGACTTCCAGTTCGCGGCGGTTTTTCCAGCGCAGCGGAGCCCCTCGCCGGTGGCCTTGGACCTGGTCGAGACCGTGCGACGATCGCTCAACGAACTGGATGGTCAGCTTCACTCGGTAAGCGGATGAGAGGATTGCCGCTCGCGCTTGCCACCTAACGGCATGCCATCCGGTTGGCTCCTGCTCACAGATGGGCTTCGAAGGCGTCACGTTGCGCGCGCGTCAAATGCAAGCCGTGCTTGGTGCGCCGCTCGAGAAAATCCGCGGGCTCCTCCGCCCACTCCGTTGCCCGGAGAAAGTCCGCCTCGCATTCATAGAAATCTCCGCCGAAGTGACGGCCAAGGTCGATGACGCTACGGGCCGATCCAAGCAGGTCGCGCGCGCGGGTGCCGTAGAGCCGCGCATAATGATGCGTCAGCGTGCCGGGCAGATCGGGATAGGCTCGCGCGAGCTCTGTCGCGAAGCCCTCGAACGTGCCGCCGATGTCACCGCCGGGCAAGGGCTTCCCCGCCGTCCAGGCTGGCGACATCTTGTGAAACCAGGGCGCCAAGCGACCAAGCGCGTGCTCGGCGAGCCGGCGGTAGGTCGTGATCTTGCCGCCGTAGATCGTAAGCAGCGGCGGCTCCTCCGGCGTGCCGTGGACCTCGAATACATAGTCGCGCGTGACCGCCGATGGATTGTCCGAATTGTCGTCGTAGAGCGGCCGCACACCGGAAAAGGCATGCACGATGTCGTGCTGCCCCGGAGACGCGCGAAAGTAGCGCCGCAGGATGCCGAGCAGATAGGCGGTCTCGTCGGCATCGATCACGACGTCCTCCGCCCGGCCGTCATAGGGAATGTCGGTGGTGCCGATCAACGCCAGACTGTCCTCATAGGGATTGACGAAGATCACGCGGCGATCCTCGTTCTGGAGCAGATAGGCCTGCGGCCCGCTCCAGAATTTCGGCACCACGATGTGGCTGCCCTTGACCAGCCGCACATTGTGCGACGAGTTCAATCCCACGACGCCCTGCACGACATCACTCACCCAGGGGCCGGCCGCATTGACCAGCGCACGCGCGCGCACCACCTGCGGACCGCCCACGCCTTGCATCTCCAGACGCCAGGCGCCCTGCTCCCGCCTCGCGCTCACCGCGCTGGTCCGCGGCAGGATGACGGCGCCGCTGCGGGCGGCATCGATCAGGTTGAGGATCACGAGCCGAGCATCGTCGACCCAGCAATCCGAATACTCGAAGCCGCGGCGATATTCCTCGCGGAGCGGCTTGCCTTCGGGCGCGCGTGACAGATCGAGCCCGCGGCTCGCCGGCAACTGCTTGCGGCCGCCGAGATGGTCATAGAGAAACAGCCCGCTCCGGATCAGCCAGGCCGGCCGCTGCTCGGGCGAATGCGGCAGCACGAAGCGCATCGGCCAGATGATATGCGGCGCAGATGCCAGCAGCACCTCGCGCTCGATCAACGCCTCCCGGACCAAGCGAAACTCGTAGTATTCGAGATAGCGCAATCCGCCGTGCACGAGCTTGCCGGAACGCGACGAGGTGCCCTCGGCGAAGTCGCCCTTCTCACACAGCAGCACGTTGAGACCGCGACCGGCCGCATCGCGCGCAATCCCGGCACCGTTGATGCCGCCGCCGATGATGGCGATGTCGACGAGCCCGTGGTCGGCGCCCGGTGCAGCCGCAATCATCGCGTCCTGCTGCGCTTCTTCTCGACCCGCCTGTGTGCCGCGGCCTTTCGTGTCGACCGGCTCTTCGCGGCCTTCTTCGCGGCCTTTGCCGCCTTGGGCTTCGGCGCCTGCAAGCCGTAGCTGGAGAAGCCCCGCGCGGTCTCGGCGATCTGCTCCTCGCTCAGAATGTGCGGGGTCTCGAGTGCGAGCGAGAGATAGTACTGACGCGCGATGGTTTCGAGCTCGACCGCAAGCCACATCGCCTTGTCGAGATTGGCGCCGACGGCGATCATGCCGTGATTGGCCAGCAGGCAGCCGTTGCGGCCTTCGAGCGCGGCCAGCGCATGCTCCGACAATTCAGCGGTGCCGTAGCGCGCATAGCCCGCGCAACGGATGTCGTGGCCGCCGAACGCGGCCATCATGTAATGGCAGGCGGGAATCGGCTTGCGCGCGATCGCCAGCACGGTGGCGTAGGTCGAATGGGTGTGCACGATGCCGCCGACATCGGGCCGGGCGCGCATGATGTCGAGATGGAAGCGCCATTCGGTCGATGGCTGCAACGGCCCATCCCATGAGCCATACTCGCCCTCCAGCGGCATCGAGGCGATCATGTCCGGCTTCATCGCATCGTAGGGCGTGGCCGACGGCGTGATCAGCATCCTGTCCTTGTAGCGCGCGGAGATGTTGCCCGACGTTCCCTGGTTGAGACCCGACGCGTTCATCCAGCGGCACTTGGCGATGATCGCCTCGCGCAATTGTCGTTCCTCACGGGTCATATCAAGGCACCTTTCGTCTTCAGCAGGGATTGAGCGGCGGCTCGCCGGCCAGGAAGCGGCGAACCTCCTCAGCCGCCTGGTCGGCGGCGAAGGTCACGGTACGCACGGAGGCGCCGGCGATATGCGGCGTCAGCGTGACATTGGGCAGTTGCAGCAGCGGCCAGTCGGGCGGCACCGGCTCGACCGCGAAAGTGTCGAGCGTCGCGCCACCGAGCCGTCCCGCCGACAAGGCCTCGGTGAGCGCGTCATAGTCGACCAGCGGGCCGCGTGCGGTGTTGATGAAGAAGGCATCCGGCTTCATCCGCGCCAGCGCCGCACGATCGATGAACCGGGTGGTCTCGGCGGTGACCCTGGCGTGCAGGCTGATTACGTCGGCGCGCGCGAGCAGATCGGCGAGGCCGACATGCTCGACGCCGTCATTGCGGTCCTGGGCGCTGATCTGGACATAGGGATCGGCCACCAGGATCTTGCAGCCGAACGCCTTGAGCAGCTTCACCACGCGGCTGCCGATCGCGCCATAGCCGACGATCCCGACCGTCATCTCGCCGAGCTCGCGCCCAGTGCGATCGGCGCGGTAGAGATCGCCGCGCCATTCGCCGGCGCGCAGCGATTCATGGCCGCTGCGGATCAGCCGCGTCTCGGCAAGAATGGCGCCGATGGTGAATTCGGCCACCGCGCTGGCGTTGCGGCCCGGTGTGTTGACGACCAGCACCTTGTGGTCGCGCGCGGCCTGCATGTCGATATTGACCGGACCGCCGCGCGACACCGCGATGAATTTGAGGTTCGGCAGCCGTTCCAGCATCGACCGCGAGATCGGCGCCAGATGCGTCACCAGCATCGGCGCGTCGCCGATGAAGCCGGCGATCTGATCCGGATCGCCCATGAACTCCTTCAACCCGTCGAGCTTGGAGCCGGCGTAGCCGTGCTCCATCGGCTGGTCCGGCCACGGCTGCTCGAGCATACGAATATCGACATCCTTGCCGCACGCCGCCACGATCCGCTCGGCAAACACCGACGGCAGCATGAAACGATCGCCGATGATGGCAATGGTGTCAGACGCGATGGCATCAGACCTGATGGCATCAGACATGGCCACCTCCTGCACGTAACGCTGCGAGTTGCTTCCAGACCGGCCGCGCCGCGAGGCGGGCATTGAGATAGGCCGGGAACAGGCGCGAATAGCGCGTGGCGAGCTCCGGATCGTGCGCCTGCGGCGCGTTCAGGCACGGCCTCACCCAATCCTCCGCGCAGGCCGTCATGTCGGGATAGATCCCGGTCGCCACCGCGGCGATCATCGCAGCGCCCGCCGCCCCGGCTTCACTCCGGCTGCAAACCCGCACATTGCATTCGAGTGCGGCGCCGAGGATGGCGCCGAGCGCCCGGCTTCGCGACGCACCACCGGTGATCCGGAGGTCACGCGGCAGCGAGCCCATCGCGGCGTAGCAATCGCGTGCGGCAAAGGCGAGCCCTTCCATCACCGCCCGCATCAGATCCCAATAGCCATGGCGCGTGCGCAGCCCCAGGAATTGCGCACTGGCTTCGTGCGACACGAAGGGACCGCGCTCTCCGGCATCGGAGATGAAGGGATGGAACAGCAAATCGCCCGGCCGCGCCGCGAGCACGCGCGCGTCGAGCCCGCGGATCAGATCGGCCCGCGATCGCGTCACGCCTTCGACCGCCAGCAGGTCTCGCGCCAGATCGATCAACCAGTCGATATTGAGCGTTGCCGCCATGTTCGACTGCATCTGCGCAAAGTGGCCGGGTACTGGGAACGGCATGGTGTAGCCGGTCGCCTCGGGATTGAGCACCACCGCATCCGCGCTTGGCGCCAGCCGCATATGCATGCCGGTGGAGCCGATGATGGTGCAGCCGACGTCGGGCGCCGGATCGTAAAGTCCCGCACCGAGCGCGTTGCAGATCACGTCGACATAGCCGAGCGACACCGGAATTCCCTCGGGCAGCCCGGTCTCCAGCGCCGCGGCCGCGCTCAACGGATGCGTCGTCACCGCGCCGTCGACCACATCGGGAAACAGCGGCATGCAGTCGGAAATGCCGATCAGCTTCGCGGTCTCCGCATCAAAGCTGCGCCTGCGGAAATTCCCGCAGGTGAAGCTCGCTTCCGACGGATCGGTGGCACGCTGGCCGGTGAGCAGGAAATACAGCCAGTCCTTGCAGTGGAATGCAGTCCGTGCGCGTGCCAGGGCCTCTGGCGCGTGGGTTTGCATCCAGGCGAGCTGCGGGCCCTGCTGGCAGGCGCTCAGCCCCGAGCCGGTGCGCTGATAGAGCGCGGCATTCCGATCGCTGCCACGGATGCTCTCGACCAGGTCGCCGGCCCGCGAGTCGAGCCAGAGCAGGGCCGGCGCAACCGGATGGCCATCATCGTCGATCAGCCAGGTGCCGTCGCCCTGCCCCGTGACGGCCACGGCCGCCACCCGCGATCCAACGTCCGGCACCGCGGCCACAAGACCACGCACCGCGGCCACGGTGTCGGTCCAGGTGCGCGCCATATCCTGCTCGACCCGGCCGCCGGGCGCGGTGCTGTAGCTGTTGGGCAGCGAGAAGTCGGCGAGCTGGCGGCCATCGCGCGTGAACGCCACCGTCTTGATCAGTGACGTTCCGGCGTCGATGCCGATGATCACATCGCGGCTCTGCGGCATCGACATGTCAGCCCGCCTCCGCATGGCGAATGCAGACCCCGTCGGCACCGAAGATATGAAGATGCCGTGAGTCCAGCGAGAATGGGATGACGTCACCCGGCCGCGCGGCGACCCGGCTCGACGTCACCGCGATCAGCTGATTGCCGGCGCATTCGCCCGCGACATGCGCCTGGTCGCCGAGCCATTGATTGGACATCACCCGCACCTGCACGTCGCCGCTCCCGACCGTGACCTTCTGCGGTCGGATCCCGACACGAACGCGCTTGCTCTGCGCCAGCGCTCGCTGTGCGGCCGGACCGAGCGTGCCACTCGGAACATGGAACGCGATGTCAGGCCCCGCGGACAGGCGGAAATCGCCGTCCGCGGCCGCAACATCGGTCTCCAGCAGGTTCATCGGCGGCTCGCCGATGAAGCTCGCGACGAACAGATTGGCCGGGCGGTTCTTCAGCTCCCTCTCGTTGGCGAATTGCTGCAGCACGCCATCTTCCATCACCGCGATCCGGTCGGCCAGCGCGCTTGCCTCGGTCTGGTCATGGGTGACGAAGATCGCCGTCATGCCGCGCTCGGCCAGCAGGCCCTTGATCCGCCCGCGCAGCACGGCGCGGAGCTGCGGCTCGAGCTGTCCCATCGGCTCATCGAGCAGATAGAGATCGGCGTCGCGCACCAGCGCCCGCGCCAGCGACACCCGTTGCTGCTGGCCGCCCGAGATCGAGCGCGGATATTTGTCGAGCGTATCCTCAATCTCCACGAGCCGCGCGATCTCGTCGACACGGCGATTGACCTCGCCATGCGACAGCTGCTGCGCCTTCAGCGCGAAGGCGATGTTCTCGCGCACCGTGAGCGGCGGATAGAGCGAATAGCCTTCGAACGCCATCGCCACCTTGCGCCGCGCCGGCGGCAGCTCATCGATCCGCCGCGCGCCCAATGCGATCTGACCCGAGCTGACGCTTTCAAAACCCGCGACCATGCGCAAGGTCGAGGTCTTGCCGCACCCTGACGATCCCAGCAGTGCAACGATCTCACCTCGTCCGACCGCCATATCCAGCGCGCGCACGGCATGAACCGGCGGCTTGCCGCGGCTGCGATAGACCTTGTCGACATTGCGGATTTCGAGCATGCCCATGGTCACCTCGCCTGCCTCATGCCGCCTGCCGCCGGTCCGGCTGACCGACACGGAGCCCGGTTGCGCGATCGAACAGCAGTGCGCCCTGCGGCGCGAACCGAACGAACACGTCGTCATCCGCGCTCGCCACCGGCGCATCCGGCGGCAGTGCCGCGAGCCATTCCGAACCATCGGCGAACCGCAGCAACAGCACGGCGCGCTCATGCATCGGCGTGATGGCGACGACGCGGGCGGGAATGGCGTCATCTCCGGCATTGCGGCCGATCACGAGGTCGCCGGGACGAACCCCGAGCCAGTACGGACCGTGTGGGGTCGACGGATCGATCGAGTCCAGCCGCACCCGCGTCCCCGCAACCTCGGCACTCAGGCCGCCCTGCCCGGCCTGAAGCGCGACCTCGGCAAGGTTGATGCTGGGATCGCCGAACAGCCGCGCGACGGCCACGGACGCCGGCTTCGCATAGACCTCTTCAGGTCGCGCCAGTTGCACCAGCCGGCCGCCGACCAGGACCGCGATCCGGTCCGCGATCGCCATCGCCTCGCGATAATCCTGCGTGACATAGAGCACCGCGGCCGAGCTTCTGCGCAGCAGGCTCGGCAATTCCAGCCGCATCTCGTAGCGCAGCTTGGCATCGACGTTGCGAAGCGGGTCATCGAGCAGCAGCACGTCGGGATTGCCGATCAGCGCGCGCGCCAATGCGGTGCGTTGCTTCTGCCCGTTCGACAATTCGCGCGGCATGTGGCCGAGGACATGCTCGATCTTCAGGAGTTTGCTGACTGAGGCGACCCGCGACGCGACGTCGCCGCCACCGGCTCCCGCGCGCACGCCGCTCGCGATGTTGTCGCGTGCGGTCATGTGCGGGAACAGCGCGAAGTTCTGGAACGCCATGCCGACCCCGCGCCGCTCCGGCGGGGCGCCGACGATCGAGCGACCGCCGACCAGAATGTCGCCCTCGTCGGGCTCGTACATGCCGGCGACCATCCGCAGCAACATGGTCTTACCGCTGCCCGAGGGACCGAACACCGCGACGATCTCGCCGGGTTCAACCGTGAACGACAGCCCGTCGGCGCAGCGGATCGGGCCGAACGACTTGCCGAGAGCGTTGATGTCGAGACGCGCCATGGTTCAGCCCTTCACCGCGCCGAGCGACAGCCCTTCGACCAGATAGCGCTGGGCGTAGAGCGCGAGCAGCAAGGTCGGCGTCACCGACAGCACGATCGCCGCCGCGATCTGCCCGTACTGGATTCCCGAGGCCGTGACGAAGGCCAGCGCACCGACCGTCACCGGCTGCTTGTCGGCAGAGGCCAGGATCAGCGCGAAGACAAAATTGTTCCAGCAGAAGATGAACGACAACAGCCCGGCGGCCGCGATGCCGGGACCGGCCAGCGGCACCGCGATGCGGGCAAAGGTCTCGCGCCAGGAATGCCCGGCCAGGCGGTAGGCGTGCTCGATGTCCGGGCTGATATCCTCGAAATAGCCACGCACGATCCACAGGATCAAGGGCAGCGCGATCAGTTGATAGACCCAGACGATGCCGAAATAGGTGTCGCTGAGGCCGAGCTGCTGATAGTAGAGCGACAGCGGCAGCAGCACCAGCAGCGGCGGCGCGAAGCGGAACGACAGCAGCGTGAAGGCGATGGATTCGCCGAGCCTGAACTTGAAGCGCGCGAACGCATAGGCCGCCGGCACGCCGAGCASCAGCGCMAGGATCACCGCCGCGCTCGACAGCACGAAGCTGTTCATCAAATTGCGCATGAAGGAGATTTCGAGATTGCCGGCCGTGGTGCGCAACTGTCCCGAGATCAAGGCCTGGTAATTGGTCAGCGTCGGCTCGAACAGGATGCGCGGTGGAATCCGCAGGATCTGCTCGTTGGTCTGGAAGGACATCAGGAAGATCCAGACGATCGGAAACATGAAGAACACCAGCACGAGCGCCAGCGCGACACCCCGGAAGATGCGACCCGCAAGACTGGAATGATCCATCGTCGCCTCCCGCCGCTCACGCGTGACTATGGGCGCGCGCCCGCAGCCGCAGCCAGTTCTTGATGAAGATGTTGGACAGGATGTTGGTGATCAGCCACAGGATCATCAGCAGCGCCGCCGAACGTCCGACATTGGTGTACTGGAAGAATTCGAGATAGGCCTGGACCTGGAACACCATCAAGCGGTCGCCGGGCCCGCCCTGCGTCATCGCGTAGATGATGTCGAACTGCTGGATCGAGTCGAGCAGGCGGAACAGCGACGCGGTGATGATATAGGGCGCCAGCATCGGCAGCGTGATGCGGAAGAACACGAAGCTCGCCGGCACGCCATCGAGCGCGGCGGCTTCGAACGGCTGCCGTGGCAGCGAGCGCAAGCCGGCCAGCAGCAGGATCATGATGAAGGGCGTGTAGACCCAGACATCGACCAACACCACCGTAAACAGCGCGGTCGACGGATCGGACGCCCATTTGAAATCGTGGATGCCGAACAGGCTGACCAGATAGGACAGGATGCCGAAGCTCGGATTGGTCATCAGCTTCCACATCAGCGCCGCGATCGCCGGCGCCGTCATCAGCGGCAGCAACAGCATGATCGACACCGCATTGTGGAAGCGGGTCGGACGCCGCAACAGCAGGGCGATGCCGAGGCCAAGCAGCAGCTCCACCACCACGGTCACGGCCGTATAGATCAGCGATATCTTCAGCGTGTTCCAGAACGCCGGATCGGTGAGGAAGTCGATGTAATTGTCGGCCCAGATGAAGCCGCGCAGATAGGGCAGATTCAGCCGGTAGCGCTGCAACGAGTAGACCGCCGCCGTCACGAACGGCACCAGGATCGCGATGCAGACCAGCAGTGCCGGCAGGCTCAGCAGATATGGCAGAAGGCGCCCGCGCGGCCGGGGGTTGCGGCGTGGGACCGTGTTGGTCTCGGAAAGCTGGGCCATGCTCATGACAACGGGAGCTCACTTGTTCGCTGCAACATCGCCGGTTCGGATCGGAGTACGATCCGAACCGGCGGGTTGTCGTGGTGCGGAGGAATCAGGGCACCACGCAAGGTGTTCACCCGAGGCCCGCCTGCTTGAGCTGGCGGTTGATGCTCTCGGCGAGCTTGTCGAGGCCTTCGTCGACGCTGACTTCCTTGGCCACCATCTTTTGCAGCGAGGCCGCCCATTCGGTGGTCAGGTCGAAAAACAGCGGCTGCGCCGTGAAGTAGATCTTGGCGCCGGGCGAGGAGACGTCATGCTGCTCGAGATAGCCCGGATATGATTTGGCGATACGATCGCGGAACTCACTGTCCTTCCACACCGAAGCGCGCACCGGGTTGACGAAGTCCATCTTGCGGGCGCCGAACAGGCCGTGCTCGGTCGAAGCCGCCCACTGCATGAACAGCCACGCCGCATCCTTCTGCTTGGAGAAGCTCGACAGCGCGAGCGACCAGATCCAGACATTCGGCGTCGGCGCCTTGGCCGCCGGGTTGGCGGCGAACGGCGCGTAGCCGAGATGCCCCTTCTCTTTGTTGTCGCCGCCATTCATGAAATAACCGAGGATGTCGGCATCGAAGATCATCCCCGAGGCGCCGGCGCCGAGATCGGTGCCGACCTGATACCAGGTATAGGTCGACCAGTTCTTCGGGCCCGAGCCCTGGATCATCTTGACCCACTTCTCGTGGAAATCCTTCGATGCCTTGGTGTTCATAGCGGCCTTCAGCTTGCCGCCCTCCATCACGAAGTCCTTCTGGCCGAAATTCGAATAGGCCGACAGGAATCCGGGATGGATGGTCGCCCACGAGCGCGAGCCGCGCACGCCGATGCCGTAGGGACCACCGGCGTCCTTGGTGATCTTCGCGGCGACCTCGAGCATCTCGTCGAGATTCTTCGGTGGCTTGACGCCGACCTTGTCAAAGATGTTGCGGTTGTAGGTGATGTTGTTGAGCTCATAGCCCCATGGAATGCACCACTGCTTGGCCTTGCCCGAACCGAGCTCGGAGCCGGCGACGCCGTCCCAGGCCGTCGAGGCGCGCAGGCCGGGCAGCACATCGTCCCAGGCAAACGCCGGATTGGTCCTGGCGGGGTCCTTGATGTAGGCGTTGAGATCCTCGATCCAGCCGGCCGGACCGTAGGTCCAGGTCATGTAGGCGCCGGTCATGAAGGCATCGTACTGATCCGACTTGGACGACAGCGCCGCCGTCACCTTGTCGAAATAGACGTCCTCCGGAAAGATGTCGTAGGTGACGTTCATCCCGGTCAGCGTCTTGAACGCTTCCAGGTCACCGATCATCGCATCGACATAGGGATGCTTGTTCAGCAGCAGCTTGACCGACTTGCCGCTATAGGCCTTCCAGTTGAAATCCGCCGCCATCGCCCGCGACACTGCCGATGCGAAACCGGCATTGGCGGCAGCACCGACGATGCCGAGCCTGGCAGCGCCATCGAGCAGGTCACGCCGGCTGATGCGCTTGGCGGCGTAGGAGTCGAATAGGTTCTTCTCTCGATCGAACATTGTAACCTCCCATTGTGCGCGTTTACTTTCCCTTACGACCTTTGGTCTTGGTCTTGCCGGATGTTGTCTCCGGCTTATCGGTCACGAGTGCCTGCGCGGTCACTTCATCGATGATGAGGCCGTGCAGCAGGCCACTGCGCAGCACCGCGCGCAAAGCGGCCACCTTGGCGAGCCCACCGCCGATCGCGACGATGCGATGCGCCCTGAGGTCTGCGGGCGCCATCGAGGTAGCACGCGCGGAGAGATCGAGGTCGAGCACCTGGCCGTCGGCGCTGAAGAAGCGCCCGAGCAGGTCGGCGCACGCTCCCGCCCGCTTCAATTCCACGACCTCGTCCGGCTTGATCATTCCGCTCGAGACCAGGAATCCGTCGCTGTGGATCTGCCCGATGCCGACGAACAGCAGCGATGCCTCACGCGCCAGCGCATACACCTCCGCAATGCCGTATTGCTGCATCAGCACCGCGCGGTCGGCGACCGAATTCGCGAACACCGGCACCGGTAAGAGATAGGCCTCGGCTCCCGTCCGCTCCGCCAACCGATGAATCACGTCGAACGGGTTGGCGGCGAACTTGCGCGTCAGGCCGCCGAGCAGCGAGACGAATTGCACGTCGCGGGCCGGCGTCTGCGGCAATTGCTCGACCACCGCCGCCAGCGTGCGGCCGTGACCGACGCCGATGATCTTGTGCTCGCCGCGCTCGAGAATCTGCCGCAGGAAGCTCGCGCCTTCGAGTGCGAGCGCCTTCAGCGGCCAGTCGCCTTCGCCGAGATCGGGCGCGACGCGGCAGAAGCCCAGGCCGAAGCGCTCGGCCAGCACGTTCTCCAGCGCCACGCATTCGGCCACCGGCCCCTCGACGAAGACGCGGATCATGCCTTCGCGGCTCGCGCGCGCGATCAGCCGGTGCGCCTTGGTGCTCTGGATGTTGAGCCGCTCCGCGACCTCGGACTGGGTCAGGCCGGCGGCGAAGTACAGCCACGCCGCGCGGGTCGCCAGCGAGGCTTCGCCGTCAATCATCGGCACCCTGTCGGAGGAGGTCACCACGCCGCAAAAGCCCGCTTGCAAAATTCTTCAGATGCTGCAAAAAATTGCAGACGCAGATCGAGACGTCAATCCCCCAAACGTGTTGCAGTGCAACGTTGCTCGCGAACGAAGCTGCCGGCGCCGTGTTACGAAGCGATCGTGGTGAGGTCTGATGACAGGCTTGTTCCTCGGAATTGACGTCGGCACCGGTGGCGTGCGCGCCTGTGCGATCGATGCGCGCGGAAATATCCAGGGCATGGAATCGACTGCGCTGCCGCCGCCGCGACAGGACGGCAACGCGATCGATCAGGAGCCGGAGCTGTGGTGGCAGGCGACGATTGCCGCGATCGGCAAGCTCAGCCACAAGATCGATCTCGCAGACGTCGAGCGCATATCCGTCGACGGAACCTCGGGCACGCTGCTGCTGATCGATGAAGACGGCCGGCCGCTGACGACGGGGCTGATGTACAATGATGCGCGCGCCACGGCGGAAGCTGCCCGCATCGCAGCCATAGCACCTGCCGAGAGCGGCGCGCATGGCGCGAGCAGCGCGCTGGCCAAGCTGCTGCATCTGTTGAACGAAGACAGCGCGCGCGGCGCACGCTTTGCCGTGCATCAGGCCGACTGGATCGCCGGCCGGCTGGCCGGACAACACGGCGTCAGCGACGAGAACAACACGCTCAAGCTCGGCTACGATCCGGTGACGCGCACATGGCCAGCCTGGGATGTGTATAAGAGACAGGCCTGGCTCGATCGCCTCGCGGTGCCGCGCGACCTGCTGCCGAAGGTGCTGGTGCCGGGAGCAACGTTTGCGGAGATCGATCCGAAAATTGCGGCCACGCTCGGCCTGCCACCGTCGGCTCGGATCGCGGCCGGCACCACCGATGGCGTCGCAGCCTTCATCGCCACCCGCGCCGACACGCCGGGTGACGCCGTCACCTCGCTCGGCACTACGCTGGTGGTGAAGCTGCTGGCGACACAGCCGATCTTTGCCGCGAGCCAGGGTGTCTATTCGCACCGGCTCGGCGAGCGCTGGCTTGCCGGCGGCGCCTCCAACACCGGCGGCGGCGCACTGCTGGCCCATTTCAGCGCCGCCGAGATGGAGCGCCTGACGCCGCGATTGCAACCGGAGGCACCGACCGGTCTCGACTATTATCCGTTGGCCAAGCCCGGCGAGCGCTTTCCGATCGCCGATCCGGCGATGCCGCCGCGGGTTACACCGCGACCGGCGGAGGACCATCGCTTCTTTCAGGCGCTGCTGGAGGGCATCGCGTCGGTCGAGGCGCTGGCCTATCAGCAGCTAGGCCGCCTCGGCGCGCCGGCACTGCGCCGCGTCATCAGCATCGGCGGCGGCGCAAGGAACGAGGCATGGACCGAGATCAGGCACCATGCGCTCGGCGTACCCGTGACGGTCGCCGAACAGACCGAGGCGAGCTATGGCGCAGCACTGCTGGCGCTGCGGGGCGGTCCGGCATGAAGCAAGGTCCGATCGACATCGATGGCCTTCACAGCATCATCGATCGGTTCGATCATGTGCTGCTCGACCAATGGGGCACGCTGCACGAAGGACAGGCGATCTTTCCGGCTGCACTCGACTGCGTGGTGCGGCTGCGCCAGGCCGGCAAGCGCGTGATGGTGCTGTCGAACTCCGGCAAGCGCGCGGATGGCAATGCGAAACGTCTCGCCGCCCTTGGCCTGCAAGCGGACGCTTACGACGGCATCCTCACGTCGGGCGAAGCCACCTGGATCGGACTGAAGACGCGCGCGCACCCGCCATTCAACGAGTTGGGCCGCACCTGCTTCCTGATCACGCGCGGCGGTGACCGCACCATCATCAACGGGCTCGATCTTGCCGTCGCGGACGACGTCGAGAACGCCGACTTCATCCTGCTCGCGGGCCTCGACGATGCCGCGGCCGAACCCGAACAGTGGCGGGAGTGCCTGGCCCGTGCAGCCACCCGCGGGCTGCCGATGCTGTGCGCCAATCCCGATCTGACCATGTTCGGCGCGCATGGATTGATCCCCGCGCCCGGCGCGCTGGCGCGCTTCTATGGGAGCCTCGGTGGCCGCGCCAGCTTTGTCGGCAAACCGCACGCGCCGATCTTCGCCGCTGCACTCGATCAGCTCGGCCATCCGACGCCGGCGCGCGTGCTGATGGTCGGCGATTCCCTCGACCACGACGTCGCCGGCGGACGCGCAGCCGGCATGCTGACGTTGTTCCTGCGCGCCGGCGTGCACCGCGACGATGCCGGACGATTGTCCGACCATGATTCACGCACGCCGCACTGGACCATGACGCAGTTCATCTGGTGAGATCCACACCATGCAACAGCCCGCTCAGATCAATGACCTCCGCGAGATGTCGGCGCGTGTCGGCAGGAACATGCTGCTGGTGCAGGGCGCCGGCGGCAATTCATCGGTAAAGGATCGCGATACGCTGTGGGTGAAGGCCTCCGGCACATGGCTGTCCGATGCCACCGACAAGGACATCTTCGTCCCGGTCGCGCTGTCCGCTGCCCTCGCCGCGCTGGAGCAAGGCGACGAACGCGTGCCGCTCGCCCCGGGCGCCACGACGACATTGCGTGCCTCGATCGAGACCTCGCTGCATGCCTTGATGCCGCACCCGGTGGTGCTGCACGTCCACTCCGTCAACACGATCGCCTGGGCGGTGCGGACCGACGCGCCTGCCGAGCTCACACGCCGGCTCGCCGGCCTCAACTGGCGCTACCTCGATTATTGTCATCCGGGATTGCCGCTGGCCCAGGCGGTGAGCGCGGCGATCGCGCGCGAACCCGTCGATGTCCTGATCCTCGGCAATCACGGCCTCGTCGTCGGCGCCACGACCTGCGAGGCCGCGGAAGCCATGGTGGCCGACGTCGAGCAGCGCCTCGCGCTGATGCCGCGTGAGGCATTGGCAGCCGACAGCGACGCGCTGCGCAGCATCTGCGCCGGCACCGACTATCGGGTGCCATCCGACCCGCGCTGCCATGGCATCGCCACCGATCGGCACAATCTCGCGGTCGCCACCGGCGGCTCGCTCTATCCCGATCATGTCGTGTTCCTGGGGCGGGCGATGCCGACCCTCGGGCACGGCGGCAGTCTCCGCGCAGCGGACTTGAAGAAGACCGATGCGCCGCCGCCGGTCGCTGTCCTGATCCCCGGGATCGGCAGCGTGATCCGCAAGGATGCCAGCGCCGGCGCCGAAGCGATGCTGAGCTGCCTCGCGCTGGTGACCTGCCGCCTGCCGCCGAACGCACCGATCCATTATCTGACCGAGCAGAACGAGAACGCCCTCCTCAATTGGGACGCCGAGCGCTACCGCCAGCAACTCACCGCCAGCCGCTGAGTGCGGCTACAGGCTTGCCTGCCGCAGACCGGCGCCGGTGGCGCTCGCCGCCGCCGCGAGCGGCTGGCGGCCGAGGATGAAGTCGGCGCCCTTCTCTGCGATCATCACCGTCGGCGCGTTGGTGTTGCCCGACACCAGCCGCGGCATGATCGAGGCGTCGATCACCCGCAGGCCCTCGAGGCCGTGCACGCGAAGCTGGTCGTCGACGACGGCGAGCGGATCGGAGCCCATCTTGCAGGTGCCGACTGGATGATAGATGGTTTCGCAGCTTTGCCGGACGTAGCTGTCGATAGCGGCATCCGACGTTGCGCGCGAACCCGGCGCGTATTCCTCGCCGCGATAGGGATCGAACGCCTTCTGCGCGATGATCTCGCGGCCGACCCTGATGCCGTCGCGCATGTTGCGCACGTCCTCCGGCGCCTGAAGATAGTTCGGGCGGATCGCGGGATGCTTGAGAGGATCGGCCGAGGTGATCATGATCGAGCCGCGGCTCTCGGGCCGCGCGATGTTGAAATAGGCCATGAAGCCGTGCTCGTTGACGATCTTGCGGCCGTGGTCGCCATAGATCAGCAGCACGAAGAAGAATTGCAGATCCGGCGCCACCAGATCGGTCTGCGATTTGAGGAACGCCATTGCCTCCAGCCCGTGCGATGTCGCAGGACCGGTCCTGGTCAGCACATATTGGATAAAGGCCGCGGTGGCGCCGAGCGGCTTGGTATGCTTGAGGAACGAGATCGGCTGGGTGCAACGCTGCTTCACGCCGCAGGCGAGGTGATCTTGCAAGTTTTGCCCGACGCCCTTGAGCTCGTGCTCGACCTTGATGCCGAGCGAATGCAGCTGATCGCCGTCGCCGATGCCCGACAGCTGCAACAATTGCGGCGAGTTGATCGCGCCGCCGGCCAGGATCACCTCGCGTTCGGCCCGCAGCGTGTGGACCTGGCCGCCCTTGATGTATTCGACGCCGACCGCGCGTCCACCCTCGACCAGGATACGCGAGGCCAGCGCCTTAGTGATCACCTTGAGGTTAGGACGGTTCATCACCGGATGCAGATAGCAGCGCGCAACGCTGGCACGCTTGTTGTCCGCGATCGTCGAATCGACCGGACCGAAGCCTTCCTGCTCGGCGCCGTTGAAATCATCGGTCGCGCGATAGCCGGCCTGCTTGCCTGCCTCGAACCAGGCCCTGGTCAGGGGATGGGTCAATTCCGGCAGCCGGCTGGTGCGCAGCGGGCCGTCGGCGCCATGATAATCGTCGGCGCCCAACTGGCGGCCTTCGGAGCGGATGAAATACGGCAGGCAGTCGGCATAGGACCAGCCGCGATTGCCGAGCTGCGCCCACATGTCATAGTCGGAGGCATGGCCGCGGATGTAGACCATGCCGTTGATCGAGCTTGATCCGCCCAGCACCTTGCCGCGCGGCCAGAACAGCACACGATTGTCGAGATGCGGCTGCGGATCGGTGTGGTAGTGCCAATCGACGCTGCCGGATTTCATCAGCGCGAGGTATCCCGCCGGCATGTGGATGAAGGGATTGCTGTCCTTGCCGCCTGCCTCGAGCAGTACGACCTGATTCTCGGGAACCTCCGACAGGCGGTTTGCCAGGACGCATCCGGCAGAGCCGGCGCCCACAATGACGTAATCCACCATGGTCTCCTCCATCTTCTTCTTCGCGTTTCTGCGAGGCGACCCGGCGAGCTAGGCTCGCATCAGGGTCCGTGGCTTGGACTCGTCGGAGCCATTGATGACCTTGCCTGTCGCGGGATCGAAGAGGCGGATCCTGTCGAGCGCCGGCACCAGCCTGATCACGTCGTCCGGCGACAGCTCAAGGCGATCCTGCGTGATGGCGCAGACCTCCTGCCCGCCGAGATCGGCATAAATGTGAATCTCGGGACCGGTCGGCTCGACCACGGAAACCTTGGCGGGGATGCCCTCGCTGCCGGTGCCGGGCCGCAGATGCTCGGGCCGAATCCCGTACTTGACGACCTGCCCCGCGGCGACGTTCGCGCCGGGCGGCAGCGGGAGCGTGACGCCGTTTGCACGCACGACTTGCCGCCCCGCCTCCGCGGCGACCTCGCCGGACAGGAAGTTCATCGCGGGCGATCCGATGAACTCGGCGACAAACAGATTTGCCGGGCGATCGTAGATCTCGAGCGGCTTGCCGATCTGCTCGATCATGCCATCGCGCAGCACCACGATCGTATCGGCCATCGTCATGGCCTCGATCTGGTCGTGCGTGACATAGATCGTGGTGGTCGCAAGCTTGTGATGCAGCTCCTTGATCTCGGTGCGCATCTGCACCCGCAGCTTGGCGTCGAGGTTGGACAAGGGCTCGTCGAACAGGAACACGGAGGGATCGCGCACGATCGCACGTCCCATCGCCACGCGCTGGCGCTGGCCGCCCGACAGCTGCCGCGGCTGGCGATCGAGATAGGGCGTGAGGTTGAGGATCGACGCCGCCCACTCCACCTTGCGCCGGATCTCCTCCTTCGGGCGCTTCTTGAGCTGCATCGAGAACGCCATGTTGTCGAACACGGTCAGGTGCGCGTAGAGCGCGTAGTTCTGGAACACCATCGCGATGTTGCGATCCTTCGGATGCAGATCGTTGACCACGACGTTGCCGATGCTGATCTCGCCCGCGGTGATCGCCTCGAGGCCGGCGACCATCCGCAGCAAGGTCGACTTGCCGCAACCCGAGGGACCCAGCAGCACGACGAACTCGCCATTGGCGATGGAGAGATCGACGCCGTGGAGAACCTCGAAGCCGCCGTAGGACTTGCGCACGTTGCTGATTGTGACCGATGCCATGCCTTGACCTTCCCGCTATGCGGCTGCCCTCGCCGACAATATCCGCTCGGCAATCTCGACGAAGCCTTCGGCACCCCGCTTGCTGGCAACGAAGGCTGGAGCCGCGGCCATCGCGCCCTCGAAATCCCGCACATTCGCGACGCCGCAGGCGTAGGGAAAGAAGCCGAACATCGGCGCATCGTTCGGGCTGTCGCCACAGAACACGATACGATCCCTCGCCTCGTCGAGATCGAGGCCGAGCCTTTCGCGCAGAAATATCCGGGTCATCGCCAGCTTGTCATAGCGGCCGAACCATCCGTTGACATGGATGGAGGAGACCTTGGCGATGCCGCCGGCGTTCTCGAACAGATAGACGATCTTGTCGACGGCGGCGCGCGGCAGCGGCGGCACGTCCTCGCACACGTCGATCGCAAGATCGGCTTCGCGGTAGAGCTGATCGGCGGAGATCGCCGCACCCGGGACCTCGGACAGGATCCGCTCGCCGAGCGCCAGCAATCTGCGGCGATTGGCGGCGCGCTCCGCCTCGGTCGCGATGAACTTGCGAACCATTTTGCGCGCCACCGGATCGTGCCGGAAATAGAACGCGCCGTTCTCGCCGATCACGCCGTCGACCGGCCAGAACCGCGCAATCATGTCGCACCAGCCCGCAGGCCGGCCGGTCACCGGGACCACCGCGAGGCCGGCACCGCGCAACCGCTCCAGCGCGGCATAGGAAGCCGCAGGAAGCTGACCATCGGTGGTCAGCGTATCGTCGATGTCGGTCAGCACGCAGACGGCACGGCGGGCGGCCTCGTCAGGAAAACTTGCAATCGGCTTCATGACGGCACGTCTTCCGCAAACGCCGCCAGACGGGCGTTCCAGTCGAGGAGTTTTGGCCAGAGGTCGGCATGGATGGCGCGAAACTCGGCATAACGCGCAACATTCCTCGGTTCGGGCTGGAATATCCTTGCCGGCGGTTTGGTCATCGCTGCGGCGGCTTCGGCGATCGTGCCGTACCAGCCCGCGCCCTTGGCGGCCGCGATCGCAGCGCCAAGCGACGACGCTTCCCGCGCCGGCGAACGGCACACCGGACGCCCCGACGCATCGGCCAGGATCTGTAGCCAGAGGTCGCTGTCCGAACCGCCACCGATAGCCGCGAGCTGGCTGATCTCGCCTCCGGTCACCGCCACGATCCTTTCGATCTGGCCGGCGACCTCGAGCGCGATCCCTTCCAGCAAGGCACGATAGATCGCGCCGCGCCGGGTCGAGCCCGACAATCCGGCGATCACGCCACGTGCATAGGGATCCCAATAGGGCGTCATGCAACCGAGCCAATACGGCAGCACCACGACGCCGCCGGCTCCGATCGGGCACGCCGCCGCCTCAGCCTCCAGCGCCTTGAAAATGTTTCGCTGCGCCGCCGGATCGGCACCGAGCATCTCCCGCGCCATCCAGTCGATCAGAAACGTTCCGGTGCGGATGCACTGCTCGTAGATGTAGCCATCGTCGCACACCGCCTTCTCGGTACGAAACGCGCGGTCGTAAGCGTAGTTGCGGCCGTAGCTTCCTGAGACCACCGCGGTACCCAGATTGATGTAGGCGCTTCCCGGAGACGTCACGCCGGCGCCGGTGCTGGCACACTGACCGTCACCACCCCCGGCGATGACGGCTGTGCCTGCCGACAGGCCGGTGAAAGCGGCCGCCGCGTGCGTGACCTCTCCCATCCGGGCGCCGGGCCGGGCCAGCGCTGGCAATTTCTCGATCGCAATGCCCGCGGCATCGAGGATGGCTGCGGACCAGGCACCGCTCGTCATGTCGAGCAAGCCGGTCGGATCGGCCGATGCCGTCGACGTCCGCCACTGGCCGGTCAGGCAATGCGTCAGATAGCCGTGGACTTCGGCGAACCGCGCCGCGCGGGCAAAGATCTCGGGCTCGTGCTCTGCCATCCAGATGATGCGATAGAGGCACGGCAGAACGTCAAGCGGCTTGCCCGATATGGCATGAACGCACTCGGCCCCAAAGGATTGTCCGAACCGAACGACCTGGGCGCGCGCGCGCTCGTCGAGCCAGGTCATGCCGGGCCTGATCGCGGCCCCGTCTTCGGTGAACGCGCTGAAGGTCTCGCGCTGATTGGAGATCGCCACGGCGGCGATCCGTCTGGCATCGACCTGATCGGTGATGCTGCGCAGCGCGGCCACCGCCGCATCCCACCAGTCATCCGGGTTCTGCTCGAAATATCCCGGATGCGGGTTGGCGAGGCCGATGCCCTTGCGCCCCTCCGCGACGGCACGGCCGCTCCGGTCCCAGGCGATCGCCTTGGTCGCGGAGGTCGAGCTGTCGATACCGATCACCAGATCCTGGGTCATTCCATCTCGCTTCAAAAGAAGCGAAGGCGACCTGCGCCGCCTTCGCGAACTTTTGCACCGCTGGCCTCAGAGCAGGCCGGCATCCTTTACCTTGGCGTCGATGTCCTTCGCCAAGGCGTCCATGCATTTCTGCGGATCGCCGCCATAGGCCTGGCCGGTGAGCAGCTTGCCGAGCTCGGTCGGAATCTCGTTGGTCGACAGGCCGGCCCACAGCGCCATGTGCGGCTCGGTGGCCATGGCGTTGTCGATCACCCATTTCACCGTTTCGAGATGCCGCGTCGTGCCCGGGCCAACCTTGGCCTTGGCCTTGACGCGCGGATCGGCGAACGACGAGTTCCGCATCGGCGCAAAGCCGCCAAGCAGCGTGCAGCGTGTCATGATCTCCTTGCAGCAACCCCACTGCATGAAGATCCACGCCGCTTCCTTGTTCTTGGAGTATTTCGACAGCGAGATGCACGAGCCGCCCTGATGGCCGAGATTCGGCTGCTCGTTGAAGCCGGCATCGGCAGGCGCGCGCAGCTTCTTCGCGGTCAGCGGCTTGGCCGGCTCCCACAGACCCTTGACCTTGGAGTCGTCCGCATCGAGACCCGGGAAGAATTCGTCCCAGCTCTGCACCAGCGCCACCTGGCCGGAATGCATCATCTCGAACTGGCCATCCCAGGTCGATGCCGTGGAGTTCGGCGGCGACACCTTCAGGAGCTCCTGGTACCATTTCAATCCGGCAACGCCCTGCTCGTCATTGCCCGAGAATTTCTTGTTCTTGTTGAAGATCGAGCCGCCATGGCCCCACACCGCCTGGCTCCAGTCGCACTCCAGCGAATAGTGGCCCGACTTCGCCTGCAAGCCGGTACCGAAGATTCCGTTGCCCTTCTCGGCCTCGCTGATCTGCCGCGCCGCCGTCAGGAAGTCTTCGTAGGTGGTCGGCACCGCGATCTTGTGCTTCTCCAGGATGTCCTTGCGGTACATCAGGGTGAAGATCGGAATGTCGAAGGGGATGCCCATCCAYTGTCCCTCGACCTGGGCGACATTCTTGACCAGCGGCTTGGAGAAATCGTCCCAATCGAAATCGGGCATCGCAAGCTCGGGCTTGTCCTTGTAGTAGGCGACCGGATCGATGCAATCCGGCTGGAACATCGAGATCCAGGATTGATCGAGATARTARAGRTCGTAGGAGCCGAGCTGGCCCTGCACGTCCTGCGTCGCCTTGGCGAGCACCTGCTCGAGCGGCACGATCTCGACCTCGACCTCGATGCCGGTCGGATCGGTGAACTCCTTCTTGATCTGGTTGAGCACCACCGACGGCGGCGTCGATTCGGTCGAGTAGCGGATCTTGGCGCCCTTGAACTTGCTGCCGACGTCCTTCAGCCATTTGGCCTGGTTGTCCGGCAGTCCTTCGGCATAGGCCTCGGTGCCGATCAAACCGCTGCCCCGGCGCAGGCCGCGCGGATTGCCGAGCATGCCGAGGCCGAAGGCTGAAAAGCCGACGCCCGCCAATCCCATCCTGCGCAGGAATTCGCGCTTGGAGATCTGCCGGTTGGTATATGCGTTCGCGTTGTCGACGATGAATGTCTGCTGGTCGAATTTCTTGAAACTCATTGATACCTCCTCCCAACGTTTGTTGACTTTCTGGTCTCGGTCTGCGCGCCTACTCCTTGAGTGATCCGAGGGTCAGGCCGCGGACAAGCTGCTTCTGAACGAGCAAGATGAAGATGAAGCTCGGGATCACGGCGGTGGTGCCGAGCGCCGCGATGAAGCCCCATTCCGAGCCCGTCGAGGTGACGAAGGTCGTGATCTTGACCGGCAATGTGCGGATCGAATTGGTCAGGAACAACGACAGCAGGAATTCGGTCCACGAGAAGATGAAGCAGAGCACGGCGGTGGCGGCGACACCGCCCTTCACCATCGGCAGCACGACGCGCCAGAAGATCTGCAATCGCGTGGCGCCGTCGATCATGGCGGCTTCGTCGACGTCGACCGGGACGTCGTCGTAGAACGATTTCATCAGCAGGACGGCGATCGGCAGGTTGATCAACGTGTCGACCAGGATCAACCCGAGCCGGGTGTCGAGCAGCGACATGTAGTGGAACATGAAGACGACCGGCACGATGATCGCGATCGGCGGCATGAAGCGCTGCGACAGGATCCAGTTCAGATAGGCCTGCCGCCAGCGGAACCGCATCCGCGACAGCGCATAGGCCGCCAGCACCGCCAGCAGCAGGGTCAACGCGGTCGCGCCGACCGCGATCAGCAGCGAATCGATGATGGTCTGGCGGCTGTCATAGGAGCTTGCGCCACCCACGCCAAACGTGTTGCCGGATTCGATCGCGAGCTCCGCGCGCGACTTGCCGAGCATGGTCACGGCATAGTTCACCAGCGTCGGCTTGAAGTTGAACCAGACGATCTCGTCCTTGTCGAAGATCGCCGACGTCGGCTTGAACGAGGTCAGCGCCCACCAGAACAGCGGAAACATGAAGATGCCGACCACGAGCACAGCGGCCACGTCGCGCAATCGCTTCTGCCAGAAGGTTTCCTGCATCAGAACCGCACCTTGAACAGCTTGATGAAGATGGTCGAGGTGACGATCACCAGGAGCAGGGTGAACAGCGAGATCGTCGAGGCGTAGGGAAAGTCGGCATTCTTGAAGTAGATGGTGCCGGCGTAGGAGGTCAGCGTCTCCGTGGCGGTGCCTGGTCCGCTATCGGTCATCACCTTGACGTAGTCATAGATACGGAACAGGTCGACGCCGCGGATCAGGACCGCGAGCGCGATGATCCTGGACAGCATCGGCAGCGTCAGGCGGAAGAAGGCCTGCCTTGGGGTTGCTCCGTCGATCGCGGCGGCCTCGAACGGCTCCTTCGGCAGAGCGCGCAGCCCGGCGAGCATGATCAGCACCATGAACGGCGTCCACTGCCAGATGTCGGCGAGCAGAACGCCGGCCAGCGCCGAGTGGCTGGAAGCGAGGATCGGATATTGCGGCGGCCACAGCCCGAGCGACACCAGCCCCATGCTGAGCACGCCGAACGAGCCGTCCAGCATCAACAGGAACATCATGCCGGTGACCGCGGGCGGCACCACCAGGGGCAGCGTCATCAGCGCGCGGAGCAATCCGTAACCCTTCCGGTCACTGTCGAGCAGCAGCGCGATGGCGAGGCCGAGGCAGAGTTCGATCAGCAGCGCGATGATCGTGTACATATAGGTGTGGCCGATCGCACCCCACACCCGATCGTCGGCGAACAGCTTTCCCCAATTCCAGGTCGGGTTGAACACGTTCATCCGGGTGACCGGGTTGCGCTTGAAGAGCGAGAGCCACAGCGCATAGAGCAGCGGATAGACACCGAACGCCAGCAGCAGCGCGGTGATCGGCGCCAGCCACGGGAACGGGTGTTCCGAGGTCAGAAACCGTGGCCAGACGCTGCGCCGCGTCGTGCCCGATACCGGCACGTCGACAGCCAGACTCCGCGCATGGTGCGACACCATTGACGTTTCCTCGCGCATCGCTTTTCTCTCGGCGCCGGGCTCTTTCGGCCCAGTTCGCTGTCTTGTTTCAGGGCCGGCGTGATACTCCGGATCGGGGAGACCGGGCCGCGCGTGGCACCAGCGCTCGCGCCGTTGCCACGTCGGTCACCAGAATTGTTGCGTAGTTGCTGTTGAGCGCGGCGTAGACCGCATCGACCTTGTCGCTGCCGCCGGCAATGCAGATGCGCTCCGGCACGTTGGCGATCTCGTCGAGCGTCAGGCCGATCATCTGGTTGTCGAGTGCGCCGAGGATCGGCTCGCCTTCCCTGCCGATGAAACGTCCACTGACCACGCCGACGGCGCCACGCGCCAGATACGGCGCGATGTTCTCGGGCGACATGTAGCCGCTGCGCATCGCGGTGCCGGCATCGTCGACGCTGCCGACGCCGAACAGCACCTTGTTGCTCGACCGAATGATCTTGAAGGTTTCGACCAGCGCCGGCTCCTGCATGAACAGGCGCTTGATCTGGGCGGTGGAAACGATGCCCGGGGCATGCAGGTTGACGCAGCGCGCGCCAAGCCGGTTGGCGATATTGGAGGTGCACAGCTCCGGAGAGAATTCCGTGGTGCCGATCGAGCAACCGGTGATCTGGGCGACGGTCACGCCCGGAAGCTTCATTTCGGGCAACGACGCCGACAGCGCCTGCACCGTGCGCCCCCACGATACGCCGAGCACATCGTCGGGCTGCAGCCGCTCGATCAGAAGCTTCGCGCCGGCCATGCCGATCCGCTCATGCACCGGCAAACGGCCGCCGTCATCGGGCACGACGAGACAGCTGGTGAGGCCATATGCGTCGGCCAATTCGCGCGCGAGGCCGATGGTCTGCAAATGCCGTGACGACACCGCGATCGTGACGATGTTGCGGTCGCGGGCTTCTTGCAGAAAGTTCACGACCGAGGCGCGCGAGACACCGAGTTGATCGGCGACCTCTTCCTGCGTCATGCCCTCTTCGTAATAGAGCCACGCCGCCCATACGACAGGATCGCTGTCGAACTCTGCGGGGATCGACAACGCCCTGCGCTTGATGCGCGGCGGCGTCACCTGGCGTTGCAGCGTCTTGGTCATCAGCGATCCGGCATCAACGTCGTCGTTCACAAAATGCACATCGTATTGACAATTGTCAATCAGCCCGATTAATTGCCATCACGATTTGTCAAATGTCACGATCGGCCGCGACGGCAATGCTGCGGCGCAGGACTTGCCCGGGAATTTGCCGATGTCACAGCACAACTGGACCGCGCTGATCGACGATCTGGTGGCAGGCCGCTGGATCAATCCGCTCACCGGTGCAGCGGTAAAGGTGCCCTACGACTCCATCGCGATCGAAGACAGCCTCGAGGGACGCGAGGCCGAACTGGTCGCCGCCTTGAAACTCGGCGATCGCCTTGCTTTGGTCGCCGACGAGGCGACGTATGAGGCAATGGGCGCGCGCGTAGCCAAGGCGCTGCGCGAACTCGGTCCGGTCGAGACTGTCGTGCTCGATCATCCCCACGCCGACATGGCCGAGGTCCGTAGCCTGACGGAAAAGTTGCGCGCGTTCGATGCGGTCGTTGCGGTCGGCTCCGGCACGGTCAACGACCTCTGCAAATACGTGACGGGCCTGGACGACCGGCGCTATTGCGTGTTCGCCACCGCCGCCTCGATGAACGGCTACACCTCGTCGACGGCATCGCTCACGCTCGACAGTGGCTTGAAGGTGTCGCTGCCCTCGCACACGCCTGCGGGCTTCTTCGTCGACCTCAAGGTGTCCGCCGCCGCGCCGCCCTACCTCGCCGCCTCCGGCTTCGCGGATTGCCTCGCCCGTTCGGTCGCGCAGACCGACTGGTGGATGTCGCACCGGCTGCTGGGCACCGCCTATTTCCAGGAGCCTTACACGATCCAGGCCGCCGACGAGATCGAGCTCAACAAGCGCGCCGGCAATCTGCCAAAGGGTGACATCGAGGCGATGGGATATCTCTATCGCGTGCTGACCCTGTGCGGCCTCGGCATCTCCTTTACCGGCGTTTCGCACCATGGCTCGATGGGCGAGCATCAGATCTCGCACTACATCGATTGCTTCGCGGGTGCACGTCATCCCGGCTCCCTGCACGGCCAGCAGGTGGGCATCGCGGCATTGAGCATGGCGCGGCTGCAGCAGCAGATGCTCGCCGCAGATCGCCCGCTGTCAGTTCATGCGACGCACATCGATTTGGCCGACATGAAGCGTCGTTTCGGCGCGGAAGTTGCCCTGCAATGCGAGGCCGAGTTGAAGCAGAAGGCGTTCGACCAGGACGGAGCCATCGCGTTCAACCGCAAGCTGGAGGATGCATGGCCCGAGCTCCGGCGCGAGCTCTCCGCCTTCACGATTCCGGTTCACGAAATGAAGCGGCTGTTGTCAGCCGCTGGTGGTCCCACGACGGCAACCGAGCTCGGCGTGCCGCTGGGCTTCTATCGCGAAGCCATCGTGCATTGTCGGGAGATGCGTAACCGCTTTTCCTTCCTCGACATTGCCGCGGATGCCGGAACGCTGGAGGCATTTGCGCAAGGCGAAAATTGATCGGAGGGCCGTGACATGACTGCAAAGCCGCTCGTCGCCGTGACCGGTGCCAGTTCCGGCATCGGAGAAGCCACCGCCCGCGCCTTTTCTGAGGCCGGCCATCCCGTCCTGCTGATGGCACGCCGGATCGAACGGCTGGATGCCATGCGCCTGCCCAGTTCGATCTGCCGCAAGGTCGATGTGCGCGATCGCGCCGCGCTGACCGCCGCCGTGCGGGACGCCGAGGCAGAGTTCGGCCCGGTCGACATGATGTTCGCCAATGCCGGCATTGCCAGGCTCGGGGACATCGGCAACCAGGATCCGGCCGACTGGGATGAGATGATAGCGATCAACGTCAACGGCGTCATGAACAGCGTGCATGCCGTGATGGCGGGCATGATGGCGCGCCGCCACGGCACGCTCGTGATGATGAGCTCGATCGCGGGGCGAAAGGTCTATCCCGACCACACGGTCTATTGCGGTACCAAATTCTTCGTGCACGGGGTCTCCGAGAGTCTCCGTGAATATCTGTCCGGCTACGACGTCCGGGTTCTCGTCGTTTCGCCCGGCATCATCGAGACCGAGGTGCTGGACGGCGTGAGGGATCCGGACACGCTCGCGAACTACAAGGCGAACAAGGCAGCGATCGGCGGCGGCATCGGGGCGGAGCACGTCGCGAAGCTGATCCTCGACGCCTACAACCTGCCGCAAAACGCGCTGGTGCAGGAGATCTGCATCACGCCGACCCGACAGAAATACTAAGCGCGCCTGCGCTCGCTTCCAGGAGCCGATCATGACCGACACCGAACTTCAGCTGCGCGAGGCGATCATCGCGAAGTGCCGCTGGATGAATGCAACCGGGCTGAACCAGGGAACGTCCGGCAACATTTCGGCACGCCATGGCAACACCATGCTGATCTCGCCGTCCGCGACGCCATACGATTCCCTTACCCCCGACATGATCGCCGCGATGCCGATCGACGGCGAATACGGATCGTGGAAGGGGCCGCTCAAGCCCTCCACCGAATGGCGCTTCCATCTCGACATCATGAAGGCCCGGCCGGATGTTGGCGGGATTGTGCACACCCATTCGACCTACGCCACCGTGCTGGCGATCGCGCGCAAGGAGATTCCGGCGTGCCACTACATGATGGCGGCGTTCGGCGGCATGAACGTCCGTCTCGCCGATTATGCGAGGTTCGGCACGGCGGAGCTGTCCGAGTATGCGCTCGCCGCGCTCGAAGGCCGCACGGCCTGCCTGCTCGCCAATCACGGAATGATCGCCACGGGTGCGTCGCTCGACAAGGCGATGTGGCTCGCCGTCGAGCTCGAGACGATCGCCCGGCAATATTATCTGACGCTGGCAATCGGTGGGCCGGTGCTGTTGAACGAAGCCCAGATCGGCGAGACTGCCGCCGCCTTCGGCAGTTACGGCGTGCAGGATCCACCAGTCGGAAATTTACAGGCATAGCGGCGCCGCCGAGAGGCACCATGTGATCAGCTTGGCTCCGATCGGAATCCGGACGGAAGAAGCTGCGGCCACGGCACCGCTCGCGGTCGGAGCACGGTCATGAAACGCATCGCCGGGTTACGCGAGATCGCAGATCAGTTCGACCTCTTCCTGATCGAGCAGTACGGCGTGCTGCACGACGGCGTCGCCGCCTACCCGCGCACGATCGACGGATTGGCGAAGATCACGGCCTGCGGCCGAAAGATCATCATCCTGACGAACTCCGGAAAATGCGCGGCAGCAAACCGGGCCGACCTCCACGCGCTGGGTTTTGCCGGCTCTTGCCTGAGCGGCATCGTCAGCTCGGGCGACGTGGCCCTGCAATGCGTCAAGAGCGGGGTATTGGGGCCGCCCTTCGCAGCGGGCGCAGCCGTTTGCGTGATCGGCGATCCCGACGACCACTATGCCTTTTCGTCGGATGACTTCGAACTGGTCGACCAACCGCAAGACGCCGCCTTTCTGGTGTTTGCCGGATCCGACGTACCGCGGGTCTCGCTGCGGGCCTATCAAGATGCACTGGCAAGTCCCGCCAGAGCGCACGTGCCGGCGATCTGCATCAACCCGGATATCGCGACGATCCGCCATGGCGAGATCGTGCCGGCAGCAGGAGCCATCGCGAGGCTCTACGAGGATCTGGGTGGCTCGGTCGAGTATATCGGCAAGCCGCATCTGCTGATCTTCGCCCACGCCGTCGCAACCGCCGAATTGCGGCCCGGCGCGCGGCTCGTGATGGGCGACAGCCCGCATCATGACGTGGCCGGCGCAAGACCGATGGGACTATCGACGCTTCAGGTCCAAAGCGAGAATTATCGCCATTTGCCAAAGTGCCAATTACTGCGTCTGTGCGACCGATCCAACGGCGTCCCGGATTTCGTCATCCCGGCCTTCGCGTGGTGAATGCCAGCCGCGACTCGCGCCCGGCTGGGATACCAGTCTGACAGGCTCGCTCCGACGTCATGAATTGTGTATTCAGGTCTGGCGGAACGCCGGGATGTGGCGAGTCTCACACGATGATCGACGAGAAAGAACTCGAAGAGCGCCTGGTCGCGCTCGAGGCAGCCAAGTCCTGGAGCCCGCGCGTCGTCTCGCGGCTGGAGACGCTGCTGCGCTCCGGCCCGGACGAGGCGCTGTACCGCATCAATCCGATCCAGTTCGCCAATGAGAAGTCGATTGCGGAGGCAGAGGGGATCGATCTCTTCCTCCATGCCTGCGTCGCCGGGCTATTCGACATGGATTGGCTCCTGGTGTGTCCGATGTGCTCCGACGTCGTCGAGAGCTTCCGGAGCCTGCGCAAGCTGCACACGCATTTCCACTGCCATCTCTGTCAAAGCGATTACGACGCTGCGCTTGACGATTACATCACGGTGACGTTCACGGTCTCGCCGGCGGTGCGCGGCATCCGCTTCCACAAGCCGGAGGCGCTTTCTGCCTGGGATTACGTTTTCCACTACAAGCTGACGTTGGGCGGCCTCATGCCGGACGGGGTGCCGTGGAACGAGACCGCCAAAGGCCTGGTGCGGGCGCTCACCCGCATCGAACCGGGTTCGACCGCAAGCCTCGAGGTCGACGCCACCGAAGGCGCGCTGTTCGGCCAGGATTTCGACAGCGACGCCCAGTTCCTTTTTCCGGTGACGGAGGGAGTAGGCACAACGCTTCCCGGCGTGCCGGTTACGCTCGACCACGGTAGTTGCACAGCCACTGCCGCAAGCATCGCACCGGGCAAGGTGGTGTTCGAGGTTCACAACGCCGGAAAGCTGCCGGTGGTGTTCGGCATCCTGCAGCTTCCGGCGGAGGCCTCTGAGCGCCCAAAACTTCGTTTCCCGGCATATCTGTCCGGCAAGCGGCTGCTGATGACCCAAACCTTCCGCGATTTCTTCCGCTCGGAGGTGATCAGCGCGACCGAAGGCATCGCGGTTCTCGACGTGACGCTGGTGTTCACCGATCTCAAGGGCTCGACCGCGCTCTATGAGCGGATCGGCGACCTCAACGCCTACATCCAGGTACAGCGGCACTTCCAGCACCTCCTCGACGTCACGGTCCGGCACAATGGCGCCGTTACCAAGACGATTGGCGACGCCGTGATGGCGGCGTTTTCGACCGCGGCGGACGCGGTGCAGGCGGCGTTGGAGATGCGCGAGGCGGTCGATGAACTCAATCGCGACCGTTCGCAGCGTGATTTCATCCTCAAGATCGGCGTGCATCGCGGCGCCTCGATCGCGGTCACGCTCAACGAGCGGCTCGATTATTTCGGCCAGACGGTGAATATCGCCGCACGGGTGCAGAACCTCGCCGATGGCGACGAGATCTGCATCACCGAGGACGTTCACCGCGCACCTGAAGTGGCCGAGATCATCGCGCCATACCCGGTGACAAGGAGTGAGGCCGAGCTCAAGGGCGTCAGCAAGGCGATGCCGGTCTATCATCTGGCCAGGGCATGATCCGGAATCTCGTCATTCTTCGGAGCCGCTGCTGGATAAGCCAACCAGACGTTCGAAACGCAGCCGGCGCATCACCCCCCCTCGGCGGAGAGGAACAGGCGATAGGCCGGGTTTTCGCTCTCATTCCAGTAGGGATAGCCGAGCGCATCCAGCGCCTGAACGAACCGGGCGCGCTCCTGCGGCTTGACTTCGATCCCCGCCAGGATGCGTCCGTAGTCGGCGCCGTGGTTTCGGTAGTGGAACAGCGAGATGTTCCAATCCGGCGCCAGACTCTCGAGGAATTTCAGCAGCGCACCCGGGCGCTCTGGAAACTCGAAGCGATAGATCACCTCGTCCTTGAGCAGCGGCGCGCGGCCGCCCACCATGTAGCGCACATGGTCCTTGGCCATCTCGTTCTCGCTGAGATCGAGGATCGGATAGCCTTCGCGACGCAGCAACTCCATCACCTCCCGCTTCTCGGCCTCGCCGCGGCTCAAGGCGATGCCGACGAAGAGTTGCGCCGGCGCGGTGGTCTCGGCAAAGCGGTAGTTGAATTCAGTGATGGCCCGCGAGCCGAGGATGCGGATGAAGTGCCGATAGCTGCCAGGCTTCTCCGGTACGGTCACCGCCAGCAGCGCCTCGCGATGCTCGCCGACCTCGGCGCGATCGGCGATGGTGCGGAGCCGGTCGAAATTCAGATTGGCCCCGCTGTTGACGGCGATCAGGCTGCCCTCGCTCAGCGCGCCGCGCTCGGCATAAGCCTTCAGCCCGGCAAGCGCCAACGCTCCGGACGGCTCGGCAACCGATCGCATGTCGTCGAAGATGTCCTTGATCGCCGCGCACATGGCGTCGGTGTCCACCGTGATCACCTCGTCGAGCATGTCGCGGCAGAGCCGGAACGTCTCCGAACCCACCTTGCGCACCGCGACGCCGTCGGCGAACAATCCGACCTGATCCAGCGCGACGAGGTCGCCCTTGGCGAGCGCCGCCGCCATCGACGCGGCGTCCGCCGGCTCGACGCCGACGACCTTGATCGAGGGATTGAGGAACTTCACGAACGCAGCCACGCCTGCCGCCAGACCGCCGCCGCCGATCGGCACGAAGATCGCCTCGATCGGATCGGGATGCTGCCGCAGGATCTCCATCCCGACGGTGCCCTGGCCGGCGATCACATCGGGATCGTCGAACGGATGCACGAAGGTCAGGCCGCGGGCGACCTCGATCTCCCGGGCCTTGGCTTGTGCGTCGTCGAACGCGTCGCCATGCAGGACAACATCGCCGCCCAAGCGCCGCACGGCTTCAACCTTGATCGCGGGTGTCGTCCGCGGCATCACGATCGTTGCGGGAATACCGAGCTTGCGCGCCGACAGCGCCACGCCCTGGGCATGATTGCCGGCCGATGCGCAGATCACCCCCAGCCTTCGCTGCGCATCCGGCAGCCTGACGATCTTGTTGTAGGCACCGCGGATCTTGAACGAGAAGATCGGCTGCAAATCCTCCCGCTTCAACAACACCGTCCGTGACAGGCGCTCCGTCAGCCGCGGCATCGGATCGAGCGGCGTCTCGACCGCAACGTCGTAGACGCGGGCGGTCAGGATGCTTTGGGCGTAGTCGCGGAGTGCGCTTGCGGTCATCGGGTCGCTTCTGTCGATGGGAGGCAATCCTTATCGGTTGCACCTGCCCATCGTCGGCGCCGACCTCGCGAGCAGACGGTACGAAACTGCCGCTGCATCCAGGTCGAAGCATCGCATGACCGGAGGCGCGAGTGAAGCAAAGACCACCGGATCAATCGCCTGGCCGGGCGCAAATGAAGTCATCCGGGTCGTCGCGGGAGGCGCTGCCAAAATATCGAAAACAACCCCATGCAAAGCAGCTGGCTGCCGACGGGCAACTTGACACGTCGGGCAAATCAGGGGTATGTTTCGAATATTCCGAAATCGAGCATCGAGCGCCTCCAGCGCCGCGGCCATCCGCCATGCCGCCCCGGCGTGGACCGGTTCACGCCACGAGTTTCGATGAATTCCAATCCCGGCCATGGTCGCCCGGCGCTTCCCAGCCCGTTTCGGAGACGATCAGCGTGTCCTCGAGCTTGATGTAGCCACGCGCCGGATGCAGCAGCGCGGTCTCGATCGAAATCACCATCCCCGGCTCGAGCGGCCGGTCGGCGTCATATGGCGCGTAGGGCACCGGGCCGGTCGCGGTCAGGCGCGGGGCTTCGTGGCTGACCAGGCCAATCCCGTGCGCGGTATAGTCAAGCACGGCGCGGTGCGGTGAAGTTGCGACGGCGGCCTCGCCCGCCGCGATGATGTCACCACCCATCGCGCCCGGCCGGATCACGCGCCGCGCCGCCTGCTGGATGTCCTCGACCTCCTGCAGCAACTCGCGCAGCTCGCTGTCGGGCTCACCCAGCACGCCCATGCGGCTGAGGTCGCCGATATAGCCGCGGTAGTTTCCGCCGGAATCGATCGAGATCACGTCGCCCTCCGCAAGGCGTTGGTTTGACGGCGCGCGGTTATGGCTGTTGCCGCCGGCAATCAGGCAGTATTCGAACACCAGATCTCGCGCATGTTCCTCTTGGCGCAGACGAGCGACAATATCGTGCTTGGTCATGCCTGGCACACAGCTCCTGAACGTCGCCAGCATCGCATCGACCACCCGTTCAGAGGCTTCCCTGATGAGATCGAGTTCGGCGGGAGATTTTACTGCGCGAAGCCGCTCGAAGGTGAAATGGGCTTCGCGTAGTTCGACACCGTCGAGCCCGGCGCACAGATGATCCCTGGCATCGGCCGGCAGGAAGCTCGCCTCGATACCGACGCGCTTTGCCGCAGTCCCGAGTTGCCGCACATGATCGATCGCGAGGTCCATCGCATCGATCGTTCCCCAGCTGCCCGTCCTGACCAGCGGCGTCCACATCCGTCCGAGATCGTGCTCGAACTTCTCCATGCGGTTGCCGATGTAGATCGCGTTTTCCGGATGTCCCTTCTGATAGACGAACACCGGCAGATAGCGGCTCGTGCCGATCGCCTCCATGACATCGAAGAAAAAGAAGCGATAGCCGCCGAGCAGGTATTGTACGTTATGCCGCGAGGTCGCGATCAGCACGTCGAGTCCTGCCTCGTCCATCAGCCGGTCGAGCTTCGCGGTATCGAACGGCGCTGCGGCTGCGATCGTGTCGTGCGCATTGTCCATGGATTGACCTTCCGTCTTTCAAGTTGCCGTTTTTGCGGCCAGCGGCTTCGGTGCGGTGCCTGCGTTCTCGCCAAACAGAGCCACCGGTCGTCCGTGCGGCTCGACGCCGAGGAACGTGAAGGCGAGCCCGATCAACAGGCCCGCGCCGGCAAGAAAGCAGAACGCCGGCATCACCGCCGCGGCGGTCGCGCTCGGATGCACCAGATTGTCCGCACCCGCGATCAGCGCGAGGCACAATGGGCCGACGATCTTGCCGACCCCGTTCGAGAGCTGGGCAAGCCCGACTGCGCGTCCCGAAAGCTGGACCGGAAAGATCTCCGCGGGATAGGGCCCGATGTTGGAGAACCCGCCGTCGAAGAACACGGCGCCGATGATCAGGAACACCAGAAAAAGCGGCACCGAACCGGCAAAGTCATTGTGAAAGTACGCGGCGAGCGCCAGCGAGATCGCGGTGCCATAGCCCATCAACTGGCCGCACGGCTTGCGGCCGATCCGATGCGCCAGAAAGGCAAAGCCGGTCCGGCCGAGCACGCCGGCGAGGCTGACATAGATGAACATCTTGGCCGCCTCCTGCGGCGCGACGCCGAGCAGCAGCGCCACGATCGTCGGTCCCCACAGGAAGACGCCGTAGTTCGCCGTGCTGGCGCCGAACCAGACCAGAACCGTCAGCCAGAAGCGCCGCTGCTCGGCAAAGAGATCCGCGAATGTCGCCGGGTTGGCCGGCGGCAGCGTCGGCAGCACGAACTCGCCGCCGCCGACCTGATAGAGTTTCCGGATGCTCGCCTGCGCCTCGCGCACGCGGCCCTTGCTGATCAGCCAGCGCGGCGATTCCGGCATGATGATCATGGTCAGAATTGCGAGGATGATAGGCAGGAAGCCGACCGCCGCCAATCCGCGCCAGCCGACCAGCGGCAGCAGGAAGCTTGCGGTGACCGACGCCGCAAGCACGCCGAAGGCGACCGGCACCACCACGAGGCTCGTGACCAGCGTGCGATGACGGGTCGGAGCGAATTCGACGATCGCGGGAACCGCTGCCGCGGCGCCCGCGGCAAGACCGAAGCCCACGAAGAAGCGCAGGATCGCAAACGCAACCCAACCGTCTTCCGGAATGAACGCGATGGCGCCCGAGGTGAGGCCGCAGAGCATGACGCCCGATATCGCCAGCGGCTTGCGCCCGAAACGGTCCGCGAGGACTCCCGCCGCGAACGCGCCCAGCATCGCGCCGATACCGGCGCTCATCAGCATGATCGAGGTTTGCCCGAACGTCAGGTGCCATGTCGGCGCCAGCACCGAAACCAGGAATCCGACCACAAAGAAATCGAAGAAATCGACCACGCCGGTGATCGCGAAAATGATGATCGATAGCCAATAGCGCGTCGTCACCGGCGCTTCGTCGAACGGCACGGCGCTCGCCTGCTCAGTCATGGTCTCCCCCTGTTGTTATCAAGCCGCCTTCTTTTTTGAATTCAGGAATGCCGTCACCGCTTTCACCACCCGTTCGGGCGCCTGGATCGAGGCGACGTGGCCCACGTTTGCGATCGTCCTGGTTTCGACGTGGGCAAGATCGCGGCCGAGCGCGAATGTCTCTGCGTTCGGGATCAGCCGGTCGTCGCCGCCGACCAGCAGCAGCGTCGGGCGATCGAAGCCTGCCAGGTCGGCGACGACCGGCTGCGCCAGCAGGGCGCCACGCCGCGCCTTCTGGCCATCGTCACGAGTCGAGCCACGGAAGATCTCGATTAGTTCGGGCCGGGCACGCAGGTAATCCGGTGGGAAGAAGTACTCGGCGATCTTCGGCGCGTTGGTGATGGTGTCGCCGCGGTACGACGCCAGCGTGCGGAAGACGTCCGCGTTGACGTCAAGCGGGCTCTTGTTGACCTTCCAGGTGCTGCTCAGGACCAGGCGATCGATCCGGCCGGGGTGCCGCGCCGCCAGCACTTGCGCGATCAATCCGCCCAGTGAAGTGCCGAAGACGTGGACGCGATCGTAACCAAGCCCCAGGATCAAGGCCGCGGCATCGTCGGCCAGATCGGCCAGCGAATAGGACGACGGCGGATTCCTGGTGCCGCCGGAATCGCGCTGGTCATAGGCGATCACGGTGAAATGCGCCGCCAACTCGCGGGCGAGGCCGTCGAACATCGAGTGATCGGCCTCGCCGCCATGCAGCAGCACGATCGGTTCACCTCGTCCCGACTTCTCATATGCCGTGACGATGCCGTTGGATTCGAACGATTGCATCGGTGCCTCCGTCAATGCAGCAGCGTCGAGAGCGCGCCGGCCAGTTCCTTGGCCGGATCCGACGGCAGCCACGGCATCCGCCACGCCACGTGGCCATCGGGGCGCACCAGCACGGCGCCGCGCATGCCGAGCTGGAATCCATCCGCCGGGTCGGCCGACGGCAGCTGCTTCAGCGACAGCGGCAAGCGGGTCTTCTCCGACACCTGCCTTCCCGCCTCCAGCCACTCGCCGCCGAGCGGCCCGGTGACGACGGTGAACTCCTTGTCGAACCAGTCGAGCGTCGACGTCTTGCGCGAAGGCTCGAGCCACATATGCGGGAAGCGCGCGCCGGGACGATCGGTCGGCGTGTAGTAGCGGGAGTTCAACGCCTTCGCGACGGTGCCATCGGGGATCACCGCGCCCTCCTCGTAATTGTGACCGAGGTTCTGACCGATGCTGTGCAGGTGATTGTCCATATCGTTGATCCAGAACTTGATCCGGTCCGGATTGCGCGAGCGGACGGCATCGTCGGTCAACCCGAAGCGCAGCCGGTTGCCGTAGCTGAAATTGGCATTCGACTGCGCGATCGGGCGGCGTTCGCTGGAATAGCTGTCGAGCAGCTTTTCATCCGCCATGCCCTTCAGCACGAAGGCGAGCTTCCAGGCGAGATTATGCGCGTCCTGAACGCCGGAGTTCAGGCCGAATCCGCCGGTCGGTGGAAAGCGATGCGCGCAGTCGCCGACGAGAAATACCCGGCCCTTTCGAAAGGTCTCGGCGACCTGCATGCTGACGCGCCAGATCGAACGGTTCAAAAGCGCGACATCGAGATCGGGAATGCCGACATGACCGCGCGCGATCTCGATGAACTCCTGATCGGTCCACGGCCGCTCGCGATCGTCCTTGGTCAGGCCGATCTGCGTCACGGTCAGCCAGCGATCCCTGCCATTCGTGTTCAGGATGCCGGCGCGCGGCAGATCGGGCGTGTCCGGGACGATGATGAAGCCGGCGGCCTCGCGCGCGATCGGCAGCCGCGACAGATCGGCGCGCCAGTATTCGTTGGACATCACCGCCAGCGTCGACGGTCCGACCATGTCGATCCCGGCATTTCGCCGCGTCTGGCTGCCGGCGCCATCGGCGGCGATCAGATAAGTCGCGGTCCAATGCGTGACCTCGCCGGTCTTTTCGCAACGCGTCGTGATGCTGACGCCGCTGTTGGTCTCCTCGAACGATTCACAGGACGTGTTGAACAGAACCGTGGCATGCTCGGACTTCTCGACCACCCGCAGGATTTCCTCTTCGACGGCGTCCTGCGCGACCAGGCTCTTCCAGGCCGGGGTATGACCGACATTCGGTTCGGGACGGGTGCGGCCGAATTCGTGACCCGCAATGCTGTCGAGGAACACGAACATGTCGGAGTTGTCCTGCAAGCCGCGCTCGCGGATCGCCTGCTCGATGCCCCACTGCCGGAAGATCTCCATGGTGCGGACCCAGCAGCCTCGCGACTTCGGATGATCCGTCGTCGTCGGGCTTTTCTCGACCACCACGCAGTCGATGCCGAAGCGGTCGAGCAGCAAGGACATCGCCAGGCCCACCGGCCCGCCGCCGGCGATGAATACGGATGTCTGGCGTGCCTCCTCGGTCGCGATGCCCATCCTCGTCTCCCCTCCGTTTGATCGTTGCGGAGAGACTGCGCTCTTTTTGGTATCTCACAAGAATATGTTTGATATGGTATCTATCTCGAACTGAGATGGGGTGCCCGTCATGGACCTGCGGCAGATCCGTTATTTCGTCGCTGTCGCCGAGCGTGGCGGCTTTGCCGCCGCGGCCAGCACACTGAATGTCGCGCAGTCCGCGCTCAGCCGTCACGTCAAGGAACTGGAGGCCGAGTTGGGCGGCGCCTTGCTCGAACGCGGCGCGCGCGGCGTCTCGGTCACGGAGTCCGGCAAGGTGCTCCTCGCGCGCGGACGCTGGCTGCTCGGCACGATCGACGACATCAAGGCCGAGGTGCGCACGGAGAACCGCGAGCCGAGCGGTACGGTGCGGATCGGTGCGCCGCCGAGCCTCGGCGACATCCTCTACCCGCCGCTCGCCCAGACATTCGTGAAGCAGTTTCCGCGCGTGCGGCTGGAATTGAACGAAGGCCTGACCGAGAGCGCGTCCGAACGCCTGTTACGGGGCGAGCTCGATCTGGCGATCGTGACGACGCCGCCTCCCAATGATCATCTCGACTATGAGATGTTGATGTTCGAGCAGGTGTTCCTGATCGGGCCGCCGCGCGATCCGCTGCTGAAACGCGGCAGGCTGACCCGCAGGGAGTTCGATGCCCTGCCGTCCGCCGTGGGCCCGCTCAGCCGCAACCCGTTCCCGTCGACGACGCTCTCCGCGGTACGGGTCGACAACAGCACGCCGATGAAGCGCATGGTGGCGCTGGGCCTCGGCTATGCCTTGCTGCCGTTCTCGGGAATTCACCAGGAAGTGGCTGCCGGCGCGCTGTCGGCGGCGCTGTTGCCGTGGATGCGCGCCGAACGCGTGCTCGCACTGCCGCGCGGCCGGCCGGTCAGCAGGGCAACGCGTGAAGCAATCGCCGCATTGAAGACGATCTGCAGCTCACTGATCGATGACGGCATCATCCTGACCGTCCCGGCGCGCAAGAGCTGAACAGCGCTCGCCGCGCGTCCCGGCTCGGCCATCTGATCCGCGACCGTCTTGACCATAGTTGTCATGACAACTATAGAGACATTCCAAGATTGGCGATCAAGCCGGCTGCTCCCGCCGAGGAAGGCGCGAGCCGTGAACCCGCAATGGCACCGCGGGCGGCGCTGTGCGTCGCCGACGGTTGCTCGAAGGGAGGACATGATGGACGCTGCTTCGCAGAACCACGCGGCAAGGCTGCGGGAGATTTCCCGGCTCATTGACGACCGCCCGAGCGAGCGCATCTTCGAGGTCGATCGCCGGATCTTCACCGATCCCGAGATATTCGAAGCCGAGTTGCGCCATGTCTTCGAGGCCACCTGGAACTTCATCGGCCTGGAGTCCCAGATCGCCAAACCCAACGACTTCGTCACCACCCATATCGGCCGGCACCCGATCCTGGTGATGCGGAGCGCCGAGGGCAAGGTCGGGGCATTCCTCAACACCTGCCGGCATCGCGGCACCATCGTCTGCCCCTTCAAGCAGGGACGGCAGAAGTTTCACGTCTGCCGCTATCACGGCTGGGCCTACGATTCGAGCGGGCGCAACATCTCGGTGACGGAGCAGGCAGGCGGGCAGTATCCGCCGTCGTTCTCGAACCAGAATCACGATCTTCTGCCGGTCGCCCGGCTTGGCTGCTATCGCGGCTTCCTGTTCGCGAGCCTCTCGGCCGACGTTCCGCCGCTGGAGGACTTCCTCGGCGACACCCGCGCCTTCCTCGACCTCATCGTCGATCAGAGCGACAGCGGCGAAGTCGAGCTCGTGCCCGGCGCCAGCACCTACACGTTCGACGGAAACTGGAAGCTGCAGTTCGAGAACGGCCTCGACTATTATCATTTCGCGACCACCCACAGCTCCTATGTCGACATCCTGAAGAAGCGCAACGCCACCGCCGGTCCGGACGCCGGATTCACCGCGGAGCCGGACGGCGAGCAGGAAGGGCAAGGCAGCTTCAGTTTCGACTATGGCCACGCGGTCAACTGGTCGATCAAGCGCACGCAGCTCTACGGCCGGCCGCTCGGCATGGATCCGGCGCGTCTCGACGCCGTACGGCAGCGGGTCGGCAGCACCCGTGCCAAATGGATGCTGCGTCAGCGCAACCTCACGATTTTTCCGAACCTGCAAGTCATCGACATCCTGTCGGCGCAGGTTCGCACCTGGCGGCCGCTGGCGCCCGACAAGACCGAGATGGTGTCGCACTGCCTCGCACCGGTCGGCGAGAGCGCCGCGGCCCGCACGCTGCGCATCCGCAACTACGAAGATTTCTTCAACGCCTCGGGGCTCGCGAGCTCCGACGACAACGTGATGTATGAATTCTGCCAGACCGGCTATGAGGCCACCACCGCCGCGCCGACGCAAGGCTATCTGCGCGGCGTCGCTGACGTCGGCCACGGCGAGAGCCCGTATACGCGCGAGCTCGGCGTCACCCCGTCCGAATGGTCGTTCGGCGCTCCGAATTTTGGCGGCGAGACGAACTTCCATCCCGGCTATCGCGAATGGCGCAGGCTGCTGCAGCGCGCCGCAGGGGAGACGGCGTGATAGCACGTGACACAATCAGGCAAGCCGATGCCGAAGCGGTCGCAGCCGCGACCATCTTCCGCGAGGCCCGGCTGCTCGACACCGGCGAATGGGCCGATTGGGTGGCGATGTACAGCGAAGATGCCGTGTTCTGGGTGCCGGCATGGCTCGACGAATACACCACCACCAACGATCCCGGGACGCAGGTCTCGTTGCTCTATCACGATGCGCGACGCGGGCTGGAGGAGCGGATCGCGCGCATCGAGTCGCGCAAGTCGATCACCGCACTGCCGCTGCCGCGCACGGTGCACCAGATCTCGAACCTGGAAGCGTCCGCGACCGGTCCCGGGCAGATCACCTGCCACTCGGTGTTCTCGGTCCATGTCTACGACCCGCGCGTGGCCAAGGAGCATCTGCGCCATGGCCGCTATGAGCACACGCTGAGACGCGACGGCGAAACCTGGACGATCACGCGCAAGGTCATCACGCTGGTCAATGACCGCATCCCGACCGTGCTCGATTTCTACAGCATCTGAGAAGGCCCATGACGGATCAAGGAACCTGGCACGAAGCCGCCGCAGTCGGCGCGCTGACCGAAGGCGAGCCACATGGCATCGAAATCGCCGGCCACCACATCGCGCTCTATCGCGTCGGCACGGAGTATTACGCGACAAGCAACATCTGCACCCACGCGGAGGCGCTGTTGTCGGACGGCATCCTGGACGGCTGCGAGATCGAATGCCCGCTGCATATGGGCCGCTTCGACATAAGGACCGGCGAGGCACTGACCAGTCCGGTCGAGATCGACATCCAGACCTATCCGATCCGCGTCGCAGGCGACCGGCTCGAGGTCTGCCTGCCCGCGTAGGGCGACGATCAATAATCAAGAAACGGGGGGAACGGAAATGACCGAAGTCGCGATCGACAAGGCGGCGATAACGACCGCCGATCCGGAGATCGAGCGCACCACGATCCGCAAGGTCGCGCTGCGCCTGATGTGGTTCGTGATGGCGATGTACTTTCTCGCCATCCTCGACCGCGGAAACATCTCCTTTGCCGCGCTGCAAATGAACAAGGAGCTCGGGCTCAATGCCGAGATGTTCGGCATCGCGGTCGGGATCATGTACTTCACCTATTCGATCTTCGAGATCCCGAGCAATCTGATCCTCAGCAAATACGGCGCACGCATCACGCTGACGCGGATCGCGATCCTGTGGGGCATCGCCACCGTGCTGATGGCCTTCACGCAGGGCCCGTTGAGCCTGTATGCATTCCGCGGATTTCTGGGCTTTGCCGAGTCCGGCCTGTTTCCCGGCGTGATGCTGCTGCTCAGCCTGTGGTTTCCGTTCAGCTACCGCGCCCGCTACAACGCGATGTTCAACTATGCGGTGCCGATCTCGTACATCTTCGCCTCGCTGATCTCCGGCGCCATTCTCGAGCTCAACGGCACGTTCGGCATCGCCGGCTGGAAATGGCTGTTCATTCTCGAAGGCGTGCCGCCGATCATCCTGGGGATCGTCGGCATCTTCTACCTGACCGACCGCCCGCAGCAGGCGACGTGGCTGTCGACCGCGCAGCGCAACTGGCTGACCGGCGCGCTGGAGCGTGATGCCAAGGCAACCGGCGTGGTGCATGCCGAGGGCGTGCTGCGAACCATCACCAAGCCGATGGTGCTGCTGTTCGGCTTCTGCAATTTCGGCCTGTTCTGCGGCCTGGCGTCGCTGTTCCCCTGGCTGCCGCAGATCATCAAGACATTCGGCCTGCCAAACTCGCAGGTCGGCTTCGTGACAGCTATCCCGCCGGTCGCCGGCCTGATCGGCATGATCATGTTGTCGCGGCACTCCGACCATGTCGGCGAACGCTTCTACTATGCCGCCATGACCTTCCTGGTCGCGGCCGCGGGCTTCGCAATCGCCGCCTTCGCAGCGACGCCGGTCTGGATCATCATCGGATTCATGGTTGCCAATGTCGGTGTCTATGGTACGCAGGCCGTGTTCTGGACCATTCCGCAGTCCTACATGTCGCGGGAGAGTGCGCCAGGCGCGATCGGCCTGGTGGGCATGATCGGCAGCATCGGAGGCGCTACGATCCCGGTCGTGATCGGACGCGCCAAGGACGCCTCGGGCAGCTTCACCATCGGATTCCTGGTGGTGACGGGTGTTCTTGTCGCCGCCGCGGCGCTGGTGCTGATCGCCCGCTCCCAACTCGTGAAAGAATGAAAAGCCGCACTGTCACAAGCCGGACCAAAGCCCCCGACCCGCGCCGCGCCCCGCAGGAGGACCCGCGCTCGGAACTGGTGATCGATTTCGCGCGCTATGTCCCGACCGCGCTGTCGAGCCTGGTCGCAAAGCTGCGGGCGAACGCCAATGCGTTCTTCCCGCAGGCCTATGGCGTGTCGCTGGCGGAATGGCGGGTGCTGTCGTTCCTGAGGGAGCACGAGCCCGCCAGCGCCTACGACATCTGGACCAACGCGCAGCTCGACAAGGCCGTCGTCAGTCGCGAGACGACGTCGCTCAGGAAGAAGGGTCTGATCGAGTTGACGCCGGTCCGCGGCAGCGCCCGGAACCGGACCGAGATCCGGCTGACATCCCAGGGCGTGGCGCTGCTCGACCGCAGTCTGGACGAAATCCTGCGCCGGCACAGCAACCTCACCGCCGGCCTCGACGCCAGCACGCTCGACACGTTCTTCCGTGTCGTTGATCACATCGAGCACCGCATTCCTCACATGGGCGATCAATCGGGAAGCGCCGCGCCGGATCATGCGCCGGTCAAGCGCATCACGAAGCGCAGAGCGCCAAACAGCACCGCGAAGCAGTAGTTCGCAGAAGCCCCGATCCCATCGATCGAAATACGAATCACGTGGCAGTGAGCGCATGACGGAACCGGGCGTAATTTATGTTTCAGTAAGCAAGTTGTAGCTAGGATCACCCAGTAGGTTGCGTTTGCGTATGGGAGACTTCCAGTGATCGACTTCGACGAACTTCGTAGTATCGCCGCGGATGTTCGTATCTTCATCGACGCGTCGGAAGACAAGGGCGGCGCCTTGAAGGCCATCGTCGACGCCTACGATGTCGTACTCGGCATTTTCCCGGCCGGTCCTGGCATGGACCTTCACGTGGTCAAGGGCAACGAGGTCCTCAACCACATCGCGCAGACCCAGGCCTCGTCGGGCTTCACCCACACCGCCATCGCGTTCCAGAACCGCGAACAGGCTGTTGCGCTCGAGCAACTGATGGCGGCCTGACCATCGGCGTTGCCCGCCCGCTTTCCGGGCAGCTGAAAGCATCGCATCGGGCGTCTGGATGGCACCGTCGCCTGACGCACAGTCGGCGCGATGTGCAATTTGTGCCAATCGCGGCCCCGATCCGGCTTCGCCCCCCGGGTGTCTTCTTGAAAAGACAAGCGAAAATCTGCACCCTTGCGGTGGACACCACGATCTCGCAACACTTGGTGTCAGGCGATCAGCTGCGCTACACTTGTGAGCGTGGATATGGGTGGGCACCTGTCGGTCAACACCGGCGAGCTCGATGGCTTCGAGGGCCTCCACGAAGCCGTCAAGGGCTCGCATGTCGAGGTCATGCAGCTTGAGCGCGGCAAGCTGCGCGGCACCTTGTCCCATGTCGGGATCGGCGATTTTTCGCTCAGCATCGGCGCGTTCAATGTCGGGGTCCGCACCCAGCGGACCTCGGCCGATGACAAGCTGATCATCGGAATGTTGCTCAACGCCACCGACCGCGTCACCCATTGGGCGTTCGACATGCAGCCGGCGGACGTGCTGGTGATCCCGCCATCGGTCGAGCATGACGGCGTGTTCCACCGGGCGTCATCCTATGCCGCCATTCGCTTCGACATGGCGGATCTCCCCAGCATGTTCGGCGGCGAACCGCGGCTGGCCGATGCCGCGACCTGGCAGGCGAAGAACCACTTTCGCGCCGATCCCACCATCGGCATGGCCGGAGCAGACAGGCTGCCGCAGATCATCTCGCATCTTGCCCGCTACCCGGACTCGCTGTCGGAAACGTCAGCCGAATTCTGGAAGCGCGCGATCATCGACTGCGTGAGGGGGACCGCCGTCGCCGCGCTGCCGCCCGACGGCACGAGCTATCTGCCGTCGGCGATGAAGCTGGTGCGCCATGTCGAGGACTACCTGCGTGCCGCAGGCAGCCGCCCGGTGCATGTCTCGGAAATCTGCAGCGAGCTTCGGCTGTCGCGACGCAGCCTGCACCGCGCCTTCCACGAGGTGTTCGGCCTCGGCCCGGTGACATTCCTGCGCTACAAGCGGCTCTGCACGATCCGCTCGATTCTGCGTGAAAGTACGCCGGACCAGACCACCGTCGCCAAGGTCGCGATCGAGCAAGGCTTCATCGAACTCGGGCGCTTCGCGCAATACTATCGCGCGATGTTCGGGGAATATCCGTCGCAGACCCTCGGCTACGCCGGCTAGTTCCACTGCCGCTCATCTGGATCGCCCCGGATCGCTATTGCCCGACAGCACCTGCGCGGCGCCGCCGATGCCGCGGCGAAACGCTTCATCGAAGGTGACGCCGCGAAGCCGCCATTTGTAGTCCCGGCCGTGCCAGGCCAGCTGCCATTGCGTGACCCAGCCGAGATCCTTGTCGTCCCAGACCAGCCGCCCGACCAGCGTCGCCTCGCCGCGCTGTGGCGCCAGGATCGAGGCCAGCTTCGCGGGCGATACTTTCATCAGTTCCGCGGCGCTGACTTTGGCGGCCGTCAACGCGGCCGCGTCGGGCAGCACGAAGCGCATGCCGCGCCTGGTGGCCGCGGCGGCAAGCGCGTCGCGTTGCAAATCGGACTGCGGCCCGTCCGACGTGACGATGATGTCCTTCGGACCGTGCTGCATCTCGACGAAGACGCCGAGCACCGGGCGCTGCGATCGCCACGGCTTGAGACCGAGCCTGGCGAGAATGCCGTCGACTTTTTTGTCGTCGAAGGCGACCGTGAGGTCGTAGGGCCGGTCGCGGGTGCCCTGCTCGTCATGATGCGGCTTGCCGGCATATTGGTCGTGGTAGTCGAAGCTGCTGACGAACTCCTTGGCCTTGGATTTGTATGCGACAAGCCTGGGGTCGCTTCCCAGTGCCGGTTGACCGGAGACTTTGATCAGGACGTCTTCGAGGCACGCGCCGAAGCCGATGATCCGGTTCGGCTCGCCCTGGCCGGTGACGACGGTCTGCGCGCGATAGAGGCTGTCATCCGCCGCGGCCATCGCGCCGCCGCAACAGATCAATGCGACGGCCAGCAGCGCGCGGACCGCGACAAGTCCGAACGCAGCGATCGGATTGCGCATCGTCTCAAGCAAGGCAGCCATGGTCACCTCCGCCCGGTCACGTCGTCAAAGCTATCGATTGGCGGTCATCTTCGACAGCGCCAGCCTGTTCCGGCATGGGCGCCATCCCATCGGCCGCATTGCGCGCACTGGCCACGCGCCGCGGCCCTGGCATATGCTCGGTGCAGGCACCGCGGCGCCGACTGCGCCGCGCATGACAAGACGATCGAGCAGGAGACGTCCCGTGAAATGCTATGAGTTGCACGGCCCCGGCGGCGTCGATGCGCTGGCGCTGGTCGACAAGCCGGTTCCGCAGGCCGGACCGGGCGAAGTGCTGGTACGGCTGAAGGCGGCGACGCTGAATTATCGCGACCTGCTCACAGTCAAGGGCGGCTACGGCTCGCGCCAGAAGTTTCCGCTGGTGCCGGTCTCCGACGGCGCAGGCGTGGTCGAGGCGGTCGGCGCCGGGGTCAAGGGTTTCGCGCCCGGCGATCGCGTGATCGGCAGCTTCTTCGAAAGCTGGCTCGGCGGCGAGCCGAGCGAGGCGCGGATGCGCGCGGCGCTCGGCGGCAGCGTCGACGGCGTGCTGACCGAGTACCGGGTGTTCCCGGCACACGCGCTGGTGCGCACGCCGGACCATCTCAGCGACATCGAAGCTGCCGCGCTGCCCTGCGCCGGCCTGACGGCATGGAGCGCGGTGGTCAAGCTCGGCGACATCAAGCCGGGACAGACGGTGCTGACCCAGGGCACCGGCGGCGTCTCGCTGTTCGCGCTGCAATTCGCCAGGATGTGCGGCGCCCGCGTCATCGCGACTTCCTCCAGCGACGCCAAGATCGCACGGCTGAAAGAACTCGGCGCCGATGTCACGCTGAACTACAAGACCACGCCCGACTGGGGCAAGAAGGCGCGCGAGCTGACCGGGCACGGCGTCGATTTGGTCGTCGAGGTCGGCGGCGTCGGCACGCTGAACGAGTCGATCCGTGCCACCAGGATCGGCGGCACCATCGCCTTCATCGGGGTGCTCGCCGGCCCGGCCTCGTCCGATTCGAGGCTGCCGCTGATGGTGATGCAGCAGCAGCGGCTGCAGGGCGTCACCGTCGGCTCGATCGAGGATTTGCAGGCGCTGTGCGACGGCATCGGCATGCACCGCGTCAAGCCGGTGATCGACAAGGTGTTCGCCTTCGACCAGGTCAAGGACGCGTTCGCCCACATGGCGAGCGGCGCGCATTTCGGCAAGATCGCGATTGCGATCGGCTAGCATGCTTGGCTAGCGCCCCGTGAACTGCGCCTTGCGCTTCTCGACGAAGGCCTGACGGCCTTCCTTCGCATCGGCGCTTTCGCGGATCACCTGCTGCAACTCGATCTCGCGGCGGAACTGATCGGCGTAGCTGGCGTGCTCGCTCTCCTCGAGCAATTGCCGGGTCGCGACCAGCGCGCGGGTCGGGCCGTCGGCGAGGCGGCCGGCGAGTGCCTTCGCCTCGTCGAGCAGCTTTGCGTCATCGACGACCTCGCGCACCAGGCCCCACTCCTTCGCCCGCTCGGCCGGCAGCGGCTCGTTGAGCAGCATCAGGTCGAGCGCACGCTGGCGGCCGACCAGGCGCGGCAACAGCCAGGTCGCCCCGCCATCGGGGACCTGTCTCTTATACACATCTAGATGTGTATAAGAGACAGCATCTCCGCCGCGCGCGAGCGGCCGACCAGGCGCGGCAACAGCCAGGTCGAGCCGAGATCGGGCACCAGGCCGATCCGGCTGAACACCTGGATGAAGCTCGCCGAGCGCGCTGCCAGGATGATGTCGCCGGACATCGCAAGGCTGAAGCCGCCGCCCGCGGCGACGCCATTGACCGCGACCACGACCGGCATGCGGCACTCGCGCAGCGCCTGCATCGCCGGCCAATAATGGGTCATCACGCCGGTGTAGATGTTGTCGCCGAGCGAATTGAACGCCTTGAGGTTCTGCCCCGAGCAGAAGCCGCGTCCCTCGCCGGTCAGCACCAGCGCGCGGATGCCGGGATCGTGCCCCATCTCGCCAACGGCGCGCGCCAGGTCGCCGAGCAGTTCCGGCGTCATCGCGTTCAGGCTGGCCGGATCATTCAGCGTCAGGATGCCGACCTTGCCGTCCCGTTCACGCTTCACGCTGCTCATTTTCCGCTCCCTGAAACTGGTTGTTGTTGCACTGACAGTGCCATGCCTGACATGCTACGCCAACGTGACCCGCCCGCAACAAAGAACAGCGAAAGCAACGCCATGTCCGATCAGTTCTCCAACTCGCAAGTGATCCGTAAGCCTGCCGTCAGTTCAAGGGGCGGCATCGTCGCGGCGCAGTCGCGCCGGGCGGCCGAAGTCGGCGCGGAGGTATTGGCGGCGGGCGGCGATTGCGTTGACGCCGTGATTGCAACCACTTTCGCGCTTGGCGTGCTGGAGCCGTGGATGAGCGGCGCCGGCGGCGGCGGCGCGATGGTGCTGTACCGCGCCAAGGAGAACCGCGTCGAGGTGATCGACTATGGCATGCGCGCGCCCAACGGCCTGCGCATCGAGGATTATCCGCTGACCGGCGGCGCGGCCTCCGACCTGTTCCCCTGGGCGCGGGTCAAGGATGATCGCAACCTGCACGGCCCCGGCTCGATCGCCGTGCCCGGCGTCGTCGCCGGCATGGAAGAAGCACATCGCCGCCACGCCAAGATGCCGTGGAAGGATCTGCTGGCGCCGAGCGTCAAGCTCGCCGGCGAAGGCCTGCTGGTGGATTGGTGGACCACCGAGATGATCGCCAGCTCCGCCGCCGATCTGCGGCGCTATCCGGCCAGCGCCGCGGCCTATCTGCTGGATGGCCTGCCGCCGAATGCGCAATGGAGCATCCGCGCGGCGGTCCGCATGCCGCAGGACCGGCTCAAGGCGACGATGGCGCAACTCGCCGCGGCGGGTCCGCGCGATTTCTACGAGGGCGATCTGGCGCGCAGCATCGCCGACGACATCCAGGCCGCCGACGGCGCGCTGTCGGTGCGCGATCTCGCCGCCTTCCGCGCCCACCTGCGCGAGCCGCTGAAGATTCCCTATCGCGGCGGCACCGTGTATGCGACGCCGGAGCTGACCGCGGGTCCCACCATGGCGCGTACGCTCGGCCTGTTGCAGAAGGCGTTGGCACCGGCACAAGGCGGCCCGGACGCGGCGGCCTACGCGGCCTATGCCGAGGCGCTGCAAGCCGCCTATCGCGAGCGGCTGAAGGACATGGGCGACGTCGACGGCCGCCGCGCGCTCGGCGCCGAGGCGGTCGCGCCATCCTGCACCACGCATTTCTCGGCAGTCGATCGCGACGGCAACATGGCCGCGGTGACGCAGACGCTGCTGTCGACCTTCGGCTCCAAATTCGTAACGCCGAACACCGGGCTGACCATGAACAACGGCATCATGTGGTTCGACCCGGTGCAAGGCAATCCGAACTCGCTCGCGCCCGGCAAGCGCTGCCTGACCAACTACACGCCCGTGGTGGCGGAAGCGGCCGATGGCCGCCGCCTTGCCGCCGGCGCATCCGGCGGACGCCGCATCCTGCCGGCGGTGTCGCAGCTCGTCTCCTTCGTGATGGATTTCGGCATGGATCTCGACACCGCGATCCACGAGCCGCGCATCGACGCCAGCGAAGGCGCCATCGTGATCGGCGATGTCCGCCTGCCACAAGCCGTGCGTGACGCGCTGCGCGGCCGCTTCGACTATGAGGAGGCCCGCATCCAGACCCAACCGAAGAAGTTCGCCTGCCCCAGCATCGTGCTGCGCGACGGCACGACGAACAGCGGCGCCACCGAGCCGTTTCATCCGTGGAGCGATGCCATCGCCGAAGGGTGAGGCAATCGCGGCGCGTCGTCCTGGCGAAAGCTAGGACCCATGCGCCGCGGCGGATGTTATTGAAGTGATTCGTCGTCCCGGCGAAAGCCGGGACCCATACTCCGCAGCTTGTGTTGTGAGCGGGACTCGTCGTTCAACATCGCCAATCGATCAGAATTTGTGGTTATGGGTCCCCTGAGTTCACAAACGAAGTGCAACACTTCCATCTGGAGGTGTTGCCATGGGGCGGACTTACAAGCAGCTCTGCCTGGAGGAGCGATGCGAGATTGCCAGGCTTTCGGCCGGTGGTAGCTCGATCCGGCAAATCGCGGCAGCTTTGGATCGCCCGCCATCAACGATCTCTCGGGAGCTGAACCGCAATTCTGGCGTTCAGGTCGGTTACAAGCCCAGCTATGCCCAGCAACAGATGCGAGCGCGGCGCTGGACGGGCTCTCGCCTCGAACGAGAGCCCGGCCTGCGCCGCGCGGTGTTGGAACGTCTTGGTCGGGGCTGGTCGCCCGAGCAGGTCGCCGGCCGGCTGGCGCGTGAGCACGGCCGCAGGGTGATCTCCTATGAGAGCATCTACCGCTTCATCTATGCCCAGCTCACCCGCACCTCGGACTTCAGCTGGCGRCGCTATTTGCCGCGCGGCAAGAGCAAGCGCGGTCGTCGCGGCAAGCGGGGCGGCAGTCCCGCAAGCTTCATCGAAGGCCGTGTTTCGCTGGATCAGCGYCCCATCGAGGTCGCCGATCGCAAGACCCCGGGCCATTGGGAGGCCGACCTCATGATGTTCTCCAAATACGGTCAGCAGATCTTGGCCGTGCATGAGCGCMCCTCCCGCCTGTTGCTCGGCGTCCCCCTCGCAAGCAAGCTCGCCTCCGGCGTCGCCCACCATCTCGTGCGCCTGTTCGAGGTCCTGCCACAACCGATCCGCCGGACCGTCACCTTCGACAACGGCACCGAGTTCGCAGCTCACCTTTCCTTGCAAAGCCTCTTGATCAAGACGTTCTTCTGCGATCCCCACGCCCCCTGGCAGAAAGGTGGCATCGAGAACGCCATCGGCCGCATGCGCCGCTTCATCCCACGCAACACCGACCTTGAGAAGCTGCCGACCCGCCGCCTTCGCAAGTCCATCGCCGCCTACAACAACACCCCGCGCAAATGCCTTGACTTCAAGACCCCGACAGAGGTCTTTGCTGCTCAAGTGTTGCACTTCGAGTGTGAATCCACCTCCCGGCCTTCGCCGGGACGACACTGAGGGTGTTGCGCGGCCTTTGAGTCAAACATCCGCATTCTCGCGACATGAACTGTCCGAGCTTTGCTTTTTCACTCCACCCTCTCTTCACAGAGGGCGCAGTAAAAGCCGGGTGCCGATCGCACCCATGGGCCCCGTGCAAAAGGTAGAAAGCACGGGGGTAGGACCACAGGTGTAACCGGAAACAGCCCGGCTTTCCCTGCGCGATGAGTTACGGCTTACTTCGTGCTCTCCCCGGCGAGACTTGGCGTGTTTGTTACCGTCTCCGCAACGCGCACCGCGCAATTCGAGAGACACCTGCCACTGGGGCGTCAGGACCACACGACTTCACCGTCCGCCTCACACGCACTCGTCAGTTGCGCGCTTGGCGTCCACCGCATCTCACCGCAACACTCCTGACGATGCGCAGCGCCCCTCGATCGGGTGAGACGGGCATATTGAACATCTGAGTTGGGTTGGATGTCAAGTTAAATTCTGAAAATCGGAACAAATAGACCGCCGCCTCGTAGGATGGGTAGAGCGCAGCGAAACCCATCATTGACGCCGCGGGCACAGATCGATGGGTTTCGCTTCGCTCTACCCATCCTACATCCGAGTTGCCTGGCGCGTTCAACCGGCAATACGGCCGAGCGAACACTGTGATGTGGCGCGAACCTACCGTCGAGCTATAGTCGGACGCCTCGGTCAACGACGGCTTGGAGCACCGCGGAATGATTACTTGCTACCTGCGTTATGAGATCAGGCTGGGCAAGCTCGCCGATTTCGAAGCTTACGCCGCCATGTGGCTCGATCTGCTGCCGCGGTTCGGCGGCGTCCATCACGGTTACTTCCTGCCCTCCGAAGGCGCGAGCGACGTCGCGCTGGCGATGTTCAGCTTTCCCAGCCTCGCGGCCTACGAGCAGTATAGGAAGGATTCCGCCACCGATCCGGACGTTCAGAAGGCGATCGCCTTCGCCAAGGAGACGGGCTGCTTCACCCGCTACGACCGGTCGTTCTTCCGACCCTTGTTTCCGAAAGCGGCGCAATGACGGAGACCAGCCTGAACAAAACAAGTGCAGATGTGCCGCCCGGCGCGCAGCTGCTTGGACGCGAATGGCTCGGCTTCGACGGCAAGATCGCCTCGATCCGTTTCGCGGCGCAGTCCGTGTTCACCAACCGGCATGGCACGATCCAGGGCGGCTTCCTCGCCGCGATGCTGGATTCCGCCACAGGTCTCGGAGCGCTGGCGGTGCTTCCCGAGAGCCAAACCGTGGTGACCAAGACCCTCACCACCCGGTTCCTCAAACCCGCGCGCGTCGGCCCGATCACGGCCAGGGCGAAGGTCGTCGCGCAGACCGACCGCGACATGATCGTCGAGGCCGACCTGATCGATGCTGACAACGTGACGGTCGCCACCGCCACGGCTGAACTGCGGATTCTCGACAAGCGGTAGGCGCGCTAGGCCATGTACTCATAAACGTCGGCTTCCGGGCATTCAGCCGAAGTCGCCCGGCCTGCCCGCCAATTGCGGCTTCTGACCCGTTGCGGACATTCGCACATTGATACCTCTAAACTCGTCGTAGTAGAGTTCCTAGCATGCACGCCATCAGCGATATTCTTCATGTCTTGGTCGGCCTTGTCCTCAACTAGCCTCGTTGGCAGAAGCTCGAAGGCAGCGACCTGAATGTCTCAAAATGCGCAAGCTAGTCCTCGGGTCCCCGACGAGTTGGCCGGTGTCCTTCGGCAACTCATGAAACGCACGGCGATCGTCAATGCATTGATTGCCCTCGTGGGCATAAGCGTGACCTTGTACGTCTACCTCAAGTGTCCAATTCCCTCTGAGATCATCCGTCATGGGCTCGATAAGTTCGGTAAGCCGCTTGAGCCTGAGAACGCCATATCTTACCTCCTCGTTTGCCCGCTTTTCCTAGGTTGGCTTGTCTTGATGCCATTGTTGGGAGCCAGGCAGGCGACGAGTATGACTTCTGACGAAGCTCTGGCTAGGGCGAGAAAGACCTTTGCATGGGTGCGTTGGGCAAAGCCGATCGAACCGTCCGTTCCATTTTATCAAGTGCTTTGCATTCTGCTCGTGAGCTTCCAAATCCTTGTATTCAGCGCGACTATCTTCCGTGATGTTTCAGCTGCGCTCGGTCACTTCTGACGTGGATGTCCGCTTCTGGCCCGTTGCTGAAGTTCAGTCTTTACGTGAGTGCGTCAGCTAGTGAGAGAGAGCGGACACGACCAAGTTCCGTTCGGGCCGACCGCTTTTGACCCTAAGCGGTCCTGGCACGTCTCCAAGCTTGCGCCATTTGAAGTGACTAAGAAACTGGAAGGGAACGCTCTTCCGATAATAGGGCACCGGAGGACCAATGGCCGAATTCTTCGTTCGCGCAATCGGGGCTGCCATCGAAGCCGTCCTGGACGCGCTGGTCGCGTACACTGGAAAACGAGCGCTGTCGCTTTTTGGATTGCAGTCGAACCTGTTCGTCGAGTTCTTGATTGGATTTGTTGTTTGGGCGATTTTCGTACTCGCGCTGACGGTGCTCATCACCGCGCTGTTTGTGTAACCATCGCGCATTCTTGCCGGAGTTAATCGCTCTTAGCTGACATGTCCGCCGGAACGCGCTGGACATTCGCCTTTGACCCTGAGCGGACTTGATCAAATGTTGAGGTGCGTTCTTAAATCTCTGCCAACGTGGGCTTGTTATCACAGGACATAGAACTCGTCTCATGCCCAAGAGTGGATATATCGTTAGATCTGGAGAGCAGGTCTATCAGGTCGCAACACCGCAAGACGCGCTTGCGCAGGCCGAATGGATGGCGGCCGAGGGGATGGAAGACGCCTGGATCATTACTCCGGGCCCCCGCGGCGTGATTTTGAGCCTCGAAACTTTGCGATACGCACTCAAAGACCTAGGCTAGCTGAGCATGCAAGCCGGAACACCGTAACGCTAACTCCTCCAGCAAACACGACTGACCTGAAGGTTGATGTCGGCTACTGGCCCGCAACCGACATGCCGGAATTTCGGCTTCAACGTCAGCTTTCGCAACGAGAGCAGACGCGACGAGTTATGAGTACGCGTCCGAGTTCGTGGCGCCAGCTATTCCACCGTCGTGTCGAGCCGCATCAGCCCGTCATTGTCGAACAGTTCGAGCCTTGCCCCGTCTGCGACGGCCCTCAAGCAAAGCTCGTGCTGATCGCCCGGCTCGTCCAGGCTGCGGCAGAAGCGGCCACGATCATCGACGCGCCATATTCCGGTCCAGCGCGGACGGCGCTCCGGTCCGGCCAACACTGCGAGCGCGCCGTCGGCTCGCACCTGCCAGGCGAACGGACCACCCTCGAGCAGCCTGCCGGCCACCAGCGTCTTTCCGGACAGCGCAGCTTTCAGCGCGTCGCCATCGAGGCGCGTTCCACTGGCATGGGCGAGCGCGATATCCGGGCCGATATCGGTCGCTCCTGCCGCGGACAGGATCAGCCAGAGCAGCCGCCCCATCTGCCGGAAATTCGGCTCCGGCCTATGCGGGACATCGCTGTTGATCCGATGCACGATGACGAGATCATAGGCCGGGATCACGAAGGCGTACTGGCCCTCGGCGCCGATCGCCTCGAACGTGCCCGTCGGCACCTTGACCGTCGGCGCTCCCATATCGGACGGGAAGCCGATCCACCACAGATAGCCGTAGCCGAGGCCCGGCCCGAGCGTCGCAAAGGCCGGCGAATAGGCCTCGGTGCTCTCGCGCACCCAGGCGCCCGGCACGACCTGGCGGTCCTTCCAGCGCCCGCCATGCAGATAGAGCAGCGCGAAGCGCGCCAGGTCGCGCGCACTCATGCGGATGGGATAGGCCGGATGGTCGGACGCCGCACCCCTGACATACTCGCCATCGCCCGGCTGGTAGTCCTGCATGCCGATCGGTCGTGCGATCCTGTCGTCGATCGCGGCGAAGATCGACTGCGACGTGGCGCGCTCATAGATCGTCCCGAGCACGTTGAAGTCCCAGTTGTTGTAGTACCAAAACGTGCCCGGCGCGTGGCTGCCGCGCAGCGGGCGCTGCTTCGCCATGCCCGGCGTCTCGTAAAGCGCGGCGTGATAGATGCCGGAACGCGCCTTCAGGAGATCGGCGACGGTCGCGGTCTTTTCGACATCGGTCAGGCCCGGTGCGTTATCTTCGATGCCGAGGCTGCCGATGGTGGCGGCGGGATCGATCTGATGCGCGTCGACCGCGATGCCGATCAGCGCACTGAGCAGGCTCTTCCGGATCGAATGCAGGTTGGACTTCACCGCGGTATCGCCCCATTCCGCGACGATGCGACCATGCTGCACGATCATCACCGCGGCGGTCGGGGCAACGTGTTGAGACCACGACTTCACCTCGGCGAGCCTTTCCGTCGACCAGCCGGCGGCCTCCGGCGCGATGGTCTCGAAGGCTGCACCTGGAAAATTGTCGGCGATCACAGCCGGTGGCTCGGCGCGACATGAAGGTGCGGCAAGGCTGAGCAAAAGGGTCAGTAATACGACGGCCGCAACAGAACGGCGGCGCGTCGAGGTCCGGACATCGCTCACAGAATTCCTCCGTGTCGGCGCAAGAAGTGGCCGACACGGATAGCAGACTTCGATCAATTCAGCGAGCGAGCCCCATCACGAGCTCGTCGATCTTGATCGGGAAATTCCGCACGCGGATGCCGGTAGCGTGGAAGACCGCGTTGGCGACCGCACCGGCGCTGCCGGTGATGCCGATCTCGCCGACGCCCTTGATGCCGAGCGGATTGACGTGCGGATCGTGCTCGTCGACCGTGATGACCTCCATCGGCGGCACGTCGGCATTAACAGGCACATGATACTCGGCGAGGTTCGCATTGAGGATGCGGCCCGACCGCTTGTCCATCACCGCCTCCTCGTGCAGCGCAAAGGAGAGGCCCCAGATCATGCCGCCATAGAGCTGGCTCTGCACCATCAACGGATTGATGATGCGGCCGGCGGCGAACGCGCCGACCATCCGCGTGGCGCGGATCTGGCCGAGCTCCGGATCGACCTTGACCTCGGCGAACACCGCGCCATGCGCGTGCATCGCATATTGCGATTGCGCCGCCGCGTCGGCCGCACCGGTGCCTCTGCCCTCGACCTCGGCGACGCCGGCGCGCGCCAGGATCTCGGCATAGCTTTCGCTGCGCGCATCGTCGTCGCGGCGATGCAGCCGCCCGGCCCGCGCCACCACGCCGGCATTGCCGGCGCCGAACAGCGGCGAGCGCTCATCCGTGGTGGCAAGCTCGGCGAGTTTTGCGATCGCGGCAGCGCCCGCGTTGTGGATCGCGGCGCCGACGGTCGCGGTGTGCCCCGACCCGCCGGCGATGCCGGCATCGGGCAGATCGGAGCTGCCGGAGCGGAACGTGAGCTGATCGAAATCGAGCCCGAGCGAGTCGGCAGAGATCTGCGCAAGCGCGGTCCAGGCGCCCTGTCCCATGTCGTGTGCGCCGGTCTCCATCACGCCCTTGCCATCGGCGCGGATCACCGCGCGCGCATTGCCCTGGAACATGATCGCCGGGAACGTCGCGGTGCCGATGCCCCAGCCGACCAGGAAACCGTTCTCGTCGCGCATCTGCTTCGGCTGCAACGGGCGCCCGGCCCAGCCGAAGCGCTCGGCCGCCCTGGCGTAGCATTGGCGCAGCGCCTTCGAGGAGAACGGCTTGCCGGTGGTCGGCTCGACCTCGGCATAGTTCTTCAGCCGGAACTCCAGCGGATCGATGCCGCAGGCGAACGCCGCCTCGTCGATCGCGCTTTCCAGCACGATCGATCCGGTGGCCTCGCCCGGTGCGCGCATGAACAGCGGCGTGCCGGTGTCGACGCGCACGGCTTCATGTGCGGTGCGGATCGCGGGGCTGGCATAGAGCGTGTGCGAGGCGTCGGCCGCGGGCTCGTAGAAATCGTCGAAGCTCGACGTCGTGACGCGCGCCTCGTGGTTGATCGCGGTCAGCGCCCCGGCATCGTCGGTGCCGATCCGGATGCGCTGCCGGGTCGGCGGACGATGGCCGACCGGGCCATACATCTGGCCACGGCGCAGCACCAGCTTGACCGGACGACCGGTCAGCTTCGCAGCCATGATGCCGAGCACCTGCGGGCCGGAGATCAGCCCCTTGGAGCCGAAGCCACCGCCGAGGAACGGGCTGTTGATGTGGATGTTGGCCGGCGAGATGCCGAACAGCCCGGCAACGCGCATCTGCGCGAACCCCATGCCCTGGCTCGGCGTGTCGATGAACAGGCGGTCGCCGTCCCACACCGCGACGATCGCGTGCGGCTCCATCGCGTTGTGATACTGCGCCGGGGTCTCGTAGGTCGCATCGGTCAGCTTCGAAGCGGCAGCCATGCCGGCATCAATGTCGCCATGGCGGACCTCGGCCGGATTGCCGATGCCGACCACCGGCGGCGCATAGGCCTCGCCGGCATCGAGGCCGACGCGCGCGATCTCGACCTGGTAGCGCGGCGACAGCAGCGCGGCGCCTTCGGTCGCGGCCTCCAGCGTCTCGGCGATCACCACCGCGATCGCCTGGTTGGCGTAGCGCACCTCGTCGCTCTGCAACAGCTCCATGCGGAAGGCGAACGGATTGCCCTTGGCGTCCGGGTCTTCCGCAAGCTCCGGCTTATGCGCCGGCGTCATCACGTCGATCACGCCGGGATGGCGCTTCGCGGCGGCGACGTCGAGCGATGTGACGCGGCCACGCGCGATGCAGCTGCTTGCGATCACGGCGTAGAGCATGCCGGGCGGATGATTGTCGGCGGCATAGCGCGCCTTGCCGGTGACCTTGAGCACGCCGTCGGTGCGGGTCAGCGGCTGGCCGATGTTCGAGCCATGACGGATATGGGCGGGGTCGCGGGTCAGACTGATCTCAAGCGTCATGCGTCACGCTCCTGCAACGGAGGAGAAGGGAGAGCCCGGCAGCGCGGCAATACGATCCGGCGTGCCCCGGGCGGCAAGGGTGAGCGCGCGCACGATGATGCGTTGTGCGAGCTCGATCTTGAAGGCGTTGTCGCCGGACGGCTTTGCGTCTGCGAGCGCGGCGCGTGCCGCCTCGCGGTAGCGCGCCGCATCGGGCGCGGCGCCGGCGAGCAGTTGCTCGGCTTCGCGCGCCCGCCACGGCTTGGCCGCGACGCCGCCGAGCGCGAGCCGCGCGTCGCGGATCCTGCCGTCCTCGATCCGCAACGCCGCGGCAGCCGACACCACGGCGAAGGCATAGGAGGTGCGCTCGCGGACCTTGATGTAACGGGCATGGCCGGCGAAGTCTTTCGCCTCGGCCGGCAACCGCAGCGCGACGATCAAATCGCCGCGCTCGAGCGCGGTCTCGCGCTCCGGCGTCTCGCCGGGCAGCCGATGCAGTTCGCCGAGCGGCAGCTCGCGCCGGCCGGCCTTGCCCTCGATCTCGACGACGGCATCGAGCGCGACCAGCGGCACGCAGAAATCGGACGGATGGGTTGCGATGCAGCCCTCGCTCCAGCCGAGCACCGCGTGCAGGCGGTTCTCGCCCTTCACGGCGTCGCAGCCGGCGCCCGGCCAGCGCCGGTTGCAGGCGCTGCCGGCGTCGTAGAAATAGGCGCAGCGCGTCCGCTGCATCAGATTGCCGCCGACGGTCGCAGCATTGCGGAGCTGCGCGGATGCGCCCGACAGCAACGCCTCGGCGATCGCGGGATAGTTGCGCGCGAACTCCGGGTCATGCGCGAGATCGGCATTGCGCACCAGCGCGCCGATCCGCAAGCCGCCGTCGGAGAGATGCTCGATGCGATCGAGCCCGGGCAGCCGCGTAACGTCGACGAGACGGCTCGGCCGGCTGACGCCGCCTTTCATCAAATCGAGCAGGTTGGTGCCGGACGCCAGATAGCTCGCGCCCTTCTCGGAGGCCGCCGCGATCGCGTCCGCGACATTGGCCGGCCTGACATAATCGAAGTTCATCATGCGGAGCGCCTCTGCTTGGTGGCGGTCATGTTGGATTGGGCCTCGAGCACGGCCTCGGTGATGCCCTGATAGGCGCCGCAGCGGCAGAGATTGCCGCTCATGCATTCGCGCACCCGCTCCGGATCGTCGCCGCCCTGGCCTTCCCCAATCAGGCCGATGCCGCTCATGATCTGGCCCGGGGTGCAGAAGCCGCACTGGAAGCCGTCATGGGCGATGAAGGCGGCCTGCACCGGGTGCAGCTCGCCGCCGCACGCGACGCCTTCGATGGTGACGATGTCGGCGCCGTCATGGCTGACGGCGAGCGCGAGGCAGGAGTTGATGCGGCGGCCGTCGACCAGGATGGTGCACGCGCCGCACTGGCCGCGGTCGCATCCCTTCTTGGTTCCCGTGAGGTCGAGCCGCTCCCGCAACAGGTCGAGCAGGGTGACGCGGGGGTCGTCGAGGACAATGTCCCGTCGAACGCCGTTGATGGTGAGACTGAGTGGGAGATTCATGCAGGCTCCGATCCGTGTATGGTCGGGTTGAATCGAGGCAACGCGCACCTGTGGCCGCCGATCCAGGGGGTCGGCGCGCCTTGTCAGGCCCGGTGCTGGTCGCCATATACGGAGGCATCCTCCGTTTACAAGGGAGGGTGAGAAGAAAAAGCAATGGCCGGGTCATCACCAGAAACTGTCCGCAAGCCGCGCGCCGATGCCGTGCGCAACCGCGAGCGCGTGCTGGAAGCGGCCAAGGCCGTGTTCTCGGCCGGCGGCAGCGAGGCCAGCCTCGAGGCGGTGGCGCGCCATGCCGGCGTCGGCATCGGCACGCTGTATCGCCACTTCCCGACCCGCGAGGCGCTGTATGAGGCGGTCTATCGCCGSGAGGTCGAGCARCTCGGCGATCTSGCCGAGCAGCTCCAGAACGCGCCCGAACCGGTCGAGGCRTTGCGGCGCTGGCTGCGCGCCAATGTGCAATTCGTCGCGACCAAGAAGGGCATGGTGGCGGCACTGGCGCTGGTCGCGGCCGGCTCGAGCGAGTTGCAGGCCTATTCGTTCGATCGCCTGACCAAGTCGATCGGCACGCTGCTTGCGCGCGCCGTTGCGGCCGGCGCGATCCGCGACGACATCAGCGCCGAGGACGTGCTGCGGGCGCTGATCGGCATGTGCTACATGCACGACCAGGCAGGCTGGCAGGCCACCGCGCTGCGGCTGCTGGATGTGTTCGTCGATGGCTTGCGAGTGCGGCCGGAGAGCGAGGCGACGGCTGCGAGGAAGGCCAGTCGAAAACCGTCGCGCTAGATGGCGGGTCGCTTCAGGAACGACCCGTGCGCGGCTCCAGCCACGCCATGATGATCGCATGCGGCGTCCGCCGGCGGCGCGGCAGGTGGTACCGCTCCAGCGCGGCCGTCGCGAACGCTGATGCCTGTGCGCCGGATTGCCGCCTTGCCGGCGGCAGCGTCATCCACTCGCGAATGACCGCGCGTCGCACTTTGGACATCGCCATCTCCTTCCCTGCGTCAGGCCGCGAGCCGCAGCGGATGCGCCTGCGACCGCCGCGCCGACAGCGCGCATCCGCATTGATGCACGATGCCCTGCTCGACCACGAAGCCGCGCTGCTCCAGCGCGGTACGCAGGCTCTGGCTGGCCGCGGGCTTCTGCGCGTCGAGCCACACCACCAGCACCGCGCGGGCACTGAGGAAACCGGTCAGCCAGTCGAGCGTCGGTTCGAGCGCATGCAGCGTGCGGCGCCGCCAATCGACCAGCGCTGCGTCATATTGCGCGGCCGGGTGGCCGCAATTGGCGGTAGCAGCCGTTCGCAGGAAACCGCGCCGCTGCAATTCGAGCATCAATTCGATGCTCCTCGTGCCAGCCACGACGATGCGCTGCTGCGTCGAGCAGCCGGCCAGCGCGATCATCGGCTCGATAATCCGGTCGCCCGCAGCCAATTCAATTGAAGACATCATGTCACCCGTTCGCGTTCGCCCACGCGCGCAACCGGCCATGTGTCGGCCGGCCTGCACGATGCGGGAGCGTTCGGGAGCAATATCTTCAGGACGGGATATGAATTCGAGAGCGCCGCGCGATGTACCGCATAGGCGCGGCATAGGTTCGCGACGGGCCCCCGCGCCCGTGGCCGCCGGCAAGAGAGCCGCGAGTTGTGCGAAAGTGTACAGACCGCCCGACCGGCATTCGGCTAGATCGCCGCATTGCCAATGCCTAGATCATATTTGCGATCCGGCCCGGCCATCGCGCCGGGCCTTTTCGTCGCCTGACGGCCTTATTCCGGTTATTCCGGCGGTTTCAGGCGAACATGATCGGGAACCGGCAACGGCTTGTTGGGTCCGTCGAGAAATTCGACCGTCGTGAAGGCGAGATCGGTGTCGCCGATATTGTGGACGGCGTGCACGAGATATTGGTTCGCGGCCAGCTCGCGGTGCTGGGTGAAACCTTTGTAGAGCACGCGCTCAGCTGAGGAGCCATCCTCGAACCAGTTGCGCGAACGTCCATCCGCCATCGCGGTCCAGAAATGGCTCAGCACATGACGATGAAAGCCGAACCAGGTCCCGGCGGGTATGTGCAGATGCCAGACCCTGAGCTTTGCGGTCTCGGACACCAGAAGGCTGCCGACCGCACCGTTCCATTTGCCCGCTTCATAGGCGTCCTGAAGCTCTTTCGGCCAAGCCGCACGAGAATTTTCCGACATCGATTTGCTCGCTCCATTTGATACCAATCAATATATTGGTTCCAGCAAAGAGCTGGCATTCACGCAAATATCCGCAGAATATCTCGCCAGCAAGATCAAACCATCGGTACCATTCGCGATTGATCTTGACATGGCGAGGGCCAAAGACTTACGACCGGACAAAACAAGCTGCCGCCCTGCATCGGTCGAAACGCTGCGGAGTCAGCGACGCGAGAGGAAGTGCCATGTTGGAAACGCCTGTCCTGATCGTCGGCGCCGGACCTGTCGGTTTGACGGCCGCCATCGCACTCTCGCAGCATGGCGTCCGCTCCGTGCTGGTCGAACGCCATCCATCGACCTCCATCGCGCCCAAGGCCCGCGGCATCAACGCGCGCACGATGGAGATGTACCGGCAGATGGGCATCGAGGACGACATCCGCGCGGCCGGGATGCCGGCGCGATACGGCAAGATGATCCTGTGGGCGGAAAGCCTGGCCGGGAAGGAGATCAACCGTCTCGCGCCCGGACGCGGCTCGGCGGCGAGCCTGACGATGTCGCCGGCCGGCAATTGCGGCTGCTCGCAGGATATCCTCGAGCCCATCCTGCGGCGTCACGCCGAAGCGCTGGCGCCCGGCAGCATCAGGTTCAACACCGAGCTCAGCGATCTCAGGCAGGACGCGAGCGGGGTGAGCGGCACTCTGACCGATGCCGTGAACCGCGACACGATTCCGTTCCGCGCCCCTTACGTCATCGGCGCCGACGGTACGCGCAGCTTCGTGCGCGACACGCTTGGCATCGGCAGGACCGGCGAGCGGGACATCTACGATTCCGTCAATCTCCATATCCGCGCGAATCTGCGGCCGTGGGTCGAAGACCGGCCGGCGGCGCTGTACCTGATCGAGCAGCCGGACCTCCGCGCCACGTTCCTGACCGTGAACGGCACCGACCGGTGGGGATTCCTGATCCACAGCCTCAGCGTCTATGGCTTCACCCGCGAGAACCTTACGCCCGAGCGATGCATCGCGCTGGTGCGCCAGGCCGTCGGCGTACCGGAGCTGCCGGTCGAGCTCGTCGGCGTCAGCTTCTGGAACTGCTCGGCCATGGTCGCCGACAGGTTCAGCGACGGCAACGTTTTCCTGGTCGGCGACTCCGCGCATGAAACCACGCCGAGCGGCGGGTTCGGCATGAATCTCGGCGTGCAGGATGCGCAGAACCTGGCATGGAAGATGGCGGCCGTGTTGCACGGCGAGGCCGATGCCGCGCTGCTCGACAGCTACGACGCCGAACGCCGGCCGCACGCCTCCGACGTCGTACGGACCACTTTGCTCAACATGCAGAGCTTCGACCGCACCGCGCGTCAGGCCGAGGCAAAACTTCCGCGCAAGGAATTCCTCAACGAGCGCGGCCTGATCTTCGGCGCCTGCTACAAGTCCGCGGCCGTGGTCCCGGACGGCTCGAACCCGCCTGCCGTCAGCGACCCGGTGACGGACTACGTGCCGTCGGCGCATCCCGGTTGTCGCGCGCCGCACGTGCCGCTCACGCGCAAGGGTCAGCCGGTCTCGACAATCGATCTGTTCGGCAGAGGCTTCGTGCTGCTGGCCGCCGCGCATGGCGCGGTCTGGCGGACGGCGGTCAGCCAGCGCGGCCTGCCGCGTATCGACCTGCACATCCTCGGCGAAGATGTCGTCGACACCGAAGGCAACTGGATGGACGTCTATGGGGTTGAGGACGGTGGCGCCGTCCTGGTCCGACCGGATGGATATGTGGCCTGGCGCGTTGCCACCCTGCCGAACGATCCGGCGCGCGCGCTCGCCGACGCGTTCGCCCACCTGTTCGGTCGCCAGGCCGGCACGCAAGCGGCCTGACCGATGGCTGTCGGAGCGACGTCGCAAACTGCTGTCGCCTCTCCGCAAGAGCTCGGCCTCGACCCGGCCAAGCTCGAACGGGCCTGCGGCATCATCGACGGCCACATCGCGGCGGGTTTTCATCCCGGCGCGCAGCTCGCCGTCGCGCGGCACGGCCGGCTGGCGATTGATCGCTGCTTCGGCCACGCCATGCTCGATCCCGCGCTTGCCGTCGGCGAGACCACCCTCTTCCCGCTGTTCTCCAACACCAAGGTGATCACCGCCGCCGCGGTCTGGACGCTGGTCGAGGACGGCCGGCTGCGCTTCACCGACCGCGTCGCCGAGCATGTGCCCGGCTTCGACGCGCACGGCAAGCAGGGCGTCACCGTCGCGCAACTCTTGACCCATCAGGCCGGCTTTCCCGCCGCCGAGGTGCCAGCGGCATGCTTCATCGACCACCAATTGCTGCGCCGGGCGGTTTGCGATTTCAGGCTGGATTGGCCGCCCGGATCACGGCTGAGCTATCATCGGATGTCGGCGCACTGGGTCATCGCGGTGCTCATCGAGGCGCTGACCGGCGCCGACTATCGCGACGAGATCCGCAAGCGGGTGATCGCGCCGCTCGGGCTCGCCGACGAGATCGTGCTCGGACTGCCGGAGCGTGAGGACCGGCGCAGGTCGTTGATGTATTCGCCGAAGCAGGACGATCGCTGGCCACCCGACGCGATCGAAGCGACGCCGCACTTCAGGCGCGCAGGCATCCCCGGCGCCGGAGGCTACGCGACCGCGCGCGCGATGGCGGTCTTCTACCAGATGATGGCGCAGGGCGGCATCTGGCAGGGCACGCGAATCGTGTCATCGCGCATGATCGACTACGTGACGCGCGACTTCACCGGCGACATGGTCGACGATTACATGGGCTATCCGATGCATCGCGGCCTCGGACCGTTCTGCCGCGGCCATTCGCTGACGGTGCGCGGACTTGGCGCGATCGCGCATCCAAGAACCTTCGGGCATAGCGGGGTCGGCACGTCCTATTGCTGGGCCGATCCGACCAGCGGCGTGTCGTTCGCCTTCCTCAGCAACTGCCGCAGGGACAATGAATGGCACAACAAGCGCATGGATACGCTGAGCACGCTCGTCCACGCAGCGATCCTGCAATGAGCATCAACCGGCCGCCGACGATCCAGCCTCTGCGCCGCCGAACGGGGAGATTGCCGTGACGATCGCCGTACCGGATGCGCAGGAAGCCCCTCAATCGGAGCAGACGGCCGCCGATGCCGGTTGGTACGCGTGGTACGTCGTGTTCATCCTCACCGCCTGCTACACGCTCGCCTTCGTGGATTCGAAAATCCCCTTCATCCTGGTGCAGGCGATCAAGAGCGACCTGGCGCTGACCGACACCCAGCTCGGCATCATCGCGGGGCCTGCCTTCTCGCTGATGTATGCCGCCGGCGCGATGCCGATCGCAAAACTGTCGGACCGCATCGCGCGCAAATACGTCATCGCGGTTGCGGTGACGATCTGGAGCGGCTTCACGGCCGCCGGCGGCGCCACCCACTCGTTCCTCGCATTCATGCTCAGCCGCACCGGCGTCGCGCTCGGCGAGTCGGCGCTGACGCCCGCCGCGCATTCGATGTTCGCGGACTATTTCCCGGCGGGCCAGCGCTCCAAGGTGATCGCGATCTACTCCTGCGGGATTGCGATCGGCAGCTTCATCGCATTGACGGTCGGCGGCGCGCTGTCCGATCGGCTGGGCTGGCGCACCACCTTGATGATCGTCGGCGGCGTCGGCCTGGCGCTGTCCTTCATCGTCGCTACCACCGTCCGCGAACCGGCGCGCGATCTCAGCACCTCGGGCCGGCAGATGTCGGAAGGCAGCCTGGTCGCGCTGCTGAGCGATCCGGCGATCCGCAACACCATCGTCGGCGGCATGATCCTCGGCATCGCCAACGGTTCGGTGAGCGCGTGGGGGCCGGCCTACATCATGCGCACCTTCCACCTGTCGGCCGCGGCAACCGGCGCGACCTACGGCACGCTGCTCGGCATCCTTGCGATCGCCGGCACGCTGGCAGGCGGATTGATCGCCGGCTGGCTCTCGAACAAGGACGTCAGGTATGGCTTCCGGCTGCTCGCGGCGGCGTTCCTGATCTCGACCATCGCCAAGATCATCTCGCTGCTGACGTCAAGCTATGTCCTGTTCCTGGCGTTCGGCGCGGTCTCGGCCTTCTTGCAGCTGTTCTATCCCGGCCCGACCTATGCGACGATCCAGTCGCTGGCAAAACCGAATGCGCGCAGCTTCGCATCGGCGGTGACGATGTTCTGCATCAACGCCGTCGGCATCGCCGGCGGCGCTTTCCTGACCGGATTGTTGAGCGACCGCCTGGTGCCGTACGTCGGCGCCGAGTCGCTGCGCTGGTCGCTCGGGATCATGTCGCTGATGTCTGCGTGGGCCGCCATCCACTACTGGCGCGCGGCCTATCACCTCGGGCGACGGGCCAAGTCAATCGGCTGACGGTTACTCGAACAGGTTCCGTCGCGTCGTCAGCAGATGATCGCGCATCGCGCGAGCCGCGTCGTCGGCCGAGCGCCGCCGCAGCGTCTCGCAGATCGCGCGGTGATGGGCGAACGAGCGGCGCCGCTTTTCGGGCGTGATCGCGGCGAGCCGCAGGGCCTGCCAGTCCCCGGTCGATCGCGCGGCGTTGAACGCCGTTACCAGGCCGACCAGGATGTCATTGCGGGTCGCCTCCGCGATCGCGAGGTGGAACGCGCCGTCCCAGCGCACCCAGGCCTCATCGTCCTTCACCTCGGTGGTGCGGCGCATGCAGGTCTCGATGTTGGCGAGATCGGCTTCGCTGGCGTTGACCGCAGCGATCGCGGCGATCGAGGGTTCGACGGCGAGGCGGGCCTCGAGCACGGCGGCCGGACTGCCGCGCGCGATCAGGCGTTCGATGCTGACGGGACCGGCGGTGCGGCGGCCGAGAAACGTGCCGTTGCGGCGGCCGCGCCAGAGCTGCCCCTCGAGCTCCATCTGGGTGAGGATCTTGCGCAACGCGCGGCGGCTGATGCCGAGCTCGGTGGCGAGTTCGCGCTCCGGCGGCAGACGGTCGCCCTCGCCGAGCTCGTTCTGCTCGATGAAATGGAGCAGCTCGTTGGCTTCTTCGGCGTCGGACTCTTGATCTGATGGCGCCGCTCTCGGCACGTCGGGCTCGCTATCCTGAAAGGACTGTTGCGGGAGTCTACTACCCCCGCAAGAAGCCGAATAGCGCTATTCACGCGACCGGCCCGCGACGCGACATGCTATCCAAAGCGATGATCGTAGCGATTGATCGACAGCTCCTTGGTGTCGATCTCCGGCGTCTTGCCGGACAGCATGTCGGCCAGCACCCGGCCCGAGCCGCAGGCCATGGTCCAGCCCAGCGTGCCGTGGCCGGTGTTGAGGTGCAGGTTCGCATAGCGCGTCGCGCCGATCACCGGCGGGCCATCCGGCGTCATCGGGCGCAGGCCGCACCAGAAGGTCGCCTTGGGCAGGTCGCCGCCGCGCGGAAACAGGTCGGTCAGCGAATGATCCAATGTCGCGCGCCGCGCGTCGTAGAGCTTGGTCGAGTAGCCGGAAATCTCGGCGGTGCCGCCGACCCGGATGCGATCGCCGAGCCGGGTGATCGCGACCTTGTAGCTCTCGTCCATCACGGTCGATTCAGGCGCGCCGCTGGCGTCCTTGATCGGCACCGTGATCGAATAGCCCTTGACCGGATAGACCGGCAACGAGATGCCGAGCGGCCGCACCAGATGCGGCGAATAGCTGCCGAGCGCCAGCACATAGGCGTCCGCGGTCATCACGCCGGCGCTGGTCGCAACGCCGGTGATCCGGGTCGCGTCCGCGTTCAGCCCGTCGATGCCGGTATCGAAGTTGAAGCGCACGCCCAGCTTTTCGGCTTCGACCGCGAGAGCCTGCGTGAACATGTGGCAGTCGCCGGTCTCGTCATGCGGCAAACGCAGCCCGCCGGCGAATTTCTGCTTGACGCCGGCAAGTGCCGGCTCGGCTTTGATGCAGCCCTCGCGGTCGAGCACCTCGAACGGCACGCCATATTGCTTGAGCACGGCGATGTCGTCGCCGGTGTGATCGAGTTGGGCCTGCTCGCGAAACAGCTGCAACGTGCCCTGCGCGCGCTCGTCGTATTTGATGCCGATCTCGCCGCGCAGCGCTTGCAGGCAGTCGCGGCTGTACTCCGCGATCGGGATCATCCGGCTCTTGTTCACGGCGTAGCGCGCCGTGGTGCAGTTGCGCAGCATCTTGAGCAGCCACAGCCACATCACCGGATCGAGCTTCGGTCGGATCACCAGCGGGCCGTGTCTCATCAGCAGCCACTTCACCGCCTTCACCGGCACGCCCGGGCCGGCCCAGGGCGACGAATAACCCGGCGACACCTCGCCGGCATTGGCGAAGGAGGTTTCCAGCGCGGGCTTCGGCTGCCGGTCGATCACCGTCACCTCATGGCCGGCACGCGCGAGGTAATAGGCCGAGGTGACGCCGATCACGCCACTGCCGAGAACAAGGACCTTCACTTTTCCTCACATCCTGCAACGAAAACGCAATCGCCGCTGCGAAACCATTCTGCTTCGCAACGGCGACAGCAATTTGTAGAGCTAGCTAGAAAATAGCTAGCAATTATCAGGCCACGCGCTTGATGGCGTCGCCGAGGATCGAGACGATGTCGTCGATATGCGACTTCTCGACGATCAAGGGCGGCGACARCGCCAGCGARTCGCCGCTCATGCGGAAGTAGAGGCCRCGRTTGAAGCAGTCGACCATGAYRTCGTAGCCGCGWGCRCCGACGRCGCCGTCRCGCGRCGASAGYTCGACCGCRCCCATCAGGCCGACATTGCGGATGTCGACGACGTTCGGCAGGCCCTTCAGCGAATGCAGGCCATCGCGCCAGTASTCGGCRAGCGAGGCGCCACGGGTCAGCAGGCCYTCGTCCTTGTAGATGTCGAGCGTGGCAAGACCCGCCGCGCAGGCCACCGGATGCGCCGAATAGGTGTAGCCGTGGAACAGCTCCATCGCGTTGTCGGGACCGACCATCAGCCCATCATGGATCTGGCGGCTGGCGAACACCGCGCCGCACGGCACGGTGCCGTTGGTGATGCCCTTGGCGGTTGTCATCATGTCCGGCGTGACGCCGAAGAAGTTGGCGGCGAATGGCGCGCCGAGGCGGCCGAAGCCGGTGATGACCTCGTCGAAGATCAACAGGATGCCGTGCTTGGTGCAGAGCTCGCGCAGCCGTTGCAGATAGCCCTTCGGCGGCGGCAGCACCGCGGTCGAACCCGGTACCGGCTCGACGATCACGGCCGCGATGGTGTCGGCGCCGTGCAGCGCCACCATCCGCTCGACATCGTCGGCGAGCTCGGCGCCATGCTCCGGCTGGTCCTTGGCGAAGGCGTTGCGCGCCATGTCATGGGTGTGGCGGATATGGTCGATGCTCGGCAGGTGGTTGGCGAACTGGCGGCGGTTGGCCACCATGCCGCCGACCGACATGCCGCCGAAGCCGACACCGTGATAGCCGCGCTCGCGGCCGATCAGACGGGTGCGGGTCGGCTGGCCGGCGGCGCGGTGATAGGCCAGCGCGATCTTCAGCGCGGTGTCGACCGATTCAGAGCCCGAATTGGTGAAGAAGATGCGATCCAGCCCCTTCGGGGCGATCTCGGCGAGACGCTCGGCGAAGTCGAACGCCATCGGGTGGCCCATGTTGAACGAGGGCGCAAAATCCAGCGTGGAGAGCTGGCGCTCGACGGCGGCGGCGATCTGCGGGCGGCTGTGGCCGGCGTTGACGCACCACAGACCGGCGGAGCCGTCGATCACCTGCCGGCCATCGACCGAGGTGTAGTACATGCCCTTGGCGGAGGAGAACAGCCGCGGCGCCTTCTTGAACTGCCGGTTGGCCGTGAACGGCATCCAGAACGAATCGGTCTTGATGGTGTTCGGAATCTGATGAACGGTCACGGTGCACTCCATGGGCTGGGTTTGYCTAGTCGGACCACTCTTCCCGGCACTCAACAAGTCCTTTTCTGTCGCAGCGCAAGCCATTGATCTTGTTGAGGCRGTCTGCSAAGATTTGTTCGATCCGCAACACCTGCAACAGGGATTTGYCATGAGCGTCGACATTGGCGGTCGGCTTCGATTCATCCGCGCGCGGCACAAGCTGTCGCAACGCGAGCTCGCCAAGCGCTCCGGGGTGACCAATTCGACGATTTCGCTGATCGAATCCAACCAGATGAACCCGTCGGTCGGCGCCCTGAAGCGSATCCTCGACGGCATYCCGATGGGGCTCGCCGAATTCTTCGCGATCGAGCCGGARCGGCCGCGCARGGCGTTCTACCGCGCCGACGAGCTGACCGAGATCGGCAAGAAGCCGATCTCCTACCTCCAGGTCGGCGACAATCTGTTCGGCCGGGCGTTGCAGATCCTGAAAGAGCGCTACGAGCCCGGCAGCGACACCGGCCGGGTGCCGCTGGTGCATGAGGGCGAGGAAGGCGGCATCGTGGTCTCGGGCCGGCTCGAGGTCACGGTCGACGACGAGCGGCGGGTGCTCAATGCCGGCGATGCCTATTATTTCGAGAGCCGCCGCCCGCACCGCTTCCGCTGCATCGGCGCCAAGCCGTGCGAGGTGATCTCGGCCTGCACGCCGCCGACATTTTGAAATCCGCTGCCGGCAGCGGCCGCAGCATCGTCAGAGATCGCGGGTCTGCCGATCGCCATAGGCGATCACGGCGGCAACGGTGGCAAACATCGCGACGGTGGCGATCAGGACCAGGATGGTGTCGAGAGGCATCGGTGTTCTCCTGCATGTTGCGGAGAAAGCCTAGCGCGCGGACGCGCCCATCACCTTGCGCTGGATCAAAACCGACATCGTGACGATCAGCCCGCGCCGGCGAGCTTGAGCCGTTCCAGATCGAGCAGGCGGACGCCGTCCGGCACGATCAACACCGCCTTCTCACGCGCAAGCCGCGTCAGCGTGCGGCTCACCGTCTCGATGGTGAGACCGAGATAATCGGCGATGTCCTGCCGGCTCATCGGCAGCGCCACGGTGACCGACACCGCCCCGATGCGCGCATGACGCGCCTGCATGTTGAGCAGGAACGCGGCAATCTTCTCCTCGGCGGTGCGCCGGCCGAGCAGCAGCATCTGGTCCTGCGCGAGGCTCAATTCATGCCCGGCGAATTCGTGCAAGCGGCGCAACAGATGCGGCTTGCCGTCGATATAGCCGAGGAACGCCGACCGCGCGAACCGACAGACCGAGACCGCGGTGACCGCCTCGGCGGTGACGCCGTAACGGTCCTGCAATGCGAGCCCGAGGAAATCGCCCGGCAGCGCAAACCCGACGATCTGCCGGCGGCCGTCCGGCAACGATTTGTAGAGCCGCACCACGCCATCGGTGACGTTGAACACACTGCCCGCCAGCGAGCCCTGCTCGAACAATGTCGTCCTGGCCGGGACCAGCTTCGCCTGGCTGATGCGGTCGAGTTCGTCGAGCTCGGTCGCCTCCAGCGCCGCGCAGACGCTGAACAGCCTGACCTTGCAGTCCTCGCAGCCATTTGCGGCACGGCCATGCTTGCAATCGCGCGCTGTCGCGCCGGCACAGGTCTCGTGCTGGGGTCCGGCAATGCTCATCGCTCAGGGGTCCGCATGGTTTCGATCCCGACTATATCGGCTGTCATTTGACCTGGATCAACCGTCCGCGGCATTGATGCAAATCAATGCCGCATCGGCCGTTCCCCGACAGTTTCGCTGCTCATCGGGGAATTCGGACGATGAACGAGCAATTCCAGGCACATCCGATCGACCAGCATTACGCCATCGCGGCCTATCCGCTGGTCTTCATGCATGATGCCAGCATTACCACGGATCAGTGGCTGCAATTCGTACGCCGGCACGGCCGGAGCAGTTCACCCCGCACCGGGCTGATCGCGATCCGCGATCGCCGCGGCGTGATCCATGCGCTGTTCAGCTATCGCATCGACAGCGACCTGCGCGTCCGCAAGCGGCTCAGCATCAGCGATTTGATCGTGGCCCACCTTGCCGGATCGCAGATCGACGACGCGGTGGCCGATGTCATCGCCGATGTTGCGCGGCAGTACGGCTGCCAGGCCGTCACCATCGAACGTCCCTTCGTGACATCGGATATGCGAGGCCCGGGATGCCCGACCGCCGCGGCGCTGCGCCGCGCCAGCCGGCGGATCAATTGATACAATCTGTCTTGATCTGGATCAGTGCACGCAATCTTGAGTTGCTGTATGATCCGAGTGCCATGAGCACCTCCGATCTCAAGCGAAATGTCCTGACCGTGGTCGCGATCAAGATCGTGATCGTCGTGCTCGCAGCGATCTTCGTGTTCGGACCGGCCCGCCGCCCCCGCATCGATGCCGACACGCTCGACCGCCAGATCCTGAACCATCCACCCCTCAACAACCGGGAATCCATCCGATGACGTCAATGGATGTCGTATCGCTATCGCGGCTGCAATTCGGGTTGACCGCGCTCTATCACTTCCTGTTCGTGCCCCTGACGCTGGGCCTCGCCGTGCTGCTCGGCGTGATGGAGAGCGTCTATGTGATGACGGGACGCACGATCTGGAAGGAGATGACCAAGTTCTGGGGCGTGCTGTTCGGCATCAACTTCGCGATGGGCGTCGCCACCGGCATCACGATGGAATTCCAGTTCGGCATGAACTGGGCCTATTACAGCCACTATGTCGGCGACATCTTCGGCGCGCCGCTGGCGATCGAGGGCCTGATGGCGTTCTTCCTCGAGGCGACCTTCATCGGCCTGTTCTTCTTCGGCTGGGACAAGCTCGGCCGCATCCAGCATCTCACGGTGACATGGCTGGTCGCGCTCGGCTCCAACCTGTCGGCGCTGTGGATCCTGATCGCCAATGGCTGGATGCAGTATCCGGTCGGCGCCAAGTTCAATCCCGACACGATGCGGATGGAAGTCTCCGACTTCATGGCCGTGCTGTTCAACCCGGTCGCGCAGGCCAAATTCGTCCACACCGTCAGCGCCGGCTACGTCACCGGAGCGATGTTCGTGCTCTCGATCAGCGCGTTCTATCTGCTGCGCGGCCGCCATGTCGAGCTCGCCAAGCGATCGATGACGGTCGCGGCGAGCTTCGGGCTCGCCGCCGCGCTCTCCGTCGTCGTGCTCGGCGACGAGAGCGGCTACACTGCCGGCGAGAACCAGAAGATGAAGATCGCGGCGATCGAGGCGATGTGGGACACCGAGCCGGCCCCCGCCTCGTTCACGCTGTTCGGGCTGCCCGACCTCGCCAACCGGCGCACCAATTACGAGGTCAAGATCCCCTGGATGCTCGGTCTGATCGCGACCCGCTCGATCGACAAGACCGTGCCGGGCATCAAGGAGCTGGTCGGCCACGCCGAGCAGCGCATCCGCTCCGGCCTGATCGCCTATGACGCGCTCGAGAAGCTGCGCAAGCAGCCATCGGACGCCGAACGGGCGCGGCTCGATGCGACCGCCGCCGATCTCGGCTATGCGCTGCTCTTGAAGCGGATCCGTCCCGACATCGGCAATGCCACGGCCGACGAGATCGCCGCCACGGCGTGGAGCACCGTGCCGGCGGTATCGCCGCTGTTCTGGAGCTTCCGGATCATGGTCGGACTCGGCTTCTATTTCATTGCGCTGTTCGCGCTCGCCTTCATGCTGGCGAGCCTGCGGCGGCTCGAGCGCTATCGCAGCTTCCTGTGGCTGGCGCTGATCAGCCTGCCGCTGCCATGGGTCGCGGCCGAGCTCGGCTGGATCGTCGCCGAGGTGGGGCGGCAGCCCTGGGTGATCGAAGGCGTATTGCCGACCTTCCTCGCGGTCTCGAGCATCTCCGCGGCCGATGTGTGGACCACGCTGATCGGCTTCGTCGTGTTCTATTCGACGCTCGCGGTGGTCGACGTCTACCTGATGGTGAAGACCGTGAAGGACGGGCCTCCCTCGGGTGCCCCGTCGGAGCAGTCCGCATTGCGGCTCGCCGCAAGCCCCGCCGAATAGGGAGACTGTCATGTTCGACTACGAAACGATGCGATTGATCTGGTGGGCGCTGCTCGGGATCCTGCTGATCGGCTTCGCGGTGATGGACGGCTTCGATCTCGGCGTAGCGATCCTGCTGCCATTCGTGGCGCGCACCGACATCGAGCGCCGCATCGCGATCAACACCGTTGGCCCGGTATGGGAAGGCAATCAGGTCTGGCTGATCCTGGGCGGCGGCGCGATCTTTGCGGCGTGGCCGATGCTCTATGCGGTGGCGTTCTCCGGCTTCTATCTCGCGATGTTCCTGGTGCTGGCGGCGCTGATCCTGCGCCCGGTCGCGTTCAAGTTCCGCAGCAAGCTGGACCGCCCGCGCTGGCGGGCTGCATGGGACGTCGCGATCTTCGTCAGCGGGCTGGTCCCGGCGCTGATCTTCGGCGTCGCCTTCGGCAACGTGATCGTCGGCGTCCCGTTCCGCTTCGACGATACGCTGCGGATGATCTATGAGGGCAATCTGCTCGGCCTGCTCAACCCGTTCGCGCTGGTCTGCGGCCTCGTCAGCGTCGCGATGCTGACGCTGCACGGGGCATGCTATCTGGCGCTGAAGGCGAGCGGACCGGTCGCCGATCGCGCGGCGCGGGCCGCGCGGCTGGCCGGGCCCGTCGCGATCGTGCTGTTCGTGCTCGCCGGCGCCTGGGTCGCGTTCGGCATCGACGGCTACACCATCACATCGCAGCTCGCGCATGACGGACCGTCGAGCCCGCTCGCCAAGCAGGTGACGCGGCGCGCCGGCGCCTGGCTCGACAATTACCATGCCTATCCATGGAGCATGGCCGCGCCAATCGCCGCCATCGCGATGCTGGCGCTCGCCGCGGCGCTGGTGTCGGCACGGCGCGCGATGGCGGCGTTCCTGTGCAGCAGCGTCGGTGTTGCCGGCGTCGTCGCCACCGCGGGGCTCAGCGTGTTTCCGTTCATGCTGCCGTCGTCGCTCGACCCGCACGCCAGCCTCACGGTCTGGGACTCCTCGTCGAGCCACCTGACGCTGAAGATCATGCTGTTCGCGACCGCCGTCTTCCTGCCGATCATCCTGCTCTACACCGCCTGGGTCTACCGCGTGCTGCGCGGACCGATCACGGCCGCGATGATCGAACGCGGCGGACATTCCTACTGAGGGAGATCACCAGCAATGTGGTACTTTTCATGGATCCTCGGCGTCGGCTTCGCCGCGACCTTCGCCATCCTCAACGCCATGTGGTTCGAGCTCAATGCCCAGGACAGCGCCAACGACCGCAATGCGCCGTGACGGCACGGTGGCGGCGGCCGTCCGCGCGGCGTCCTTCGCCGCCGCGCTGGCGGTCAGTCTCGCGCTGATGCTGTTTCCGTTCCTGCTCCGCCACGTGGCGGAGGCACGACTGCATACCGCGCTGCCGGTGCTGATGCTCGGCGTCGCGGCTGCGTTCGTCCATGGCATCGGATACCGGCCGGACGGCGCCCTGCTCCGGATCCTGTTCGGGCCGGCCTGCGCGTGGACTCTGATGCTGGCCGGGGCACTTCTCATGGCCATGGCGTGAGCGGCAGGAATCCGCGCCGGCACGCCCGGCGCTCCACCAGCCGCCGGTGACCGGACCGTGGGCGAAGCGTTGGGTCGAACCTTCGCCCCGGCCATTCCGACCAATCACGAGCAAGGCCATCCCGCCCCGCGGAGCGCATCCCCATGTCCGGCCGAAACGGCATCCTGTCGCGCCTGATCGTCGCGGCATTCGTGCTGTGCATCGGCACCTCGGCGCAGGCGGAGAAACGCGTCGCGCTGGTGATCGGCAATTCCGCCTACCGGAGCGCGCCGCAACTGCCGAACCCGGCCGGCGACGCCAGGCTGATGTCGGATACGCTCGCCTCGCTCGGTTTCCTGGTGGTCGGCGGTGGTGCGCAGGTCGATCTGACCAAGCCAGGCTTCGAGGCGGCATTGCAGGCGTTCGGACGCGAGCTCGACGGCGCCGATGTGGCGCTGTTCTATTACGCCGGCCACGGCGTCGAGACCCACGGCCTCAATTACCTCGTTCCGGTCGACGCCAATCCCGGCGACGAGGGTGACGTATTCATGCAGGGCATCGGGATGGCCGGCGTGATCGACCAGATGGAGAAGTCCGGCGCCGGCATCAACCTCGTGCTGCTGGATGCCTGCCGCGACAATCCGTTTCGCGATCGCGGCGTGCATTCCAGGACCGGCGGCTTGGCGCAGATGCAGGCGCCGCCCGGCACGCTGATCTCGTTCGCGACCCAGCCGCGCAGCGTCGCGCTCGACGGCGACAATGGCCACAGCCCGTACACGCGTGCGCTGGCCGAGACCATCCGGCATCGGGGCTATGGCCTGTTCAGGACCTTCAACGAGGTCGGGCTTGCGGTGGAGAAGGCGACCCGCGGCCGGCAGCTGCCGTGGCTCGCCTCCTCGCCGATCGCGACCAAATTCTATTTTGCCGGCGAGCCGGTGCCGCAAGCGGTTAAGGCGTCACTGACCTCGGAGGCGACCGCCGCGCAATCGCGGCCGTCGGACGAGGCGCTGCGCCGCGATCTCGTGACCGACTGCGATCGTCTCGCCGCGATGCCCTACGACCTCGGCCATGCCGCGAGCGAGCCGGGCGTCGACATCGACAAGATCAGGATTCCGGAGGCGACCGCGGCCTACAACGCGGCGATGCAGGCCTATCCCGGCGTCGGCCGCTTCGCCTTCGAGGCCGGCCGGGTCGCCAGCGCGCGCAAGGACTATGCCGAGGCACGCCGCTTGTTCGACCAAGCGGCCGCGGCAAGCTATCCGCTCGCCGCCCACAATATCGGCGTCATGTATGAGGGCGGCAACGGCGTGCCGCTCGACAGTGCCGAAGCCGCACGGTGGTACAGGAAGTCGGTCGATGCCGGTGAGCCGATCGCGATGGTCGACCTCGGCTGGCTCTACGAGATGGGACGTGGCGTGGGCCGCAACTGCGCCGAGGCGGTCAGGCTCTACGAAAGCGCGGTGGCGGCCGGCGATCCCGACGCCATGAACAATCTCGGCCTGCTCTATCTGCGCGGCAAATGCACCGGGCGCGACTATGCCGAGGCCCTTCGCCTGTTCGAGCTGGGCACCGCGCTGAACAACGCCGCCAGCATGAACGGCCTCGGCGTGATCTACAACGAGGGCGACGGCGTTGCCCGCAGCGCCAGGCTTGCGCGGCAATGGTTCGAGAAGGCTGCCGCGCTCGGCAATCCCGAGGCGAAGCAGAACCTGCGCGGGATGCGGCGCTGAGCGGCAACTTCGTTGCTTGCGGCGGAAACCGGCGTGGGGTGTCATCCGTAACAACAGGTATCCGACACGGAGCCCCGCATGCGCGCGATCGTCCTCATTGCCGCCATCCTGCTCGCCCTCACCTCGCCCGCCCGGGCCGACGACGTCGGCGCCGCGCAGGACGTGATCCGCGCCCAGGAGCAGGCGTTCGGCCGGGACGACGCCGCGGGCGCCTATTCCTATGCCGCGCCCGCGATCCAGCAGATCTTTCCGCAGGCCGACATCTTCATGTCGATGGTGCAGAGCAAATACGCGCCGGTCTACCGCCACCGCAGCTTCGAGTTCGGCGCGGCGCAGAGCGACGGCGGCCGGATCGCGCAACGCGTCCACATCGTCGACGCCAACGGCGAGGCGTGGGAGGCGCTCTACACGCTGGAGCGGCAGGCCGACGGCAGTTTGAAGATCACCGGCTGCGCGCTGCTCAAGGCCGGCCAGTCGGTGTGATCGCGGCCTCCGGATCCGCCGGTGATCCCCTAGGACAGGCCCTTCCTTATCCGGAGCCTGTCCTCGAGCCAATCGAAGATCACCTCATTGGCCAATGTGGGGTTGTCGATGTGTCCCTGCATGGCACCGGTTTCGGCACGCCGGAACAGGATCAGCCTGGCGTCGCGATGAATGTGGCTCAATTGGTCGCCGAATTTCGTCAAGGCACCCGGCAGAAGCCAGCCGGCTTCGCCGGCCGTGACGAGCACCGGACATTCGATGCCGCGTGAAATCGCGTTGGCTTCGTCGATCCAGCAGATTTGCGTGTCGTCGCCCGCTTGCCGATGGAAGAAACTTCTCTCGTGCAAGTCCCAGATCCCGGCGTCGCAAACGGCCGCGGCAAACCTGGCGTCGGTGGCCGCCGCGCGGGCGACCAGGGACGAATTGCACGCGTCCGCCACGATGGCGATCCGGGTGTCGTCGACCCCCGGCTTCTCCGAAAGGAAATCCAGCACGCGGCTCATGGCGGCCTCGAACTTGTGGCCGTCGAGCCATTGCGGAGGCAGGGCCGTCTGAGTCCCGAGCAGATCCACGGCGAGCAGCGAGAATCCGCGCTCGTTGGCATGGCTGGCGTATTTGGTGATCAACTCTTCCTTGTAGGAACCCGGCTCGCCGATGCAGACAATGACGGGCCCGTCATCGCGAAACGCCGACGGCAAATAATAGGCCTGGAGCGACAATTCATCGGTCCACGGAATCGAGAGCACCTGGCCGGCCGGAACCCGGCTCTTCAGAAAGTTGACCGCGCATCGCCGCATGCCGTCGACGGCACGCTTCAGCAGATCATTCGAGTATCCGGGTGGCCTGGCGGCGGCGTGAAAGTACGTCGTCGCACGAAGCCAGTTGCGACGGGCGGTTATCATGTTTCCGCCGAGCGACGCATGTTCGGCTCTCGCTTCGTTCAGTTCGGCGGTCTTGATCCACTCTCCCGACCACGAATTCTCCGAGGCGAGGTCGATCTTGCTCAACGTCAACCAACATTCGGAGACCGACGAGCCACCTTCCTGCGCAGCAGCCAGGAGCTTGATGAACTCCGCCGACAGATCCTCGCGTTCCGGCCACGCGGGCCAGCCCTTGTCGTCGAACTCGACGCTGCTTGACGCGGTGCCTCGCGCCTCACGGTTGTCATGCATATGTGGTCAACTCGTTGGCACCCGGCTCTGCGGCAGGTACGAATTATCGATACGAGTCCGCCAATCCGAGCCGACGAGCCGCCGCGTCTGTCGCCACGCGACGTTGGCGCCGAAATCGCAAACGCCAATCACCCGGCTCTCCCACAAACTTATTCCAATGGGCGTTCATTTAATTGAAGTCGTTCGGCGGCGACAATCGTCGATAAGGCGGCGCAGGAATGCGTTGCGCTTATGCCTGCGGCAGAATGTTGCCGCAGCAATCGTCTGCCGAGCAGATGCTCGGTAAATGCCTCGAATGTGTTCGACTGGCTCATTGCGTGTGGCGAAGCGTGCCGAACCGGCCGCCGCGCCACGTGCGCTCACGGGTTCGCGAGTACTGGCGCACCGCCAATCACTCGAGCGTGACTTCACCACAAGCCGCCTGAACGCGCCGGCGTTGCGCCAGTCGATCAGCAAGCTAAAGAGCGACGATGCTGCCATCCTTGCCGAGGTAGCCCTGCACCGCGAGCGCGCGATCACTCGATCTGACGAATCGCTCCACGAGATCGAGAAAGATCGAGAATTCCTCGTCGCTCATGCACTCCAGCCAGACATCGTTGACGTTCGACTGCATCGGCGCGAGCGAGTCCAGCAGCGCGCAGCCGCCTTGCGTGACAGCCAGCTTGGTGCGGCGACGATCATCCAGATCCCCGGCCTTCTCGACCAGCCCGAGTTCGCTCAGGTGCTGGATCGCCTTCGTCACGCCGGCGCTGGTCAGGCGGAGATAAGCGGCGATGGTCACCGGGAAGACGTCGCCTTTGGTCTCGAGATAGCGGATCGTGGTCAGGATCGTGTATTGAATGCCCGCGATGCCGGCATGCGCCGCATAGCCCTGCGTCAGGTGATGGTGGCGCGACGACAGGGAGTGCAGGCAGCCGGTGAGCCGCTGCAACTGCAACTCGGTCGCCTTCGCGACACGACCGGTTCGCGGCGGAGCGCCGGACGCGCTCCGGGACTGGGCCGACGAAGGCCTGCGGTTGCGGCCGGATTCTGCGGTTGCCTTCGTCATGCCGAGCGGCGCTTCCTGAGAGCGGCACAATTAAATGATATAGTCACATAACTGACGCAACTTCGTTCGTCCAGATCATCCGCTCGCGCCGCGCATCACGATGCGAGCCGGATTTCGATCCCGGACTTCACGATGATTTGCGCCCCGCCGGAGCATTGCGCGGCGATGCCGGTGCTCCGCTGAAACGCACGCCCGATGGTGCTGAAATGAAAAGCCTCCGGCAGGGCATTGCCGGAGGCTTTGGAGGTTAGTTCATGAAGACGTCCAATATCTCCTCATCATCATGGTCGGCAGAGCAACCGACACGCGTTTGTACATGATGCAATAATGTTAGTAAATCATATAACAACGTCTTGCTCAAAGATCAGGGCCCCGATGGTTACCCGCCGGGGCCCCTTGGTGATCAGCTCAAGCGCTTACCAGTTGCGCTGAGCGCGGAGCAGCAGCATGTAGGTGTCCTGGTTGCTGAGAGAGTACACAGCAGCCGGCTTGCCGATCGAAGCGCTGCCAGGATAGGTGACCGTACCAGCGTAGTTCTGATCCAGATGGGTGTAGGTGAAGTCGGCCGAGAACGTCAGGTTCTTCACCGGCGTCCACTGGGTCTGCGTGCCGATCTGGGCAATGCTGTAGTCGGGGTTGCACGACGTCAGGTTCGAGGTGGCACCGAGCAGGATGCCGAACGATCCACCCACACCGGTTCCGCCCGGCCCGCAGATGTAGCTCTTGGCAGTGCCGTTGTAGTTCACCTGGGCCCACGCACCATAGATGCTGGTGTTCCAGTACGGGTTCCAGTTGTGAATGTAAGCACCGCGCAGGCCGTAGGTCGTGATCAGCTGCTGCTGACCGCCGGTGACGAACACGCTGTCCGGCGCGATGCCGAAGCCGATGCTCTGGTAGGCGCCGGGAACGCTGGTGTTGCCGAAGTAGGTGAACGCGCCGGCTCCCGAAAGATCCTGGATGTTGTAGCGCGTCGCGCCGTTGGTATAGACGCCCTGGACGTTGATGGTGTCGCCGGCTCCGGTCGGGATGTTCTTGATCGACAGAGCCAGTGCACCGGCCCAGCCCCACTTGTCGTCCGGATGACCGGTCAACTCAGTGCCGCCGTAGTAGGCCGCATGATTGTCGTGCGCCGCGAACGACGCCTGGAACAGGCCCCAGGCCTGGTCGACGCGGAGAGCCGCGATCAGGTCAGGCGCAATGGTGCCGGCATAATCGCTCGCGCCGTAGACGCCGAGCGCACCGGTCCCGAGCGCGCCGAGATTCTGCACGCCGGCCTGGGTATAGGCCGACTGATCCTGAGCCGACAGCGACAGCGACACGCCGTTGCCGAACTGCGCGGTGTAGGTGAACTGGTTGACGCCGGTGATGGTGCCGCCGCCGCCGACCAGACCGTCGAAGTTGTTGCCGGGATAGTTGGCCCACGGCGCCGAGAACTGCGAGACCGCCTTACCGATGGTGAAGCCGGCGAACTGGATGAAGGCGTAGTAGACGCCAACCGTACCGGCGGCGACACCGCCCGAGCTGCCATTGTTCGGCGCAGCATTGGTTCCGATCGGCGAGTAGACGGTCGAGCCGGCAGCGGCGCCGGCGCCATAGCTGTCCGAGGTCCAGTTGAAGGTCGCGTCGAAGAAGGTGCGCACCACGCCGTATTCGGTGGCGGTGCGGGTATCGACGTTGAGGTCTTCACGAGAACGCCAGGTGTAGCCGTTGGTGAAGCGGTTCTGTGCGCCGGCCTGACCGGCATAGTTGCCGGTATGATCCGAGTTGGTGTTGGCGAGAACGTCGACACGCAAGTAGCCGCCGAGCTTGATGCACGTGTCGGTGCCCGGAATGAAATAGAACCCCGGACCATAGAGCGAGCAGACCTTCACATACTCGACCGCCTTGGCCTTGACCGGAAGGTCGGCCGCCATAGCGCCACTGCTCGCAACGAGAGCTGCCACCGAGCCCAACAAAAGGCCCTTAACGATATTCATGCTATCCTCCAAGTGATGCCTTGCGCGACGGCAAAGCGACAAACGTTCCCCGTCTCGAAAACCGCTGCCGCGCAGCCGCTTTCAAGATGCTCGTGGTCAACTCGGCCACTGCAGGCGTGAGATGGTGGATGCCCCCCATCTACGGGGCGGAACAATGCTATTGGGCAGTCACATATTCAACTTATATTAGTTAGTCATTCTATGTTTGCGCACCCATGTGTCCTTCAGGCAACGCATCGACGAACATTTTTGTCTGGCCGCCTTCAAAAATCGCTCGATATCTGTGAAGATGAATTTTTGTTAAGGGACGCCATGACCGAGCGCAGATCGACCGACAAACTGCAGGACGCAGCCGAACGACTGGCCTGGGAAATCGTGTCGACCAGCACCCGCCTGGAGGAGTTGCGCAGCATCTGGGCCAAGATGATCGGAATCACGGGTCCGCAATGGATGATCATGACCGTGCTGGCGAATGCCGAGGACCGCAATGTCGGCCTGCCCGTCGGCGCCGTTTCGCGGGCGCTGCGCGTCGATCAATCGTTCGTGGTCACCCAGTCGAAACTGCTCGAGAAGAAGAATTTGCTGCGCCGCAAGAGCTCGACCGAAGATGCCCGTGTCGTGAACCTGTCGTTGACCGATCACGCCAAGAAGCAGATGGCGAACCTGTCCTCGCAGCGGCGGGAGTTGAACGAGTTCGTCTATGCCGACCTCGATCTGCGCGAGCTGGTGCAGCTCGCTGGCAAGATGGACTCCATCAAGAATCGCCTGGAGAAGGCGATCGCCAGGATTTCGGCCGGTCTTTAGTTCTTGGTGCGCTGCGACGGAAGCGCATCATGGTCTCGTCGCTTTGCGGCGGGTGGCGTGCGTTCCGGATCAGGCCACGGCCAGCCGCTGCCGCGCCCGCATCAGGAGCAGCAGGACGATGCTGACATTGAGCAGGTTCCAGGCCAGACCGTTGGCAAAGGCCGCGGCATAGGAGCCGGTGGCGTCGAAGATCACGCCGGAGATCCAGCCGCCGAACGACATGCCGAACACCGAGGCGAAGATCACGATGCCGATCCGCGTCGCCGCTTCCGATGCCGGCATCGCCTCGCGCACGATGATGGCATAGCTCGGCACGATGCCGCCCTGGAACAGGCCGAACATCGCCGAGATGACATAGAGCGAGGTCAGGCTGTCGAAGAACAGGTAGAACAGCAGCGCCGAGCCCTGCGCCACCGAGCCAATCAACAGCGTTCGGATGCCGCCGATCCGGTCGGCGAGGAAGCCGGAGCCGATCCGGCTGATGATGCCGAAGCCCAGCATCAGCGACAGCATCTCGGCGCCGCGCGCCACGCCGTAGCCGAGATCGCCGCAATAGGCGACGATGTGGACCTGCGGCATCGACATCGCCACGCAGCAGGATATCGACGCCAGCGACAGGATCGCAGTCAGCGCGTTGGTCGACAGCCTGAGGTCGACCCGCGGCGGCGCCGCATTGACATGGCTGCGCCGGGTCGCAGCCCCCATCAGCATCCGCAGCACGGCGAGCGCGAGCGCCATCGCGACCGCGGTGAAGATGCCGATCGCGATATGGGTGGTGCGCCAGCCGACGCTCTGGATGCCGAAATTGACCAGCGGCGGCCACACCGTGCCGCCGACATAATTGCCGCTGGCGGCGATCGCGACCGCGAGCCCGCGGTAGCGCTCGAACCAGTGCGACGCCTCCGCCATCAGCGGACCGAAGGTCGCGGCCGACGACAGGCCGATGGCGAAATGCAGCAGAATGAAAGCCCAGATCGACGGCGCATAACCGGCGCCGATATAGCCGAGGCCAAGAATGCCGATCCCGGCTCCGATCGCAGCGACGATGCCGTAGCGGTCGCTGATCTTGCCGGTTACGACCTGGCCGATGCCGAAGCCGAGCATCACCAGCGTGAAGGCGAGCGAGGCCGTTCCACGGCTCGCGCCGAAGTCGGTTTGCACCGCCGGCAAGGCCACCACCACCGACCACATGCCGACGCTGCCGAGCGAACCGATCACCACGGCGACGATGAGGCGCAGCCACGCCCGGCGCGAGTCGGGAATGAACGTTGCGGCTTCAGGGGAAAATTGAGAAGAAATGACCACGGCAGCCGGAACTTCGTCGGCATTCGGCTCAAGGTCAAGCCACATTGCCGAGAGATTAGGCATGCAGCAGCAAGGGGGCGCGGTGAACCCACCGGCGCGTGAGACGTTTCAATTGCGGTAGTTCGGATCCTGCGCCTGGAACGGACCGCATTTGGCGTCGAGCCCGAACCGGTGATCGAAATCGACCGTACCGCCACCGACGGGAATGCGCGTCGGCGACAGCCCGCGCGTGTATTGATCGACCGTCACGAACTTCTTGTCCGCGCTCATCGTCACGTGCACCGGCTCGAGGCCCTTGCCCTTGTTGAATTCGGTGAGATCGAGCGTGTAGTAGCCGTCCACGGTTTGGCCGGCGGCCATGCCGCCGCGCGGGGCGAGCACGACGGATTGCGGGAGGTAGACCTCCATCAGTGCGCCATTGGCCTTGCAGGCGATCATGCGGATCAGCCAGCTCCGGTCGTCGGGGAGCGTCGCGGCCGGGACCTGCGCCGACCACAACGCAACAACCGCAGCAGATCCGATCAGCATCGCTCGACCTGCCCGCTTCGACATCGATGCCTCTGAATTGCGTTGCTCGCAACTTGGTCGGAGGGCGGCCCGCGAAAGTTCAACCCGCATCGGATGCCGCGCCGGTCGTGGCCAGACCGACCATTGCGGGAATATCGGTCGCCGAACGGTGATCCATGCTGACGAGAACGATTGATACAATGCGAGCCGCCTCACACCGGTGGCGCACCGGGACGGCGCGCCGCTAGCAAGGTCAGCATCGAAGCGCACAGTGTCGGAGGATCATCATGCATGCGTCGTCAACCGAATGGCTACCCGTTGCGTCAGCGCCGACGGACCGCGAGCTCGAGGTCTGTGTCCTCGATTACGACGGCATGGTCCATGCGCTGACATTCCCATGCCACAAGGACGGTGCCGACTGGGTCGACCATGCCAGCAGCAGGCAGCTCGACATCCAGCCGACGCAGTGGCGCAGCTGGATGCATTCCGCCCATTGAGCAATCCGCGGGCGTCATGGGACGGTCGCCGGGCGAGGTCCCCCTGCCCGGCGCCTGCGACGACCTGCGCAGTGCCATAGCCAGCACTTATTAACCCTTTGCTAACCATACACCCGGCAAGAATTGCCCAGTGAAGTCGAGTGTCGTCGAACGCGTATGACGGGTGGAGATCCCCGTGGACGCCAGCGCGGTGCCTCACTTTCGGAACGGCGGCCCTGCGGCCGTCGCGCAGACGCTTGGCGGCCGCAGCCGCCAGTCGCGGGGGAGAGCGGCTACCATGGTCGACGTCACGGCGGGTCAGGGCACGGCAGGCAAGAGCGGATTGCCGAGCCTCGGCGAGATTGCCGATGTTTTGAAGCGCGGCGATCTCGCGCTGGCACTCGGCGTCCTCACCATCCTGGTGGTGCTGATCCTGCCGCTGCCCGCGATCGTGCTCGAYCTCTTCCTGGCGGTCTCGATCACGGTCTCGATCCTGATCCTGATGACCTCGCTGTTCATCCAGGCGCCGCTGGAATTCTCGTCRTTCCCGACCATCCTGCTGATCTCGACCATGCTGCGGCTGTCGCTGAACATGGCCTCGACCCGGCTGATCCTGAGCCAYGGCCACGAGGGCACRGCGGCCGCCGGCCACGTCATCGAGGCGTTCGGCAACTTCGTGATGGGCGGCAACTTCGTGATCGGCATCATCGTGTTCGCGATCCTGGTGATCGTGAACTTCGTGGTCATCACCAAGGGTTCGGGCCGTATCGCCGAAGTCGCGGCGCGCTTCCAACTGGACTCGATGCCCGGCAAGCAGATGGCGATCGACGCCGACCTGTCCGCCGGCCTGATCGACGAGAAGGCCGCCAAGGAGCGCCGCAAGGCGCTGGAGGATGAAAGCGGCTTCTTCGGCGCCATGGACGGTGCCTCGAAATTCGTCCGCGGCGACGCCATCGCCGGCCTCCTGATCGTCGGCATCAACGTCGTCGGCGGCATCATCATCGGCGTCGCCCAGCAGGGCCTCTCCTTCAGCGAGGCCGCCCGCACCTACACCGTGCTGACGGTCGGCGACGGCCTCGTCACCCAGGTGCCYGCGCTGATCGTCTCGACCGCGGCSGGYCTGYTSGTCTCCAAGGCCGGCATCACSGGCGCCGCCGACAAGGCGCTGATGCGCCAGCTCTCCGGCTATCCGCAGGCSCTCGGCATGTCGGCCGGCGTSATGCTGGTGCTGGCGCTGCTGCCGGGYATTCCGACGCTGCCGTTCCTGGCGCTCGGCTCCGGCGCCGCGGCGCTGGCCTGGAMCGCGCGCAAGCAGAAGCGSGCKGCGAAGGYGGCCGAAACMGCMGCMGCCRCMGCSCCCGCCGCGGCAGCGGCAGCCGCAGCSGCGGCCGCCGAGGARCCGATCGCCGCCGCGCTCAAGATCGACGAYCTCAAGATCGAGCTCGGCTACGCGCTGCTGCCGCTGGTCAACGGCCCCGACGGCACCGACCGGCTGACCGAGCAGATCAAGGCGCTGCGCCGCTCGCTGGCGATCGAGATGGGCTTTGTGATGCCCGCGGTGCGCATCCTCGACAACGTCCAGCTCGAAGCCAACAGCTACGTCATCAAGATCAAGGAAGTCGACGCCGGCACCGGCAAGATCTGGCCGAGCCAGTTCATGGTCATGGACCCCGCCGGCAACCAGGTGCAACTGCCCGGCGTCCACACCATCGAGCCGACCTTCGGCCTGCCGGCGACCTGGGTCGATGCCGGCCTGAAGGAGGAGGCGGCGCTGAAGGGCTACACCGTGGTCGACGCCGCCACCGTGCTGTCGACGCACCTGACCGAGCTGCTCAAGACCAACATGTCGGACCTGCTGTCCTATGGCGAGGTTCAGAAGCTCCTGAAGGACCTGCCGAAGGAGCAGGGCGAATTGATCAAGGACATCGTGCCGAGCCAGGTCACGGTGTCGGGCATCCAGCGCGTGCTGCAATTGCTGCTCGCCGAACGCATCTCGATCCGCGATCTGTCGACCATCCTCGAGGGCATCGCCGACGCGCTGGCGTTCTCGCGCAATCCGGCCACCATGGTCGAGCACGTTCGCGCCCGCCTCGCGCGGCAGATCTGCGCGCAGAACACCTCGCCGAATGGCTACCTGCCGCTGATCGCGCTGTCGGCACGGTGGGAGCAGGCGTTCGCGGAATCGATCGTCGGCCAGGGCGACGATCGCAGCCTGGCGATGCAGCCGTCGAAACTGTCCGAGTTCATGACCGCCGTGCGCAACGCCTTCGAGCAGGCGGCGCGCGAAGGCGAAGCGCCGGTGCTGGTGACGTCGGCCGCGATCCGGCCGTTCGTTCGCTCCCTGGTGGAACGGTTCCGCTCGCAGACCACCGTCTTGTCGCAGGCCGAAATCCATCCCCGCGCCCGGTTGAAGACGGTCGGCAGCGTCTAGTCGCTTACTGTCGGGCCAACGTTTTCCCTGGGTGAGCCGGCGTTCCGCCCGGCTCGAAACCGCTCTAGCCGCCGCAAATCACTCGCATTTCGGCCTGTGCTTTCTCGCCACAGGCAACTGATTTATGTGGAACTGTCCGAAACGGCCCGATCTCGGGCGCCGTGGCCGACCAGGGAAGCAAGATACTGATATTACAAGTTATTAATATGACTTTCGTCACCCCAGGACGATTTTTGATCGCGGCCGATCACGTCTGATCACGGCTTTGTGATGCCCTCTATGGAACGGAATCGGCAAATCCTACGTTAGCGAGGCACGAGACGTTGAACCGGACGACAGACCGAACCGACAGATTTACAGAGCAGGAAGGCGGCAGGAGACTTCCATGAACCACTCGATCTACAGCGCCGATCGGACGACGCACCTGAAGATTGTGGTTGTGGCTCTGGTGGCCGGTATTCTGGTCGCTGGCTTCGGGATCACGGCGCACAACTCGTCGGACGAGGGTTACACCCAGACGGCGCGTATCGTGAAGGCCGGCAAGCCGGTTGCGATCACGAGCTCGAGCAACTCGCTAGTTCGCTAGCAGAGAGGTTTGCTAACAGGAGAATTTACGGAATTCACGTGGCTCTTTACAGCCCCCCAAAGTCGCTACGTGGATATTTAAGACCCCCAACTACCCCCAAGTTGACTATCGAAAACGCCCGCTCCCCACGGGCGTTTTCTTTTTGTGCGGAGCGCTGAGGCGCGTCCGGGCCGGTCAATCTCGGTCGCGCTACGGTGCCGAGCCAGCAGGTGCGACGGAGAGATCGAAGAATGTCTCGGCCGCTGGTGCGCATGCGTCGGCGCATGTCAGATGGATCGACATCGTCATGTCGAAGCCGCGCGGCAGATCGGCGAATGACACGGTTCGCGGCTTGATCCGCGCGAGACTGGCTTGCACGACGGCCAGACCAAGACCGGCGCCGACCATTTCCAGCACGGCCAGGGGATCGGCGGCTTCATAGCGAATGTCCGGCTCGAAGCCCGCAGCGCGGCATGCCTCGACCAGTTCGCTTCGTCCTCCGGCGGCGCCCGATCCCGGCCACGCGATGAATTTTGCCTTGCTCAGTTCGCGCGCCGATGGCGCTGCACCGTATTTGCTTGCCCTGGGGACGGCGAGCTTGAATGCTTCCTGGTAGATCAGCTTCGATCGCACCGGCTCGTCCTGGCCCGGGCGGGCGTGTGCGAATCCGATATCGATCTCGCGGGCAACAAGCTGTCGGTGCTGATCGTGCGACCGCACGTTCTTCAGCTCGATCTCGACATCCGGCACGCGTTGAGCATGCGCCCTCAACCACCGCGCCAGGACGCCGGCATGCAGCGCTCCGGCGACATAGCCGATCACCAGCGAGCCGGCCGATCCCGTTGCGATCGCACGCGCGCGGCCCTCCACCCTTGCGCCATGCGACAGCAGCGCCTTCGCTTCAACGAGAAAATCACGTCCCGCAGCGGTCAGCTTGAGCCGCTTCTTGGATCGCTGGAACAGCATGATGCCAAGATCGGCTTCGAGGCATTGAATCTGCCGGCTGAGCGGCGACTGCGTCAGATGCAGCAATCTAGCCGCCCGTCCGACGTTCTCCAGCTCCGCGACGGCGACGAAGTATCTGAGCCTTTGAAGATCGAGCATCAGTCCTTCCCGGTCTCAACTGGGTCCAAATACGCATTGGACAGGACTATAGCCGGTCAGCCATCTGGAAGTCGATGAGGCACGCTGGCTGATCAGCGGAGCCCTGACTCATGGGAGACGTTCTGGTGGCACTCACAAAGTTTGGTTTCGTCGTGACCGGCGGCGGGCTCGACCCGACCCGACACCGTAGCGTGATGAAATCCGATCGTTTCGAGATGATCGCGATCGGCGTCAGCGAGCCGTCGCAAGGCGTCGGGGTCGCCGAGCAACTGGTCGCGGAGGGCGTTCAATTGCTCGAGCTGTGCGGCGGCTTCGGTCCGATCTGGACAGCGCGCGTGATCGAGGCGATCGGCGGCAAGATACCGGTGGGCTCCGTCGGATATGGCCCGGAGGCGATCACGCCCATGCACGAGCTGTTCCGCGATTGAAGCCGACGGATGCGCAGCGCGCAGCCTGAATGATCCGGATCGGTGGCTCCGCTTGGAGCTACCGCTGCGGACGACATCGAAAGCACCCGCACGCCACCGGCGTTTTCCTGTTCGGATCGACCGGCAGGTCACGGCTGAAGCAGATTATCGATGCAGCGCCGCAGCAGCATCGAGAGCTGTTCGATCTCCGCGCTCTTCAACGAATTGGTCATCCGCTCCTCGATCGCGGCGACGGCCGCATGCGCCCTTCCAAGCACGCTGCGCCCCGAACGGGTCAGTTCGCTGCGCAGGATCCGGCCGTGCAACGGATCGGCGCTGCGCCGAAGCAGGCCGTCGCGCTCGAGATTAGCAACGATGCCCTGCATCGATTGCGGGGTCACGAAGGCTGCGCGCGCCAGCGCCGCATTTGAAATGCCGGGGTCCAGATCGACGGCGACGAGGACTGCGAATTGCGGCGCGGTGATGCCGAGCGGTCGGATCGCGTCATCGACCCGCAATCTCAGCGCGTGCTGCGCGAGCTTGATGGTGTATCCCAGCGCGGCGGAAACCGGCGCCGGCATTCCGGTCGGGCTTGACATATCAGGTCCCTGATATAATATATAAGGAAGCTGATATTATGGCTTGCCTGCTGCTTTGGCAATCGTGGGGCATTGCCCGGCTTTGCCGATACACCCACTGACGCGGGAGAAGACCGTGAAGCGTCCACCAAGAGTCATCATCGTCGGGGCCGGAACTGGCGGGCTCTGCCTGGCGCACGGCTTGAAGTCGGACGGCGTCGACGTCGAGGTGTTCGAGCGCGACCATTCGCCGACCGATCGCCAGGGTGGTTATCGGCTGAGCATCAGCGCGACCGGCGCTGCCGCGCTTCGCGATTGCTTGCCGGCAAGGCTGTTCGACAGGCTGGTTGCAAACTCCGCCGACCCGAGCCAGGGCATCACGTTCGTCGATCATCGGTTGCACCGTCTGCTGGCAATCGACTTCCCGCACAGCGACCGCCGCGATCCCGACGCGGAGCGCCCGATCACGCGCACCGCACTTCGTCGCATCCTGCTCGACGGTCTCGATGCCATCACCCATTTCGGCAAGACGTTCTCCGGCTTCGCCGATGGCCCGGACGGGTCCGTCATCGCGCATTTCGAGGACGGCAGCACCGCGGCGGGCGATGTCGTGGTCGGCGCAGACGGCGCGGCCTCCCGCGTACGCCGAGAGCTGCTGCCGCAGGCCCGCCGGGTCGAAACGGACGTCCTCGCCATCAACGGCAAGTTCGCGCTCGACGACGACAACCGGGCGGCAATTCCAGCCCCCATCCTGCGCGGACCGACACCGGTGCTCGGCCCGGGTGGCGGCTTTCTGTTCGCGAATGCCGTCGAGTACCGCCACGCCGAGGACGATCTACTGGCCGACCCGGATGTTTCCCCGATCGAACGGCAGGCATTCGTGATGTGGGGCTTCTCCGCCCGGCGTCGGGCGTTCGCGTCCGTCGACCTCAACGAGCTCGACGGCAATGGATTGAAGAACGTCGTGCGCTCGCGGATGGAAATCTGGCACCCCTCGCTCAGGCGCCTGGTCGAAATGGCTGATCCATCCACGATCTCGGCATTCGCGGTGAAGACTTCGGTTCCGATCGACCACTGGGCTACGCGCAACGTGACGTTGCTGGGCGACGCTCTACACAATATGACCCCGTTTCGCGGAACCGGTGCCAACACCGCGTTGCGCGGGGCGGCGGTGCTCCGCACGGCCCTTTCGGCCTGGGTCCGCGGCGAGCAGGAGCTGATCCCCGCGCTGGCGCATTATGAGCGCGAGATGATCGAATACGGCTTTGGTGCCGTTCGAACGTCGCTTGCTGATATGGAGCGCTTCCATGCCGAAGGCGGGCTGGCGCGGTTTCGCGTCAAGGCGGCGCTGCGGGCCGCCGACTGGATTCCGTCGCTCAAGGCACGGCTTCAGCGCGGCCGCTGACCGCAGTCAGCGCGGCGTGCCCGAACCGGACGGCACGGTCTCGATCAGCTTGCCAGTGAAGATCGGCGCCGAAGTCGGCTGCCCGCTCGGCGAGCCACCGGCCTGCTCGACCGTCACCGCGTAGGTCGCGCCATCGATCACGTCGGGGTCGTAGCCCGAGAGCACCGGACGCGTGGTGAAATCGTCAGCGCCGATCACGCCGAGCGAGCGCGGTTGCGGCAGCTTGTCGGAGATCAGCCAGAGCTCGAAGCTCTTGCCGGGCTCGGACGCCGCGCCGACCTTGCGGACGGTGAAGTTCTTGGTCGCGCCATCGATGGTCAGGATGAAGGCCGGCCCGCCATTCTGGCCCTGCAACAGCGCGACATATTGCGCCGACGGCACGAAAGCCGGCGCCGGCGTCTTCACTTCGACGGTCTGGATCCGCGGCTTCGGCCGGATCGCGTTCGGCAGGGCATCGGGCCGGTAGACCTGCAAGCCGAGCGTGACCAGCAGCGCAGCCGCGATCGCGGTCGCGGCCGAGGCGATGCCGCGCCAGCGCTTCACCCGACCGGCAAGCGCGATCACATTGCCGTCGTCGACGACGGCCGGCTGCCGGATCTCCGCAGGCGCGACGTCCGGCACCTCCGCGGGCGGCGGTGGCGGCGAGATCGGCGGCGCCTCGGGCAGCATGAGCGGCGCCTGCGCCACGCCGCCGTGACCGATCGCGGCCTTGATGTTCTCCCAGACGGCCGGACCAGGCTCGACCAGGCCGACCATCTGGTTGAGCGGACCGAGCCTGAACTCCCAGGCCTGCACGAGGGCGGCGAACTCGGTGTCGACCGCCATCATGGTCTCGACCTGCGTACGCTCCTCGGCATCGAGTGTACCGAGTGCATATTCCGCGGCGAGCGCGATATGGTCTTCGCTATAGGCCATCAATCAGAGTCCAAGACACTCCCGGATATCCATCAGGCTGCGACGCAGCCAGGTCTTCACCGTGTTGACCGGCGTTTCGAACTTTGCGGCAAGCTGCTCGCGGCTCCAGCCGTTGTAATAGGCGAGCAGCACGAGCTTCTGACGATCAGGTTCCAGACGACCGACGCACTCCAGCAACCGCTTCAACTCTTCCGTCATTTCCCGACGCGCCAGCGGATCGGGCGAGTCTGCGGCGACTTCCATCGCCGCCGGCTCCTCTTCGAGCGAGGTTTCGCCGCGCTTGCGCACCACGTCGATGGCGCGGTTGCGCGCGATCGACGTCATCCACGTGATCGGAGAAGACAGGGCTGGGTTGAACTGCCCGGCGCTGTTCCAGATCTTGACGTAAGCCTCCTGAATGACCTCCTCGGCGAGGTCCTGTCGCCGCAAGATACGGAGCACGACGCCAAAGAGTTTCGAGCGTGTCGCGGCGTACAGCCGCTCGAAGGCGGCCTCATCCCCCTTCGCGACGGCGGCGATCAGCCAGACCAGCTCAGCCGGCGTCAGCATCTTGCGCCCTCCAAGCCTGTATCCCCCATCGCTTCATTGCCACCGTGTCGCCGATCATCGCCTGAACCGGTGGTAGCATATTTTGCGACACCACGATCCGCCAAGTGGCCTGGCTTGTGGACAGCGCCAAACAAAAAGCCCGGGCGAACGGCCCGGGCTCTCATCTGGTCGAAGGTAGAGGCCTGCCTCAGGCGATGACGCCGAGGCGGGCGCGCATCAGGCCGATCGAATCCATGTCCGCCTGTTCGCGGGCGGTCTCTTCGGCGCGCTCACGTGCCTGGTCGCGCTCGTCGAGCAGCTCGACCTTCTTCAGTTCCTCGAAGGCTTCCGACAGCAGCGCCTTGGCGTCATCGAGCTGGGCGCGCAGTTCGTCGGCCGAGCGGGTCAGGTTTTCGCGGCGCTGGATCGCTGCCTTGGCATAGGTGGGATAGGCGAAATGCGTGGGGTCGTTGATCCCGGCGCGCTCCTGCTCGGTCTGGATCTCGCGCTCGAGCTCGACCGACATGCGCTGGAAGTCGGCGATCATGCCTTCGATCTGGGTAACCCGRCGGCGCTTTTCATCGACCTGAAATTTCTTCAGGCGGATCAGCGTTTCACGTGACTTCATCGACTCATACTCCCCAGAAGTCCCCATTCTGAACGCGGGACAGARCCGGCTCCCCSCTGGGCCCCGCCGGCATAGCTATGGTGTGCCGGGGATGATGGCCTGACAAAGTTAGCGTTCCGTTTCCAAACCCGACAGGATTTGAGCCAGTTGCCGGTAGCCGTCGTCCAGGCTGGTCGCCTCGTCCTTGGCCTGGCGCAGGAAGCTTTCCAGCGGCTCATGCAGCCGGATCGCCTCGTCGACCTCGGGACTGGAACCCGGCCGGTAGGCACCGAGCCGGATCAGTTCCTCCATGTCGGCATAGGTCGCCATCACCTGCCGCGCCTTGGTGATGAAGGGCAGGAAGTTGGGGTCGGCGGCGCGCGGCATGGTGCGCGAGACCGATTTGAGGATGTTGACCGCGGGATAGCGGCCGCGCTCGGCGATCGCCCGCTGCATCACAATATGACCGTCGAGGATGCCGCGCACCGCGTCCGCGATCGGCTCATTGTGATCGTCGCCATCGACCAGCACCGTGAAGATCGCGGTGATGGTGCCGTCGCCAGTGCCCGGCCCTGCCCGCTCCAGCAGTTTCGGCAATTCGGTGAACACGGTCGGCGTGTAGCCTTTCGCGGTCGGCGGCTCGCCGGCCGAGAGCCCGATCTCGCGCTGCGCCATCGCAAAGCGCGTCACCGAATCCATCAGGCACAGCACGTCCTGGTCCTCGTCGCGGAAATACTCGGCGATGGCGAGCGTGAGGTACGCCGCCTGGCGCCGCATCAGCGCCGGCTCGTCCGATGTCGCGACCACCACGACCGAGCGCGCCAGCCCCTCCTCGCCGAGATCCTCCTGGAGGAACTCCTGCACCTCGCGGCCGCGCTCGCCGATCAGGCCGATCACCGAGATCGCSGCATCGACGTTGCGCGCCAGCATCGACAGCAGTACCGACTTGCCGACGCCCGAGCCGGCGAAGATGCCGAGCCGCTGGCCGCGGCAGCAGGTCAGGAAAGTGTTAAGGCCGCGCACGCCGAGATCGAGCGGCGGACCGACCCGCTTGCGCGAATGCGCCGGCGGCGGCGAGTTGCGGTAGGGCATCGGCGAGGCGCCCTGCACCAGCGGCCCCTTGCCGTCGATCGGCTCGCCCATCGCGTTGACGACGCGACCGAGCCAGGCCGGCGACGGCCGCACCTGGCTCGCCGCATTGGCGATGACGGCGCGGCAACCCCGCCTGACGCCATCGAGCCCGCCGAACGGCATCACCACCGCGTTCTCGCCGGAGAAGCCGATCACTTCGGCCGGGATGAAGCGGCCGGCGCCGACGTCGATCACGATGCGCGCGCCGACCGACATCGCGTGGATGGGTCCGGCGATCTCGACCATGAGCCCGCGAACGCCGACGACGCGGCCATAAATATTGACTCCGTCGATGTCGCCTATCTGCTCCGCGAGCGCCTTCATTGCGAAAACCTTAAGTTTCCGCAATTTTGCGGCGGCCGCTTAACTTCGTGTTTACCCGCATCATTAATCATTGCGTCACTGTCTTTGGTGACTGAGGTCGCTTGCCCATCAGAAGAAGGGCGAGTCGCGAGAGTCGGTTAGGCCCGGCTCTTAATGTGGAATCTGAACGAGMGCGGRTAGGAAAAGCTTCTTCTACGCAATATCTTAGGGCGATTCGACAAAAATTGCACGGTTAGAGCTTGCGCAGAGGAATCAGTTTTTGTTAACCATATCTCGTCAGGATCCGAATCAGTTGTCAAAGGCGTTTTGTGAGTGCCGCAAGTGCGGCCGACCTGACGCCCGGAGCGGCGACTATAGGGGACTGGCATGCGCGTTTTGCTGATTGAAGATGACAGCGCCGTCGCGCAGTCGATCGAATTGATGCTCAAGTCCGAGAGTTTCAACGTCTACACGACGGACCTCGGCGAAGAGGGCGTCGATCTCGGCAARCTTTACGACTACGACATCATCCTTCTCGACCTSAACCTGCCCGACATGTCCGGTTACGACGTGCTSAAGCAGCTCCGGGTGTCGAAGATCAAAACCCCCATTCTGATCCTCTCCGGCCTCGCCGGCATCGAGGACAAGGTCAAGGGTCTCGGCGTCGGCGCCGACGAYTACATGACCAAGCCCTTCCACAAGGACGAACTGGTCGCCCGCATCCAYGCGATCGTGCGCCGCTCCAAGGGTCACGCCCAGTCGGTCATCCAGACCGGCGATCTCGTSGTCAATCTCGACACCAAGACGGTCGAGGTCGGTGGCCAGCGCGTGCACCTGACCGGCAAGGAATACCAGATGCTGGAGCTGCTCTCGCTCCGCAAGGGCACCACSCTCACCAAGGAAATGTTCCTCAACCATCTCTACGGCGGCATGGATGAGCCTGAGCTGAAGATCATCGACGTCTTCATCTGCAAGCTCCGCAAGAAGCTCGCCAACGCCTCCGAGGGCCGCAACTTCATCGAGACCGTGTGGGGCCGCGGCTATGTGCTGCGCGAGCCKCACGAGGCCGACGAACGCATTCCCGCCTGACGCTTTCTACAGCAAAACCTCCTCAACCCCGCCGCAAATGGCGGGGTTTTTGTTTGGGATGTTACGCCACCGGGACCGCGGTCAGGGCGGCCAGGAGGTCCGGGCCCTTCGGGACGCCGAGCCCGGTGCAGGCACTCCAGCCCGGGCCGGCATCGTAGCCCTTGCCGCCGATGCGGTTGTTGCCCTGCTCGACCACACGGAAGGCGCCGGGATTGCCGTAAAGCGCCGTGTTGAGAAAGCCGATCTGCTCGCCGCGCGCGGCGATCGCAATCGCAACCAAGGCGGCCCACAGCGGTGTCGCGGCGCTGGTCCCGCTCATCGCCATCGATTGCCCGTTGACGATGATGCGGTAGCCCGGGCTTGCCGCGGCCGCGCAGGCGACATCAGGRACGCCGCGCCGGATCGCGCCGTCGTTCTGCGATTTCGGCAGCGTCAGATGCGATTGATAGTCGGGGACGGGAAACGCGTCGCTGATGCCGCCGCCGGTGCCGATGGTGCCCGCGTTCCAGACCGCGTCCGCCGCGGCCGACCCATTGCCCGCGGCAGGTCCTGGCTGCGTGCCGCCGCAGCTCGTCGCATAGGGGCTCGAGGCGGGAAACCAGACATGGAGCTTGCCGTCGGTCAGACCGCTGGTCGCGAGCTGATCGCCGGAGGCAAACAGCACGCTGACGCGCAGCCGCGCGGCATCGGCGAGCACCGCCTGCATCGCGTCGCGCCCCGGCTCGGTCCAGAATTTCTCGGCGCTGCCCCAGCTGACCGAGATCACCTGAGGCGCATGCACCTCATCGAACACCGCCTGATGGATCGCCTCGGTCAGACCGGCGGCAGAATTCTCGGCAAAATAGACCACGATCTTGCTCTTCGGCAGCAGCCCGGCAAGCACCTGGAGATCCAGCGCGAGTTCCTGATCGGCGACATCGCTGGTGCCGAGMCCGTTGTCATTGCCGGTCGGCGGGACATTGACCACGACCGGCGGCTGCCGGTTCATGCCGGCCAGTGCCATGGCGAGGTCGCTCGCGAGATAGCCGCCGCCGAGGGCTATGATGCCGACGCGGATCGACGACACGCCGCGATCCAGCGGAATGCCGTAGCGAGCCGCGATGTCGGTCGGCCACAGCCCGCTGCCGCCATCCGCGCCGCCACGGGCCCGCAGCAGCGGCCGCGTGGTGCGGAGCGGCCGCTGATCGAAGCCGAGAATGGCGCGGGTCCACGGCGCGATCTCGGCCGGCACCGTCAGGGCGCCGACGCGCGCACGAAACACGTGCTCGCCATCACGATAGGTACGAAGCGTCGCGCCGAAGGTCTCGGCCATCTGCCTCGCCGTGCCTTCAAGCACCACCGTGCGTGCGACGAGATCGGTGGCGACGACGGTGAAGCCCCGCTCCGCCGCCAGTCGTGTGATCCGCGCGGCGGCGCTGGCATGGCTGCGATGGCGCTGCGTCGCGAGCTCATGCCGGGTGACCGGTTTGGCGAGCCGGGCCAGGTCACCGGCGCTACCCGGCGCGAACGCGTCGGGGGTGCGCCGCTTGACATAGACCACGACGGTGATCCGCTCGTCGGGATCGACATCGCCGACCAGCGTCGCGCCTTCGGGCGCGGCGCGGTTGCTGCCGGCAAGCGGAACCCTGCGYTCGGAGGTGCCCGCCATCAACGCGGTCTCACTTGCCGCCGCATGGYGTCGGCTGCACCGGATTTTGCGTATCATCATACGCGCAGAACGGRATCGACCAGACGAAGTCSGCCGCAGTCGCGATSYGCGTGAGACCGGGCTTGCCTTCGAAGATCGGCGGCTGGCTCGAGAACTTCCAGTACCATTCCGGCAGCAGCGGTCCGAGCGGAGCRACCGGRCCATTSGGRCCGAACGASARGAAKCCGGCCTGCGACGACGGCGTGCCGTCCGCCTTGAAGGCSGCGCGRCCGTGRCAGGTGATGCAGGACGACGTYGCGACGAAGCCGTCCTCGGTGACGGAATTGCCGACCCTGATRTCGAGCCCGACATTRTCGGTGAARTCGACCTGRGASCCCTTSAGGCAGTARTTGYTGTAGACSGGATCGATGTCCGCGCTSGACAGCATCGCCGCCAATGCYGGCGTCTTCACGCAATCCGGATAGCCCTGGCCGGCGGTRCGGTTSGACGGCACGAASGCGGTCTGCGCGCCGAAACCATCGCKGCARCCGATGATRTCGCAGCGGCTCGGATTGAAGCGGTGCTCGAAYGTCGCCCAGGTCCAGTTCGGCACCTGCTTGCTGATCACRTGCATCGAGACCAGGGCGTATTGCACGCCGSCCGCGCTGTTGACGTGATAGAGCTGCGGCGCCTGCGCCACMGTYACCTTGTTGTTGGTGAATTGCGGGATGTCGCTGACCGGCACCCAGTTKCCCTTCACCTCGAYCGAATCGACCGGRAACGACAGYGTCTTGCCGAATGCRGCCTTCACGCCCGACAGCTTGTAGAGGTTGTTCTGAACGATGAAGTCGAACGTCGGCTTGTTGTGACGGGTTTCCTCCATCTGCCCCTGCGCGACCCCCGGCGGCAGCGCCGGCAGCAAGCCGCCGCTCTGCTGCACGCCTTCGCGCGCCACCTGCGGCAGGATCGCCGGGCGCAGCGCCAGCGGTGTCGCGGCGGCGGGAAACTGCGGATTGGGCTGGAACAGATCGGTGTCGCTGGCCCAGGTCTCGAAGGTCGAATTGCTGCCGCCGGCACGCGTGTTGGCCTGGATGAAGAGCTGCCAGGCGACCTGATCCGGCGCGGTCATCGCGGGATTCGGCGGCGACTGTGCCACGGCAGGAAGGGCGGGAAGGATGAACAGACCACAGACGAGCAGCGTATCGATCGACCTTCTCATCTTTGCTCTCCAAGTTGGGCTCAAGGTTGGAATCCGTCCCCCATCCAGCTCGCATAGAGATCGAGCGAGTCCTGCGACCAGCGATGGCCGGGTGGCATGAAGCCCGACGACAGCGCGGCGAAGACGCGGCGTGCGTTGGCGTGATCGGGGAAGTCATCATTGCCGGCCGGATCGCAGACCCAACTGGCGTCGCCGAGCCGAACGCCCTTCGGCGTCATGCAGGCGATGTCGCCCGGTCGAAACATCGGCAGGATGTCATTGCCAAAACTCGTCGTCATCGGGATCACCGAACCCATTCGCGACACRTACTTTTRGTTGCATACCGTATAGACGACTATCGAWATGCCCGTTGTGAAGCGGCTCACATCCTCGCGCAGCAATTTTYCGSCGGYCGTKCCYYSAYGTCGATGTCGACAASTCCGCGCCGGATCGAACCGGCGCTTCGCGAACTGCGACCAATCAGCTATAGGATGACGATCTGGGGCAATTCGGGCGCATCACATGATCCTGCAATCCCTCGCCGGCCTGCCGGCCTTCCTGGTCTATTTCTGYACGGCGCTGATCGCCGTGGTCGCCTACCTGTTCGTCTACACSCGCGTCACGCCGCAYGACGAATTCCAGCTGATCCGSGACAAYGATCCGGCGGCGGCGATCGCGCTCGGCCTCAGCCTGCTCGGCTTCGTGCTGCCGGTGGTCAGCGCGATCGCCCATTCCGCCAATGTGGTGGACTGCCTGATCTGGAGCATCATCGCGCTGATCGTGCAGATCATCGTCTATTACATCGTGAAGATCCCGGTACCGAACCTCTCGGCGCGGATCGCCTCCGGCGAGATGGCCGCTGCGATCTGGCTCGGGCTGTCCTCGCTGGCGGCCGGCGCGCTGAACGCGGCCTGCATGATCTACTGAGCCATTGAGCCGAACCATGGCGCGCAAACCCAACCCGGAATTCGGCAAGCGGCGACCGGTGGTGCCGGCGGTGCCGCTGCCACCGGATCCGCCTTCCAAGCGCTCGAGCCATGTCGCGCTGCTGGTGATGGGCACGCTCGCGGTCGGCGGCGGCGCCTATGCGCTGATGCCGCGACAGAACTGTCAGCCTGTGCAGCCGACCCCGCCGGGCGTGACCACGCCGGGCGGCGCCGTGCCGCAACCCGGCGCCGATTGCGCGCCGCGCGGTTCGTCGTCCGGATCGGGCGGCGGCTCGTCGCATACCAGCTTCTATAGCAGCGGCTCCTCGTCGAGCGGCTCGTCATCCTCATCCGGTTCGTCGTCGAGCTCGTCGGTGAGCCGCGGCGGCTTCGGCTCGTTCGCGCATGCGTTCGGCTTCGGCGGCGGCTGATGCACACTTTGACGTGTCGTCGCGCGCTTTCACTTGCCCGATGATCGGGCCTGATGGACACTTGCGGCGGCTCCGCCGATGACAGGAATTGCGTCGATGAAACGCTCGCGCCGCGTCTGGCTGAAATTGATGGGAAGTGTCGCGATCGGCGCGGCAGCGATGGGCTTGCCTCCGGCCGATGCCCGCAGCCACCACCATGCAGGGCGTGGACGGAAGAAAAAGCCCGAGCAATTGTCGCCTGCCGGCGGCTTCGGTGGTGCACCGCGGAGCTTCGCCCACGATGGCGATAGCGGTCACCGACATGGTGGCGGCTGACACCAGGCTGACGCGGTTCAAGAGATCACGGACCCCTTCATGCAACGTATCGCATGTCCCGAACGCGACGATTGGCAGACGACTGCCGAGAATGCCGGCTTCACCTTCCACACCATCGACGGCGAACGCTACTGGGACGAGCGCGCCTATTACGCCTTCACGCTCGACGAAATCGAGCGCGACATCGAGGCGCCGACCGGCGAGATCGAGGCGATGTGTCTCGAGCTCGCCGGCCGTGCCGTCGGCGATGAACGCCAGTTGCGGCGGCTGAAGATTCCGCAGGATCATTGGGATCTGATCGCAACAAGCTGGCGCCGCAAGGACCCCAGCCTGTACGGCCGGCTCGACCTCAAATACAGCGGCAGCGGCCCGGCCAAGCTGCTCGAATACAATGCCGACACCCCGACCTCGATTTTCGAGGCGGCGGTGTTTCAATGGACCTGGCTCGAGCAGGCGATCGCGCGCAACATCATCCCGAAGCGCGCCGACCAGTTCAACTCGATCCACGACCGGTTGATCGACACCTGGAAGAAGCTCGGCGCAACGCACCCACTGCACCTTACCGGTTTGACCGGAAATGCCGAGGACGCGGGCACGCTCGCCTATCTCGAGGACACCGCGGCGCAGGCCGGACTGAAGACCACGCTACTCGACATCGAGCAGGTCGGGCTGCGCAGCGACGGCCAGTTCGTCGATCTCGACGAACGCCCGATCGCGCTCGCGTTCAAGCTCTATCCGTGGGAGTGGATGTTTCACGACGCGTTCGGCAAGAATCTTGCGACCGCGCCGACGCGATGGATCGAGCCGCCGTGGAAGGCGATCCTCTCCAACAAGGGCATCCTGCCGCTGCTATGGGAGATGTTTCCGCGCCACCCCAATTTGCTGCCGGCCTATTTCGAGGACGACCCGCAGGCCGCCCAGCTCGGCAGCTCCTTTGTGCGCAAGCCGATCTATTCGCGCGAGGGCGCCAATGTCGAACTGGTCAGCGCCGGCCTCACGCTGGTTGCGGAGCAAGGTCCCTACGGCGCCGAAGGCTTCATCCGCCAGGCGCTGGCGCCGCTGCCGAATTTCTCCGGCCAGTATCCGGTGCTCGGCAGCTGGCTGGTCGACCACACGCCGTGCGGACTGTCGATCCGCGAGGACGAGAACCCGATCACCGGCAACACCTCGCGCTTCCTGCCGCACGCGATTCTCTAGCTGAGAACAGTTGGAGCAAACGCAGCTCTTTCACCGTCATCCTGAGGAGCGCGCAGCGCGTCTCGAAGGATGCACGGCCCGGCTGGTGGCCGTCGACCCTTCGAGACGCGCGCAAGAGCGCGCTCCTCAGGATGACGGGGAGAAACCCAGCTAGCCTTTGAGCTTGCGAGGGCTGAACTCACCGCGCAGCCGACGCGACCGCCTTCAGCACGTGCGGCGCGGCGCCGGCGCGGGCGACCGGCGCGATATTCGGCTGATAGAGCCCGCGGCGGTCGGGATAGGGCTTGAACAGGTTGGTGATGCCGACCACGGATTCCGCCGCGCCGAGCGCCAGCACGCCGTCCGGCTCCAGCATCCTGGCCACCTTGCCGAAAATGCCCGCCTTGGTCTGCTGATCGAAATAGATCAGCACGTTGCGGCAGAAGATCACGTCGAACGTGCCGAGATGCGAAAGATCTTGCAGCAGGTTGAGCTGGCGATGCTGCACCATGCTGCGGATATCGGCATTGAGCTGCCAGAGCTCGCCCTTCTGCGCGAAATACTTCACCAGCAGATGGATCGGCAGGCCGCGCTGCACCTCGAACTGGCTGAACAGGCCGGCCCTGGACTTCTCCAGCACCGCCTGCGACAGATCGGTGGCGACGATCTCGATCCGCCAGCCCGAGAACAGCGCGGTCATTTCCTTCAGCAGCATCGCGATCGAATACGGCTCCTGGCCGGTCGACGACGCCGCGCACCAGATCCGCAAGGCACGGCGCGCCGCGCGCGCCTGCGCAAGCGCCGGCAGCACCGCATCCTTCAGGTGATCGAACGGAATCTTGTCGCGAAAGAAGAAGGTCTCGTTGGTGGTCATGGCTTCGACCACTTCCGAGGTCAGCGGCTCGGCGCCGCCCTTCATCCGCTGCACGAGTTCGGGAATGCCATTGAGATTCGACCTGCGCGCCAGCGGCAGCAGGCGGCTCTCGACCAGATACTGCTTGTCGGCCGACAGATCGAGGCCGGAGCGTTCCTTCAGCAGCTTACGCAGATACTCGTAGTCCAGCGGCGTCACGAGCGGTCTCCGGCAAACACGCGAACGATCTTCGATGCGATCTGATTGAGCGGCAGCACGGCAGCGCAGATTCCGGCGTTGACCGCGGCACCGGGCATGCCCCACACCACGCTAGTGGCTTCGTCCTGCGCGATCACGCTGCCGCCAGCGGCGACGATGTCCTTGCCGCCGCGCATGCCGTCGGAGCCCATGCCGGTCAGGATCACCGACAGGATGCTGCCCTGCCAGACGTCGATCGCGGAGGTGAACATCGGATCCACCGCGGGCTTGCAGAAATTGACCGGCGGCCCGTCGTCGAGCGCGATCGTGGCATCGATGCCGTGGCGGGCGATGCGCATGTGGCGGCCGCCGGGCGCCAGATAGATCTGGCCCGGCTTGATGCTCTCGCCGTCAACAGCCTCGTGCGCCGGCCGCTTGCTCGCCCGCGCCAGGTGCTCGGCCAGGATGGTGGTGAAGGTCGGCGGCATGTGCTGGGTGATCAGCACCGGGTAGCGATCGATCACCGGCCCGATCTCGCCGACCAGCGTCATCAGCGCCTGCGGGCCGCCGGTCGAGGAGCCGATCAGCAACACTTTCGGCTGCAAGAGGCCGAACGGGCGGCGCACCGGCTGGGCCGGCGCGGCGGGCGCTACGCCTGGAGCCACAGCCCGCGGCTTGTCCTGTCCGGGCGCAAGCGGCGGGCTCACCGTGGTGTGCACCGTGCTGCGCCGCGCCTTGGCGCCGAGATGACGGATCTTCTGGATCAGGTCGTGGCGGAAGGTTTCCGCGGCGGTCGCCTCGCGCGTGCTCTCCGGCTTCGGAATGTAGTCGGCAGCGCCGAGCGAGAGCGCCTTCAGGCTGATCTCCGCGTTGCGACGGGTCAGCGTGGACGCCATGATGACGACGAGGTCGCGCTTCTTGGCCAAGAGCTGCGGCAACGCCGAGATGCCGTCGAGGTCGGGCATCTCGATGTCGAGCACCGCGACATCGGGATTGATGCGCTCGAGCTGGTTGACGGCGTCGAGGCCGGTGCGCAGCGAAGCCACGACCTCCATGTCGGGCTCGGCGCCGATCCAGCGCGATATCATTCCGCGGATGACGACGGAATCGTCGACCACCATCACCCGCACCTTGTCGGTACGGGTCGATGTCGGGACCGCAGCACTTGTCGACGCAACACTCATGACTTCACCAGCGACGCAACACGACGCACAACAACCGTTGAGCCGAAGGCTTCCGCCGCCGGATCAAACTCAGACCTAGAGCAAGCCGACTTCCTGGAACTTCGCGGTGACGATGTCACGGTCGAACGGCTTCATGATGTACTCGTTGGCACCGGCATGCAGCGCGCGGGCGATATGCGCGACGTCATTCTCGGTGGTGCAGAACACGACCTTGGGCTGATCGCCGCCGGGCATGCGACGGAGATTGCCGAGAAACTCGTAACCGTCCATCACGGGCATGTTCCAGTCGAGCAGCACCGCGTCCGGCAGCGCACGCTTGCAGACCTCGAGCGCCTTGGCGCCGTCTTCGGCCTCGACGATCTGGAAATCGAGCCCTTCAAGGATRCGGCGGGCGACCTTGCGAATGACGCTGGAGTCATCGACCACAAGACACGTTCTCATTTGCGACCTCTACTTCCTCATCCCCGGTGGGATGTTTCAGTTCTTCAGTTCTATCGGCTTGTCTCACGCCGCCGTTTCAAGCGGCTTTGGCGTCAGGCACCAGTTCGAGCACGCGATCGACATCGAGGACGACCATGAGCTGTCCGTCGAGGCGATGGACGCCGCCGGCGAGCTTGGCCATGCGGGGATCGAGATTGACCGGGTTGTCCTGGCGGCTGTCGTCGGGCAGCCGCAGCACCTCGCCGATCTGGTCGATCAACAGGCCGTAGGATTCGCCGCGCTGGTCGACGCCGACCGCCATCGGCGGCTGGCCGTCGTCGGCCTTCGGCAGCCCGAGCCGGGCGCGCATGTCGATCACGGTGACGATGCGGCCGCGCAGGTTGAGCACGCCGGCGATCTCGCTGGTCGCCAGCGGCACCCGCGTCAGCCGCTCCGGCATGAACACGTCCTGCACCCGCGAGATCGGCAGCCCGAACAGCTGCCCGCCGATCACGGCGGTGACGTATTCGGCCATCGCGCCTTCGGTCGTCTCGGTCTTGGTCATCGCATCTGTTTCCTTCGAGCCCTTTGTTTGAGCATGATCTGATCGGAAAGCCGCTTCACACTTTTCCGGATCATGCTCAGGCCGCCCGCCGCAGTTCGGCGGTCTGTTCCTTGAGCGCCGCGATCAGCCCGGGACGATCGAACTTGGCGACATAGTCGTGGAAGCCGGCCTGCCGGCCGCGCTCGATCGCCGCCGGCGACACCATCGCCGACAGCGCGATGATCGGCAGCCCGATCAAATTGTGGTCGGACCGGATGTTCTCGGCGAACTCGAAGCCGTTCATCTCGGGCATCTCGATGTCGGTCAGCACGACGTCGAAGCTGCCCGCGCGCAGCGCGGCGAGCCCCTCCTGCGCACCGCCGGCGGTCCTGACCTTGTAGCCGGCGGCCTTCAAGACCGGCGCCAGCATGTTGCGGAAGAACGCAGAGTCGTCGACCAGCAGCACCGACTGCGCCGAGGCCGACGGCCGCATCTCCTTGCGCGAGAACCAGTCGGCGAACGCCATCGGCAGGAAGTGGCCGACGTCGATCACTTCAGTGGCCTGGCCCTTGATCACGGCCGAGCCCAGGATGCCGTCCTGGCTGCCCGCGACCTCGATGTTGAGCTTCTCCTCGACGATGTCGATGATCTCGTCGACCACGAGCCCCATCGAGCGGCCGTCATCGGCGAACACCAGGATCGGCTGCGAGCCCTGGGTCTGCACCGCGACCCCGGCCATCTGCACCAGCGGCATCAGCTGCTCGCGGTACTGCACCATGTAGCGGCCGTTACTGAGCTCGATCTTGTCGGTTGCGATCTCCTCCAGCCGGGTGACGAGGCCGAGCGGCACCGCCTTGGGCTGCGCGGAACCGGCGCGGAACACCAAAAGCGAGGTGAGCTGCTCGCCACTCGTGGCATGGGCCGAGGCATTGTCGTCGGCCATGTCATGGGCCGAGGAGCCGGAGGCGCCGAGCGCCTTGGCAATGCCGTTGGGGTCGATGATCATGATCACGGCGCCATCACCCAAGATGGTGTTGCCGGAGAACATGTCGATGTGCCGCAGCTTGGTCGACATCGGCTTGACCACGATCTCCTCGGTGTGGAACACGCCGTCGACCACGATGCCGAAGGTCTGGCTACCGACCTGCGTCACCACGATGAAGCCGTTCTCGGCRTCGGTTGAKGTGGCGCCGTCGTCGATCTTCAGGAGCTTCTTGAGATGGATCAGCGGCAGCAGCTTGTTGCGCAACCTCAAGACCGCGGTGTCCTTGATCCGCTCGATGCGGTGCTCGGAGTTGGCGCGGGCCCGCACCAGCTCGACCACGGACAATTGGGGAATCGCAAAGCGGTCGCCGCCGGCTTCGACGATCAGTGCGGAGACGATGGCGAGCGTCAGCGGGATCTTGATGGTGACACTGGCRCCCTCGCCGGCCACGCTCTTGATGTCGATGGTGCCGCCGATCTGGTCGATATTGGTGCGCACCACGTCCATGCCGACGCCGCGGCCGGACACCGAGGTCACTTGCGCTGCGGTCGAGAAGCCCGGCGCGAAGATGAACTTGTGGATCTGGGCYTCSGTCATCTTCTCSAGYTCRGCCTCGGTGACGAGACCGTTCTGGAGCGCCTTGGCCTTGATCCGCTCGGTGTTGAGCCCGCGGCCATTGTCGGCGATGCAGATGATGATGTGGCCGCCCTCGTGATAGGCRSWSAGSCGRATGGTRCCYTGCTCGGGCTTGCCGGCCGCGACCCGCTCGGCGGTGGTCTCGAGGCCATGATCGGCGGAGTTGCGCACCATGTGCGTCARCGGATCCTTGATCAGGTCGAGCACCTGGCGGTCGAGCTCGGTGTCGGCGCCGTGCATCTCCAGCTCGATCTGCTTGCCGAGTTCGCCGGAGAGRTCGCGGACGATGCGCGGCAGCTTCTGCCAGGCATTGCCGATCGGCTGCATCCGCGTCTTCATGACGCCTTCCTGCAGCTCGGCGGTGACGTTGGAGAGCCGCTGCA